>PJUC01000023.1_pt1 | contig 235813 bp, 180 predicted proteins | sample 1512161 | NCBI WGS metagenome assembly PJUC01 (sample SAMN08177676, study PRJNA422409) | Soil metagenome, whole genome shotgun sequencing project. | isolation source: Soil enriched on filter paper | place: USA: Madison | collected 2015-01-15 | reverse complement strand
TTTGCCATATTGTTTTTTGGGTGCACCTTAAGATACAAAATCTTGAGGACAAAAAACAGAAAAACCCCGCCATTTTTTAATGACGGGGTTATTTCTTTAAGAGACCTTTTTAGACAGCCCCATCGGTTTTTTTATAAAGTTTTCAAATCAATTGAACAAGGTAAAAATTAACTAATCAAGGTAAAATCGATCTGTCTCTTGTCCAGATCAACTTTCTTCACTTTGATCTGAACCTCATCACCTAACTGATAAACCTTTTTCTTACGTTGACCAATAATAGCGTAATTCTTCTCATCCAAGGTGTAAAAATCATCGGTAATATCCCTCAATCTCACCATGCCCTCACATTTGTTCTCCTCAATTTCTACATACATTCCCCATTCTGTAACACCAGAAATAATCCCGATGTACTCCGTGCCGATCTGGTTCTGAAGATACTCCGCTTGTTTATATTTCACGGAAGCTCTTTCCGCCTCTGCTGCTTTCTTTTCCATTTGGGAAGAATGCTCTGACATCTTCTCATAATGTTCGGTATTCACCTTTTTGCCGCCGTCAAGATAATATTGAAGCAACCTATGCACCATCACATCCGGATATCGACGAATAGGGGAGGTAAAGTGGGTGTAATAATCAAAAGCTAATCCATAATGGGAAGCCTTTTTGGTCGTATAAATAGCCTTTGCCATCGATCGGATCGCTAAGGAAGTCAATAAATTCTGTTCTTTGGTGCCTTCGATCTGTTCCATCATCATATTCAAGGATTTCGCAGTCTCCTTATCTGATTTAAAACTTAGCCTATGCCCAAAACGGGAAGCAAATTGCGAAAAGCTTGTCAAGGTCTCCGTGTTCGGAACATCATGGAATCGATATACAAAAGTTAATTTGTTTTTTCCTTTTCCTTGTTTTCCGATGTATTCAGCTACTTTTCTGTTCGCTAAAAGCATGAAGTCCTCAATCAGCTTATGCGCATCCTTACGAACTTTTGTATAAACACCCAATGGTTTTCCGTTATCATCCAATAGAAACTTCACTTCTTCCGTTTCAAAACTGATCGCTCCGCTCTTAAATTTTCGCTCACGAAGGATATACGCTAATTCGTTCAATTTTAAAATGGGCTCTGAAAGTTCATCTTCTTTGCCTTCGATGATTTCCTGTGCCTCTTCATAACTGAATCGACGATCGGAGTGAATGACGGTCCTGCCAAACCATTGATCTAATACATTGGCCCGATCATCAAGCTCAAATACTGCCGAGAAACAAAGTTTGTCTTCGTTTGGTCTTAAGGAGCATAAATTGTTCGAAAGTCGCTCAGGGAGCATCGGAATAACCCTGTCTACCAAATATACCGAGGTTCCTCTTTCGAATGCCTCTTTGTCAAGTTGGCTATCAGGAATTACGTAATGGGATACATCAGCAATATGCACACCTACTTCATAATTTCCATTCTCCAATTTCTTGAAGGAAATCGCATCATCAAAGTCTTTCGCGTCTGCAGGGTCAATGGTAAAGGTGGTCGTGTTCCTGAAATCCTGTCTCTTAGAAATTTCTTCCTGACTGATCACATCGGATATGGCGTTCGCTTCTGCTTCCACTTCTTTAGGAAACTCCAGCGGGAAACCAAAGTCTGCCAAGATTGCATTCATCTCGGTATTGTTCTCGCCTTTTTTTCCTAATACTGATTTTACTCTACCGATCGGATTTTTTGCATTCTTCGGCCATTCCAAAATGGAGACCACCACTTTCTCTCCATCCTTGGCACCGTTCAGGTTGTCCAGGGGAATGAAGATGTCGTGCAGCATTTTTCGATCATCAGGAAGGAAGAAAGCATAGGTGCTGGAGATATCAATGGTGCCGGTGAAATCGGTCTTCGCGCGTTGGATAATTTCTATGATTTCACCTTCCCTTTTCTTGCCTTTTTTACGATCGTAAATATGCACTTTTACGATGTCCCCATGAAGGGCTTGACGAAGCTTTCGAGGGGCTACGTAAATGTCATTTTGAAACTCATCATCAGGGACGATGAAGGCTGATCCATCGGCAGTCATATCGACCTTTCCAGTTACATATACATTGAGCTGTCTCAATTTAAATTTGCCGCGCTCTGGCTGTTGGAAAAGGCTGGTCTTCGAGCCATCCGAAAGGATGTCTGCGATAGCAACCTTCGAATCCGAATCCGAAATGTTAAGCTTCGCAGCAACCTGTTTATAGTTCAGTGCTTGGTTGCCTGATTTTTCAAATATGTCGACGATTAATTGGGTGAGTACTTCTTTGTAGGGATTTTCTTTTCTTGATTTCATATGCTATTGTTTTGCCCATGTCTGTCTAAAAATTATAGGGTAGGGAAGGAGTTCCCGATTAAATTTATTAGACAGCATAACCCTGATTTTTCAGGACTGTATTATTGAACTAATATATAAAATATAAACGGTTTTTGAGCGGGATAGTTTGCTCTAATTCAATAAATATTTATTTACTTATTTTAAACTTTGTTTTAGCTATATAAAAATGCTGAATATCTATTAGTTATGATTTGATATGCTAAAAATTATAGAAGTGTAAAAATGTGTATATTATTGATTTTCAGTATATTAAATTTTTTTATTCATTTTTAAGTCTTTTGCTAAAAATTATTATATTAAAATTAATGTTTTTATAAATATATATAAAGCCCTATAAAATAGAGTAATAAAAAATGAAAAGCTAAATTTTAGCTTCATAAAATAATTGTGCTTTAGCATTGAATTTTTGATAGAATTTGAAAAAACGAAAGAGTAGAAATCTTACGACCATAAGCAAGTTATCGTCGGAATTTCCTGATGCAAACAGTACAATTAGCTTTGCTTTTCTTTACAGGAATCACATAATCCAACCGCATTTATCGCGATGGAATGCAAGGAGAAATTTGGGGGTAAGGTAATTTTTGGAAGAGAGATTTCATCCAAGCAAAAGACGGAATTACAAACCGAACAGATGAAATGTACGTGCTGATCATGGTGATGATGTTGGGAACATTTGGTCGAACATAGGGCATAGGTAGCCGTACCATTCAGGTCGAAAACTTTATGGAGAATACCCTTCTCTTCGAAACTTGCCAAGATCCTATAGAGGGTCACACGGTCAATTTCAGTACCTAGAATCTTCTCCAGATCGGGTTGTGATATGGCAGTCGGCTTCTCCGAAATACTATCCAATACGCGTAACCTAGGTTGGGTAATTTTCAGATTATTTGCCCTTAACAATTGGCTGAATTCTTCTAATTTTTCTATGCTCGATGCTGCTTCTCTATCCGTTTTCATAAGGGTAAAATTACGAAAAATTTAGGGCATAAAAAACCTCCCTTTCAAGACGAAAGGGAGGTGCTATTTGTTGCTTTTTTTACAGGTTTATTTACCTGCTGCTTTCGCGTGATCTGCTAAAAATTGTGCCAATCCACTATCTGTTAATGGGTGTTTCAAAAGGGCAGTAATCGCTGACAAAGGACCTGTCATCACATCTGCACCGATCTTCGCACAACCAAGGATATGCGCACTGTGACGAACAGATGCTGCAAGGATCTGTGTTTCGAATCCGTAGTTATCATAGATCTCTCTAATCTCTTCGATCAAACCTAATCCATCTACTGAGATATCATCCAAACGGCCGATAAATGGCGATACGTAAGTCGCTCCTGCTTTAGCAGCCAACAAAGCCTGACCAGCAGAAAATACCAATGTACAGTTTGTTTTGATCCCTTTTTTGCTGAAATATTTGATCGCTTTTACGCCATCTTTAATCATAGGAACTTTTACTACGATCTTGCTATCTAAAGCGGCTAAGGCTTCGCCTTCTTTGATCATACCTTCATAATCGGTAGAAATAACTTCGGCACTAACATCACCATCCACAATTTCGCAGATCGCTTTATAGTGGTTAATAACGTTTTCTTCGCCCGAAATACCTTCTTTAGCCATTAAACTAGGGTTGGTGGTAACCCCATCAAGTACGCCTAAATCCTGTGCTTCTTTGATCTGAGCTAAATTAGCAGTATCAATAAAAAATTTCATGATATAAAATGTTGATTAAAAATTTTGTCTTCATTATCAAGCTGCCACTGAGTTTGATGATGCAAAGGTAGGGATATTGTTGCGCTTTTTGCAACAAATTCCATTTCAAATTGTTATCTTATGACATGCAGATTTTCAGGTCCTTTGCTTATCCAAATTATAGATTACATGTTATCGGTCAATCTATCTCCCTTTTGGGTACCTGGATGCAACGGATTGCCATTAGCTGGTTGGTCTATAAACTCACTGATTCGGTTTTTTGGCTAGGTTTTGTCTCGTTTGTTTCCTTATTGCCTTCCTTGGTATTATCTCCCTTTATTGGTGCCTTTGTAGATAGGCATAAAAAATACAAACTGGTATTCATCACCCAGATTGGCCTGATGATTCAGGCAGGTTTATTGGCGCTAGTGGTCTATTTGAAAATGGAATCCGTATTATACTTATCTATTTTAGGGTTTATACAAGGGGTAATCAATGCCTTTGATGTGTTGGGAAGACAGTCCTTATTGGTTTCCTTGGTCGATGACAAAAAGGATCTGCCGAATGCTATTGCGCTGAACTCTTCCATTTTCAATGCCGCCAGGATGGTCGGGCCAGCAATTGGAGGATTTCTTTTGTCCATGTATGGTGAGTTGGCCTGTTTTACCGTCAATTTCCTGAGCTATATTCCAGTAATTATCTGTTTGATGCTCATGAATGTGAAGGAAACATTGGTCATAGTGCCCAATGAAAATGCCTTTCAGGGCCTTGTTCAAGGCTTTAAGTATCTGAAAAGATCCCCACATATTACTTCGTTGATCATTATTTTAGCCTTTTCGAGTCTTCTGGTCATTCCTTATACCTCCTTATTACCGGCTGTTGCGCGGGAATTATTTCAAGGGAATGAGCGTACGTTTTCCTGGTTTGAGAGTGCTGCAGGGTTAGGGGCCATGATTGGAGCCATTAATATGGCCAGACTGAAATCAGGCGAAAATTTAAGATATCGAATACTTTTTGCAGCCTTTTTTATGGGCGTAGCCCTTGTTTTATTGGCTTATGCGCATTATTTACCTTCGGCTTTGTTTTTTACTGGCGCGGTATCTTTCTCCATGATGATGCAGAACTCCTCCATCAACACATATATCCAGACCCATGCGATGCCGGCCTACAGGGCACGGGCTATGTCCTACTATGTTATGGCTTTCCAAGGGATTTTCCCTATTGGAAGTTTAATTACAGGGGCAATAGCGGAAATACTCGGCATCAAGAATACCCTCTATATCATGGGTGGATGTGGAATCCTAATCGCACTAGGCTTTTATATTTACCTCCGGCTTCATATTCAACGGCGTTTATTCAAATTTAATTTCCGTTGATTAAGCGTTAATTGATTCTTTTTGTAGTCTATCATTCCGCCATATTCTTTTAGAATATCACCTCCCAATACCCCAATAACAGGATCTATCCCTATTTGTTCGTAGGCATAATTGATGGAACTTAGATCTAATACGGCTGTCGTGAAGTTTTTGATAGACCATTCCTTCATTTTAAATTCTGGAATGGTAAGCATAAAGCTTTCCATACTGTTGGTCCCCAGACCAGTGGATAGGATATCTGTAGTTTCGAAATGTTCCTCTTGTATACCAGAATTCAATAGGGTGGTTTTGTCCAAAACCGTTTTGGATGCGCCGGTATCTATAACCAATTTGAATTTACGATCGTAAAGTTCTACTTCTGTAATGATATGGTAGCCATCGGCTTGAAGTTTGATAACTTCAAAAGGAATTTTTTGCATAGTTGGATAATAGAATGTGAAACCTCGTATCGAATTAAAATACTTGGTTTAATTACAATTCTACTGTTTTTTCTCCAATTATATAGCTAATTTCTTCTTTTTCATCGCTTTTTTCAACCGCTGGAGATTTTTTATTTCTCTGGTTTATCTGAAGAATAGCAGTACATTAGTTAATGTCTGTTGATTGATCATTTTACGTTGATTTTTAAGCATAAATTTTTGGTTATGAATGATGCGTTGGTTTTGTTCGGCCATAAAATTTAACCGATTGGTTTGCCGGTCACGACTTATTTCATTTTCATACAGATTCAATCCTTCTTTTAAGGAGTCTATCCGCTTATTTTGTATATATTCCAATAATTTTGCCGTAGCATCAACTGTTCTATATTTTACAGGGATGGTATTATTTTGCTCCAGCAATTGGTTAATTTCATTCATCTCTTGTATAATAGGCTGATAACGGAGGGTTGAAGCCTGCTTCATTTCCATTTGCTTTTTATTATCCAGTCTTGGACCTATTACATATCGCATCCCGAAGATTCCTACAGCAAAAGATATAAATAGGGCAAATACGCTAATAGTAAAATTATCTGTAAACCTGTTAAATATATTAAATAATACACATCCGATAAGAATACCTAAAATGGTAAACATAGTCTGACGATTATAAAACATAATTCTATAACGTTCATTTTCTAAAACTGCGTAATGACTCACATATCTCTTTAACAGATCATGTTCCCGCTCTAAATTTTTTTCCAGATTTTGAAGTTCCATGCTATGTAAAATTTTCGATTAGTTTTTCAGACTATCTCTTTAAAACACCTTCATCAAAAAGTACATCGTTCATTTTTCTGACCGCATCCGCGCTTGCATCGAACAATTTTTGTTCCTCATCCGAAAGCTCCAAGGGAACAATCCTATCCCAGCCTTTTTTATTAATAATCACTGGAACCCCAATATTAATATCTTCCTGACCGAATTCACCTTCTAAATATACAGATGCAGTAAACAATCGATTCTGATCCCTTACAATACTTTCTACCATCGCTGCGGCAGCAGCTCCAGGCGCATACCAAGCTGAAGTCCCGATCAAAGCCGTCAAAGTAGCACCACCTACCATCGTTTTCTTCACGATTTCAGCTTCTTCCTCATCCGTTAAAAAACTAGAAACAGCAATACTGTTCCAAGTAGCATGCTTGATCAATGGGATCATCGTGGTATCCCCATGACCACCAATAACGATCGCATTCAAATCATTTGCCGAAGCATTCAATTTATCTGAAATCTGGTATTTAAATCGAGCGGAATCCAATGCTCCACCCATACCAATGATCCTATTTTTAGGCAATCCACTGGATTTTAATGCTAGATAAGTCATGGTATCCATCGGGTTGGATACAATCAGAATAATAATATCTGGAGAATGTTGAATCAAGTTTTCAACCACGGTTTTCACTATATTGGCATTGGTGCCAATCAACTCCTCACGCGTCATCCCCGGTTTTCTTGGAATTCCTGAAGTAATAACTGCTACCGTAGAACCAGCTGTCGCAAGATAATCATTGGTTACTCCCGTAATTTTCGAATCAAAACCAAGTAGGGCAGAGGTCTGCATCATATCCTGGGCTTTGCCCTCCGCGAATCCTTCCTTAATATCTAATAGTACAATTTCTTCGGCAATATTACGTCTTACCAGATTATCAGCAGTGGTTGCTCCAACTGCGCCTGCACCTACAACGGTTACTTTCATAGCTTTACGGGTTTTATGTTACGCTCCTTAAATCTACTAAAAAGGATTCAAAAAACCTATTAGAAAGGATATCCGATCGCCAAGTTGAATACCAGGTTCTCCCTGCGCCAATCCCTTTCCCGGATGTCAATATATTTGAAAACCCAACGGTCATCCTTCGGCCGATAAGGCACGCGGAATGGAATTGCAAAGTCGGTACGAAGGATCAAAAAGTCCAGATCCAGACGCAATCCCACACCGCCACCAACAGCCAATTCACTCAAGAATGCGCCAGACAGTTTACCTCCTGGCTTATCATCATCATGGTTCTGTAACCAAACATTACCAGCATCCACAAAGGCTGCCCAATGCAGCATTCCGGCAATTTTAGCCCTATACTCCGTATTCAATTCTAATTTAAAGTCCCCGGTCTGGTCAGCAAAGAAATTATCCTCACCAATGTTTTCCGGAAGAGAAGAACCCGGCCCGACCGAACGCGCACGGAAAGCACGTAATCCATTCGGACCACCTGTATAATATTGCTTTAGGTAAGGTAAGGATCGCGAGTTTCCATAAGAATAGGAGGTTCCGATCATAATACGCGAAGCTAAGGTCGAATTGGCCGTTAACTTCATGTAATGCCTCATGTCAGCCTCCGCTTTGATGAATTGGGAGTAGGCTGTTCCGAATAATTTCTTAACCTTTCCACTATTGAAATCCGCACCTTGGATCAAGCCTAAAATATTTCCGGATGTATTCAGGCCCGCTTTGGCATAGAACGTATGTTTTTTATTGTTTTCCATGGTATTGGTAAACGTATAAACATAGTTAGGACCAAAAGAAAACTGCGGATCCACAATATGCCGTAAAGTTGGAACAGTATCCATCTGCGCTTTATATTCATCCGAAATACCTCTTGGTTGAACATAGATGATTTCCGCTAAAGTCAGGTTGTGATCTCGTTGGTTATTTTCCTTCCACGCATATCCATAGTTTAAGGTCATGGAATTTAAGGTATAGGCTGTTCTTCTGTTCAAGAATTCATATCCCGCTTTTAAGAAAGTCTTTGGAATATATTGCCTAGCAGGTGCCCATTTCCAAGGCGAAAGAAGCCTTGGCCAGGTAATACCTACCTCTGCACCATATCGGATATAACTGGAATTAAGGTTTACATTTCCACCAGTCTGCGTCTCATAACCTCCAAAAACTGACGCTGTCAAGGTTTCAAATCCCTTAAATGCATTCCGCAAAGTCCAGTTCGCCGTTACTTCCGTACCGTTGTATACTGCAGCAGTTTTCCCGATCAGCTCCAATCGGATCGATCTTTTCTCCAAAGGTGTCAGGTAATAATAAACATCCAAGTGGTTCAGGGAATCCGGGCTATCCACAAAATCGTTCTTCACAAATTTAAACGCATTCAAATTCACCAAGTGATTGATCGTTTGGTTATGGCTCCAACGGCTATATTTATCTTTTGGTTGTACAAAAATATGATTCGCCAAAACTTTTTTACGGTATTTCTTTTCCGGATCAACGATATAATATTTATCCTCAAATTTTTCGGTATTCCTTGGTATCCTGCGCCTTGCAGTACCTGAGGTCTCCCTATAATCAGGAAATATATACACATTTCCGATATATTGCGGATGCCTAGCTTTTTCTGGTGTTTCCGGTTTTACCGTCACGAACATATCCACCTTATTGTTTCCGATCGTACTATCCACCTCCACCAAAATATTATCTGGACTGAAATAATAGAACCCATTAAGTTTTAGGTCATTGTCAATTCGGTCGCGCTCATTCAAGATCACATCCAGGTTATAGTTTGAACCTGGCTTCAATAAGGTACGATCGCTAGGGTAGTTGATCCGCCATCCAAGATCCGTCATGGTATCTACATCAAATTTGACCGAATTGATACGGTAAACCTTTCCCGGATAAGCATCGTATTTTACGGAAGCATATTTTCCATCAATGAGGGTATCTGAAGCTACACGGGCATTGAAGAAACCTAGGTTCTCCATTTTCCCGCGTAGAAGATTTTCATTGTATTCGCGGTTTACATCGCTTAGTTTAACCGGTTCTTGACCGTTCCGTTTTAACCAACGTCGGAAAAAATTGGTCGAACTATCCGGACCTCCACCCATGTTCCACAGACCAACTTTATAGTAGACCCCCAAGATTTTCGAATTGGGTTTCGGTAGGAGGGCATCTTCCAGAAACGTTTCAAAGGCTTCCTTATTTTCCACCTTCATACTGTCATGATGAATTTCAACATCACCTCCGGTATACATTTTTTCACCTTCAGCCAGGTATTTGGTCGGATTACAACTACTAACTAGTATTCCGCCCAATAGGCAGGAAAATAAAAACTTATTTTTCATCTTTTCCTCCTTCCTCATCTTCGTTTTTAATGGCCGATTCATTCGATTCCTTGATCCTATCTGTAGAATCAGGTAGATTATTTCTTGTACTGTCTTGTTGTTGTTTCAACTGTTCTTCTTTTTGTCGCTCTTCCACACGTTTTCTATATTCTGGATCTACCCGCATCAAACTGTCGCGGATCACCAAGCGTACGCTGTCTCGATAAGCGGTATCCGTTTCCATTCGGTCTACATCAAATCTGCGGCGGAATCCTCTACTATCTGTATTATAATATTCCTGAAGGGCTTTTGAATTCATGAAAAGCTCCTTGAATTTGTTGTAGCTCATATTGATGATAAAACCAATTCCTGTTTCCACAAATTGTCCCTGCAGGGTAGCTTGATATTGATTTTTGCGGTATACACGCGCAAAATAGCGGCCGTCCTTCGATAATTGATAATCCAGTGAAATATCGCCCGCAATGTTGGATGCTTTCTCACCTGGTCTTGTATTTCCTTCCACTTCGAAATTCGACCCAATCGTGATTTTTAGGCGGTCATCAAACAACATCTTCGATATACCCACATTCAAATCCGTACGAGTCTGCGCATTACCGGTCAGGTAATCTTCTTCCGAATTCAGGTTGAAATCCAATTCAACCCCTTTGATTAGATCTGACGCCAGGTTGTTCAACTGCGAGGTCAGGAATGAACTCACTGTACTTCTTGCCATGGATTCAGCGCCACCACCCGACAAACTTTCAAATGGATTTGCCGACATGAACCTGCCCAATGCAATCAAGGAGAATACCTGTTTGTTCAATTCGGCCGGATCTTCCCGGATATTTGAAAGGGCAATATTTACCTTGCTCACCACATCCTGGGAAACAATCGCATTACTTTCATCCAGATCGATATCAAAATTGATTTCTGGTTTGAAAAGCTCGCCGGTCAGTTTCAACAATACATTGAACGGCACCCTTTGTTTATAAAGGTTCTGGCTCTCTGCACCAATCTGGTTCTGTACCAATTCTAATGTGGCAAATTTACCTGTATATACAGCAGTAATATTCAATCGGGCATCCAAAGGGTCTCCATTCCAAGTGATGGTACTTCCTTTTTGGAAACGGAAATCCTTAGAAATAGGACCTAAAGAGAAGGTGTAGTCTCCATCTTCCACAGTAAATGTCCCCGACATAATGATCTGATCATTTGCATCAATGGTGGTGTTCAGTTCCGCAACCCCTTGGATATTTAAGGCATCCTGGGTTCCTTCATCCAAGATGATCTTGAATTTAGCCTCCCGGTCGGTACTGAGGTTCAGCGCAATATCATACCCCGATAAGGTATTGGATACCTTGGTCATGGAATCCAGCTGCGCAAAAACATTTGCTCTGGTCGTATCACTTTTATCCACGAATTTCACCACTCCATCCCGTTGTGCTACTCCAGGATCATCGTTCGGTACAATGAAAGAAAAGTCCGTACGCTCATTAGCTTTTACATTTCCATCGATCTTCGGCTTGTCCAAATTACCAGTTACCCGAAGGTTGGATGTTAAATACATTTTTCCGAAGAACATGTCATTATCTTCCCGAGTAGAATTCATCACCTCGAAATCATCTGTTGTTAAATTTAGGTTGAAATCGAAATCAGTATAGGTCGTGGTCCGGATGGATCCGTTTAACCTCGCGGTATTATTTCTGGAATCTACAATGTTGAATTGTCTAAACGTGATCCCTTGATCGTTAAAATATATTTTCTGATCATCAATTTTCATGTTGGAATTCAACATGGATGCATTGATGATGGCGTCATTAAATGTTAATTCTCCATTAATGCGAGGAGCATCTGTCGTACCCCGGATTTTCAGGGTTCCCAAAAGATCGCCTTGGCTGCCCTGTAGATTTCCTAAACTAAAGGCTTCGATGGTCTTGATCGTAATCGGTTTCAGATCTAAGGTCGCATCAATTTGCATATCGCCCTGTGGTGGAATGATCACATCGCCGATCAATTGCACATCATTGCCGTTTTCGGTGATGCGTACATCAGCAGAATAGGTGTTTTCCTTGATGTTATTCACCTTAACAAGCACATTTCCGATGGTATCTTTACCGAAGTAGAACTTATCGATCGTTAGGTCGGATACAAAAACTGGATTCGCCTCTAATCTCGAAACTGTCGCATTACCATTGATACCTCCACCCAAATTTAAGGATTCGGATTCCAACATATTGGTGATGGTCTCGATCCTAAAATTGTTAAATGTTAAATCGATAGGGGCATTCAGGGTGGAATCTTTTGATTGGATCACCAGCTCCTGCCCATCATTGGATAGGCGGAACGCATTTGCACGAATTCCATTGCTTCCAAAGGTCAACTGGTTGTTTGGATTGATGGACCAATTCTCATAATTCAGCATTAAGCCATCCTCCTTCAGTGAGAAATTATAATTGTTGTTATCCACATTCATAAAAGCACCTAAGTGGTATTGCTCTTTATCTTCCTTATCTTTTATCCAAAGCCCTAAATCAACCTTGTTTTCCACCACATTACCCGATAGAACCGTGTTGTTCAATTCAATGTTATTGACAATAATATGGCCGATCAGGGTGTTATAGTAGAGGGTACTATCTGCCGTAATGATATCCATACCTACGTTTTCTACTTCTGTACCGGCATAGATAATCTTAGGTGCTAGGAGTTTAGCCATTAAGGTTCTGTCCTGACTATTGAAGGTTCCATCCAAGGTAATATCGTCCATGACCTCTAAATCAGGTAGGAAATCCCTAATGATCCGGGCATTATTCAAGCGAGCAGAAAATTCGAATTGCTGCGGTGAATAGGTCAGTACGGTTCGATCGTTCGAAGGATTATAATAAGTACGAACAATATCGGTTATCGAGGCGCCTAATTCCGTCAATTTATATTTTCCGGTCAAGTGGCCATTCAAGAATTCCGAACTTAGTATCAAGGTATTCTTGCTGGTATCGGATTTTGCGGTTAAAGCAACGGTATCCAATACATATCGTTCATCGTTGTAGGCAATAGAGGAGTTGACCACCTTTAATGCGCCATTTAAATGATCAAGGTCGAAGGTTTCAAAGTCTGCCGTGATCTTTCCGTGATAGCGAAGGTTCTGGTCCATCAATTTCAGGTTTTTGAAATTGATACTATCGATCATCATTTCGGCAAAGATCTTCGGATAGGCACCGCTCATGTCTGCAGAAATAGAAGCATCCAGGTCGACATTCGGATCGCCACTGTTGATGGTTCCGGCAATATCTCCACGATTTGCGGTCATGTCAAAATTAATGTCGTGGTAGCCATAGCCCATCGCGTCAAAGCGATTGATAGTTCCTGTAATATCGGCGACCATGGTTTTCGGATTCAAGCCGGTTCCATTAACCTGCGCTTGTGCAGCCACAACACCTAGAACAGAATCCTGTTTCAGGAATTGCCCAAGATTAAAGTTATCAACCGTAACAAAGGCATTATAAGTCGTATCGCGCCCCATGTTCAATTTACCATTGACAGTCGCATTTCCTTGTTCGGTCACCAATTTTAAATTGGCATCAAAACCACGCATTCCGCCTTTAAAGGTTCCTGCCAAACTGATATTTCTTGGCAATTGGATACTGTCTGGCATCAAAGAAGGAGCGATCAATCGGTTTAGATCAGCTCTACCGGTCACTAATTTCTTGATGTTCAGGTCCAGGTACATTTTATCCATATCCGGTAATCCTTTGATATGGGCGGTAGCAATTACGTGGGTATTATCTAGCGTCTTGAATTCAAAACGTGGAATCCTAAGGTCATTGAGTTTCCCAGTAACACGTCCGTCGATGTAGAAACGTTTGTTCATCAACGGTCTCATTACTTCCTGTTTTTCAAGATCAGGAGCCAGGAAACGGATATCCCGCATATCGATATGGCTTTTCTTGATGTTGGCCAAGATGGTCATGCTGGATGGATTATTGGAAACAGCGTCTAAAGAAGGATAGGAAACTTGAATTTCATCCTCAATGCGGGTGTATGGCGTTTCGATTAATAGGTTTTTAACGGTTGCCCCTTGGTTTCCATAAACAAAATCACCTCTCAACTGCTTAAGATAGAATCCGGAATGGTCCTTTGCAGTTACATTGTCCAGCTCTCCGGAAATGGAGTCTGCCGAATAATACAGATTGTCCATAGCTGCTGCCAGATCGGTCATTTTAAGATTGAAATAATCGATTCCTTTAGTTCTGGGCTGATTATCGTCCTTGAACCAGAAATTGGATTTGTCAATAACCAATTTATCAGCTGAAACCACCCAATTGATACTGCTGGTATCTGAATCAGCTTTATCATCCTGCTTTTTTACGGTTTTTCCAAGAAGTACTTCCGAGTCAGAACCATCCAGTTTGATCTCTTTTAATTTAACGATCTCCTTGTTGAGGTCGAGTTGTTCAACATTCGCCAATAACTCCTTGATGTCAAACTTGGTTTTCATGTTATTGGCCTCATCATCGTATTTTACCAAGATGTTTTTCAGATTCAAGGTATTTATTCCGAGATCAGGAAGGAGGGAAGTCGCTTCGACGGTTGGGTCGTTGATTCCGAAATCGGAGGCATCCGGTGCTTCTTCCGACTCGGTCACCGCCCACTGCTTAATAACGGCTGTTAATCCATCGATGTTGACTACTGGCATATCAAAGGCCATATTTTTCGTCAGATCAAATCTCTTGACCCTTGTATCGAAATGTTTTAGGAAAAGGTCTGCCGAAGTCCCTATAACATCATCCTTATAGACAAACTTTATATTGTCAAAATTGACTTTATCGATATCAAAAACCAAGGCAGATGTACTATCAGCAGTGGTTGTACTTTCCTTTTCCGTAGCAAAAGCATTCACGATATAAGCAAAATTGAAGGTACTATCCGGAAGGGATCGATTGATCTTGGCGGTAATTCCCTTGAGCTCAAACTCTTCGATTTCAATCGTGTTCTTCAATAATTTGAACATATTGATATCCACCCTTAACTCTTGTCCAGCCAATAAGGTGTCCTTGGATTGATCTTCGAAATATACATTCTCCAGAACCAATTTTTTAGGAAAGGTAATGTTGATATGGCCAATATCTACGGGGGTTCCGATTTTATTTTCCAGATAATTGGTCACTTTGCCCACAATATAATTTTGTACAGCGGGTAAACGAACGAGGAATATTACAAGAAGAATGAGTGCGATTATTGATCCTATGATCCATAGGAAGGTCTTTAACGCAATACGGCCAAATCTATTCAAAGCGGTTGAATGTTCTTTTATACTAATTAATTAATCAATTTAATAACAAGGATAAACTTATTTTGTTTATCCACGGCTTAAATTAATGCTATTAAACAATCCTACAAATATAGCTTATGAAAAGGAAATTCTTCCTTTTTTGGTTAATTATAAACATGTTGCAACAGCTTATTTCTGAAATATCTCCTCCTTTTTTCTATTGGACAAATCCCTGATGCCTTTGAGTTTTAAGCACGGTTTAAGTGAGGTGTAAGTGTATTGTAAGTGACTTTTTACACTTACAATACACTTACACCTCACTTACACTTCACTTAAACCAAGAACGGAACAAGATAAAAAAAGCATGGAATTGCAAAAAAAAAGTGGCTGCATAAACAGCCACTTCTTCCTTAATAATCTAAAAATTAGTGCGTATGATTAATGAACTTCGATTGTGGTACCTTCCGATTTTTCTTCCGTTTGAGGAGTTACCGGTACTTCTGTGTTTTCTTCTGTTTCGGCTGCTTTATCGGTACGTTCAACAGTAATCTTACATTCTGTTAATAAGGCCGCAATAGCGCCTACAGCTGCGAAGATAGGTGCTAATACCACTCCGATGACACCCAAGGTAACTGGGAAATTCATGATCTCTTTACCGTTTTTATCGGTAATCGTGATTTTTGTAACATTGCCTTCTGCAATTAATTCTTTGATTCTTTTTAATAAGTTCTCGCCTGTTACGGTGAATGTTTCTTTAATTGACATAACTTTATCGTTTTTATTGTTTAATTTATTTGCTTTCGCTATTAATTTATATCCAAAAGTACTTGAAGTTAAACAAAACCAAGCAGATAAATAGGTCAATCCACGTCATTTTTCGGTAATTGGCTATAATTTATCGGTGAATATACTTTTCGTAACTTAGGTTACCGAACGAGATAGGGGAAGTCCTTACCTTTGCACTAAATATAACAAATATGGAGATGATTATGGGGCCTTGGCCTTGGTATGTGGGTGGTACGATCGTGGCTTTCGTCATGGTAGCCCTTGTTTTTTTAGGGAAGAGCTTCGGATTCTCTTCCAATTTTCGAAATATCTGTTCCATGATAGGCGCAGGAAAAAGTTGTAGCTTTTTTGATTTCAATTGGAAATCACAGCAATGGAACCTGCTGTTCTTGGTCGGTGCTGTACTTGGTGGTTTTATTTCCGCACATTATCTGTCAACCGATCAGATTCCGGCCATTTCAGAAACCACCGTTTCGCAATTAAAAGGTCTGGGTTTTGAAAGTGCAGGCACTGCCTATGCGCCAACCGAAATCTTTGGGGATTTATCGCTTAAGAACATCATTTTATTAGCAATAGGAGGTTTGTTGATCGGTTTTGGAACCCGATATGCCGGTGGTTGTACTTCGGGCCATGCCATTTCCGGATTAAGCGATCTGCAATGGCCTTCTTTGGTTGCCGTGATGGGTTTCTTCATCGGCGGGTTGATCATGGTTCATGTTTTATTCCCTTTTATTTTTTAAACGATGAGAAAATTGATATATATATTATTAGGTGTGGTTTTTGGTATGGCGATGTATAAGGCAGAAGCTGCATCCTGGTTTAGAATCTATGAGATGTTTAATTTCCAATCCTTCCACATGTATGGTTTTATTGGTACTGCGCTGATAATCGGTGTGATAGCCTTTCAGATCATCAAAAGGAATCAAAAGAAGGATGTGGATGGAAATGCCATTGTGATTCCTCCGAAAGCTAAATCCATCCCCAGATACCTGATCGGAGGTATTTTATTCGGATTGGGATGGGCATTGGTTGGTGCATGTCCGGGGCCCATATTTGTTTTGATAGGTGCAGGTGTTTACCCGATGATCATTGTCGCTGTCTTTGCTGTATTGGGAACTTATATTTATGGGCTAATGAAGGATAAATTACCTCATTAATATTTTGTCTGTAACTTAAGTAACTAAGAATCTTCCCAATTCAAATTAAATTTGTATAATTAAAAATAATTAAGGAGAGTTTATGTTTTTTCAACAAGTATATGACAAGACCCTTGCACAAGCAAGTTATTTTATTGGATGCCAAGCAAAGAATGAAGCCATTGTAATTGATGCTCAACGCGATGTGGATGTTTATTTGGAAATTGCCAAACAGAACAATATGAAAATTACCCATATTGCTGAAACTCATATACACGCTGATTTTTTGGCCGGATCTCGAGAATTGGCTGCAGCAACCGGCGCTCATTTATACCTGTCCGATGAAGGTGGAGAAAATTGGCAATATGAATTTCCGCATGTGGGATTGAAAGAGGGTGATAAAATCACGGTAGGAAATCTTTCCTTAACGGTGATGCATACTCCAGGTCACACGCCAGAAAGCATCAGTTTCATTTTACGTGATCATCCGGCTTCTGATGAGCCTGTCATGATTTTCACAGGTGACTTTGTGTTTGTGGGTGATATCGGGAGACCTGACTTGTTGGAAGAGGCGGCAGGCTTGGTTGGAACAAAAGATATCGGAGCGGAGCAGATGTTCAACTCCTTAAAACGCTTTGCAGAATTACCGGATTATGTTCAAGTGTGGCCTGGCCACGGCGCAGGATCTGCCTGTGGCAAAGCCTTGGGTTCCGTACCGAGTAGCACAGTAGGGTATGAAAAACTGCGTAATTGGGCTTTTCAATATGGAGATGACTTTGAAGGTTTCAAGAATTACCTGTTGAGTGATCAACCAGAAGCACCTTATTACTTCGCCATGATGAAAAAATTGAATAAGGTGAATAGGCCACTCTTGGTGGAAGTACCAGAACATCCAACCTTATCCCTAGAGGAGGCACAGCAACATCAACCGGTAACCCTGATTGATACGAGACATAAAAATGAATTTGCAAAGGGACATATCAAAGGGTCAATAAATATCCAAAACAATAAAGCATTAGCAAATTGGGCCGGCTGGATGATCGGTTATGATGAAAATCTGGTCATCATTGCAGATGAAGGCGCGCAGGAAGAAATTACACGGAAACTGATGCGAATTGGTATGGATAATATCAAGGCTTTTGTGACCGATTTATCAGGGGAAGAATTAGTGCCAACTAAGCTGTTGGAGGCCGATGAAGTAGAATCCAAGAAAGATCAGGGAGATACCGTACTGCTGGATGTTCGGAGTAGGTCAGAATTCAAGAATGCACATATTCCAGGAGCGGAGCATCGTTTTATCGGAAGCTTAAGAAAACAATTACCAAACGACCTGAAGGATAAGGATATTATTATTCAATGCCAGTCAGGAGATCGAGCAACCATTGCATACTCTTATTTGGAGAAAAATGGTTTTGAAAACCTTTATAATTACGCTGGAAGTTTCCTGGATTGGAAAGCTAAAGGTAAAACAACGACTACAGCATAGCATTTGATGAGCATTATTGAGAATGCCTATAACGGAATTTTAGAGCCCGCCTTAATCGAAGAGATTGAGGCGGTTGCTTTGATTAAGGATTTTGATGCAGGGGATATTATTGTCGATATTGGTCAATATATCCGTTCTATGCCTTTATTGTTGTCTGGCGCTATAAAAATTGTGCGCGAGGATGAAGAAAGGGGTGAGGTACTTTTGTATTACCTGGCACAAGGGGAAACCTGTACCATGTCCATTGCATGCTGTATGGGGAATAAAAAAAGTGAAATCCGTGCGCAGGCAGAAATGCCTACCACGATAGCCATGATCCCCAACCATTTTCTCAACGATTGGATGGTCAAATATAATTCCTGGCGAAATTTTATCCTCAACAGCTATTCTTCTCGAATGAATGAAATGTTGGGTGCCATAGATAATTTGGCATTTTCTAATATGGAGGAACGTATATTGAACTACCTGAAAGAAAAAGTAAAGCTTACAAATGATCGGATCTTGACCTTGACCCATCAGGAGATGGCCTCAGACTTAAATAGCTCTCGGGTGGTAATTTCTCGGATCCTTAAAAAACTGGAGCATGAGGATAAAATTGTTCTTTTACGAAACGAAATCAGGGTATTGATTTAATTCTTATCTTTGTCATATGCTGGAAACATTTAACAAGTCAACATTACAGATCGGGATGCTAGCCAAGGTGCTGGGCATTTTTCTGGTCTTCGTATTGACGTCTTGTCCGTTGAAGGCTTCCATCAAACAAAGTTTCAGCCAAGAGCGGAGCATCGAAAACAGAAACAATAAATCGCTTCGATTTGAAAATTTGATGGAGCAGACCACACTGGAATGTAGTTCTTCCACAGAACTCTTCAATGGATCGAAGATGCATCATGCGGAGGTTCAATTCCAACCAGCTTTAATTGTGTTAGGATTGGTATTCCTATTCGCTTATTTCATGAACCCTCATGAAAAAGTGGAATATGCATGGGATACCACCAAACTGAACCTCAATCCTTCCTTAATTCAACTCAATAGATTGAATATTTAGGCCTCTTTGCTTTAGGATAATCTTATCCTAATCCCCCATTTATTATATCATTCTTTATCATTTTATTTAAATACAACTATGTTTTTATCTAAGAAAAACATGTTGCTGTTGTTTTTTCTATGGTTTGTATATACAGCCTCTGCGCAGGATCTGCAAGCGATCTGGGAGAACACCAAGCAATATTATAAAGGATTTGAGGAGAAAAAGCAAGGAATCTTATTGGCAAAGCAGGATAGTCTAGCCCGCTTGCTACTATATAAACCTCAGGTCCAAGTACAGTTTCAACAAGGCCTCAGTACTGCCGAAGGTAGTACGGGCGCTTTTATACCTTTGGCGGGTATTGTCAATGTAAATGCCAGTGACGCGGTTCGAGGTGATAAGCATCTTTTCAATCATTATCTATCCGGTATCATGACCTGGGATTTTCTTCATTTCGGGAAACGCGATCTTGATAAACAGATTGGTCGAGCTCAAGTACGCCAATCCGTATTGGAAGAAGGACTTTTTGAATTACAGCTCCAAGAACAATTGATTGGTCGATTTATGAACCTCCAATATCTGGAGGTTATGGAAGCATGGTATACAAAACAGCTAACACGCTATCGACTGATGGTTTCCATAAGCCGAAATCTAGCTGAAGCTGGAATCAAACCTGCTGCTGATTCGCTCATTGCCAAATCCGCTTTACATCAAATGGAAAGCAACCTCACCCTGATTCAAGGAAGAAAGGAGGGCGCAAAATTCTTATTGAAAGAGTTTACTGGGCAAGAGTTGGATTGGACCAATGATCAGAACGATAAAAAATTTATGTTCCTCGTGAATAAAGAACCATTTGGAGATGTGGTTCATCCGGAAATCAACTTGGAATTGGAGGCGTTGAACCAATTGACCTTGGAACAGCAAAGGCATGAAAAGGAAAAATTACCTCGGTTTTTATTGCTCAGTGGTTTATCTAACCGTAGTTCCTCGATAAATACCGCAGGGGAAATCAGTACGAAGTATGAGCAATTATATGATCGGTTTTCCAATAATTATTTCGTAGGTGTTGGAGTAACTTGGAACTTCCAGCAGTTCCTAAAAGGGGCATCTGAGAAGAACCGGGCCCAAATCAAGCATCAGGCAAAAAGTCATGCCACAACCCTATTAAAAGCCAAACATGAAGCCCTTTCATCCGATTTGCAGGCCCAAGTACAAGCTGCCGAAAGCAGTATGGTCCTTGCGCGAAAAAGCGTTGAAGAATCCGAGAAAGCCTATGAGATGTACCGCACGCGCTATGAGGGCGGGCTTATCAATCTGACGGAATTACTGCAGGTTCAGGACATGCTTTTGCAAACCTCACTCAAGGAAGTGAATGCCTATCGGGATTATTGGAAACTACTTATTTCCTGGAGTTATCAAAGGGCTGATTTCAGCTTATTTTTTAATCATTTCAACGGATAGGATATGAATTTAATACGATTAGGCCTTCGAAAACCAATAGCTGTAATCATGTTCGTTCTTGCAGTGGTCTACTTTTCTTGGCCAGTAATAAAAAAATTAAAAGTAGATATCTTTCCGGAGATTGAATCACCGGCCATGTACATTGCCATGCCTTATGGAGGACTGTCGCCAGCCTATATGGATGGGTTTATGGCCAATGAATTTCAGAAGGTGCTACTTTTTGTGAACGGTGTTAAGGAATTGGATTTTAAAAGTGTGCAGGGGCTAACTCTCATGAAGCTGACTTTCTATCCAGGAACCGATATGTCCCAAGCATCTGCAGAGATCAGTATGCAGGTTTCTAGGGCGATGGGCTTCCTTCCTGCTGGCGCTGTCCCACCAATGGTCGTTCGTTTTGATGCCAGTTCGCTACCCGTTGGTCAATTGGTTTTTGATTCCGATCAACATTCGGTAACAGAACTGCAAACCATGGCGATCACGAAGATCCGACCCATGTTTGTCAATATTCCCGGGATTACAGCTCCGGCACCTTTTGGTGGGAACATGCGCAGTTTGGTGGTCAATATTGACCCTCAACGGATGAAAGCGGCAGGGTTAAGTCCGGAGGAAATCACCTTGGCGATCACCAAAAATTCCATTCCATCACCTGCGGGCAATGTTCGGATCGGGGATAAAAACCTGATGGCGCCAATGAACAGTATTTCCTCGGGGATTTCGGAGTTCCTGGAAACACCCATTAAAAAGGTAGCCGGAAGGACTATTTTTGTGGGCGATGTTGCGACGGTTATGGATGCTGCCGATCAGACAGTGGGCTATGCGGTGATCAATGGCAAACGATCGGTCTATCTCCCGATCATTAAAAAGCCAGATGCCTCCACCTTAGATGCGGTGGAAAACCTCAAGAATGCCTTGCCCATGCTGGAAAATCTACTTCCCGAAGGCGTCAAGATAAATTATGCCTTCGATCAATCCGTTTACATTGAAAGATCCTTGTCCAATTTGATTTTTGAAGGTGTCCTTGGCGCATTATTGACCGGATTGATGGTGTTTTTGTTTCTTGGTGATCCTCGTGGCTCCTTGATTGTAATCCTGACGATTCCGATCGCCATCCTATCAAGTGTTATTACGCTCCATTTTTTCGGGCAAAGCATTAATATCATGACGCTTTCGGGGCTAGCGCTTTCGATCGGTATCCTCGTCGATGAGGCTACCGTGACCATAGAGAATATACACCAGCACCTGGAAATGGGAAAACAGAAGTCAAGAGCGATACTAGATGCCTTGTTGGAAATATCCACCGCGAAATTATTGATTCTGCTCAGTATCCTTGCCGTGCTCACCCCGGCCTTAATGATGGAAGGCATCCCTAGGGATATGTTCATGCCTTTATCTATGGCGGTTGCATTTGCTATGATTGCTTCCTTTATCGCTTCGCAGACTTTTGTGCCCATCATGGCCAATTGGATCATGAAGTTTAAACCCCATAAACGGAAAAAGAAATCCTTTTTGGATAAGCTATCGATACGGTACCAATATCATCTGCGCCGGGGATTCAAGAAATCAGCTTGGATGATCGCGGGTTATTTTTCTGTTGCCAGTTTATTATTGGTATTGACCATAAGCATGTTGGGAACCGAGATCATGCCTAAATCTGAAGGAGGTGATTTCCAGTTGAGGATTCGAATGCCAAATGGGACCAGGTTGGAACGTACCGAAGAAACTGTAAAACAATTGACCCATAGCATTCAGGAAGCCTTGCCGGAAAACAGTCTGAAAATCAGTTCCGCATTCGTTGGGATGCACCCTTCTGCAAATCCTATCAATCCCATCTTCCTATTTACCAATAGTACGGGGGAAGCGGTGCTGCAGCTTTCCATGGATAAAAAGAAATTGGGTATGCGTACCGATGAGTTTAAAGAATTTGTGCGGAAGCATTTGAAAGAACATTATCCAGCAGTCAAATTTAATTTTGAACCCATTGAATTGATGGAAAAAATCATTAGCCAAGGGTCAATGAGTCCAATAGAGGTCAAGGTAAGTGCAGGTCAGTTGAAAGCGGCTGCTAAGCACGCGGAAAAGATTAAAGCCTTGATGGATGAATATCCGTTTGTGAGGGATCTCCAGATTGCAGAGCCCATAAACTATCCAAGTATTGATATTCAGATCGACCGGAGACGATTGGCAGAATTTGATCTGACGGTTCAGGAGGTTTCTCGAAATATTTCTGCTACAACTTCTTCCACAAGGTTTACCGATAAGAATTTATGGGTAGATCCGCGTTCAGGACTGGTGTTCCAGGTACAGGTTCAGGTGCCGGAAAATCTTATCCAAACTGTAGAGGATCTGAAGGCCATTCCTGTGAAAAAGGGCAGTTCCTTTCCTTTGTTGGCCGATATCGCAACGATTACGGCAAAGGAAATGCCGGCGCAGGTTAATCGTCGGGGACCGAATCGCTACGTAAGCATCATTGCTGATGTACATGAAAAAGATCTGGGAGCTGCCAATCGGATGATCGATGAAGTATTGGAAAAGGTAGGCGAACCTGAGAAGGGTGTTCGGGTTTGGAAGGAAGGGTCTACAGTTTTGTTGGAGGAGACCTTAATGGGTCTTTTGTCGGGCTTGTCCATCGCCATCGTGTTGATATTCTTTATGATGTCGGCCTATTACCAATCGCTTCGAATTGCTCTCATCATCCTGACGGTGGTACCAGCGGTGATCGCAGGGAGTGGGCTAATGATCTGGATAGGGGGAAGTACCTTAAATCTGCAATCCTACATGGGGATCATTATGTCCATTGGGGTATCGATTTCGAATACGGTATTATTGGTGAATCAGGCAGAATGGAATCGGAAGAAATTGAATTTATCTGCTTCTAGCGCGGCACTATTATCGGCAAGGTCTCGTTTTCGTCCCATTCTGATGACTGCCATGGCCATGTTGGGCGGTATGTTGCCGATGGCTTTGGGAATGGGCGATGGCGGCGAACAGGTGGCGCCATTGGGTCAAGCAGTAATTGGTGGTCTGCTAAGTTCCACCGTGGTTATTCTACTGATTCTTCCGATGATCTTCGGGAAGATCATGCAAAAAGCTAGCTATACGGATCCTTCGCTGGATCCAGAGGATTTGAACAGTAAATTTTATGAAGGTTAAAAACATGAAAATAGTATATTTTTTAGCGGGCATCTTGCTATTGGCTGGATGCCAAGCACCGAGCAAAGAACCCAAACAGGAGCATGCTCAACAGGCATTGAAAGTGGAGGTTATACAACCTGAGAAACTGCATCCATCCTTTACCCTGAAATTACCAGGTGCCTTGGAACCCAATGAAAGTTTGGATGTGTATGCCAAGGTGAAAGGATTTGTAAAAAGGATTCATGTAGATGTTGGGGATAAGGTTCGTAAAGGACAGGTTTTAGCGACGCTGGAAGCGCCGGAAATGGATCTGCAATCTACCGCAGATTTAGCGAGATCGCAACAATTGGAAGCGAATCTAGCCGTAAGTAAACAACGCTATGAGCGAATTCGAAAAGTATCCCAGCATCAGCCAGGTGCGGTTTCTGCTTTGGAATTGGAACAGGCTTATGGGAATTTATTGCGGGATAGTGCTGCAGTTCAGGAAAGTAGGTTTTCCCATCGAAAAACAGCACAACTGAGGGAATATCTGGTGGTTAGGGCACCTTTTTCCGGCATCATTACGAGCCGAAATTATGCTATTGGTGCCTTGATTGGAGATACAGGTATACCTTTCTTCCGTTTGGTGGAAAACGATAGGCTCAAATTAAAGGTAACAGTTCCTGAAGTGCATGCTCAGGCTATCTCGGATAGTACAAAGGCAGTTTTTTCGGTGTTGGGTTTGCCAGAAAGTAGTTTTGAAGCACGGGTGAAGCGAAATGCAAAGGTGATTGATCCAGTGACAAAGGCCTTGGCCTTGGAATTTGAAATTCCTAACCAGGACGGGAGATTGAGTGGTGGGGATTATGCGGATGTGAAACTGCATTTGAAGCGAGATAGACCTACTTTTTTTGTACCTCAGCAGTCGGTAATGCATAGTCAATCAGGAATTTTTGTTTTAGGGTTGAATGATCGGCAGGAAGTGCAGCGTATTCCAGTTAAAATTGGACAGGAGTTGGAGGGGATGGTGGAGATCTTTGCCAACCTAACAGGCGAAGAAGTTTTATTGAAAAAGGCTTCCGAAGAAATAATTAATGGTCAAAAAGTTCAGATATTAAAATAATCTATAGAAATTTAAATAATGAAAAAGTTAAATCTAAGTATCGTTGCGTTGGCAATGGTTTTCATGACTTGGTCATGTGGAAATGCAGGAAGTAAGAAGGAGGACATGTCTAAGGATTCCTTGAACAATGCAAATGTGGAGCAGGTTGTGGGTGCGGAAGCAGCAGGAATGGAAGCTGGCCAGGTGGAAGGACAGGCGGAGAGCCAAGCGGTTTCAGATATGCAGGCCAGCTTTAAGAATATCAATGGCGAGACCGTTTCGTTAAAGGATTTGAAAGGGAAGGTTGTTGTGATGAATTTTTGGGCGACCTGGTGTCCTCCATGTATTAAGGAGTTGCCTTCTCTTCAAAAATTAAGTAAGGAGCTTGCAGGGGAGAAGGATATTGTTTTTATGGCTATTGAAGTGGATCAGGATATCGATAAGGCCGCAAAATTCATGGCTAAGAATAAATATACGCTTCCTTTGTATACGTTGGATTCGCCTTTGCCGGCAGAGTTGGCTAGTGAATCTATTCCGGTTACAGTAGTGTTGGCAAAGAATGGTGATATTGTAGGGAAGCATGTGGGGATGATGGATTTTGGATCTGAAAAACTGAAACAGGGCTTGATTGATCTGACGAAAGAGAATATCAGGAAGTAGGCTCCGCGTCATTGGAAGACACCGCGTCATTGCGAGGAGGTACGACGAAGCAATCTTTACACTAATCGACAGATTGCTTCGTTCCTCGCAATGACGTAGTTCCTCGCAATGACGTAATTCCTCCCATTGACCCAGACCTTCCCATTGAACCTTATTAATATTCTATTAATAACTTTTTTACATTCCTCTAACACAAATCCGCACACACAAGGATACGTTAATAATCCCTTAACATTGTGTTAATATTGATTTGTCAATTTTGTGGGGATGAAAAAAAGGTCTTTAATAGAGGGGACAATAATTTGCCTCTTAGGAGTTTTAAGTTTAACTAGCTGTAGTAATAACACGAACTCTATCAAAATGAAAGGATCAGACACGGAAGTTAACCTAGCGGTTAATCTTGCGGAGAACTTTACCAAACTAGATCCAACTTTTAGCATAGCGATTTCCGGTGGTGGTTCAGGATTGGGGATTACCTCCTTGATGAATGGCCAAGCTGATATTGCGAATTCTTCGCGCCCCTTATCGGATGAAGAAAAGCAACAGTTCAAAGATTTGAATATTGCGATCAAAACAGTCGTATTCGCAGAGGATGCCACGGCTTTTGTGGTCCATAAAGACCTGCCTTTGGATGAAATCGACACAGAGACCTTATCAAAAATCCTTTCAGGTGAGATTAAAAATTGGTCTGAAATAACAGAATTCAAATTTCCGATCAATATTTACGGTAGACAGAGCAGTTCTGGAACCCACTCTTTTGTCAAGAAAAAATTGAAGATTGAGTTCACCAATGCTGCCAAGGAAATGACGGGGAATGCCCAGATTTTGGAAGGTGTTAAAGCCGACAAAACAGGGATAGGGTATGTTGGTGCCGGATATGTTTCCCATGATCCTTCCGCTAGCCAAGGTGTTAAAATTCTGAAAATCAAAGATAAAGAGGAGTTGGGTGCCATCTCGCCTTTAGATCAGACCGCCATTAATGCCGGTACTTATTTTTTCCAAAGACCACTATATCAATTTATCCTCGCTGATTCCTGGGAGAAAGTCCGTCCGTTCATCAATTTCGAACGTAGTGAATCTGGACGACAGTTGATTTCAGACCATGGTTATTACATCCTAGAAAATCAAAAAAATGAAATATAAGGCTAGACTTTCGCTAGATGTTGTTTTTAAATACATATTTAAAGCAACAGGATTTTTGGTATTGGCGCTTTTAGGCGGAATCCTTGCCATGTTGATCTATAATTCCTTTTCTTTCTTCCTGGATGTAAAACCTTTGGATTTTATCACTGGTATGGAATGGAATCCAACAGGGAAAGTACCAAAATATGGCATGCTACCCTTGATCATCAGTACCACCATCGTAACATTTGGCGCTATGATCATCGCCATACCTCTAGGTATTGGTACAGCCGCTTTTATTGCGGAATACGCCAGTCCAAGATTGAAGAACATTCTTAAACCGACTATCGAAATGTTGGCCGCAATACCTTCTGTAGTGATCGGTTTCTTGGGTATTGTGGTGGTAAGCCCAGGAATCGCCAGTTTAGCCGATCTTTCCAACGGATTGAATGCGTTGAACGGAGCTATCCTATTAGCAGTAATGGCTCTTCCAACCATTATTACCGTAGCGGAAGATGCTATACACGCGGTGCCAAAAACATATAAAGAAGCAAGTTATGGGGTTGGGGCTACCAAATGGCAAACTTTATTGAATGTGGTTATTCCAGCAGCAGCTCCAGGTATTATTGCTGCGGTGATGTTGGGCGTTGGACGTGCCATAGGTGAAACTATGACGGTTTTGATGGCTACCGGAAATGCCTCCATCTTACCGAGCAGCATGTTCGATTCCGTAAAAACGATGACGGCAACCATCGCCATTGAGATGGGAGAGGTGCCTTATCAAACTACCCATTATTTCGCACTATACGCCATTGCCACGGTATTATTCATCATGACTTTGGGCGCGAATCTATTGGGCGAATATTTTATTAACCGTTTTAGAAAGTACCATGCGCAGTAAGACTTTTAGATTTTCCAGTATCATTGAATGGGGTACTTTATTGATCAGTACCTTATTGGTATGTTTCTTTTTGGTTGTTGTACTTTGGGAAATCATTTCCAAAGGTTCTAGCGTGCTATCCTGGGATTTCGTGACGCAGGTTCCTTCGGAAGGGATGACCAAGGGAGGTATTATCACGCCGATCATCGGTACTGTTTTACTCACCTTGATCACCTCCATCTTTGCCATTCCTTTTGGGGTTTGTTGTGCCATTTATCTCCATGAATATGCAGAAGATAATTGGTTGACACGTACCATTAGGGCATCCATCCGTAACTTATCGGGCGTACCTTCCATTATTTATGGTTTGTTTGGTTTGGCTTTATTTGTTCAGGCTTTACAATTCGGTACGTCATTGGTCGCTGCAGGTCTTACGCTGGGTTTATTATCCTTGCCTTATATCATCACCACAACGGAAGAAGCGTTGATGCGTATTCCGAACAGTACACGTGAAGCGGCGTTGGCCGTTGGTGCCACCAAATTTGAGACGATAAAGGATGTCGTTCTTCCTTCTGCCATGTCCGGAATCCTTACAGGAGTTGTATTGACCTTATCCAGGGCCGCAGGAGAGACCGCGCCTATCCTTTTTACAGGTGCAGCTTTTTATATCAATGGTACATCAGGTTTCATCAATCAGGAATTCATGGCATTGCCATACCATTTATACATGTTGTCTACCCAACATCAATCTATTGAAGAGGTTCGTCCGATCGCTTATGGAACAGCCTTGGTATTAATCATTGTGGTTTTTCTTTTGAACCTAACCGCATTTTACATTCGTTACAAGTACAGAAAAAATGAAAACTAAACTATTCGCAGAGAACCTAAATATCAGCTTTGGTGCTAAACAAGTATTGAACAACATCAATGTGAATTTTGCAGAAAATCAGATTACCGCATTGATCGGACCTTCCGGTTGTGGAAAAAGTACTTTATTACGCTCTTTTAATAGAATGCATGATCTTTCGCCTGATGCTAAAATTGATGGCAAGCTTCAATTGGAAGAATTGGATCTTTACTCGAAAACCGTTCCAGTAACGGAGATCAGAAAGCGTATCGGAATGGTTTTTCAAAAGGCAAATCCCTTCCCTAAAAGTATCTATGAGAATATTGCCTATGGTTTGAAGATCAACAATCTTCCCCATGATAAGGCGGTGATCGAAAAGGCATTAAGGGAAGCATTTTTATGGGAAGAGGTGAAGAACGATCTGAAGATGCCGGCTACTAGATTATCCGGAGGGCAACAACAGCGCCTTTGTATTGCGAGGGCAGTGGCTTTACGTCCAGAGGTTATTTTGATGGATGAACCTTGTTCTGCACTGGATCCTGTGAGTACCTTGAAGATCGAAGACTTGATCACCCATTTAAAGGAGAAATATACGATTGTAATTGTGACACACAATATGCAGCAGGCACAACGTATTGCTGATAAAACCGTATTTATGTATCTGGGCGAGGTTAAGGAAGAAGGACCTACCGCACAGATTTTTAGCAATCCTGTTAATGAAATGACCGCCAATTATATCAACGGACATTTCGGATAAGCGCATGATTTTAATTCAAAAAGATTAAGCGATATATTAAAATCATTTTGGGCATTTAAGTGATCTCTTTTATTTCTCCGGCATGACCTTATAGGTCGGATCTTCTTGGATATTGACCTCGATAATCCCCTTGGCATTTTCCAATAATTTAATAGAATCCTCACTTAAATGTCTTAATATCACGGTTTTTCCTTGTAAGGCATATTTGTTGGTCAGTTTGTTCAAGGCATCGATCGCTGACATATCCACCACTCTTGATTCTTTAAAATCAATAATGATCCGTTCTGGATCTTCTTCCAAATGAAATTTATCTAAGAAATGGCTGGTGGATCCAAAAAACAAGGGACCATATATTTCATAAACCTTATTACCAAATTCATCGGTTGTTTTTCTTGCCCTGATCCTAACCGCACTATCCCATGCAAACACTAAGGCGGAAATAATAACGCCTACAAATACGGCTAAAGCCAGGTTATGGAGAATGACGGTGATCGCAGCTACCAAAAGCCCAACAAAAATATCCGATTTTGGCATTTTGGTGATCATCCTCAGAAAACCCCATTTGAAAGTGGTTATAGCCACCATCATCATGACGCCTACCAATGCTGCCATTGGGATTCTTTCGATAAATGGAGCACCCACTAAAATCACGAATAAGATGGTCAATGCGCCAATAATTGCCGATATTTTCGTTCTTGCACCAGCAGATATATTCACTAATGTCTGGGCAACCATGGCACAACCACCCATTCCAGCAAAAAAGCCATTTACTATATTGGCCGTACCTTGGGCGATCGATTCTTTATTCGAACTACCTTTGCTGTTGGTCAATTCATCGACCATGCTTAAGGTCAATAAAGACTCAATCAAGCCAACTGCTGCCATCACCAACGCATAAGGGAAAATTATTTCCAATGTTTCCAGGGTAAAGGGCACATTTGGAATATGAAAGCTAGGAAAGGATCCGGAAACTGAAGCAATATCCATCACAATCTTGGTATCTATACCCGTTAATTGCACCAATCCAAAGATCAATAATATTGCGATCAGCGAAGCCGGAATAGCTTTGGTAACCTTAGGGATCAATAATACCAACAAAACGGTTAATCCTGTAAGTCCAACCATTGTCCATAGTTGAGCGCCAGACATCCATTCCATAACGCCATTAACTGGTGTTTTAAATTGTGCAATCTGGGCCATAAAGATGACCACTGCCAATCCATTCAGGAAACCAAACATAACGGGTTGAGGGATCAAGCGCACAAATTTCCCTAGGCGAAAAGCTCCGACCAGGATTTGAAAAACTCCAGCCAAAGCCACTGCGGCAAATAAGTATTCCACGCCATGAGTTGCTGCAAGGGCAATTAATACGATGACTGTTGCTCCAGCTCCGCCGGAGACCATCCCTGGTCTGCCGCCTAGTACCGCTGTGATTAAACCCATAAGGAAAGCCGCATACAATCCTGTGATAGGAGACAAGCCTGCTAAAATGGCGAAGGATAAAGATTCTGGTATCATGGTCATCGCCACGGTTAACCCCGCTAGGATCTCATTTTTTAAATTTATTTCCTTAATATTAGGGAGTTGTAATAGAGACATGCCTTGAAAATTATGCTGCAAATATAGGTAGATGTGGGAAAAGCTAGGACAGATATTAAACAAATATTATTTAATTAAATATTTTAATACATAATATAATAATTTATATAATTTTAAGTTTAAATATTAAAACAACGTATTTTATGAAAAAACTAATGATTTTTGGAGCTTTGGCAGTAGGTGTATTAGCCAGTTGTGTCAATCAAAAGAAAAACACAGAAGATACCAGTTCAGCAGATGGTCAAGTTACGGCAGATTCTAATTTTGTTAAAGTGGAATTTGTTGGAACGAGCAAGAATGAAATTAAGAATCATCAAGGAAAGGCGACATTATATGCTATTCCAGAACATTTAGCAGATGCGGCAGCGACGGAAATTACTTCAACGACATTTGAAGCAAGCACTTTTCCTTTTACAGTAAATTTCCATTTACCTAATAATCATAAGTCAATGATTCAGCCAGCGGTGAAAGAATCGGATGTGATAAAGTATTATGTGGATTTAGATTGGGATTCAGATGGTAATGGAACAGTGGACTCTGCGGATGTGGCTATTGATTTTGATAAGGAGTTTCCAAATGTGGATATTAAGGGGGAAGTTACTAAGGTTAATATAAAATAGAAAAGTTCGTCATTGCGAGGAACGAAGCAATCTTTCAACCCGTCATTGCGAGGAACGAAGCAATCTTTAAGCATGTTATAGTCTGAAGATTGCTTCGTCGTGCCTCCTCGCAATGACGAATAAACCTCCTCGCAATGACGATATTTACAACAAACCCTTTAAATGCGCCCAGACATTATCCGCCAAAATAAACTGCCCTTCAGCAGTTGGATGAATAGCATCTTTCTGATTCAACTTCTGAATACCAGCTACTCCTTCCAATAAAAAAGGAACCAGCGTCATATTCTTCTCCTTCGCCAACTTCGGAAAAATCCCTTTAAATTCCTCAAAATAAGTCTCACCCATACTCGGAGGGACCATCATACCCGCTAAAATAAACTTACAATCAGGATTCACCTTGCGAACCTTATCCACAATCTCCCCTAAATTTTTATAAGTACTTTCCGGCGGAATACCCCTCAAACCATCGTTAGCCCCCAATTCCAAAACAAAAACAGCAATAGGTTCTTTCAACAACCAATCAATCCTATCTTTTCCTCCCGCACTTGTTTCACCACTCAACCCCGCATTCACTGCCCTATACCCCAAACCCAAGGAGTCTATTTTCTTTTGGATCAGATTAGGAAATGCCAGGTCGGTACTTTCCAATCCATAACCCGCCGTAAGGCTATTCCCAAAAAACACAATGGTTTTTACACTATCTTGAATAGTGTCCACTTGACTAACAGAATCTTCCGAAACTATAGTTGATTCCTTTTTTTGAGGATTCCCACAGGCTATAAATAATATGAATGTCAAACAAATGGTAAATGTGATCGGGAACTTTTTCATTCTTCTAATTTATTTAAAAAATGCTTTATTTTTATTAAATATGTCAACAAAGATTCTACAGATAAATCAGGTGTCTAAACATTTTGTGTTAGGTACATCCGAAATCCCGGTGCTTATAGATGTCAGTTTTGAAATCGAAGAAGGTTCAACGGTTTCCATCGTTGGTCCTTCAGGAAGTGGTAAGACCACCTTACTGGGACTATGTGCTGGATTGGACCAACCCAGTGAAGGCACTATTACCCTTAATGGCATTCAATTAACCGGGCTGAATGAAGATCAATTGGCTGCTGTAAGGAATGAACATGTAGGCTTTGTTTTTCAGAACTTCCAACTACTACCTACTTTGACTGCATTAGAAAATGTATTGGTGCCTTTGGAATTAAGGGGTTTAAAGCCCAATGAGCGTGATGCACTAGCACTTCTTGAACGGGTAGGATTAGGTCATCGTGCAGATCATTACCCTTCCCAGTTATCAGGAGGCGAACAGCAACGGGTTTCCATTGCCCGAGCATTCGCTAATAAACCCAAGATTTTATTTGCTGATGAACCAACGGGTAATTTAGATGCCGAAACTAGTCAAAGTATTGAAGAAATGCTTTTTGAACTGAATCGGGAATCAGGAACCACCTTGATCATAGTAACCCACGATCTGGATCTTGCTGCAAAGACACAACAAATCATTCCGATAAAAGGAGGGAAGATTGCATGAATTGGCGGTGGATCTTTTTAATGGCCTGGCGGGATAGTCGCAAGAACCGAGGCCGATTATTCTTATTTATTTCATCCATTATTTTAGGTATAGCCTCACTAGTGGCCATGAACTCCTTCAATGAAAACCTGAAGGTGGACATTGATGACCAAGCAGCTCAATTAATTGGTGCCGATCTGGAATTGGAAAGTAGAAGAAAGCCAACGGATGAGGCGATGAAGTTCATCGATTCCTTACACGCATTGAGCGACGGATACGCCAAGGAAGAACGTTTTATGACCATGATCCAGTTTCCGAAGGTTGATGGATCGAGGTTTGTTCAGGTACGTGCGATTGATGGGAAGTTTCCTTTTTATGGAGAAATACTGACCAATCCTTCGAAAGCCTATACCGCTTTTGGAAGTGATGAGGGAGTTTTTATAGAAAATGCGGTGATGATCCAATTCCAGGCAGCTGTCGGGGATACGGTGCAGTTGGGAAAATCGAAATATCCCGTACTGGGTAGTTTACTGTCGCAACCTGGCCAGACCGCTATTGCCGGAAGTATGGCACCAAGTGTATTTGTGCCTTTGGATCAATTGGAGGAGTCTGGATTACAACAGTTGGGGAGCCGGATCGAGTACCATTATTTTTTTAAGCTTCCAAAATCCTTTGAAACGGATAAAAAACTGGAAGAATGGAAAGATAAATTGACCTTATTGCAATTAAGGGGATCAACGGTTCAAAGTACCAAGGAAAATACGGGCCGATCCTTTGCCGATATGGCAAACTTTATGGAATTGGTCGGCTTTGTCGCTTTATTATTAGGTTGTATTGGTGTATCCAGTTCTGTGCAGATCTATGTTCGAGAAAAGCTTGTTTCCGTGGCCATCCTTCGATGTATGGGGGCAAAAGCTACGCAAGCTTTCTTTATTTTCCTGATCCAATTTGCTGGTATCGGATTGATCGGAGGTTTCATCGGAGCCATTCTAGGTGCGCTAGTTCAATACCTGATTCCATTGGTACTTCAGGATGTGCTTCCAGTTGCACTTTCCACACAAGTGTCTTGGTCGGCTATCCTGCAAGGCGTACTCTTGGGACTGGTTATCGCAGTATTATTTGCTTTATTGCCCTTATTATCCGTACGACAAGTATCGCCATTAAACTCTTTGCGCATGAGCGATGCTGCTGGCCAGGCAAAGAACGATCCTTGGAAATACCTGATTTACCTTTTGATTATCGGATTCATCTTGATTTTTGCACGGATGCAAATGGATGATTGGAAGCAGACTTTCATTTTTACCTTAGGGATTTCTGTCGTATTTGCTTTATTATATGGCGTTGCCAAAGGATTCACTTACCTCATTAGGAAGTTTTTTCCAAAAGGATGGCCTTATGTTTGGCGACAAGGGCTTTCCAACTTATATAGACCCAATAATCAGACGGTAATTCTCTTAGTTTCCATTGGCTTAGGTACGGCATTGATTGCAACCTTGTTTTTTGTTCAGGATATGCTGATCAAACGGGTGGAAATGTCTTCCGAAGAAAACCAGGCGAATATGCTCCTTTTCGATATCCAACCTTCCCAGCGAGATTCTTTGATAATGTTGGCAAAAGAAGAAGGCTATTACATCATGGAGAATGTTCCTATTGTAACCATGCAATTGGAAAGTATGAACGGCATCACCCTGAAGGACGTGGTAGCAGATTCGACCATTGACCAGTCTAGTCGGGCATTTCGAGGGGAAATTCGAGCAACCTATCGGGATAGTATTTCGCGCTCGGAAAAAGTAGTGGAGGGGAAATGGATAGGTCGTGTTGCCCCAACAGATACCGCTTCGGTTTCCTTGGATGAGAGTTATGCTGGAAATATTAAGGCTAAGGTTGGGGATGTAATGGTGTTTAACGTGCAGGGGGTAAGGATTCCGGCAAAGGTGAATAGTATCCGACAAGTGGATTGGAATAGGTTTCAATCTAATTTTAGGGTTGTTTTTGCAAAGGGATCAATTGATCAAGCACCTCAATTTTTCTTGATGATGACCAAGGTGGATGGTGATGCCCAATCGGTGGCCTTTCAACAGAAAGTGGTCAACAGGTTTCCAAATGTTTCGGTATTGGATATGAATGCGGTGCTGGATATCTTGAATGAAATCTTGGAGAAGATAGGTTTTATCATTCAATTTATTGGAGGTTTTAGTATTCTGACGGGTATTGTGGTGTTGATTGCATCAGTGAGGATCAGTAAATTTCAGCGAATTCGAGAGAATGTATTGTTAAGGACCTTAGGAGCCAGTCGGAAGCAGATTTATTGGATTACGATTTCGGAATATTTGTTTTTGGGTTTGCTGGCAGCAATCACCGGGATTGTTATTGCATTGATTGCTAGTAACCTCCTGGCGGTATTTGTTTTTGAATCTGGTTTTGTTCCGCCGATAGGGTTTAGTTTGTTGCTGATCTTTTTGGTGGCCTTTTTAACGGTTTTGGTGGGGTTGATCAATAGCCTTTCGGTATTGAATAGATCGCCGTTGGAGGCTTTGAGAAGGGAATAGGTAGTGAAGGCCATGAGAGAAGGAAGGATTTGTCATGTTGGGTGTAGCTTATTATGTTAAGTGCAGCATGTCATGTTGAGCGTAGTCGAAACATCTGTACGTTAGGATAAAGGTATACGATCAGATCCTTCGACTTCGCTACCAATGACATTAAGACTACGCTCAGGATGATCCTAAACCGCTAAAAAGATTTCTACTTTAGCTTTTTCTGGATCAAAGTCTTCACTGTAAAGTTCAAAATCTGCTGTATACTTTCTTTTGATATCCGATTGCCAAATTTCTCTCCATGCCTTACCCACCAGGTCTTCCGACATCTTGCCTTCCAATCTTTTAACCAAATAATCGGATGCATCAAGCGACAGCACTTCCATACCTTCGGGAGCATCATTAGGATCGGCAATCTTACAACCTAAAAAACAAGTGTAAGGATCCTGCCAATCACCTTCATAATCTGTATAAACACAATAGATATTCTCCTCGATCTTATTGCTGATCTGCGAAGCCATATCCACCTCCATAAAGCGTTGCCACAATTTTGGAATATCCTGAGCCGCTTGCTCATGTTGATTACTGGTGCGAATTTTTATTCCAGCAAGATAGAAGTTCGGTAGTTTTCTAGTATCCATAATATTATAATAAGCTATTGCACAAAAATATCCAATTCATTGACAACCCTATGTCAGCAATTTAAAAGAGATTAAATAATAAAGATTAAACTGAATCAGGCCACAATGAACTAAACTGGAAATTGAATTTCTGGACGATCTGTTTCTTCATTTCGAGCACCTGTAACCCGATATACCTGATGGCTTCCTAATTCATGAGGATATGGTTTGATCAATTCCTGGATATCTTCCTTATCAGAGGCAACCAGCCATTGATCTTGTTTGTCTTGAGGAATAATCAAAGGCATTCTTTTTTTAACATTATGGATTTCCTCCAAAAGGGGGTTCGCAGGAGTGGTAATAATGGAAAAAGTAGGATAGGTCTCTCCGGTCTGCTGATCCAAAAAATCCGCATATACAATTCCTAAGGTCATAATTTCTTTATTAGGCGCATAAATAAAGTAATTATCGGAGACTTTGCTGCCTTTAACCTGATGCGGTTCATAAAAACCAGTAACATAAAGCAATCCTCGGTTTTTGAGGATATAATTCTTGTAGGAAGCTTTTTCAAAGATACTTTCTCCTTCAGCGTTCAAGGTATTGGCATATTTTGCGGCATCCTCTTCGGTCTTTACCCAAAAAGGAATGAGTTTCCATCGGGCAGATTCAATCATATCTGCATGAGCATTTAGTGTTACAGGCAAGAAGGGTCTACTAAAGCCTGAAACATGAAAAATCTCCTTATCATTCTCATAAGTGATTTTCTTCTTTGGATACTTATTCTTCAAATCAGATTTGGAAGGGGCGCCAGTATGGTAACACATAGGATTTTAATTTTTATGAAAATACAAAAAAGCAAAGAATGATAAACATTTAAAATAGATATTCGTTTCCTCAATTAGAAGTTTTATTTTAGGAAAAAAATTACATTAACAGAGACATATGGCATCAGGAATATTTGCAGTTTTAGACGATATCGCAGCATTGATGGACGACGTGGCGGTAGCCAGTAAAATCGCTACACGTAAAACAGCTGGAATTTTGGGAGATGATTTGGCCGTGAATGCCGAAAAAGCAACCGGTTTTCTAGCATCTCGAGAAATCCCTGTTCTTTGGGCTATCACCAAAGGATCCTTCATCAACAAACTAATCATTGTACCAATCGCCTTATTATTGAATGCTTTTTTCCCAGTGATTATAAAATATATCCTCATCCTGGGTGGTTTGTACCTCGCTTATGAAGGCGCCGAAAAAATATTCCATTATCTTTTCCATCGGGAGAAAAAAGGAGTTGAAGTAGTTAAGGAACAAGAAGAAGAGGGAGAAGTTGCTGAAAATGCTAAGATAAAATCCGCAATTACAACAGACTTTATCCTTTCTGTTGAAATCGTAATCATTGCACTTGGTACCGTTCTGGATAGGCCATTGGCCATTCAGATTCTGACTGTCTCCGTGGTTGCAATTTTAGCAACGGTAGGAGTTTATGGAATTGTAGCCCTTATCGTTAGAATGGATGATTTAGGCTATAGCCTTATAAAACGATCAAACGAAAAAGGGGTTGGAAACGCAGTTGGTAAAGCATTGGTAAAACTTTTGCCGATTATTATTAAATCTTTAGCGGTAATTGGAACTATAGCTTTATTGTTGGTTTCCGGCGGTATTTTTGTTCATAATATAGACTACTTCCATCATATGCTTCCAAATGTACCAGCTACGTTAAAGGAGTTTGGTTTTGGCTTGGTGATCGGTATTGTTGTAGTTATAATCGTCACGCTATTCAAGAAATTATTTGGTTCTTTCAAAGGTGTTAAAGCTTAATTTAAGTTTCTTATTCGAACAAATCTTTTAATTAGCTGTTATTATTTAAAAGAACAGATATTATGAGAAATGAAGATGAAAATACCAAGAAAGTAAATGCTGCCGATTCGGTCGATCCTACAGAAGCTCCAGAAATATTGGATAAAGAGGGAGATGATAAGCCAGCAGCCATGAATATTAGGACAACCATCATTATAGCTGTGGTTATTTTGGCCATCATCTATGCTATATATGAATTGTCAACAAAATAAAGGAAGGTCTTAAACCTTCCTTTTTTATTATATAGTTTAATTAAATGCTTGTCTGCACCCTATTAATAAAATCCTCTTTAAAAATCATTTCCTTGACCAATAGGTAAGCCATCCAAAAGGATATATTGCTTTCTGCTCCTTGATTTTTGTTAACCCCATAGTTTTCCAATCCATCAAAACACGAATTATCCTGCGCATTGAAGAGACTCAATCGTTGATCGTTCAGGCCTAAATACCAAAGAAACGAACGTTTGATCCTATCAATATATACCGGATTGGGATCCATGTTATAAACTTCTTGATATAACCATAATATTCCAGGAATTTCAATGGGCTGTTGACCATAAGTACATACTTCCCCGTTTTTTTCCAACCAGTTCTCATTACCGATTAAGGAAAGATGATCTCCCCGAAATAGTATACTGTCTAAAAAGCGGAAACTTTTTTCGGCAATAGTCAATAGTTCTTGATTTTTTAGTTGTTTTCCAGCTCTGAATAAGGCCAAAGGAATCATGGCATTATCATAGGAAATTATCTCTTCAAACCAAGGCCATTCTTCAGAAGCACACATCTGAAACTCCACTTCCAAAAATTTCGTTAGAGAGTGAATAAGGTTCAATACATGCTGATCTTCCGGATACCTTTCCTGATAATGCAATAGACCTAGGAGGGCATAGGAAATAGCTCTTGCCGATTTGAGTTCTAATAATTGATCTATGCCTCGGTCGAAAATTCCACGCGCAACAGGCCAATATTGATCAAATGATTCATTCCCCAATAGGTAGCCTAAGCACCAAATTGTACGGCCTTGACTGTCTTCAGAACCCTTATCTTCCAAAAAACGAAGATCATAAGACATGAAATTCCTGAAGGAGCCATCTTCGTTCTGTGCATAGAAAATAAAAGATAGATAGCTGGAAAACAAAGGGTGTTCCATTGCGTGATTCTCCTGTTTATGAGCCATCATCAAAAGCAATAGCGCCCTACAATTATCATCTATACAATAGCCATGATGGTAATTCGGGATATTGTAACTGGCATGTTGAAAAATACCGGTTGAAGAACTAATTTTTTCGATATAGGATAGATCAATTGTTGGATTACTGTAATAAAAGTTATTCAAACGTCGGTCTATCTCTGCTGTATTTATTGTTAAACTATCCATTTAATTGTTTACAATGCTCCTTTGGGAAATCAATTTCATTCCCATGGGCAATATTTGATTCTTAAGATCCTTAATGATGTTTTTAGATTTTGCAATTGGACGTTTCCCTAGGATCGTTTGGATCAATGCGATCTGTTTTTTACCAATGTTTTTCCATGTAATCGTCTTACCAAAGGCTAATGCTTTCTCCCTGTAAGATGCCATATGCAAAGGATCTTCCAAAAGCTGGTTGATGCTCAACGCCAATTGGTTCGCATTGTTGAAATCGAACAATTTCCCTTTACCCTCTGCCAAAAGATCAACGGCATACCAATAAGGAGTCGAGAGGACGGCTGCTCCAGCACCTAATGCAAAGGTCAAAGTTCCGCTGCTAATCTGGTTTTCATTTGGATAAGGGGTTACATAGATATCACATGCTTTTAAATAGGTCTGTAATAATTTATCACTGGCATATTTATTCACAAACAACACCTTCCCGTTCAATCCTAAATCTGCAGCCTGTTGCATCAAACTGTTCTTATAACTTTCTCCTTCGGCCAATAATACATTGGGGTGAGTGGCTCCAAGTATGATATAAACAAAATTATCATGTTTAACTTGGGATACCGCATCAATAGCTACTTCATAGCCTTTGTTGCGTCCTAATAATCCAAAGGATAACATCACTGTTTTATCTTCTAATCCGAGTTCTTCTTTCGCTTCTTGAGCACTGATCTTAAAGTTGGGTATCCCATGAGGGATCACCTGGATCATGTGAAAAGGAACATGGTAGACCTGATTCAGCATAGTGATTGCGCGTTTGGTCATTACCGTTATTTTATCACTTTTAGCAGCAATTTTTTGAATGACAGCCAACTCATCTACCGATGGTTTTTCCAACACGGTATGTAGGTTACTAATTAATGGAACCTCCAGTTCATTGATCAAATCCAAAATATAGTTACCGGCATCCCCAGCAAAAATTCCAAATTCATGCTGTAGGATGCAAGCATCATAATGTTGGGCATTGATCCATGCCGCCGCTTCTTTATAAGCTTGCCTCTCTTCTCTCAGCAACTTGTACTTGACCTCTTTGGGATGATTTTGCTCAGATTTGTCAATCATTGCCAAAATATCCACTTCCTGACCGTTTGCGATCAAGGATTTATAGAGATCATGGGTAAAAGTTGCAATCCCACACTGCCGCGGAAGATATGTTCCAATAATTAATACTTTCATAGATATGCTTAAAATAAAATAGTTAAATGTATAAAGTGCATATGATTGCTTATCTATAGAACACTTTTAAAAAGATTTTGTTCTTTATGTATTATTTAATTAAAGAGGAGGCCAATGGGAATAACAGTAAATAGAAAAAACAGCTTTTTTAAACCAAAATTAGATCGTGTGCTGGCGAGAAGATTTTTGTTACCACAGGAAAGGGCGAAAAAAATCGTAAACCGAGTTCTTGGCATGTCAGAGGATCAAAAATTAGCCTTAATTACTCAAATCCTGAGGAATTATGCCCGAAGACACCGTAGCATCCTTAATATTTTGGAGAAGAATTTCAATCTTATGGATAATACCTTTAAAGAGTTGAACCTCGATAAAAGGAAATTGACTGATATTGAAAAGATGTTGATTGGTTCTTATTTTACCATGGAATATTCCATTGAAGCAGCGGCTTATTTCAATCCATCCATCATATTATCCCCTGATCAGACACAGACTCAGGAGGGGGAAAAGCGAGTAATCCTAAGTTTTCGTGCAGTAGGAGAAGGCCATTTATCTTCCATTGTGTTTCGGACGGCTATCATCGATAAGAATTTGGATATCCATCTGGATGAAGTAGGAATTTTATTGGATAAACCTAAGCATATCAAAAATCATCGGTATAAAAAGCAGGAATTTCTGGATAAATTATTTCAACTTCATAAACCTGAAAATGATGTTTTTGAAGTATTGAAGGAGAAATTTCCCGATTCATTTACTTATGATGAATTGATACGATATGTCAAAGAAATCCGAACAGACATTAAATTAAGTCCGGATAGTGAAATCCTGATGCAACAGATTCTATGGATTGCATCCTCCCATTATGAGATTTCCTATTCCTTGGACACTTCCATTTCTGAAAGAGTGATCTTTCCAATCAGTGATACCGAAAAGAATGGGATTGAAGATGCCCGTTTTGTTCGATTTGTGAATGATCATGGAAAAGTAACCTATTATGCGACCTATACGGCATACGATGGACATTCCATTTTACCAAAATTACTTTCCACCAAAGATTTTGTGAATTTTAAAATTCAACCTGTTAATGGAAAAATAGCCAATAAAGGTGCGGCATTGTTCCCTAGAAAAATCAAGGGCAGATATGCGATGCTTTGTAGGGTGGATGGAGAAAACAGTTATATCGCCTATTCCGATTCGATCAACAATTGGCATGAAGATGTAATCCTTATTGCAGAACCCGAATATCCTTGGGAATTTATTCAGGTGGGTAATTGTGGATCTCCCTTAGAAACGGAAAAAGGATGGTTGGTTATCACCCACGCCGTAGGCCCTATGCGAGAATATGTATTGAGTGCCTTATTGCTGGATTTGGATAACCCAACCAAAGTCATCGGGAAATTAAAGCAACCATTAATCTTTGCAACAGAAGAAGAACGAAATGGCTATGTGCCAAATGTATTATATTCATGTGGTCAGATTATCCATAATAACCAGTTGATTTTACCTTATGCTTACTCTGACCATGAATCGACCTATGCAACAATTTGTTTGGATGAATTGTTAAATGAACTTTTAGCTTCGCCGGATTAATACTTGCCGGCAGGAAAAGTACTTGTTTATGATTTAACGACAACCATACGGGCTGTGAGGTTTTCCATTTAGAGAGGGGCGGGATACACTCGCCCTCTGAAATAAAATCTACAGCTATGGAAAATCCAATGAACAATCCAAATTTAAACGAAGGCGAAACCACCAAAGCCATTGAAAATGTAACGGCGCAATTGCCTTCTAAATTTTATTTATGCCTGGCAGTTAGTGCCATGGTGGGATCCGCGGTGCTTAAATGTACAGGTCATAAACATGGAGCATTGTTTTTAGGACAATGGGTTGCTCCATTCTTGCTATTTGGGATTTACAATAAAATTGTGAAAACCGAGGGACATGATTAATTAACACAGACATGGCAACCAAGAACGAAAACAAGAAAGTAGGGATTGTCCAAAAAGACAGACCGAAGCAAAAGAAGAGTTTAACATCCGTATTGGACAAACAGCAGAAAAATCAGGATGCAGATGGTGAAGCAGGCGTTGATCCCCAGATGGACCAACTGAACGATATGCCAGATGCGCATGAACATCCTAAGGAACCCAAAAAGATTAAGCCTTAAAAAAATTAGGTTTAAAAATGGGATTTTAGCCTTTTCCAGTCTCCATATGTGGGCTATCCACCGGTTTTGATTCAGGAGAACCTTTCTGTCGTAAATAGATGGTCAAGAATATGATGGAAGCCACGGAAAGGAATTCACTCTGCCAATTCTGGAAGGTTTCAAACCAAAATGTTGGTTCTTTAATGAATTCCTGATGGGATATTACGGGTTTACCATGGAGGATGTTTTCCTCCATTTGATTGTAATAACTGCCTAGGTAATGCATGGCCCAAGAAAATACAAAAAGAAGGATAAAGGCTATGGATAGCGAATTTTGGTAGATTAGCAACCTCCAACCTCCCTTTTTAACGGCATAAGGAGCACCTGGATGGTATTTGGGCTCGCGATCAACAGACTCTTTACCATCCAGTTTTTTCGATTCTGCAGACCCTATCTGACGTAGAAAAATAGTAACGATGACATAAAGGGCCATCTGTAAAAATTCACTCTGGAAATTCTCGAAGGTAGCGGAAATAAAATGTCCCGTATGAAGGTATTCTTCAAAACTTAAGTACATTCCATTTTCTTGGTATTCTTGCTGTAATTCCTGCCATCCGAAATAGGTTTGGGCGATCAGGGCCAAGATAAACAAGGTAATGAAACAAATGGACAAACTGTTTTTATAGAAAAATCCTTTTTTCATTTCGCATTATATAAACTGTCGTAAGGCTTTTATTTTTATCTCCGGAAAAGTAATCCTGCGATCCTGTTCTAAGATGAAATGGATCAGTTTAGCTAAGTCTTCCGCTTTAAGCATTTCTCTATTTTCTTCTTTTTCTGCTTGCTCCTCCGCACTGATTTTCTGCATATCTGTTCCCACGGCTGCTGGTTCGATCAAACTGACCCGGATATTATCTGGATTAACTTCCTTTCTTAACGATTCTGTAAAGCCTTGTATGCCCGCTTTTGTAGCGACATATCCTGTGCTACTGCCACCTCTGTCATCCGCACTCATCGATCCTACATTGATAATATCACCTTCAATATCTTCTTCCTTCATCTTCTTGGCAAAAAATCCAGCCAATAGGAGATACGCGTCTAAATTAGTCTTGGTCATGTAGACCAGACTTTCAGCATCGGCATCCGATATACCTGCAAAGCCAATTCCCGCATTGTTTATCAAGATATGGAATGGACCATGCACATCCCATAGGTTAGGCAATATTTTCTCCCAGGCTTCATAATCAGCGAGATCCTGCAAAAGGAATTTAATCCGATCTTCCACACCAGACACTCTAGCCTCCTCCATCAACTGTTCTAACTTGAGAGAATTTCTACCAACGATAAATAGCTCATATCCTTTTTCTGCTAAGAACAGGGTAGTGGCCTTGCCAATACCTGCAGTACCTCCTGTGAGAAAAATTTTTTTATTCCTTAATACTTCCATGGACAAAAATTAATTGATTAACGATGAATGATTTGAGAAATGAACACCCCCTCTCCAGCTTTAGTTCATTGCGTTTAATACTTATTTTTAACCAATAACCTAACGGAATGATAATCAAAGTGTTCAAAAAGAAAAGTGAAGATGAATTTTTAAACGATATAAAGATGAAAAAGTATTTAGTAGGTATTGTTATGGTTCTGGGAATCCTAACAATCATGGCCTTTAAACAGATTGACGCGACCTTGGATTTCGTCAATAAGGCAAGTATGGCAAATAGGTTTGAAATTGCTGCGGCCAACCAGGCATTGACAATATCAACCAATGAAGGTATTAAAAAATTCGCACAGCAAATGATCGATGAACATCAGACCATTTTGGATGAATTGGCTGCCTATGCAAAATCCAAGGATTTGATGGTAATGGATAACTTGGATGATAAGCATCAAGGAAAATTGGATTCATTGAAAAATGAAACCGCCAATTACGACCAAAGATTTAAACAGGCGATGATCAAATCACATGAAAAGACGATCAAATTATTTACAGATGCAAGCAACGATAAAGCGATTACGGATTCTACTTTTAGGGAATGGGCAGGAAGTAAAATTGGGATATTGAATGACCATTTGGAAAAAGCGAGAGCCTTATCGAATGGGGCATCCTTAAAAGATGGACCAAAACCGGTGATCAGGGATAGTTTAAAGCCTAAGATGAAAAATAACAAAGAATCAAATGATTAATTCTGATGAGTTGGCAAGCATAGCTTGCTAAAAAAAGCCTCCGTTTTTAAAACGGAGGCTTTCTGTTTATATGATAGATAATGTGTGTTTATCTTTTGTCCAGACGATTGAACCAGTCTTGGATTTCCTGTCTAGATTTTCCAAACCTTTGTTGAAACCGGCCATAAACATCTTCTTCTTTTCCTTCTTGGTAGTTGAAGTCTTCTTCAGGAATATCTGGAAATTCTTCCCTGATTCTTTCCTTAACAACATCCCATTTGCCTTTAAAATTAAAATCTTGTGATTCCATATTGATTTCCTTTCCTTGTTTTTTTATAGAACAGGAGAGTAAAAAAATCGTTCATAAAATTTTTAAATATTTTTGTGTTTTTTTTCGGTAAAGCTATTGTATGTAATGTGAAATCTTTGTAAATTGTTGATAGTTAAATTCTTGTGATTAGATTCAGAATCACCGACCATAGCTTCATGGTCCCATTTTCAACAATATTGAGCTATCTATTTACTTATACACAACATAGGAGGAAAATATTATGGACAATTTAAAATTTGAAATCAGTACCATCAGCCAGAACCAATTAAGTAAAGTTAAAGAAGTATTGAACGATCTGGTGGATATCAAAGATTGGCAGATCGCACCCTATATCGACGGTTATTTGGTATCGGTTCGGGGAATCAATCTGCGTTGCTACGCCATCCTTCAATCACTTTTATCCATTGGTGTAAATGCCGAAAAACTCTATGAAGAATAAGGTTTATGTATAACATGTTAAAAACCTTTACTACTTAGGTAAAATCGTGTAATCTTTTTTAGATGTAATGGCTTAGTTTTACGTTAGTTTACCATCTGGGAACTAATTTAGGACAATAAAAGATTGAGCATAGCAACCTAAACCTGTTTTATTCGCTATGCTTTTTCTTTTTATGCTCTCCCAATGGTTGATCATCTATAACCTATACATCTATGAAGAAACATTTTGCTGTAATCGCTTTATTAGGCTTCTGGGGCCAAACCTCTTATGCACAGAACTTATTAAAAGGGAACTCCTTACCCATTAAAAACACCTACGAAATTTTAGCTTCGGATAGTCCCGAAGAATTGATCCGTAAGGCTGCCCATGTGGTTCCGACCAAGAACCAATATGATGCCTTAAAGGATGAATTCATCTCATTTATCCATTTTGGTCCCAATACCTTTACCCGAATGGAATGGGGGAATGGAAAGGAAGATCCACGGATTTTCGACCTGAAGAACTTGGATACGGATCAATGGTGTGCAAGTATGAAGGCCGCTGGAATGACCAAAGTGATTTTTACCGCAAAGCATCATGATGGATTTGTATTATGGCAAAGCCGTTATACCGATCATGGCATTATGTCCACTGGTTTTATGGAAGGTAAAGGGGATATCATGAAGGAACTTGCGGCATCCTGCAAGAAATACGGATTAAAATTAGGGGTATACTTATCCCCAGCTGATCTATTCCAAATTGAAAATGAAAAAGGCTTATATGGCAATTTAAGTAGCTATACGATGCGCACCGTCCCACGAAAGGTGGAAGGCAGACCCTTTGCCAACAAAACCAGTTTTCAGTTTGAGGTGGATGATTATAACGAATATTTTTTGAACCAATTATTTGAGCTGTTAACGGAATATGGTCCAATCCATGAGGTGTGGTTTGATGGAGCACATCCGAAGACAAAAGGTGGACAGAAATATAATTATCCAGCTTGGCGGGAGTTGATTCATAAACTTGCTCCAGAAGCAATCGTATTCGGAAAGGAAGATTTGAGATGGTGTGGAAATGAGGCGGGGGCCACCCGTTCAACGGAATGGAACATCATCCCTTTTGATTCGGATCCACATCAATTGGCAAACCATAAAGATCTGACAGGAAAGGATCTGGGGAGCAGGGAGAAATTGCAAGGCGCAAAATTTTTACATTATCAACCGGCAGAAACAAATACTTCCATTCGTGAAGGATGGTTCTATCGGGACGATACCTATCAAAAAGTGCGAAGCACCGATGATGTTTTTGATATTTATGAACGATCGGTAGGAGGGAACTCTATTTTTCTTTTGAATATTCCGCCTAATCGTGAAGGTAGATTTTCACCGGAAGATGTTCGGGTATTGAAGGAAATCGGTGATAGAATTTCAGAGACTTATGGAAAAAACCTCTTGTCGTTGAGTAAGGGACCAAAGGAGCTCTTCGATGATGATACAAAAAGTAGTTTTGTATTCAGCAATCAGACAAGTGAGGTGGAATTCACAGCCAAAAAGCCGATAACTATTAATCGGTTCATGCTGCAAGAGGCCATTCAGACCAATGGCGAACGGATCGAAAAACATGCAATTGATGCTTGGTTAGATGGGAAATGGAAGGAGATTGCGGTATCAACGAATGTAGGGTACAAAAGGATTCTGCGTTTTCCAGAAGTTACAGCACAAAAGTTTAGATTACGGATTTTGGAAAGCAGGGCTTTGCCGGTGATTATTAGTTTAGGGGCTTATTATGCGGTAAATCGTCCACCTCAGTTGGAGATTAATCGGGGAACGGATGGGAAAATTAAGATAGCAGCCAAAAAACATGAATTTGGATGGAAGCCCCATGGTCAGGATGCTACTAAAAACCTGAACGCAGATTATCAGATATTTTATACAGTGGATGGTACTGAACCTACTACGAAATCATTGGTTTATGCGGGAGGATTTCCTTCAACCGCTAAAATTGTGAAAGCTATTGCTATTGCTAAGGATGGTTTAAAAGGGGCAGTAGTGGAAAAGGAAATTGGTTTTTCTAAAGCTGATTGGAGCGTGGTTGAATTAAGTTCTTTTGAAGAGAAGCATCCTGGGAATTTGATGTTTGATGAGGATGAGAAGAGTTTTTGGAAATCGAAAGGTGGAAAGGAGGGGCATTTTGTGGTATTGAATTTAGGAAAAGTGGAGGATATAAAAGCTTTTTCTTATACACCGCAGACCCAGAATGGAAAGGGGATGTTGGCGAAAGGAAATATTTTGGTAAGTGAGGATGGGAAGAATTGGGTTAACGGAGGAAGCTTTGAATTTGGGAACTTGATCAATGATCCGAGTACTAGGATGTATAGATTGGAGAAAGTGGTTAGGGGAAGGTTTGTGAAGCTGGAAGCTACGGAAATAGCAGGTGGAGATGATAGTTTGAGTATTGCTGAGTTGGATATTTTTTAAGCCGTCATTGCGAGGCACGAAGCAATCTTTCGATTAGTGCAAAGATTGCTTCGTCGTGCCTCCTCGCAATGACGGACAAACAATCACAATGATGGACAAACCTTCATAATGATGGACAAACCTTCATAATGACGGTTCCCCTTTCCCCTTTCCCCTTCCCCCTCCCCAAAAAAAAATCCTTTTTAACAAAAAAAGCCCCCTTGGATAAATCCAAGGAGGCCACAGCTAATATATGAAATTTATAATTTCATCAAAGGAATTAATCTTTCAAGAACTCAATTTCAAAGTTCTCCAGATAAGGGTTTCCATCCATTCCGAAATCGGCAAGGATCTCAATATTCATCCAGTAAAGCGTCAATGCTGCAATATCCGTAGCATTCGTTGGGATGGATAGCGAAGAAGTAACCGGCATAATAGCAGAAGCCGAAGGGTAGCTATCTCCCATATTCAACCAAACATAGCTTCCGGATAAGGCCATATTAGGCGTACCTGGATACCCTCCAAAATACATACCACCAGTACCTTCATCCATTGGCCAATAACCAATGATATCTGCATAGTTAGGGTGCTTAGTCAGATCCTTCAAACCATAGTTATTGGTGATCGTACTTGCACTCAATGCCGTGTTATAATAAACCAAGTTCGCTGGTGAAAAAGAACCTGCAACATCATTATCCCCAGCACGGTGGCCAACCCTTAAATCTTCATTAATATTCAAGCTCTTACGCGCAGAGATATTGATGGATTTCTGAAATTTCCCATCCATGTACATACTTAATGTCCTTGTAGATGAGTTTACATATTCCACGGTCATGATCAGGTTTCTCCATACACCGGTTCCAGGTGCTTCTTCCGAAGAAACTTCCTGCTTTCCACTTCCGCCGTTCAATGTTCCGCCAACAGTTACCACCCATTTTCCACCTGGATAATGTGCCCATTGCCAACCCGTAATATTCTGTCCACTCAAGTTGGTACTTTTACCGAAGAAACTGGAATATCCACCTGGTACATTATTGAATTTCACATCCATCTGCACGGTGAAACTTTTATTTTCCCCGACATCAAACCTTCCTGTCTCGTCATGAAAAGTTGCTCTCCCTGTCTTATTATCAAATCTAACCGGATTAAATCCTGATTTTTGCAATTTGAATTCCTGAAACGCCGGATTGTAAGCCATGGTAAATCCGAAATCGGTTTCATCTGCTCCACCACCATGGTTAGTGGTAATAATGATCAACCAGTCTTCTTTTTCATAATTCTCACGTGCTTTTATGGCGTTTACAATATTCCCAACATATTCATCGGTCTTTAATACCGCATTCTTGAAATTTACATTTCCCTCGTTAAATCCGCCGTTCTCGCCCGCTTTTTCCACATCCTTGAAATTCACAATCATGGTTCCCAATGCTCGTGATTGGCCCAGGATATTCAACGTACTATCCTTTACCTGAACATCATTGCTAACTACAGGGGCAAAATCCGCAATTTTCACGAAATTTCTCAAGTCTTCCCAAGGCGTAACGATCGCCGTTTTTACAGATCGGTATTGCGTTACATAATCAAGCACATTACGATAGGAAGTTATGTTTTCATGTTGATGGTTATCATCGTTTTGGTCAGCTTCAAAATCATCATTAGAAATCTTATGCTTCGCATAACCTGTTCCTGTCAACATGGAAGCCCAACCTGCTGCTCCGGTTTCCGTTTTCAGGGTGTTATAGGCAAACTTTGAATTTTTCTGTAAGGCCATAATCTGTGGCGGAGCAATCTTTTGCAATGAAGTTCCACCCAAGCCATCAATACTGATGACCATCACCTTCCTTTGGTTGGTAGTAAGGTCTTTTAACTCCTCAAAAACAGGCGGAGGGTTGTCGTATTTTGTACAGCTTGCAACTGTCATTGCTGACAGTATGCAAAGCATGGAAAGTATTTTGTTATATAATTTCATCGTCTAATTAAGGTTTAAGTAAATTCAATTCTCCGAATACTACATAAGGCACACCAGAACCGCCATAGCCATTCTTGATAATGATTTTGAAGTATTTCGCATTCACAGGACCATTAGGGAAGATGTATTCAAATCTACTGTTGTTGTTAGGCATTGTTCCGGTTCCTGCTAATTCATAATCTACATTGTTTCGGCTATAATAAACTTCGAAATCCTTACCATCTCCAACACGGTTTCCTCCTGGTCTAGCATAGGAATAAATTCCTTTAATCGGAATATTCGCTCCAGCGTTCAGGATAAAGGTATGCGGATAGGATTCGGCTGCAGTAGGTGAAGAGTACTTCGCATGGTAAAAAGTGTTTGGATCCCCATCCACTAAATTGGCCAAAGAACCTTCCTGCGCAGGAGAACTAGCCGATACAACAGAAGTTCGATATACGATATCATTATCACCACCTGTTTTTGTCAACGGGTTATATTCCCAGATCGCTTTTTTCAATAGTGGATATTTTTTTGATACCGTTACGGAAACTGCATCGCTATAAGTGATACCCCAAGCATCGAAGAAAGGAGAGAGATCTGTTTTTGTAAAATCAGATAATTTCTCATACACCCAGTTATGTTTGGTGATATCACTAGGATTTGTTCTGATGGCATGTCTTGCCTCCGTATACAAATGCGTCATGGCATCATAACCAAATTTCTCGAAGATCTGAACAAATGGCGTCATTCGTTTGAACGGATCATTCATGGCCGCATCGGTATCAAAATTCTTGGTAGCTCCCGTTTGTTTCGCATAAGCAATCGCCTGTGGAAATCCTGAGTTCACTGCAGGATGCATGACCGAATAATCTGCACCAATGCGGTTAGCTACTTTGAAATTGAATAAGTTATTGGTGGTTTCGCCCAAAGTACTCCAAGACCAAATACTAGGTTGCTGACAGTTATGGCCAAATTCGTGGTAGGATCCCCACATACCATTACTGGTAGATATGGAATTCAAACTGGTCATTGCCCCAAACCATTCCGAGTCATTCAACCCTACGAATGGGAATCCACTATGGCCATAACCAACCGACAATTGGATATCCAATACGCCCCGCCATTGTCCTTGTGGGCTGCGGTCTTTTTCATTTTCGGCATTATCCGATAAACCCATCCAACCATTATAATCATATTCGAACACCTCGTTCCATTTGGTCAACACAGCCGTAGGATTGGTGAATGGTTCATTCGAGGAGAATGTCTTGATCACGCGGTCTCTCGGAATCAAGAATACCACACGTTTGGTTCTTAATTCCAACCAAGGTACTTTGGAAGCTTTCACTTCGGCTACCCAAGCCGCATCATTGCTCACACCCAATACAAAATCTGGTGATTTTACGGCATTGGTAATCGTAAATTCTACAGGGTTCTCATACGCGCGATCCGCACGGATATAAATAGTTCCACCGTACAGGTTCCTTACATAATTGACCCCAGCATAGATACGCTGGCGATTATAGATCAATGGATCACGTAAAAGGGGATATTTCCCATTAAGGTTATCCGTATGTCCACCGATCTGTACGGTTAGCCCCTCGATTCCTTCAGGCACAACGATCCTAACCAATTCCCCAGGAGCAGCATAGTAGCCCGTACTAAACTGAGGCTCCGGAGCAACATTGATACGCAGGTTTTGCGCGGTTTGTTTGGTAAAGTTTAGATCCAATGTAAATTTAGCATTCTGAACACGGGGTTCCGATTGGTCTACCAAACCAGGGAATACCCTAGCTTTGGCATACATGGATTTGTCGATCTGTTTAAGGTTGGTATCTAAATCCCCGCCTGGACGATCCGTATAGTCCGGATAGCCATCAGGTACATTGTATCCATATTTTTCACAAGAGCTGGCACCCAACAAACCTGCGAATAATAAAAGGCTGTAAAATAATTTTTGCTTTTTCATGTTCAATTAGTCTCTTGGTAAATTAATACTAGGTACATAATATTTGCCCATTAAACCCCATTGTTGAGGAATGGTTATGTTCATCCAAGAATAGATCATGGTTGGAATATCTACCGTATTCGGTACTGCACGGAATGCGGCAGGAGAAATGGCAGGTGAAATATTCGGAGAGATATCCGCGAAAGATGTCCAGTTGATCGATCCTTTTAAAGAGAACGGTGCAGATTTGCCCGTAATATCATACAGTTTATTATCTGTAGTCACTTCATTTGCTGGCCAATAACCAACTAAATTGTTATGATAAGGATCATTTTCTGCAGTTAATGGTGTAACGCGACTTTTTGCTATCACTTCAGCATCTGGAAGGGCTACATTATAGATCGCCAAATCATTGATCATACAATTCACATTGGCATCACCAATAGAACCTAATCTTAATGGGCTGGTCGTATTGATGTTTCCAACATTGGTAATGTTCAATGGTCCTGCTGGGGCAGGGATGCCATCACAGAAAACTTTCACATATCTTGTGCTACCTTCTTTATAGAATACAGCGGTGATATTATGCCATTTTCCATCCGCAATAGTTCTTGTATGTAATCGTTGTGTATTCCCTTGGCCAGTCTGACTGAAATTCAATCCAAAGGTCGGTCCTTCATTAAAGAATGTCCAACCAACCACACCAGGGTTGAAAGCTGCTCTTTTGGTCAAGAAACTTGGGTAATAAGTACCACCATAATCCCAACGGATATTGAATCGTATCGTAGCATTTTGGTCAGACCCAAAATTTCCAACATTCGGGTCATCCAATGTGGCATTGTTGTTTGCTCCTACGTATTTTGGGGTTGTACCAACATATGGAAGGGCAGATACATCAGGTTTACTGAATTCTTGAGGATTGAATTTTGGGTTATAGAAAGCAATGTAGGCATTTCTTGATGGATCGTCAAAAATGTTTGATCCTGAAGCACCTCCTGAAACACCGCCACCTTTACTGGAAGAAACCACCACCAACCAGTTTTCTTTTGCAAAAGTTGAGCGGTTTACCAAAGTGTTCAAGATTTCCTTGATCTGTTGATCAATGGTATGGATAGCACTTACATACGCTTCGTTTTCTACCGTGTAATCATTGTTCGCCGCTAATTCAACAGCATGCAGGTGGGCAACTACTAAGGATGAAGTTCCAGTGGAAAGTTCCTGAATAGTCGCATTCTTAACCTCCACATCATTTGCAAAAGTTTGTTTCTTTGTTGCATCAATTGCTAAATGATCAGTAAAAGCTGCCGAAGTACTAAATGAGGCAGTTTGTACATTTTTCTTCTCTGATTTTACCCGAGTAAAAATAGAAGGTGATGTTTCGTTGTTAAATCCTGAAAAGTCACTACCAGTAACGCCACTTACCGTATAATCCAAACCGGTCATCATATTGGTCCACGCGGTAGGAAACGAGATTTGGTTCCTATGGTCATCAGCTAATCCATCGTATGTAAAAATGGATCGATCAGTCAATAGGGTTAGGGTTTCAGGAGCTAAGGATTCCACCACATTTCCTTTAACACCATCCAAAATGATGTAAAGTACACGTTTTGAACCATCGTTTATATTCAAGGTATCATTCTCATAAGGCTCCGGAAGCTTATTCGCAAATTCTTTATTACAACTGGATATACCTACCGAACCGAGCAGGATGGTTAATGCACTAAACACCTTAACCCTTCTCCAGATATTTCTATTCTTTTTCATGTCTAAATAATTTAATGTGGTTAGTTTGCAATGGTAATCCTAACTAAGCCTTTTGGAATAGTTGCATTGAAGCGAAGAATATTACCCACCAAAATCACTTTTGTTCCACCGGCAAAAGGTGTTTCAATCATATCATATACCCGACCTTGGAATCCCCCAGAATTATTGTATTCCGGTTTAAGGGTACCATCAGCTTCCAGAATCATAAATCCTTGACGAACATAATCGCCATATTTCGTGAAATTACCGGTAACTAGGATCTTTCCATTGTTCAGTTGACCGGAATAAGTAACCGAACCACCTGTTATCTGTTGAGGGTTGAACGAATCCACTAACGATCCATCTGCGTTTAATAAGGCTACACCCGGTAAAGCTTTTCCATTGTAGTGTGTAAATGTTCCACTAACCACATATTGTTGTGTTGTGGCGTTGTACCTGATCGCATAAATATCACCATCAGCGCCAGAACCCGTATGGAAACTGTTATCTACGGATCCATCAAGGTTTAAGCGGGCAATGCGTTTAGCGGGGGTGCCGTTAAAGGTCTGAAAACCACCAACGATTACCAGTTTGCCATCGGCCTGCATCGTCGCATCCATAATGGCTCCATCACCGCCTAAGCCACTCTGATTGGTCGCTTTGATATAATGGAACGTGGAATCTAATGAACCATCGGCATTTACCCTTACCATTTGGCGCATGCGCGTAGCATCATAGACCTTCTCGTCCCAAGTAGAGTTAGGATAGTAAGCACGGCGAAAGATTTGGAAATTTCCAATAATGTACACCTTCTCTCCAAAGGCAAATGTTTTTCTAACCGCACCATCTACACTCGCATTAAAGGAAGGAACGGTGTCCTGGTCTTTCCATTTTACCTCCGGTTTTGGATTTACAATAGGTACCAATGAGTTACCTGCGGCATCGCGTTGAGACGACATCATGGTATCCAATGTACCATTCGCATTTAAGCGGGTTACATTTCCAATGGTCTGTCTATTATTACGCTTGGAATTATAGGCATTGAAACTACCTCCAATAATGAATTTTCCACTCTGCGGTCCAGCACTGATACGACTGATGGAATAAATAGTTCCACCACTTCCCCAAGCCCCAAATCCAAAGTTGATATCGTTGGTGATATACCCACCATCTGGGTCCAATTGCGCGATACCACCATTTGGAACGGCTTCCGTTCCTTTTAATTCGAAGGTATTGAAGGAACCACCAACCCAGAAACGTCCGGAAGGTAACTGTTCGATATCAAAAATAGTTCCTACACCACCAGAAAGATAACCTGCACCATTGACCACCTTAAAGGTGTTATCCACAGAAACCTTGCCGCCCACTCGGATCACTGGACCAAAAAATGTCTGTTCATTGGCTGTGATCCAAACACTGCCTGTACTCGCGGTAACAGGGATTTCGAAACGAATGGATGTGTCTGTGAAGTCTATAACATTGGCTTCTATCTCATTGACGTATAATTTAAAATTATCCTTGTACTTCATCAAGCCATTTACCTGCAGCTCCATGACCGATCCTGCGGCAACTATTCCTAATTCTGATGATTTGGATACGAAATTGATATCTAGTACTTGTTTACCTCCTGCATAGGGATCTTCAGCAAGTTCCGTCTTCTTCGTACATGCTTGGAAACTCCCCAACATGAAAACCATAGAGACTGCAAAGAGGCCAGTTTTTAAGTTTTTTCTAGTTAACATTGATTTTTTCATTTATGTTAATACTCGATTAGGGTGTTAAGGGATCAATCCCTGCCGAAATGGCTTGATCTATGAATGTGTTGGAAAAGAAACCAAATGTATGTTTTGTTCTATTCAACACATGGATCACACCGTTATTGGTTTGAATATCCGAGGTAGCAATGGGAATATTTCGCAAGGATACCATTGGGTTTGATAGATCCGGTATATAAGCCAAGAATAATTGACGATATCCAGCATATTGTACACCACCTGCATCATTAAAGATGACACCTATATTCATGATGCGACCACCATAACTGGTATAGTTTTGTCCAGGATAGGCTAAATAGGATACCGTATCGCGCTGAGGATAATCCTTCAACAAATTCTTGCCTTTGAAGATGTAGTTTGATAACATATTCTTCCACACCTGAGGTTTGATTTGGCTCAATTCCTTAACCGTATCTTTTCCATTGAACTGTAATTGTCTATTCAATCCCAATACGGCTCTGGTAATACAACCACTCGGAGGAGCAAAGAAAGTTACCTCTTCATTTTCGATGACATTTTTCATCCCAGCCAGGTCGATCACCAATAAGGTGGAATCGAAGAAATCCAACTTGGATTCTAAATATTTAATGGATGAACCATTGAATTTAGGATCATGGATTCCGGAGTCAAAGTAATATTTTTTACAGCCGGTAAAACATATGAGCATCACCACTGCTAATTTCCAAACGATATGTTTCTGATTTTTCATAAGATTAGTTCCAAAAGATATTACCGATTAAACTTGGGTTTGCCACTTTTTCTGCATCTGAGATGATCAATGGCCATGTCCAAGCACCTGCATTAAAGTTTCCAACACTCATTACCGCATTGGAATATTCTGTATTTACCACTCGTTTCGTACGAACTAGATCAAAATAGAAATGACCTTCGCCTATCAGCTCCCGTTTTCTCTCCTTGTAAATATCATCCTTCAAAGCGTTTCCAGTAGTGGTAAATGCCTGAGCACCAGCCGCCGCTCTTACTTGATTAACATAGCCTTGGGCGATTGCATCATTACCCAATTCCGCCGCTGCTTCTGCCGCTAATAATAGTGCATCAGGAAGTCTGAAAATAATGGCGCTATCGTCATTCTTAACGGTTAGGTTAGAACCACTTCCCGTGGAATATACGTTGATGAATTTCTTCAATTGGAAATTTCCATTATCACTGCTCATGTTCTCAAACCATACCGTTCTACGCTCATCCGACTCCGTAGCTGGAAAAAGTTTGTCTATGTATTCCCTTTCATAGCTCATGTGACTGGTTGTTTTGGTGGTCGATCCTCTATAAGGATAATGGGAAAAGAAGAAGGAAGGGTTTGCAAAATCAACAAAGCTCTCGCCGTAATTGTATTCCTGCAATATCCCAAACAGATTCTCTGCCGTCTTCCCTTTGAAAATACTTTTCGTATTATCGATGGTAATAGGCAATAGGTGATACTGGGTATGGGAAGATATTTCTTCTCCTAATGCTACAATTGCCTCATAATAAGGAATCTTATTGTTCTCTTCCCAAGCCGCTGCCCACATATTCAGATGCATGAGAAGTGCAATAGCTGCTCCACGGTTAGGTCTGAATCCTGCTTTGGAATTGTCTGCATAAGTTACAGGCAAGTCATTTTTTACCGACTCCATGTCTGCAATGGCCAGTTTTAACACTTCTAATTGCGGTCTTCTAGGTAAGGATAGACTATGATAAGCTTCGGTATAATAGATTGCATCCCCAAAAAGCTTACAAATAAATAAATAACTTAAGTTTCTCGTAAAAGTAGCTTCTGCGATATATTGCTTGCGATCGGTCTCCGACAGCTGATTGGCAGGAACTTTATCAATCTCGTAAATCAAGATATTACTTGCAGCGATCACATCATACCAACCTTTCCAGTTCATGATGTCCTTCAAACGGTTATCATAAGTGGTTGTACCAGATATAACTGGTTTTAAATTGTTGGATATGAGGTTATTTATGGGGCCATTTCCATTATTGTCTAAATTGTTGACAATCTTGACGAAATTACCACGTAGATCCAAGGCTGGAATCAGCATGCTATTACCAAGCTTTGATTTTAAACGGGTATAAATTCCTCCCATATAACCTTCAACATCTGCTTTGGTTTTCCAGAAGTTATTTCCGGAAAGAGCATCGATAGGTGTCACATTTAAGAAGTTATCACAACTTTGAAAACCTGTCATCAATGCGCCCAATACGAGGATATATTTTAATTTTTTCATTTTCATCTTCATTCAAATTAGAATTCAACATTTAAACCAAGGGTAAACTGTTTTGGAAGTGGGTAACCTCCAGACATATCTCTACCCAAAGCCGATACACTTTCCGGGTTAGGACCAGAGTAACGCGTGATGTACCCTAGGTTCGCAGCCGTGAAATTGATACTTAATCTGTTCATACCGTATCGTTGTGACAACGTCTGTGGAACGTTATAATAAACTTTTACGGAGTTCAACTTGAAGTAGGATCCATCTTCCTGGAATAAGGTCTGGTTTGTACGGAAAGGGTTCAAGATTGCCGAACGTACGAAATCAAAAGGATTTGGATAAACAGCATCATCGCCCACACTTTGCCAGAAGTTATATTGTGATATCGGAACTAAACCGCCCATTTCGGTAGGTTTTCCAAATAACCCAAATTGTGCTGCTAAACTGTTGTTTAGGATATCACGTTTTAAAGTAAAAGATGTATTTACTTCCAAACTCCATTGCTTATACTGCAATAGGGACATCAATCCACCAGTAATCTGTGGTTGCGAGTTACCTGCAATAACCTGGTCATAATTATCAATGATATAGTTACCATCCAAATCCGTATAGATCGGATCCCCAGGTTTGAAGTAATTCAAAAGTCCATTTCCGCCTACGCGAACTGGCAATCCAGTTACTGGATCAACAGGAATCTGATCCAAGGAAGTATAAACTCCTTTGGTATTGAATAAATAGTTGGAAAGGGAGTTCGTACCTAAGCGGTAATATAGAGACTGCCCTAAGGAATTATCAATTTGAATAAATTCCCTTAAACCATCAGGAAGTTTTGCCAAGATCTCTCTATTGATGGCAAAGTTTCCAGAAAGGTTCCATTTGAAAGGACTGGATGGTGATAATGGTCTTGCTGTGGCTTGGAATTCCCAACCGTAGTTGACATTACTGATTTCCGTAGAACCGATGACATTGAAGGAGTTCGAAGACGATAGTTGCTTTTCCTTAAAGATATGGTCGTTTTGTTTGTAGTAACTATCAAACATCACGGATAATCTGTTCTGGAAAATGGAGAAGTCCATACCAAAGTTGTATGTTGTTGCCTTTGTAGGTTCCAAGGAAAGGTTTGGTAGAGTTCCCAAATCGGAAATAACCGTATTTTGGTTATTGTAACGACCTCCAGCATTTAACTTACCGTAAGCTTGGTAGATATTTCCATTTGGAGAAATGTTCGAACCATAAGATACACGGAAGTCACCATAGTCTAACCAAGTCCAGGAGTCAAGGAATGATTCCCGGTCAAAGTTCCATTTTAAGGAGATGGATGGGTTTTTCTTGTAACCCGCATTTGGTCCGTTGGTGGAAAGCCCATCTACACGGTAATTGAAATCCAATACATATTTGGATTTGTAGTTATAAGAGAAGTTTCCCGCGAAAGCTACTGTTCTCAGATCGGTATAGCCAATGGTACCGCCTTTTGAGCTCAGGTAACTGGTCATTAGCGTTAAAGGACCTCTCAATTGGTCATTCACCACCTTGTCATTCAACATCGCGTCGGATTTGAAAAAGGATGCCCTTAATTCAGAGAAGGCAAATAAATTGAAGTTATGTGCTAATTCCTCATCACCAGGTTTTTCTCGGAAACCGAACACGTAGGATAATTGCGCACGGTTGTACAAGGTTGTTGCCCTGTCATTATAAGTATAATATTTCGCTTGGTTTGAATTCAAAGCAGCAGGAGAGAAGTTATCCTTGGTGCTTGAAACGGTCGTATAACTATTGTAAACACCCGCTTTAAAATTCCTGAACAGGTCATAGAAAATGTTCACTGTTGCGTTGGTGTTCAATACCTTATTATCATCATCTGTGGTTAAAGCACCTAATACCGAGTTTACTGATGAATATAAGGATGGTGCCGGTAATAGGGAAGAAGATGCTCCTCCTGTGGCTACCCCATTATTCAGCAGACCATTACCACTTCCCATCCGTTGCTTCTGGATGGAATTGTTGAGCAAGGCTTCGATCTTGAATTTTTGAACCGGGTTATAGATCATGTTCATATTTAGGTTGTAACGAGAGTAGCCCGTATTTTCCTGAATACCTTTTTCATCATAGGCCCCTAAAACCACTTTGTAGTTGAACTGTACATCACCACCCGATACATTCAGGTTATGGTTATGGTTGTACGTTGGTTTATAGAAGTAAGATTGCCAATCGGTAGAGTTGTTATAATACGCATTCAAACTATCCGAAAGGAAAGGGGTGTTATTCACTAAATCTAAGGCATGGTTTGCTGAAGTATCGTTCATCAATATTTGACGGATACGCATTAAACGTTCTTCTTTACCTCCGATTACTGATCTTAATTGAGGAACAGCAGACATAAAAGCAGAACCATTATAGCGGACTACTGGAACTTTTGAATTACCGCGCTTGGTCGTAATCAAGATAACACCGTAAGCACCTCTGGAACCATAGAGGGAAGTAGCCGCTGCATCTTTCAACACGGTGATATCTTCGATATCCTCGGGTGGAATTTGGGATGCAGGAGAAACTCCTGGCCCAGCTTGTTGGAAACCATAGGAATAATCGGCATTATCATCTACAGGAACCCCATCGATCACATATAAAGGTGATGTAGGTGTTAAGAAGGCATTGTTACCATTTCCTGTCACATTGATGTTAGAGATACCACGGATGGTCACACTACCACGGAAACCTGGGGCTCCGGTATTGTTTTGGATATTAAGACCCGCCACTTTACCTTGTAATAAGCTCATCACGTCGCCAGCAGGCTGACCTTGGATGTCTTTTCCGGAGATCGTAACTGCAGAACCTGTATTTAAAGTTCTCGATTTGGTTTGGTAACCGGAAGTTACGGTTACTTCGGCAATTTTTTCACTGCTGGAGGTTAGACCAACCGTTAAGGAAGTTTTATTTTCCACCTTTACCGTTTTACTGTCATAACCAATGGTTCTGAAAACCAAGGTAGCATTGTTCGGTACATTGATACTGAATTTACCATTATTATCTGTTGATCCGATCGACAGGCCATTACTCAGAATGGTTACACTGGAAAGCGGATCTCTTTTTCCGGAGGATGCGTCATATACTGTTCCAGTCACCGTGATGCGCTGTTGAGCCCAGGCTACATCCTGCATGGTGAAAAGCAGTAATACGATGATGTATTTTATATATTTCATTGAAATAATCATTTAAAATGAATGTAAAGGACCACTAATCATTATCGAATTTTGGCTTGTCCCGTTTAAACCAGAAAGTCAATTCCCAATCGGCTTTTTCGAAGATTTTGAAGTTGAAGGTCAGGTAGTTCTTTTGAAGGACATTCCCAAAAGCCATTCTACTATATCTAAAAACCATATGTGCCTGATCTCCTGATACCGTTGTGTATTTGGTCGGGTAGGAGCTCAAAGGAATTGGATAAGCGACATCGTATTTCACTTGCTTATCGTCTTTTTTCATGTTAAATCCATGTACCAGGTTTTCCCAATCTGTTTCGTCGAAATTGTTCGGATCGATCGGATTGGAAAGGGAGTCGATGAACTTAATGGTCAAGCTGTTTCCATTTCCGGTTTTCTTGAACAACACCTGCACATCATCACGGGTATTGAAATATTGACCTCGTTGACCGGCCATAAATACCGAAGTAGGGTTTACCGATACGCTCGTTCCTTGACCGGTGATCGGGTCTAAATTGGAAGGTTCATACGGACGTTCTCGCAGTGGCATTAAGCGCATATTCTGAAAATATTTACGACCACCTGAGTTGGACATTTCCACATCAAACACGTATCCAGAATCTGGTTGGGCTTTAATCATGTTTGAATTGGCGGATGCCCACATGATAAAATCGCCAGAATGAGGCCTAATATCAAATAGTGGATGGTTCTCAATGGTCCTTTTCGCTTCAATTTCTTCAATGGACTTTTCAGTACCATTGTAGATCCCTTTCCAAACCAGAACAGGATAATGTTCGGTCAGTTCGGGAGCTGGTTCACCATCGAAAGTCCGCATATTGACAATCTTGAAATCAAGCGGTCTACTGGAATTTCCGTATTGGAAAATATTGTTGAACAGGGTACTTCTTCCGAGCACCGGTTGAAATACAGTTACATTGTATTTGGAGTCATTTGCAATCGACAAACGCTCTTCTGGAAGGTTCTTTTTACATGATGAAAAAGTAAGCACTCCCAAGCATAGCGCGATGCCAATCTTGAATATTGATTTACTGGTTTTCATCTTCTTCATCTTCTATAAAGTTCATACGGTCTGTGAATTCACCAAATCCGAAACTGTGGATAGCAGAAAGGATATTGATAGTTCCATTGGTTGTTTTAATATTCACCGTTGTTGCACGCGTAGTGATCCAATCTTTATTGATGTTCGATCCGAAAGGATTACTGAAATCAACGGCACTGGCACCGCCACTTTCGAATCCGGAAGCACTCAATTTGACATAACGGACATGCATTGGATAATTGTAGGCAATCGAGGTCAATAAAAGCCCATCCAACTCAGGAATATAATCGTCTGTGGTTTTTACACCACGGATGATGTATCGGGCAACTAAAGTGTCTAACTGTTGCGCATCCACTGTGCTTAAGGAAAGCTCAGGTTCGCCCAATTGGCGACGTTCAAGGTTCAGGTATTTCATCGCCGCAGCAAAGTTCAGATTCACTGGGGCGAATAAGGTTACTTGGCTATTGTTCAAAGAATCCTTCAGGTCAGGAAGACGGTCAAGCACCAATAACAGGGAATCAAATGTTCCTGACGGTTGAGCTTGCAGGTATTCCAAGGTCGTACCATTGAAAGATTGTACGTCATTTTTATAATCGTAATATGGTGAGTCACTCTTTGAACAAGAGCTGAACCATAAGCATAATATTCCTAGGAATACCGCTATTGGAGTTTTTACTAATAATGTTTTCATACTCATCAATCTAGATTTATAACCAATAAGGATTTTGTGTAATCGAAGAATTGGCATTGATAACTGCTTGGGAAACCGGCCAATAGATACCTCCTGCTTCTTCAAATTCTTTGAATGTTAATTGCTTACCATCTTTTTCTGCGAAAGGAGCGTTCGATCTTTTCAATCGCTGGTACCGGATGATATCATACCATCTCCAACCTTCACCCATCAACTCTTTTCTTCTTTCATCAAAAATTGCTTTGATGACATCTGGCGAATTTTGGGTCGAATAAACGATTCCGCGCAGGTTACATGCTTTATTCAAAGCGGTATAGGCGCCGTCGATATCACCCAAAGCGGCTAATGCTTCTGCTCGTAAAAGGGTAATCTCTTCCATGCGGCTGAACACCATGGATGAACTGAACAGGGTAACATTTCCTGAAGTCTGCGATGGGTATAATACTTTGATCTTATTGAAGATTGGAAGTTCTGAATCGAAACCATAGAAATAGTTTGTTCGGTAGTAGCCGGATACCAAATCCTTACTGAATCTTAAATCCTTAGGGTCGGTAAAAATGTTGATAATGCTATCCTTGCTGACGAACATTTCCGGTTTTGATTTCGGAATGAAAGGGGATGCCAAGGTCAATTGCTCGATATGCCCATTCGCGGTAGATAAACCATTTCCTGCTTCGAAAGGGAAACCAACCATCACCGTAGCGCGTTTGTATGCAAATGGGCTATAGTTGTTCTGGTTTTCCGTTAAAGCATCCATATTGATGTAATCCAACGGGTTGGCACCATCAACATAATATTGCGTTGATTGATTATCCAAAACGAATTTTGAATAGGTAGCTGCATCGATATAGTTTCCTTGCCAAGCGGCAATATGTGCTAAGATGATGTAGGCTGATAAACGCGTCCAAACGTTTCCATTCCAAGTAGACCATCCACCACCATAATACAAGCCAGGATAGATTGGGTCAGTTCCGCCATAACGGAAAGGAACAACTTGTGCTGCGGCCAATAGTTCTGAAGTCGCAAAACCTAATACACGATCTTGGGAGGTGCGCTCTGTTTTGATAAAATCGCCATCGTGGGAGGAAGTGATCAATGGTACATCTCCCCATATTCTACTCATATAGAAGTAAGCATATGCTCGTAGCATTCTTGCTTGCGCGATATCCACCTTATTGTTCAATTCCGTGTAACGGGGATCAAGCTCTAAAATTTCACTAGAACGTTCAATGAATAAACTTGCAGCATTGATACCTGCATAGAAACGTCTCCAGTTACTTACTCGTTCAATAACAGGATAGGAGGCATTTAATTGGTTGTTTACTACCGCCTTTAGGTCAGATCGATTGGTGATAGTGAAATCACCCTCCCGAAGATCGCCCATTAACCAGTGGCCATTATCTGCTACCGTGGCCGAACGCATTAATCCATAAATGGACATCAAGTTGGCTTTTGCATCTTCCAAGGTTTTCCAGTTGGTTTCCTCGGATGCTAAGCGGGTAGAAGAAACATCATCAATCTTGCTGCACGATGCACCGGTACCCAGTAGGGCGGCCGTCATGGTAAGACCAAAAAATGCTCTTTTAATTTTTATATTTCTTATCGATAAATTCATGATATACACGTTTTAATCCTATAAATCCAATTTAAGGCCCAATACAAATGTTCTTGGGATGGTTAAGTTTGCTCCATCGTATAAGCCGTTGTAATTGCTCAATTCAGGATCAACACCAGTGAATTTGGTGAAAGTCAATACGTTCAATGCCGTAGCATAGAGGTATACTTTTCTGAATTTGCCGGATGAGCTGTTCAAGAAAGAAGCGTTTTTAAAATCATAACCAAGCGTTACTGATCTTAATTTCAAGTAAGAAGCATCTTCCAAGAACAGATCCTGATCAACACGGTATGCATTTACATCCGACCAAGGATTGTAGATCGGATATGTTTTTTCCTTATCAAATGATTGCCATGAGGACACTTCTTTTACAGAAGTGATATCGTTACTGGCTTCACGTTTGATGAAATCATACCTGGTGGACTGGTATTGGTTAAGGATTTTATGTCCGGTTGCGAAGAAGAAATGGAAATTCAGGTCGAAGTTCTTGTAGGCAAAGGTATTGCTCCAGCCTCCGATCAATGAAGGTAAGCGATTACCTTCCATAACTTTATCACGTGTATCGATGCGGTTGTCGTTATTCAGGTCAGCCCATTGTGGATCGCCCGCAAATAATGGGATTCCATTGAAGGTATGGCCTGCAGGTACATCTGCATCGGTATTGTAGATCCCTTGGTTTTTATAGATCCAATAAGAGGTTACTGGTTTTCCAACTTCTAATCTGTTGTCACCATTGATGATTTCCTTATAACCATCCGGCAGTGCCGTGACTTCGTTCTTGTTATAATTCAAATTGATGGATGAACGCCAGTTGAAGCTTTCAGGATTTTGGATGATCTGTCCGTTTAATAAGAATTCAATTCCTTTGTTGTTGACTTCCAGACCTGATTTATAATTTACGGAATAACCGGACTCCAACGGCACTGGTACACCAACCAATTGGTTTTTATCATTTCTGTTATAAACGGAAATAGCGGCATTCATGCGGTTGTTCAAGAAAGTTCCATCCAAGGAAATATTGGTCCTATCGGCATAAGGAAGTTTGATTCCATAGCCAATAAATCCACTCTCATATGGGCGGTTGATACCTAATACACCTCCATATCCTGGAATGGTAGGTTCTTCATACCATCCACTCTCCGAACGATATTGTGGGCCTGCTGCATAGCGATCATCTAAGAAGATACGGACATTTCTTCCCCAACCTGCTGATAGCTCCAATTGGTTGAAGAAGCTGCTTCCAGCGAACAATTGATCTTTTAGGTTATAGGTCATGCTGACAGCTGGTGTAGTCATCCAACGGCTATCTGGTTGCCCATTCGATGAACCATCACGACGTACCATAGCGTTTAACTTAAAGATATCTTTGTAGCTGTATTTTGCAGAACCATAGAAGGAAAGCAAATTGTTAAGCTCCTTGTCGATGTAGCGGAAAACGTAAAAATTCCCTGCGTTCAAGGCATTCAAATAACTATCTCCCTGAGCTAGTGGATCTACAAAAACCAACTTTACGTAATCGTTAGGTCCATTATAGGCTCTGGCATAGTTATACTTGTAGGTGTCGCCTTGGTAAACATGGCCAACTTCTAGATCTAAGGAATGGTCATCACCCAGGTCAAAATCATAGCCGATGGTATTGTTCCAGATCATCCGTTGGTTATAACCAAAATAAGTGGAAATATAACTTACTCCGTCCATCAGGGTAGATGGCGTAAAGTAATCCCGGATACCTTCGTTATAATCGAAGAATAGACTCGATTGAAGCGAGAATCTGTTCAATTTGGAACTAAGGGTCAAATTACCATTGATGGAAGTGGTTCTGTTATTATCTACATTTCTCTTGTTCTCGTCTAGGTAAAGACCAAAATTGTCTTTGTTGGGCGATAGGGGAGTTGATAGATCGGGGATATAACGGGTCTCAGCAAAACGGTCGCGAAGACTCTTATTCCGGTTTCTATCCATACGAACGGCATTCACGTTACTGGACACGGTTAACCATTTGAATGGTGCCATATTGATTCCGAAGAACACATTGTAACGATTGATGTTTGTCTCATCGGCATTTCCGGCATTTTTGGTTCCGGAACCGAAGAAACGGAAATTCGCTCTTTCATTTCCTCCGGTAATACCTAGATCGGCTGAATAGGTAGGTGTGTTTTTATAATATAGGTCGTTCCAATTGGAAGGTCCAAAGTAGGCAGTATTTGTCGAATCCCTTAAATACAAAGCGTAATCATCATAACGTTGCTGATTACCATATTTTTCGTAGAAAGGTCTTCGGAATTCATTTTCATAAACCCCATTGACAGTATTTACTTTCGGTGCGGTTGCATAGCCAAAATAAGTGTTCAAGCTGATATCACGGATTCCGGCTTTGGCATTTTTTGTAGTGATATATAAAGCCCCATTCGCAGCATTTGGTCCTAACTTGGCCAATTCGAAGGGATCTTTCACCAATACCACCGATTCGATGTTACTGATGTTGATCTGTGCTAAGAGGTTATTCGCCGGTCCCACCCGATTGTAATCGTATTTCTGAACATCAAATGCGAAAGGGTTGTCTGCCACTAAAGGAACGCCATTTAGATAAACGGCAGGTTGAAGGGCATACACATCTTTTTTAGAGAACAAGATTCCTGAAGGACCTTGAACGATCATGCTCTGTTCTGTTCCTGGTTCACCGTTGGGTTCTTGTACATAAAGTCCTGCAAGATGGCCTTTAGCAATTTGTTGAAGGGATAGGTTTGGAACAGCAGATGCTTCGCGGATGTTGATTGTATCCTTAGCATTTTTGAACTTTTGTAAGGCCTTTACCATTTGGCCTATAGTGTCTGTTTTTGCATTATACTCCGAAGTGTCAACTTGGGATTTGACATATGGAATGCGATATCCTTTTAAGGAAGATTCTCCAAATGTTTTCGCGTGCGCAGAATTCAATTGGAGTCCACCAAAGGATAAACATAAAGCAATAGAAAGACTTATGGAAGTTTTTACCATTATTTCCAGTTTAAATTTTGTTAATAAAAATGAATGTTATTGACCAGGTAATTTTAGGCCAATGCTAGGATGTTATTCGTTTATTCGACGAAGATGTGGTGTAGATGTTTGTTCATAATTTTAATATAAAAAGTGTTTCGGTTAAATTATTTCTTATTGATTTTTTTGGTTCTTTAATTAATGGTATTTGGTTATAAATTCCTAATAATCTGGTTTAAAATAAATCAAGGAATAAACCAAAATTGGTCACCTTGACTTAAGGTTACTAACAATAATAATATTCTTTTTTATAATAACATAAAGGTTAAACAACGCAAACGTTTGTCCAAATTAACGCAAACGTTTGACTAAAATATGTATTACATAATCTGTAACAATTTCCTAAAATATTAAATTATATAAATGCATTTTATCATTAAAGTTGCTTGGAATTAAGTTTGGAGCAATATATTTGATTATTTAATTTGGGTAATTTAGTTTTTTACAAAATTAAAATGGGAAGGTTATTTCAGGTTTTATGAGGGTTAACCTGTAATAAATTGGGAGGTTAGAATAGATTTTGTCTTCTTGATGCAAATAGTGTGCTTACAAATTGTAAGTGCTATGTAAGTGCCTTTTAGCACTTACATAGCACTTACACCTCACTTAAACTATGCTTACACCAAGAAGCAAAATTCCCGCCATCGCGAAAAATCTTATTTCATTGCGAGGAATCTTACGTCATTGCGAGGAACGAAGCAATCTTTCGACTAGTGTAAAGATTGCTTCGTCGTACCTCCTCGCAATGACGGGGGAATTTTAGCAATGACGGGAAAACAATCACAATAACGGGAAAACAATCACAATAACAGGGAAAATTTCAAGGTTGTCTTACATCTTCGCATCCATCAATTTATCGGACTTTATTTTGGGTTGTCCGAGTTTGATTTTTATAACAAAGGCGCGATCTGTTTGGAAATCCTTCGGTAGTACAATATCAAAGTAGGTGTTCTTATCCAAATCCAAACCGATATCAGCATGTTTGATTGTTAATTCTTTATTATTCAGTAATAACTTAGCATTAATCGGAAATGCCGTGGAATTTTTAGGGAATGCTAACCTGGCCAAATTATTTACAGGCCTATTGAAAATTGTTAGGTAAAGGGTTGAATCTTTCTGGGTCAGATAGCCCATCTTCGTTTTTGGAAGATCCGCGTGCCTTACGCCATGTACTGCCTCGCCATTCACTTTCATCCAATCGCCAAGTTCCTTTGCGATTTTATCTTCTCCAGGATGCATCAATCCTTTTCCATCCGGACCAAAATTGAGTACAAAATTTCCATTCAACGAAACGGTATGCATCAGCATATCCAAAATATCATCCGTTGTTTTGGTATAGATCCCGGTCCAATCCTTCATGTATCCCCATCCATTAGGGGGTATGGTCATCACGGCATCCCAATCATTACCATCCAACCATTCGTATTCTTGAGGTAATTTCCTTTCCCAACCTTGTTCGTAATCTCCAAGGATATCCCCATTGCTATCGAAATGACGCTTTCCATGTTCATCATTTCTGAACCTTGAGCCAATGATCAGGCCTGGATGTTTTTCACGCAATTCTTTTTCCAGGTTATACGTGAATTCATAGGCTTGAACCCATGATTTATCCCAAGTACCATCAAACCAAAATCCTTTGATGGTCGGATAATTCTGGAGAAGTTCCAATAATTGGTTCTTGGTATATTGAAGAAACCTATTATATCTTTTTTTCTCCTCTTCTGTTTCAGGAGCCTTGGATAGATAATCCGGATTGTTCCATTCCAAAATAGAAAAATATAGGTATACATCAATGCCTTCTGCATTATAGGCATCCACCACTTCTTTTACAATATCTTTTTTATAAGGAGAGTTGCTAATGTTGTAGGAGGAATATTTCGTTGGCCATAGGGCATAACCATCATGATGTTTAGTTGTGAAAATCATGTATTTGGCACCCATATCCTTGGCCTGTTTTGCCCATTTCTTCGCACTGAACGCGGTAGGATTAAACTGTTTGTAGAGATTATCGTAGATTTCCTTCCAGTTTTTTGGCGCTTTGGGTCCCGACCAGGTACGGATCCATTCCGAAGCGGCTGCACCACCTCTTGCGGATACACCTTCCCATTCATTGCCTGGGATGGCATAAAGTCCCCAATGGATAAATTGTCCCAAACCATAATTACGGAAAGCTTCCATGGCTTCATCTGTCCGATGCTTTGGCGTGATGGGTCCATATTTAACTTCGATACGTTCTTTTGGTTTTGTCTTTGGACCGGTCCATTGCGCATTTGCGGTCGAGTTCATCAATAGTCCTGTTAACCCTAGAAGGATTAATTTTGATGTTCTTCTCATTGGTATCTTGATTTTTAGAAATATAATCGTGTTTTTCAAAATGATAAAGATACGATTCAGCGGGCTGATTTTGGAAAAAGAGGGTGCTTTTATGATGGAATTCTACGGAAACGATTGCGGATTAGGCGAAACTCTTGGGATTTGGTAAAATGTATTAACTTCGTTATGCTTAAGGAGGGACAAACATTGGAACAAGAAAACAAATCAAAGCCTGATCTATATTATAAGGTAGACATCGTGGTTATCGGTGCGGGTCAAGCCGGCCTTTCAGCGGCCTATCATTTGCAGCGTGAAGGATTGGAGCCAGGAAAAGGATTCGTTGTGCTCGACGATGAGTTTGGAGCTGGAGGTGCCTGGCAACATCGATGGGATTCATTGACCCTAAGCAATGTTAATGGAATAAATGACCTTCCAGGGTTAGGTTTTGATGAGGTGATCGATAAGGACGATAAGGCAATGCAGGCCAATGTAGCCCTACCAAAATATTACGAACAGTATGAAAAGACCTTTAAATTGCCGGTAATACGGCCTGTAAGAGTAACGGAGGTTATAGAACGCAATGGTCGTTTTTTGATCAAGACGAATGCTGTACAATTCAACGCCCGCGGCATTATCAATGCAACAGGCACCTGGAAAACGCCACATTGCCCCAAATATCCGGGATGGGATAAATTCAAGGGTATCCAGTTGCATACTGGGCAATATAAAAGCGCGGAAGAATTTAATGGGAAACATGTGATCGTGGTTGGGGGAGGTATATCCGCAGTCCAACTGCTTGGTGAGATCTCCAAAGTGACGAGCACAACTTGGGTTGCCCGTAGACCTCCTGATTTTCGGAATTATGAATTTACACAGGAGGAGGGAAGAGATGCGGTAGCATTGGTAGAAGCCCGCGTGCGGGAAGGACTTCCGGTGGAGTCGGTGGTTTCTGTTACAGGATTACCTTATACACCTGCTATTGCAGACCTTTTGGAAAGTGGTGTTTTGGATCGGAAGGAGATGTTTCAGGAAATTACAGAAACTGGGGTAAAATGGGCGGATGGAACAAGCATGGAAGCCGATGTCATTTTTTGGAATACTGGGTTCCGGCATTCCATAGATCATTTAGCGGGATTAAATTTGGTAAATGAGTTAGGGGGTATAGAAATGACGGGAAAATTAACGACCCAGGTAGCCAAAGATCCAAGAATCCATCTGACGGGTTATGGCCCATCGGCTTCTACCATCGGTGCAAACCGCGCAGGTCGTGCCGCTGCAAAGGAATTGATTGATTTTCTCCATCTTAAACAGCAATAACCTGTTTTAAGGATAATGCACTAATTATTTAATACATGAATTTTTCAAAATATGAAGCGCTTTTGGTGGCTTTATTGGCCGTAGTGCAATTTACCGTAGTTTTGGATTTTGCTGTGATGGCTCCATTGGGTGCGGAACTGATCAAGGCATTAGGAATCTCTACCCATCAGTTTGGGATCTTAGTCTCGGCCTATGCTTTGAGTGCGGGTGCTTCGGGGTTTCTTTTAGCAGGTTTTATTGATCGTTTTGATAGGAAACAGATTTTACTTTTCATGTATGTGGGTTTCTTATTGGGAACTTTGTTCTGTGCCTTAGCGCCCAATTATTACCTTTTGATGGGGGCTAGAATCGTTGCCGGGATATTTGGTGGAGTGATGTCGGGTATAACCTTTGCAATCGTTACGGATTATTTTAGGTATGAAATCCGAGGACGCGTCATGGGCTTTATCCAGATGGCATTTTCGGTTAGCCAGATCTTAGGAATTCCTTTGGGTCTTTACTTGGCCCATATTTGGAGTTGGCATATCCCTTTCTATTTTATTGTGTTTATAGGATTGATCAATTTTTTGTTATTGATCAGGTATATGAAACCTATTCCATCGAAACGAATTCCGGGGGTTGATAGTCGTTATTTTCAGGTGATAAAAAGAGTCTTCAGTAATAAAAATTACCTAGTCGCTTTTTCTACGACATTTTTCTTGGCGACCGGCGGTTTTATCCTACAACCTTATATAACCCCACATTTGGTATTTGACCTCCATTATGCCGAGGATCAATTGCCTTTGGTGTTCTTTAGCGCGGGGATTGCCACCTTGATCGGTTCGCCAATTTTTGGACGTATCAGTGATTCTTGGGGAAAGTATAAACTTTTTGTATTGGGAAGTTTGTTGGCAGGTGTGGCCATTCTTTGGTTTGTAAATATTCCTGCAGGTAATATTTACATGTTGGCCTTAAGTTTCAGTTTAATGATGCTCTTTGTTTCTTCGAGGATCATTAGTGCTACGGCGATGATGACTGCCATTCCAGAGCCTGCTGAAAGAGGTGCATTCATGAACATCAATTCAGCCATCCAGCAATCCAGTGGGGGTATTGCTTCTATCTTAGGTGGTGTTATTTTGATTGAGGACGCAGATGGTAAGGGTTTTGAGAATTTTAATGTGCTGGGGATAATAACATTTGTCAGTATTATAATCTGTGTTTTGCTGATGTATAGGGTAAATGGAATCGTGGAAAAGAAACGAATTACTTAAAATCGATACTGAATTTAGAAGAATTGGTCTGTTTTTTTTGACCTTCTTTTCTATCGCATTTTTAATGGCTTGTGAAGTTGGAAAAAAAGTTGATCGTACGAATTATGATCAATTCACTATTGAAGAACTGGCAAAGGGTGATCAATTGATCGATTTTTCTGATAGTATGTTGAATGGTCCGATCGATATTAATAAGCTTTCTAATGATGATGCAAAAAAGGCAAAAGCTGCAGTTTATAGGGTTTATTCTAATCTCGAACTGAAAGATAATCAATACCTTTTCAAAGTTAAAAATGCTGAAGAACTACATTTATCCGAAAGGGTTTTTGATAGATTTGTGAAAGATATTGAAGAAATGAATTCAAATGTTCGTAAAGAGAATGAAATGGAAAAGCTGGAGCCAATAAGCAGTGAATATTTGAGTTCTTTGCTGAAATAAAAATTTAAATTATAATTTCACATTGGTTCTAATGTGTTTCCTCATTAGGGATTGTATAAATATTTATTCCTTTAATCTGATATCCCATTTATAAGACTAGGCTTTTCTTTTAACTTTCTTTTCCTTTAGGTTTTTGATTGAAAAACCATCTTCCTTTTAAAATTATTTTTTATCGGAATAGTACTCGGCTTTCGATTTGGTGTTATTACTACTATAAACCAAATTATTAACCAATTCTATAAGCATGAGTCAGCGAATTGATAATGCATTTATCGAAAGATTTTTTTCAAGGAATTGTTCCAAAGCGGAGATGCACTTGCTGAATGAATATTTTCAAACAGCAAAAGGAAGAGCGCATCTGGATAAGTTTTTAAATAATGCTTGGAAAAGGGATAAATCCGGATTGAGCGAGGAAGAGCTACATCGCCATAAGGAAGAATTTTTGGAGAGATGGAATTTAATGAACAATCAAAAAATCATTCCATTAACTCCTTGGAAAAAGATCCTAATTGCTGTATCTGCTGCTCTAATTCTTGCAACTTTTGGTTTGCGAATCTATCAATTCAACCAGCAGCATCTGGAAAAAGTTCCTGCTGATATATCTCTTATTTCCTATTCAAATCCTATTCAATAAATTAGTGAAATAGAGCTTCCTGATGGTTCAAAGGTAATTCTTGGTCCTAATAGTGAATTATCCTATTCAGAAAAATTCAATCAAGATAGTCGGACCGTTTTTTTAAAAGGAGAAGGTTTTTTTGATGTTAAAAAAGATCCTGAAAAAGTTTTTGTAGTAAATGCCAATAATCTTCAAACATCGGTTTTAGGAACAAGTTTTTATATGCTATCCAATGTTTCTGGCCAGACTGCAATTTCCGTGTCAAGTGGTAAAGTAAGTATTGGTAGAAAGGCTGAAGATGGAAGATTAATCCCCATCGAGATACTCACTGCAGGAAAGGGGCTTCAAATTACCAAGATAGGAAAGCAAGAAGTGCAGGGAGTTTCATTTGAATTCAATCCTGCAGAGGCGGATAATTGGAGGAAAGGCCGTTTGACTTTTGAATCCAGACCTCTAAGTGAAATAACAGCAGTATTAGAAAGTAGATATAATAAAAAAATATGGTTGATGGATAAAACTATAAGTGATATTCCAATGAGTATCCAATTAGAAAGTACGGACGAATGGCAAGATATAATGGAGGTTCTCCGCATTACTTTATCCTTACGTTATGAAACCAGAGGAAATGAGATCTGGATATTTTCAACAAATCCTAAATAGGATTTGCTGCTAAAACTAATGATGACCAAAGCAAAAGCTTTATTAAAAGACTTAACTGATTATAATTTTTATTTATGATTCAAAAAATAACTATTCCCATAATATGTAGTTTGCTGTTTCTTTTGACCAGTAGCTTTCAAAGCTTGGCCCACCAAAAGGAGTTAGACTTAGATCGAAAAATAAAATTAAATGTTCAGAATGTTTCTGTTAAAAGTGCATTGAACGAATTGGCAAAAATTGCGAACCTTCGATTAGTCATGCGTGATGATTATTTTAATTCCAACCAGGAAAAGGTAAGCCTTCAAGCAGATCAAATTTCAATCAGTCAAGCATTTATTCGTATTTTGAATAATACAGGCCTTACTTATCGGGTATTGGAAAATTATATTGCTATTGTTTCCAACAAAAATCAACAATTTTTCCAAGGTGTTGTCGTTGATGCAAATACTGGAAATCCTTTAAAGGGAGTAACCGTGCGCTTAAAAGGAGTGAGCAGTGGAGGATCCATAACAAATTCTGATGGTCGATTTCTATTTCGCTTCCAGTTAAAGAAGCAGAAATCATTTTTTCTTTTATTGGTTATCGGGAGAAAACACAACTTGTTAAAGCTGGGGTTCCCACACAGATCAAACTTGTAAAGATTTCTATAGCCTTGGAGGAAGTAAAGGTACATGCTGTTCAACGCGTGAACACAGAGGCTGGCCTACTAGAGGTCCGAAGGAAAGCCATTGGAATTCAAGATGGTATTTCCGCTGAACTAATAGCTAGGACAGCAAGTATTACTACCACCCAAGCATTGCAAAGGGTTACAGGCGTATCTGTGACTGATGATCGGTATGTGGCTGTAAGGGGATTGGGAGAACGGTCCGTAATTGGACAGTTAAATGGCGCACGTTTAGCATCATCCGACCCAGATCGAAGTTCCATTCCATTGGATTTGGTGCCTGCTTCTCTCTTGGATAATATAACCGTTTTAAAAACGGTGAGTTCAGATAAACCTGCAGATGCCGCGGCGGGAATTGTCGAATTGAAAACCAAATCTATACCCGACAGCCTTACCTTCGAACTAAGCATCCAAAGTGGATTTAATTCCAATGTGGGAATTGGAGGTTCCATTAATAGTTTTCAAAATAGCGATATGGGGATTTTTGCCCAATCCATCAATGATAAAAATCTAAAGTCTGATTTTTTGGATTTGGCCAAGCAATATCCAGGAGGTCTAGCCTCCATGCAAAAATTGGTAGCCAATTCACAATATAGTAAGGAAGCCTGGGATGAGACTTCCCGGATAAACCAAATCATGCAAAGCTTTGACCCGGTGCTTACTACCAATTTCAAAAGAGCCCCCGTAAATCAATTGATTTCTGCATCATTCGGTAATAAATATCAACTTTTTGGAAAGCACCAGGTTGGATTGATTCTAGGTGGTAATTATTACAAACGTGTTACGGATATCTACAATGGCGAACTGAACCAATATTCAGTTTATCAAGGAGTTGTTTCTGGAAATTCACATGTTTTCAGTCAGCGAAATATTCCAAATTTTACCACGCCAAATCGTTTGCATATGGGGAAATACCAAACCTATAGTGAAAATACAGGTGTAGAAATCTTGAATTATGGAGCGCTTGCAGGTCTTACTTATCGCTTTTCTCCAGATCATGAAATCGCAGCCCAATATTTAGGAAGCTGGGGAGGTGAAAATAGGGCAACCAATATGTATGGTGCTTATGCTTATGCGGGACTTCCCGGTGAAGTAAATTCGAATATCTATTCCTTAAAACAGTCGTATCGAACTTTAAATATTTGGAATTTTCAGGGGGAGCACCGCTTTTTTTCCCATGAATATTCTCCAAAATTGAGCTACAATTTATCTTCCTCAGGATCTAATCAAAACGATCCCGATTACCGATTTGCATCTTTGGCCGTTTATCGACCCAAAAATCCCATTTCGATTGATTTTAAAGAAGATCCCTTTCCATTGTACCCTGATAATCCGGAGAAGTTCTCCAGAAATAAACTCTATGCATTGACTTCTGGATATGTGAATAATTTTGGGATTTACGGTCGTATTCAGGCCGAACCCAATGGTAGGAGATGGCGTAATCTGGATGAAAGAACCTATAACTATAAAACAGATCTGTCCCTTTATTTTCCTTTGTTTGGTATCAAACAAGAATTTAAATCGGGCCTCAATTATTTATTCAGGGAAAGGAGCTTTATGGAAAACCAATTGTTTCTTCCAGGTTCAAACTATACCAATGGAGGAAACACTGCCTTATATCGTGTAGAAGGTGATTTAAATAGATTGGTTAGTCCAGAGGTGGTAGGGGTGCACCCCGTTGGATATAAACAAGGGGAGGGCGCATCTCGGGTTGGGGGATTTATCTATAACTCCCAAAAATCGCCTAATAATTACAAGGGGTTTTATGAGACTTCGGCATTCTATGGAATGTTTAATCTGAATATTGTGGATAAGTTGAAAATAATAGCTGGAACGCGTTTCGAGCGTACAGATATCCGATCGATTGTCGATACAACAGGAATATTTTTGGATCCAGCATTAACCACTGCTTCTGAGGATGGTGTAAAAGTTCCTTTAATCTATATAGAACCCAATTCTCTTTATACAACAGATTATGTCCCTTATTATGCAGTCAATATTAATTATGAAGTTATTGATCGTATGAATCTAAGGGCTGCTTTCAATACTACTTTAGCTAGACCTGAATTAAGGGAAATCACGAACATCTTCGAATTTGATGCCTTTCAAATGGGATTGGTTGTAGGAAACCCTAATCTAATCAATCAGAAAACCGAATCACTTGATTTTCGTTGGGAATGGTTCCCGAACATGGGTGAGGTGATGGCTGTATCAGTTTTCGGAAAGCAATTACATAATCAGCTTATTCGCGTATTGGATCTTAAAACTCAAGGTCTAGCGGCAACTTATCCAGAATATCCTACCATTCAATATCGGAATGATAACAATGTGGGTAGAGTTTGGGGAATGGAATTCGAGTTCGTGAAGAATATTGGTCTTTGGATGGAGAAATTGAACGGTTTGACCTTGGGTGCAAATCTGATGATCGCACAGAGTCAGGTAAAGAAATCGGAGGAAAGATGGTTTGCAAATAGAACCTTAGATAGACATTCCACCCCAAATAGCCCCTTATTCGAACAGCCTCCATATGCTATAAATGCTTGGTTGAATTATACCAATAAAAACTGGGGAACTGATCTCACAGGAACATTCAATATGATCGGGGAACGGTTGGTCCAGATCAATTTAACCGGAGAGCCGGATCTATATTCCAGACCAGTACCCATGATGGATCTGGTGCTTTCCCAAAAATTACCTCATCGTTTGGAACTGAAAGCTTTTGTTAAAAATGTCCTTAATCCTGCGATCAAAACAGTCTACTCCAGCTATAATACAGGAGGAACCTGGTTTGGAAATGAATATATCAATCGGAGTTATCGCAGAGGGATGGAAGTGATGGTCGGATTAAACTATAATTTATTCTAAGATGAAGCCCATAAGTTTAATAATACTCCTAGCTACTATATTGTTTATTGGTTGTAGCAAAGAAAAAATAGATTTTCAACCTGAATATCTAAAACCTGAAGGTACAGGTGAACTTTCAAATGTTCGCATTGTGAATTCGGTAGAATATGCACAAGTAACAGCTAACGGAATCCCTATTTCCAATTTTTTGGAAAGAAGAAGGACCACTCCAATTGTCCCATTTGTTGTGCCTGGAGGAACGTATTGGTCTGAAGGATATCCTGGAACAACGTATTTTCCGATTAATGGCTATTTGGGTCGGGAATGGAAAATACCGAATAATCTTTTTAAGGAAGATAAACGTTTGGATCTATTTTTTACTGATGGAATTGGATTCGGTTCCTTACGTAAAATGGGGATTACCATTACAGATCCGAAGCATTCTGTGGATTATTATTTAGGTACATATGATGGTTCTGGAACGGATACCTATTTCAAGGTGGAAAGAGCAGATGCTGGCCCCAAGAATCCAGAAAATTTTAAAATTCGTGTAATAAACCTCAGTAGTACCGTAAAACCGACGTCCAATCCTTCTGGTGCATTTAAGGATTTAAAAGGTCCGGTTACACTTTTATATGCGGATGGCCAGCCTGTACATGCCAAAACCAGTCAGGTAGATTTATCAAATCGAGTTTCAGAATATGTGGAGGTGCCTTTTGGAAAATACCAATTTAAGATGATTTCGGGTACCAATTTGCCCATTCCAGGAACAGATGGAAATATTTTCGATATTACCATAGATCCTCCAACTGCTTCTATAGATATCGGAAAAATGAAGGGTACTCATATTCTTCATGCACCTATTCATTCCTATAAACCTGGTGCTGCCTATACGATATTGGTTTATCCTTTCAAATTTATCATTTATACGTCTTTGACGCCTGTGCCATTGTATGCTATGCATTTTCAGAATGGCTTTCGAATAATTGAAGATTATGCGCCTGAGCGGGAAGTCACTTTTCAGAGGACTCAGGCATTCAATGCTTTTGTAAGCCCTATTACTATTAAAGTTAATGGTAAAGACATTGGAAGTGTTCTTGATTTTGGAGAATCAACACCATATCAGGTATTGGAATCTGGAAAATCCAAAATCCAAATCTATGACGCCCAATCAAAACTATTGATAGAAAAGGATGCTGAATTACAAGCCAATCAGAATTATACCCTATGGACTTACCCAAATAGCCAAAACCAAATACAATTGGCTATAGTTGCCAATGACTTAAGTGGTGAAAAGGAATTGGGAAGGGTAGAGGACGGGACTATTGGACGAGATGTCAATACCTTTCCATTTTTCAGAAGATATTTGAACTTCTGCCCAGATGTTCCATATCTGACGGTCACTGCAGATAATGGCAAGTTTTTAGGCTCAAGCAGGACCCAAAATCTCCAACCAGGTTTATTCCCAGAAATATATCCTAATGTTTGGGGAAGCATCCTGCAATTGCCTTATCAATTGATGGCTTATCGTTCAAAACCCAATCAGCTACCGGGTGTGTGGATGGATGAAATTGCGCCTTTGAAATCCACTGATTTCATCGCCAACAAAGATTTTTATAAACAGGTTAATTGGCCATTACCTGTACAAGAACCAGGATACTATACTGTTGCGCTTATAGGGCGACTAGGGAAAGATGTACCTGCTAAACAAAAAGCTAGAATGGTCATATTGAAACATAATAATTAGTGCTGTTAAACGAATTGAAAATGAAAAGGAAAAAGATGTGGAACCTTTGGATGTGTTGGGGATGTTTATTTCTCGCAATAAATATGTCCTCCTGTACCAAAGTGGAATTAGAAAAAATGGATGATCCGGCTTACCTCAGGGTTTTTAATACCCTTCGGTTTCGGATGACTTTGGAGAATAAGCAACTGGGATTATCGGTGATAACTATGTTGGTAGATCCAGAATTCAATGCCGAAGGAGAGCCAGTTTCTGCTGGGATAGTAGGTGATTATTTAATCACTAGAAATCTTTATGCAGCGCCATACCCATCCTTCATCGGAAACTCCGTCAATAAATATAATCCGGAATATCCCGGAAAAGAAATCGTGATGTCTGGTCCGATATTGAATGGATTTGATTTAAGTAGTTGGGCACAGGTTCCATCCGGAAAACATCGGTTTGCATTTTATATTCGTCCAAGGAGTGAAGTTTCTTTCTTTAAACTGGATAAGAGATATCGAGTGAAACCAATTGTTGACACAGTAATCAATCTGGAAGCTAAAGAGGTGTACACCATGCATGTGCTTCAGGAGGATTTTCAAAAAAAGACTTTTAAATCAATTCTTAGACAGGAAAATTTTCATAAGCAAGCATTTGCGGACTCTTTGGTCTATGTTAATTTTTATAATTATTCGGCAAGAGGATTTTTTGCGGGTTCTGGAGGTGAAAAACCTGAACCTAGGTTATCCTTTCACTCTTTTATCGGTGGGATTCCAGATAATATGAACGTGTATTACAGTTTGTTTGAAGTCCCTGAAGGGGAAACTGGAAAGGTAATCCCCTCGCATGAGCTGGTTTATATGACCAATTTGCGAAGGAATTTGGACGATCCCAAACCGAGCAAATATTTCTCCATGCCTTTAAGGAAGGCTGGGGATACCAATATGCAGTCGAACCTTGCACAGGTCTTTAATCTAGGTAGGCCTTGGGTGGATGTACATACTTATGATGCATCAACAGTTAGAATTACTTGTTTTAAGAATGGCCTTGGCCCTACTCCTTGGGCTATTGGAACACTTCTGCCAAGCATGATTGTAACCACGCATTCCGGAATTCATAATCCTAGATCTTTTGGAACGGTAAATTCACTGGAAATCATTAATAACGATGCCTATTTAACCACTATACAACGTGTTTATGAAAAACCAATTTATTAATCGGCACAGTTTGCTGACACTGCTTTATGGGTTTCTATTCTTGGGAATGCTGGGCTGTCAGAAAATGGATATTAAACTCAATACCCCAAATGATTATGCTCGGCCGGCAGGAGAATTTATCCAAAACAACTTTGAATTTTCTCTTTTTGCAGCAGCCGTAAGAGAGGCAGGATTAGTTGAAAAGTTAAATGAGGCTGGACCTTATACCATCTTAGCACCAACGAACACGGCTTTTCAACAGTTGGGAATTCGTCAAGCTTCAGATTTCAAAAAATATTCGAAAGAAGAAATAAAGGACATCGTAGAAAGGCATATTCTTGCAGGTCGGATTGCCAAGGAAGATATTCCAGAACACTCGATGGAGAATCTTTATTATAGCATCAACAATACCCGATTGTGGGTATCCCGTAACAATAGGTGGGGTGAAGATCGAGGATTCTCTATTTGTGGATCACACGTAAGTCCTCAAAATGCCAACGTTTTTATGGCAAATGGCTTTTTGCATGAAATCAATAAGGTTCTTAAAGTCTCCGAAAAACCTTATTTGGAATGGTTGGAAGAGCAGGAGGATTACAAGATATTTCTTACTGGGTTAAAAAAATTCGGGATTATTGACCGTATTAAATCACTGCCTGAATTTACGATTTTTGCACCAAAAGACAAGGTGTTTCAAAAGCATGGAATAACTTTGGAATCACTTGAAATGATGGATACAAATAGGTACGGAAGTCGACTTTTCGGTGCTTATGTATTCGGATTGAAGTTCTTTACAACGGATCTCAATTTCTTCCCCAGTACCTCCTTCGAATTTGGTTACTCTTATTATCGCGCAGCTTATCGTTCGGTTATTTATGGCAATGAATTTTTTAGCAATGGAATTAATCATGATGGCAAGGATAGGTATCAATTTTTTGTAATTGAAACATATCCGTTCGAAAAGGAAATCCCATTCCGGTTAATACCTTTTAATGTGGTGTTGGCCATGACAGACTACTCCTTTCCAAACGCTGTGATGCATGAAATCGACGAATTGATCTTTCTTCCCAATGAAACGTTGCAATAACAATAATGACGGTGAACATGAAAAAATCAAAACAATATATTTATAAACTTGCATTTTCCTTATGCCTAATTTGTGGTTTATGGAGTTGTAAGCGATTGGAGGAAATGCCGATTCCCGAAGGAAAGGCCATACCTTTTGAAGAACAATATAAACCTTGGCGGGAAGTGGTTGCTGCCAATCAGGAACTCAGTTATTTTTGGACAGTTCTAAGAAGGAGCAATCTTGAGAAAACATTAAAAAACCTTCCTGCGCTAACCATTTTTGCTCCAAAAAATGAAGCTTTTGTAGCGGCAGGATATACCTTTGAAAGGTTGCAGTCTATCCCTATTTCTGAAGTAGACTATATTCTTTTTTATTTGTTTAACCCCAAGCAAATATTCCCTGAAGATCTTATAGAAGAAGAAATGGCGATCAGCCTTCCCTCACTACATAAAATGGTTGGATTTTTAGAATATTATAGACCCGATCCATTGGATTATTATTTAAGACATGCCATAACTGTATTGGATGGAATAATTTATATCGATGGCAGAAAACAAACTCCGTTTTCTGAGATAAAAATAGGTCGTGGGGCAACTATTATACCTACGAATACTTTAATAAGAACTCCTCGAAAGGATTCTAGACAAACTTTGTTGGAAGATCCTAGATTCAGCATTTTTATGAAAGTTAGGCTCCATAATGATAGTATATACAATGATATACTTGGCGTAAGGCAGACGTATACTTATAAAACCAATTATGACAACCGATATGTTCTTGCACAATCTAATGCTCCTTATCAAATCCCCGTAACGGATTACTTATCCGCCGAAAACTATACCTATAATAGTAGTAAGCAGGAATTTGTAAAAAACAATAACTTACGTGTTTCCACTATTTTTGCTCCTACCAATGAGGCATTTAAACAGGCGGGATTTGCGACTGCAGATGATTTTATTCGATTAAATGATCGTGCAAAGCCTCAGGTATCTCCTTTCTTTAATCATGCAATAACACGATTATTACCTACGGATAGTATTCTTATGCATCATATGTGGGGCGTGCATACAGCAAGGACTTCCACGTTTTTTACGCCTACGGAATATTTGGAGCTTAGACCAAACTATCCAACCTTATATTTTTCCAATGATTTGGAAAAAGTGGATCGTATCAATTATTCTCCAACGATAACGATTTCTCCGCTCACGGGAAATCAATATAGAAATGCTAGCCAATTAAGGTTTATAAAAAATGATAAATCAGTTACCGTCAATCTCAGTAATTCAGGCAGTCCAGCAGCGAATATTATTGAAGCTGATATAGCAACGTTAAATGGGGTTATCCATGCCGTGGATAAACTCCTGATCCCATATGGTTTTATTTTAAAATGATGAACATGAATAGAATTAATTTGATAAGTATCGGAATGGTTTTGTTGGTTTATGGGATCATCGCTTGTAAGAAAACGGAAACCCATAAATATGTAGACTACAATAGTATTCCAGCTGTAATTGCGGATAATTATAACCTATCTATTTTTTCTAAGGCATTGGAATTGACAGGGATAAACCAACAATTGCAATATAAGGATAGACCTCATACGGTAATTGTCCCTTCCAATGACGCCTTTGCCTTGATAGGTATGCCAACCAGTAAAGAATTAATGGAAAAATCATCCAATTGGATTGGAGCAATGGCAAAATACCATGTTATTCCAGGGAAATTAGACTTAAAGGAATTTCCATACCTGATCAACCAGGTAATCCCGACAACGGATGGAAAGCGTTTATTCCTGAGTAAATGGCTTAGAGAAAACGAACAAATTCTCACACTCAATGGTGCTGAAGTTCTCTTGGAGGACATGAAAAGTAGTACTGGACTTATTCAGATTGTAAATAGGGTTCTTTCCATCTATGAACATGATAGGGTCTCGCAAGAAATGATCAACCAGGAAGATATCACCTTGTTTTCAGAAGCGGTACGTCGGGCTGGATTGATGGAACGTTTAGGAGATCAATCGGAATACACAGTTTTTGCTCCTGCCAATACCGCTATGATTAAAGCGGGATATGGTACCCTTGAAATCATAAAAAATACATCCAAAGAAGAATTAGCAAATTTCTGTTCATATCATATTGCTTCAGAACGTCGGTTTGTAAATGACTATGTGTTCTCTATCGGTCAATCTGAGCAAGGTTTTCAAACGATGATCAATTTCAAGAATGTCAATGTCAAATTGGTGAAGGATATTCAGCGGCCAGGGCATTTTGAGTCCATTATGGTAGCCGCATTGGCTAGACCCATATATCATAAGGTATTAAAACGGGATATTTTGGCAGGAAACGGAATCATTCACGTAATAGATGGGATTTTAATGAATCCATAAGCAATAATAAAATTTTAGCAAACTTAATTAGATCATGTATCATCATGAAAATATTAATCAGAAACATATTAATCGGTTTTATTTTTTTACTCGCGTCAGGCATTTTCCTGGCCTGTAAAAAGAAAACTGAAGAGGAAAAAAAGCCAAAGATTGAGGTTTTGGGTTTTTTTCCCAATTCAGGAATTGCAGGAACGCTACTGACGATTAACGGGAAAGGTTTCCAAGGTAAATTGACGGACTTCAAAGTAGAATTCTCGGGTAAAGAAGCGGAAGTACTTTCTGTTCAATCCGATCAATTATTGGTGCGAGCTCCAGCATCTGCCGTAACTGGAGAGATCAAACTGCATTATGGTGAGCAGAATATTGTTGTAGGAACCTATACCTACCAGAAACTAAGTGTTCATGGTATTTCTCCTAATCGCGGACCATTTGGATCGCGAATAGCAATCCGGGGTACAGCTTTCAGTTCTATGAAAGGACCTGCTAAGGTATTCTTTAGTGGCAAGGAAGCCATCGTTGGCACTGCATCGGATACCTTATTGATTGCAGAAGTACCACATGGTGCTAAATCTGGTGAAATTGAAATACAGGTTGATGGCATGAAGGGAAAGGGAGAAAAATTTACTATTCAGGATATCCATCAGATTAAACCCATTTTTGGTGGACCAGGTACGGAAGTGCTTATCGCTGGAGAAGGATTTGAATTGAATCCGAAAGATAATAAGGTGGATTTTAACGGAAAAGAGGCTGAGGTTTTGGAGGCTAAAGAGAATATGTTGCGGGTGATTGTTCCTAAGGATGTGGAAACTGGTCAGGTGGCGGTGCAGATTGGCCATCACCGATTAGCAGGACCGGAATTTGAGCGGATGCCTTTTCCGGAAATACAGGAAGTGAATCCTTTAAGTGGGCCAACAGGAATAAGAATGACTATATATGGAGATTATTTCAGCCCTCGGTTGGAAGAGAACAAAGTCTTTATCAATAAAATGCAAGTACAGATCCTTTCTGCAAGCGAGAAAAAGTTGGAACTGAATTATCCAGGAGGAACTGGGACTGGCCATGTAGAGGTATGGGTAAATGGCCAACAAACGGAAGGACCACAATTTAGGGATCAACATTTAGGTATTTCAGAATTTAGTCCTGATAATGGGATAGGAGGAACAGAAATCGTATTGAAAGGTACTGGATTTCATCCTGACCCTTTAAAGAATAAACTCAGCATCAATGGTCGAATTATACGAGTCCTTCAAGCCTCAGAAAATGAAATCAAGGCAAAATTGCCGAATGATATTCGGACCGGTAAGCTACTATTAGAGGTTGAAGGTGTTCAGGCACTTTCATCAAAGGATTTTCAACATGCTGGTGTAATGACCATTGCGACTGGCATACAAGCTCAAAGTATTGTTGCAGATAGCAAAGGGAATATTTATGCCCTGATAGCCAATAAACACCATATCGTTAAAATTAATGCTGGTACAAACCAAACAGAAATTTATGCCGGTTCAGCTACTGGGGCATTTGGAAATCGCAATGGAAATCGAACCGATGCACTCTTTAATATCGTTCCACTTTCTAATTTGCTGATTGATGACCAAGATAACCTCTATGTTTCCGAACAAAGGAATGGGTCTGTTCGCAAAATTACTGCAGCAGGACAAGTGAGTAGCATTCGTGGAAGGATTGGTCCAGTAGGACGAATAGCAATAAATGCCTCTGGAGAAGTTTATGGTATCATGGGTGCTGATATGATGTTCAAATTAACCAGAACCGAGCAAATGGAATTTGTAAGGGCGATAGATCGACCAAATTTTCCATTTAGGGACAGGAACTATGTTCTGGATCGGAACCGTGAAGCGATCTATTTTCCACAAGGGAGAGGCTTTGCTACCGGAATTGGCCTTAACCCGCTGACAAGCCCAAGTACGCAGTATTGGGTAGGGTCAATCAGACGTGGACATTATGATGGCGTTGCTGTCGAAGCCCAATTCCAAGATATTATCGATATACAGACTGATAGAAGTGGAAATGTTTGGGTTGCAGATAGTCATTATTTGAAAAGAGTGGAAATAGCCACTAGAACAGTTAAAACTATAATTAATAATCCTCCAGGCAACAAAGACGGATCTTTTAGAGATGCTCAAATCAATGTCATTCATTGTTTGACTGTTGATCCAGAAGGGATTATAACCATTGCACAAAAGGATGGGAATATCCGAAAAGTGTTTTTTCGGTAAAAGAAGAATTAGATAGCATACTAAAAATATGAAAGGAAATATGAAATCAATACATCCATATTGGACAAGGAAACTATGTCTTTTGAGTATGTTTTTGTTGGGGATGACACCCCTGGCAATGTCGACAGTAACGACAAATATAGAGGAAATATCGCGACCTCAGCAACAGTTGGTTAGTGGTGTCGTTCGGGATGGGAATGGCAAGGCATTGGAAGGAGTTACCGTAGGTTTAAGTGGGACCGAATTGACCGTTCCCACGGATGGGAACGGTAGATTTAGTATCCGTGCGACTGTGGGCTCCAGATTAGAATTCCGTTTATTGGGTTATGAAACTACCTATCATACTGTAAGTAGCACTGCTTCCATTACCATTGTTTTAAAAGCTGGTGTTCAGGTGATCGATGATGTCGTTGTAACCGGCTATCAAAATCTCAGCAAAAGGAAATTTACTGGAGCAGCCAAAACTTTGAAGGCAGAAGATGTAAAAAGAGAGGGTATAGCTGATGTCAGCAGGATGTTAGAAGGACAAGTAGCAGGAGTTTCTGTACAGAATGTTTCAGGAACTTTTGGGGCAGCACCAAAAATAAGGGTAAGGGGAGCTTCTTCCATTTCCGGAGATAATAAGCCTTTATGGGTTGTGGATGGAATTATCCTGGAAGATGTGATCAATGTCTCCAATGAACAGTTATCAACGGGTGATCCTGCCACCTTGATTGGATCATCAGTGGCGGGTTTGAACCCTGACGATATAGAGAGTTTTGAAATATTAAAAGATGCCGCTGCTACATCCTTATATGGAGCTAGAGCGATGAATGGTGTCATCGTGATCAGTACTAAAAAAGGTAAGATTGGAGAACCCATATTTTCTTATACAGGAAATTTCTCCACGTATTTAAAGCCTAATTATGATCAATTCAATATCATGAATTCATATGATCAGATGTCGATCTACGCAGAGATGCAACGTAAAGGCTGGTTGAACTTTGGTCAGACATCTAGGTTTGAAAATGGAGGAGTTTTCGTAAAGATGGCTGAATTGATCAATACCTACGATCAGACAAGTGGCAAATTCGGTCTTAAAAATGATGTGGAGAGCCGTCGGGCATTTCTTAACCGTTATGCGCAGGCCAATACCAATTGGTTCGATATCCTTTTTCAGAATTCCTTGATGCAGGAACATGCGATTTCCGTGTCAACAGGAACAGAAAAGAGTCAGTTTTATGTATCCACATCCTATTTAAAGGATTCAGGTTGGTCGGTTGGTGATGCGGTCAATAGGATGACCGGAAATGTTCGGGCATCATTTACACCCAACAAGCGTTTGACCTATGGGATCATTACCCAAGGTTCCATTCGGAATCAACAAGCACCAGGTACCTTGGGAAGACAGAGTAATGTTGTTTCAGGAAGTTTTGACCGGTATTTTGATATCAATCCTTTCAGTTATGCCCTCAATACAAGTCGGGTAATTACTGCCTATGATGAACAAGGTGACCTGGAATATTTCCGCAGGAATTTTGCTCCTTTCAATATCCTACAAGAACTGGAGAACAATAAAATAAACCTCAGTTTTATGGATTTCAAGATGCAGGGTGAATTGAGGTATAAGCTTTTAAGGGAATCAAATCTTCAATATGCTTTTGAAGGAGCCTATCGATATGCCAAAACAAACCAAGAACATCGGATACATGAGAATTCCAATATGCCCAGAGCATACCGCGCGGCAGATGATGCAACTATACGTGCAGCAAATAAATATCTCTATCGGGATCCTGACAATATTGAGGCAGAACCTATAGTAATATTACCATATGGAGGATTTTATAAAACTAATGATAACAATCTGAATTCCTTTAATCTCAGGAACTCTTTGGATTATACCTTGAATTTTGGAATGGATCACCAAATAAAAACCTATGGTTTTATGGAGTTGCGCTATGCAGATCGACAGATCAAAAGTTTTGATGGTTATGGCTATCAATTTGATAAGGGTGGAGTTCCCTATGTGGATCCCAAATTCCTTAAAATGATGGTGGAAGCCAATGCCAATTATTATGAAATGGGGGAGCGCTATGATCGCTTTTTGGCTTATGGTATAAATTCGGGCTATACCCTAAAAAATAAGTACAATATGGCAGGTACAGTTCGCTATGACGGTTCCAACTTAATGGGTAGAACCCGTACTGCACGATGGCTACCTACTTGGAATGTTTCAGGTTCATGGAATGTAGATGGAGAGGACTTTTTTGCAAAACAGCAACTTATCAATCGTGCCACCTTGAGAGCAAGTTATGGTCTGACGGCAAGTTCCGGACCTGCAACCAATTCTTCCTTGGTATTGATGAATTCCGCAGCCAATAGGCCATATTTAACAGAAAGAGAATCTGTAATCTTCATCCAGAATATAGAGAATTCTGAATTGACTTGGGAGAAGATGTATAAGGCAAACATTGGATTTGATATCAGTTTCCTGGACAACCGATATAACTTGACAGTCGATTATTATGACCATCGGAGTTTTGACTTGATCGGAATGGTGCGAACCGGAGGGATTGATGGGGAGGCTTTTAAATTGGCTAATTATGCGGATATGAAAGCACATGGATTGGAATTTACACTTGGATTAAGTGTAATTAATAAAGAAAAGTGGAAATGGAATTCCCAATTGAATTTCGGTTATAATTATTCTGAGATTACGAAATTAAGGAACGAACCAAACATTTGGTCTTTGGTGAATACCGATGGAGGAGCAAAAGAGGGCTATGCCCAACGAGGTCTTTTTTCCATCCAATATCAAGGTTTAGAGGAGGAAAAGGGATATCCTTTGTTCATCAATGAAAAAGGAGAAACATCACCTGGAGTATATCTTCAGGATGAGCAAACCAAATACCTTAAATATGAAGGTTCCATTGACCCTTTGTTGACAGGAGGATTCTATAATGCCGTTTCTTTTAAAGATTTTAGATTATCAGCATTACTCACTTTTTCTGCCGGCAATGTTGTGAGGTTGAGGCCGGCCTTCAAGAGTGCCTATTCTGAATTGGATGCCATGCCTGAGGAGTTTTTGAACCGATGGCTGATGTTCGGAGATGCGGCGGAACCTTCTATTGTAGACGGGCGTATTTCTGCCAATTTTGTGGGATCCTTTCCTTATAATAATTATAACTATTCAACCCAAAGGGTAGCTAAAGGCGATTTTATTCGATTGAAGCAATTAATGTTAAATTATCAAATACCTCAGAAATTAATCAAATCTGCTAGGTTGAAGACCGCTTCTCTAGGTTTAGTAGCCAATAATCTTTGGCTAATCTATTCTGACCCCGCTTTAAAGGGTCAGGATCCGGAATTCTTCGGCTCTGGTGGAGTCGCTATGCCTGTTCCTAGGCAGTTTACCCTTTCTGCTAAACTTGGATTTTAAATGATGAAGATGAAAAAGAAATTATATACTATTCCCTTCCTAGCGAGCTGTATAATGTTTTTGACAGCCTGTGATTGGTATTTGGATGTTAGTCCAGATATGCGAACGGAACTGAATTCGGTAGAGAAGGTGGGCGAATTATTGGCTTCAGCCTATCCGCAAGCCAATTATATTCCTTTTACAGAATCAATATCTGATAATGTTGATGATCGGCAAGCAGGATCCCTGCAGTTGGTGAATAGTTCACCCTATTATTTTGAAGATGTGCCAGAGAACAGTACCGATTCTCCCAATTATTATTGGAATGCTTGTTATAAGGCGATAGCTGTTGCAAATCATGCTTTGGAGGCTATTGAAAGAGCGAAGGACAAAGAGGCCTATCGCGCATATAAAGGGGAAGCATTGGTTGCCAGGGCATATGCCCATTTTATGCTGGTCGTTCTTTTCTCCCAACCTTTCGATCCTTCTGATACGCAGAGTAAACCTGGGATTCCTTATGTTACGAAACCTGGAAAAGTCGTTTTTGGAAAATATCAGCGTGGAACTGTAGCAACAGTATATGAAGCTATTGAAAAGGATCTTTTGGAAGGCCTGCCATTGATCGAAGATAAGGTTTATAAATCCCAAAAATACCATTTTACTGTATCTGCAGCACATGCTTTTGCGTCACGGTTTTACCTTTTTAAAAAATCGTATAATAAAGTAGTGGAACATGCCAATCAGGTATTTCCCTCAGGAATTATTAAAAATAGTCTTAGGCAAGTCAATTCTCAGAGCTATCGTTCGCTACAGTACAGGGAGTTGCAGGCACAATATACCAAGGCGGATAATCCATCGAACATCTTATTGGCAGAGACCAGGACCATGTGGGGCAGATCGTATCCGGGATATCGTTTTGGGCTCAGCTTTAATAAGTTGGATGAGTTGTTGCAAAGACCTAATGTGACGAGTGGTGTATGGGCATACAATGTGTATGGAAGTGAAACATCACTACACATTCCAAAATTCCATGAGCATTTTGTCCGAACCTCATTAAATGCACAAACAGGTATTCCATATAATATGGTGCCTTTATTCACTGCGGAAGAGGTATTGTTCAATAGGGCAGAAGCAAATGCTGCACTAGGTAATTTTGATGCGGCCTTGAAAGATATCAATGATTTTGCAGCCACAAGAGTCATGCAGGATTATAATACACCTATTTATGTCCCTGCAAGGCATATCGTGGATAGAAGAAAGCTTTTACAGTTTTATAATACAGCAGATATGCTTCATGCCATCATCCAATGTGTATTGGATTTTAAACGCGTTAATTTTCTGTTCGAAGGCATGCGTTGGTTTGATATCCTACGACATAATTTGGCAGTAAAGCATCAAACCCAAGATAAAGGATTGTTGGTCCTTTCACCTAGTGATCCCATGCGGGTCTTTCAAATTCCACAGGAAGCACAGAGTTCTGGTATAGAGTTAAATCCAAGAAATTAATATGAAAGCTATAATTAAAATAACCATAATCGGTTTATTGTTGGGGGGCATCATTTCAGCATGTTCAAAACCTGATGCATCATTACCAAAAGACCCCATTTTAGGTCTTGGAGGGGATTCTTGGGTAGCAGGAGATATCGATGTTTGGATTGAAAAGGAATTTATCCTTCCCTATAATATTGAAATTAAATATAAATGGGATCCATATGAATTTAATTACCTGAAAAACATGGTACCTGTAAAAGAGGAGAAGGTAGAGCTGGTTATGACAGCGGTGAAAGATATATGGATCAAACCGTATGAAAATGTGATTGATGCCAATTTTATTAAGCGATTTGCACCAAAACAATTTGTTATCGGTGGATCTGCGGAATGGAATAACGATGGCACCATTAAATTAGGAGAAGCAGAAGGTGGAAGGAAAATAGTATTGTTAGTGGTCAATGAGTTTGATCCTAATAATGTCAATGGGATCAAACAAATGTTAAGAACCATGCATCACGAATTTGCACACATCCTACATCAACATATTTTATTTCCTCAAGCTTGGCGAAACTTTAACCCGGAATGGTATACCGCGACTTGGTATAACAATGAAGATGCTGATGCGCATCGACAAGGTTTGGTTACAGCATATGCTAAGTTAAGTGCTGACGAGGATTTTGTAGAAACCATTGCGACCCTTTTGGTCGATGGGCAGGAATTTTTTAATGCAATAATTGCTAAAAATGATGTGCCTGCAAATTCCAAAAGGATTTTGCGTGAAAAAGAAGCCATGGTGGTGGAATATTTTGCCAAGAATTACCAGATAGATTTTAGGAAGCTTCAAGTGGAAACGCAATTGGCTATTAAGAAGTTTATAGCTGACCATACCAAACCAAAAAAATAAGGATCATGAGAAGATTACGATTATATGTGCCTATGGTTTTTCTACTTACCCTAATTTTTTCCTGTAAAAAAGAGGAGTTTGTAGGGGAGAGGCCAGATGCCCGATTGGCCAGGGTACTTTCTGAATATGAAAACCAATTGACAACATCCAAACATGGATGGAAAGGACATTTATTTCCTAAAGGGGGTGGAGGATACGGTTTTTTATTTGAATTTGACAATAAGAACCGTGTTCAGATGATCGCAGATATCAATTTGGAATCGGGAACAAGAATAAAAGAAAGTTCTTATCGATTGAAAGCTGTAACAGGGCCATCTTTATACTTTAATACCTATTCTTATATACATATTTTGGCCGACCCAAACCCTGCAATATCGCAAGGAACAGCTGGCTGGGGTAGGTATTCTGATTTTGAATTTCAATTGTTGAGGGCATCATCTGATACCATTGTGATGAAAGGTAATCTATCAGGTTCGCATTTATATTTGGTCCGGGCTTCCGAGCAGGAAAAGGATGCCTATAAAAAAGGCAATCTGATTGCCCTTGCCCAATCTACAGCTAATTATATCTCCAATAACCATTTTCCTTTTGTTTCTTCCACAAATTTGAGTGTTTCGGTGATGATTAATCTCCTTCAAAAAAGGATCATCTTTTCCTATGTTAAGGACAATAAATTGCAAACGAAAGCAGTTGGTTTTGCGTTTTCCGGATTGAATGAACTGGTGTTTTCTGAACTCGTCGATATCGAAGGCCTTCGGATGGATAAATTCCTGATAGACCCGAAAACTGGTATTATGCAGGCAAGTTTCGGCAAAGAACAGATCGCAGTAAGAAATTCCACATTCCCTATCATTCCATTGGCCAATGTGCTGGGCGTTCAGTACCAATCTGTAGTTGTCAATCTAATTAACCTACATCCGGCTTCAGGTTTAGAGTTCAGAAACAGAGTAACACATTTTCATACCGAAGCTAAAAAAGTATTAGCCGCAGGTACTGTCTTTCCTGAGGTGCGGTTTATTTTTTCGAATAATCAGCAATTATTTGTGGCTCAAGTGGTCATTGCTCAAGGACAAAATAGGTTTATAGCCAATTTCATGTTCAGTTTTGTAATGGACGGGGAGCAGTATAAGCTTAGTTATGCGGGACCGCAGAATCAAAATGCACAATACCTAGAAGCCGCATTTCAACAGGTGATTAAGGGTTTGACAGAAGGTAGCATTTCTTTTGATTATCATTTAGGGAGCAATGTTTTGAGTGCTATAGGAAAAAGTACCATCCTGTCAGATTTCAGTTTTATAGGCGCATTGAGATAAAGAAAATTATGAAAAGAGATTTTAATTTAAAAAGGTTGTCGACATGTTTATGGATCTTGCCCATAATTCTTGTCATTAATTTTAGTTCTTGTAAAAAAGAACGATCAGAAGCGCATGAGGTAGAAAAGGTACACCGAAATCCTAATGAATTATTACAATATTTTAAGGAGGATGAACTTTTATTGATCGATCTTAAAGCCGAAGAGGTGCCCCCTTATGAGCATGCCATGTTTGGTAATGGCTATATTTACCTATATAACTTTTTCACAAAATCAAGGTTTTTTTCCTTTACATCCGATGAAGGAATTCCTGTTCAATTTATAGTGAATCAAGGTGGCAGAATGATGCGTGTCTATTATGCAAAGGATGGGAAGCTGCATCATAGCAGTGCAGATTTTGCCTATGGAATGGATAGGATACGCTTTAAAAATCCTCTACAGATCGGTAATCAAATGATTTCAGAGTTATTGGTAGACTCTGAAACCGATGAAGTTTATATTCCGAAAAAGGATAATCAACGTGTTAAATTTTTAGGGGCAAAATTTCCTGTTATTCCCCTACATTATTTGTTGGGTGAAGAAGTGACCTCTGTTATTTCCTTACCCTCACCCAAGAATATAGTCGAATTGCTTGGATGGTCTACTTCGTTTTCTGAAACCTATGACCTTTGCACAAAAAATCTGCTTAATAGTTCATTAAAGGGAAATTTATTGGTACTTGCTTTTGAAATGGATATGAGACGAAATCTCATGTTTTTAAGCTTTTATATGGCTATTAACAATAATTACATCAAAGCACCTTACCCTATGTCGTTTACCAAATCTGCTGATGGAGAGTTTAAATTTACAGCATATCCATTCAATGATAATGACCAAGCGCAAGTTCTGGCCAAAACCATGCAACCTCTTTTTCAACCCTTGTTGGATATTGTTTTGAACAATAAGTATAAAATAGATTATTACGATAATAAAGGAGCGGTGATTGGTCAACTGAAAAGTACCAGTAATCCTGATCTCTTTTTCACAGGCGAATTCCGTTCTTATTTTAATTAAATGGTGATTGTTGGGGTATGGATATTTTCCTGCCCCATAATTTTATGATTAATTTATACCGCTATAAAAACCAATTAAAAAGAAATCAGAAATAGAAGATATAGGCTATTCACGCCTTGGAGTTCCTTGCGCAAAAATTGAAGGGAGGCTGCCATTTGATTTCGTACAGTATGAACTGAAATATTCAATCGCTCTGCTATTTCGGCGTAGGTCAATTCTTCTTCTCTGCTTAGAATAAAAATCTTTTTACGTTGTTCGGGAAGTTTGTTTACAACATAAGATATTTTTGCTTCCAATTCTTTGAGGTCCATCGCAGCGTCTGTCAGTGAGTCATCACATAAGCCATGAATACTTGGATTATCATCTATGGAACTGGTAAAGATCTTTACGGAGCGTAGGTGGTTCAGCACTGCGTTTTTTGTTGCTCGGAAAAGATAAGGTTTCAGGTTCTGCCCATCTTCTAAGGAGATGCTATTGTTCTTTTCGAAAAGTTTAAGCATCACGTCCATGCTTATTTCTTTTGCGATTTCTGAGTTTTTAAGGAGGTAATTTGAAAAGGAGAAGATTTTATTATAATACCGGTTAAATAGAGTTTTAGAGACGGCCTGGTCATCCATGATGTTCAATGATAATAGTTCTCGGTCAGAGAGGTGTTGCATGGTTTGAAGTGCTAATTTGTCCAAAAATATTATGTTATTTAAAAATAATAAATTTTAGGCTAATATTTTAATTTAAATTTACTTATTACTTCAAAAATAGATAATTATTATAATATTGGGGTATAATAATTATCTATTTAAATTGTTTTATTTTATATTATTTCTCAATAGGAAATTGAATTTTACACGTCAAAATTCTTCACTTTATGCATTTTTACTAAATAAAGTATGATAATCAATCTTTATTTAGTAAAAAAATAAGCCCTGAGTTACACTCAAGGCTTATAGAAAATAAGATTTTCTTACTATGAAGACCATAGTTTTTGTTAACTAGGTAGGAATTTTAAGTAAAAGAAATGCGGAAATCAATGAAATTGCTCATTTCGCTTTGCATAGTAAAATATCTCATATAGGCAGAAGAATTTATTCCCGAACTGAAACATTCACCGCCCCTACACATCACAAATTTTAATTGCCTTTATTCACCGGATCAAATTCTGGAGTCTGCTCTGTATTGGCTGAATACATTGATTTGACTTGTAATTGTTCTAGCACTTTTTTTAAAATAAATTCGGTTTTCCAAGATCTATTAGGAATGCTCCATTCCAAAACCTTTAAGAAGAAATATGTTAATATTTCCACTTTATTTCAACTTTTAGAATCTGATGATTTTCAAAGTTTTTTAATCTCTTGATTTGAATTTTAGATACCCAAGTGTTTCATGGTAAAAAATCGGATTACATTACATATTCTCTTTTTGTTTCTTCTCGGAAAAAGTAAAAGGTAAAAAAAATGAAATTTTCATGATTTTTCCTCTTTTATATATTACGGGCATTTTTTTAAATAGCCGAGCAACCCGTACCGCTTCTTGAATAAAGATCTCGTTGTTTCCGCGAATTGATAATATAGTATCCACGTGTCCCAATTCATTGGCCTCAACTGAAAGTTGCACTTGAATCGTTTCTGTGATTGGAGGGAGGGCTTGCCAGTTAATAAGGGAGTCGATAATTGAATTAAGTTTCCTAATTTCCCCATAAAAGGGTGTGTTTTTCGACAAGGAATTATCAAAGTAAAAAGCATTTTTTAATAAGCCTTTTTCAAAGCTGTATTCAAATTCATGTTCGAAAATGGAGGAAAAGCCCATATGCATATAATATAAAAGTTTCCCTCGGTACGCAGTCACTGTATCTGAAAACCATTCTGCGTACACACGACTATCTTTAACCTTTTCAGCAAATATAGATTTTAGGTCAACTTTAGCCGTTCGCTCTTCATTGAAGATATTTGTTAGGTACAATCTGTTATCAATTATTTCCCAATAAGCAATATAGCCTCGCCAACATCCAGTGGAAAAACCGCTTAATGAATCGGGAAATAGTGGTTTATACCACTTGTTTTGTTCTCTCCAATGCTCTAAAGGTAAAGCATGCAGCAGCATGGTATCACCTTTAATAATCAAACGATCTGGTTCTTGTTCAGTTGCATAAGTCTTAAAAATTATGCTCATAGAGAATATTAGGCAAATAATGGTAATATGTTTCATATTAAATGATCTTTACTCTATGATAAAATATATAGCCAAATTCCATAAATTTTTCTTCCAAAAGCCCGACCAATTGAAAGAATCGTTTTGTTTGCCAAGAAATAGTATTAATGATTCTGTTGAAGCTTGAAATGAATAATTATATTATCAGTTTTAGGTATGATAATAAAACATTATAAAAGTATGATTAAATAAATGTATGGTAAAACAAATACACCCAAAACTGGATATAGTTTTGGGTGTATTTGTAACTAATTGATTAACAATTTTGTCTGTGGAGCCGGAGGGATTCGAACCCTCGTCCAAACATAGTATGATTTACGCTTTCTACATGCTTAGCTTCTCTTTAATTGTCGGGAGAGGGAAGGTGAGTCGCTTACCTATACCGTTCTCCGTATCTGCTGTATCTCGTCACTGTTTAGCAGCATCCCAATGACCAGTTCTATCGTTCGATGCCCCTGTTGTTAGACCAAAGAACAGGATCTAACGGGACAAATAGCTATGTTAAGTCTAACTTAAGCAGCTAAGGCGTAGTTTTCTTCGCCAGTTATAAAGTTGAAAGTTCAGATTTAAGTGCTAGACTAACAATGCACTGCATGCTTACATAACCATCGCTATCCTGTCAATTCCGGTCGACCCCATGTTATGTAGAACCACAAATTTACACATTATCTTTGATTGGAAGAATTATAAATAGTTTAATTATACCCGTTTTTGAAAACAAAATCGTTATATTAATAGTTTTAAGCTAGGCCTCAGCTACATAGCTAGCTTCAAAAGCCTTTTTAATTAAAAATTTTAGGAAACAATTTACTACATTAATAATCCGAAAAATGGCAGAACCAAATAATCCAACATCTGAAACAAAACCAACTTCAGCGGAAAATAACGAAAAAACGACAGCTGCTAAACCAGCTGCCAAAGCAACGGCTAAGCCTACTGCGAAAACAACATCAAATCAGTCAGGTGCAGGTAAACCTGCAACCGCAAAAGCAACTCCTGCAAAACCTGCTAATTCAAGTGGCAACACAACAGCTCCAGCTCCTGTAGAGGATCATGGAGGCAATGGGGAAGCAGAAAACCAAAGAGCACGTAAGTCTGATGAAGGAGGAACAAAACCTACAAGACCTACTGCACCTGCAGGAACAGCTACCAAAACAGCTGCTTCAACACGGCCATCAGCAAGAAAGCCTGCAGCTTCCAGTTCAACAGCTGCAAAACCAGCTGCAACAAAACCAACTGCAACAAAACCAACTGCAACAAAACCAACAACATCTAAGCCAACAACAGCTAAACCAGCCGCTTCAAAGGTTGCACCAGCTAAACCAGCTGCAAAACCAGCAGCTAAACCAGCTGTAAAACCTGCTACTAAAACAGCCGTAAAACCAGCTTCAACAACCCCTTCAACATCTGCTTCCAAACAACCTGTAAAACCAACTCCTACAGAGTCGAGCAAGATCGAAAAAGAAGCTTCTTACAAAGAAGAAGTGCCAAATAACAAATCGGTACAGGAAAAACCAAGCAAGGAAGAAAAATCTAAGAAAAACGCGAAGAAAGAAGATAGACTCTACAAAGAAATGGAGCTAGGTAAGAAAAAGGATAAGAAGGGCAAAGACGATAAAACCGGAAAAGCAAAGAAAGACGATTCGAAAAAGCAAGATTCGAAAAAGCAAGATGCTAAGATCAAAGATTCCAAAAAAGTAGAATCGAACAAATCAGACGCAAAAAAACTAGACTCGAAAAAAGCATCAAATAAAAAGGCAAAAGTTAAAAAATCGGAAGTTAAAAAAGTGGCTAAAAAATCTAAGCAAGATGGCAAGACCATGAAAAAACTGAAAGAAGCTTTTGCAGACATCTACCAAAAGATTGTCGGAAAAGGCAGTAAGAAATCTGCTAAAAAGAAATAACAATTCTAAACAAAAATAATAGAATTAATAAAGCATACACCTCGATGCCAAATAGGCTTCGAGGTGTATGCAATTTGTAAGCAACATGCAAGTATGGTGTAAGTATGTAAAGGCACTTACACCTCACTTACATGTCACTTACACCTCACTTGCACCCCGTACCCAATAGGTAATTTTAAGGCCAGGATTTCAAACAAAATCGCTTACCAAAAAATAAAAAACCGCTTGCCAAAAAATAAAATATCTCTTGTAAAAGATAAAATATACCTTGCCAAAAAAATATAAAATAGTTTAGCAAATAATAAAAAACAGTTTAGCAAAAAATAAAAACCTCCTTACCAAAAAATAAAAAATGGCCAGGTCTTTTAAAACACCTAGCCATTTTTATATCCGGTCTAAAAACCTCTACAAATCAAAAAATTCCAACCTACTTCATCCGTATACTCACCGCATTCTTATGTGCCTGCAAACCCTCCAACTCCGCCAAGATCTCCACTGTAGATCCAATATGTTGCAATCCTTCCTCCGAAATATGCTGAAAAGTAATCTTCTTCACAAAACTATCCACCGAAACTCCCGAATAAGACCTTGCATAACCCGAAGTCGGCAAGGTATGGTTCGTTCCGGAAGCATAATCACCCGCACTCTCTGGCGTCAGATTTCCCAAAAATACAGATCCCGCATTCAGCACCTTATTGACCAAAGGTTTCCATTCCTCGGTTTCCAAGATCAAATGCTCCGGTGCATACAGGTTCGAAAACTTCATCGCTTCTTCTAGGTTCTCCGCTACAATAATATACGAATTGTTCATGGCCTCTTCCGCCAATGCTCGCCTAGGCAGAACCTGCAATTGCGCTTCCACTTCCTTCTCGACCGCTTGCGCAAATTCCTCCGACAGACACACCAAAATCGATTGGCTATCGCTGCCATGTTCCGCCTGCGCCAACAGATCCGCCGCCACAAAAGCCGGGTTGGCCAATTCATCCGCAATCACCAATACTTCAGATGGTCCTGCCGGCATATCAATACTCACATCCGTCATGCCCTGAATCATACTCTTCGCCTTCGTCACAAACTGATTCCCAGGTCCGAAAATCTTATTCACCTTCGGGATACTTTCCGTCCCATAAGCCATTGCAGCTACCGCTTGCGCACCACCAACCAAATAAATACGGTCAATACGCAACAACTTCAGGCAATAGGCCACAAAGCCATTGATCTTTCCATTGTTCTGCGGAGGCGAACAGACCACGATCTCCTTACAACCGGCAATCCTTGCTGGAATACCCAGCATCAATAAGGTGCTCGGTAAAACTGCAGAGCCTCCAGGAATATAAAGACCAACCTTCTCAATAGGCCTTACCTCACGCCAACATTTCACTCCAGGCATGGTTTCCACCACACGCTCCCGTTTCATTTGCGATTGGTGGAATTTATGGATATTCTGGAAAGCAATCTCCAAGGCCCTCATCTGATCGCGGGAAATGGTCATCGCCAGTTCCTCGATATCCGAAGCATCCAAATACAATTTCTCCAAGCCCACCTTATCGAATTGCTTCGCATAGGATTTCAAAGCTTCATCACCACTTGTTTTCACTTCCTCGATGATCTGCAGAACCGTATCCTGGATCGCATGCTTAGGATCTGTGTTCCGGTCGATAAGCTTCTGAAGCTGTTCGGCTTCTATATCTTTATAAAAATAGGTCTTTATCATCCTAGCTGTTTTAGTAGATCATATTACATGATAATTTTTTCGATTGGCATCACCACAATCCCTTGTGCGCCTAAGGCTTTCAATTTATTGATTTTATCCCAGAAATCATCCTCCGAAATAACAGTATGTACCGCCACCCAGCCTTCTTCGGCCAAAGGAACCACCGTAGGGCTCTTAACACCTGGCAAAAGCGCCGTGATCTGTTCCAGATTTTTCTTCTCCACATTCAATACCACATATTTCGTTTCCTTCGCACGCAATACCGATTGTACCCGTTGTAACAATTCACAGATGATTGGGTTTTCCTCCAATCCTTCCCGACCGATCAAGATCGCTTCCGAACTGCGCACATCCGCAAAGGGTTTCAGCCCATTGCTCTTTAAGGTCCCACCAGTCGAAACAATATCACAGATCGCATCGCTCAAGCCTAATCCAGGAGCGATTTCAACCGATCCGGAGATCTCTTGGATGTCGGCATTGATCTTATATTCGTTCAGGAAGTTTCTAAGGATGTTGGGGTAGGAGGTAGCAATGGATTTGCCGTTCAGGTCTTCTAATCTTTCGATGCTGGAATCTTTGGCGATCGCCAACTTTAAACTACATCGACCAAAACCCAATCGTTGCAGGTACTGCACCTTTGCCTGGGTTTCATCGATCACATTTTCGCCTACAATCCCCAAGTCGGCAATGCCCTGTTCCACATATCCAGGAATATCGTCGTCTCTTAAGAAAAGGATTTCCAGGTTGAAATTAGAAACGGTAGTGATCAGGGAACTTTTATAATTTTCGAAGTCAAGTCCACAGTTTTTTAGGAGTTGAACGGATTTTTCATTTAATCTACCCGATTTTTGGATAGCAATTTTAAGATTTTTCACAATGATGGTTTTTGTTGTGTGTAAATTATTAATACCAATAAAGATCCAGGGGAATTACTCGCTCCACGTAGAAGCCATACTATTATCTATCGCCGCAATGGCGATGATGGAAACAGTGATGGTATGTGCGAGTGATCTTCATATCAATAACGGCACAAATGTAAAGCATAGGAATTTCTATTCCAAGAAATTATTTCATTTTATGTATCCGAAATCGAGAATCCTCCAAAAAAAAGGAGGATTTCTTGCGAAAACCTCCTTAGAATGGTATCAACTATGAAAAACTAATAAAATGAAATTAAAAATCAAATTTGATCCTTGCACGGATTCCCCATTCTGGAGCTTCCGGATTATCCAGGTAGTTCAGTCTTTTGACCACATCTACACGCAGGATCTTGAAGATGTTGGAAACCCCAGCGGAGACTTCCATATAAGGTTTGTCGTTAAACGTAAAGGAAGATTGCTCGCCCTTGCTGTTCGTTTGCCAAGCATAGATAGTGTTGTTCAGGCTTGGGTTGTTGCTGTCCCGCAATCCGCCATAGACTCCTTTGAAACTGAATACCTCACGGATCTTCAATTTCTTGATCAATGGTAGCTTGTTGAAGATAAAGCCGTTCATATAGTATTGTACATTCCACGAAGCATGATGATCGGAAATAAATTCCATAAAGTTCATCAGGTTATAGGAGTTCAATTGATAGGCATAGGTCTGGTTTGCCCGATGTATGTTCAAAACCGGGAACGGCAGGTTGTCGCCAAAAGTGTATGAACCATCCACATTCACATCCGCATAACCCAATTGCGACAGGTAGAACCGTTTGAACACGCCTGCATTGATCGTGTGGTAGTTGTATTCCCCTCCAAAAAGATCCTTGATCCCTGCGGTATAGTTCAGGTTAAAAATAGGATACTTATTGAACAAAGGCGTACGGTATAATTTTCCTTGGTAATATTCTTCTTTGGGTGCATAACGCAATCCCACATTGAATTCCGTGCTTTTCAAGGAATTGATGCGTTGGAATGTTCCATCTTCTTGCGGCATCCGATAAGCCAATACCCCAGTAGGATTTTGGTTCCAGGTACCCAATCCAGCCGTAACCGAAAAGTTATTGCTGAATTCTGCTTTATAATCTACCCGATAGACTTCATTGTATAGGTAGCTCTGGTTCTCGCCCCGCTTGAAGGATAGCAATACATTATCCTCCTGGATGAATTCCAGGTTCTGACCAGGGATTTTGGTATCGTATGATGCCGATACCCGGATATAGTGTTGTGGGAAGGTGTAAACCGATTTATTGTTCAGCGAATAGGTTCCACTCAGGAAATATTTCCATTTCTTATCCTCAAATCCGTATGCACCATATCCTTCCATGAAAAAGCGTTTGCTCAGTTGTTCCGTAGTTCTACCCCCAACCCTTAATCGGAAACCTTCCACCGGGTTGTAGGAATAGAAGGTGTTGACAGGACCGATTTCGACAGGTCCGGCCTGTTTATAGCCAGAGAAAACCAAAGCAGCTACATCCATAAAGGTGCGGAAAGAAGGCATGCGTTGTAAGCTATCGATGTTCTGATAGATGATGCTTTCCGATTTCTGCAGTGGTTCAGGACGTAAGGTTGCCCAATAGCTTTCCTCTTTTTCCTGTTCCACTACCGCATCTTGTTTGGCAATATACAAATCCGGAACTGCATAGATGCTGTCTGGCCTTTCGATGCCATTCTCATACTTATCGATCAGCACCACCCGTTTCCCTTTAATCCCTTTCCCTTTTTCGGTCAGGGCGAAATCAATACCCAGGCTGGATTTGGTCAGGTAAAATTTATTGTCGGCATTTTTCTTGAATCCCAATTCGATATGCAGGTCCCTAACAAAGTTCACATTCGCATCCTTATTGATGGTCATCTGCGCACTTTGCACGGCATAATTCCCATCCAAGGTTACATATAGCTTTCCTTTGAACAGCAGATCGGCCTTATTTCTTGGATAGAAACTCAATTCTACCAACATCGGCGATACCGTTTTGATGGTGTCTGTAATGTAGAAACGATAAAAAGTGGGAGCGGAGTTGGCAATTGGGCTCAAAAACTGATTGGTCAAAATCGAAATGTTATTGTCATAGATCTCCACCTCATCATAAAGCCGATTGAAGTATTTGCTCAAACCATCATTGTCCACAAATTTAGGGTCGAATTCTGCCTTACGTTCTGCCAATACATATTGTTTTTTGGCATTTGGATCTTTACGATAATATACCTTAGAAAATTTTTCCTCCATATAGGCCGGTAACACATAATTGTTATCCAACGAATCATCTTCCTGAAATAGGAACTGGTAGTTCTTGAAGATCTTTTTATCCTTGAATTTCTTGTCCAGATTGCTCAAACCAAGACTGATCTTTTCATACTGGTCAAATTCAGCCAATTTCTGTCCGGTCAATCTGTTCTGATCACGGTGTTCCACCACCTTACGGATCAATTCTACGGCAGGATTGTTCTTGTTGGAATATTTAACCCTTTTGGGAGCAGTGACTACCACTTCCTCAATACTATTGGAAGGGAACAGCATCACGCGGATCTGTTGTTCGGCTTCTTTGCTCAGTGGATATTCTTCGGTATTGAACCCTACATAGGAAATTTTAATGGAGGAGTAGCTGGCTGGCACCTTTAAGGTGTACTCGCCTTTTTCATTGGTTGTAGTACCCAGGTTTTTGGGCCCACCTACTACCGTGATCGACGCATAAGGAATGGCGGCATAGGTATCTGCATTGGAAACCTTTCCCTGGATAAGTAACATTTCCTGTGACCATCCAAGTTGGAAGGAGAGGAGCATGCCGAGGAGTAAGCCGAGCTGAATAAAGTAAGTTTTCATAACATTTACTTTTTGACTTTTTACCATGATTGTTCAAAAAGTTATGCAAATAACATACTTATTTCGGAAATAAAAAAGTACCCAAGTTACATAATGACAATTTTTTGATAATCAGCCACACGAGATAGATGTTCTGACATGTATTAGACAAATGGAGGTGGGAAAACTGCGCAAAGTTTGCGCTGCATATATTGAGAAAAAATCGCATGATATAAACATATTTTGTCAATATGTTAGGTTATTTTGTCAAAAATTTTTAGCATTGGCAATTTAGCTACAAATTGAGCGAAATGAAAATCAGAAAAAGTACCATAAATCCTTTAATAAGACCCATAATCGGTAAAAAGTGCCTCTATTGCATTTAAACGCAGGTGCCTGTTTTTGATAATAATTTTCTCCAAATGTTGCTAAATTTATGTTACTTAAATTATGAAAAATAATGGGCTGTAATACAGGTAGTTAAATATGTGTATTTCTTACAATATGCTAAATTTGCTTTTTTTAAAGCTAAAAATATCCCTAGATTTGTTCGCAAAATAATGCCTATATATGACAAACTTAATCAGTACACAACTGGAAGCAATGGGAATTCGGCCCGTTGGTCCGGTTTATTTTCAATTACCGGTAGCGGAATTGGTCGAACACGCCATTCGAAAACAGGAAGCTTCTCTTACTGATAGTGGAGCATTAAGCTTTGAGACAGGGAAATTTACGGGACGATCACCAGAGTCTCGTTTTTTGGTTAAGGACAGTTTAACTGCCGAAACCGTAAATTGGGGTAAGGTTAATAAGCCTGTGACCACCGAATTATTCGACCTGTTGTACCAAAGGGTTACTTTGTACCTATCGGATATTCCTTTGTATATCCGTTCTGTACAGGCATGTAACCATAAGGCTTATGCGCAACAAGTATTGACAGTGACCGAGAAGCCTTGTCAGGACATCTTTGTAAACAATATGTTTATCAATGTAGATGTGAATGAGCAGAAACAGATTGATTGGACCGTACTGGTAGCCTCAAAATTGCAGGTGGAAGATTATGAAGCCTTGGGATTACCTACTTCCCACTGCGTGATCCTAGACCTTTCCAGACAGATCATCCTGATCATCGGTACAGCCTATACAGGAGAGATCAAGAAAAGTATATTTAGTGCACTAAATTATTACCTGCCTTTAAAACACAATGTATTGACCATGCACTGTGCAGCCAATGTGGGTAAAGATAAAGACACCGCGTTGTTCTTTGGTTTATCAGGAACCGGAAAAACTACCTTATCTTCTGATGAAGGTCGTTTGTTGATCGGTGATGATGAGCATGGATGGACAAAATCAGAAGTGTTCAACTTTGAGGGTGGATGTTATGCCAAAACGATTGGCCTGACTTACCAACATGAGCCTCAGATCTATAAAGCAATCCGTTTTGGCGCTTTATTGGAGAATGTGAATTTTAAACCTGGTACGCGCGATGCCGATTACAACGATCGCAGTATCACCGAAAATATGCGTGCCTCTTATCCAATCGAATTCTTGGATAATGTAAACCCTACGGGATTTGGCGCAGCACCTAAAAACATCTTCTTCTTAAGTGCAGATGCATTTGGTGTATTGCCTCCGATCTCTAAATTGACTACCGAGCAGGCCATGTTCTACTTCATCAATGGTTATACCGCGAAAGTTGCGGGAACGGAGATGGGGGTTCAGACACCTACAGCTACGTTCTCGGCTTGTTTTGGTGCGGCATTCCTGCCATTGCACCCAATGCAGTATGCAGAGATGTTAAAGCAGAAATTGGAAGAAGATCCTACAATCCAAGTATGGTTGGTGAATACCGGTTGGGTTGCTGGTCCTTATGGCGTCGGCAGACGTATACAATTGGCATATACCCGTCAATTGATCCGTTCAGCGATAGAAAGTCATCTTTGTGATGCAGGTTATGAAGAACATCCGGTATTTGGTCTACAGATGCCAAGGGAATGTCCTGGTGTTCCGGAGAACCTGTTGAATCCGAAAAAGATGTGGGCTAACCCGGAAGGTTATGATGAAATGGCCAATAAATTAAAAGGCATGTTCGATGAAAATTATGCCCAATATGTTCCAGTGGAAGCAGTGAAATAGGGATAAAAGACAAAGAACATGGGAATACAAACCTTAGAACAATTCATCAGTAAACAACAATCCAAGTTTCCAACCGCAAAAGGTGAATTTACACATCTTTTGCAGGCGATATCTCTAGCGGCAAAAATGGTTAACCGTGAGGTTAACAAAGCTGGATTGGCGGATATCCTAGGAAAACAGGGAAACCAGAATGTACAGGGTGAAGAACAACAGAAATTGGATGTCTTTGCCGATCAACATTTCATGGATGCCCTGGAAAAAGTGGGCGATTGTTGCTATTTAGCTTCTGAAGAACACGAAGAAGGTATAGACCTGACCCATCAGACATTTTATCCGGTAGGGAAATATATGGTTTATTTTGATCCCTTGGATGGTTCATCAAATATTGATGCCAATGTTTCCATCGGTACGATCTTTTCGATTTTCAAAAGAGTGAGTCCGGAAGGTCCTTTGACCATGGCAGACTTTGAGCAAACTGGTAGGCAGCAGGTGGCCGCGGGATATATCATCTATGGTTCTTCGACCATGCTGGTATATACTACGGGTAAAGGCGTCAATGGATTTACCTTGGATCCTTCGATCGGTGAATTCTGTCTTTCACATCCGAATCTACGCATCCCATCTACGGGTAGGACCTATTCGGTGAACGAAAGTAATTATAACCAGTTCTCTACGGCAATCAAACAATACTTGCAATACTGTAAGGATATGGATAAGGAAACCCAAAGACCTTATACCTCGAGGTATATCGGTTCTTTAGTGGCGGATTTCCATAGGAATATGATTCAGGGCGGGATTTACCTGTATCCGGATACCATGGCTTATCCGAACGGCAAGTTAAGGTTGATGTATGAATGTAATCCTTTGGCTTTTATCGCTGAACAGGCAGGTGGTCGTGCATCGACCGGCTTGATGCCTATTCTGGATATCATGCCGGAAGAATTGCATCAACGGGTGCCGTTGATCATCGGTAGTGATAAGATGGTGAAAATGGTGGAATGGTTCATTCATGAATATTCTACCGCAGAACCTACTTTTGCATAAATAGGAATTTTAGGATTAAGCTTGGCGGAAAATAATTTAGAAGGCTAAGCTTTAAAGTAGAATCCAAATCCAAATTATATATTTTTAACTGAAAAAGCCGATGCATGCATCGGCTTTTTTTTTTCGTCATTTCGAGCCTTTGCGTCATTGCGAGGAACGAAGCAATCTTTCGATTAGTGTAAAGATTGCTTCGTTCCTCGCAATGACGATGGATTGCTTCGTTCCTCGCAATGACGTAGGGTTAGCAAAGTCAATAATTAATTCCTAACCCCTAATTCCTTAATAATAAACTGCGCGTTATCCACTTTATCCGCGATCCACAACACATATCTGATATCAACCCCAATAGATCTACTATAAGCCTCATTCCAGGCAAAATCATTAATTGTCGCATCATAAGCTCTATCAAAGTTCACCCCGATCAACTCACCATACGCATTCATAATAGGCGATCCAGAGTTTCCACCAGTGGTATCCATGTTATAAAGAATATTCACCGGAACATCATTGATCTCCTTTTTGAAATAATTTCCAAAATTCTTGCTCAACCAATTCTCCTTAATAGCAGCTGGATACCTAAACTCCGGATCTCCAGAATTACCTTTTTCGATCAATCCACGAACAGTCGTAAATGGTTCCATATAGGTCGCATCAACAGGACTATATCCCTTAATATTCCCAAATGTCAAACGCAATGTCGAATTTGCATCCGGAATAAAATTCTTGGATTGGAATTTTTCCTTCACCGCTACATAATCCGCCATCAGTTTATTCAAATTTCCTTCGCGACGTTTTTGTTCCTCCGCAAATGGTTTCATCTCCTTGTTCAATTCCTCTTGGAACTTCATCAATTCATCAGAATACGCTAAGAAGGTTTTGGCATCCTTCAACACCTGACTATAAAACTGCTCCTTATTTTTCAACGCCGTCGCATCAAGCGCCTTATTGATAAACCCACTTGCTGCATCAGCAGAAGCAAACCTATGGTTAGCCACAAAAGGCAAAGCATTTCCATCCTTTAATTGCGTAGCCTGAGCAAACATATAAGAAGCAATGGATTTATCCACATTCAGGTTATAAGCCTCATAAAAAGGATCCATTTGCTTCTTGAAATTTTCTACATTCTTAGCAAACATCTCCTGACGGTTATTTGCCGTTCCTTGTTGCATCAAGGCATCCTTAAAGGAATTAGCCATTCTCGCCGCTTGCAATAAACGAATACCTCCATAAATCTGGTTGTACCACATCTCTTTTTCCGCATCATGGAAAACCAATTGGTAATGCTTGTCAATATCCTGCATCAACGTTCCATACTGCGCTTTCAAGGCTGCATCCTTATTGATGAATTCCGTTAGTTCGGCATCTTCCTTTTTCTTGGTATTCACCAAGTCGATATTCCTTAAGCCTTTCAGTTTACCACGGTAATTTTTCATGGTATTGGCATTTCTTTTAATACGCGTTGCCAATTCCAATTCGGTAGCTTTATCATCCTTTCCGGCCAACATCATCTGTTGGTTCTGGAAATCGTACAAGTTAGAGGTATATGGCAATAGAAATTGCTGTTGGTATTCCAAGTATTGGGAAGGACGATGACGGAAAGTACGTCCTGGATATCCCAAAATGAAAACAAAATCGTTTTCCGATACCCCTTTAGGATTGATTTTCAGGTGTTTTTTAGGTTGATAAGGCACATTGTCTTTCGAATATTTAGCTGATTTTCCATCCTTGCCTACATAAGCACGTAAGAAAGAAAAATCTCCGGTATGTCTAGGCCACACCCAGTTATCGGTTTCCCCACCAAATTCTCCAATATCCTGACGTGGAATATACACCAAGCGAACATCCTCAATGGTCTTATAACGGAACAGTACATAGCTTTTTCCGATGAACATTTCTGATACTTCGGCTTTGATGCTAGGATCCTTACTTTCTGCTTGTTTGGCAAGTTCCACACGTTTCTTGTTGATGATATCGATTCGCTGTACCGGATCGGTAATATTGGAAACCGCATCTAGGATTTCTTTGGATACATCTTCGTAAGAGTCTGTAATCCGGATGGTCAATCCTTTAGCCTCAATTTCCTGCTCATGGGAGTTGGCTACAAAACCATTCTCTAGGTAATTGTGTTCTGGGCTGGAAGCCAATTGGACCGCACTGAAAGCACAGTGGTGGTTGGTGATGATCAACCCGTTTGCTGATACAAAGGAACCGGAACAACCGCTAACCTGCACCAACGCGTCAACCAAGCCGATACTTCCAGGATTATAAATGTCTTTTTCGCTGATTTTTAAACCGGCTTTTTTAAGGCCAGCTTTGCTCAATTCGCTCAGAGGGAACATCCCTTCATCAGGAATGGCTGAGTAATTAAAAACACCAGCAGCTAAAATGGCCGATAGAACACCGACTTTTAGGATTTTAAACATAGTATAAGATTTTAATTCATCCCAAAAATACGATTTTTTTCCCTTTGAAGGCTCCTTCATTTAAGCTAGTTCATGCGGTCCTGATCATTTTCAATCGCTTTGCTTTTTGCAGTTGAACCTTTCACGGTCGTTTTTCCCAACTTATAGGTCAGGCTAAGGAAGTACATCGCTCCACGACCTCTATTTTTGTTTTCATAGAAAATCCCGTTTTGGATAGTCTTAGCATGCCATCTATAAAGACTGAACAAATCTACCCCTTGAATTTTTGCAGCTAACTGGTTATTCAGAAAGCTCTTGGAAAATGATACGTTGAAAGAATAGATAGGCGCGACCTCATAGATACCCATGGTTGAGGTATAGGAGAATTGGTGACTCAATTCGGCCATGTATTTTTTCGGAAACTTAAAAGAAGAAGAACTGTTGAACGAGAAGGCTGGACCACTTTTTTGGAAATCATCTTTCCTGATGCTCAATTGAGCAACTTGGACCTGTAAAGTACTATTCCACCATTTTGTAAAGGCAACAGGGATATAAGCGGAAGCCATCCACGCAGAAGTTAACCCATAATTCTCATATTTGCTGACAATCACATCCTCATCTCGATCGTAGTATACATTGTGGTCGCCTCTATTTTCCATATAAGCCAAGGTGAACATGTATTTGCTTTTAAAAAAATGCTGTAGCGCGATTGATTGGGTGTAGGAAGGTTTTAAATAAGGATTTCCTTCAGAAGCGCTGTAAATATCACTATAGTATCGAAAGGGGTTGAGGGATCTAAAACTAGGTCGATCAATGCTCCTGGAATAACCCAAGGAAAGATTATGGGTTTTATTTAGCGCATAGTTTAGATTGACTTTTGGTAATAGATCAAAATAAGATTGTTTATGAATCAGATTGGTACTGATGGATTTTCCTGTTGTTTGGGTATGTTCAGCTCTCAACCCCAATTGAGCAGAGAACTTTTCTGAGAATGCCGTACTTAAGTCCAGGTATGCGGCAGCTACATTTTCAGAATATTGAAACCTGTCTTCTTGGAGCGTTGGGATTTGGTTTTGGATATCGGTTAAGGTTTCAAATCGATTGAAATTATCGGTTTGAATATCTGTTAATTTAGCACCGATCTCCAGTGCATGTTTTTTCCACAAAAGATCTTCATAATCCAAGGTCATGGAAAGGACTTTGTTATCCAGATCAATGTTGTTTAAACGATCTCTATAGACCTGTTGGTTTAGGCTTGTCTGGTATCTATTGTCGCCCAAATTGTTGCTCCAAGCATAGTCTGAATTAAACATCAACTTGCTGCTTTCTGAAAAGGTATTGGTATAATTGAAACTTAATAAATCCCGATTATGATGAACATCTCCTGTATTATGATCATTGAAAATCTTTAGTCCGTTTTCTAGTTCATTTCTCTGGCTCTCACTAAGCTGATCCGAAAGTTTATTGCCCGTATTTTTACTATATACCAAACCTAATGTGTTTTTCTTGTTCAGGAAATAGTCTAAAGAAAATTTTCCGTAGGAAGAATTGTTTTTGGAAAGGGAATGAAAATCTTGAAACAGGGAATAATTATCTGCACGTTGTTCTGTAGTTCCCTGAACCGGAGATTTATCAAAATTGGCACCCAAGGAAGTAGAAAAGGCTATTTTTTGGTTTCTATAATTAAAAGTCCCACTGCCCTTTACATCGGGTTGTTGTCCATAGCCTGCAGTGGTGGAAAGTACGGTATTCCAACCATGGCTCTTATCTTTTTTGGTGATAATATTGATTACGGCGGCCGCTTCATATTTTGCAGAAGGAGAATGGATAAGTTCTATTTTTTCGATGGTTCCTCCCTGAAAATTGTTGAGGTATTGATAAACTTGGTTGCCCTCGAGATAGGTTCTTTTGCCATCTACCAAGAAAAGGACTTTTTTTCCTTGAAGTTTCACACTTTCCTGTTGCATATCTACAAAAACTCCAGGAGCTTTGCCCAATAGGTCAATAGCGGAACTTGTCTGCACCAATGGCGTGTTTTCCACATTAAAAATTGTCTTACCCAACTTAGCCTCAACGGTAGGTTTTCGGCCAGTAACGGTGATTGTTTGTATGCTCGTTTGGGAAGCAGCATTCAACATGAGAACTAACGGATTGCTACTCTCCAATGTAGCGATTTCCTGTATGAGCTTTTCATACCCAACCGCCGTAATCTGTAATTGTTTTGCGTTAGGTCGTTCCAATTGAATCTGAAATTCGCCCCGCTCATCACTTATAGCATAATCTATTATTTTCTGGGCAGAATCCACCAACTGTATCGTGACGTAGGGAATGACTTCGTTTGATTTGTTTATAAGTTTTCCTTTTCTCAGGTTTTGCGCATTTGCTACTGATGATAAGCCTAGTAACAAACCCACAACAAGGGTTATCAATAGTTGTGATTTCGGATAATTCATATGGTTTTAATTTTCAATTAATGTTAGAGTTTAATTATCTTGCAAGGCGTTTATAACCGAACGCAATCGTATTGATCTCAAATTTTAACAGAAAAGATTTCATATTATAAATTAATACACCAATGGGACTATTTGACTGATGAACGTAGGAAATGGGATGACGAATAAATTGGGTAAAATTGGTTTACACCTCGGTTTATGGTTCTTAATATGGGGGCTGGAAATTGGGAATGTCACTCTTGCTGGCGTAACGATTACCAGCCAACATGTGATCAATTTATGGAGCAATACCTTATTTGCCTATCTTTTTATTGGCTTCGTTTTTCCAAGTTATTTGAAGGAAAAATCTATCGGGAATATGGTTATTCGGGGAATGATGATTTTCCTGCTCTTTCTCGCCTGGAAATATGGGGTTACCACTTATTTTTCCAATAAGATGGCTAATGTGGCGGTTAGCCCAGAGATTTCCTTTAATTTCGTTATCATTCATCTTTATAGGTTTATTGTATATGTTTTATATGCTGCAGGATTATGGTATTTTACCACTTACCGACATAACCGATATAAAAGGGATTTGAAGAAATTGGAACTTCAACAATTAAGGACCGTGATGCTTCAAGCGGAAATAAATAGTCTGCAGGCACAAATAAATCCACATTTTCTGTTCAATACCCTGAACTTTATGTTCTCCAGAACGATTGAATCGGACAATCCGAATATTAGCCAGACCATTTTATCTGTTTCTGATTCCCTACGTTATATGCTTAAAACAGGTGGTACCAAACAACTTGTTACTTTGAGTGAGGAAATTCATCAACTGGAAAAAGTATTGGCTATTTATCGTTTACAAACTGGAAATGATTTACAGTTAAGCATAGAAAACAACAGTGAAATTAAAGAGGTAATCATTCCTCCCTATCTACTTATATCCATGCTCGAGGAAGTCCTTCATCCCTATCATCCAAGCATTCCAAGCTTTTTGTTCTCCTTTCAAATCAATGATCTGGATAAGGAACATGTGGAAATTGTATGTCTGGTAAGTGGTGAAAAGGAGCTAACTCTTCACTATACGAATATGATCAAATGAATTGTATAATTATTGATGATGAACAACATGCTATCAATGTCATAGAGGCATATTGTAAAAAAATATCCTATATAAACGTGTTAGGGACTTTCCATGATCCATTGGAAGCTGTCATGCTGTTGAAAACAGAAAAGATAGATGTTGTTTTTTTGGATATAAACATGCGTAGCATTTCAGGGATCGATTTTATGAAAGCCTATCCGATCAAACATGTCATTCTTACTACAGCCTTTTCCACTTATGCCATTGAATCTTATGAATTAGGGGTATTAGACTATCTGTTAAAGCCGATTGCATTTGATCGTTTTTTGAAAGCCTTGGAGAAAATACCCCATGAAAAACAACCGGTTGAAGAAGATTTTTTCTATGTGAAAACTGATCGGGATAAATTGGTCAAATTAACTTTTTCGGAGATCAAATTTATAGAAGGTCTGAAAAACTATGTAAGCATTCAGACCAAGAAAGATAAATTGATCACCTTACTGACAATGAAGGAACTGTTGAAAAATCTTCCTGCCTCCAAATTTATTCAAGTTCATAAATCATTTATCATTAACCTCGATTTTTTCGAATCCTTATCTGGGAATCGGATAAAGCTGATCGATGATGATGTAGAGATTCCTATTGGAAATGCGTTCAAGAATGATTTCATGGTCCACTTAAAAAAGTTTACGATTGGTTAGGGAATGGAAAGAAAGTACATCCTATTTCATGTATTGTTTTGGCTCGCTTATGGTCTCTTAGAGCTCTATATAGCTAAGATTTCGATGGGGTTAAGCGGGTTTAGGATGGATTATGCATTGTCCTTAATAGTCGATTATTCGATGTTGTATTTAGGGGTATTCTACCTATTTCCGCAAAATCATAAAAACCCCAAAATAGGTTGGGTGATCCTCTATTTTCTAAGTTTTTTCTTTCTTTTTTGCCTACTAAGATTGGTTACCGTATGGTTTCTTCAAACCTTTAATTTTGAAACGGTATTAACTTTCGATAACTATTGGAGCTTTTTATTTTTTGGATCCCAAAGGTACCTCCAAATCGCATTTATTGCCAGCTTTTTTTGGTATTACCGAATGAACCGGAAAACAGAGAAGAGCATGTTGGAAGACCAATTGCTTCAGCAACAATTGGAGAATAATATCCTAGAGGAAAAGATGAGGTCGATGCGATTACAGGTTTCCCATAGTTTTTTCCCGAAAACCCTCCAATATTTGATTAAGGAATCGGAAAAGGAAGAGGACCAATCTATTCATCAATCTTTTCAATTACTAGATGAGGTATGGAATTATGGCATCCGGACCACTGGTACTGATCATTTCGTCCGTTTAGCTGATGAATGGAAATACATCCATAATTTACATGCCTTGAATACATTAAGATTCAATCAGGAATGTTTTGTGGATTTCCATGCTAATCCTGCCGTAATGGATGTACAGATTCCGAAGAATATGTTATTGACGCTATACGAGAATATCATGAAGTATGCCGATTATCAGAACAAACAGCATCCCGTTCAATTCTGGGTGGAACAGAAAAATGGGGAGATTGGATTGGAGGTAGAAAATCTGAAAAATGGGAAAATTCCATTTCAAGAGGGTGGAAGTTTTCGTATTGGACATCAATATATTAAATCAGTGCTCGCCTATAATTTTCCTGATTCGCATCGTTTTGAGGTAAAAGAGGATGGACATCGATTTAAAGTTTCCATTCAGTTTCCAATTCGATAATTCCAATAGGGATTTATAAGGCTTTCCGATACATAGTTTCTATATTTGCAGTTAAATGCTGATAACATGCGAGAAAAGCTGCTGAGAAAACTGGAATACATCAATAAATGGCGAATGCAAAAAATTTCCAATCGGAATTTTATTATTGTATTGGCTTTTTTGGTGGGTATCGTTGGGGGATTGGCAGCGGCATTGTTAAAAGGACTTACCCATTTTATTGCATCGACCCTTCAGGACGATATTGAATGGCACTATAAGTATGGTTTATATTTGATCTTTCCATTGATCGGTATTTTCCTTTCGGTTCTTTATGTTCGGAAATTTATAAAAGATAAAAAGCTGGAGCATGGAATCACTCCGATTATCTATTCCATCTCTCGAAAATCCAGTCGAATCTCCATTCATAATATTTATTCCCAGATTATTACCAGTGCGGTTACTGTTGGCTTTGGGGGTTCTTCCGGATTGGAGGCACCGATTGCCTACAGTGGATCAGCAATTGGATCCAATATCGGTCGTTTCTTCGGATTGAGCTATAAAGAGGTTACCATGTTGCTGGCTTGTGGTGCTGCAGCAGGGATCTCAGGCGCATTTAATTCTCCAGTGGCAGGGATGATCTTTGCTATTGAGATTCTATTATCTGAATTTTCCATTCCGGTATTTATCCCGCTTTTAATTTCGTCGGCATTAGCTGCGGTTGTTTCGAGGATTTTATACAGTGAGCCGTTGTTCCATACGACGACTACAGGTTGGGAGGTAGAGTCTATCTTCTTTTACCTGATTCTGGCTGTACTGATTGGACTTTTTACGATCTATTTTTCGAAAACCAGTCAGATGGTCAAGAATTGGTTCGGGAAGATCAAGAATCCATATAATAAGGTTTGGATTTCGGGGATCAGTTTAGGCTTGATGATCTTTATGTTTCCGGCCTTGTATGGGGAAGGATATATCAGTATTCAGCAGATTTTGGATGGTCGATTTGATTCCATTGTCAAGAATTCGCTCTTTGCAGAATTTAAGGATATCTGGTGGGTGGTATTGTGTTATACGGTATTGACGCTATTTGCAAAATCCTTTGCGGCGTTATTTACGATCAATGGGGGAGGAAACGGTGGTGTGTTTGGTCCGAGTTTGGTGATGGGCGGATTGTTGGGTTTTGCTTTCGCATTCGGCGTGAACCAAACAGGAATTGTGCAGTTGAATGTGCCGAACTTTGTGATGGCAGGGATGGCAGGAGCATTGGCAGGTGTCATGCATGCGCCTCTGACCGGGATATTTTTGATTGCGGAAATTACTGGGGGGTATACCTTGATGGTGCCATTGATGTTGGTGGCTTCGATTTCCTATTTTATCAATAGGGCAGCGATGAAGCATTCGATTTATACGAAGGTGTTGGCGGAGTCGGGGGATTTGATTTCCTATGAGGATAAGGATCGGACGGTGATCAGTATGATGAAACTGCGGTATATCCTGGAGACTAATTTTGTAGTGCTAAGACCGGAAGAAACGCCGGTACAGCGGAAGTCGGATATTATACATTCGAAGAGGAATATTTTTCCGATAGTGGATGATAAGGGGAAGTTGTTGGGGATAATATATAGTGAAAGGTTATTTTCGATTTTGTTGGATGAGGCGGAAGGGAAGGATAAGACCTTTGCGGTGTTGGCGCAGAAACCAGCGGATATTATCGATGAATCGGAGAATATGGAAAGGGTAATGGGCAAGATGAATAAGGATGATGTGTGGATATTGCCGGTTGTTAATAAGGATAATCAATATTTGGGCTTTGTGTCGAAGTCTTCGGTGTTTAATAAGTATAGAAGCTTGCTGATTAGGCAAGGGCAGTATTTGGAGTGATAAATTTTTGAGTTGGCCGGCAGGTTGGGTCATTGGGAGGAGGTACGGCCGCGTCATTGGGAGGAGGTACGGCCGCGTCATTGGGAGGAGGTACGGCCGCGTCATTGCGAGGAGGTACGGCCGCGTCATTGCGAGGAGGTACGACGAAGCAATCTTTGATCTGTGTCATACTGAAAGATTGCTTCGTTCCTCGCAATGACGCGGAGCCTCGCAATGACGTGATTAAAAACTAAAATCTGATTCCCAGTCAGTTATGGTTGTTTAAACAATTACTTTAACAAACTTTAACTATTATTTAACCTGTTAACAAATGTTAAACGGTACAATAATTGTTAAAAATCACGTTAATAATACGGAAGTGTAATAAAAATATTACGAATCAGTTCCATCATGAATTTTTTAGCACAAACATCATCAAATTAATTATTGTGAAGAAACTCAATTTATCCATTTTAAAAGCATCCATTTTAGTAATCGGTTCAGTGGCTATCTTCAGCAGTTGTTCCGAAAGTAAATCAAAAGAAAAAACAAACTCTTCAAAAGCATTGGCATTACCGGTTTACACCGTAGAACAAGCTGATGCCGTTACGGTAAAAGACTATCTAGGAACCATTGAAGGAAAGGTCAATGTAGAAGTTCGCCCGCAGGTGGAAGGATTATTACAAGAAATCTATGTCGATGAAGGTTCTTTCGTTCAGAAGGGCCAGCGATTGTTCAAGATCGACCCTTCTTTTTATCAGGAAGACCTGAACAACACCGTAGCCAGTGCACGCGTAGCGGAAGCCAAATTAAAAAATGCCCAATTGGAAGTAGACCGATTGAAGCCATTGGTAGACAACGAAGTCATCTCTGATGTTCGTTTAGCTGCTGCCCAATCCGATTACCAAGTGGCGAAAGCTGGTGTTGACCAGGCAAGGGCAGAAGTGCGATCAGCGCAATTGAGTAAGGATTTTACGGTGATCAAAGCTCCGGTGAGCGGATATATCGGCCGAATTCCAAAGCGGATCGGAAACCTGGTTAGCAAAGGCGATAAAGAGCCTTTGACCAACCTGTCCGATATTCAAGAAGTATATGTTTATTTCGCGATGAACGAATCCGACTTCCTCTATTTTTCCAAAGCGCAGGCTAAGAAGGACAGTATGGAAGGAAGAGCTTACGATAAACAGAAACGCCTAACCTTTCCCAAAGTAACTTTGGTGTTGGCGGATGGGGAAGAATACCCGATAAAAGGAACGGTAGATGCGGTAAATGGCCAAGTGGATAGAACCACAGGAGCAATATCTTTACGCGCCACATTCCCTAATCAGAATAATATCCTCCGCTCTGGAAGTACCGGAACCTTAAAGATTTCGGAGGTGAAGGAGCAGGTGTTGCAGATCCCACAGGTAGCTACCAGCGAACTGCAGGATAAAACCTTTGTATTTGTGGTCGATAAAAACAATAAAGCACAAAGGCGGAACATCAAACTGGCCGGAAAAAGTAAGGACAAATATATTGTCTCCGAAGGTCTGGTTGCAGGTGATCGCGTCATCCTTAGTGGATTCGACAAGCTTACTAATGGATCGATTATCCAACCGATCGCTAAGCAACAATAATCTCATTCTTAAACATAGGATAAAGAAATAATTGACCTCCATGCAAATGGGGGCAACTATTTCTTTGTCCAACCCTAACTACTATTTATGTTAAAAACATTCGTCAATCGCCCAGTTCTAGCAACGGTTGTATCGATCATATTGGTGATTTTAGGACTCGTCGGGTTGAAGTTATTACCTGTTACCCGATTTCCAGAGATTGCGCCGCCAAGTGTGGTGGTATCCTTAAGTTATCCGGGAGCTACGGCAGAAACAGTCGCCAAATCCGTTTTATTGCCCATCGAAGAAGCTATCAATGGGGTAGAGAACATGACTTACATCAAGTCCACGGCTTCCAATTCGGGATCTGGTTCGGTTACTGTTTATTTCAAGACCGGAACCAATCCGGATGTCGCATCCGTAAATGTGCAGACCCGGATTTCCAAAGCGATCAGTTCCGTTCCGGCAGAAGTGAATGAAGCGGGTATAACCACCATGCCGCGGCAGAGTGGGGTCATCATGACCATCAACCTATATTCCGACCATCGGGATTCGGTTTACGATGAGACCTTCCTACAGGCTTTTGCCCAGATTAACCTAATGCGCCCCTTATTACGGGTGGATGGGGTAGCCCAGGTCTCTCGATTAGGTGCGAGGGATTATGCCATGCGGGTATGGTTGAATCCTGAAAAATTAGCTCTATATAATTTAGTTCCGAAAGATGTAACGGATGCCATCAAGGACCAAAACTTTGAGATTGCACCCGGTAAATTCGGGGAAACCTCTGAAGAGGCTTTCGAGACTGTGATCAAGCATAAAGGAAGGTTCAGTCAGCCTGAAGAATTCCAGAACGTGGTCATCAAAACCAATAAGGATGGTTCGGTGCTGTATCTAAAAGATGTTGCCCGTGTGGAATTTGGAGCTACCAACCTCAATTCGGATAATAAAGTGGATGGGAATCCAGGATTAACCCTAAACTTAACGCAGACCAGTGGTTCGAATGCCCATGATATTGATGTGGCGGTCCGGAAGGTCTTAGAAGAACAATCGAAGATCTTTCCCGAAGGGATACATTATGATATTACCTATTCGGTGCGCGATCAGATCGATGAATCCATTTCGCAGGTAAAACACACCTTATTTGAAGCTTTTATCCTGGTATTCATCATTGTATTTATTTTCCTGCAGGATTTCCGTTCCACTTTGATTCCAGCTATAGCCATTCCGGTTTCTCTGGTGGGTACTTTCTTCTTCCTGCAATTGTTTGGCTTCTCTTTGAATGTCCTCACGATGTTTGCCCTCGTTCTGGCCATCGGAATTGTGGTGGATGATGCCATCGTGGTCGTAGAGGCCATCCACAGTAAGATGCATCATACGGGTCAAAAGGCTAGAGCGGCCACCATATCTACCATGTCGGAAATTACAGGTGCTATTTTATCCATTACGATGGTGATGGCAGCGGTATTTTTACCGGTAGGATTTATGGAAGGTCCAGCAGGTATCTTTTATCGGCAATTTGCCTATACCTTGGCGACCGCCATCTTGATTTCTGCTTTGAACGCCTTGACCTTAAGTCCGGCCTTATGTGCTTTGTTGCTGAAGGCTCCGGAAGATGAAAAGGAAGTCGGGAAAAAACAGAACAAATTCAATAGGTATAAGCAACGTTTTTTTACCGCTTTCAATACTTCCTTTGATCGGATGACCAATAAGTATGTGGAGGGGGTTTCTAAATTGATCAAGAATAAGAAAGTGGCTTGGTCTGGATTGCTATTGATTACGGTTTTGGGGGCATTTTTTATGATGAAATCGCCGAAAGCATTTATTCCGACGGAAGATGATGGGTTTATTACCTATAACCTGGCGATGCCCCCCGGTGCTTCACTTGCTCGGACTACAGAAGTATTACGGATGGCCGATTCTATCCTGAAACGCCATGAGGATGTGGAAGGAATGACCACCGTTTCGGGGTATAATGCGCTAGATGGTAGTTCCAGTCCGGCTTTTGCGGCAGGCTACATCACTTTAAAACCGCATGCTGAACGGGAAAAGATCAAAGGGATCAAAGCCTTTATGGATACGATCCGTCAGGATCTCTCGCAATTGCACGAAGCGAAATTTACCGTCTTCCCAAGACCGACGGTTCAGGGTTTCGGGGATTTTGCAGGGATAGAAATGGTGCTTCAGGATCGATTGGGAGGTGATATCCGGGATTTTAACGTGGTTGCCGATTCTTTTATAAATGAGTTGAATCAATTACCTGAGATCGGGAATGCTTATACCAGTTTCAAATCCAATTTCCCGCAATATGAAGTGAATATCGATGTGGTAAAAGCAAAATCCTTGGGATTGAGCATCAACAGTTTGATGTCGACCATTCGATCTTATTTTGCCCGTGTTCAGGCATCTGATTTTAGCCGGTTTGGTAGACAATATCGGGTTTATGTACAGTCTGATTTTGATTTCCGTAAGGACCCGGAATCCTTTAACTCCATCTTTGTGCGGAATGATAAAGGAGCTATGGTGCCCATCAATACAGTTTTGACCTTAGAAAAAATCGTAGGTCCGGAAACCATCACCCGATACAACCTCTATAATGCGATTACGGTGAATGCAGAACCGGCAGAGGGCTTCAGTACGGGCGACGCCATGGGCGCAATCGAAAAACTGGCGGAGGAAAAACTGCCTGGAAACTATGGTTACGAATGGACCGGGATGAGTTTTGAGGAGAGCCAATCTGGTTCACAGACCGTATTGATCTTTGCCTTAAGTATCCTTTTCGTGTATTTCCTGTTGGCGGCGCAATATGAAAGCTATATCCTGCCTTGGGCGGTATTACTTTCCATCCCTGTAGGATTGATAGGTGTTTATGCGACAATTGGGATTGTTGGTCTTCAGAACAACATTTATGTGCAGGTCGGCTTGATCATGCTGATCGGATTATTGGCTAAGAACGCGATTCTGATCGTTGAATTTGCCGTCCATGAACGATCAAAAGGAATGAGCATTGTGGACTCGGCTATTAATGGTGCTAAACTACGTTTAAGCCCCATTCTAATGACGAGTTTGGCTTTCATCGCCGGTTTGATCCCCTTGATGTGGACCGTAGGGCCATCTGCTATAGGAAATCACTCCATCAGTTTTAGTGCTGCAGGTGGTATGCTCTTCGGAGCGGTGTTCGGCGTATTCATTATTCCTGTACTCTTTGTGGTCTTCAAGACTTTGGATGAGCAGGTGAGAAATAAATTTAAAACAGAGGAAGAATAAAATAAATGAAAATATTAAGCATACATCGTATTGGGTTGGGTTTTATTGGTTTGTGTTTACTAATTGCGCAAGGTTGTAAGGTCGGCGAAAAATATACCCAACCGGCATTGCATCTTCCGGATCAATTCCGCGGAGATACCTTATCCTATTTTGCGGATACTTCCAGTATCAGTAATATTTCCTGGAAGGATTTCTTTCATGATGCTACCTTAAAGGAATTGATCGATTCGGCATTGGTCAATAATTATGATATGAAAACGGCTTTGTTGAATATAGAGATTGCGAGTAAGCAATTGAGGCAGAATAAATACAATTACCTGCCGGAGGTGGATGCCACGATTGGCAGCATGAACAAACAATGGCGGTCCAAAGAATTTGGCTCTGGCCCTTCCTCGAAATGGTATGAAAGGCATGGAACCAAAGCTTCGGAAAATATGTTTACTTATCTTTCTCAATTTGGTTCAGAGATTGGATTTAGCTGGGAGATCGATATCTGGGGCAAGATCAGCAATGCCAAGGATCAATTAAATGCGGAGTTTATGAACTCTCAGGAGGTTCGGAATGCCATACAGACTAATCTCATTGCCAATGTAGCAAAAGGTTATTTCAACTTGTTGATGTTGGATGCGAAGATCGAGGTGGCAAAGCGTAATGTAACCTTGAACGATAGTACCAAGAAAATGCTGGAACTACAGTACCAAGCGGGAGAGATTACGGCCTTGGGTATACAGCAAACGGAATCGCAACGATTGATTGCTGCTTCTTTGGTGCCTGAATTGGAGAAGGAGATTTTGATTCAGGAAAATGCCCTTCAGGTATTGACGGGCAAGATGCCGGATAGGATAGAACGAGGGACCAGCTTTGAGCATCTATTTGCGGAGAACAAGGATATTTCCTTGGGTAGCCCGATTGAAATCCTTCGAAATCGACCTGATGTTAGAGGTGCAGAACTCGAATTGATTGCTTCCAATGCCAATGCGAATATCCAACAGGCCATGCGATATCCTTCGCTTTCCTTAGGGGGAGAATTTGGGGTAAATGCCATGTTGCCGAAGAATTGGTTCTCCATTCCAGGAGCTTTACTGGGAGGGATTGGTGCTAACCTAACAGCGCCCATCTTCAAGAGCAAATCCTTGAAAACAAAATGGGAAGTAGCGAAATTGGAACGGGATAAAGCGGAGCTTTCATTACAGCAGACCGTAGTGGAAGCCGTGAGTGAGGTATCCGATGCGGTCATCACCGTGGAGAAGCAGCGGGAACAGTTGGAATATGCTCGATTACGCGTGGAGAATTCCCAAAAAGCAGTTCAGAATGCTAATCTGCTATTTAAAGGTGGATATGCAACCTATCTAGAGGTTATTACGGCCCAAAGTAATGCATTGAACTCTGATCTGGCCTTGGTGGAATTAAGACAGGAACATTTGGAATCTTATGTAAATCTATACCGCTCTTTGGGTGGTGGATGGCGATAGCTGCTGATTTTATCTATTGATTTTCGGTAAATCGAAAATCACTGCAGCGAACATATGCTATCTTTGCCGCATGGATTTTAATAGCATATGGAGAAATACCTGATCTTTCTGATTCTGGCGTTGATCACCGAAATTATCGGTACGGTATCGGGTTTTGGATCTTCCATTCTGTTCGTGCCGACTGCCTCTTTGTTCTTTGATTTTAAAGCGGTATTGGGCATTACCGCGGTATTTCATGTTTTCAGTAATATCTCTAAGATTACCCTTTTTCGAAAGGGTATCAATAAGGATATCGCGATTAAATTGGGAATACCAGCGGTGTTATTTGTGATCATTGGTGCCCTATTGACCAAATATGTTCCGGTTAAGGAAATGGAATTAGGGATGAATATCCTGATTGCTGCATTGGCTATTTTTTTGCTATTCCGGTTCAATAAGCCATTGGCCCAAACCAATAAGAACCTTTATCTAGGAGGGGTGATCTCTGGTTTTTTCGCAGGATTGGTGGGAACTGGTGGGGCGATTAGAGGGATTACCTTAGCGGCGTTCAACTTGCCGAAGGATATTTTTATAGCCACCTCTTCGCTTATTGATTTAGGGGTAGATTTTAGTAGAGCCCTTATCTATGTTTCCCAAGGGTATTTTCCGAAGGAATACATTGTGTTGATCCCTTTTTTGATCATCGTGAGTATTTTGGGCAGTTATCTTGGGAAACTGATCTTGAAAAGAACCTCCGAACGTTTGTTTAAGTATATTGTGTTGGGGATAATCCTTTTAACATCTGTTTTTCAGTTTATCAACTATTTTCTATCGCCAATTTGGTCTGCTGGTTAATGGAGAGAAAGACCATGGGATGGAAGCAAGGATAAATAGACCGATCCAGATATAGCGTTTCCACAAAAAGCTGAACCCTTTCTTGCTATCGATGTATTTTTTAATCTGGAATGAACAAATATTCATCCAGACAATCGAAATACTCATCATAGTAATATGTTCCAATCCGAAAAACCTTACTTCCCTGATCTTAATGGATTTTGGTATTTCCTTGAAAAAATAGGCTACCAATGGACTTTGAAAATAGAGCATCCAGCCTAAAAGGAGCTGGACATTGAAGATCATGCATAAAATAATCAATATACCCTGATCGGATTTCGTAAAGTGCTTTTGGTTTCGATGCCCAAGGTATATCCATATCATTTGATAAATTAAAGCGATAATGGCTACCCAACGGAAATAGGAATGTAGTAATAGGAAATTGGAATAGTACATACGGCTTTGTTAAGGGCTGTTAAACTGGGCCAAATTTAAGGAAGAATGTGTAAATTAGATTTTGGAAATAAAAAAATGAGTTTACCATGAGAAAGAAATTAATAGGGCTATTAGGAATATGTTTGTTGGCGGTTGTAATTCCGACTGTTGCGATTAATGCCCAAGAGAAACCAGTCGAGAAGGATGTAGCTCAGGAAAAGCCTTATGATCCGAAAGCTGATGCGCAAAAGGATATCGATGGATTGATTGCCAAGGCGAAGAAAGAGAAAAAGAATATTGTGATTCAAGCAGGCGGAAATTGGTGTGTTTGGTGTTTGCGATTCAATGATTATATCCATCAAACAAAATCAGTTGCGGATTTGATCAAAGACAATTATGTATACTATCATTTAAATTACTCGCCAGAAAACAAGAACGAAGCGGTTTTCAATAAATATGCGCCAGGAAAAGGAAAAGAATTCGGTTATCCATTCTTTATCGTGATGGATGCAACTGGAAAGGTGCTTACCGTTCGTGAGAGTGGAAATCTTGAAAGCGGAGCTAGCTATGATGAAACCAAGGTTTTGGCTTTTTTCAAGGAATGGCTGCCAAAAAAGAAATAAAATCTCCTTAAGTCAAAGGTTTGAAATTGTTTTCTTGGTAATAGGCGATCTTGAACTGGAACATGCTCGCCATTCTTTCGCCTTGCCATTTGGCTTTCTCGGCCTTTTCACCTTCGTAAAGTTCATCAACCGTTTTGGAGAACAGACCTATCCACTGGTCAAAATGGGTTTTATTGATGGGCATTTTAGCATGTGGGGGAAAGGGGCTGCCATAATACGTATGCTCCTCTAAAAGTACCGTTTGCCAAAAGCGGTACATTTTCTCCAAATGTTCTGGCCAACGGTCCTGAATAATCCCATTAAAAATAGGTCCTAATAATTCATCACGTTGGATACGATCGTAAAACTTGTCTACGAGGATCTTTATATCTTCTAAATGTTGAATATCTGGTTTCATGTTCTTTAACGAATTAGGATGCTTTCACCGGAGATTAATCCGGTAGCTAAATCATAGATACTCGTTGATTCCATCATGCTTTTAAGATCGGTACGAATCTGCACAAAGCTGTTGTGCATAGGGCAGGGCTTATCTTCATTGCAAGTAGTTAATCCTAAGGCGCAACCTTCAAATAGCTTGTTGCCATCGATGGCAGATACAATATCTGCAATGCGAAACTGTTGCATTTGCTGTTGATCCATTTCAAATCCGCCATATGGCCCTTTGATGGAATGCAGTAATTCATGGCGCGACAAAGTACTCAAAACCTTTGCTGTAAAAGCTTCTGGTGTTCCTGTATGTTCAGCAACCTCACCTATTTTAACTCGCTCACCTTCCATGGATTTACTGGCTATATAGATCATTGCCTTCAATCCATGCTCACACGCTTTAGAAAACATAATAAATCAATCGTTAAACAAATCTAAGGAAATTTAACTGGAGATTTGTGTTTTCATCGTCATCCTGAAAAGTGATTTTCATCACAGGAATTAAGCGTTTTCTTCCATCAATTCCTTATACTTCGGAAATCTTTCCGATACCAACGTTCTCCATTCCGGATTCTTTTTGATAAAGGCATAAACATATGGACAGTAAGGAGATACCGTTTTTCCTGCATCCTTGATATGATGCAAGGTTTTCTCCACCAATGCCGCAGCTGCACCTGTTCCTGACAAGGCTGCTGGCGCTTCTGTATGGATCAATGCAACGGTACTTGGTGTTTCTTTATAATCTATAAAGGCAATGTGGCCTTCAAAGGTTAATTCAAATCGATGTTGTTCTTCGTTTTTAACTAGAGGAATTTCTATAAATTGAGGTTTCATATTTTAATAACGATGGATTTCTATGGATGTTATTCTTGTTACTTGTCAAAACAAAAATAACCTTCTATCCAAAGAAATCCATTGATGTATATCAAGAAAGGATTATATAACCATTAAATATTGGTTAAGCTTTAGGATTCAGAATGGTACAGCTCCTCAAATTCCTTCTTGTACTTTTCTAAGATAACTTTACGCTTCATTTTAAGGGTAGGGGTCAATTCACCGTCCTCAATCGTAAATTCGTTGGCAAGGATGATCGGCTTTTTGATCTGCTCCCAATTACCAAAATGCTGATTCGCCATTTGAACTTCCTTATTGATCTTTCTCAGTACCTGAGGCTGTTTCAAAAACTCTATTTTTGGAAGGTTTTTCAATTCTGGGGCTTCCGTTTTACTCCAATCCTGGAGATGGGCATAATTCGGAACGATATAAGCCGATGCGAATTTCTGTCCATCACCGATTACCATGGCCTGCTCAATAAAATTGGATTCCAATAGTTTCTTTTCGATAGGCTGTGGGATTACATATTTACCACCAGAGATCTTGAACATTTCCTTTTTACGATCGATGATCTTCAAGAAAATCTCATCTTCCCAAATACCAATGTCGCCTGTATGTAACCATCCATCGATAATGGTTTTCTTCGTTTCTTCTGGGTTTTTATAATAACCTTGCATCACATTCGGCCCCTTAACCAGAATCTCCCCATCCTCTGCCAATTTGATCTCCACATATTTTACCGCTGGACCTACCGTTCCGATCCGTATACATTTGATGTAGTGGTTTACAGATATCAACGGTGAAGCTTCGGTCATGCCATAACCTTCATACAAAGGTATTCCAGCAGCCAGAAATACACGAGCCAATTTGGCCTGCAAAGATGCACTTCCTGATGCTACTGTTTTCAAATGACCTCCTAGTGCCTGGTACCATTTATCCAATACCAATCGTTTGGCTACGCCAAGTTTGAGGTTGTAAGCAAAAGACCTGTTTTCTGGATTTGGATCATATTGTTCCGCTACTTCAACCGCCCAATCAAATATCTTGCGTTTAAAACCGGTTAAATCCAATCCTGCTTTCATGATTTTCTCGTAGACCTTTTCCAAAATACGCGGTACAGCCGTCATGATATGCGGTTTCACTTCCGTGATATTTTGTCCAATCTTATCTAGGGATTCCGCAAAATGGATGGTAATACCGATATACATGTAGGTATAGATAACCATTCTTTCGTAAGCATGGCAGGGCGGAAGGAAGGTTAAGGCGCGGTCATAAGCCTGGCAGGGGGTGATCTCTCGGGCAGCTTCTACATTGGAAACAATATTCCTATGCGTCAGCATAACGCCCTTAGGTTTACCCGTTGTACCTGAGGTGTAAATCAAAGTGGCCAAATCGGAGGATTTAACTTGGTTTCGCAGCTCCTCAATTTTTGATAGAGGTACCTGTTGCCCAACCTTAAATATCTCCTGCCAATTCCTCACCTCAGGATGATCCTCAATACAGAAGATATACTTTAAGGTATAAACAGACTCCTTTATAGCCTCCAAACGTTTATACAGCCCTTTATTGCTTACGATACAGAGTTTGATCTCCGCATCGTTGATGATGAACTGATAATCGGTATCGGTGATGTTGGGGTAGATGGCCACCACGACGGCACCTATCTGCTGGATCGCAAAATCGATAATATGCCATTCCAAACTGGAGTCAGCAATCAGTCCAACTTTTTCATTTGGTTTAACACCAAGCTCAACCAATCCTCTGGAAAGATTGTTTACCTCTTGAATGAAGTCTGTTGAAGCGATGTTTTTCCATTCTCCAGCCACTTTACGCGACATGATGGAAAGATTTGGGTATAGATCCGGCTGTCTAAAAGCCAGATCAAACAATCTGAGATTTTCCTCCATAATAACATAATTTATTTGCTGCTTGAAGCAAATACTCGTTCAGGATAACAATTAATAAACTGAAGAAGTTTTGCAAAAGTAGGAAAATGAAATGAATACGCTTTAAGCAGTAAAAAAATGGTTTTATAATTATTTTTTGGCTTGTGCGGTTAAATTTTTTTATGTTTGTTTAAACGGATAACGAATGAAAACCTATAATAATCCAATACTTGAAAAGCTCCCAAAACATCTATCAAGATATGTTGTAGAACAAAATTATAGCCGATACAGTTTTATAGATCAAGCAATTTGGAGGTATGTGATGCGGCAGAATTATGCCTATTTAAAAGACGTTGCTTATTACCCATATATCCCAGGATTAAAAATTGCCGGATTATCCATCGAGCGGATTCCAGATCTGCAATTGATGAATGATAGTTTGAAAAAAATAGGCTGGGGAGCTGTCACGGTAGATGGTTTTATTCCGCCTGCAGCTTTTATGGAATTCCAAGCCAATTATGTATTGGTGATCGCTGCAGATATCCGTCAGATTGACCATATTACCTATACCCCCGCACCAGATATCATTCATGAATCATCTGGTCATGCACCCATCATTGGCGAACCGGAATATGCTGCCTATCTGCAATATTTTGGGGAGATTGGTTCGAAAGCCATCAGCTCAGCCAAAGATTTTGAAGTATATGAAGCGATACGCAACTTATCTATTCTGAAAGAGAGTGAAGAAGCCACAGAGGATGAAATCGAACAGGCAACGCAGCATTTGGATCAGGTTCTTTCTAACATGGGCGAACCCTCTGAAATGACCTTATTGAGCCGCTTGCATTGGTGGACGGTAGAATATGGCTTGATCGGCTCTGTAGATGATTATAAGATTTATGGGGCAGGTTTGCTGTCATCCATCGGCGAAAGTGCTACTTGTCTTCAGCCAGATGTTTTAAAACTGCCTTATAGTCTGGATGCCATCAATTATAGCTACGACATTACCAAACCTCAACCTCAACTTTTTGTAACGAAAGATTTCCATAAGGCTTATGAAGTACTGGATGAATTTGCAGCCGGAATGGCCTTTAAAATCGGAGGTAAAATCGGATTAGAGCGGGCGATTGGAAGTGAAAATATCTGTACGGTTCAATACAGTTCAGGAATCCAGGTTTCAGGAAGATTTGTACCATTTTTAGATAATGAGGAGCTAATTGCTGTTAAGACCGATGGTCCTACGGCTTTGGCCTTTGATGGTAAGCAATTGGAGGGACACGGAAAGACTTACCATGCAGAAGGATTTAGTTCTCCGGTAGGAAGTCTTTTGAAGCAGAAAAAGCCCTTAGAAGATTGTTCTTTAGATGAGCTTGCATTGATGGGCATTGTTCAGAATGATGCTGCTACCTTATATTTCAAATCTGGAATTTTGGTCAATGGCGTGGTCAAATCACTGCTTTTTAAAGCCGATAAATTAATACTGATCAGTTTTGAGCATTGCAAAGTAATCCATGAACCAACAGGACAGGTCTTGTTCGAGCCTTCCTGGGGGACTTATGATATGGCGGTAGGGGAAGAGATTATCTCTGTATTTGCGGGAGCTGCTGATAAGTTTGCCTATGAGCCAGAAGTAAAAGTCACCGAACTCAAAACCGAGAAAGCGAAAGCAGAACCTCAAGCAGAGCGATTGAATGAGATCTACAGGTTATTAAGAAGTATCAGAGAAGGAAATCCACAGGAGTCTGCTCTATTCGAATTATATGAAGAGGTAAAAACCTCTTTCCCGGAAGATTGGTTGGCCCTAGTGGAACTTTATGAGTTGACCATTCATTTTGAATTCAATGAATTGGGTGTTTTTGTGAAACAGGCTTTGGAACAACGTGTTAAGGACAATCCCGAATTGGACAAATTGGTTCAAGATGGATTGCATTTAGCAAAAACGCAACCCATCAATCTGGAATTAGCTTAAAAAAATCTTAGCTCAATAATAGGATCTGCCAAGCACGGTCTACATCTTCTTCCAACAATACTTCAGCGGCATACCGATGAAGCTCGTTTCTTAATTGGGTTTCATCGGAAGACCACATTTCCAATAGCGAACTGATATGTGCATCAGATTCCAATTCGTTTGTCTTTTCAGGAATGGATTCCACATTCGCCAATAAGCCAAGATGATTCCCCGTTAAGATACTCGACTGTCTAATATGATCCGGTAATTGATCGACACCAATGCCCAATTTTCGTAATGGTTTTGGAACTTCAAACAGGTTTTCTTCTGTCACGCGGCAATACCAGTTTCCACCTAATCGAGCTACCAGATCCAAGGCTGCCTGATCCATATTATTCTCTTCGTCCAAAAGATTGGCGTTAATGTGCATGCAGATGATCTCCGCAATAACCAGGTTTCCTGCACCTCCATTTGGACTCAGATTGATGACTTCACGCACCTTACACTCCAACTGTACCGGCGATTCCGCCACACGTGCTGGTTTGATATGCTGGGATTTCAACGGCGTAAAGCCGCTTTTCTCAAATTCATTTACCCCTTTATCGTATTCTGTACTGGCAAGAGATTGCTGCTGGACCATCGGGTAATTTACGATATTGATCACCACCTCCGGCACCTCCTTGATATTGCTCAAGGTATGCTTATCTTTTCCATCCCGCATCCGCGTCAATGGAGAAAACACACAGATGGGAGGTTCAGTAGACATAAAATTAAAATAACTGAATGGGCTCAGGTTCGGGTTCCCATCCTTATCTACCGTACTTGCAAAACATATAGGTCTTGGCGCTACGGCATATTTTATCAAACTATCGAAAATGGGACCATGATTTTCACGATCAAAGGTTTTCATTTCATTAAATAGCATATATCTTTTTTTTATAGGTGATTTTACAATTATTCTTCCGTCAAGACCATTTCATTGATCAGCACGCCTAATCCGGTAACCTCCATTTCAACAATATCACCTGGATTCAGCCATTGTTCCTGATAATCCGGATTGGCTCTTCTTCCGGTTCCGTTCAGTTCCAATAAACAACCTGTTCCCACAGTTCCAGAACCGATAATATCGCCCGGATAAAGGGTAACCCCATAAGAAACCCGTTCAATAATCTCAGCGAAAGTCCAATCCATATCCGAAAGGTTACCAGCAGATAATAGATTCCCATTCACCTTGCAGGTCATGTTCAGGTTGTAGGTGTTTCCGACATGCCCTTCCTTCGGGGCCTTCAAAAAGCCGATCAATTCATCTTTGGTCACAAAATAGGGTCCAAATGCACTCGCAAAGTCTTTCCCTTTGGCCGGCCCTAAGTTCAGCTTCATCTCTTCCATCTGAAGGGTTCGGGCACTGACATCATTCAATATCATAAAGCCGCCTATGTATTCATCAGCTTCGGAAGCCTTAATGTTTCTTCCCGTTTTATTAATTACAATGGCTACCTCCAATTCAAAATCCAGGTGTTCGAAATGCCTTGGCATCCCATATACCTTTCCAGGACCTTGAATAGCTTGGTGATTGGAGAAATAGAACACCGGAAATTGATCGAATTCAGGAATCATTTCCAAGCCTCTGTTTGCCCTGGAAGTGGCCACATGCTGCCGGAAAGCGTAAGCATCCCGAAAGGAAGTAGGGTTGGTTAGTGGAGCTAATAATTCAGCTTCTTCCAATAGGAGTCCTAATTCCTGGAAATCTCCTGATTCAATGCGTTCCTGGTAAATTTTTAGGTTTTCAAGACCTTGATCACCTAGTTTTAATAATTCCAAAAGGCTGCTGGGAAGGGTAGGGTCTAAAGAAAGACAGGGGTATATTTTATGTTTTACAATAAAACCTAATTTTTCAGCCTGATTCTCACGATAAGTTACAATCTTCATTTAATTGGCAATATTACTGCACGAATATGTTTATTTGGTTAATATAAAAAAGGATTTCCAAGAAAATATATTAAATATGGTCAAATATTTTTTCGAAATCTCTGTAAATATAAGATTATAAAACTTATATTTGAGTCATAAGTCCCAATTATGAACAACTTTAAGAAATCACATAGGATTTATAGCCTAGGATTGATGCCATTTGCGAAAGCACTATTGGCCGAGGTTGTTTTTGCACAATACTAATACCCTAATTTTATTATTTCCATCATTGATTAGCTCGCAAGGTTAGTCCCTTTTCCATTTATAATAAAAATTAAATTATGCCAATCTATCATCAATTGGGAGAAATCCCTTCAAAAAGACATACTGTTTTCAGGAAGCCTGACGGTAATTTATATGCAGAAGAACTCGTTTCTACGCATGGATTTTCAAGTGTCTATTCCTTGGTGTACCATTGCCATCCACCAACCTTAGTAAAAGAAATTCGCGAACCTTATGATGTTTCGCCTAAGATAGCACGCGAGAAGCATTTAAAACATACCAGTTTAAGAGGATTCCAGGTGAAGCCAAAAGCAGATTACCTGGAAAGCCGCGTACCGGTCCTGGTCAATTCAGACCTTCACATTTCCTTGGCCGCTCCACAGGAATCCATGACCGATTATTTTTACAAGAACAGCCAGGCGGATGAAATTATTTTCATCCATGAAGGTACCGGTAAATTGAAGTCTGGATACGGGGAGATCCATTTTAAATATGGCGATTATATCGTGATCCCAAGAGGTACCATCTATCAGATTGAATTTGATACGAAAGATAATCGCCTTTTCATCGTCGAATCCTTTGAACCCATCAAAACCCCAAAAAGATACCGCAATGAGCATGGACAATTGATGGAGCATGCTCCATTCTGTGAGCGGGACATCGTTCGTCCTTCCAATCTGAAGACCTATGATGAAACTGGTGATTTTGAGGTAAAGATTAAAAAACAAGGACTGATTTATCCTTACGTATATGCCACCCATCCATTTGATTTCATTGGTTGGGATGGATATCATTATCCATGGGCATTTTCCATTCATGATTTCATGCCGATTACAGGCATGTTGCACCAACCTCCTCCCGTACATCAAACCTTTGAAACAAACAGCTTCGTGCTATGTAGTTTCTGTCCTAGAATGTACGATTACCACCCTGATTCTGTTCCAGCACCTTATAACCACAGCAACGTGGATTCCGATGAAGTCCTTTATTATGTGGATGGGGATTTCATGAGCCGTAAATCGGTGGAAAGAGGACAGATTACCCTGCATCCAGGTGGAATTCCACATGGACCACACCCTGGAACAGTAGAAAAAAGTATTGGCCAGACAAAAACCGAAGAACTGGCCGTCATGATCGATCCTTTCCGTCCATTGATGATGACGGAAGAAGCCTTGGCTATTGAGGATCCTGACTATTATATTTCTTGGATTAATTCGTAAACCACTTTATAAAAAAGATATGACACAGACATTCGCAGAAAAGATTGCTAAAGCGCAAGATTTTTTACCGATCAATGGAACTGATTACATCGAGTTCTACGTGGGAAATGCCAAACAAGCTGCCCATTATTATAAAACCGCATTTGGTTTTCAATCAGAGGCTTATGCCGGACCAGAAACTGGTGTTCGCGACAGAGCTTCATACGTTGTGAAACAAGGAAAGATCCGCATTATGTTGACTACGGCCCTTAAATCAGAGCATCCCATTTCGGAACATGTGAAGAAACATGGGGATGGTGTAAAAGTATTGGCGCTTTGGGTAGATGATGCCCAAAAATCCTTTGAAGAAACCGTGAAAAGAGGTGCTAAGCCTTATCAGGAATTACAGGTAATGACGGATGAGTTTGGCGAGGTGAGAACGGCTGGAATCTATACCTATGGAGAAACTGTTCACTTATTTGTGGAACGTAAGAACTATACCGGCGCATTTATGCCTGGATTCGTAGGGTGGAAGAGTGAATATAATCCAACAACAACCGGTTTGGAATACGTAGATCACTGTGTGGGTAATGTGGGCTGGGATCGTATGGACGAGACCGTTAAATGGTACCAGGATGTGATGGGCTTTGTCAATGTACTTTCCTTTGATGATAAGCAGATCAATACCGAATATTCCGCTTTGATGAGTAAGGTGATGAGTAATGGAAATGGCTATGTGAAATTTCCGATCAATGAGCCTGCCGAAGGAAAGAAAAAATCCCAGATCGAAGAATATTTGGAGTTCTACGAAGGCGAGGGTGTTCAGCACGCTGCCTTGATCACACACGATATTGTGAAAACCGTAAAGGAGCTTCGTTCCAGAGGGGTAGAATTTTTAGGTGCTCCACCAGAAGCTTACTATGATATGCTACCTGATCGTGTAGGGGAAATCGATGAGGAGATCAAGATCATTCAAGATCTAGGAATATTGGTTGACCGCGACGAGGAAGGTTATCTATTACAGATCTTCACCAAACCTGTAGAAGACCGTCCTACTTTATTTTTCGAGATCATCCAACGTAAAGGCGCTCAAAGTTTTGGAGCAGGTAACTTCAAAGCCCTATTTGAGGCGATTGAAAGAGAGCAGGAGCTAAGAGGAAATTTATAGGCAATTATTAAAATGAATCAAACAATTATGAAGGGCTTATTGCAGACCTTTGAAGAGAAACAACCGGAGATCGTATTCGAGTGGAAAGACACGGAAACCGAGGCTGAGGGTTGGGTAGTGATCAATTCATTACGCGGTGGAGCTGCCGGAGGTGGTACCCGTATGCGTAAAGGCTTGGACAAGAATGAAGTGGTTTCCTTGGCAAAGACCATGGAGGTTAAATTTACTGTTTCAGGTCCGGCTATTGGCGGTGCCAAGTCAGGAATCAATTTTGACCCTTCCGATCCTAGAAAACAGGATGTGTTGAACCGTTGGTTCAAGGTGGTGACCCCGCTTTTGAAAAACTATTACGGAACAGGTGGTGACTTGAATATCGATGAAATCCATGATGTGATTCCTATTACGGAACAATATGGTCTTTGGCATCCGCAAGAAGGGGTGTTGAATGGGCATTTCGATGTTCGTGAGAACGGTAGGATCCATCAGATCGGTCAATTAAGGTACGGTGTTTCCAAAGTCTTGGATGATAGCAATTTTAGCCCTGATTTAAAACGTAAATACAAGATTGCCGATATGATTACCGGTTGGGGAGTCTCCGAATCTGTAAAACATTATTACCGTTTATTTGATGGAGAAATTGCTGGCAAACGTGCCATCATCCAAGGTTGGGGGAATGTAGCAGCTGCTGCTGCTTTTTACCTGAGCAAACTAGGTGTTAAGGTTGTGGGAATCATTGACCGTGTTGGTGGATTATTGAACCCAGAAGGATTTACAGAGGCAGAAATTACTTCCCTTTTCTTAAATAGAGATGGGAATGCTTTAAGAGCAGATAATTTGATCCCTTTCGAAGAGATCAATGATAAAGTTTGGACTACTGGGGCAGAAATCTTCATTCCAGCTGCAGCCTCACGTTTGGTATCCAAAGAGCAGATCAACCAGCTTGTTGAAAACGGATTGGAAGTGATCGCTTCTGGTGCAAATGTTCCTTTTGCCGACCGTGAGATCTTCTATGGTCCGGTGATGGAATATGCCGACAATCATGTGGCTGTAATCCCTGATTTTATTGCCAATTGTGGTATGGCGCGTGTATTTGCCTTCCTGATGCAACCCAATGTGGAGATTTCGGATGAATCCCTATTCAACGATGTTTCTGAAGTGATTGGAAAAGCTTTACAGAAGATCAAGGAGCAGGGGGGAGATGGAAAGACCCATCTTTCTTCCAGGGCTTACGAATTAGCGTTGAGACAATTAATCTAAAATTGAAATTGAATAGTAACAAGGAGGTAATTTTTACCTCCTTGTTCGTATATATTCTTCGATCACCGGAAGATCGGCATTCGCCCAATCATATCGGAACAATTCCGTCTGATCAACCCAAATGACCTGCTCATGTTCCAATACCTTCAGTTCACCGGCTTTCAACTTGCAGACATAAGGATATAGGGTTAGGGAAAAGTCGGGATAATGATATTCCACTTTGGTCAATGCTTGTTCTATCGAAATATCCAAATTGATCTCTTCCTTTACTTCTCGGAGCAGACATTCCTCCAGGCTTTCGCCTTCTTCTTGTTTTCCACCCGGAAACTCCCATTTCAAAGGTAGTTTCATGGATGCGGATCGTTGGCAAATTAATATTTGTTGATCCTTTTCTATTAAAGCGCAAGCTACATGTATCATATAGGTAAATATAATAAAAAACTGGCTGCTTTTTTAGGGCAACCAGTTCACATTATTAAGGGAGTTTAGTAAAGTCTATAGTGGGAGCTGTTTTCTGATTCATATAGCTGAATTTCTTGCCAGGCGCTACATAATCATTGAAGAATCCACAATTCCTCAAAAAGAATCCATTCGCATTGGTACCGCCCATGGCATCAACCCTCTGCTGATTATTGTAGGTGTCGTCTACCGTAAATGTTGCCTCAGAAATTTTTAACCAGGTGCCAGCTGTGGTCCTTATCCATTGGTTCTGGTAATGGGCCTGTCTTCCCTGATGACCATAGGAAGGATTGAAATTCTCCAGGAAACTATGGAAACTCTTTAAATAGGTGTTGGTCTTAGGTCTTTTGAAACTGGCAATTAAATTCCATTTCTCGGTTTCTGGTGTGTAGAACCAAGCCGTATAATCGGTTTTTCCCGTTCCGTCCGGCTCCCCTTTTAAAAGGAATCTATAGGTCGTTCCAGCTTTCCAATTATATTTCAGGTAGCTCTGACCTCCAGAACCCTCGTTTCCAAATTCACCCGTATATACATCGCTGCCTTTTTTGTTCAAGGAGATACGCTGGTCTGCTGGGATGTCGTTCGGGTTATCAGTATTGTAAGGGCTCCATACCGAAAATAATATCCTACGTTCGGTCGGCGAGTTCACTTGGAATCCGAAATAACCTTCAGCAAATCCATTGGCCATGAAATAGGATCCTTGGGCATCTTCACCCGTTGGTACCATCACCTCCGAGTAAAAGTAGGAGACCTGCTCGCTGGTCGGAATCGTATATTGTAAATGACAGGATGGGCCTCTACGTGCCCAATAGTAGAAACTTGCCTTATTGGAATAGACCAAACCTGCTGCTGTGGCTGAACCAGAAATGGTCATTTCGCTTACTTCGCCAAAATTACTGCCTGATTTTTTGGTCCCTTGCAGATCAATTTTAACATATCCAGCAGGTACATCAAATTCGCCAACCATGATTTCCTTCAAGGTCGATTCTGTCAAATTGATTTTGACTTTTTTATTGTTGATGCTGATCTCAGCTTCACTGCTTTCCCCACTGTTCAAGGTTCGTGCATTCAAGGAAAGAACGATTTTACCAGCCGTTTTAAATCGCACATAAGTACTAATGATGCTATTTGCACTGTTCCAATTTTTTAAACCATTGGGGTTATGGATGTTCTCTGCATAACCCGATGCCGGGCTTGTCACAAAGGAATTTCCAGCCAATGGAATCTGGAATTTGCTCCCTTGATGGCTGACCGTTGAGGGTTTCGGTTCTTCAACAGGCAAAGGTTTGTTCGGGGCAGGATCTGTTCCAGCTGTGGTTTTCGAACAACTTATACTGCTCATCAAAGCCAAGTGGAGAAGTATTAGTCCAATGAATTTTAAACGTGTTTTTTTCATGTTGATGATAATTGGTTTTCAAGTATAGGTAAGTGATTTTGATAAACAAAACCGATAGGCTAATCAAACGTTTGCTCAAAATTTTTTAGCGTAGAATTGATAAATAAGAACACTGATAACAGTAATTTAATTATTAGAAAATATAGCTTCTTTAAATTTATTACTATCGATAAACATTCAATTAATTCTATGGTTAAAAAACTGATAGCTATCATCCGAAAACTCTCCCCAAAATCCTATTGGAAAGAAATTTTAGCTATTCTCATCATCCTATTTGCTTTTATATTTTTTCGTGAACAAAGAAAGGAATTGTTGGAAATTGGTCCAATGCTCGAACAGGCCGATAAAACCTGGTTGATCATTGGCGTGCTGTTGACCTTAGCCTATGTGTTTTCCCAAGGCATGATGTATCGATCCTGTTTTAGTTCCTTAGGCCTGAAAATCAATTTGAGCATTGCAGTGGAACTATTTTTAAAACGGAATTTTTTGAGCGTATTTCTCCCAGCAGGTGGAATCAGCTCATTGGCTTATACCACTTCACAATTGCGTAGAAGAAACCTCAATAAATTGCAGATCCATCAAGCAAGTGCCTTGTATGGATTCATCGGCATGTTCACCGTTTTTATGGTCGCTGTTCCGGTGGTTATTTATTCCTATTTTAAGAATCAAAGCCATGTATCCATTTGGCAATCTATCTTGTTATTAGGTGTTGTCCTGGTTTTCACTTTCTTTCTGTATTGGTCATTTAGGAATAAGAAAGGGATTTATAGCCTATTGGAAGCCCGTTTTCCAACCTTTACCGCCCAGGTGGACCAGGTTTTCCACGCCAATCTGGATAGGCGGGCACTGGGTTTCATTATCCTGTTTTCACTACTTATAGAAGCTTGCGGAATATTGCATGCCTATATTGCGATGTATGCGCTAGGGCTTTCGCATTCTTTTGAAGCTGCGGTGGTAGGCTATACGATTTCTATTCTATTGATGATCGTCTCTCCATTCCTGCGGGGCATGGGCGCCGTGGAACTGTCCATGTTATATGTCTTTACCAACTACGGTTACCAGAAATTGGAAGGCTTGGGGATCACCTTATTGTATCGGATATTTGAATTCTGGTTGCCTTTGTTATTAGGTCTTTTGGCATTTGCTTGGCGAGGACAGCAATTATTGACCAGGATTGGTCCCGCTATTTTGATCTTTTTTTTAGGTCTGGTCAATTTATGTTCGGTATTAACACCGCCCTTGACCGAAAGGTTAAAACTGGAACGGTTCTATGTTCCTATGGATGCCATTTATGGCTCTAAACAGATCGTATTTCTGCTCGGCTTGGGTTTGGTCATCATTTCTGCTTACCTCATAAAGGGCTACCGTTCGGCCTATTGGGTGGCCATCGTATTCTGTGTGCTGTTTATTTTGGGGCATCTTGGAAAGGCCCTCGATTATGAGGAAGCAGTGATTACGTTTATGGTCCTTTTGTTACTGCTTTTCCATAAGAGACAATATCGGATCAAATCCTCCAATAAGTGGTTAAGACTGGGTTTTGGTAGCTTTGTCAGTGTTTTCTTCGCGGTCTGTTCTTTTTCTATCGTTTGTTTTTACTTTATCGATAAACATCATTTCGGATATTCCTTTGGCCTACGGGATGCATTCATTTATACCGCCCGCTGCTTTCTGTTCTACACCGATACTGGGCTGGATCCACAGACTGTTTTTGCTAAGGAATTCCTTTGGATATGTAAAACCTTGGGTATCTTTTGTTGGTTGTTGATGATCTATGCCATCATTGTACCAAGGAAATACCGGGTTTCTGGAAATGAATTTGAAGAACGGGAATTAGCCCAGAAATACCTGAACAAATTTGGCCTTTCCAGTTTGGATTACTTCAAATTGGCAAAGGATAAAGAACTGTTCTTTTCTGAACTAGCGGCTGGTTTTACGGCCTACCGGGTCGTAAAAAACTATGCCGTGGTTCTGGAGGAGCCTGTCTGCGAGATCCATCATAAAGAAGAGCTTATTACCGAGTTTGAAAACTTCTGTAAGAAACAGGGCTTAATAGCTATTTACTATCGGATTGAGGAGAACAGCCTGATCTATTTTAAGGAACATCGGAAAAAGAAATTATTGATCGGGCAGGAAGCGATCGTTGATCTTAAACTGTTCACCTTGGAGGGTAAGGACAAAAAATCGTTAAGAAATGGCTTGAACAACCTACAGCGAAATGGCTTTGAATGCAATATCCAGATCGCGCCTCATGATGATGCCTTAATAGCTGAGCTAAAGAAGGTTTCTGATGAGTGGTTGGCCCACTACGAACGCAAGGAAATGGTGTTTTCCCAGGGATCTTTCTGCCCAATGGCTTTAAAGGATCACGATCTGATATTGATGCGTGATAAGGATCAGCGCCTCGTGGCGTTCTTGAATATCATCCCAGATTATGCTATGGAAGAGTGTACCTATGACCTGATCCGAAAAACCGCTGATGCACCAGGAGCGGCCATAGACGGGCTTATCCTAAAAATGATCACATATGGAAAGGAGCAAGGCTATCGATACCTCAATATTGGAATGGTTGCCTTAGCGGGATTGGATGTAACGGAAATTCCTGCAGAGAAGATCTTGAAATTCATATCCAATAAGGTGCCTAATTTTCGGTTCTTTAAATCCCAAAAGGAGTTTAAGGAAAAATTCACCCATCGATGGGAGAATCGATACCTGGTATTTAATCATGACTTCGATTTATTTCAATTACCGCAAGTGATCTGGAGGGCAATGAAACCTATTAAACCTTAAATAATTATGGCACTATATTGGCTTAAGAAAACATAAGCAATACCATGTTATTACTCAAGCCGAAACAATGTTTAAACGTATAATTTTATTATTTTCCTTTCTTTTAACCCAACTCTATGCCGTCAGTATACTTCATGCAGCACAGACCAATGATAGCCTTGCCAACCTATCCTTAGAGGAGTTGATATCCAGAGCGGATAAATACGATGATAATGCCTATTTGAACTATGCTGAAAAGAAAAAATGGTCTCCAGCGGAGGAGTTGAGTTTATATCAGGTGCATGCCAACAGACTGATTAATGAGGGAAATCTGGATGCTTCTTTATCGTATTTTAGAAAATTGGATTCCTTAGGCAGTTTGTACAATGATCCCTTTTCCCAGTTTGTGGCCAAGCTCAGCATCGGCGAAATCCATTATAGACAAAAGAACTATGCAGCAAGCAAAATTGCTTTTGAGGCAGCGCAGCCTTTTATAAAAGAGTTTCCAGAGGGGGTAGACCGCATATTAGCAGCGAGCGAATATTCCTTTTTCTATTACCTGAATGGGAAATTCGAGCTCTACATCCAAGAGTTGGAAGCGAATAATGCGAAATTGGATAACCTGTTGAAGTCATCTAAATTGGAAGCAACCGACCGGAACTATATTCTTCTTTCCAAAGCTACATTAGATGTTTTTTTGGCAAGGGGCTATTTAATGAATGAATCTTTCGACATAGCAGAATCCGCTTTGGCAAATGCAAGAAGGATCATTGATGAACATTTTCCGGATGAAAGCTTATTGACCGATGTTCAGCAGGAGTTGGTGCAAGGGGAACTCTATTTTTTTAAAAAAGATTTTAAAACAGCTATTCCTTACTTTCAGAAAATAGTGAACCTGGAAGAGACCAATTTCAAGGAATTCCAATATATGGCAAAGGTCTTCCTGGCCATCAGTTACTATCAGTTAAAAGATTATGAACAATCCCTGAAATTTGCGGAGGATGCCGTTGGTCAGAAAATCCAGGTAGCAGATTATATCGACTATGAAATGGAGGCGTTGCGGTATGCCTATCTTTCCAGCAAAGAATTGGGGGATATGGATAAGGCCAAACAATATTCGGCTATATTTTTGGAACAGGATGAAGCCCTGAATGATACCAAACGATCCAATATCGTGAATTCAATCATCAATAACCTGGAAGTAGGAAAATTGAAGGATGACCTGCAGGAAAAAAACAAGGTGAATTCAAATCTACGGTATGTGTTGATCGGGCTTGCGGTGTTGATTATCCTTTTGACAGTGTATGTTATCTATCAAAGACGCATGCATAAGGAGAACAAAAAAAGGATCGAGGAATACATGAAAAAACTGGAGCAGGAGAAAACTGAACCGAGGAAAGAAATATTGCTGGAAGATAAACCGACAAAATCAACAGATCCAACAGATTCCTCAGAACCTGCAGAGCCCGTAGAGCCAGATGAACGAAGTATAAGGCTATTGGAAAAACTACGATTGTTTGAGGAAGGAGAATTGTTTACCGATCCTAAAATGAGTCTTTCCTATTTGGCAAGTCACTTGGAGACCAATACCATTACCCTATCCAAACTGATCAATACCTATAAGGAGATGAATTTCAATGATTATATCAATGGCTTAAGGATCAAATATATTATTGAAAAGATCAAGAACGAACCTAAATTCGAGCAATATAAAATCAGTTATTTGGCAGAAGTAAGTGGGTTTTCTTCCCATAGTATTTTTAGCAAGGCATTTAAAAAGAGTACAGGGTTTACACCTTCCCAATTTTTGGATTATTTGAAAGAAGATCGATAAGTAGTTGGTTATTAGGGCTGTGTGTGGGTTTGTTTGCTCAATTATATAATTCAACAAAGCCTTTCTTAGTATAAACAATTGATGTGGTTTACCTTTAGGTAGCGAATCATAAAATCATTAATATGTTTATATCAGTAAGACAATTAGAGGAAGCAGCATTTGCTGCAGATCATTTAGTAAATCCGGTTAACGGTAATAATCCGATGGTGTTGGTCTATTATAGGAATTATACATCCACAGCCTTTTTTACAGGATATACCAAGAAAGCAGCAGCAGTTTATTTGGACAGCAGCACGAATAAGAGGATTTCCAAAAGCAAATGGACGAACGAAATGAAAGCCTTTGCTTTGGAAAAAGAAAAATTGGTGCCTGCTGCCCCTCATACTATGAAGCCTACAATTTTTGGATATATCATGATGCTGGCTGTGGTCGGCTTCTTTGGCTATATGGCTTATGATTCATTAAAACCCGCTAAACCGATTCCTGCGGAATATACCGTTCTATTGGAAGAACCAAAGGCGGGGGATATGTATTATGGTCGATATGAGCAGATGGAACATGGAGAACATGTGGCTAGAAAGGCAGGTTTCGGATGGTTTAAGGTGCTGAATAACCAGAATGGCAATATTGAGGTAGCATTGAACAAACATATGAGCAGTAACCATAAACCTTCCAAGGATATGGATCAGGTGGATTTTGAGGAAGCTGGTAAATTGGTTAAGATTCAATCCCAGGAGAGTTATGAATTGAAATTAAGGTCTGAGGATAAAACGTTAGAGGTTTATTTCACGGAGAAGAAGTAATTGAAGGAGATTTTAGATGATAGATGATAGATTTTTGACCTTTCTCGTCATTGCGAGGGCCAACGTCATTGCGAGGAACGAAGCAATCTTCCCGTATGTCCCTTCTGACTGGAAGATTGCTTCGTCGTGCCTCCTCGCAATGACGTAGGTTAAAAAAAAAAATTTTTTTTGAAATCTCAATAATATCTACTAAGTTTGTAGAGTATTCAGAATTGCAAAGGCAATACCAACCGAGTGAAGACACCGCGGTGGTGAAATAATACGGGTTTCCTACCAAAATAAACGAAAAGGAACAACACCCCAAAATTTCTGGATGCAAGGATGGTTTAATTTTTAAACAAGAATTGTATGTCAAACACAAAAGAATTTCAACAACATTTAGTGGAGCAGTTCCACCATTACAGTACCCAAGAATTGGTGGTATTGAACAATGATTTAGTACAGTCTAACTGGGGGAGCAGTAAAACTGCCTTCCGCAGTGCGCTATTAACGACTCTCTCTAAACGAGGCATAGATCTATCTGCAATTATCCATAGTTTGGATGGATTTACGCAAATCCAGCGGGTGGCCGTCCGCCTCGAGGCCAATAAATTAGTTCCCCTGGATGCATAACATGTTCTATAGGCAGTAGGTCAAAGACTTACTGCCGTTTTTTTAATAACTATATGCTTTGTTATTTTATGGAAAGCGCATAAAGGGCAAAAGTTCCCAACCAATGTGTCCCCATATAATCATCCTGTTTGGATATATTCGGGATGGAGAAAGCGACGTGCGCATGCGCTATTTGGTTCAGGTGCTTTAATGCTGGAAGTTTTAAGGCAATACCCTTCAAACAGGCTGCACGGCTGTAATTTAAGCCGTCCAAGTGAACCAGTTTTCCATCGGTTCGATCCTTTACAATGGCAGGTTCCAGCTTAAAGCTGCTGTCATACAGTTCGGGCATAAATGTCTTCAACCAAGCATCATAGGCCGAACTCTCCATGATCTTGCTCATCAGAAAAGCTTCTTCTAAGCAGGGAGAAAGGAAATCATATCCGGATGGTTCATAAGCCAGGTTACAGTTTTTATCCTGATGGTATAGACGGTCTGCATTTTCGGATATGCTTTTTATAAAACTCTGATTGTTAACGGTTTTGGCATAATCCAAGGAAAGTGATAATCCAAATGCGGAATTATCATGCTGTCCTGCTCGGATAGGATAGACCAGTTTTGGAAGATATTCCATATAACGCTGTACCAACAGATCCACTAATGGCTGTAGGGCTTGTTCCCATTTTTTGGCATCCGCATCTTCCCAAGTATGCAACTCCTCCTGCAGTTTGAACAACCAGGCCCACCCATAGGTTCGTTCGAAATTCAGGTTGTTCTTATCCTCAAAAAAAGCTTTCTCTACCTGTACATTTTCTGGGGTGATATGTGCATTCAAAACTTTTCTAATTGCCCCATCGGTATCCAATTCGGGAAATTCTTTCATCAACTTGACGATCGACCAATAGCCATGAACAGAAGAGTGCCAATCAAAACAGCCATAAAATACAGGCCGTAGTGTCTTAGGGGTCTTCAGATCGGCATCCGATCCGATAACCTGACCTAATTTATTCGGATATTCGATCTGTAAACAATGGGTAGGTAAGGAAAAAATAGATTTGGCAATATCTGCATTCAATTTGATCTCTTCAACATTCGCCGGCTCTTCTTTTTGTTGGTTGTTTTGACAGGCTGTAAACAAAAATGTACAGCATGTAAAAAATAAAAGACGGGTTTTATTCATGATATGTATTTGGCTTTATATTTGATTTATAAATGTAATATTTATTAACAAAAAATAAACTAAAACATGAACATTACAGATTTAATTTCCGGCGGGATTGGTTCTCAAGCCGTTGAAGGTATTTCCCAAAAATTAGGGATTGATAAAAATCAAACACAATGGGTTGTCTCTGCAGCAATTCCTTTGATGATGTCTGCATTGAACTATAATGCGCAGAAAAGTCCTGAACAGGCGCAAGGAATCCAAAATGCCATCGATACGAAGCATAGCTGCGGTATCTTTGATAACTTGGCTGGATTGTTCAATGATGGTCCGACGGAGGATGAGGATAAGATCGTAAACCATATGTTCGGAAGAAATACCGAAAATGTAAAAGAATCTTTATCTGAAAAATCAGGTATCAGCATTGGTAAGATCGGTGGTATCTTGGCTTTATTGGCTCCGCTTGTTATGGGATATCTTGGTAAGAAAAAACAACAGGATGCTGGTGCTGGATCTTCCGGTGGTGGTATCGGCGATTTGCTAGGTAGTATCTTAGGTGGTGGTGGCAGCAATACCAACGCTTCCGGAGGTGGATTGGGTGATTTGATCGGTAGTGTTCTAGGTGGAGGTGCTGCTTCCAATACCCAGTCAACTCAGCCAAATATTTCCGGTGGATTAGGTGATCTGGTGGGGGAATTCTTCAACCAAAAAAATGATAAGGGAACCAAAGGAAGTATTCTAGATAGCTTAGCAGGCATGTTTGCCAAATAAGAAGATCTAATAAATTCAATTTATATAAAAAATTAGGCCGTATCTACCCAATGGATATGGCCTAATTTGTTTTTATTATTTTTGGACATGGAAAACAGAATAAGCTTTAAGAATGACTACAGCGAAGGTGCTCATCCCGCCATTTTATCCCTCCTGATGGATTCAAATCTTAACCAGGAGCCTGGTTATGGCGAGGATAGTCTGAGTAAAGCCGCAAAGGATAAAATTCGAGAAGCCTTGGGGAAATCGGAAGCAGAAGTTTTTTTTGTTGCTGGTGGTACCCAAGCCAACCTACTATTGATCAGCCATCTTCTGAAGCCCTATGAGTCGGTGATTGCAGCGGATACCGGTCATATTGAAGTGCATGAAACAGGTGCTATCGAATATACCGGGCATAAGATAAACTTGGTGAAGAATGGTGCAGGCAAAATTACCGTACAGGGGATTGATGATGTAGTCAGATTACATACCGACCATCACATGGTGAAACCGAAAATGGTATACCTTTCCCAAACGACAGAATTAGGAACCGTTTATAAGAAGCAGGAAATTAAAGAGATAGCAGCTTATTGCAGAAGCAATGATTTATTCCTATATGTAGATGGGGCCCGCTTAGGAGTTGCTTTGACCTCCCCCTATAACGATTTAAGTTTAGCCGATTTAGCTGAATTAACGGATGCCTTTTATATTGGAGCGACCAAGAATGGCGGACTATTGGGAGAGGCTCTGGTATTCAACAGACCCGAGTTGGCAGAAGGCTTTTCCTATACCTTAAAACAGCGGGGTGCGCTGATGGCCAAGGGTAGATTATTGGGAGCCCAATTTTTAGCCCTGTTTTCCGATAACCTGTATTATCAACTGGCAGAGCATGCAAATACCCAGGCCATGCGATTGGCTAAAGCTTTCGAAGCTAAGGGTTATGCTTTTGCCAGCCAACCCGAAAGTAACCAACTGTTTCCCATTTTGCCTGTCCAACTGATTGAAAGACTACAACAAGATTTTGAATTCTATATTTGGGAAAAGCGATCACCGGAAGAAGCTGTAGTTCGCTTGGTCACCTCTTGGGCAACGGATCCAAAAGATGTAGAAAAATGTATGCTAACCCTATGATTTCGCTGTGAAATCGTGGTTTAAATATGGTTAAAGTATGTTTTTAGTAGCTTAACATACAAAAAGCATACTTTCACCATGCTTTCACCCTACTTTCAGTACGAATAAAAACGGTCATCCTACAGGATGACCGTTGTATTTTTCTAAAGTTCTTTTCGAAGTCTGGCCACTGGAATATTCATGGCCTCCCGATATTTGGCAACGGTTCTTCGCGCAATGGAATAACCTTTTTCCTTTAGGATTTCCGTTAGTTTCTCGTCCGCCAGTGGTTTGCGTTTGTCCTCATTGGCAATACATTCTTCCAAAATCTTTTTCACTTCCTTGTTGGATACTTCTTCTCCAGATTCTGTTTGGATGGCTTCGGAGAAGAAAGATTTTAATAAAAAGGTCCCAAATTCGGTCTGCACATATTTGGAGTTCGCTACACGGGATACCGTAGAGATGTCCATTTCGATCTTATCCGCAATATCTTTTAAGATCATAGGTTTCAGCATCCGATCATCACCCGTAAGGAAATATTCGTACTGGTATTCCATGATGGCGTTCATGGTTTTCAATAAGGTCTGTTGACGTTGTTTGATGGCATCGATGAACCATTTGGCAGAGTCCAATTTCTGTTTCACAAACTGAACGGCCTCCTTCATTTTCTTGTCGTTCTTCTCCGCCTTTTCATAGTGTTCAAACATATCTTGGTAAGAACGGGAAACACGTAACTCGGGCGCATTTCGGCTGTTCAAGGTCAAATGTAGGACCCCATCGTTATTGCTGATATGAAAATCAGGGATAATGTGCAGTTGCTTACCAGCTGCTGCTCCAGAATCTCCTGGTTTAGGATTTAGCTTCAATATTTCATTGACAATCTCTTTAAGCTCTTCGGAGTTTACACCCAATTGCCTTTCGATCTTATCGTAATGTTTCTTGGTGAATTCATCCAAGTAGTCTTCTACCACCTGCATGGCTTTGCGGATAATGGCATTCTCCTGGTCTTTTTTTCGCAACTGAATCGCTAAACATTCCTGCAGGTTTCTTGCCCCAATGCCTGGAGGATCGAATTCCTGGATGATCTTGAGCATATCTTCCACTTCTTTTTCTTCGACGATCACGTTTTGGGAAAAAGCTAAATCGTCGATCAGGGAAGGGATAGGTCTACGTAGGTAGCCATCATCGTCCAAAGATCCGATGATCTGTTGGCCAATTAAAAAGTCTTTATCGTTAAGTGCCAATAGATCCAATTGGCTTTGTAGGTTTTCAAAGAAAGATGTTTGGATCGCGACAGGGATTTCCTTGCGGTTTTCATCGTCATCGTTGTCATACCCACCACCGTAATCGCGGTAATCATCTTCTTGTATATATTCGTCTACGCTGAATTCTTCTTCATAGTTACTTTCTTCCATGTTGTAGTCATCATCCGGGTCTTTGTCCGGATATTCTTCAACAGGATCGTTCATGTTAGCTAAGCTACCATCTTCAAGGGCAGGGTTTTCTTCAAGCTCCTCTTTGATCCTTGCATCCAAGGATACCGTAGGTACCTGGAGCAATTTGATGAACTGGATTTGCTGAGGTGATAATTTTTGAAGTAATTTCTGTTGTAAGGTTTGTTTTAACATGTCCCCGATTAATATTCATGGTAAAAATAGGTATTTAAATTGAATGAATTAGGAGTATTGAAATAATTACCGTATTTAGGTATAGTTTTTGTGGCGTTATTGAACTGATTCCCAACAACCCTTCATTCAAAAATTGGTTTTGTTAAATTTCGTTAATTTTTCAAACATGTAAAGTTTTTGAGATTTTTGCTGTAGATATTTCCAAAGTTTTATTCATATTTACCCTATGTTTAAACGGGTCAGAAATAGATTTCTGCGTATTGCGCTGATTCTTATATATTTCGTTATTTTATTTACTTGTGCGGTTCAGATTAACTTTTTAGGATTATTTGGTTCTTCGCCCACAAAGAAAGAAATCCTATTACCTAGCCTAAATGTATCTTCTGAACTGTTTACGGCAGATTCTGTATTGATCGGCCGTTATTATAAACAAGACCGCGACCCTGTTCCCTACGATAGTATTTCCAAAAATGTAATCAATGCTCTAATCGCTACCGAGGATGTTCGATTCTTCAAACATCAAGGGGTGGATTTTATTGGTTTGTTCGCCGGAGTGGTATCGACCTTGAAAGGGGATGACCGCGGGGCAAGTACCATCACCCAACAATTGGCAAAAAACCTCTACAGAACCCGTTATAAGGATTCTCAAGGATTGCTAGGGAAAATTCCTGGAGTGGGTATCGTTGTTACAAAATATAAAGAGTGGATGACCGCTTTCAAATTGGAAAGCAAATACAGCAAGGAAGAAATTCTGACCATGTATTTGAATACGGTATCCTTCAGTAATAACGCGTACGGGATCAAATCAGCCTCCGTTAGATATTTTGATAAAATGCCAAGTGCGTTGAGCGTTAATGAGGCGGCAGTATTGGTAGGGATGTTGAAGGGTACCACCCTCTATAATCCGATCCGCAATCCGAAAAATGCTTTGCAACGAAGAAATACCGTTTTAGGGCAGATGCAGAAGGAAGGCTATATCAGTGCAGAAGAGAATAAAAAATTCTCGGCAGATTCCTTGGGGTTGGATCTGAACAATCAGGAGCAACGGAACTCCAACGATTCCTATTTGCGAACTGCGGTAGAGAAATGGTTGGAAAAATGGGCGGAGGAAAATGAAATCGACATCTATACCAGTGGGTTAAAGATCTATACAACGATCGATTCCAGGATGCAGAAGATAGCAGAGGATGCTGTTTATTCCAAAATGAATGAATTGCAGCGTAGGTTGGATAACGTATGGCGCAATCAGGATCCTTGGCGCGATAAGGAGGGGAATGTTATCCCTAATTTTTTGGAAGACCAAGCCAAAAAATTACCTGTCTATACTTATCTCATGGAAAAGTACAAGGATGAGGCCAAGGTGTTCGCCGAGCTGAACGTGAAAAAAGAGATGGAAGTTTTCACTTGGGATGGGATGGAGAAAGTCAATTATTCCAGCATGGATTCCTTAAGACATTACATCAGTATGCTGAATACAGGCGTCATGGCGATGGATCCCTATAATGGCGAGATCAAAGTGTGGGTAGGAGGTATCAACCACGATTTCTACAAGTTTGACCATGTTAACCAAGCGAAGAGACAACCGGGATCTACCTTTAAGCCGTTTGCCTATGCCGCAGCCTTGGATGCGGGAAAAGCACCTTGTGATAAATATGAAGACAAACCAGTTAAGATAGAATTTGTTAACAATAAAGGGGAGCATGAAATTTGGGAGCCAAAGAATGCCGATTGGACCTTTTCTCATAGGCAATTGTCGCTAAGACATGCCATGGCTCGTTCATTGAACAGTGTAACGGCACAGATCACCGAAGAAGTGGGTTGGGATAAAGTAGTCGAGATGGCCCATAAAGTAGGGATCGATAGTAAATTGGAATCTGTACCTTCGGTTGGATTGGGTTCCAATGAAGTGACCGTTTTTGAAATGGTGCGTGCTTATGGAACATTTATGAACCAAGGGAAAAAAACAGAACCGATTTTAGTTTCGCGAATTGAGGATAAGGATGGGAAGGTGATCGCGGAATTCAAGACCGAACAGAAGCAGGTAATGAGCCCGGAAAATGCCTGGTTGATGACCTATATGCTTAGGGGAACGATGGAAGAATCGGGAGGTACCTCGCAGGCCCTTTGGGAGTGGGATCTTTTCGATGATGAAAACCAGATCGGTGGTAAGACCGGTACCTCATCCGATTATGTGGATGGATGGTACATGGGTGTTACAAAAGACTTGATCACAGGAGTTTGGGTGGGTTGTGATGAACAAAGTATACATTTCAACAGTTCCGTGAATGGGGAAGGGTCAAAGACAGCATTACCGATCTATGCGGTGTTCATGGAGGAGCTTTATAAGCATCCGGAGTTGGGCGTGACTTTAGGGAAATTCCCGGAGCCAACAGTGGAAATTACCAAAGCATATAACTGTCCTGGTCCGCGGATTCGTGTGGAAAGCAGTGGTTCCGGGTCGGATTCCACAGCAACGGAGGAAACTTCGGAAATCCCTACGCTAACCCTGCCTGAGGTAATCAGGGAAGAAGAGACTGAAAACAATTAAAAATAAGTCGTTCGGATTTTTTATTTTTAAGTACTAATTATTGGTTATGAGATTAAAAGATACTTATCTATGGAAGTTTTTGGGGATGCAGGCTATACTGGTAATTTTAATGGCCATAGTACCCCAGCAAGGAAATGCCCAGTATTTTGGGCAGAATAAAATGAGGTATAAGAAGTTGGATTTCAAGGTTTTTGATACGCCTCACTTCAATATCTACTATTACCTGCAGAACGATTCCATGATGAATTGGCTGGCAAAAGAATCCGAAGTATGGTACGAATTGCACCAGCAGGTCTTCCAAGATACCTTTTCCAGGAAAAATCCTATTATTCTTTATAACAACCATCCTGAGTTTCAACAGACCACTGCCATTTCCGGTGAGATCTCTGTGGGTACGGGGGGTGTAACAGAAGCCTTCAAGCAGCGGGTTGTGATGCCTGTCATGCAGATCAACCAACAGACAAGACATGTATTGGGCCACGAGATGGTGCATGCTTTCCAGTACCGGGTATTGATGGAAGGGAATGATTCCACCCGTTTGGAAAGTGTGGCCAATATCCCGTTATGGATGGTGGAAGGTATGGCGGAGTATTTTTCGATCGGAAAAAAAGATGCTTTCACTTCCATGTGGATGCGTGATGCCTATGCAAGAAATGATATCCCTAGTTTAGGGCAGATGACGGAGAATATGAACAAATATTTTCCATACCGTTATGGCCAAGCTTTTTGGTCCTATGTAGGTTCTACCTATGGGGATACGGTGATTATGCCTTTGTTCATCGAGACGGCAAAATATGGTTATGAACATGCCATTCGTCGTGTTTTTGGCTACGATGCCCAAACGATGTCTACCTTATGGCGGAGCACCATGGAAAATACCTTTCGTGGATTGGGCAAGGATACGACCTCTAGGCCGATCGGTCAATTATTGCTTTCCAAAAAGAATGCTGGACGGATGAATGTGGCGCCAGCCATTTCCCCTGATGGAAAATATGTAGCCTTCCTGTCCGAATTGGATCTCTTCGGGATCGACCTGTTTCTGGCCGATGCCCAGACGGGCAAGATCATCCGAAAGCTCGGCTCACGGTCAACAAGTGCTGATATTGATGAATTTAGTTTTATAGAATCTGCAGGAACCTTTTCCCCGGATAGTAAGAAATTTGCATTCTCCGTATTCAGTGAAGGAAAGAATAAATTGATGATTTTGGATGTGGAGACGGGGCGTACGGTCGATCTGACCGCCATGGGGGAAACTACGGAATTTACCAATATTACCTGGGCGCCGCAGGGCGATCTGGTGGCCTTCTCCGGGCTGAAGAATGGCTATTCTGATATCTATACCTATAACCTAAGCACAAAAGAATTGGTGCAGTTGACCAATGATAAATATTCGGATTTTCAGCCAAGTTTTTCCAGAGATGGAAAGTACATTGTCTTCAGTACAGATCGTGTAACCTTAGAATCTTCTTCACGTAGTGTGGATATCCCAATGAGTCTGGCACTGATCAATCTACAGACAAAGGCAGTTGAAAACCTTCCTGTATTTCCAGGAGCAAATAACCTGAACCCGCATTTTGCAGCCAACAGCAAGGACATCTATTTCTTATCCAACAGTGATGGTTTCCGGAATATGTTCCGTTATAATATCGAAACCCAGGCGGTGGATAGGATGACGGATTTCTTTACGGGTATTTCGGGTATTACCGAATATTCTCCAGCCATGAGTATTTCGGCAAATGATGAAATTGTATATTCTTATTTCAAAGATAATTCCTATACCGTTTACCGGGCGAATGCCTCCGAATTTGAGCCTTTGCGCGTAGATGCTGGGACAGTTAATTTTGAAGCAGCCATGTTGCCTCCAAGTGTAAGCAGGGGGGTGAATGTGGTAAACACCAACCTTCGGAATTTTAATGCTTATGCCAGGATTTCCAACTCTCAGATCAAGGAGATTCCTTATCGTCCAAAATTCAAGTTGGATTACTTGGCTAATAGTGGCGTAGGAATGTCCGTTGGTTCGCGCTATGGTGCGGGTATTGCATCGGGTATTCAAGGGATGTTCTCGGATATCCTGGGTTATAACCAGATCTTCGCGGCAGCCAATATCAATGGAGAGATCTATGATTTTGGAGGGCAGGTTGCCTATATCAACCAAAGAAGCCGTTGGAACTGGGGTGGTTCCTTATCCCATATTCCATATCGTTTCGGTTTTTATGATTATGCATACCGTAATTTAGGGAATGGCGAAGAGCCCGTAATCGATCAATATTTGGTTCGTTCTTTCCAAACACAGGCGGATGCTTTTATTGCCTATCCATTCAACCGGAACCATCGTTTCGAAATGGGTGGGGCAGCTTCCTATAACTCTTATCGTGTAGATCGTTTTACGCAGAGTTTATACAGTTATTATGGAACCAGGGAAAGGGTTCCAAACGATACAGCGGCCATGGCATTAGGGGTAAGGGATCTGGATCCTTTTACCTTGATGCAAGTGAACGCTGGATTTGTAGGCGATAAAGCGGATTTCGGAATTGCAGCACCGCTTCAGGGCTTCAGATACCGTTTAGGAGCAGAGCAATATTTCGGAACCTATAAATTCACGGCTGTGAACGTGGATTTAAGAAAATACCATCGTATCAAACCGATTACCCTGGCTGCTCGAGTGTATTCCTACATGCGTATAGGGGAGGGAGCAGATCGCTTGTACAATATCTACATTGGTTATCCATATTTGGTTCGTGGTTTTGAGGGGAATTCCTTCGGTGCGGACTCTAAGATCGGATTCAATGATCTTTCGGGTTCGAAAATGGTGGTAGGTAACTTTGAGGTTCGTCTGCCGTTTACCGGTCCTGAAAAGTTGGCGGTACTGCCTTCGGGATTCTTGTTCTCGGATCTGAACTTCTTTGTGGATGCAGGTCTGGCTTGGAGTGATGATTCGAAGATTGTATGGCAAAAAACAGATGCCGATAAGGTGACCAGACAAACTTCTGACGGAACCTCCTATCAGGTATATCCAGAGAATTTAACAATGCCGGTATTTAGTGCGGGGGTTTCCCTTCGTGTTAATCTATTCGGTGCTATGATATTAGAGCCTTACTATGCCATTCAACTGAATAATCCAACGCGTTCTAAATTCGGAACCTTCGGATTAAACTTTGCACCGGGATGGTAGTCAAAATGATTGACCAAAGAGAAGGTTAAGAGGTTAAGGTAAGGTTATTAAGGCCGTTGTTTATTGCTTATGCATAAACAGCGGCTTTTTTGTTATTGGGAATGGGAAGATGGAGGTTCAACCAATTAGGGTTCTGTTTTCTAACCAATCGTTCCCTTACGATGCGACCAAAGCTTAGTTCATTCAGTTTCTTTTCTGCATCAGCTTGGTTGCTGTACATTTCTAAATATACTACTCTGTTCAATAAAGCTATTTGTTGGATGTCGGTAGTCATTCCTGCTTGAAGAAATTGCCTGTTCGCGTCGGTGCTGATGTAGATATAATAGGTATTCATGATGCTTTTAACTAAAAAATTTGGTTAATTCAATATGTTTTGCTAATTTTATTGGCACAATAATACTAATAATATTAGTAATTCAAAAATTAATTGAAAATATTTTATGTCGAACATCTCATCGAATCTTAAGTTTTTACGTAAGAAAAAGGGCTTAACCCAGCAGCAATTTGCTGATTTAATGGAAATTAAAAGGGCTTCTGTTGGAGCTTACGAGGAAGATCGTGCGGAACCAAAGTATGAATTGCTAAAAAAGATAGCGGAATATTATGAGTTGACGATGGATGAGTTGGCGAATGATGAGATCGATGAGAAATGGAAGCCAACGCCTAAAAGTAATGCATCCAACCTGCGGGTATTATCTGTAACGGTGGATTCAGAAGATCGCGAAAATATTGAATTGGTTCCGGTAAAAGCGAGTGCCGGTTATTTGAATGGCTATGCGGATCCGGAATTTGTAAAGGAATTGCCTAAATTCTCACTTCCATTCATGAAGCAGGGTAGTTACCGTGCCTTTGAAATCAAAGGGGATTCCATGCTTCCGTTGCCAACAGGTTCCATCATCGTAGCGGAATATGTGGAGAATTGGCATGATATCAAATCGGGAAGTACCTATGTGATCGTTTCTGCCAATGATGGGGTAGTATATAAACGTATAGGACAAAAATATAAAGAGGATAAAGGGTTGAAATTGGTTTCCGACAACAAGACTTATGAACCTTATTGGGTAGATGCATCGGATATCCTAGAAGTATGGAAGGCGAAGGCCTTTATCAGTACCGAGTTTCCAGAGCCTAGTCCAGAGCCTACCTTGGAAGGACTGTCAGCGATGATGGCACAGATGCAGAAAACCATCAATTCGGTTGTGGATAAAAACTAGTTCTTTATTTAGAAAAATTTTTCTTACCTTTGTTTCATCTGAAAGGAAGGGGGCATGGTATGCCCCCTTTTTTAATTCAATTATTAAAATATGCAGGTTGAAGATCGCGTAATCGAGTTAGTAGAAGAGAAAATCGCAGACAGAGATGATTTATTCATCGTTAGTGTAAAATTTCTAAAAAATGGCGTACTGGAGATTTTGTTGGATGGAGATCAAGGGATTTCCATTGACGATTGTGTGAAGGTAAGTCGCCATGTTGGTTTCCACTTGGAAGAAGAGAATGTGATCGAAACAGCCTATCGCTTGGAAGTGTCTTCCCCAGGAATCGATTCTCCATTGGAATTGCCTAGGCAATATCAGAAGAATGTAGGCAGAAATGTGAAAGTAAAACTGGCAGACGGAAACAAAAGAGAAGGAAAACTGGTTTCGGTTTCTGACTCGGCGATCGTAATTGAAGAAAAAGTAAAAGAAAAAGGAAAGAAAGCTGTCGATGTACAGACAGAACTTCCATTAGATCAAATAAAGGAAACTAAGGTGTTAATTTCATTCAAATAGAAATGAGTAGTAATATAAACTTGATTGACTCTTTTCAGGAGTTCAAAGATTTCAAGAACATCGACCGTCCTACAGTCATTACGGTATTAGAAGAAGTATTCCGTAGTATGATCCGTAAGCGTTTCGGTACAGACGAGAATGTCGATGTCATTGTGAACCCAGATAATGGTGACTTGGAGATTTGGCGTACGCGTGTGGTGATGGAAGATGGATTCTCTGAGGATGATGATTTGGAGATCGAATTGGCTGAGGCTCATCGCTACGATCCTGACTTAGAGGTTGGTGATGATTATATCGAGCAGATTACATTAGAAAGCTTTGGTCGTCGTGCGATCTTGGCTGCGCGCCAAACATTGGTGTCTAAGATTTTGGAATTAGAGAAAGACGAAGTTTTCAAGAAATATAAAGATCGCGAAGGCGAATTGGTGATCGGTGAAGTGTACCAGATCTGGAAAAAGGAAATCCTTGTTCTTGATGAAGATGGTAACGAGTTGATCCTTCCAAAAACAGAACAGATCCCTGCGGATTATTTCAAAAAAGGAGATAGCATCCGTGCGGTTGTTCACAAGGTGGATATGATGAACAATAATCCAAAGATTATTATCTCTCGTACAGCACCAGAGTTCTTACAACGTTTGTTCGAACTGGAGGTTCCAGAGATTTTTGATGGTTTGATTACGATCAAGAAAATTGTTCGTGAACCAGGAGAGCGCGCGAAAGTAGCTGTAGAATCTTACGATGACCGTATCGATCCAGTTGGAGCTTGTGTGGGTATGAAAGGTTCTCGTATCCATGGTATTGTTCGTGAATTGCGCAATGAGAACATTGACGTGATCAACTTCACGACCAACCACTCTTTATATATTACCCGTGCATTAAGCCCGGCAAGAATCACTTCCATCAAGATTGATGAAGATGGAAAAACGGCAGCTGTTTATTTGAAACCGGATCAGGTTTCTTTAGCGATTGGTCGTGGTGGTCACAATATTAAATTGGCTGGTAAATTAACTGGCTACGAAATCGATGTTTACCGTGAAACCGATGAAGAAGAGGAGGATGTGGATATCGAAGAATTCGCAGATGAAATTGAAAGCTGGATCATCGACGAGTTTAAACGCGTTGGTTTAGATACAGCAAAATCGGTATTAGCTCTTACAGAAGAAGAGTTGATTCGTAGGACCGACCTTGAAGAAGATACGATTCGTGAAATCGTTCGTGTTCTTCAAGCGGAATTTGAATAGAAATATCGAAAATAATGGATTTAACAATTTTTAATAAATTGTTGAATCCATGTAAAAAAACATATTTTTGTATAATAAACACATTTTATAGATAGTAGATGTCAGAAGGTAAAAGCATAAACTTGCTAAAAGCAGCAAAAGAACTCAACATTGGTATCGGGACCGCGGTGGAACATTTGGTGAAGAAAGGATTCGAAGTAGAATCTAAGCCAAATACAAAACTGAGCCCGGAGATGTATGGTGTTCTTTTGAAGGAGTTTCAAGGTGATAAGATTGTTAAAGACGAGGCAAAACAAATTGTTATTGGCAAGATCCGCCGTGAAGAAGGTCCTGTGGTAGGCAACGCAACACCTGCAAATGAGTCTACTGAAGAGAAGGAAACCCCTTCTGATGTGAAGGAGATTTTGATCAAGAATACCTCTACCGATACCCCTGCGAAGGAGGAGAAGAAGGAAGAGGAATCTCAATCTGCTTTGAAGGTGGTTGGAAAGATTGATCTTGACAGTTTGAAGCGAGGCGCTAAGCCTGCTCCGAAAGAGGAGCCGAAGGCAGAACAGCCTAAAGCGGAAGAAGCAAAACCTGAGCAGCCTAAGCAAGAGCAACCAAAGCCAGAACCTGTGAAGGAACCGGTAAAAGAGGTAGCGAAAGAAGAGGTGAAAGAGAGGGTAGAAGAGAAGCCTGTGGAAAAAGCTCCGGTTCAAGAAGAGGTCAAAAAACCTGAACCTCCTAAGGTAGAAGAAAAACCAAAAATAGAAGCTAAAAAAGAGGAGCCTGTGAAAGCTCCAGTTGAAACACCTGTGAAAAAAGAAGAACCTGCTGTAAAACCTACAGAAGCAAAACCTAATCGTCCGCAAGGTCAGGACGATGTGATTCGTGCGCGTTCAGAAACATTGAGTGGCCCTAAAGTGGTTGGTAAGATTCAATTACCGGCTGCAAGACCAAACAAACCTGTTGCGTCATCTTCCAACAATGCTGGAAACAATAACGACAACAAGCGTAAGCGCAAGCGTACGAACAAGCCATTAGGAGCGGGTTCAGACGGGAATCAACAGAACAATAACAACAACAATAACAACAGACAGGATGGTAACAACCGTCCGCCACACCAAGGAGGTCAAAATCAAAACCAAGGTGGTAACAGACCACACAATAGAGGTGGAAACCATCCGAACGATCGCCATGGAAACAAAGGTCGCCATGATAACAGAGGTCCTAGAAAACCGGAGGTAGCGAAAGAAGAGCCATCGGAAAAAGAGATCCAAGATCAAATCAAGGCAACATTGGCACGTTTGAGCGGTGCTGGAAAGTCTGGTAAATTTGCACAACGTGCGAAGTTACGTCGTCAGAAACGTGATGATATAGCGACTTCAGCGGAAGAGGCAGCATTGGAACAAGAAATGATGTCGAAGGTATTGCGTGTTACGGAGTTCGTAACAGCAAACGAATTGGCAAACCTTATGGATGTTCCAGTAACGCAGGTTATTGCAACCTGTATGAGCTTGGGTATGTTCGTGTCCATCAACCAACGTTTGGATGCGGAGACCTTATCCATTGTTGCGGAAGAATTCGGATACCAAATTGAGTTTATCAAACCAGAGGATGAGGAAGTAGCTGAGTTGGAAGAACCAGATACAGAATCACGTTTGGTTCCACGTGCACCGATCGTTACGGTTATGGGACACGTTGACCACGGTAAAACATCTTTATTGGACTTTATCCGTAAAGCAAATGTAACCAAAGGAGAAGCAGGGGGTATTACCCAGCACATTGGTGCCTATGCGGTTCAATTGGAAGACGGTAAGAAATTAACCTTCTTGGATACACCAGGTCACGAAGCCTTTACAGCGATGCGTGCTCGCGGTGCGAAGGTAACAGATATTGTAATCATCGTTATTGCTGCGGATGACGCGGTAATGCCTCAAACAAAAGAGGCCATCAACCACGCGATGGCAGCAGGAGTTCCTATTATCTTTGCCTTTACCAAGGTGGATAAACCGGGAGCAAATGCAGATCGGATCCGTGAGCAATTATCTGCGATGAATATCTTGGTAGAGGACTGGGGTGGTAAATACCAGGCTCAAGAAATCTCTGCAAAGACAGGTGAGAATGTTGACCTACTATTAGAGAAAGTATTATTAGAAGCGGAGATGTTGGAACTGAAAGCCGATCCTAAGAAACGTGCGGTTGGTTCTGTAATCGAAGCGGCTTTGGATAAAGGTAGAGGTATTGTGACTACGGTATTGGTACAAGGCGGTACTTTACGTGTGGGAGATCCTATTCTTGCCGGTTCTTATTCCGGTAAGGTGAAGGCATTGACCAACGAACGTGGAGAACGTGTGAAAGAAGCTGGACCATCGATTCCGGTACAGATCTTAGGTATGTCTGGTGCGCCGACTGCAGGTGATAAACTTTATGTGTTAGAATCTGAATCGGAAGCTCGCCAAGTGGCAAACAAACGTCTACAATTGCAACGTGAGCAAGGTATGCGTGCTACGAAACACATTACCTTGGATGAGATCGGTCGTCGTTTGGCAATCGGTAACTTTAAGGAGCTTAACATCATTGTTAAAGGTGATGTGGATGGTTCGATTGAGGCATTGTCTGACTCCTTGTTGAAATTATCTACGGATGAGATCCAAGTGAATATTATCCACAAATCGGTGGGTGCGATTTCTGAATCCGACGTATTATTGGCATCAGCTTCTGATGCGATCATCATCGGTTTCCAAGTACGTCCTACTCAAGGAGCACGTAAATTGGCAGAGAATGAGCAGATCGATATCCGTCTATACTCCATCATCTATGATGCGATCGAAGAGATCAAATCAGCGATGGAAGGTATGTTGGCACCTAAGCTTGAAGAGAAAATCGTTGCTGAGGTGGAGATCCGCGAAACCTTCAAGATTTCGAAAGTGGGTACCATTGCCGGATGTATGGTCTTGGAAGGAAAAATCAACAGAAACAACGACATCCGTATCATTCGTGAAGGCGTCGTGATCCATACAGGTAGATTGGCTTCCTTGAAACGTTTCAAAGACGACGTGAAAGAGGTTGCTCAAGGTTACGAATGTGGTCTGAACATCGATCGTTTCAATGATATCCAAGTAGGCGATATTGTAGAGGCATTCGAGCAAGTAGAAGTAAAACGTAAGCTTTAATCAGCTTGACAACAATAAAGCAATCCTGACCAGCAATGGTCAGGATTTTTTTTTATTATCTTTGGCACATGTACAAATTCAGTGTTTCCGAGATCATACAACAGCCAAACCAAAATGTTTCTATACGGTTTAAGGATCTATCCGGAGAATTTCCAAGCTACAAGGCCGGTCAGTTCCTGACCTTATCTTTTCAATTTGGTGAACGGGAGGTACGGAGATCCTATTCCTTCAGTAGTTCACCTGTTTTGGATGAACCTTATGAAATCACGGTTAAACGGGTAGAGAATGGCGAGATTTCGCGACTATTACACCATAAATTAGCCGTAGGAGATCAGATCGAGGTGATGGAACCTCAAGGGCTGTTTACCTATGAACCATCTGAATCCAACGATCATACCTTGTTTCTATTTGCTGCTGGAGTGGGGATAACACCCTTGTTTTCGATCTTGAAAACTGCACTTACCGCGGAGTCCAAAAGTAAGATTGTACTGGTGTACAGCAATAGCTCCAAAGAGCAGACCATCTTTTACGAGGAGCTGTTGGAATGGCAGGCTAAATATCCGGAACGTTTGCACATTGAATTTATCTGGTCGAATGTGAAGAACCTACTGAAGGCGCGATTGAACAGGGAGTATATCTTGGAACTGATCAAAACCCATGTACACGCTGGCGAGAAAATCCTGGCTTACATGTGCGGACCACTATTTTATATGGACTTGGTTCGTTTTACCTTATTGGGAATGGGCATACCTGATGAAGACATCCGCAAAGAAACCTTCTTTTTCCCGGAGGAGGAAGAGGATGAAGATGAGAAGGAAGAAGAGCCTGTTGATACGACAAGTTATCAGGTTATATTGAAATTCCAAGGTCAGGAACATGAGTTGACCATCCCGTATAATAAGACGGTTCTGGATGTTGGGCTGGAACATAAATTAAAGCTTCCCTATTCCTGTAAATCCGGTATGTGCAGTACTTGCATTTCACAGGTTACAGCGGGTTCTGTGCGGATGGATTATAACGAGGTATTGACGGACAATGAGGTGGCTAGAGGACGTTGTTTGATCTGTGTTTCCCATCCTTTGGAAGAAGGGACCACTATCGAGGTTCAATAAGCGGGAGTTGGCAGCCTAATGCCTGATTGAGATCTTCGGCAAATTGTTGGGATAGGAAAGTTGTGTCTTGGTCTATTTTCTGGTGGATGAAGAAATAAACTTCCTGAAGACCGAGGTCCTTCCATTCCTTAAGCCGGATTACCCAAGCGTCCAATCTTGCTTTATCGAGAATGGGGTTGGTGGAAACAAATCGGATAAAAGCGGTGGGCGAGGTGAGGGGCATCTTTAAAAGATCACGCCTACCAGGTGTATCCACGATGATTCCGGTTTTCTTGGTCTTTCGATATATTTCTGTGAGCTGCTTCAGAATCTGGGCGTCAGAAAACCATTCTTCATGCCTTACTTCCACGGCCAAGGGATACCCTTTTGGAAAACGTGTTAGAAAGTCCTCCAACCTATCAATATTCTTTGGCCTAAAGTACTCCGGCATCTGCAAAAAGGCCATCCCCAATTTCTCCTCAAAGAAGACCGTTGCATCTACAAAACTTAATACCTTCTCGTCGGTATTGATCAATCTGGAATAGTGGGAAATACTATTCGTTATCTTCGGACAAAATTTGAAGTTCTCCTGGGTTCTGTTCTTCCATTTGATGACCTGTTCTTTTGTGGCATCCTGTAAAATGGACCGTTGAATTCCAATGCATTGAAATAGCTGGAGTAATAAGGCAATTCATCCTTCGTGCCTCTTGGATAGAATCCTTTTAGATCTGCTTTTGACCATTTCGGATAACCCAAATACAGCTGAAAAGATTCTTTATTTTTGATCTGCTTTAGAAAGTCTCGACTTTCCTGATCAATTTCCGGCAAACTAAAATCAATGGATGATGGATCATCAACTCGTCCAAACTTCATATTAAACCCTCTTTTAATAGCTTGCAATTTAATGGATATTATCTTCCTTTGGAAATCATTTCCAAGGCTTTTTCAATAAAGGGATCCCTACGATTTTTTACATCTTCCCAAGAATAACCTACTTCCACATCAGGCTGGACACCTAACAGGTGGTGCTTAGTTCCATCAGAATTGACAACCTTTATACCTGAAAAGGAGACCTGTATTCCGCCCGGAAGATGTAGTAAGTTGATATTGCCATTGGCACCAGCTGTTGGTTTTCCGATGATGGGTCCAATCTTTCCGAACTTTACCCAATCCAGAATACTTTCTGGAGAACTTTGGGTAGCTTGGGCGGCTAGAAAATAGAATTTTGCTTGCGGGTGGTTTCCTTCAGGAAAGAGGTAATCTTTTCCGACCACAAACTTTTTATTCGTTGGTGAAAGAATGTGGTAGCTTAAGAAATGGTCAGAAACGAGGGTGTCTTTCACTAGTCTTCCCAATAGATTTTTCTCCTCCACATCAAGGTTTGAATACCCTCGGAGATCGAATATAATATGCATTTGGGGATCATCAATGTACCTCAAAACCGTATCATTGACAGGATTCTTGGAAAAGTTGAAATAATAGGTGCTATCATTTAACAGTTTGTTTTCTGTACTTTCTAGGAAGGAGGTGTACAGAAATTTATCTTGCTGTTGGTGATCCCTTATGCTTTCGATTTCTTTCTTTTTCTTGGATATGGGATCCATAAAGACCAACTTAGCCAGCGAGTTTTTTGGGCCGTACAATAAATGGAATTCTCCCGCTCTAACGATGAGATTAGCTTCTGATCCTGATCCAAAATACTTTTGGGTTTTCCATAGTTCTGGGATGGTTTTTCCATCGATGCTCAGCAGTTGGTCGCCAATTTGGATCTTATCTTTTAGGTCATCGTTATGGATATTCTGAATGTAATAATTTCCATCGATATGAATGATGGTAATGGGTACAGTATGGGTATACATATCTTCCGTGATGAGATTGGTGAATAAGATATGCGCATCCCGGTAGGTATGTAGCATTTTTCGTAGGCTAAGATCGTATTCCAAGAGGTCAGTAGAGGCAAGTACCTCCGCAAGGGTATTTCTTAGGAGTTCTTCGGCTTCTTTTTCAGATAACGTATTGTAAACATAGGCGGTTTGAAAAACATTCCAAATACTGATCACATTAGCTAACCTTACATTCAGGTCTTTTTGGTTCTCTGGACTGAATAAGGGGTAAGGTAATTTCTTTACATAAGGTCCATTCCAAAAATTGGAAACAGGTCTTGGGTAGGTGTGTTTTTCATCGGCATAAACGGCCAATGGAAAACTGATCTTCAATCGATCTGATAGTTGAAGGGATACAGAATCTCCAATCTGATTCTCTTCTTCGAATATTTTTTGGTCATTTTCTATGAGCCGCATGGTGAATTGTGGTTTAGCCATATTCATCGTATCGGTCAACTCTTTTATACTAAAGCTCTTGCCTTCAATGCTTATGCTGTCTGATGAGAGGCTTAATTTCCCGATCTCATCCATAATCCCCATTTCAATCTGCAAATGAGTTGCCCCTTGCGGGAGGGTGTCGCTCAGGTAAAAGACCCCATTTTCTTCCTTTAAATGATGGCTAGCTCTCAAATCCATTTTTTGGAAAGTTTGGATCAACCTTTCTTTATCGGTAGCATAAGAGAACTTGAGTTGGAAAGGCTTGCCTTGAAGGCCATTCGGAATACGAATGTTTACAAAATTAAAATAGTTTAGCCAGAAATCGGATAACAATGACCTTCTGTTCAACCTAATACTTTTGAAAGCACCGTTGATATTACTATAGAGGTCCATCCCCCTTTGCTGCTTACTAACAACCCTATTTTTAATTTCTTTTGCTGGAGGTAAAGCAAGAATCGTTTTCCCATAGGTCACTTTCAAGGAGGGTTCAAGTGGAAGAAAAAATTTAAGAAGAGAATCTGCTAAGGCTTTTTCTGATTGAGCAGCACGGCTTAACCGAACGCCCTCGACCATTACAGCATCCCATCCTGGTGAGATTAATATGCTATCCACCATATCGGTCGGTGAAAAATGTCGAATTGCCCCAGCAACTTTGGCAAAGGCAGTTAATCGATCAATCTCCTCTTTGTGCTGCTGTGCCTGTGCAGGTAATTGTAAAGATATAAGGCTGGTAAACACTATGAAGGCAAAGAATCTGTTCATCATCATAATAAATCGGTTGTATAAAGTATCTACCTTCGAAAGTCTTAATTTCTTGATAGACATCAAAATACAACCGATTTATTTATGTTTTTTTAACGAAAGATGCTTTTAGGGATAGCTTATTTCAATTTATGTTTTACGCCTGAAAACGTCATTTTTACCGGAATGATAAAGCCATCCTTGTCAAATTTCATTTCATCAATACAGGTTTCACGTTCATTTGCTGCTTTTTTGCCTAAAGGACGACGATGGTAGACGATATAGTATTTATCCTTTTTCGGGATCTTAATCACCGAATGATGACCGGCACTGGTGGCTACCTCGGTATCAGATTCCAATATGGTTCCTATTCGTTTAAAAGGGCCAAATGGCGAGTCTGAAATCGCATAGGCCACCTTATAATTGGGCAATCCCCACCCACCTTCAGACCACATAAAATAATATTTCCCATTTTTAATGAACATAAAAGGTCCCTCTACATAGTTCTCCGGAGTTATCTCCTTATAGATGGTTCCATCTGGAAAAGGAACAATGCTTTTGAAATCATCACTCAATTTCACCACATTGCAATGTCTCCATCCGCCATAATACATGTAATGTTGTCCATCCTTATCCTTGAAAACAAATTGATCTATCGGTTGGGCGCCATTTACGATGTCACTAATAAGCGGTTTGCCGATCAAATCTTTGTAAGGTCCCTCTGGTTTATCGGCAACTGCCACACCAATTCCGCCTACTTCTCCTTGATGAACATCATTTGCCCCAAAGAAAAAATAATATTTACCCTTATTATGGACCACACTGGGTGCCCACATGGCTTTTTGCGCCCAACTTACATTACTGTTTGTCAACACCTTTTCATGTTTCTTCCAGTTCACCAAATCCTTGGAGGAGAAGGCGTCGAAAAAAATCTGTTTTTCGTAAGGAGCGGAGTAGGTTGGGAAAATCCAATATTCTTTGTTGAGGATCATCCCTTCCGGATCGGCATACCATCCAGGAATAACAGGGTTCTGTTGAGCGAGCGCGGTTGAAGAAAATAAACAGGCAAAAAATAACGATTTGAAATATGTAGATTTCATAGATTAAAGGTTTTAGTTGGCTTAAATATACAAAAAAAGAGCTAACCTTGGGTTAGCTCAAAACAACTGATTTTGGGTTATATATAAAGAAATTACAATTTGTATAAAGAAATTACAATTTTGGATCTAAAAAAATATTATTTGACAGGGTAAGTCACTACGACATTGCTGATTTTCCAGCCATCTTTCGAATTACATAACGTAACGTAATCGTTTCTGGTGAAGTTTTCAAAGGTTGTGGTGATCTGCACGATGCTACAATCTTCATTCTTCTCAATGAATTTGTAATCGGATTCACATTCCATTTTTACATTTTTCAAGGATTTCAAATACTTTACCATAGCTTTTTTCTTGATGTTCTCCGAGCTGCGGCTGTTTGGCGTAGAGTAATAGAAATCGTTGGTGAACATGTGATCTACCAATTCGATATTGCCTCTTAACGTAGCATCGATGTAATGGTCTACGATGGTTTCTACTTTAGCAAATTTAACTGGCCCTTCCATTTCATTTGCAAATAATGTACTTGATAAAAAAGTCATTACGGTGGTTACGATTAAAGTGATTAGCGTTTTCATATCTTTTTATTTTTTTTATGGTTAATTGTTATAATTATTTGATTCAAAGGTATATGGAAAAGCAACGCCCAAACATAGCGTTTAGGCGTAATCACATTAATTTTCGGTGAATCCCCGAAAAATTTCGGCGAAATTATTTTGCATTTAAGAAGAATCGGTGAAAGAATGCCTTTCTACCCAATTTTAAAGGATGTCATCGTCAAAGCGCCGGCAACTGCAGCATCATTAAAGATGGTCAACTCCTCGTTTTTCTCCTGTAGTGCCAAGGCATACAGCATGGGGATATAGTGTTCAGGCGTTGGAATCGCCAATTGGAACTCTTTTCCCTGTTTATGGAAATCTATTAATGGGGCGTGGTTTCCGGAATTGATAAATTCCTTCATTTTTTCATTGGCTGTCTGTGCCCAATCAAAAGCATAACCTATCGTGTTCAGGTTTTTCCAGGAAACCAATCCCAGGTTATGGACGATATTTCCAGAACCGATGATCAACACCCCTTTCCTTCTTAAGGCTGCCAATTCTTTGGCCAATGCATAATGATGCGAAGCAGGTTGGGTATAATCGATGCTCATTTGAATAATCGGAACATCCGCATTAGGGTAAAGGTGTTTGACGACCGACCAGGAACCATGGTCCAAGCCCCATTTCTCATCCAGATGTACCTCTTTACTACCGACGATCTCTTTTACGGCGTTAGCAAGTTCAGGAGAACCTGGTGCCGGGTATTGTACATCGAAGAGCGCTTGTGGGAATCCACCAAAATCATGGATGGTGGTTGGGTTTTCCATAGCCGTTACGAAGGTGCCTCGGGTTTCCCAGTGGGCAGAAACGACCAATATAGCGGTCGGTTTTTCTATTTCATGACTGATTTTCCTAAATCCCTGAACAAATTCATTCTCTTCAATAGCATTCATAGGACTACCATGGCCAAGAAACAGTACTGGCATCTTCTCCGAATGATTCAATTCATCCACGAATTTATTCAAGCTATTTAACTTAACGGCCAGGCCGGTAAGGGGAAGAGCAGCTGCTGCGGCAAGGAATTGTTTTCTGTTCATATCATCCATTTTCTTTGTCCTTTCTATTCTGATAATGATACAAAGGTCGTAAGAATAGGATGGAGGGTGGTATGAATATTCGGAAAAAAGATATGATAATTAGGAAATCAAACGTCTCATTTCCTCTCGGAATTCCGATGGGGTCTGTCCGGCTTTCTTCTTGAATACACTCGTGAAGTAAGCTTTATCGGTATATCCCAACTCAAAGCCAATCTCTGCTACGGTTTTATCTGTGCTGAGCAGAAGGTTTTTGGCCTCGATCAACTTTCTGGTTTCGATGATTTCGGATACCGATTGTTGAAGGATATTTTGGGTGATGCTGTTCAGGTTTCGAGCGCTCATGAATAATTTCTCCGCATAATACGCTACTCCTTCTGGTCTTCTGAAATTCTCTTCCAAAATACTGAGGAAGTTTTTAAACGTTGTATCCTGGTTTTTGTAGAGTTGCAATGTGTCTGGCTCCTGTTTCTGCCGTTTATCTTCAATCATGATAAACAAGCTGCTCAATAATTCCCTAACAATAGAAAGCGATGGCTTTTCCTGTTTCATTTCATCAGCAATTAATTTGCAGATGATGATCAATCTTTCAAAACATCTGCCTTCCTCAAATTGGAGATTAGCATTTTCATGGTAGTTGCTGTATAGGTTAAAGGTAGTTTCGGGAATAAATTCACTCTTGAAACGTAAAACCCAGTATAAACATTCTCCATGAAGGAGCTCGGGCGATACACGATGGATTTTACCGCGGGTAACAAAACAAACGAAGGGAGCTTCATATTGATGCGTCTTAAAATCAATAAAATGATCAATCTTTCCTTTTACACCGATGATGAGTTCTTCAAAATCGTGCTGATGGGCTTCATTTAGGGAAGAATGGATCCTTTCCACTTCTTTTTCGTCAACTTGGTAGATTTTAAATAGATTTTCCATGTGATTTATCCCTTCTATCTTAAAATTGCATAAAATTTTAATAAATCAAAGCTAAAAACCTATAATTTTTATTTGAGGAGGCTCTGTTCTAAATTGGTTATTTCCTTATATACCAAAAAATCAAACGCCAAGGATATTTTGCCTAAATAAAGCACGCGATTAAATGAGTTTTCTTTAATTTATCTCTATTTTAATAAAAATATCCTCAATAAAATTCAAAATATATTTCATTTTTAATATTTAAAAACTATTTTTGATGTAATTAATTTAAATTTTATGGTTTTATCAGGTAAAAAGTCAATTATTCCTTCCCTTTTAATGGGTTTTGTGGTAATAATCTCCATAGTTTTCACCAAAACGCCCAAAATAAATGAAACATCAAGCTATAATTATGCAGATATCGCTTGGATGCTTACCTCTACAGCCTTAGTTTTGATCATGACGCCTGGTTTGGCCTACTTTTATGGTGGAATGGTGAAGAAAAAGAATGTAATTTCTACCATGTTGCAGAGTTTTATCTGTATGGCAGTAGTCGCGGTCATTTGGGTGGTTTTCGGATTCAGTCTCGTTTTTGGAGAATCCCTCGGAGGGATCATCGGAAATCCACTCAGTTTTTTTATGTTCAACCATGTGCTGGAACATGAACCTTGGGAGGCTGCCGCAACCATCCCATTTGCCTTATTCGCCATCTATCAATTGAAATTTGCGATTATTACACCTGCTCTGATCACGGGAGCTTTTGCAGAACGCATCAGGTTCACTTCCTATGTGCTTTTCATCTGCCTCTTTTTCATTTTCATCTATGCACCATTGGCACATGCCACTTGGCATCCTTCCGGGATTCTCTTCAAGATGGGTGTGCTCGATTTTGCAGGCGGAACGGTGGTTCACATGTCTGCTGGACTTACCGCTTTGGCATCGGCTATTTATCTAAAACGGGGCAAAGACTATCATCAACACAATCCGGCTAGGATTACCTATGTGTTATTAGGCACCGGCATGCTCTGGTTTGGTTGGATAGGTTTCAATGCCGGATCTGCATTTGGGGCGAATGCCCTAGCTGCTACCGCATTGATCACCACTTCCACCGCTTCTGGAGCAGCCGCTTTGACCTATATATTTTTGGATGCAGCCAAAGGCATAAAACCTTCAGCAATGGGGGTATGCATTGGTGCGGTGGTCGGTTTAGTTGCCATAACACCAGCAGCAGGATTTGTTACCTTCGGACATTCCCTGGTAATCGGTTCGGTAGCCGCTGCGGTCAGTAAGTTTGTGATCGAATGGCGGACAAAATCCAGAATTGATGATACCCTGGATGTTTTTCCCAGCCACGGCGTAGGAGGGATGGTCGGTATGCTATTGACCGGCGTATTTGCCAGTAAGCACATCAATCCGGCCATACCGGATGATGGCCTTTTCTTTGGTGAGTGGAAGTTATTCAACGCCCATGTGATTGGCCTACTTGGAGCGGCTGTTTTTACACTCGTTATGGCATTTTTTCTATTAAAAGTTACAGATATGATTTCACCCCTAAGGGTAACCGAGGCCGAAGAAGAAGTTGGCCTGGACGTTTCTCAGCACGGCGAAAGATTATAAGATTCTTTCCTATCCAATTCCCCTAAATTAGACCCTAATGATCATCAATCGTTAGGGTTTTTTCAATTAAATAAAACCATATCCAGGTTTTACTGTTCTAATAATAAGATCAATAGGAAAAAATATGCATTTTAAAAAATCAACCATAATTTGTCTGTTTTCAGCTGTAGCACTTTTTGCTATAAGTTGTAATTCCAACCAAAAAACAGAGGGTGAAGGCACGGACCTGACACCTGTTGAAGGAAACGACCCAACCCGCTATAATCTTAATGAGCCCGATAAGGACTTAATAGAATTGGACTCCAGCAAAATGGACTCCACCATTATAGATTCTGCTCAGTAAAAATCATTCTTTTATATTTTTGTTAGTCAAGCCTGAAGGTGTCATGCCCATCAGGCTTTTTTATTTATATTTACGGAAAATTAGTAGATATGAACCGCTTTCTCCTGCTTCTCTTTCTTGTTCTTCAATTATCTGTTGCCATAGGGCAGCACCGCTTGGTAGGAACGGTTATCCACAGCGATACCAAGGAACCTATTGCCGGCGCTTCCGTTTATATCAATAACTCTTCCATAGGTACCAGTACTGATAAAGCTGGTAATTTCAGTTTACAGCTTGCTCAGGCTTCTGTTTATGAATTGGCCGTATCAGCAATGGGGTATCATGCCACAACGGTTCAGGTGCAAGTTCCTCAGGAAGGGAAACTGCAAATCTCCATGAAAGAACGGGCAACGCAGATTGAGGAAGTGGTGGTAACCAATTATGTCAAAGATGGATGGTCGAAGTGGGGGCGTTATTTTACTGAAACATTGATTGGACTGGGTTATTATGCCGATCAGACGAAGATCCTGAATCCCGAAGTGGTCCGGTTCAGGTACAATCAGAAAGAGAAAATCTTAACCGCTTCCTGTACAGCACCTTTAATCATCAGGAATGAAGGGCTTGGGTATGAGATTGTCTACGAATTGGTTCGGTACAGTTCCAACTTTACGACCAAATTCTTTTCCTACGCCGGTAATTCCTTTTTCCGGGACATCGGGAAGGGTAAGAAGAAATTTACACAAGCACGAAGAGATGTCTATGATCTCTCTTTCAAAAAGTTCCTAAGAGAAACCTTAAAAGGCGATTGGGAGAAGGAAGGATATGTGGTTCGAAAATCGGTGCATAAGGAAAATGAGGTTAAAAAGCAGGCGGATGAAAAATTGAAAGCTATCAATAAGGAAGTTTTTGATAAATACAATTTTAACTTTAACCTCTATTATGCTTCCCAGAAAGAAGTTTTGCCCAGTCATGTAGAAGCCTTACGGGCGCAATCTCGACAGCACGAATCCATTACCTACCTGATGGGGATCATGAAACCCCATCAAATCATTTCAGGAAGAGATACCGCTTTGGGTTTGGTTCAAATAGATTTTCCAGACTACCTTTATATCATCTATCCAGAACGCTTTGCCAAATCCAAAAATCCTATGCTTAAGAAAGCCGCTTCGCAGGTAACCGAAGTGTTTCTTCCGAATAAAGAAGGGATATTGCTGGATGTCTATGGAGGTTATTTCCCAACCAACAATTTGGTAATGATAGGGTACGGAGTAGCTTATGCCAAATTGGGGTTCTTATTACCCTATGATTATGAAGAGCCCGAAAAATCCCGTAATAAATAATCCAAGCCCAATTTCTATGGAATCCATGGATTTATGCTTAGCTTTATTGGATAAAATCACGAAATAATTCGCATAGAACTGGCTGCCCATGGGGATGTTAATTATAGGATGTATATTGGCTATCATCGTAGGGGTCACCCTGGGGATGATCGGAAGTGGGGGTACCATTCTTACCGTACCGATCCTGGTATACATCATGGGGGTAGACCCTGTATTAGCGACCACCTATTCCTTATTTGCCATAGGCATCACCTCTTTTATCGGTGGAACAAGAGGGATCATTAAAAAGGAGGCCGATATCAAAAAGGTTTTCAGCTTTGGTCTTCCCTCTCTCATCGTTGTCTTCCTTACGCGGTCCTTTATCCTTCCCTTGGTTCCAGAAGTCATCCATATTGGTCCATACGCCATTCAACAGAATGTAGCCTTGATGATCTTGTTTTCCTTCGTGATGCTGGCATCATCGATCAGTATGATCCGGACAGCCCAAAAGGGCATTGAAACCCCTAAAGTAGCGCATGTGGTTCCTTTGGAAATCATTATTTTACAAGGTGCTTTTGTAGGGCTTATCACCGGATTGGTTGGAGCAGGAGGGGGATTCTTGATCATTCCTGCTTTGGTGAATTTTTACTTTTTACCCATGCGGAGGGCTGTTGCCACCTCCCTGATCATCATCACCATCAATTCCTTCTTTGGTGTCTTAGGGGATATCGAGAAATTTGCGGAATTTGACTGGAAATTATTGGGCTTTTATACCGCTGGAACCGTATTAGGAATTTTCATAGGCTTTGCCTTTGCCGATAAGGTATCCAATAAATCCCTAAAGATCAGCTTCGGCTATATGATCCTGATAATCGGAGCCTACATCTTGGTCAGGGAAACCTTGTTGGCCTAACATCCAACCAAAAATAGACAATCGTTTGCATGAAGCGATTCAGAAAAGAAATCTGTATCTTGATGTACATCTAAAACCTAATCTTATGTTTCAAGCTAGAAATAAATGGATTACCCTGTTTTCCATAGCTGTTTTGAGCTGCCAGTTACGGCCTGCTATAGCACAGCAGCGGCCTATAGTACCTGCCACTTTTCAGGAATTACCTGATCCGACTTCGGATGTACGATCCGATTGGTCAGCCGTCAAATCTGGATTGCATTCCTCTTTTGTGAGTATAGATAAGCGTTATCCCAAATCCGTTGCTCCACAAATTTCCGTAGATAAAGAACAATCACTTATTGGATGGAAAGGCGAGCGTGTGTCTGCACAGATTCTGATCTGGTCTGCCCAATCCCAACAGGATTTAAAAGTAGAGGTGTCGGATTTTAAAGGCCAGAACAATTCCAGGATACCTTCCAACCAGTTATCAGCAAGATTTATTCGTTATGTGATGACGGATGAATTTGCTTCAGGATGTGGACATCGGAAACCAGAAGATTTCGCATCCTCCCTTTCGCCTGATATGTTGGATAACCTCAGCAAAATGGATCTGGATGCAAAAACAGTAAGACCTGTTTGGATTACGGTGAATATTCCGGCCAACGCCAAACCAGGGAAATATCAAGCAAGGGTAAGCGTATCTTCAGCTAATCAGAAAACCCAGCAATTAAGCCTATCCCTGGAGGTCTTGAATGCACAGATGCCCAAGGTGGTGAATTGGACCTTCCACCTAGACCAATGGCAACATCCTTCTGCTGTGGCTAGGGTAGAAGGCCTTGAGGTCTGGAGCGATGCGCATTTTGAAGCCATGAAACCTATTTATAAGCCCTTGGCCGAAGCGGGACAAAAGGTGATTACGGCGACCCTGAATAAGGACCCTTGGAATGTACAGACCTATGATCCTTATGAGGACATGATCCTGTGGAAAAAACAAAAGGATGGTTCTTGGAGCTATGATTATCAAATTTTTGATCGTTGGGTGCAGTTTATGATGGATATGGGCGTGAATAAAATGATCAATTGCTACTCCATTATCCCTTGGAACAATGAGATCCATTATCAAGACCAATCATCCGGAAAGTTAGTCAATGTGATTGCTAAGCCTGGAACGCCCATATTCGAAGAACTATGGACGCCTTTCTTGAAAGATTTTGTGAAACATCTTCAGGGTAAGGGCTGGTTGGAGCGAACCAATATTGCGATCGATGAACGCGAGCGTGCGCAAATGGATGCAGCCTTTAGCCTGATGAAAAAGGTCGCTCCAGAATTGGGGATTTCCTATGCCGATAACCAGAAAACCTATCAACGGTATCCAGATAGCGAGGATATCAGTATCGCAGTAGGACATCCCTACTCCCTGGAGGACCTGATCGATCGTAGGAACAGAGGATTGAATTCCACTTTTTACATCTGTTGCTCGGATGCTTTTCCGAATCAATTCACCTTTTCAGATCCTGCAGAATCCACCTATTTGGGCTGGTATGCATTGGCCTCTGGATTTGACGGTCTTTTAAGATGGGCCTATAATTCTTGGGTGGAAAATCCTTTGCAGGATTCCAGGTTCCGGACCTGGCCGGCTGGAGATACCTATATCATCTACCCGAAAGGCCGAAGTTCGATCCGTTTTGAGCGGATGCTGGAAGGCATCCAGGATTATGAAAAAGTACTGCTGCTTCAACAAGCCTTACAAAAGAAGGGCGATCATGAAGCCATGGAAGCCATGGCAAATGCGATCGCCAAACTGAATAATCCAAAGCGATTTGAGGGATGGAATGCGGACCTGAATAAAGCCAAAGCATTGCTGAACGAGCTGTCGAGAAAGCTTTAAATAAAATTAAAATATAAATAAATAGGGAAAGGCCAGGGGTCTTTCCCTATTTTGTTTTTAGGATTATTTTAATATATTTGAAAATACAATTAACGTTTTAGTAGCTTTAAAACGAACTTTTCTTACGATATAAACCCTAATCAACACCTAAAAACAAAATGAAAATAATGACAACATCAAGAAAGATTTGGATCTTGGGATTCCTGTGTGGGGTACTCAGCTTACCTTTGAAAGCACAGAACTGGCATCGTACCGATGAAGATCGTGCGGTAGCAGTAGAAGTAGATACCTTGAAGAAAAAGGGGTTTACCTTAATTTGGATCAATAAGGAAAAGAATTTTGATCCAACCTTGAAAAAGCAATTGATAGACACCTATTTTACCAATTACCCGAAATTGGCAAAGACATTTAATAAGAAAACACGCAAGGAGGTTACTTTCATTATTGATCCGGACTATAAAGGGGTTGCGGCTACGGCGGGAGGAATTGTTCGCTATAGTCCAGGTTGGTTCGCCAAGAATCCGAAAGATATCGACGTCGTAACCCATGAAGTGATGCATATTGTGCAGGCTTATCCAAATAATGCAGGACCATGGTGGATTACCGAAGGTATTGCCGACTATGTGCGCTTTAAATATGGTGTTGCCAATGAAGAAGGGAATTGGCGATTGCCGGAATATAACCCAAAACACAAATACACCGATTCCTACCGAATCACGGCGCGGTTTTTTAATTGGATCGAAACGAAAGTAAAAAAGAATACCATGAAAAACCTCGATCTGGCGATGCGGTCGAAAAGTTATACCCCAGATTTTTGGGTAAAACAGACAGGTAAGACCATTGATCAATTATGGGAGGCATATGCCGCTAATCCTGCTATATAAAGCAATTTAATATGAACATACACAGAAGATTTTCAAGATTTCTATTTGCCGTGCTGATGCTACCTGCTTTTTCTTCCGCTCAGGAAGGGAATTTAGGTCAATATGTAAAACCTTTAATCGGAACAGCGAAGATGGGGCATACTTTCCCTGGCGCTACGGTGCCGTTTGGCGCAGTTCAATTGAGCCCAGATACCGATACCATTCCTTACGCCGTCGACGGAAAATATACAGGAGATGTCTACCGTTATTGTGCCGGTTATCAGTACGATGATCCTACGATTGTAGGCTTTAGCCATACCCATTTCAGCGGGACCGGACATTCGGATCTGGGGGATATCCTGGTGATGCCGAGCCAAGGTAAGGTTTTGCTGAACCCTGGTACGGCCGATAGACCTCAGGATGGATACCGCTCGCCATACAGCCACGACAATGAAGTGGCGGAAACCAACTATTATAAAGTACGCTTGGATAAACATAATATTCTGGCTGAATTGACCACGAGTACCAGGGTAGGCATGCATCGGTATACTTTCCCATCCAATAAGCAATCCCATCTGGTATTGGACCTAACAGCTGGAATCTACAATTACGATGGGAAAAACGTGTGGACAGTTGTTCGGGTATTGAATGATTCAACCATCACAGGTTTTCGCCAAACCAATGGTTGGGCAAGAACGCGGACAGTTTATTTCGCGATAAAGACTTCGAAGGCTTTTAAGAATTACGGTGCGAAATATTTCGATAGCAACGTGCAGTATAAAGGTTTTTGGCGCAAATTCAATCAACAGGATAACTTCCCGGATCTAGCGGCCCATAACATCAAAATGCATTTGGATTTTGATACCGAAGCAGGAGAGCAGATCATGATGAAAGTGGCTCTGAGCCCCGTGAGCATGAAGAATGCCTTGGCCAATATGGAACTGGAAACCCCGGACTGGAACTTTGACCAGGTGGTAGCAAAAGGAAAGCAGGCCTGGGAATCGGAATTGGGGAAATTCAAAGTGGATATGTTGAACAAGGAAGATCTGATTAATTTTTATACCTCGGTTTACCATGCTAACCTGATGCCTACGGTCTATATGGACAGTAATGGCGAATACAAAGGTCTGGATCAAGAAATACATAAGGCAGAAGGTTTTGTGAACTATACCTCTTTCTCGCTGTGGGATACATTTAGGGCTTTCCATCCCTGGTTGAATTTGGTGGATCCGAAAAGGAATGCAGACATCGTTGCATCGATGATGGCGCATTATGATCAATCGGTGATGAAGATGTTGCCGATCTGGTCGCATTATGCCAATGATAACTGGTGTATGAGTGGCTATCACTCGGTTTCTGTGATCGTGGATGCCATCATGAAAGGAGTTTATCAAGGGGATGCGGAAGCCGCATTGGCTGCTTGCGTACAGACGGCGAAGACCAGAAGGTATGAAGGGATCGGTGAATATATGGATCTGGGCTATGTTCCAGATGATGTAAATGGGACTTCGGTGTCCAATACCCTGGAATATGCCTATGATGATTGGTGTATCGCCCAGTTGGCGAAGAAATTAGGAAAAGCGGATATTGAAGCCGAATTTTCTAAACGAGCTGAAAATTGGAAGAACCTGTATGATAAGCGGATCGGATTTATGCGTCCAAAAGACAGCAAAGGGAATTTCAGGGAGAAATTTGATGTGCTGGAGACTCATGGTCAAGGCTTCATCGAGGGGAATACCTGGAATTATTCGCTTTATGTGCCACATCAGCCTGTGGAAATGATGGAGGTGATGGGCGGACAGAAGCGTTTTGAAACCTACCTGGATTCCTTGTTTACTATGCACCTTCCAGATAAATATTTTGAGCATACCGAGGATATCACCCGAGAGGGCATCATCGGGAATTATGTGCATGGAAATGAACCTTCGCACCATGTGGCCTATTTGTATAATATCACCAAAAGCCCGTGGAAAACGCAAGAACGCGTAAGACAGATTATTCGTAACCAGTACCATAATGGAGCCGCAGGATTAGGAGGAAATGACGATTGCGGGCAGATGAGTGCGTGGTATCTGTTCACTTCCTTAGGTTTTTATCCGGTATCTCCAGGTTCAACAGCCTATTGGATCGGTAGCCCATTGGTGAAATCGGCCGAGGTAAAATTGCCCGATGGAAAAGTGTTGAAAGTTCTGGCCAAGAACCAGTCGGAGAAGAATGTATATGTTCAGAAAGTCCTGTGGAATGGTACAGAAATTAAGGATTTCTTGATCAACCATGAGGATATCATAAAAGGAGGAGAGCTCAGCTTTTTGATGGGATCTAAACCTAAAAAATAAATATCCAAAATGAAGAAGCCGTATCGATTTTACACGATACGGCTTCCCATTTACTTAACAAAAATATTTTACCCGAATATTTTTATTTAGCTTTTTCCCAACCTGGATTCTGTTCCAGGTTTTTATTTAATACCAAATCCTCGATAGGGATAGGGAAGAAGTACATTCTTTCGTTGAAAGTTCTTCCATTTGGCAAGGTTTGCGCATAAGGTAAGATCAATCCTTCACTGCTTAAAACCACATCAGAACCTACTTTAACTGTAGGATACTCGCTCTGATTGAATTTCATCCCCTCAACTGGCATAGAAAGTAATTTCAACGCTTTCCAACGGATCAAATCGTCCCAACGGGTGTTTTCAAATGCCATTTCAATTCTACGCTCTCTTCTGATCTCTCTTAAAGTAGGTGATACGGAATATCCAACGTAGGTGGTATAGATCTGGTCCAAGCGTGGATCGCTTGGCTCTTCACCAATCTTCAAAGCAGGCATTGCTACACGCGCTTTGATCACATTAATGGTTTTATCCAATACATCCTGTGTAATCTGGCCTAATTCAGCTTTTGCTTCCGCATAGTTCAATAAGATTTCGGCATAACGCATCACTGGAGCAGCCTGAAGACCATTCTGGGTTCTTGCCCAATCTGCAGGACTATCGTAGAACCATTTTGCCCAACGGTAACCTGTAACTGCTAGATTTCCGATAGCCGTATTAGTTCCCCTGATACCCGGTAATGGATTTGCCGTCGTACCTGTCATGCCGATACCTGTTTTCAAGGTGTATTTACCAGGTAAAGCTATCGACTGACTTAAACGTGGATCTCTGTTTTCAAATTCTAAAGCCAAGGTGTTTTTGCCTTTATACAATGGGCTGGTAGAAATGGATTTACCATCGATACATAGATAATCATCCACCAAACTACGCGTTGCACTGCTACCTCCGTTTCGGTTGTTCTGTGCAAAATAACGGCTGAATGCAGAGCCTAAAGTAAGCGAAGCATTATATCCTCGCCAATAGACAATCTCTTTATTTCCAGCATAGCTTTCCTTTGCAAATAAACCGTTATACACATTATCTTTATCGCCTGTAACAATTGCATATTTGCCAGTCATTAAAGCTTCTGAGGCTGCGATGGATAGTTGAAGGTATTTCTCCGCGTTTTGTCCGCCATGGTATTTTCTGAAGGTACCTTCGTACAGCCCGATCCTGGATTTTAGGAAATAAGCCATATCCTTATTGATACGTCCAGAGTTGTTGGCGTTCGATGGTAATAATTCAATGGCTTTATCCAAAACCATCAATACGCTATCCATCACTTCCGCTCTTGGATTTCTTTTGGCGAATAATTCTTCGGAATTGGTCTGAAGGTCTTTGGTCAACCAAGGCACATCTCCAAAAAGTTTTACTTTTTCAAAATACTCCAATGCTTTAAAGAAATTGATCTCGCCAAGATAAATGGCGTAATCCGCTTCAGGAATACTGGTTTTTTTGTAATTGTTCAAAAAGTAATTGATATGACGTAGGTTCTCCCAATTCCAACCTCCCGAACCGGATTTACCAGTTAGGTAGGCGATATAATCGTTATTTGTTACTGTTGAATAATTCGTGGTAACCGCATTATCGGTAACCAGGTCACCATAGACCAATTGAGCTTCATTGATACCTTTAGGATCCACATTATTGGCTTGAAAATCGGTTCCGAATCCAGCCAAATATTTAGGATATAGTGTGTTCACGTAAAGTTCAAAGTCGCTTTTTGATTTCCAGAAATTTGCTTCTGAACGATTGGCCTCTGGATAGCGATCTAAAAAATCGTCATTACATCCTGACAATAAGCTTAATGACAGGAGGCCGGTAAATAATAATTTATTGGTTTTCATATAGATTCACGTTAAAAAGTTGCCTGAATACCAAATGCATAGGATTTCATAACTGGATAATCCATGCTCAATAATTCAGGGTCAAATGTTTTAGGCACTTTTTTGAATTCTAACAGGTTGAAGGCAGAAACATTCAATTTAATTCTTTTGAATTTAATAGCTTCTGCATAAGCTGTTGGAAGGGTGTAACCTAGGGAAAGGTTTTTCAATCTCAAATATGCGCCATTTTCTAAATATCGGGTTTGAACTTGTCTGTTTTTTCCTGCAACGTAATAACCAGGGAATTTAGCGCCTGTGTTTTCAGGTGTCCAAGAATCATTGTACACATCGTAGGTTCCGGTTGCTCCTACACCCCAATATAAATTATTTCCAATCCAAACATCTCTTTTTCCTACCCCTTGTAAGAATAAGTTGAAATCAAATCCCTTGTACCTCAAGTTACCATTAAATCCGTAGGAATACCTTGGAGTACTGTTACCAATAATTTTACGGTCACCAGGGTTTTCTAAGGTGTTGTTTCCGGTAGTAATGGTTCCATCACCATTCAAATCCACATATCTAACATCGCCAGGGTACCATAAGGTAGCTAAGTTCTTTTGGCTCACAGCCGGGTTTACAGCAGCAATCTCTTCCGCATTTTGGAATAAACCATAGGTCTCATATCCCCAGATATCGCCAATCATACCGCCTGAATATAACATACTTAATAAGTTGTTAACATTTCCAAGATAAGTGATGACTTTGGATTGATAATCTCCTAAAGTTAAAGCAACATCATAGCCTAAGCCAAAATTGGTTTCATTCTTATATTTAGCGATCAATTCCCAGCCTTTAGATTGAAGTTCGCCCGAATTACTTACTGGTGCTTTTGCGCCCAACACTGCTGGGTAGCTAGCTCCATCTGTTAAGATGTCGGTTGTGTTTCTTTTGTACCAATCAAAATTGATCTCCAGATTTTTGAACATGGTCAAATCTGCACCAATATTAAAGGTAGTTGCAGTTTCCCATGTGAAATTGGCATCAATTAATCCTGGTGCTGTGATATAGCTTGGACGTAATCCTCCTAATTCATAAGGCAAGTTTTGGTATTGTTGTAAGATGGGTAAATAGTCGTAGTTGTTAACTTCCTGATTTCCAATACTTCCATATGATCCTCTAATTTTTAGGAAGGAAACTACATTGTTCCAATCTTGCGCAAAATTTTCTTGAGAAACTACCCAACCCGCTGAAACAGATGGGAAGAAATGAAAACGTCTGTCTTTTGGGAAACGGGAAGACCCATCGTAACGACCATTGGATTGGATTAGGTATTTTCCTTGATAGTCATAGCTTAAGCGATAAAAGATACCTCTCACTGCCCAATCCGTAAAACCATCATTTAAGGTCATCATCCCCGTAGCACCATTTGCATAATCGATTCCTTCCGTGATATCTTTCTTATCGATCCATATGGAATTATAATTATACCATTCCTGATTATAACCTAATAATCCAGAGATATTGTGTCCAGATTCGAAGGATTTAGCATAATCTGTATATAAATTGATGGTATATTGATTAGACCTACTTCTAGCATCATAAATACTGGAAGGATTGGTGTGCGAGTTGACTGGCTTCAAACCACCTGGTTCAATACGGTTGAGGATTGGAATAATTCTTTTGAATTGGGTGTTTACTGTTTTATAAGACAGGTCTCCACGGATATTCCATCCCGGTATCGGAGTGATGGTAGGGTTAACCAAAATAAGCATATTCTCATCATTATCCGTTGCTCTGGAACCGTAGTCCATAAAAGAAAGGATATTATCCGTATAGAATCTTCCACCTGGAAAATCGTCTGGCGTGAAAAGTGGCATATTGACATTTCGACCAGGTTCCTGCGCCAAAGCAGTCCACCATCCGCCTTTACCAGAAGGATTAACCGGCTCTGTATAGCGTTTGTAGGAGTAGTTATTTCTGGTATCAATTTTAAACCAGTCATTCACTTTCACTCCTACATTTGCAATAACATTATAACGATTTAATTTATCGGTGTTCAATCTATAGATACCATCTTGGTTTTGATAGCCTGCAGAAGTATAATAAGTTACTTTATCATTTCCTCCGGAGATGGATAAGGTATGCTTCTGCATCGGAGAAGAAGGTGCTAATGCTTCGTGGTATGGATTGATATTAGCAACCCAAACCGGAGATCCTTTAGCATCAAGATAATATGGGCTTGTCGTTGTTGGGTTAGCCATGAATTCCTTGATTTTCTCCAATTTCTCTAATTCAGCTGCACCAGCAGTTTGTCCATTTTGGAGGGCAAAACCTTTGATATAGGCATCTTGAAGATCGTAGGCATTCATCACATCAGGAATAGCGGTAGCTTTGCTCCATTGAAAGGAATTGGAATAGTCTACATTCGATCTACCTGCTTTACCTGATTTGGTAGTGATCAATACCACCCCGAATGCGGCTCTAGAACCGTAGATAGCACTTGCAGAGGCATCCTTCAACGTGGTTACAGATTCCACATCTTCGGGATTGATGTTGTTGAAATCCATTTGGATTCCGTCTACTAAGATCAACGGCGAGCCATTAGAGGCTTGATATTGTTTAGAATCCGTATTATAACTTAAGGAAGTCGTACCACGGACATTTAAATTCGTGTTGGCATTAGGTGAACCATTACCTGCAGAGGCATTTAAGTTCGGGATCAATCCTTTTAAGGCTTGGCCTAAATTGGCAACTGGTCGGTTATTGATCTGATCCGCATTGACTTGCGTGATAGCGCCTGTAAGGTCTTTCTTTTTCTGGGTACCAAAACCCACAATCACCACTTCATCCAGGACTTCATCGGAGGAAGACATGTTTACCGTGGATGCGGCGCTTGCCAGCACCTCTTTGGTCTGATAGCCTACATAACTGAATACAAGGGTACTGGAAGCAGAAGGGACGGCGATACTGAACTTACCATCAGCTTCCGTGCTGCTTCTGGTTGTTGTGCCTTTTACACTTACTGTTACGCCTGCCAAGGGTTGGCCATCGTTGCCTAATACAGTTCCATTAACTGTTTGCTGTAATCCTACTTTAGCAGAGGGAATTGCATTTATTCCAGCATAGCTGTTCGCATCTGCAAAATTGGAATAAAGGAATAAACTAGAGGAAAACAGAACAATTTTCCAATTTAGCCTACTTGGTTTAATTGGTTTTCTGAATCGTAAATTGTTCATTGTTGGTGTTTGATTACAATAATTTTTTTGGATGAAATTTAGAATTTGCTTTAGTGCTATAATTTGCATCCAATGTAGACGATAAGAATTGCTTAATCAAACGAAATCAACGGAAACGATTGCATTAACCAGTTATATTTATTTCATATAAAGAATAAAATATGTTTATAATATGAGGTGTTTGGTTAAAAATATTTAATTTTTAAAAATTAATAATTAGAGGACAAAAATTGGTTTTTTAATTATTTTTAAATTTTGGTACTATTTTCAGGATGTAGGATCTCATTTCTTCTTCTGTCACATCGACCTCTGCAATGGAAATAGGGATGATTCCCTTTTTTGCTTTAACAAACGTATCTCTGACGAAGAAATTCTTCATTCTGGCGGCATATTTGTCGGGATCACTTACCTGAATCTCCATATAACTTTTGTTTAAGAAGATGTCTGCAATATCTTCAGAATGGATAAATCCGGCTGCTTTGGCAATCGGAGTGGTCTGTGCCTCGATTCCTTCGGTGGAAATTCGGATAGCTGTTTCATCGGGGCTCTTGGGTGCCAACTTTAATTTTAACCAACCCCCAAATCCCAATAAAAAGACAAATATAGAACCAACACGACCCATGAGCCAAACTCTGGTTTCGATGAACCAGATGAAGATAACCAGGGCGATTCCGATAACCGCTATCAGTAAGAACATATTCGCCATTTTGTTCTGACCTGCTTTTCCGTATTTTATTTCTATTGTATCCATCGTATCTATTTATAAATCGTTCTTCAATGCAAATGCAAATTCTTTTATGTTTTTTTCTGGCCAAGGAGAGTACCAATGGTAAGCCTTTCCAGACTGTATCAGATCGATTTGCCTTATACTCACCAGATGCTGATCTACGATCAATGCCAACACCGTCTTGGGATCCTTAGATTTTAATTGGTCGATCTTTTTGATGTCCCCATCGGCCAATTGAAAGGATATACCAAAAGAATAGGGTGCGACTTCAACAAATTCGACTTGCGATAGATGATGAGCCGGAAGTAAAGGCTCAGGGTTGAATTTGCTGTTCTGTGGCATCTGGCTATCATATACTTCAACATGATAAACGCCATTTGGTTTTTCTATGGTGAAAAAGGCAAATGGATTTGCCTGATCGGGCTTTCCCGTTTCCTTAACTCCAGATATTAATCGTTGGGCTTCCAGATATCGTTCATCATACATGATTTCCAATTCATACTCGAATAATTCATATTTTTTGGATTGTTTGGACATGATTTCTTCGGCAGATAAATCTTTCATCTTGCTGATTTCTTTTTCGGAAAAAATCGATTCAAATTTGTTGATCAATAAACTATCCATGGAGGGTTTGAAGAATTTTTCCTCGTAAGCCTGTAAATCCTGTGGGTTTATGCTTCTGTATTTTTCTTTAAGTGCAGTTGGATTGATATCCTTTACCGCTTGTTGGAAATTTTCCAAGACGCCAAGTTTTTGCAAAATGGCCTTGGTATTCACTTCGTCCTGTGATGCCGCATCACATCCAAACAAGCTTAATAGGAGAATAAGGATCATAGGGTTTTTCATAATTTCTTAATTCAATTTTCCTTTTCTAAGATAGCGTTTGAATAATAGAAATATTGCCTTGCCTGACTTTCTGCCTTGTTGAATTATATAATTTGGCTATGAAATTCCTGTTAGTCTTCTTAAATTGCTGCTGATATTAAAACTTTTATCCTAAACCCTAAAAAAATGAAGTTTAATCTCCATTTCCTAAATTTTGTTTTTCTGATCCTATTGGGAAATTCCAGTTTCGCCCAAGAGAAGATAAAGATCAGTCATATGCCATACATTCAAGCACTCACGGATTCTACGGTATCCATTATCTGGACCAGTAATAAGGATGCCATCGGATGGGTGGAACTAGCGCCCAACGATGGTTCGCATTTTTATCAGCAAGAGAGACCAAAATTTTTTGCCGGTAAATATGGTTTCAAGCATGTTGGATCGGTTCACCAGGTAAACCTCAAAGCGTTGACCCCAGGTACTACTTATCGGTATAGAGTGTATAACCAGGAAGTTTTGAAACACGAAGGTACCAAAGTGCAATATGGTGATGTGGTGGCTACCAATGTTTATAGGCAGAAGCCCTTGACATTTTCTACGCCAAGTCCAAAAACTACTGTTTCATTTGCTGTGGTCAATGATATCCATGGGAAGAATGAGCTGTTGAAAAACCTCATCAATCAAGTCGATTTAAAGCAAACAGACTTTGTGGTTTTCAATGGGGATATGCTAGATAACATGTTGAGTGAAGAACAGATGTTTGGCGGATTTATGGACACTGCTATCCGCTTGTTTGCCAGTGAAAAGCCGATGTATTATTCCCGTGGAAACCACGAAACAAGGGGTCCTTTTGCAGTGGCTTATCCTAACTATTTCCCTACGAATTCGGGCGAATTATATTATCAGTTCAACCAAGGTCCAGCAGCTTTTATCGTATTGGACTGTGGGGAAGACAAGCCGGATAGCGATATCGAATACAGCGGAATAGTGGATATGGATGCTTACCGTACGGAACAAGCGAAATGGTTGGCCAAAGCGGTAGAAAACCCGGCTTTCAAGAATGCCAAATATAAAATTATTATTTGCCACATGCCAGCAACTGGAGGATGGCATGGTATGGAAGATTTAAGGGATAAATTCCTACCTATATTAAATAAAGCAGGGGCTCAGATCATGCTTAGTGGTCATTTGCATACCCATCGGATTCAAAAACCCGATCAATACGCTAATTTTCCTATTTTGATCAATTCAAATGTGCATGTAATCAAGGCGCAAATGGACGAGAAGGAGGGTAGATTCCGTATTTACGATCAGCACGGAAAATTTATCGAAGAATTAAAGATCAATCCCTTGAATTGATAGTATAAAAATCAAAAAGCAGGCTGTATCAAAAGAATGATACGGCCTTTTTTTTGTCCTACTAGGTCTTAGTCGAAGTGAGGTGTAAGTGAGGTGTAAGTGACTTGTAAGTGTAAAAAGGCACTTATACCCTGCTTCCAAAATGCTTAAACTGTGCAAGTACCAAGAGCCAGATAAGTTCATGTTTTAGATTTAAACTTTTTTAAATATTTAACATTTAAAGACATACATTATATATTAAATGATATTATATTTGATTTATAGTTTAATTTACCATATTAAATAAATATGAATAGGCTATTAAAGAAATCTTCCTCACTAATTAAGCAAGCTTTTATAGCTTTAGGATTATGTTGGATTTATTTACCTGTCGCAGTCGCTCAAACCGATTCACTAACCGAAAACTATTCCCAACCAAGGTATGCGTTTCACCATAAAGTGTTCCGATTGGAATATATAGCTCCCACCGCTTTTATGACCTATGGACTGATGTCCATAAAGAATCCGGTGGTAAGATCGCAAGTGATGAATTTAAAATTGGAACTTCAAAGGTATAATCCTAAAAAGTTTCCAGTGGATGACTATTCACAATATATGGCAACTGCCGCTTTTTTGGGATTAGATTATGCCGGAATTCCAGCAAAACATAATCTTAAACAGCGACTGTTCACGGGATCGGTTTCGCATATTATTATGGGTTCCGTGGTTAACTTGATGAAACAGACCATTCCGGTCATGCGGCCCGATGGTTCTGCGCAGAATTCTTTTCCCTCTGGCCATACTGCTACGGCTTTCGTTGGGGCAGAATTGTTGTGGCAGGAATACCATGATCGTTCGCTATGGTATGGAGTGGCTGGCTATGCCGTAGCCGCAGGAACTGGTTTTTTTAGAATGTACAATAACAAACATTGGTTAAGTGATGTGGCCATGGGAGCGGGAATTGGAATCATGAGTACGAAAATAGCCTATTGGATGCTACCCATGTTAGATAAGCAAAAACGTATTATTCCAGGAAACTACTTGTTAGTCCCAACTTATGATGGAAGGCATTCGGGCATGTCACTATTGGTAAACCTCTGAAAATTTTTGTACATTCCGTCATAATTGTCACTAATTATGATACAAAAATCACAAGCTGTTAAAAATAATGCCCAGAACGTCACTGACTATCCTAACAATAACACCTTTTTTCTGACATGGGTATTCAAAACAGACGTAGAAAAATCACAGGTAATCGATGGATTCAAGCGCATCTGTGCCTTGGTTATCAATCTGAATCACTCTTCCCAGAATAGGTTTCCTGATCGCAAAGCAAGTTGCGTCATGGGAATAGGCTATGATGCCTGGAAATATTTGGATCTACCGAATCCTTTGCCCAAAGAGTTGAAAACCTTCCAAGAAATTAAGGGAAATAAGCATACCGCTGTTGCCACAGGCGGAGATATTCAATTTCATATCCGTTCGGATGAAAAGAGCTTTGCCTATGATATGGCGGCGGAAATTTCCAAGTTTATGACTCCTATTGCTGTTTGTACAGTGGAAGTACAGGGATTTCGCTATTGGGACAGCCGATCTATCTTGGGTTTTGTGGATGGTACGGAGAACCCTCATGGGGATGCAAGGGAATATTTTGCGGTTGTCGATGAACAAGATCCGGCCTACAAAGGAGGGAGCTACCTCTTTGTTCAGAAATATATCCATAACCTAAAAGCTTGGAATGATCTTTCAATACATGATCAGGAAAAGGTAATAGGCCGTTCAAAAGCCAATGATATCGAAATGACCGATGCTGAAAAGCCCAAGAATTCCCATAGTGCATTGGCCAATGTTGGGGATGATCTGAAGGTGGTTCGGGATAATATGCCATTTGGGAATGTGGCAAGCAATGAAATGGGAACCTTCTTTATTTGCTATGCCAGTACCTTCAGTACGGTGGAGAAAATGCTGAACCAGATGTTCATTGGAAACCCCGCAGGAAATTATGATCGGATCTTGGACTTTAGTACGGCAGTAACCGGTGGATTGTTCTTCGTTCCATCGATGGATATGTTGGATAAATTTGCGGGATAAGTTAAATTGCGTTCATGGATTCAGCATTGCCTATGCATATTTTTTGGTTTCGGAGAGATTTAAGGATAACAGATAATGTCGGGTTTTCCGAAGCGCTAGCCTCTGGAAAGCCAGTCCTACCCATATTTATTTTTGATACGGATATATTATCAAGATTGGGTGATCCTTATGATCGTCGGGTGGATTTTATCCATCAGGCAGTTGCTAATTTAAAAGCTTCTTTTCAAAAATCAGGTTCCAGTCTGAAGGTTTTTCACGGAAATCCCTTAGCGGTATTCAAACAACTGATAGCTGAACATCGGGTAGAAAAGGTGTTTTGGAATCGGGATTACGAACCAGATGCGATTCAAAGAGATCAGGAGGTAGCTTTATTATTAGAAAACCATCAGATTGCATGGTCATCCTTCAAAGACCAGGTTGTTTTTGAGGGCGATGAAGTTCTGAAGTCCAATGGAGAACCTTATACAGTTTATACTCCTTATGCGAAAAGATGGCGTATGGCATTGAATCAGAAAAGCCTGCAAAATCATCAAGCAAAACTGGAAAATCTCTTGACCTTTGAAGATGAAGGTTATTTCAGCCTAAAGGAATTGGGTTTCCAAAAAACCGATATGGAGTATTCCGAACCTATTTTAGATTTGGAGCAGATACAGCAATACGATAAGCTGCGGGATTATCCGGCTCAGGAAGGTAGTACAAAAATAGGTATACATCTACGGTTTGGAACGATCAGTATAAGGGAATGTGTTAAAGTAGCTTTGGAAAATAATGCTACTTGGCTTTCGGAACTGATCTGGAGGGAGTTTTTTATGCAGATTCTCTATCATTTTCCCAGGGTGGTTCATGAAAGTTTTAAAAAAGAACATGATCAGATCGCGTGGCGGAATAATCCTGAAGAATTTGCTTTGTGGTGTGCTGGGGAAACGGGTTATCCCTTAGTTGATGCAGGAATGCGGGAACTGAACAGCACAGGTTTTATGCACAATAGGGTGAGGATGTTGGTGGCCAGCTTTCTGACAAAGCACCTATTGATCGATTGGCGATGGGGGGAAGCCTATTTTGCGAGTAAACTTAATGATTATGAATTAGCATCCAATAACGGTAACTGGCAATGGGCGGCAGGATGCGGTTGTGATGCTGCGCCCTATTTTCGGATTTTTAACCCCAGTATTCAGCAACAGAAATTCGATAGGCAGGCCGAGTATATCCATCGTTGGTTAGACGAAAAAGCCCATACAGCTGTTAGCCCCATGGTAGATCATGGTTTTGCCCGAGAAAGAGCAATCGCTACCTACAAAAAGGGATTAACAGCTGCGAAGTAATTGTAGTTATAAGGGTTTCAGTACTTCAATTTCAAAGGATACTTTATCCCAACCATGTTCCATGAATTGGCGGATGTTCTGGTGGTCGGTGCCTTGAGGATTTGCCAAAACAGCCTCATAATGTTCAGCAAACAATTTTAAGGTATCTTCCTTGGAAAGGTTGTTCAATTTGGCATACGACAATACCTTGGCAGAACCTTGGTTCTGATCGGCTGCATTGTCCTGATTGCCATTGATAAAGGAAGACGCTCTATACTCGTAATGTTGGTCTATATAGTTTAAAACATCCTTAAATTGTATGGATTTGTTCTCCAGTTGTTGTAGTAAATTTGATGTAGACATCTTCAAATATAAGAAAAGAGGAGCCCTTTCGAACACCTCTTTTATATAAATCTGAACATTTATGGGTATTATTTTTTGCTGCCACCTCTTAGTAGCGCAACTAATAATAAAATAAATACTGCTCCTCCAACTATCCAAACCCAAGGTTGTGCGAACATATTATTGTCGCCTTTGTCTACATCAACATTGATGTCTAGACCTTTTTCTTGCGCAAATGCCTGAACAGACATCAATACAAACATAATTAATGCTAATGCGCGCGTTTTTAAAATCAACATATTTTTCATACTCGAAATATTAATAATTTATAGATTGAGTATTAAACATCTAAATTGAAAAATGGTTTGTTTTTCAGCCTTCCCTGGAAAAATTATGGCGTGTAAACACCTAATTTTTTCTTCAGCACCTTACGGATACTATGGATCCGGGTTTTTATAGTGCCCTCTTTTATAGCCATATAACTAGCGATTTCATGGTATTTGAACCCTTCCAGATACATGCTGAAAATTTTATAATTTTCTTCGGATAAGGCTTTCATTGAATTATGAATATCATTGACCACAAATTTTGATTCCGCCTGATTCTTGGTGATGCTTGACATTAACTGGGTATAGGAAATTTCTTTTTCTGCAATTCGGTGGATATTTTCGCGTCGGTACCTATTCAGGTAGATGTTTTTCATAATCACATATAACCAAGAAACAAGTTTCGGATGGTTAATGAATTTTTCCAATGATTTTAACGATCTGATAAAGGTTTCCTGCACGAGGTCATCTTTCTCAGTAGGATCCTTGGTGAAGTTATTGGCTAGCCTTTTTAAGATGGGGGAGTTTTCGAGGATAACATTTTCAATTTGCGTTTTCATGATGAGTGATTTTAAGTTCAATTGTACTTAATATAACGTATTGGAATTGAGTATGTTTTATTGTTTTGTAGGGTGAACGCAAAATGGGTACTAATACGATTTCATAAAGTTATAAAACCATTTTTAAAATGAATTGTTACCATATATTCCCGTGTTTCGATATGTATTTGGGGCAAAATACGTGAATCAATTTTTTAAATACGGTAAATACGTGTTCGGATTCGCGGTGTTAGGTAATAAAGAATTTTATTGCTTAAATTTAATGGTTTTTAAGAATAACTAATTCTTAATAATCATCCGGATGGGGTAACCAAAATCACAACATCTAACCTATTTGTTAATTATTTGAATCTTTTCAATAATTATTAAAAATAAAATCATGCAAACCTCGGAAAACGAATTTACGAACGAAAATGCAAATAAAGGCCAATATTCTTTATTTGAAGATGAGTCAGAACGGGATGAATTATGTTTTGATATCTTTTTTAAGGATGGGCCATTTGCCATTATCATCTTAGATCGTTTTTTTCAGGTTAGTAAGGTCAATGAAAAATTTTCCGAACTATTTTCTCAATCCAATGCGCAGTTATTCGGTAGAAGTGTTTACGAGTTCCTGCATTCGGAGGATGCGTTGAAACTAAAATCTATCTTCGAGAACAGAGATTCTATTAAAGCGCCCTTATTACTTCATTTACATTTCATCAATAAAAAAGGCAATGGATTCTTTAAGATGGATACCTATGTCAAAAAATACACCAACCGTTTTGACGAGGTGATGTATTGTTTATTGATGTTCGATCAGGAGTTTTGTCCGGATCCGGAATGGATGGAAGTAAAACAGGAAGTTTATAAATCTATCGTCGAAACCCAAGAACAGGAAAGAAAACGGATTGGCCATCAATTGCACGATAGTGTTGCCCAGTTATTATATGCAACAAGGTTAAATTTGGAACATTTCGCTCAAGAAAATAAGGAACATGCTGCCATTATTCGTCCCATTAAGAAGATGTTGAATGATGCCATTCATGAAGTTCGGAATGTGTCGATCGATCTGGTACCATCGGTATTGCATTCATTTGGATTGAAGGCTGCCGTATTGGCCATGACAGAACGCATATCTATGCCTGATTTTACGGTAGAAACGAGTCTTCCAATTGGTGTGGAGGAACTGGATAAAGACATGAAGCTGGTTATTTATCGCATAGTTCAAGAGCTTTTGAATAATACCTTGAAACATTCTTCAGCAAATAGGGTACAGATTATTATTCGAAATGGGCAGGATCAATTGGAAATTGAAGTTAAGGATAATGGGCAAGGCTTTCCTTCAGATCTCAAAGAGAGTAAGCGGATGGGCAGCGGCCTTCGCACAATAGAAAACAGAACAGATTTATATAAGGGAAAATTATCAGTTATAAGTTCAGACAAAGGATCGTCGGTGTTAGTAACGTTAAATAAGGATTAGAAATGGCAGAAGTGAAAATATTATTAGCAGAAGATCATCTTGTGGTGAGGAATGGAATAAAATTGTTGTTGGATTCACAACCTAATTTTGAGGTGGTGGCCGATGTGAACAATGGAAAGGAAGTGTTGGATTTATTATATGCTGGATTGGATACCCACATTATTCTTACGGATCTGAGTATGAATGATATGGACGGCATTCAGTTGATCGCTGAGGTGAACGAGAAGTTTCCGGATATTAAAGTAGTTGTATTGACCATGCTGAACTGTGAACAACATGTAACCAAATCTTTTGAATTAGGTGCCAAAGGATACTTGGTGAAGAATGTTGCTTCAGATGAACTGGTGTTCTGCATCAATCATATTGCTAAAGGAGGCCGCTATCTCTGTGAGGAAATATCCATGCAGCTCCTACAGAAAATGATAGATAAAAATAATCATAAATCGCTACAGATCGATCCAACAGAACTTGATTTGACATCCCGAGAGATGGAAGTATTGGAGCTGTTGGGTGAAGGTTATACCAACCTAGAGATTTCAAAGAAATTATTTTTAAGTAAAAGGACGGTTGAAGGACATCGTCAAAACCTGATCGATAAGACCAAATCAAAAAATACCCCGGCATTGATCAAGTTTGCAATTCAAAACGGCCTTATTCAATAAAAAGAAAACCATTAGCTTAAGCCCGTGTTCTTTAAAAAAAAGAACATGGGAAAGCTTGATCTATACCAAAAGAAAAGAGATTTTTCGAAAACGGCAGAACCTTCAGCGAATGGATCGAAAAATTCATCATCGAAGTTGATCTTTACGGTGCAACGACATCATGCGTCGAGATTGCACTATGATTTTAGATTAGAGATCGATGGGGTACTAAAGAGTTGGGCAGTACCCAAAGGACCTTCCTTAAACCCTAAAGACCGCAGACTTGCGGTTGAAGTGGAAGATCATCCCTTAAGTTATGCTGATTTTGAAGGTAGTATTCCCAAAGGTAACTATGGGGCTGGAACGGTCGTGGTATTTGATTCGGGAACCTATGATCTGGTTGCAGCAAAGAATGAAAAAGAATTCTTAAAACAATGGAAAGAAGGATCCATTAAGTTCGAATTGCATGGGGAAAAATTGAAAGGGGAATTTGCCTTGGTTCGGATGAAAGGGGATGACCCAACTAACTGGTTATTGATCAAGCATAAGGATGAATTTGCCGTAGAAAAAGGGTATGATGCAGAGGATTTTATAGCAGCATCGGTTAAAAAAGAAGGGAAAACCTTTAAGAAAGAAGGGACATCTATTAAAAAAAAAGTCCTAAAGACAGAAGAGGCAACTCCTGAAACTTCCGAAAAGCAATCAAAAAAGAATGCTGAAGCTGTTCCAGCTCCAATGTTAACAAAATTGTCGCCTGATCTACCAGATGGAGCGGAATGGATCTACGAAAAAAAGTTTGATGGATTTCGAATTTTAGCCGAAAAAAATGGAGAGAAAACCAATCTTTATTCTAGAAACGGCAATCTGTTGAATAAACAATATCCCAGTATCGTAAAAGCTTTAGCAGAAATTGACAAGGATTTTGTTTTAGATGGCGAACTGGTCATTGAGAACAAACAGAACCAATCCCAATTTCAATTATTGAAATCTGGCGAACCTATTGCAGCCGGGCTAAGCCTTAATTACTATGTTTTTGATATGTTGAGTTTGGATGGGAATGATCTCCGCGACTTTGAATTGGAGAACCGGAAAGAATTGTTAAAATTATTTCTGGGAAAGGTCAAAGCAAAACAGATTCATTTTGTACCTAGTTTAGACATGGAAGTGGGTAAGATGTTGGCTCTTGCCGAAGAAAATAAGTGGGAGGGTGTGATTGCCAAGGATAAAACCAGTACCTATCTTTCGGGGAAAAGAAGTTCATCCTGGCTGAAGATAAAGTTACGGAATACGCAAGAAGCCATTATCTGTGGTTACACGGCTCCTCAAGGTGGGCGGAAATATTTTGGAGCATTGGTATTGGGGGTTATGGAAAAGGGGGAGCTCCTTTATATTGGAAATTGTGGTACGGGTTTCAATGATGATTCTTTAAAAGAATTGCATGAAAGTTTTAGTAAGCTCATTCGGAAAACAAAGCCCTTCGCTGGAGATGAAGTCGTGGCTAAGGAAAGGGAAGTGACCTGGTTATCACCAAAATTGGTCTGTGATGTTTATTATTCCGAATGGACAATGGATAGACATCTACGACATCCTGTTTATAAGGGATTGCGAGCAGATAAATCAGCTGAAGAAACAAAGTTGGAAGTTATGGAACCACAGGAAACAGAAAGGGGCAGTGCTATGGAAAGGAAGACATTAGCTAACGAAAAGGAATTGGTCTTTGGAAAGAAAAAGGTTTCTTTGACAAATCTGAATAAAATTTACTGGCCAGAAGAGCAGATCAGTAAAGGGGAGATGTTGAGTTATTATGAGCAGATAGCAGATTTTATTTTGCCTTATCTGAAAGATAAGCCCATCTCCTTGAACCGGTATCCGAATGGGATCGACAAACCGGGATTCTTTCAAAAGGATGTGGAACCCAAACAATTACCGAGTTGGGTAAAGACGACAGAAATCTACTCCAAAAGCACAGAGAAGACCATTGATTATCTGCTTTGTAATGATGTGGCCAGCTTGTTATTTATTGCAAACCTAGGTTCGATTGAGATCAATCCGTGGTTATCGACCTATAAAAAACCAGAAAAGCCTCAATTTGCTGTTTTGGATCTGGATCCCAATGGAGCAGATTTTAAAGAGGTGGTTCAAGTGGCCTTGAGCTGCCATGATATATTAAACAATGCAGAGGTTCCACATTATATCAAGACTTCGGGATCAAGTGGATTGCATATTTATATGAATATGAATCAAAAGTATGATTATGAATTGGTGCGGGATTTTGTTCAATTATTGGCGGAAATGCTGCAATCCGCGCATCCTGACACTACCAGTATCATTCGTGATCCGAAAAAGCGTAAAAACCTGATCTATCTTGATTATCTGCAGAACAAGCAGGGGCAAACCATTGCTGCCCCTTATTCTGTACGGCCGAAGCCTGGCGCAACGGTCAGTGCTCCTTTACATTGGGAAGAAGTTAATGAGGAATTATCCATTAAGGACTTTGATATCTTCAATATGCCAAAACGATTGAAAGACCTAGCAGATCCTTGGGAAAACATCTGGAAGGATACGGTGGATCTCAAAGCTGCAATCAAGAAATTCTAAACTTAGGCCAAACTCGCTTTAAGTTTTTCGAGTAGATCAGAAGCCTTGGTGTTTTCCACATTGATCTTGCGGATAGTAGCTCTTTTACCTTTGCTCTTTTGTTGGATGATCTTCATCAATTCCTTACTGTATTCGTTTTTGAACTCTTTGATGTCGAATTCCTTGCTGTTCATTTTGATCAGCTGCATGGCCATGTCCATTTCAGCCTTGCTGATTCTGGCAGATGAAGGTATCTTCAATTCCGATGGATCGCGAATCTCCTCCTCAAAACGGATTTTATTTAATACCAGGACATTATCAGAAGCTTTGATGATCGCTAAATTTTCAACATTACGCATCACAAAGCTTCCTAATCCGGCGGTTTTACTTTTCTCAAGGGCCTTCAATAATAATTGATAAGCTTTCTCGCCTGACTTTTGTGGTTCTAGGTAATAGGGCGTATCAAAATAGATGCTGTCTACTTCTTGGAGTTTAACAAAAGATTGAAGGTTAATCATCTTGTTTTTTTCGGGCATAGCTTCTTCAAAATCTGCATCCTCCAACACGATATATTTGTCTTTCAGCATAAAGCCCTTCACGATGTTTTCCCATTTCACTTCCTTGCCTGTCTGTTCATTGACGCGTTTATATTTAATATTAGCATGGTCTTTTCGATCCAGCATATCGAAATCCAAACTACTGGTTTGGGTTGCACTATAAATCTTGATCGGGATGTTTACCAATCCAAAACCGATGGCTCCTGTCCAAATTGCTCTCATATCTTCTTTTTTTAATTAACAAACGAAACCCAATTTTGGTTGTTCTCCCTAAAAAAACTAAGGAATATGTTCAAAATCGATCATAGAAAATTAAATACGATTGCTGAAGAACTTCAGTCTCGAAGCCTCAAACTTGCATTGACAGAAAGTATGACCGGAGGATTTATGTCCTCTGTTTGGAGTTTACAGACCGAGGCAGGGGATTATTTGATGGGTAATCTGGTCTGTTTTAATGAAGCTGTTAAAGTCGACGTACTTGGGGTTTCTCAAGAACTGATTGCCCTATTTACGGCCGAATCCATGGAAGTGACCGAAGCCATGTTGGTCGGATTGAAGAAGTTATTTAAGGCCGATGTGTATTGTGCTATTACGGGGTTGGCTTATCAAGGAAAAGACAAGCACCCTACAGCTGAACCCGGGGATATCTTTTTGGTGGTAAGTTTTGGGGACAAGCTGCTCCAACGGAAATTGAAATTCCATGCCAGAAATGCAGGGGATATATATATCCAGAGCTTCAATGCCGGCATGGAAATGATTGGAGAGCTTCTTGGTTTAAATAGTGATCCTACCACCTGTGACGGGAATAGTGGCTCCTGAAACATAGGATGCTGCTGCGGTTGCTAAAAAAACAAATACAGGCGCTATTTCTGCTGGTTGCCCTGGTCTTCCGATCGGTGTATTATCCCCAAAGTGTTCATGGTCAGGGATGGTACTTGGAATTAAAGGCGTCCATACAGGCCCTGGTGCGACAGCATTTACCCGAATGCCATTTCCATCCTCTAAGAATTTCTGCGCAAGATTGGACGTGAAATTCTGTATGGCGGCTTTGCTCGCTGCATAAGGGATTAAGGTGGGGTTGGGGTCATAGGCATTGACTGAAGTGGTATTGATGATGCTTCCTCCAGGTCTAATGTGTTTCAAAGCATGTTTCACTAAATAGAACATGGCACTTAGGTTGGTTTCAAAAGTTTTATTCCACTCTTCGGCGGAGATTTCTTCTAGCGTCTTATAGGACATCTGATAGGCAGCATTGTTGACCAAAATATCAATCATTTTAAATTCTTCGACTGCGGTGTCGATCAATATCTTGCAGTTTTTTTCCTCGCGGATGTCTCCTTTAAAAAGGATTGCTCTTTTTCCAGCCTTTTCTACCCAATATTTACAGTCTTCGGCATCTTCATCTTCAATATCTTCTTTATAAGCGATCACAATATCAGCTCCTTCGCGAGCCATGGCAATGGCGGTCGCTTTGCCAATACCTGAATCTCCACCGGTAATAACGGCTACTTTCCCTGTTAATAAACCATTACCCTCATAGCTCTGTTCGCCATGGTCCGGTTTAGGATCCATAAGTTTTGTTTCACCTGGAGGTTTTTGATCTTGTTTCTTGAAAGGGGGAGTAGGGTATAAATTTTCAGGATTGCCTTCTGTTCTAGTTTCCATATTCTTTTTAATTAGTAATTACATTGTAAGCATTTTGTGGCGTCCGAATAGCCTCTAGGTAATGAACAATTCTTCAAAAAATTGGTTCAGATAAATATGAAATGCCAATAAATAAAATAAGGTATTATGGAAGGTAAAGGTTTATATGAAATTCTCTTTGATGGTGTAGAACCTAGTTTCCTATGGGAAATAGGATTCCGCACACTCTTTATGTTTTTATTGATCGTGGTGATGTTGCGTATTTCGGGGAGGAGGGGAGTTCGGCAACTGACCCTGTTTGAAGTGGCCATTATTTTAGGTTTGGGATCTGCGGCTGGAGATCCCATGTTTCAGGATGACTTTCCACTTATGCATGCTGCAATCGTATTTGTTATCGTCATCTCGCTCTATAAACTATTGACCTGGTTGGTAGGTAAATTTGACTTCTTTAATACGCTGCTGGAAGGTAAAGCCTTGGTGATTGTTCGTGAAGGTGAATTTGCTGTAAATGAAGAGAATAAAAGCACTTTTTCTAAAATGGAGTTTTTCTCAGAATTAAGGAATGAGTCCATTGAACACCTTGGCCAGGTCAGGATAGCGGTTCTGGAAACGGATGGGTCATTAAGTCTTTTAAGATATCCTGAAGAAGAAATAAAATATGGCTTACCGATATTTCCAGACGATTATCAGGAAGTTGATCAGCAATCAGCAACGGATAGCCCCATAGCCTGTATGTACTGTGGACATGTTATTACTGCGGAGAAACCTTTAGCATGTACTAAATGTGGTCATCACAAGTTTGCCAAGGCAATGAACAAAACATACTGCTAATGGGCATATCAAGCGAATTAATTTGGAAAGAACAACCTGACTTCAGTCCCTTTTCCTAATTTACTACTGATATTAATTTGACCGTCCAATCTTTCCATAATTCTTTTGACGATAAACAGTCCAATGCCTTTTCCCTGAAAAGACAAGGCATTAGAACCTCGTTTTAGATTGAGGAAGATATTATTGATTTCATTTTCTGGAATGCCTATGCCATTGTCTTTAATGTAAAAAGCTACTCCTTTATGGTTCTTTTCACTATAGATACTGAGTTTCGGATTGATATTGTTTTTCGAATATTTAATGGCGTTTCCAATAATATTCGAAAATATCTGGTACAGTCCTCCTTTATCCGCCATGATAGGATGAATTGCTGCTATTTCAATAATCATATCCTTTGCGTTATTTAGGATAACAGCTTCTTCGACCCAGCTAGGCAATATTTGATCGAGATGGATTTCTTCCTTTTCCAGCACATAAGTTCTCGCTTCACTTAGCTTTACGGTTTTATCGATGATATTGTTTAAGCTTCCGATGGCACCATCAATTATTTCAAACCAATTTTCCTTCGTTTCTGCACTTAGATTTTCTTTTTTCCTTAAGGTTTCCAATCCTAACTTAGCTATAGATAATGGGTTTTTTGCATCATGTGCCAACGTATGCGTCAAGATTTCCAGGTCTTGATTCAAGTTGAGTTTCTGTTCTTGGTCTCTAATCAATATCCTGGATAAATTACGCTCCGTAACATCTATGGATGTATGTAAAATAGCATAAGTGTTTTGGTTTTCATCCAATAAGGCGCGGTATTCAAAATCAAAATAACGTTTATGAAAGGTGTTACCTTCTTTAATCTCTGCAGGCGTATCGGTGGCAATGTAGGTTGTGCCGGTTTTCCAAACTTTCATTAGAATACTGGTGAAACCATCTTCGTCAAAATTAGGGAATGCATCGCTAAAGGTTTTACCAATTATGGATTCATTGGAACACCACATTTTTAACATTTCTTTATTAGCAAATGCGATATGTAGTTCAGGCGTAGCGTAGATTGCAGTAGCAAGTGGAGCATGATCCAATGCTTTAATTATCAATTGATAATTTATATTATTTGACATAAATGTTTTTCCGATACAATTTCAGTACTATTAGGGAGCAAAATTAATGTAGCTAAAACGCTACATTTATCATGCCATAGCAATTGTTAAATTGATTTTTACTTTTCTGAATAAATATAAAAAAATGCCCTTAGAGATTAAAAAGTAAGAATCCTCAGCAAAAATGCCAAGGATTCTCAGATGCAGGTTGTATATAAAAATGCTTATTTTTCTTTAAGTTATTTAATGTCATTTAAATAATCTGATTTTCTGTTTTTATTTCTGTTCGCTCTTGAATTGTAAACTATAATACTAATAATTAAAATGATCACAATTCCGAATATTAATGATAACCACATAAATCTTTAATTTTTAATATTTCTACAAATGTTTCTCTAAAACGAGATTTAATTTTTAAGTATTATTTTTTTTGAAGCAAGTATAAATAGCACCTTTTATCCGGTCAAAAACTGCTACGTGCGGTCTCTAAGCTCTTTTATATGTTGATGAGCTATTTGTTGATCGGCTACCTGTGCTTGAAGTAAATCCACAATACCTGGATAATCTTCCAAGGCATCGTTAAGGATTTTCTTATAGGCATCTCGGAATTCATCTTCTCCTTTCTCACAGCTTTCCAGTACTGCCTTCGAAGTATAGGGAGCTACCAAAGATTTTATATCCATCCAGAGACGGAATAATTTACCGCTTACCATGGTACCTTCTTCAGGTTCTGCCCCAAATTGTTGCACATAGGGCATAAGCTCATCTTTAAAGTTTTCAGACTGTTCTTTATATTTTTGAAACAATAGGGTTAGATCTTGTTCCTCAGACTCATTGCAAAGTTCCATGGCTTTTTCATAGCCCGCTATCCGATCGTTGTTGATCTCAATCGCCGCATTAACGATATCTATTTTTTTATCTATAGTTTCCATAGGGTGTAAGATTTTAAAAATGAACTATTTGAAGGTGGGAATAGTTCAATCTTTTTTCTATTTAGGTATAAATACGATTGAGTACTTTTATCATCACTTTCCTTAGATATTCTTCTTTGGCATTCTTGTTCATCCTTTTTGTTTTCCTTAAATAATCATCCAGAACCTCTTGATCGTATTTTTCGATCAACAGGGGGCAGATATAATGTTTTTTAGAAATGTTCTTCGAATTTCCCAATCGTACAGCTACATAATCATAAGCTAATTGAAGATTTGATTTTCTTTCCTTTTTAGTATTCGGTATTTCCAATTGACTGAGGAATAAGAGAAAATCAAAACAGGCATTCCAAGTTCTAAAAGTCTTGCAGGTAATCTCTTTCTGTGAAATTTCTCTTAGGTATTGGTTTAAATCTGTTGGGGTCAAAGACTTAAATACCCCAGCATTGGTTCTGTATTTTAAAAGGTTGCCTCCTTTTATAGTTTTTAATTCCGTTAGTAAGGAATATAGTTGTTTATTAACGATTATTTTTTCCTGTTTAACGGCCTTTTTCCCCACATAAGAAAATTTGATGTTATTCGAAGTGGATAGATCGACATGTTTCTTTTTTAAGGTGGTCAGGCCATAGGAACCATTTGCTTTGGTATATAAAGAATTCCCTACTCGGATGGACGTAAGATCCATGATCCGAAGTCCGATGGCGCTGGTTTTTTCTAGTGTAAACTCCTCCTGATTAAGGTCTTTCTTGATTTTCTTTTTTAATAAAGGTAAAGCCTTTCCGAAGGCGATCAATTTATGGAAATTCAGTGATTTTTGCAGCTGCGACCATTGAGGATGGTACAGGTACTGTTTTCTCCCTTTATCATCCAAGCCGGTGGCCTGTATATGGCCTTTAGCATCCGGACAGATCCAAACCTTTTTCCAATTAGGTGGAATAACCAACGAATTGATCCTTTCCAGGACTTTTTCGTTGGTTATTCTGTTATGGCCTTTATCTAAATAAATAAATGATTGACCTTTTTTCTGTCGTTGATATCCTCCAGTATTGCAGTCAACATATTTTAGACCATTCTCTTTTAACAGCGTAAGTTGATTAATAGCTTTGAACATGCACAATTAATGATTTCGAATAGCATCAATTAATTTATCCTTCGTCATTTTGTGCCTTCCAGATATTCCTATCTTTTTGGCCTCCTGCAAGAGTTCTGTTTTAGATCGCTCGTCCAGGTCGCTGGCTTTTCCACCTTTTTTACTGGAATTAGGATCATTAGAAATTCGGGCAGCCTTTTCCTTACTCATCCCCTTTTCGCGCAAAGCCTCATATTTTTCATCATTTTTGATGCTTTTTCCGTGATCTTTTACCATGATATTCTCCTTTCTACGTTGATTGTGTAGAAGGAACAGTCGGCAGGTGTTTTGGTTCGGATCTAGATACCTGATTATAAAAATAATTACTTTTTTGCGGCCTGTTTATACGCTTTGGCGGTCAGCCCAAAATTCTTTTTGAAGAGTTTATTTAAATGGCTTTCATCCACAAATTTGAGCTCACTGGCAATTTGGGCAATGGTCATTTCACTATAGATCAATCTTGCTTTGGCTAATTCCAGTTTATAATAGAGGATGTATTCCTTGATACTCATGTTGGATTCCTGCTTGAAATAACGGCTAAAATGTCCGACAGAAAGATTGAATTGATTAGCGAGGTTTTCTACCCGCAGCAGATTATTGTCAAATATATGATGCCGGATATAGTCCAGCACCTCTAAGAACCTGGAATTGGTGTTTTCCATTTTGGAGGTAGAGATAAAGGACTCCTGGATATTTCTGGACAATAGATTAAGTAACAGGAGAACAATGTTTTTGGTAATCATCTTGTGCCAAATCCGATTATATTTTGTCTCCAGGATAAGTTGCTTGATCAGGCTATGGAATAGGGTAGAGTCATCCTTACCAATTAGACTCCCTTGAAATTCATTATAGTTGTTCAAGATAAACTCCAATTGTCGAAATTCTTTACTGAAGTCCAAGGAATCGATTTTCGAGGTATGGGTTTCCGAGAAAAATTCTTCATTGAAATTGATCAGACAGAATTCTACATCATGATCAGAATCAAAACCATGCACATCTCCGGGTTTGATCAGAAATAGATTTCCTTTGCTGAACTCAAATACGCTCTGATTGATCTTGTGGGTTCCTTTTCCCGATAGTATATACACCAACTGGTAATAGGGGTGTTTATGAAAGGCTGAAGTGATATCATCCAGACTGATAAGCTGAACCCCGATGGATTGTATGATGTATTTTGATCGCATATTACAATTTTACTTAATTAGGTTGGATTTTTACCAGTTAATATAGAAAATCATGCCTTAATTTTGTGGAATAATGTTAAAAACTTAATTTATTTATATAATAAATTATTTGGGTAAAATAAAAGGTTTGTTTCCTTATAAAAACATTTTTCCAAGAACTAGGAGAAAAAACTAAAATTCACTAACTATTAGAAAACTGGCATTCAAACTCGTATGCCAGTTTTTCTTTTTAGGGCAATTTAATTCTTTTTTTTATTTTTTCCATTAAACCTTATTAGCAGTAAGAAGTCATAATAGAAAACCAATGTAATTATGACCTCATGTCTTCGTATTTTTCTTATTACGGTCTTAGTCTCACAGTTCTTTCATTTGAAGGCTCAGGATAAATCATTGATTGTCAAAGGAATTTCTTAAGACGAAGTGTTTTCAAAATTAAAATTTTATGCAATTGAAAATGATTGCTTCATTCAGGAATTGAACAGGAAAGAAGGGATGTTTATATTGATTGGAAAATTTTAAAAGATGGCGAACTCTATACAGATTTTATAATATCGCTGAACCAGTTTTTTGAAAAAAAGAAATGATTTTTTAAACCATTATATCAAGTAAAACAAGTTTATTTATTAAGTTGGAGAGCCCCGAAAGGGGCTTTTTCATTTTACGATGATCTCTTTTTCTGCGTAGATCAACTCCCCGGTATTAGTTACACCTTCTATGATGAGTTTATATTTACCAGTCTGATCCGAGCTATAAAACTGAATCTGATTATCATTGACATTATCCACTAGGATATAAGGCATCCAGAACAAGGTAGAAATGTAATTTTTCGAACTAAAATCCGATAGTTCCGCTTTGGACATCCCTTGGAAAGTTCGTCCAGTGTAGATGGGTTCGATGGTGCTTTCTCTATCTGTACAGCCTTTGTAAACCGTGCGGATACCATTCACCAGATAACTTTCACCTTTAACAGCAGGACGACCATTATAAGGATGGTTCTGGCAATTTAAAATATTATACGGACATACATAATCGCCACATTCATTTCTTCCAAATGTACTTCTGAGGTCTCTTGGTTTTGCATAGACCACCACTTCCTCAATCTTGTTCACATTAGGATCTTTGATCTGGAATTCTGCTGTGGTTTTCTTTCTTGAAATCATCCCATAACGGGTCAATTCCGAGGAATTTTGTTGGATATTGGTAAAGAGCTGCTCTAAGGGATTAGAAATTTTGATCATTACATCCGAACTGCCCACTTTTTTCTTCTTCTGATTGATAGAAGCAAATAAATATAACTTATTAGGTTCCTGGATGGCAATTTGCCGCGGGTTCAAATAAAATCTGCCCATACTGTCGGTCAGCTGTTGTTTAAGCCCGTTTCCCACCCTATAAAGCAGGTCCACAGGTACTTCAATTCGCTTTAACGCTGTTGTACTGGCGAATCCCTGAATATCTTTCTTCAAAGCAGGATCATTGCTAAAGAATTTGGAAGGCTGATAAGGTTTTGCAAAGGCCAATTGATGATTTAACCGAGAAATACGATCAAGGGTAGGGTCTGTTTTCCAGGCTTGCCCTAACCAAAAGTCCCAGTAATAATAGCTGTCAATATGCTGTTTGTATTCCGGAATGATTCGATCTTCCAGCACACAATATAAGGTCAATATGGATTCAATGGCATTTCCCTGGAAATCGGATGTCTTCAGATTGATCCGGAGGCTATCTCTAGTGGATAAGGTGTCTTTCGATAAAGCGATTTCAATTCCAGGTTTTTTATGGTAATTGGCCAGGAAATAAGATCGATCCAAGGTCTTGTTTTGCCCATCGGTGATCGTATATTCATATATTCCCTTTTTAAAATCCTTTAAAGGAACTACAATTCGTTTGCTTTTTTCATCTATCCCAGGTAGTGAGGAAACTATTGCGGTACTATCCTGCAAAGCCCTGAAGTGAATCTGTAAAGGCCCTGCCTGCGTATTTTCCAAGTCGATCAGTAAGGTATCTTTTGGTACATGGTTTTTATTGGATAGATGGAATAAGTTTTTCTTAGCCTTATTGAGGGTATAATCAAGTTTAAAAGGAGCTGTTTTTGAATTAATCGTATATAAGGCATCTTCTTTCGGTACAAAGCTAAAAGATCCCATCCCTTGGTCATCTGATTTGGAAGTTAAAATCTCCTGACCATTCTCAAGGATAGCGATTTCAACAGCTGCTGGAGAACCATTCTCTTGGCTCGTCTGCCAATAAAAGAAGTTTTCCTTGTCGGCAAGTAAGGTTTTATCTGGATTGGAAATGGATAATTTGATTATTGGGTTCTCCTCTGCGATTTTAAAATTGCTGTACTTTTTGTTATTCTGGTAGAATATCTGCGTCATGAGGTTTTTATCCGATCGCTGAAACTCCTCCTTTGGTATGTTAATGATTGCCTGACCAAAAATATCCAATGGCTCTTCGCCTTTCCAGCCTGTGGAAAGTTTATAGGCAATACGGTTATTTTTTGCTTTTTCTCCCCTCAGTTCTAGGTTCCAGGCCTTCACCTGAATTTCGATCATGCTTTTGTCCTTGCTTTCCAATTGTTCGAAAGAACTATGGAAGGCATTCAATGTTGGAGATTTGATGATGATCTTGGAAGAGAAAAAATGTATCGGCTTATGTTCTGTATCAGTCACATTGCTGAAGGCAACCAAACGATAATCTCCAGGGACTAAAGAATCGGGAATGGTCAGACTTCCGGGGCATATCTTATTGGCCATTAGGTAATACCGCTTCACACTAAAGGAGATGCTATCTTCACGTAATAGACCAACCGCTAAAAGATCTGGCGATAGGGTATCTGTCAACTCTTTGGTGTTTAACAGATAGGAGGAAAACCAGATAATTTCTCCAGGCGTATATATGTTCTTATCCGTAGCCACATAAAGGATTTCTTTAGGAGTTTCCTGGGCACTGAGCGGATGTAAAAAAGGAAGAAGAATTATTTGAAAAAGTAAATAAATGGTTCTCTTCCAATTCATGGACGTATGCATAATAAGTAAATGATCGGTTAGCGAGCAAATTTGTATTCAATTTTACGTAAATTAATTAAATTAAAGACTTGTTTACCAATAATAAATCTACGATTACCTTTTAGATGTCATATTTTAGTCTTTTTGACTTTTTGTTATAAAATGTCAGTAATATTGTAAAATTTTAATAAAGTTTAAATGGAATATGGCCCATTGCTTCCGCAAATAAAAACCTATTTACAGGAACGGATCAAAAACGGATCCTGTGAATTTTGTTTCCATAACCTTCAGCATACCCAAGATGTGGTCGAAGCTGTTGAGGAATTAGCAAATCATTATGCGTTAAATGACCAAGACCGGTTTGTGGTTTTAGCAGCTGCCTACTTTCATGATATAGGATATGAATCTGGAGGTTCTGCAGGTCACGAAACGCGAAGCGCAGAAATAGCCATGGAATTTCTAGCAGGACTAGGGGTTTCCAATGAAATACAAGATCAGGTAAAAGGATGCATTTTAGCCACAAAAATGCCTCAGGCACCTAGAAACCTGTTGGAACAGATCGTTTGTGATGCTGATCTATTCCATTTAGGGAAATTATCATTTGATGAACGCAATAAACTGATGCTCCAAGAAGCAGAACAGTTAAAGGGGGAAAAGATAGATCGAAACATCTGGAGAGAGCAGACCATCGAGCTCCTTCAAAAACATGTTTACCATACAAAATATGCCCAAGAAAAGCTTGCACATGGGAAAAGAGATAACCTTCAAGGGCTAATGAAGAAACAGAAAAAGAATTTGGAAAAGCAAGAAGCTGCCTTGGAAGCGGAACGCTTGAAAAAGCCCGAGCGTGGAATTGAAACCATGTTCCGGATCACTTCGGCAAACAGCCAAAGATTGAGTGATATGGCCGACAACAAATCAAATATTCTGTTGACCGTAAATTCCATTATCCTTTCCATTGTTGTTGCGGTATTGGTCAAGGCATTAGACAATAATCCACATTTGATCATTCCTACAGTTATTTTAATGAGCTGTTCTGTGGTAACCATGGTACTGGCCATATTGGCTACCATTCCAAAAATACCAAACGGAAAATACCAACCAGAAGATGTGAAGAACAAATCCGTAAACCTATTATTCTTTGGTAATTTCTATAAAACATCCTTTAAGGAATATGAGGAGGCCATGAAGAAAGCCATGGATGATAAGGAATTTTTATATGGGATGTTGACCAAGGATGTACATTCTCAAGGGGTTGTACTTGGTAGAAAATATCGTCTATTGAGATATGCTTATGGGGTTTTTATGTTCGGTTTGATATTATCAGTGATTGCCTTTAGCATCGCTATTTTTATTACTAAATAAGGATAAAATGAAATTATTTTTAAGTCTGATCCTAGGTTTAGGATTTATTTCCTGTCAAAGCCAATCTGCTGGAAAGGTTGAATCCATATCTGAAAAAGAAAACAACAAAAACGAACGCCAGGATACCCTTGCCTATGAGCGCGTGTATGCATTACCCACAGAACTGGATGAAATATCAGGAATAACCTTCCTGCCTGGAAATTTGGATGTTATTTATGCCGTTCAGGATGAAGAGGGGATCTTATACGCCTATTCGCTTAGCCAAACTGAAATTATTGGGCAGTATAAGTTTGCTGGAAAGGGCGATTTTGAGGAAATAGCAACCGACGGAGAATCCTTCTATGTTCTAGAAAGTAAAGGAACCATCTATAGTTTTCCTGTAGACCTCAAAGACACCGAAAATAAAGTCAAGATCCATATAGATCTTTTGCAAAAAGGAGAATATGAATCCATGGCCTATGACCCGCAAGATGAAAGCTTAATGGTTGTTTGTAAGGAATGTAAACAGGATAAGGGTAGTCCGCAACTGACCGCTTATCGTCTTTCTATATTGGAAAATGGAGATCTAAGCCTTAAAAACAAAACTATCGTTTCACTTGAAGGGGTTACTTCGGCCAATGGTAAACCTGTGAAGAATTTAAAACCTTCAGCCTTAGTTAAAAATAATCTACAAAAAAAGTGGTTCCTACTATCCTCGATCGATAAAAATATCCTCATTTTGGATACTGAATTCAAACCCATAGAGACCATATTTTTAAATAAAAATCAGTTTCAGCAACCAGAAGGAATAACCTTCGATGCACAACAGAAGATGTATATCAGTAGTGAAAAAAACAATGCTGAAAATGCATTGCTCTTTCAATTCAAGAATTAATAGATGAAACCATTTTTTGTTTTTATTTTAAGCCTTTTTCTAGGACTTGTACAAGCCCAGGAAATAGAAAAGCGCATGATTGTTTTTGGGGATGCAGGAGAGATCAATCCTGCCCAGCATTTTTTAATCCAAAAAGCACAAGACCTCCTATTAAAAGACAAAACGGTTGCTTTTTTTGTGGGCGACAATATCTATCCTGATGGAATGGCATTGGAGGATAAGGAAAAAGAAAAAACTGAAAATATTCTAAAAAGCCAGTTTGAAGACTTTCGTAAGGCCGGCGTGCCTGTTTATTTTTTGGCAGGTAATCATGATTGGGACCATTCCGGTAAACTTGGTTTGGAAAAAGTAAAAGCCCAAGCCAATTACCTCGCGCAATTCCAGGATAAAGATTTGAAGTTTGTACCGCAAGCAGGTACTTTAGGACCTGAACCCATTCAGCTTGCAAAAGATGTACTAGCCATTACTTTTGATAGCGAATATTGGCTGTTCCCACATCATGGCCAGGATATAAAACAGGATAAGGAAGATTTTATCCAAGAATTGAACGCTATTTTGGAAAAACACCATCACAAGACCATTCTGATTTTTTCCCATCATCCGATGAAATCCTATGGCGAACATAGTCTGAAATACAATTGGAAAGATCATCTTTTTCCACTTACCAGGCTCTGGAAACCCCTATACATCCCCTTGCCAGCAGTAGGTTCTTTATATCCTTTGGTGAGATCAACAGCTTTTAAATCAGCAGAGGATCTGAAACATCCTATATATAGGGAGATGGTAGATAAGGTAACTGCTGCCGTAGCAGAACATCCCAATATACTATTTGTGGCCGGGCATGATCATGGATTACAATATATTGAAACGGAAAATATTAAGCAGGTCGTTAGCGGTTCGGGAGCAAAGCATTCCAGCATTCAACCTTCCAAAAACCTACAGTATAAATACGAAGATCAAGGTTTCTGTGTAATCGATTATTTAGATAATAAGGATATGCTGTTGTCATTCTATATCGTAAATGATTCCGATGCCCTTTTCCAAGCTTTTAACATAACCATAAAGCATCAGTCAATCAAATAGGCGCCGACCAAACCAATAATTTATGTTACTACAAAATGCCCATATTGATAATAATTTCCTTCAGAACGGAGACTTGGAAGAGAAAATGTCATTAGGGCCTTTCCTACAATATCTGGAAAATAATAAACCAGCACATGCATCAAGGATGTTGCTACCAAGGTTTGCCAAAGAACTGATCCAAAGTAAGATGGCCGTTTTAGGGGATCTAAACGATAAAAACCTGAAGGAATACCAAGAGGTCTTTGAGGTCATCTACCATTTGGCTAAGGGGGTGCCTACAGAGACCCACATGAATTGGGCTTTAGGATATCCAATTCCGGACCGCGTATTCTGTGGAACCGAAGCCTTTTACGAATTGATCGCTGATGATTTCACCAGATTATCGCCTCCGGTGAGCCATCATTTTCTGGAACTGGAATTCATCAATAAGCAATTATTGCTACTCGTTTTGGAACGATTCTATGATGTTCCATCTTTAAAAAATAAAGATCGCTATGTGAAAAGGGATCTAGCATTCAATCGGTATTTTGAATTGGATCTTGACTTTACCTTTGTAAAGATTAAACCGATCGGGAAGCTGCCAGAACTTGATCTCCATTCATTAAAAGGGAAAGACAATATAGAGTTTAAAGATATTGAACCTATTATCCAGCGTTTTGACCTCCGTAATTTTTTGTTTGAAGGATTTACCATTCTGACTTTTTCGGATTGCCAGGAATCCTATACGTCTGAACAGCTCCAAGACCTGGTGAATAACATCAGCATTTACACTGGGAAAAATGGTTTGGATAAACTCAACACAATTTTAGGAGATATCATGGCCTTCAAAGGGGTAAAATCATCCTTTTATCCGATTTTAAAACTAAATGATATCCCCATATTATCGCCCGATCTTGCACAGAACTCCATCTTATTCCACCAAGATGTTTTTTACAGTGAAGAAGCGCAGACCGGCGAACTCCTAGCGTATTTGGATAAACCAACGGTCCTTGCATTCGGAATTGCCGATAACCTGGATTCGGAATCTTCTAAACTGTTAGAACGTATTAAAAATACAGGTCTGCATTCCTATGTATGCTTTCCTTTACTTCAGCAGGGAAGATTGGTGGCCATTATGGAATTGTATAGCTATAACGGTGTTCAGTTGAATCGAAAAATGCTGGTGCAGATCAGAAATTATTATGGTTTATTAACGCAATTGGCAAATAATATCCTTTCCGCATTCAAATCGGAGTTGAATGATGTCATCCTTCATCAATATACGGCCTTACAGCCAGCTGTAGAATGGAAATTTAATCAAGTTGCTGCCGCTTATATGGGTGATGTGATGGACCAAATTGAAAACCCGACGCTGGAGAAAATTGTATTTCCGAATGTGTATCCTTTTTATGCTGCTGTAGACGTTAAAGACTCTAGTCTATTACGGACCAAATCATACCACAATGATATCCAGCTACGGGTTAATTATGTCAAGAGCCTGATTGCCCGTCTTCAGGAAACACATCCATCACTCCTGAAAAAAAGCTTTTTAGATCGATTTGCAGAAGTGGAACAATGGACCAACGAATATGATTTGGATAATTACCTTTTAGATATTCTGGCCTTTTTCCAAGAAGATATTCCTGCTTTTCTGGATAGCCTTTCCGATTTAGAAAAGGATTTTGAACAGCCATTGTATGCTTGTAGGCAAAAGCTAAAGTATTCTTACGAGGATGTGCATTCCAGCAATGGAGCCTTTGAACGATCACTTCAGAAAATAAATCAGCTTTTGAAAATGGAGATGGACAATTTTAACCAAAGCGTACAAGCAATTATCCCATCTTATTTTGAAACATTCCGTACAGATGGGATCGAGTATGATCTCTATGTTGGGCAATCCATAGCTCCTAGAAATGATTTCAAATCCAGTATGTTGAAAAAGATTAGGAAAGAACAGATTGCAAACATTGCCAGGATTGGTCAATTGGCCGACCGCATGAAGCAGGAACTTCCAATCCCTTTGGAAACAACACAATTGATTTTTATCCATCCAAATCCTATAGATATCAGCTTCAGGGATGATGAACGACGTTTTGATGTGGAAGGTTCCTATAATATCCGCTATCAGATCATTAAAAAAAGAATAGATAAAGTAAAGATATTAGATAGTGAGGAAAGGTTGGTTAAACCAGGTTATATAGCTATTGTATTCAATAGGAATCAGGTGGTGAGAGATTTGAAGTCTTGTTTAAAAGAAGTAGCTGAAATGGGTTTGATCGAATCTGATATCGAAGAAATCCGATTGGAAAAACTTCAAGGAATTAGCGACTTGAAAGCACTCCGTGTAAAAATTAAACTTGATTAAGATTATACCTATGAAATTGTTCAAGCGATTTTTTCTACTAGTTCATTTATTACTTTTGTGCAGCAAGTCTGCTATTGCACAACAGCAGGATAGTATGGAGACCGTTATTGCAGCAGAATATGACCAAGTGGGGTTGGTTCATCGGTTCTGGTTGGGCGATAGTTATAGAAAACTCTATAATACGCCGGTCAAGATGCGTGTAATTGATCTATCAACGGAGAAAGGCGGATTATCAATCGTGAAATTAGGTGGAGGAATGCAGACGCAATCCTTGAGGTTGGTTGATTCTTCAGGTCGAGAATGGGTGCTGCGTTCTATTCAAAAATTCCCGGAAAGAAGTTTACCAGAAAGTCTCCGAATAACCATAGCAAAGGATATCGTACAGGATCAAATCGCTATTGCGCATCCTTTTGGAGCTCTCACGGCGCCGACGTTCCATAAAGCTTTAGGAATACCTCACGCGGTACCTGAATTGGTCTATGTGGGGGATGATCCTCGATTAGGTGAATATAGATCCGTTTTCAGGAATAGGGCCTATATGTTTGAACCAAGAATGCCTTTTGAAAATGAAAAAACGGATAATTCAGCAAAGGTCATTGAAAAATTATTGGAGGATAATGATGTCAGTGTAGACCAAAAACTGACGCTGCGGGCAAGATTGTTGGATTTTGTATTGGGAGATTGGGATAGGCACGAAGACAATTGGCGCTGGGATCCGGAAAAGCTGAAAGGGAAAAAAATATACAGTCCAGTTCCAAGGGATAGGGATAAGGTATACTATAAAACCTCTGGATTTTTCCCTGTGCTATTATCGCGGCAATGGTTAAAAGCACACCTTCAACCCTATAGTCCACATATCAGGAATGTGGCTCACTGGAATTTCAATGCACGTCATTTCGATCGCTTTTTTTTGAATGATCTGAATGAAAAGGATTGGAAAGAGGAGATCGATAGTGTTCAATACTTAATTACTGATTCCTTGATTCGACAAGCGATGTTGGAGATGCCAGATAGTATTGTAAAATTGAGTTCCGAAGAGTTGGAAATTAATATCAAATCCAGACGTGATGAACTCCAGAAAACTGGAATTGATTATTATAAATCCCTAACGAATGTAGTGGATATTCCTCTATCAGCGAAAAGGGAGTTTATCCATGTAACTTTTGAAAAAGATGGCCTGCAGGTTGAAGTGTTCAACAAAAAAAAGGATGGAACAGAAGGGGCAAAGCTCTTCAAAAGAGAATTTAAGCCTGAAGATACCAAAGAAATCAGGATTTACGGATTAGCTGGAGAGGACGAGTATCGCTTCCAAGGTCATTACAAATCACCGATTAAGGTGAGGATAGTTGGAGGGAAGGATTATGATCAATATACCGCTGCTCCGGATTTTGGGAATGCGGACAACCTCTATTTTTATGATACTAAAGTAAAGAGCGAGAATCAATTCGATGGTTTGAATGCGGCACATTATCGATTAAAAAACGATACTTCCGTTCATCGGTACGATTATCATAATTTTGTGTATGATCGTAAGGGTGTCCTGGTTAACCTGAATTATGGCGTAGATCGAGGATTGATCATTGGGGCAGGATATCTGATTGAAAATCAGGGGTTCCGAAAAAGTCCTTATGCGTATAGACATGAACTATTGGCTAGTTATCTGACAGGAAGGGAATCCTTTATGTTTTCTTATCATGGCCATATCAAAGAATTATGGGCAGGGCAGGATTTGTCCCTGAAAATGGATGCTTTGGGACCCTTCAATCAGAGTAATTTTTTTGGTTATGGGAACCAAACGGTTTTTGATAAATCAGAGGATAAAGAGATTTCATACTACCGAAATAAATACGATTTGATCAATGCCGATGTGTTTTTGTCCTATCATCCACTTCAGCATTTGAAAATTTTCTATGGGTCGAGTAGTTCCTTTTATTTTTCTTCTGCAGGTAAGAATATGGATCGTTTTTTACAAGGATTCGCCGAGCGTCATCCAGTAGAAGAGGTTTTCCATAACAAATCATTTACCGGAGCTGCAATCGGCTTTGATTATGATACGAGAGATCACCATCAGCATCCAAAAAAGGGAATGAAGCTTTATGCCCGATTGGATTGGCAAACGGAGCTGGCAGGACAGGGTAGGAATTATGCGGCTTTGGATCAGCATGTCAGCTTTTATAAAACCGTATTCCAGGATTACCTTACGGTGGCCAATCGGACAGGCCTGCAGGCGGTATGGGGAGATCCCTATTTCTATCAACATGCGCAAATAGGTGGCGAGAACAGCTTGAGAGGATATAATTCGCAACGATTTACCGGGAAAACCGCGCTTTATAATAACCTGGATGCTCGATTGAAATTGGCAAGCTTTAGCTCTTACCTGCTTCCTGGAACTTTCGGATTGATTGGGTTTTATGATGTAGGCCGGGTGTTTATGAGTAAGGAAAGCTCCAATAATTGGCACCATGGTTATGGAACAGGCATCTATTTTATGCCAGGCGATTTAATGACCATTCAAGCGACGGTTGGAATCAGTAAGGAAGCGGTTCTTCCATACATCCGTTTTGGTCTGTCATTTTAAAAGCTTTACAAAATTCTTCGTAATTTTGTAAAAGTCAATAATTTAAAAATACATCATCATGAAAAATACAGTTATTGTTGTGCTTGTTATCATAGGAGGGATTATTTTTCTGAATGCGCAAAATCGGTCTGAAAAAGAGACTTATGTTTCGAAACCTGTTCCAAAAGGGAAAAAGGAAATCTATTTTGCCGGTGGTTGTTTCTGGGGTACCGAACATTTTTTTAAACAGGTGCGCGGGGTTACAGCTACCGAGGTTGGCTATGCCAATGGAAAAACGGGGAAGCCGAGTTATCAGCAGGTAACTACCGGAAGAACGGGGTTCACCGAAACTGTAAAAGTGATCTATGATCCAGCTATCGTTAGTTTGGATTTACTTATAGACCTTTATTTCAAAACAGTTGATCCGACCAGTTTGAACAAACAAGGAAACGATATTGGAACACAGTACCGTACGGGGATATATTTCAGCAATCCAGCTGACGAAAAGATCATCCAACAAAAGTTGAATACACTGGCAAAAAACTATACGGATAAGATTCAGATCGAATGTTCCAAATTGGAGAATTTTTACGATGCGGAGAATTACCACCAAGATTATCTGGATAAAAACCCAGGTGGATATTGCCATATCGATCCTTCCCTTTTTGAATATGCCAAGAAAATAAACGCCAAGAAATAAGTTTATTTTTCTCCCGAATACGGGAAATAATGCTAAAATATGTTAAATGTGATGAATGGTTACGATGATTTCGTAAGATGTTCTATTTTTGGTTAAAATCCACTGCTATTAATTTTTTGTGGGAATCAAAAACCTGTTATTTAATATATTATGAGATATTTCCTCTTGTTTGTAGGATTTGCCCTAGCTAACTTTGTCCATGCCCAAAACAATGCAGAAATCAAAGGAAGAGTCTTTGATGGCAATAAAAAACCTTTAGAAAAGGCGACCATATCCATTGTTTCCGAAAAGGATTCCTTGGTATTAAGTTATTCCCTGACAGATGATAAAGGGAACTTTGATTTCGTCAGGATCCCATCTCAAAAACCGATTATTCTCTATGTTTCCTATGTCAATAACCCCACCTATCAAAAGCCTCTTCAATTAAAAGCTGGAGAAAAACTGCAGTTGGATAGTATTATCATGGGCGGGAATATGATCGATGAGATCTTGATCACGGCGGTTCCACCCATCCGGTTGAATGGGGATACCTTAGAATATAAAGCCGATTATTTCAAAACCAGACCAAATGCTACTGTTGAGGAGCTCTTGCAAATATTACCAGGTATTCAAGTGAATGCAGACGGAAGCATATTTTATCAAGGCCGTGAAGTATCGGGAATTCGAGTGAACAATAAGGATTTCTTTGTGCAGGATATGAAGATTGCCACCAAAAATTTGGATGCATCCCTGATTGATGTGGTCCAGGTTATCAAAGATAAAGGAGAATCTAAGCGAGAAATATTAGATGATACCAACCTTCCCATAGTCATCAACCTCAAGATGAAGAAAGAATTCCTCAAAGCGGATTTCGGAAAGTTTTATGGAGGTGCTGCCACCAGAGAGCGCTATGAATCGGGCGCTTTGATCAATACTTTCCGCGATACCCTGCAGATCAGTTTCATTGGCTTTGCCAATAATATTGGCCGATCAGGCTTTGATTATTCAGAATTGAGCCAATACGGAGGCTTAGGTCGGGGGGAGAATTCGAATTTTATGATGTATGGATCTGCCGGTCTAATGAACCAGATTTCTTCGGGTATAAATGTGAATTATGATATTGCCAAAAAGTTAAAGACGAATTTATATTATAATTTCGCAAAAGATGACCACCTTTTTGAACAAACGGATTTGAACAACCGTTTTTATGATGAGATTACAGATCGTTCTAGAAGTTCAGGCAATTCAGAATCCCATCAGATCAGACATGAAATGCGGGCTTTCGCCAGGTACCATGTGGATACTACGGCCCAGGTTTCCTTAGATCTTCGACTGAATACAGGAAGTAATAATTTTACTGGACAAAATGAATCGGTTACCTGGCGTAATGAGAATGATCCTGTAAGGGACGTAAATACCTACAATCTTTCCAATAATAAAAACATTAATTTTAACTATCGGGTAAATGCTGAAAAGAGGTTGCAAAATAAAATGCTTCTTTCTGTAGAGCATCAATATTCCAGGATTAATCAAGATATATTCCGAAATAATGATAACTGGAATAGATACTATTTATTAGGCGATAGCATTGTAGACCAAACAGAGCGATCGAATGTCGTATCTTATACCCAAAACTTAAAGAATAGGATCAGCCTACAGGTTCCATTGAACAAAGACTTTAATTTTGATGTATTTGCGCAGTTTAATGTGGATGAAGAGGAACAGCTGGAGGAACTGTTGAATCGGTTGAATAATACGGAGTTTGTAAATAGGGACGATGTGGCCAATAATAAGAATATCCGGAATACGCGTATGATATTAGGAACCAGCTGGAATATTAAAGTGATAAAAGACTTTCCGATTTCCTTTGGATTGACCTATCAAAATTTAGCGAATAGATTTGAATATTTTGATAAATTACCAAGTAAAAATGAAGCAAAAGGCTATTTTTTACCTAATGTAAATCTGGCATATAAGGGGTTGTCAGCCAGTTATTCCCGATCTGTAAATCCGCCTTCTTTTAGTCAGATAATTGTGCTGAACAATGATATGACCCCTACGATAATGGTTTATGCTAGTCCCTACTTTGAAAATGTGATTAAGAATGATTTTTCATTAAGGTATTATAAGAGTTTCACAAAATCCAAAACGTATATCAATGCTAGTGTAAGCTATGGTGTATCGGACAATAGTATTATTTCAGACCTATATTACAATGTAGCTGACGGGACTTCCAGCCGCCAAAATATACAGGCCAGTGATATTGGAAGTCTTTTTTGGAATGGTAGTCTATCCCAAACTTTTCTACAGAATAAAACTTGGAGATTGGCGGCATCGATAAATGGGTACTTTTCGATGAGCGATCGTTATGCTCGGATCAATGGCGAAGAGAATATAGGAAAAAATAGTTTTGGAAATATTTCTGGAAATATTACTTTCAGCTATAAAGATAATTTGACCATAAGTCCAAATTATAATAATTCGAGAAATGGTGTAGAATATAAGGATGACTCTCCAAACTTCAGGTCGGTAAATAATATCACCCATAATTTTGGTTCCAGTATTTTAGTGAACAATATCAAGAAATTCAGGTTAGAGGGTTCCTATACCTTAAGTAACCTCGTGACTGGAATCGACAATAAAAGAGGAAATAGACATTTGGTAAATGCTTCTGTATATTATCCAGTTCTTGGAAAGGGGGAGTTGAAGTTATCCGTATTTGATCTATTGAATCAACGTGTTTACAATAATTATTATGCGAGTGGGAATTCGAATGGTTTTATGACAAGTGTAAATCTTAGGCAATATTTTATGTTAGGAATGGTCTATAAGTTTTTGAATACAGTGGATAAGAAATAAGGTTAGCTTCGGAGTGAAAGTAAGGTGAAAGTAACCTAAAAGTATGCTTTTAGTATGTAAAGCATACTAAAACACGGTTTAAGGATACTTTAACCGTGTTTTTAGGACGATTACATAGGAAAACATTAGGGAAATGTGGATTATTAAATATGTATTATTAAAATCCTGTATTAGAAAGGGTGTATCAAATTAATGATACACCCTTTTATTTAATAAAAAATTCGTTAATTACACCTATATTTTTATTGTATAAATAAATTATACATTTTTATCATATCTGATTTTAATTAATTAAAAAGAAAATAATTGTAATTATTTGCTGGTTACGTAATTTAAATAGTAAATTTCGCCTGTTTTCATGAAAAATTATAATACTTATTCTGAAAAAGAACTTCAAAATGCTATTGCTGAAGGCGATTTACAAGCTTTTAATGAATTCTATAATCGTTATGTTGATAATTTGATTCATTTTGTCCATGGTAAATTGGACGATTTAGAAGAAAGCAAAGATATTGTACAGGAAATTTTTGTAACAATATGGCGTGAAAAAGAAGCGATCACATTGATTAATTCCATATCCTCCTATTTATATAGAATAGCCATCAATAAAAGTTTGAATATTTTTAGAAGAGGTAAAATAGAAGCCAAATATATTGCCTCACTTGGCGATTATTTGGCTAACCAACAGGTTACTCTTGAAGAAATTAGCTTGGAGGCGGAACAAGAGAAAACCTTGCAAAACGCTTTAAAAGAACTACCTGAAAAAATGAGACTTATTTTTGAATTAAGATATTATAAAGGTAAGAGTAATCAAGAAATTGCTGATTTATTGAATATATCTATTCAAACGGTTTCCACACAAATGAAAAGAGCCTTGAAAACTATCCGTAAGCATACTCAGATATTGGTTTTTATGGCTATTCTTATTAATTTATAATTTTTTTTACATCTACTGTACCCTCTCTTTATAACATGTGTGTCCTAATGTAAAGAGACCTAAAAATCCTCTACCTATCATGGATGATAATTTTAAGAAAGCTGAAGACCTATTAAGGAGGTTTCAGAATGGAACGTCCTCATTAGAGGAAGAAGAGTTAATTAAAAGCTGGTTTTCAGATTTCAAATTTGAAAACCAAGATCAATCAATAATCAACTATGATAAAGAGGTTCTTTTTCAACGGATTCTGATTCGCCTCGCCGAAACCGAAACACCGGTAAGGAAATATAGGCCTATATGGTGGTCAATAGCCGCCGCGGCAATTATGATTTTCGCATTTACAGTTTACCAATGGACTAATCATCAAAGAATGGAAGATCCCGTGGTGCAAACTCTAGAGAACGATGTATTACCAGGTAAAGATGAAGCAACTATGGTGCTGGCAGATGGAAGGGAAATTGAATTGAATGCTAATGGTCTCAAGGAAGAATCAACGTATGGAGTAAAGGTGGATGAAAAATTAGGGATCATTTCCTTTTTGAATCCGAAAAAGAAACTTACAACCAAATTAGAATACCACACCATCAAAACTGGATATGCCGGACAATATACGGTCATCCTGCCTGATGGTAGTAAAGTAAAATTAAACTCCAATTCCTCTATTCGTTTTCCTATTGGGTTTGGTCGAGAACGAAATGTCGAAATGGTGGGAGAGGCGTTTTTTGAAGTGGCAAAGGATGAGAATAAAAAATTTACGGTTGATGCAGGATATCAACAGATAGAAGTTTTAGGGACTCAATTTAATATTAAATCCTATCCAGAAGAATATGAAACAACCACGGCTTTGGTCTCGGGAAGTTTAAGGGTGAGATCAAGTAATAAGAATGATATTAATGAATTTATCCTAAAGCCTGGAGAACTGGTGAAAAATGGAAAAGGAAAACAATTGATAGTTGATAAAAGTGATTCGAACAAAGAAAAAGCGTGGGAACAGGGTGAATTTTTCTTTGACGGTGAAAACCTACAGGAGGTATTGAGCACGGTTGCTCGGTGGTATAATGTGAAAATAATCTATGAATATCAGCCATCGCCAGATACAAAATATGGCGGTATCATATCCAGAAACAAAAGATTATCAACGGTATTAAAACTGTTGGAAGATAAAGAAAATGTAAATTTTGAAATCAAAGGGAAGGAGGTCATCGTTAAAAAAAGATTGAAATAAATTACTTAAAAAAATATTAAACCTAAGCGTATTATTTAACTAACCTTATTAATTCATGGATTTGAAAACATTCCTACGATTAAAGAGGGGTAAACAGGACAATAACCTACCAAACCAATGGCGAAATATTCCTAAATATTGTGTCCTATTATCCTTATTAGCAACGGCAGAGCTAAGTTTTGCATCTGTACAACAGATTCGAATAAATAAAAAAAATGCCAAGATTGAAGAAGTCTTGATTGAATTGAGAAAGCAATCGAATATTGACTTTTTTTATAATAAAGGTGATTTATCAAAAGAAAATCCCCTGAACCTAAACTTGAACAATGTTAGTCTTGAAACAGCCTTAAGTAAACTTTTGGAAAACACAGGTTTAACGTATGCGATAAAAGATGGTATCGTTGTTCTCAGTCCTAAAGAATTTAGACAGCAGAATATATCCGGCCGAGTAGTCAACCAGCAAGGCGAAGGGATTGCAAATGTTTCCATCACAGCAATAAACCGAACTACGAAATCTACTTCTATTGGCGCGCAGACTAGGGCAGATGGATCATTTTTAATTCCTGTTTCGAATCTTCAAGACACCTTAACTTTTTCAAGTGTGGGTTATGAATCTCGTACAATTGCGCTCAATGGGCGGAATACCCTAGAGGTGGTATTGAAACAAAAGGTTCAGGAACTGGAAGACGTCATTGTTACTGGTATCTACGAACGTAAAGCCGAAAGCTTTACCGGATCTTCCATGACGATCAAAAAGGAGGATATCAAAAGGATGGGAAGTACAAACGTATTCCAATCCTTAAAAAATATATCGCCAAGTATGTTCTTGGATAATTTTGACATGGGATCTAATCCTAATACATTACCCGATCTACAAATCCGTGGAAATGGAAGTCTGCCTATAACCGAAGATTTAACTTCAGGATTGAAAGGTAATTATTTGAAATCTCCATCTCAGCCTTTGTTTATTTTAGATGGTTTTGAAGCCTCAGTTGAACGAATTTTCGATTTGGACATCAATCGAATTGAAAGCGTAACGATTTTGAAGGATGCTGCTTCTAAGGCAATTTATGGATCGAAAGCAGCCAATGGGGTCATCATTATTGAGACTACTAAAATGGTTGGTTCGAAACCTATTATCAATTATAACATGAGTGTGAATGTGGAACTTCCGGATTTGACCAGTTATAATTTGACTAATTCAAGGGAAAAGTTGCAGGCAGAGGTTATTGATGGCATGTACAGCCCTAATTCTACTTATAATGATGCCGATTATTATATTCAAATGCAAAAATTGTATAATACCCGTAAGAAATTAGTAGAGGAAGGATTAGATACTTATTGGTTGGCAAAACCATTGCAAAATGGTGTAGGAAATAGACATTCCTTGAGTGCCGAATTAGGATCAGAGGATCTTCGTGTATTAACTGATTTTACCTTCAATAATGTTTCGGGAGCTATGATCGGCTCTGGAAGAAAGAATATAGGTGGAAATATCTCTGCATCCTACCGATTGAATAAATTTCTATTTAGAAATGTAGCATCTTTTACATCTAATAAATCGAATGAATCTCCTTATGGTGATTTTTCAGAATATGTAAAAATGAATCCATATTGGCGTGCGGTAAATGAAGACGGAACTATTCCATTTTATGCAGAAGTATTCAATTCCTCGAACATTACGAATCCGCTGTACAATTCCCAATTGAACATTAAAAATACAGACAGCTATTTAAATTTTACGAACAATTTATACTTGGAATGGATGCCAATCGAGGGTTTAAGGTCGACCGCACGGATTGGGATTGATACAAAGACTTCGGATGCGGATGAATTCTATCCTGGAAAGCACACCAAATTTGCACTTTATACAGATGAAGTCACGATCAATAGGAAAGGTTCTTATCAAGTAAATAATGGTAAAAGCACCTACCTATCTGGAGATTTAAACATAAATTATAGTAAGCAGATTGAAAAGAATTATTTCTTTGGGAACTTAGGCTATAATGTAAGTGAAAAAAAATTTGCTGAGCGGGTATATTTTGCAGAAGGTTTTCCAAGTGACCGTTTGCAGGATATCATTTTTGCGAGAAACTATGCCATAGATACAAGACCTTCTGGATTGGATGGAATTACTCGAGATATGGGGTTCTTGGCTGCTTTTTCTTATATGTGGGATAATAGATTCATATCTGATTTTACCTATAGGGCAAATGCCTCTTCTCAGTTTGGGGCAGATCGTCGATGGGCCTCTTTTTGGTCTGTGGGCTTAGGATGGAACTTACATAATGAGCAATGGTTAAAATCATTAGGCTATGTGGATTTATTCCGTATTCGCGGATCGGCTGGACAAACAGGAAATCAAAATTTTAATTCCAATGCTTCTATTGCGACTTATAAATATGCGTTGGAAGCTTATTACAATGGTTTTCCTGGATCAGAATTATTCAACATGGTCAATCCAGGTTTACAATGGGAATCATCAAAAGATTACAATGCTGGTCTGGATTTGAAGGTAGGACCTGTAGGTATTAGAGCCGATTATTACGTAAGGTATACCGAAAACCTGTTAGCAGATATTACACTTCCTAGTTCTACAGGTTTTGAATTGGTGAAGGATAATTTAGGAAAAATTAAAAATAATGGTCTCGAAATATATGCGAATTATACTGCTTGGCAAAGAGATAGAAATTTTCTCTCCTTACAATTTGGAATAGAAACCAATGAGAATAAAATTGTAGAATTATCCAATTCTATGAAAGCCTATAACGACCGTATGGATGCTTTGGCTGCAGATCGTGGAAATAATGTACCTATTAAGAAATATCAGGATGGTATGGCGATGGATGCGATTTGGGCAGTGCCTTCGTTAGGAATCGATCCAGCAACTGGTAATGAAATTTATATCAGAAAGGATGGAAATACCACGTACAGTTGGAATGCTTCTGATATGATTGTGGCAGGTATTGCACGTCCGAAATATCAAGGAACCTTTGGGATTCAAGGGGAGTTCAAAGGAGTTGGTCTTTCGGTTACAGCTCGCTATTTAGGTGGAGGACAATTATATAACCAAACCTTGGTTGATCGTGTAGAAAATGTAGATATGATGTATAATGTTGACCGCAGGGTGCTTACAGGTCGTTGGTTAGAGCCAGGTCAAAATGCATTATATAAGAGGTTGGGAGAGTATAGTATCCCTTTGGAAAATGGATCTTTCACACCCGCACAAGAAATGACGAGGGCAACGACTCGTTTTGTTCAGGATCGTAAAGAGTTGGATATAGCATCCATTAACTTGTATTATGATTTTTACCAACATGCTTGGCTGAACAAATTAAAATTACAGCGTCTTAGAGCTTCATTCAATATGAATGATGTCGTTAAATTTTCGTCAATTGAGATCGAACGTGGTTTAACCTATCCATTTTCAAGAACAGTTTCTTTTTCACTAAATGCAACCTTTTAAGATCATGAAAAGAACATTAAAATTTTACGGTTTGAGTTTGGTCATTCTGCTTTCCTTACAATCTTGTGAGAAGTGGTTTGACGTAACAGCAAATAACCAGATAAAAGCGGAGGACCAATTCTCATCAGTGGATGGGTTTAAAGATGCTTTGATGGGCGTGTATTTGTCCATGGGAAACGGTGCAATTTATGGACTGAACACTTCCTATAATTTAGTAGATGTTTTGAGTCAGCAATATGCTGCATTTATTGCAGGAAATACGGAAGTTGGTGAAATACAGAAGTTTAATTATACCCATGTGTCTAGTGAAAGAAATATAAAAAACATGTGGGATAAGTATTACTTTTCCATAGCCAATATAAATAGCTTACTTGAACATATCGAGAAGAGTGAATTTGCTTGGTACCAAGGAGAGAAAGAGATCATCAAAGGAGAATTGTTGGGATTGCGGGCATTTCTTCATTTTGATTTATTACGCTTTTTTGGTCGATCAAATTATGCCAATAGACCAGATCTACAAGCTAGACTAACCATTCCTTATGCTTTAAAATATAGTAAAGATTATCCTGTCCAGTATTCCTATTCCGAAACATTTGAATTAATGGAAAAGGATATCGCAGAATCGTTGACCTTATTAAAATTTGATCCTATTTCGAAGGGAACTTTGATATCAAATGAAGCAATGTTGAATATTAACCGAGATGGATTTTATGATAAAAGGCAAAATAGGATGAATTATTATGCTGTCAAGGCATTGCAAGCACGAGTTTTCTCCTGGCAAGGAGGTGCAAAAATGAAGGATGCAGCTGAAGCAGCGGAAGAAGTGATCGCGGATTCTTACGCAAAATTATTAGGACAAAATGAATCTGTAAATCAAAACAAAACGATTGTACAAGAACAATTATTTGGTTTGAAGGTTAATAATTTACAAAACAGCCAATTTTATTTTGATGGCGATCTATTAACCAATCCTTTTGCATTAAGAATGCAGGGAGCGACAGTAGCTGAAGTTTACGAGACAGAAATTCCAGAAATTGGAGCGGCAGATATTCGTTTTAATACCTTGTTGATTAATGGAAACGCAGGATATGTGAGTTCTAAATTAGTTAATAGATCGATGAATGATTTAGATTTCAATGTGATTCCCTTAATCAAAATCCCTGAAATGTATTATATAGCATCGGAATACTATGCATCAAATAATCTTTCCAAAGCTATTCAATTATTGGAAAAGGTTAGAGAAAGTAGACGCATTGTGCAACCTTTGCCTGCTAATCTGAATTCGGAAACATTTTCCCAGGAATTGTTGAAGGAGTATCGTAAAGAGTATGTCGCCGAAGGACAGTTGTTTTTCTATTATAAGCGCTTGGGTTTACAACACATACCCAACTATTCGGCTTCTATTATTGCTGATGATAAAATATACATGTTGCCATTTCCACCTTCTGAAATTGAATTTGGAAACAGGGAACAATAATTCATCCTTTAAACAAGATAATTATGAAAGCTAAAATAATATCAATCTATAGTTTATTATTAGGTGGATTAATAGCGTTTTGGAGCTGTGAAAAATCAGAACCTACCGCATTTAATTCCAAAGCGGCCATCATATTTGATTATTCAAATTCCGTCGGGGCCAACAAGATAAATTTTTCCTTTCTGGGAAAGCCTGAGCAAATTGGAGAAATCCGAATTCCTGTCATTGTTAATGGATTTCCGGAGGACAAGGATAGGGTTTTTGAAGTTAAAGTAATCACTGATACGATTACCAATGCGGAAAGCGCGGATTACCAGATTGAACAGGGAATAGTCCATGCTGGAAAAGTTAGGGACACATTGATTATAAAGGTTCCAAAAACTGAAAAGCTAGAAACAGAGGTTATAAGATTGTTTCTTCAAGTAAAAGAATCGAACGATTTTGATGCAGGAATAATTGAACGTCAGTTTATCGAGGTTTCCTGGAGCAATCAAGCTATTATGCCTACATGGGGAGTGTATTTTAGAACATTTTTCTCTTCTGTAGGAAGTACTAAAGCCTATCGGATTTTTGTTGAAACCACAGGTTTGACCAATTTTGCGGCAGCAGATTTTAGGCCCTATGGTCAGGCTGGTGCAGAAGTGTTAGGTAAGAAATTCGGTGATTATATCAGGGCCTGGAATGCAGCAAATCCTAATGATATCCTAATACACGATGATGGCACCCAAAAAGGAAATCCAATTGTCCCTAGGTATTAATTTCGAATTATTTACCAATAATTAAACGAAAATGAAAACTATAAAATATACATATAGCTTATTGATCAGCCTAGTTTTTTTGCTGTTTTTTGCTTCTTGCAAGGATGATCTAAGTAGCTTAGATACAAATAAATTGTCGGATATTAAGGTAGATACCGTAGGGCAAAGCACGCTATCCGTATTTCAATTTGATGAATTAGTTCTAGATCCAAAAATTTTAGGAATTGGTCCTAATGATCAGTTGACCTATGAATGGACGATAAATTTGGAGCCATGGTCTACAGAATATATTACCATAGGAACAGAGAAAAAACTGACTTATGAAGTAGGTTTTGTACCTACTAACCTTGACAGGTTGCATCAGATCGTTTTAAAGATTAAAGATGAAAAATCTGGGGTTACATATATTCAAGATTGGCCATTAATGATTCGGAATGGAATTGGTGAAGGATTGGTAATTGTGGAAACTTATGATAATCAAAATACCGATTTGAGCCATATTATGTCTCCTTTAGTGACACCTGATTTTAATCAGGAGAAAATACGGACTAAAATCTATTCAGCAGCTAACGGTACTACCATTCCTGGTTTAGTAAATTCTATGATTTATACAAAATTAGGATCCAATAATGTATTATTAGGGGGAACTTCTAACGCTATTTTTGCTATTAAAACATTGGATTATTCCTTGGGCGATCAAAATGAGAAATTATTTTATGCACCTCAAGATAGCTATGGGCCAGAAAAGCTAGTAAATTTCGTGCAGAACGAGATTATGATCCATAAGGGAAAATTATATGCGAATTGGTTGCAGATTTCAAAATTTGGGTTGCCTTTCCCAAATAATTACAATATCCCAACTATTTTAGGAATAAATAACCGCTATGATTATCCAAATATTTCCTTAAACTTTTATAGTGAGGAAAAGGGTCATTTTGCCTATCAATATTCCTTTGCTACCTATGGTGATCGTGGTATGCGACCAGTTCCAGCTGCTACTGTACCTTTTAATCCAAATGATCTTCCAAATAAACAGAATATTGCGGCAGGAATAAGTAACCAAGGTGAATTTATTCATATCCTTAAAGATAAATCTACACAGAAATATGGATTATATATATTAAGTGCAGGAGGATATGATAGTGAAAATTGGGTTCCAACTCCATCTGTTCCAAAGAAATTTATGGACCTGTCCAATGCGCCAGAAATAGACCAAGCCATAAAATTTTTGATATTAGATAATCAGCAAGTGATTTTATATGCTACTAAGACCAAAATTTATGCAATCATGTATTCTGCATTAAATCCTGCCTATGGCTTGCGATATACGGTAGCATCCGGAGAAGAGATCACTGCTTTAAGTGTCTATTTACAAGCTGATTATCCAATGATTAATCGGGAGAATTTCTCAAGAAATGGCAAGCAACTGATTTTAGGAACTTATAATGGTACCGAAGGTAAAGTACATGTTCTTCCACTGATTAATGAGGGAGTGGCAAATATCGATCAGGCGAACATTAAAACATATAATGGTTTCGGAAAAATATTATTTACCATAACACAACTTTAAACCAGATAGCCCCTTAGGCAAAAATCTTTGGGGCTTTCATTTTTGATATTATGAGGAAAATTTTAAAGATCGCACGATTAGAATTGAACATTCTGTTCTATTCGCCAGTGGCCTGGGTCGTCATGATCATTTTTTTGATCCAATGTGGAATATCCATTATGGATCTTATACAAGTGAAGGAAAGTGACCAACAATTAGATAAAGTAATACAGTCTGTTACGATTGATGTTTTCTCAGGTAATAAAGGGTTTTTTCATTCTGTTCTTAAATACACTTACCTATATATCCCTTTACTAACTATGGGTATAATAAGTAGAGAATTAAGTTCAGGTTCTATAAAATTACTACAATCATCACCTGTTACCAACTTTCAAATCGTGATTGGTAAATATTTGGCTTTACTTGGCTTCGGCTTGTTTTTCATCCTGGTTATTTTCGGAATTGGATTTACAGCCAGCCGTTTGATTGATAATTTTGATTGGGGGATCCTCTTGGCTGGTATGGTAGGAGTCTATTTGTTAATTGCTGCATATGCTGCGATTGGTTTATTCATGTCCAGTTTAACATCCTATCAGGTCGTTGCGGCGATCAGTACGTTAGCTATTTTCGCTGGATTGAATTTTATTGGTGAAATAGGGAAAGGAAATGAATTTGTTAGAGAAATCACTTATTGGTTATCCTTGCAAGGACGGACTGACCATTTTATAAATGGGATGCTTTCCAGCCAAAATATAAGTTATTTTGTTTTGGTAATTACTCTCTTTTTAGGTGTTACAATCATGCGATTGAATGATGGTCGTGTGATCCGTTCTGAATTGCAAAAAGCGGTGCGTTATATCTTATTAATAGCGGTGATATTATCGGTAGGATATTTTACTTCAAGGCCTACAAATTGGCATTTTTGGGATTTGAGTAGATTTGAAGCGAATACATTAACCCCAAATAGTAAAGAGGTCATCTCCCATTTAAATCAAAAGATTAAAATGAAGAATTATGCAAATATTCTTCATCCACATGGAAGATTGGGGACACCGAAATGGCGGAAATTTGATTTGAAGCAATTTGATATGTATACCCGGTATATTCCAGAAATGGAAATGGAATACATTTATTACTATGATTATGTGCCTTTATATGCGGATAGTTCTATCAATTTATTGGAAAAGGCTCAAAAAGCAGCACTTGCCCATGAAATTGATTTTGATCAATTATTATCCCCGGAGGAAATCAAAAAACAGATCGATTTATCTCCCGAAAGAAATGCTTACGTTAGATTCATCCATCATGGTAAGGATAGTGTTGCTTTAAGAATGTTCATGGATGCTACTGGTTATCCAAACGAATCTGAAATCACTTCTGCTTTAAAGCGATTATATACTAAAGTTCCGATTGTTGGTATACTTAAGGGGCATGATGAACGAAGCGTAACCAAGATAGGTGATAAGGCATACAATACCATTACCACTGAAATTGGCCAAAGAGCTGCCTTGGTGAATAATGGATTTGATGTTAAAGAATTAGTAGCTAATCAAATCGATAGTTTGGATGGAAAGTTGGCGGTGTTAGTTATTGCCGACCCATTTACTTCTTATTCTGATGTTGAACTCGCAGCTATCCATCGATATATTGACCAAGGAGGTAATCTGTTACTATCCATTGAGCCTGGCAAGGAAGCTTTAGTTAATCCAATACTAAAGGACATTCCGGCAAAATTTGAATCTTTCCAATTATATCAAAAAACAAAGGATTTGGAAGCAAATGTTCTCGTCGGGCTGGCAGCTAATAATGAGTTAAGTAAAAGTTTTTATGCTAATCCCAACGCCGTATTGTCATTCGCAGGAAGCACTGCTATCCGCATGGATAGTAATTTAAATGGTTATAAAAATGAAGAATTGGTTATGAGTGGAAAAAGTCAGGTATGGAAAGGTAGATTAGCGATAGATACCGTTTTCCAGAAATCTGATTCTATACCTTATATCCTAGCTACTGCTTTATCTAAAAAAGTCAATGATAAGGTACAGAAGATTGCTTTGTTTGCAGATGCTGACTTTATGAGCAATGCAGAATTAGGCCGCTTCAATCTAAGAAATGACAATGGTGGTTTTACCATTAAATTATTTAAATGGTTCTCTGATGGAGAGTTTCCAGTCAATACCAAAAGACCTGAATCGATCGATAATAAAATTTTAGTGGAAGCTGGAACATTAAACAGCATAAAATATATCTGGGTATTCATTCTCCCAATCGTTATCGCTTTGGTAGGAGGTTATTTATTAATTAGCAGAAAAAGAAAGTAAAAAATGAGTACGAGTATAGCAACAATAAAATCATTGTCCCATAGATATTCAAGAGATTGGGCAATTCGTAATATTAACTTTGAGGTTACTGAGAAAGGGATTCTTGGACTATTGGGTTCAAATGGTGCAGGTAAATCAACCACGATGAATATTCTTTGTGGGGTAATCAACCAAACGGAAGGAGAGGCCTTAATTGATGGAATAAATATTAGACAGCACCCGGTGGCGGCGAAACGTTTAATCGGTTTTTTACCTCAAAAGGCACCTCTCCATTTTGAATTGACCGTGGATGAATATTTAACCTATTGTGCCAACCTGAGGGATATTCCTGCACAAGATATCCCAGAAGCTGTGGAAGTAGCCAAAAAGAAATGTGGTATTAGCCACTTTAGTAATAGATTGATCAGTAATCTTTCTGGAGGTTATCAACAACGTGTGGGGATAGCCCAAGCAATCATTCATAATCCAAAATTGGTGGTGTTGGACGAGCCTACTAATGGTTTGGATCCAAATCAAATATTGGAGGTAAGAAAGTTGATAAAAGAAATAGGGGAAGAACGTTCGGTCATTCTTTCTACACATATTCTTAGTGAAGTTCAAGCCACCTGCGATAGGATCATCATGATTGAACATGGAGAAGTGGTATTTGCGGATACGATGAATGCCTTTAACAATTATATTGAGCCCAATTCATTAATGCTCCATTTAAGCCATGCTCCAGATAAAAAGGAATTGGAGGATTTGGCATTCATAGATCGCATTGAGGAAGTAGAAATAGGACAGTATCGTGTGTTTTTCAACGATCCAAACCAGGTAACTCAAAAATTAATTCAGCTAAGCGCCGACAAGGGCTGGGGGTTAGCGGAGATCTATTTAGAAAAAAGTTCGTTGGATGGGGTTTTTGCACAATTGTCGGCAAATACTAAAGGAAGGGAATAGCATGCGAAAAATCATAAAAATTGCACGCTTAGAATTAAGCATTCTATTTTATTCGCCAATAGCATGGATTATTCTGGTCATCCTTTTTTTGCAAGGAGGATTAGCCTATTTTGATATGCTTTATAGTCAGGAAACTCAGCAACAACTAGATAGGGATTTAAGTGTCTTGACTCGCGTCATGTTTGCTGGAGAAAAGGGGATGTTCTCCACGCTTATAGAATACCTTTATTTATATATTCCATTATTGACCATGGGTATCTTCAGTAGGGAGTATGTTAGTGGTTCAATTAAATTGTTGCAGTCCTCGCCTGTTACAGCTACACAAATTGTTTTAGGTAAGTATCTTTCCATTGTTATCTATGCCTTTATTGCAGTAGGTATGCTGGGTCTATATGCGGTTTCAGCCTATTTTTCTATTGAGCATATGGATGTTAAATTTGTGCTATTTGGACTATTGGCTCTTTTTCTTTTAATATGTACATATTCTGCTATTGGTCTGTTTATGTCCAGTTTAACTTCCTATCAGATTGTAGCAGCCATTAGTACTTTAGCTTTACTTGCGTTTTTAAATTATGCTCAAATCCTTGGAGCGAAATACGATGGCTTTCGTGAGATTACGCATTGGTTATCCATAGGAGGTAGGGCAGAGGAAATAGTGAATGGATTGTTAACAACTAGGGAGATTGCTTATTTCTTGCTGATCATTTTATTCTTTCTCATGGTCACAATTCTGCGAATTGTTCAGGAAAGAGCAGGTACGAAACCTATAATTAAGGCATTACAATACTTGGCTTTAGCAGTTGTACTTTTAGGAATTGGATATATAACCTCTCTTATTCGTTTTACGGGTTATTATGATACTACTCAAATTAAGGATAGAACCATATCAGCATATGGACAATCAATAGCCTCAAGAATAGATGGGCCTATAAAGTTGGTTACTTATATCAATGTCTTAGATCGAAGAGCAGAATATGCTTCACCAAAAAATCGTATAAATGATTTAGCAAATTTTGAATCTATTAATAGGTTTATTCCTCAGCTGGAGATGGATTATGTCGCTTACTATGATAGTATACCATATTTAAAATTGGATTCAAATGAAACTTTTCTGAGCAAATCTGAAAAGGCTGCGGATGCCCTAGGGATAAATTTCAAGAAATTATTGACCCCGGAGGATATGAAAAAATTCCCCGAAGTTGCTCTTGAAAATAATACGTTGGTTAGATTTTTTGAATATAAAGGCAAGCGGGTTCCCTTACGCATGTTTGATGATATGTTTGTGTATCCAAAAGAAGGGGAAATCAATGCTTCCTTAGTAAGATTATTGGATGGGCCTGCAGTTCTTGGACTTTTATCTGGGAAAGGCGAGCGTGGAATTGATAATTATGGCAATGGGGAATACAGTATTCTTTTAAATGGTCAGACTGTTAGAGGTTCATTGATCAATAGAGGATTTGAAATCCAGAAGTTGAAGGCATCTTCCTTAGATGATTTTAAAGGTGTGGGCATTGTTATAGCCGACCCTAGAGAACCTTATACTACCGAAGAATTAAATTCGATTTTTCGTTATATAGAACGAGGAGGCAATATTTATTTATTAGCTGATCCACAGGGAAGCAAGGAATACTTGCAACCGGTAGCAGAAAAATTGGGGCTAAAATTTATGGATGGCACTTTAATGCAGGATAGTGAAGATTATGATGTAGATCTTCTGCGTTTGTATCTCACGCCGGAAGCAGAGGAAAATGGATTTTTGTATTATGAAGGCGCAAAGTTGGTGATGAACAAAGCTATGGGGATTGAACCATTAAACGATAACAAGGGTTTTTCAAGGGTAGTATTGATGCGATCAGATGATAAAGATACTTGGAATAAGTTGGGAACCTATGATCTGAATTTAAAGAAAGAGGTTTTTACGGAAGGGAAAGATGTTCGGGTTTCTGTTCCTACGGCGATGAAACTTTTACGAAAGGTGAATGGAAAAGATCAACATGTTTTTGTATTCGGAGATGCTGATTTCATAAGTAACGCGGAACTTAACCGATTCAATATTAATTCTATTAATTCCCTAGTTGCGGGAAGAATCTTCAATACCATTAGAGATAGAAAAGCACTAGTTGGTGCGGAGAAAGATAAAGCGCCGGATGTGATCATTAAGTCAAGCCGGAAATCTATCAATACTCAAAAGTTAATTTATCTTTTGATAATACCTGTGCTAATTGCAGTGACAGCAGTTGTCGTGCTTAAGCGCAGAAAAAGAAAATAATACTAACGTTTGTTGTTTGAGTTTAGTATGGAAAGGTCCTTCTTAATGTTGGGCCTTTCGTTGTTCTTATGAAGCTTTTTAGAAAGCGTTTCAGCCTCTGCAATTAATGTATCGATATATGCTGTCCGCTCAATCATCAGCTCCGGATGGAGCACAAAACCCAGTTTGGTCCTATTGATGGACAAGCCAACCAGTAAGGCATTGATTCTATAAGCCAGGGTCTGGAAATGTTCAATCTCCTTTTTATGGAGCCTTCCCTGTATTGGATCTTTGGCAAACTGTTCCAAGGAGTCATAACTTAGTGCTAAAGCAGATTGGGTGAACTTCCTCACCAATCTCAAATCGTAATAACTCAATTCCTGTACCTCATAACTCTCTTTGATTTTTTGGAAGAAATTCCGGAAGTGTTCCAGTAATCGGTTGGTCTGTTGCTCAATCGATCGATAATGATTGATCGGAATAGCCAGACATCCCAGCACAGCAAATATGGATCCCATTAAGGTAAAGGCAAATCTACTTCCAAGAATATCCTGAATGGTTCCTTCAAAGGTATGTTGGCCGATCAGAATGGTAATCGTAATGAAAATAACACAGACCAAATAATTTGGTTTATTGAACAATAAGAACAGGTAGAGGCAAAAGATCGCTATGCCCATCAGAATAGTGAAATCCTTAATGGTCAACAAAATCAAAAGGCTGATCGCTATTCCGATAAGAGAGCCTATTATCCGTTGATAATTTCTTTTTTGGGTAGTGGTAAAACTAGGTCTGGCCACCAAAATAATGGTCAGTAAGATCCAGGAAGCATACCTGTACTCCGGAAGCGCATAACCAATAATACCTCCCAACATCAATAAAATCGACATCCGGACCGCATAAGAAAATATCGGCGACTTGAAGTTGAAATTGTTAAGGAGCGTTTTGAAATCACTTTCTGGGGCCACAAAATCCTTAAAATTCTTACTTTCAACCCAGCTATGATCAGCTTCCAAAACCTCCTCTTTAATGTCATGTAGGATATTTGCGATCTGTCCTAATTGCTTGGCAATCGAAATGATCAGTTCTTTTCGGTGAAAATCAGCAATGAATTGGTCAACTTCCAGTTGAACCATGATTTTCTCAAACTCTTTCTTCCTTTTCAGATTGGAAGAACTTGATTTTTTTAAATAATTCAATGCTGCGGTTTCCTTGGATAGGATAGCCAAGGCACGACGGATAAGGGATAAGGTATTGCCTGATTTCAGAAGCTCCCGGATCCTTTCATAATCCTGATCTACCGCCATTAACAATTCGTAGAGATCAATGAGTTTATAGAGCTTGGCAAGCCATATTTTGGTCCGTAGATCTTTTTCAGAATGTAGGTTCTTATTCCTCAACAATAAGGACCTTACAGCTTCCAATTGATCAGAAACCTTGATCTGTAAAGCACTGAGTTGTTTATAGGTTTTTGGAAGTGGAATTTCTTCATTGTAACAGTCAATCTTTAACCGGATGAGTTGGGATAAACTCGTGATACCCGATTGCACCGCAAATCTAAGGGAACGATAAGGGAAAATATAGACCTGAATCAAGCTCAGCATATAAAAACAGATGGCTCCAGCAGTAACAGAAAGACTGAATGTGATGGGGTCTTCTGGTCGAAGACCAATCGTAAAACTGGCGACGATCAAGCCGAGGTTTCCAATGAAATTAATGCGAAAACCTAATAGCGCTATAAAAGTGTATATAAAACCAAAAATTCCCAACAAGAGAACAATGATAGGGGAATGGTTTGCCAAAGCCAAGGATACACTAACAGAGGTAATGGCAAAAACCGGGATACAATAAGCGAAGGAAGTCCATTTATCTTTTTTTGTTCCTGGCAGATCGGTTAAACAGGAAAGTAGAACCCCAACTGCAAAAGCTATGGCGATATGCCCATCAAATAGGTAAAAAACAAAAAAAGAAGGGATAAGGATAATCAAGATATTGCGTAATGCATCATAGCTCGATTCGGTTTTTAAGAAAGAAGATATTTTAGAAAATACGCTCGTTGCCAAATTATATAAGGGTATCTATTGTTTTGTGGCTGCAAAAATACGTAAAAATTAAATAACAGGAATTATATGCGGTGTAATATATTTATCATAAAATATTATTTTGATGGTGAGGCCGTATTTAAGCCTTGTGTGTCCTGAAGCTAAGGTTTTCCCTCTGTTTAAAGAATTTTGTTCGGATACAGGTAGACTATTTTCGAAATGAGTATAGAGAAATTGTTTTTAGAATAAATACTCTTCTTCTATGAAAATAAATTAATACTTTTTTAAGGTAATTTGGAGTTCAAAATTGTAAATTTACACTGAATTATTAACCATTCAATTTATTAGCTTTTTTCTACTAAAAAGAAGGATCGAAGAAATTTTAAGGATAAGAGGGACAATATCCTGTTTTATACGTCTATATAAACAGAATGTGCTAGGAGAGGTAAATATATCGAAATCCTTACAATCAAAACAGAGAAAACCTAATTACATTTGAGAAATGAATTATTAATCTAATAAAACCAGTACAATTTAATATGAAAAAAAGTGTTATCTCACTTGGGATTTTAGCTGCGGCTCTATCATTTTCACAAGTGCAAGCTCAAATTGTGAAACAGAAAGGCATTACCCAGGAGGAATTAGTAAGACAAATCAATGAAATTGCTAAAGAAAAGGATACGCAAGTTCGTGATGCTGCTTTAACAAAAGAAGCAGAAGCAATGATGGCGAGCAAAAATGAGGAGTTTGCTTCCATGGCAAGTTCTTTATTCCGCTTTATTGGTAAAGCTGATAAAGCAGAAGAGGCTGATAAATCCCTGATAAAGCGTTTTCCTAAAGGTTCTAAAGCAAGATTAGATGCTTACAATGCCATCTTCAAAACAGAAGGTATTACAGGGGTTGAGTTGGAAAAACAATTGGCTGCTTGGGAAAAGAAATTCCCAGCGAAATCCTTTAAAGAAGAAAATAGAGCTATTTATGCGCAAGGAAAATCCAGATTAGCAGGTCTATACTTTAAAGAAAAGAATGCTGCAAAAGCGAATGAAATTCTTCAATCGTTAAAATCTGAAGCAGCGTATGCGCAATTAGCAAGTTCCGTAGCCAGCGGATTGGTTAAGGAAAAGGATTATGCCAATGCTGAACCAATTTTGGCAGACATCTACCAAGCATCTTATGATGCTTATAACTCTGCCGATGATAAAGTTAAATCAAGTCCTACCGCGAGAGCATATCCTACGATTGCAGGAAACTACGCACCTGCCTTGATTAATGCAGGGAATGCAGAAAAAGGTCTTCAGGTGTATGAAGGTCTATTTAAGGTTGATCCTTATTATTCATCTGCTCCAGTTTATGTATTGGGTTATGCAGATGGTATCCGTAAGACAGGAAGAGACCTGGACGCCTTTATGTTCATTGATAATGCATTGATCCAAAATGGTAAAAATGATGGTTTGATTAAGGTTCAAAAAGAACTTTACGAAAAATTGAACGGAGCGAATGCTAATTTCGATAATTACCTAGCCGCTGTTGACAAAAAAGGTGAAGAAGCCATGGTTGCCAAATATAAAGGGGAAATGATCAAGAAAGAAGCGCCTTTGTTCTCTTTGGTGGATCGCGATGGTAAAACAGTTTCTTTAGCAGATTATAAGGGTAAAGTGGTTGTCCTTGATTTCTGGGCAACTTGGTGTGGTCCATGTATCAATTCATTCCCAGGCATGCAGGCTTCTGTAAACAAGTATAAGGACGACAAGGATGTGGTATTCTTGTTCATTGATACTTGGGAACGTGGAGATAATTATAAAGATTTAGTGAACGATTTTATCAAGAAGAACAATTATACCTTCCATGTGCTTTTCGATGAGATGAAAGACAGAGAAAAAGCGGCTGTTACAGCCTACGGTGTAAAAGGAATACCTTTTAAAGCCGTAATCGATAAAGAAGGATTTATCCGTTTTGAATCTTCTGGTTCATCTCCAGAAGTAGATAAAATTGTAAAAGAAATGACTGTAAAGATTGAATTAGCTAAAAACGCGAAATAATCCATAGTCTTAAGACATAGTAAAGAAGGTGTCTAAAAAGGCACCTTCTTCTGTTTTATAGCTTTCTGGAGCTCCATTATAATTTCATGAGCAATATTAGGCTGCAAGTCGATGTTTTGTACTTTTCAGCATGTTGATGGCTTG
>PJUC01000022.1_pt1 | contig 239494 bp, 225 predicted proteins | sample 1512161 | NCBI WGS metagenome assembly PJUC01 (sample SAMN08177676, study PRJNA422409) | Soil metagenome, whole genome shotgun sequencing project. | isolation source: Soil enriched on filter paper | place: USA: Madison | collected 2015-01-15 | reverse complement strand
TATGGCCAGGTCAAAGTATTTAGCTACAGGCATGCCGGGCATAGCCGGTAGTATACTGGCCAGGTCCCGCTGAAAATGGTCCAGCTGGTCTTTCTTCTCGGCAAACATTTCCCCGAACCCTTTACGAACACCGGGACTGCCCGCCGCACTTGCTACTGCTGACATAGTTTTTAGCTTTTAAAGTTAAAAAGTGACTTTTTACTTTTGGTCTTTACCTCTTCTACTCCTTCCTGCTGCAATAGTGTTTCCCAGTCTTCGCCCAACCAATCCCGGACTTGTAATTTCAGCTCCTCGAGAACCGGTTTGGGCCGCACCGCGGCACACAGCTCTAAAGCGAGGTAAGCCACATGAATGAAGAGGGAATTCCTTCTCATCTCCAGGTCCATATAGGCTCCTGCTAAAAGGGCCAGTAATAAATATTCAAAAGCAAGATTATGCTCTTTACGTTCGTAATAGATCAATGCGGCTAACCTGCGGGCCTCCATAGTGTAGTAAACATCATGTAGCGCCGAGGCTTTGGTCGCCAGTTTTTCATACTGGACCAGGGCTTCTTTATAGGCCTTATTCATTGTGAATACTGCGGCCTTGATCATGATGCAGGTCTTCCACATATGATAATAATTGGCATCGGTATCCATTTTTGCTTCTGCCTGCTCAATGGCTTTATCCGCAAAGGCATTACTTTCCTCCAGCTTATTAATAGCATAATTGGCCTGCGCAGCAATAAGCAGGCCACCGATTACAGCGTTCGGAGAACCGATCTCGTTACCAATTTGTAATAATTTCTTTACTTCAGTTGCCGTCTTCGGATTTTTGGGAACTGTAGTTGTTTCCATCAGCACAATGATCTGCTGCCGGTACCGGGAATGCACATCTATGGTATTGTAGTTGCTGCTCCCTTTCTTCATTTCATTGTTAATAGCAGCAGGCATGTTAAGTACCGGTCTCAGGTAGGCGATACCTCCTTTCTTCTGCTCATCATAAAGATGCAGCTGCTTGTTTTGCGCAAAGTCCATAGTGACCAGACGTAAGCCATCAGGAATCACCGGCATTACTTTTTGCAGCCATTCGCCAATATTAAAATTGTTGTAAGGCACGATAGGAAAATAGAGCAACAGGTGTGCTTTAAATCCTTTTATCACCGAACGAAAACGAAGTAGCTCCTGCCAGAAATTTTCTATAGTTGGTGCCACTTCTTTTTCAGGGGAATAGGCTTCAGTAAGTAAACCGGCATCCAATAAAGCGCTAAGTATATCTTTTGCCGGATCGGCCACCGGCTCAAACCATTCCAGGTATTCCTTCCATAACATAGCCGCGAAAGCCTTATCATCACCGGGATATAAGGATTCAAATCGAAAAAAGATATCATCGAATATACCTATAGGAGAGCGTTCCACTTCCATGAATTTATCAATAATATCCACATCCGGATACTCCGCTTCCCATACGGCGATTTTCCAGGAATCAATTTTATCTATTTTGAACCACTCTTCCCGGAGTTTATAAAATTCCTGCGCTACCGAGGCTTCTATCATAATCTATCCAATCTTTAAGTTGATCCTGAACTAGGAATTTATTTTCACCAATGCGCCATTAATACCCACATCACCACTACCAGACATGGTAATGGCGGTGCCACCAATCTTCACCTCATCATCGCCCTGCATACTGGTCGAAGCCGAATTCATACTTAGCTTAGCAGCGCCCGTGAGACTGCTTTCATTTCCGGAAAGCGCAAGTCCTGCAGAAGCGGCAACGCCAACAGCTTTAGCGCCTGCGGATATATTATTGGTCGCATTCATCGTCACGCTGTTGCTGGCGATGATACTGATATCTTTTGAAGTAAGGCTGATGGATTTAGGACTGGAAAGGCTGATCCCACCATCGCCGTCTAAGACCACAGTATTGCCACTGGGATCAGAAATAGTAATGGATTGCTTTGCTTCATCAAAAGTGATGGTACTCCCTCCTTTCATCGTGATGCTTTTTATATTATTGCTATCACCTCCCCCTGAGCCTGTCTTACCTGTAAACATCGCATGCATCACATAGGGCATATCGGGATGATTGTGCATAAAGCCAACCATTACCTGGTCGTCTACCTCGGGGATAAATACAAGCCCCCTGTTTTTAGCAACGGCATCGCTGCTACCCGCATCAATAGAGGCCACACGAATGAACTCACTTTTGCTTTCGCCGCTTTGCCAGTTAAACTGAACTTGTACCCGGCCCTGATTATCAGGATCGGTATTCGATTTCACGGTAGCCACCTGTGGCTGTGCAACCGGTATCGTAAAACGGGGCTTAGGCATGAACCCGGTTTGGGTACCGATCGCGACAAAATAACCGGAATAGTGACCAATTGTGTCAACAGAGTGGTTCACCTCGATCACCATCAGCTCTGTAAAGTGAGTACTTTCTTTAGTCCCGGCTTTACGCATTTCCATCTGTATGATACAACCTGGATATAGCAAAGGTACTGTGGTACGTCCTGAAGTGGTAAATACATTCACCGCGCGGGAACCTGTAGCACTTTTCTGGGCGATTTCAATATCTTTATTAGTTTGTGCATTTAAAGGCGCTATTCTTAAGGCCGGGTTGGCAAATACCTTTTCAGATATGCTTAAAGCCTCCTTGCCTAATGCAGCACTATGATTAACGGTACTCTTTCCCGTAGTCAAATGCTCATCTGTTTTACTGTTATAGCCATAAAACATGGGAGCAACATGCATAACGCTCATACTCACATCGACTTCTTCCACATCTCTTCCGAAAACCAGTTTGATAGGTTGTTCTCCATCAGGCATTTTGCCAAAATGCAATACTTTCCCATCATAAAAGAACTGTTCGCCATAAGCTTCCGCCGTACGCGCCAGGAAGTTATAGTGGGTTTCATCATACTGGCAGGTGTAGGTTAGGTCGCCATACTGCGGGTCGACACGGATATCGTAATCGCCCATACCTTCTTTCATTACCGTCTGCGCGATACTGCTCAGGCTGGCAGGACTGGTGCCACCAAAGCTTTGGATATGGCGTGCCCCATCCAGTAGCACCGTGGGACTACTTCCCTGGATCACCAGATTGCCATGATTACCGAACTCCCGGTCCAGGCCAACTTTAGTCACCACCCCAACGAAATCACGTTCCGGACTACCCGTAATATTCCGGTACAGCATAGTTACAGTAATACGTTTACCCAGCATTTTTTGTACACTTTCCAGGTTATGGTCCTGGATGGCACCCAGGGCATCATGTCCCAGAACCAGGGTAAAATGATGGTGTTCTGTGGCACTTTGCGAGAGCTGGAACTGTTTATAATGGCTGACGATCTGGCCGTCTATCACGATCTTTAATTGGGTAAGGTGCGAAACGCCTAACATTCCTGAGGCCATAGCCGCGAAGCTTTGGGCCATAGAGGGCATTTGCGCTACCGCCGGCGCTACAAAGTCACCCCCGGCAACTCCTGCTGCAGTTGATGGGGCAAAAGTACCCGAAGCGCCAGGATTGGGCATAGTGCTACCGCTACCCAGACCGCCTGCCAGTTGTTGTGCCGTGCTGGCGTAAGCAGCTACCTGCTGCGCCGTTTGGGCGGCCTGTTTTGCTTTATCAGTAGCTTCTGCCACTTTTTCGCCACCGGCGGAAGCCGCCGCATCTACAGCCTGGCTTGCAGCCGCTGTAGCCACTTGTGTACCGCCTTGTTGTAGTGCATTCTTCGCGTCCGGTGTAGTGCCGGAAGGGATATTTTTATCGCTATTCTGAAACATAAGCTTTAGTTTTTTCTTAATGAGTATTTTGTTGCGAAATTTATTTAAACGGGACAAGCGGGTTAATCAATGCTGTAGCCGGTATATAGTCTGTTTACTTAATCACTGGCTCAATAACAAACAGGGAATGTACTGTTCCCAGTACATTCCCTGAATCCTCATTTTGGTGGCCCTAAAGGGCCTTTTGTATCATACTTATACGCACCGTTTACAGCAGGCCGGGCCTCAAAGGCCCCTGCCGGCAAAGGTTGACAAGCTATATTCATCCGGATACCCGCCTCTTTTTGAAAGGCATATTGATCCTTTTCTACGCCAATACTACAGCTTTCGTTTGTTTTACCAAACAATTTAAGCGGTAAAGGCTTTATGAAAGTTATTCTAATCATAGTCGTTCACTCCGGTTTTAGTTTTACGAATGCGCTAATTAGAAAACAACAAAGTCTGTTTATACAAACAGGAACATAAATGGATTTTTATGCCAAAAACGGCATCAGCGGTTTTAATTAAGCCGGCCAGAAACCATTATATGTTGCATTTCCATAGACAATCTCTTCTGCACTCACTACAAAGGTTATATACATAGAATGGCTATCTATCGCGTCAAACTCAAGCTCATGATCGATCACATAACCATTTTCCCACTCCAGGTTGATCAAAGTACCTTCTTCATGTGATTTATTAAACGTGATACTTCCTTTTGTAGGTTTGTATTTACCGTTCAATAAACTTTCAAGGATATCCGTATTATCCGTGGCTTCGATCGTGATCCTGATCATCGCGTTTGAAGGATCAGAAGCTACACGCCCGGACACATCTACAGACCGCCCTACTCTGTAATTCAATTTTAAAATTTTAGCGGCTTCACCGCCATTAAACTTCAATATGGCTCTCGCATTATTCTCTGCCATTTTTTACAATTAGACTGTTAAACAAAAAATCAAGGGATTTCACCTTGTAAGGGATACCTACAAAGGTAATTTTTGACTTAGGTTAAGCCAAACAAAAGGGGTTAAAATTGAGAAATTGTAGTAATTCTACTATATAATTTTAAATAATACACAACTAACTGATAATGTAAAATATTCAGCAATAAAAATGGGTGTATAAATTTTAAAACATCACACTACTCTGCACCGGAAATTGAGCTAATTTAACGGTTAGCAGGCGCAGGGACATTAAGGCATAGCTTAAGCGCATCAGTTTTTTGCAGTATAGCGGTATTGTATTCCAAAAATTCCGGTTGTTCCGGATCATTCGTTATATCCTGCAATTTTCCTGTAGCGGGAAAAAATTCTAACCAACCGACCGTACGTTCTGCCATTCGTTCCGTAGCAGGGTCTTCTGATACATTATTGATGACATAGAGTTCTATAGGGATCTTTTCCCGGCTCAGGTCAACGGCTCTGGCCTGTACGCCTTTAAAATGGCGCAGTGCTGCCGCATTACTTGATTGAACCAGGTCTGTGATAAAGGCTTCACAAGTAGTGTACCCGGTCTTTTCCCGAGGCCGGGATTGCGGCACCTCCATCACCGGTTCCGGCACACTATTCTTTGCCACTTCCGGCACCGTAGCTGTTTTTTCTTCGGTCTCAATAAGTTCCGGTTTGCCGGTTGATCCATTGCACGACATTAATAAAAATAAAACCAAAAAGATGCCTGCCTGAAATTTTCTATTCAATAATTGATGCATAGTATTTATTGCTTTGCGTCCTAAAAGGTTGAGTACCCAAGCCCTAAATTACTTCTTTTCAAGTTCATACGTTTCGCGCACCCCTACGATTTCTTCCATTAAGGTCCCCGAAAGCTTATATTTGTTTTTATCCAGGAGCAGGGTCAAGCCCTGCTTGTCATTGTCCCGGGCGACAAACCTTATTTTTTGGGCATCTGCAAATACCACTTTCAGCTCTTTGACCACATTTTCGTTATAACTATCTAAATAAAATTTTGCCGATCCTTTATCCATATTAAGACCCAGACTACCCCATGCCCTTGGATCCGCCGATTCTTCTTTTAATCGTAAAAACGAACCGCTGTAAGTCCCCTGCCATTCTTTACTTATCGCGGCTTGTTTGGCCCCTGCTCCGCTATTGTTTTCTTTTAATAATTGGGTATCTTTTGCGACCGCATCAAAACTTACCCGATCAACTTCCGTTGCTTTAGTAAGTTTTGAGAATCTATCTGAAGTGCGGTAAAATTCCTGGGTTTGTTCATCAAAAGCAAAAGCTCCTTTATTAAAATCCGTAGCCTCATAGTTTCCTAAATAGCGGATGGCATTGTTCTCAAAATAATATACAAAGTAGCTGGCATACTCTTCCGTAAAGCCCGGGAATAATACATAGCCCTTTGTCATATCATTACCCTTCAAAAGCAGGTGTATATCCTTTTCTGCATCCGCGAAGGACAGATCATAGTAGAAATTCACTTTTAGCGGTTGCCAATCCACTCCGGCATCGCCCATAGCGATATAAGCCCGGTCCGAGATATACCTGATTCTTAAGACAAGAGACTGATAAGACAAATCCAGTTTTTGTACCTGACTCGCGGTATTATAATCTGAACGTTTCTGCAGGCCCGAAACTTCTTTATAAGTAATCTTATCCTGTTGCTTTCCTACTGCCGCAACACTATCTGCCTCTTTAACCAAAGGTGCCGAAGTCGTGTTGTTACAGGAAAGCAAAGCCGTTAAAAATAGCAGGCTATAGAAAATGTGTTTCATTGCCATCGAATTTAAGTTAAGTCAGTTGCACTCAGTTTATCTGATCCATCTACCTCATTGATTTTACCCCTATCCTTTTCCGTTTCCTGGGAGTTTCTTTCCGCTTCGCTCTGGTCATCATAATATTTATAGTCTACAAAATAGGCAGGATTCATCCGGTAATTGGTCCCTACACCCATATTGTAACTACAGAATATTTCAAAGTGCAGGTGCGGTGCATGTGTTCCGCCGGTTACACCAGAGCGGCCTGTTTTCCCTAATTTAGCGCCAGCGCTCACTTCCTGGTCTAAAGTAAATTCGTTTACTGAATCCAGGTGGGCATAGAACAAATAGATGTCGCCAGTGTCGTCCCAGTTGGTACCACTTGCCATTTCACGGGTCGTTTTATGGGTATACTCCCGCTTACGCGCCATGAACGCTTTTGGATCTTTCACTTTTATGGTAACGGTATTGCCATAGCCGGAATGCCAGCGCCTGTTGTGCACCGTACCGTCCACACAAGCATAGATATCAGTTCCTGTTGTAGCAAATAAGTCCAGGCCGGTATGTTTCCGGCTCACTTCCTGCCGGATATCATCGCCAAACAGGCCCCATATTTTTGATGTACCATCTATATTACCGTTCTGGTAATAGTTGGTGCTCATAGGATTGTCTACCGGATCATGCCAGTCGCCGACCTTAGCGTCGCCACCGCAATTACATTTTATATCAAATTCTTTTAAGAAGCCTTTTTTGATGTGCAGGTTCGAAGTCCCCTCCAACTCTTCTTTATAGAAAGTTTCATAGTGCTCCAACACTTCTTTCATCGGTGTTGCCGGCTGGAGTTTTCCTTTAAATTTATAACGGCTGTTATCACCTACATGTGGCAAGCTGGCCCACTCAGCACTTCCGATCTGGCGGGTAGCCGCTTCTATTTTACCGGCAGTGATCAGCTCCAGAATACCGGAACGTTTGTGTTTAAAAATAACAATGCAGACTTTATCCTGGGATTCCGCCTGGTAATCCGGGATGGAATATTTCTTAATATAGTCATGTGCTTCTTCATAAACACCGGCCTTGCCATTATCTTCATCCAGCTTCTCTCCATTCAGCCACCACCAGGTATAACGCATCACCTGGTAGGCTCCGGCTGCCGTTGATCCACCGTAGTTTGTTTCCGGGTGTTTGCTTAAATCCGTGATCGTATTGCCGCCAAAAGCCATAGAATAGCCTCTTTGCGGATCAATTTTATCCCCGTTTTTATTGAGTTCCCCGGTCCCTTCACCCACCCTGAGCATACGCATGTAGGCTTTTATACGCTCTTCACAAACACATTTATTACCAATCTGGAAATAAGCGCCGTCCTTTTTCAGGAATTCTTTATCATGCTGCTTTTCGCCCTGGGCCTGTACCCTTAAATAAAGTAATTCAGGGATTTTTTTATAGAGTTTAAAGGTAATCTGCTCCCCTTTACCGTATGTTTTTACTTGTAAAACATCTTCAATATCTTTAGCATAAGCTACTTTACCTGTTTCTATTTTCGGGTTACCTTTAAGGCCATCTTTTGCATTAGCCAGAATAATACCGGCTAAACGACTCTTATTCTCCACGCTGATAGGCGTTCCGGCTTCGTTGTTGAAGGTGTAATTATAGGTACCGTCTTCTTTACCTTTCGTGGTTTTAGCTACCCATTGTTTCAGTTCTTCATCATCCTTAGGCCGGAGCTGTACAGGTATTTTCACCATACCCTCTTGTATAGTCCCCGTAAACGTAGATTTCTCGGTACCGGTAATTACGGCTTTAGGATCATCCATCTGCTGTTCAGTGATCTCAAAGATCGGCAGAACCGCATCCGCAGCGCCTTTAAGCAGGCCGTCTTTTTCTTTTATGGTAATCGTGGCCTGTTTGCCGTCCAGCAAATAGCCGGTAGCCACCAGGTACACTTTATCTTCGAGTGGCGCGCTTGGTATTCTTTTGAATTCAGGACCGAGCTTAAAGGTCTGGAAGGTCACCTTATCGCCGTTATTATAAACATTTTTGGTAAGCGCCTGTATAATCGCAGCTTCGGTGGTATACTCTTTTTTGGCTGCTAATGCCTTTACCTCGTCTTTATTCAGGATGATACCGGCGATTCTTTTCTTCTCTGCGTCGGTGCCGGTTTTATTGCCATTACTTTTAATGCCATACTCCAAAGTTCCTGCTGCTTCACCGGTTTGTTTGGTATATTCTTTCCTGGCAAAATAAGCGTCGGTGATTCCTTCAACTTTTTCTTCTTCTACGGTTGTCGTACTTTTTCCACCGGCTACAGTTGCCGGGTCTGCGCCTACACCTGAAGCCGGAATCGTGGCCTGCTGTTGTACCGGTGCGGGAGCAGGGGTTTGGGTTTGAGGAGTAGCCGAAGGTGTTGTTGGCGTAGCAGGCACCTGTGGCGCCGGTGTTTGTGGTGCAGGTGTTTGCGGACGAGCAGCCGGAACAGGTGGGTTTTGTCTACCCGGTGGGGTTTGCGGTGCCGGAGCCGGAGCCGGTTGCGCCGGCAGGCGGTCTTGCTTAGGTGCGGCCCCTCCTCCTTGAGGAGTTGGCGTATCTGTTCCGACTGCATCGGTCACATCCTGTTGATGAGAATATTTTGTACCTGCCCCGTAGCCTTTTACTAATAGGTAGTACTCATGAGTCGAACCTTCAAAAAAACTTCTATTCGCCTTGACGGCCCATGCAGGATCCAGTACAAAGCTGAAAGTAACGATGCCATTTGTTTCGGTTACTTTGTAAGGCTTATCGGTTCCCCAGATATTTTCATTATCAGTAGGACTATGCCCTGTACTGGAGATCGTATCGCGTTCCCAAAGTCCAACACTCAAGGTTTCGCCCAGCATATTTACGGTCTCGATTTCCACCTTAATCGTCTGCCCATACTTAGGTGGCTTGCTAAAAGGCTTACCATTGCGATCCAGTATGCTAATGCGTTTGATGCTGCGTTCACCGGGAACCGGCATTACGATCATACCCGGAGGCTCTTTGATCTCGGGATTATTGATAAACGCTTCTACCAGTAGCTTCTTACCATACCACTGCTGGGGAAATTTATAAGATACACGGCGTCCTCTTTTTACTTCACCGCGCAGTTCCCGCCAACGGCCACTTTCCTCCTGGGTGAAGAGTTTCCATTTGATATCCTGGTCACTATTAAGGACCGTGCCGGGATAGAATGAAGCTACTTCATAAAAATACTCCTGGTCGATCCTCGGTAATTTTTCCCCGCGTATAGCTGCAATACCTTTCATAAAGCCTGTAATATTTTTGTTAATAGTACTCTTGTGTATCGTCTGTACGTTGTTTATAATCTTCCATATCCACCAGTGGATTTATCTGTTCCATGGTTGTATTATCGGCCTGCTGCACATTTTGCTTGCTCAGCTCCGGGCGCTGACCATGATCTTTCACCGTGATCTTGCCGCCTACCGTGCATTTCAACTCTGACATTTCGGTAAGACAGGTATTGCCCATTACTTTAACCAGTTCATAGGTTTTCTGCCAGGTACCTGCAGGCGCGTAAGCACAGGGCAGATAGCCGCCGGAGCTAGGCTTTAATTTACACTTGCCAAAGCTCGGGCCTGAAGGTTGAAACTGTAAATCTTTATGGGTAACCGCCAGGTTGTCTGCACTACCCGACTCATCGTTCCAATAATGCTTCTGATGGGTACTTACTTTAAATTGGGGGAACTGGTCTCCCTGGTCACAACAGGCTTTGCCTTTTTGAATCACCAGGTGTTTTCCCGTATGTTCTGATGAAGATGCTGCCATATGTTTCGTTTTTAAATGATATAATGATAATGTCTGTAACTCTACTGTGTGCTTTTATTTCGCTCGTTCTTCCAGTTCTATAGCCGTTTCATGCTGCCTGTATTTATGATAGACCTGGGTATGAATCGCCGCAGAACGTATACTGCTATCTTCCCGGTCTAATAAATATTTCCCTTCATAATAAAGCCCCTGATCATTTTCTGTATTGTCGCTTATAGTTTGAACAAGTGGTATGCTATCGATATAGTCTGTCGTCTCTACTATTTGTTGTATCCGTATCGGTGGCAAAGCTGTAGATAGCTGCAAGGAAAAGGAAGAAAGTCCTTTATCAAATGGCACTCTTAAAGGGGCAAAGTAAGTCCTGATAAAAGGATCTTGCCTCATTCTCCGGTTGACTAAATGTGGTTGTTGCAGCACATAAGCCAGGTCTTCAATATAAGCCGCAGCATAAGCATCCGGAAAGGCGTCGCATAAAGCCGCCTGTATCTCCGGCCATTTTTCTAACACGCTCTTAGCTACAGCAATTTCCTGTAAGACAGCTTTATCATCTATCGTAATCAACAAAGGGTTGATCGCTTCGCTACAGGCCTTTACCAACTGACTCATTTTGCTTGTCTTGTCAAAATGATAGTTGCTCCTAAACCAATTCAGCTGACTATAGTCATAGCCGGATTTACGCAATTGCAATCGGGCTTCATAGTCAAAACTCCCGGTCTCTGATCCATCGATGCGGTTCGTCACTTTCACCTGATAATTCCGGTTGGCCAGGTTGGCTTTCCATACCAGGTTGGGGTTGGCTTTAGGTAAGCGGAAAGGTGCATCTCTAAGCGCATTGTAATCTTCAATTTCCGTCAGCTTAGGGAGCAGTACCCGTTTGCCTGGTTCCAGCTCTTCTACAATTAAATCTGAGGGCAGGCACTGTGCATTATTATATTCTTTAAGATATACAGGATTTTCAAGGCCTATCTCTGTAGCCAGGCCGGCCAGTGTATCTCCGTTTTTGATATAATGAAACATAGTAAGCGCTTTAAATCGTCAATAGTCCAAGGTATTCCTAACAATAAAAATTATCTATACAAAAAGTTCCGGGTTATTTATTCCCATTTCCTTTATCGTCATAGTATTCCACTTTAATAAATTCTAATTCATGATCACTAAACTGCGCAACATTTAAGGTAGCCGTTCCACAAAGCGGCCTGGTTTTATTATTCCAATACTCTCCATCTGTTTCATCTGTATTTCCCCATTCATTAATCCCATCCAGGTTATTATCACGGAACGAAAAAATTTCAAAACTTTTCGCCGCCCTGTTTTTATTTAATTCTTTTAGCGACATTCCAGGTGCTATAATCGCTCCATCTATCAAAATAGCTTTTGAGTATGTGGTATAAGGATAAAGATATTTATCGGGCCCTTCGATTCCACCTATTTTCGCATTGTCTCTAAACTCTTGTTCCAATTCTTTTGTAAGTGCTTCCGGATTACCTTTTCTATATTCATCAATTAAAGATTCTGCCGACATTCTGTTATGAGCAAATTTTAATTTCCCTTTTTGGCCAGCAGGACTTTCCAGGTTAGAAAAAAAGATATACAACTGATCATGTTTTCGCACTTCATAATCGGGGCTATAAGGATCATCCTGGGTAGTCGCTTTATTTTCAATGATCACACCGAGATTATCCCAGATAAAAACGGCTTCAAATATTTTTCTTGTAGGCTTACCAAAAAGCTTTTCCCATTCTTCTATAGGTTTGCCGAATGGGAGGGGTTTGTCATTGTAAGTTCCCCCACAATCTGTCAATGAAAATTCTACAGCAGATCCATCTGCTTGCTGGGCTTTGTTTTCGGTGCAAGACATAAGTATAAAAAGAATAACAAAAGTGAATATAGTCCTGGTTTTCATTTTATTTAAAATACTTTAATAATTCATCGATTTTCTCTTTACCAATTGAAATTTTTCTTTTCGCCGAATCATGGGCATGGGTTACCGGTGTCGGAAAATACAATTTTTCAAGAAAGCCTTTATCTGCAGATACTCTTTTCGTCCACTTCTCAACTTCCGGTTCCATCCAGGTTACACTTCTGGGATGCCGGGAATAGGTATTTAAAACATGGGCAATAATATGATCTCCATTAGGATCGCTTGTCCTTCCTTCCCAAATATCTTTTATACGCCTTCCGACATCAGCAACGGCAATCTCTGCCAGTGTAGCCGCGAGCCCATTGAGTGGGTGGTTCACGGTGTCTTTTGCGATTTGAGTATGGGTAGGATTTTCTCCGTAATTTTTATTGGTCACATGTGTTTGCCCCTCCTTTATATCATCATCAACCGATTCAATCAAAATATTAAATATGATATTGGTAAAATTCATCATCACCTCTCCGAGAAAATGCGATGTTTTATCAAAAAGCCGGAGAATAAAACCTAAAGGGTCTTTTCTGCGTTTTAGTGCCAATACATAATCGGAAAGGTCCAGTAATTTTTTATAATATTCAAAAAGATCTACTGCATCCATTCCCAGGTAAGTTTCATTGTTTTTGGTAGGATCTTCTTTTTGTCCGTCTGCCAAGTCTTTTAAAACAGTATAAATGGTCTGCTCCCCAAAAGTACGCTCACCGGGATTACGCAATTCATATTCTGTAAACCCGATTGGCAAGAGCATATCGGCCATTTTAGGCACCACACTCGCCACCGTATCATCCAATAAGAACTTACCCGTAACGACAGGAATCTCTTTATAATCCGTTCCTTGCTTGCCTTCGACCCAAGGGTAAACTCTCTTTAAATGGGCAAACTGAGGATTGGTATGACCAAGTTTACAGAGAGATAACTCAACAAAATTAGTATGTGAAAAATAATCTTCAAGAACATGGAAAGCCCCGCCTAGATGTCTAAAGCCATCGGTTGTTTTTCCATGTTGTACTGCAAGCCTAAGCTCGTTAACCATATAAGTGTCCGAAGATGGCCTTAATGGATCTGCCTTGACAAATTCTTTAACACCCAATTTCCTTTGCGCATCCTCATTATCTCTGTATATATAATACTTTTGACCATAATTATTGGTGAGGAAGCAGTCAGATGTTTCTCCAGCATAGAAATCCCATTCTTCAAAACCGCCGGGCACTTCTCTTTTAAACATGACTTCCCCGATCCGGTCATCAGTCAGGTCTTTAGGGTTGTCGATATGCTCTTCAGGGCGGTAGATCCCCAGGATATCTTTGGTCATCTGACCATAAGTGTTCCGGAAAATCTCCAGGTGTTTTACATAGTTTTGCGTTTTGAGCGTGTCTCCACCCATCGTGTAGACGAACTCTTTAGTGGCAAATAATTCAATAAGTTCTACCCAACCCTCATGGGAAAACTTGGCGGTATTCCCGGCCAAGAGGCGATTTAACCTGGTCGGATTATTCTTGTTATTTTCTTCAAGCCTGGATCTTACTTCCCTTGTAAACCGGATGGTCATGGGTACTAAAACCTGGGAGACATCTCTTAACCAGTTGCCATAATAAATTTTAAGCACCTCGGCCTTACTGAAAATCCTGGTTTGCTCCAATGCATTCATTTCAATGCCTCCATGAGCGCCATTACCGAATCCAAATCCAAAATTTTCGATATCGGGCGCTGAAGGGTCGCCATCGTACCATTGATGCTGATCGACAAATTTCGTCAGGTCCTGGCTTTCTTTGGAAATATCCAATATCAAATTGCCGGAATATTCAGGTGTTTCTGTTTCTGCAAAATCGATTTGGGGGGTATTGGCAAAGTCTACGGCTAAAAAATAATAGGCAAATTTTGCCCCCTCGTCTATTATGTCTGTATCTTTTTTCTCCACGGAAGCATAATCGGTACGTAGAAGATTATCAATATGATGACCATATTCTTCTACTAATGCTGCCAGCAGTTCGGCTTTAACCTCATTATCGCTGATCGCTTTTTTGAGAAAATCTTTGCTCACTAAAATCTTCCGCTCCTTGTTACTATAATTTGCTTTAAAATTTTTAACCGGCCCTTCAGTGACAATGATTTCAGGGGCTTCAATTGCTTTATCACTTAAATCTTTATACAGTTTACCCAATGCCTCTACTTCTATGTCATTGCCAAAAATTTGTAATAACAAAAGCACAAAGGTCATTTCAGATAGTTCCTTGGCTGTTTTGAGCATTTGCTCATGCGCAAACAGACTTTTAAGCTTATACTCGGTAGGTTCATAAACCAGGTCGGGAAATTCAGGGCTGTCATAAACGACTCCGGAAGCTTCTCCTTTTTGCAATACTTTTTGTAAGGCTGAATTGGTAATAGAGCCCCTCGAATAGATATAGTAATCGTTATGAACAACTTTAGTAAGCTTACCTTTTACAATTCTAGTCCTGCTCATAAAATGGTTTAAAAATTATTACTTTTTTCTCCACTATTATTTTTAACCGTATTCTTTGCATTCTGATGCATACTTCCCTGCAAGGCATGTTGCTCTACCTCCGCAGCATATTCTTTACGTTCCTTTTTTGTTTCGCTATGCACATCGCCATCAATCATCTCCACCAATTTACCGGTAATAAACATATTGGTATCGCCCATTACCGTAGTTGTTTTCATCATCCCCACGCTTTGGGTATTGTTCATACCAATCGCCTGCGAGTTGTTTTGCCCAACATTAGTCGTCATATTCTCCCCTACGTTGATGAACATATTCCTACAGTTCAGGGTCATCGTTTCCGGCGCAGTAATGGTAATGTTGCTACCCGTGGTATCCAGGTGGATCTCGTTGCCGCTCTTATCGGTGATCACGATGCTTTCGTCTTCGGTAAAGATGATGCGGTGACCACTACGCGTCTGTATCGACTTAACCCTGTTATCAGTGTTACCCCCCAAACCAGTACCGCCATGGAAGATACCACCCATTACAAATGGCCGGTCGGGATGCTGGTGCACAAAGCCTACCATCACCTGGTCTCCGGTTTCCGGTATAAATACATGGCCCCGGTTCTGGTTCACGCGATCGGTACCACCGGCATCGGGCATAACAACCCGGATCCATTCGCTTTGCTCATCGCCTTGCTGCCAGTCCATTTTCACCTGCACCCTGCCCTGGCCCATAGGATCAGCGTTGGATAGTACTTCAGCGACTTGTGCATCAGCTTTGGGCAAAGTATATTCCTGGCGCGGCAGGAAGCCCGTATCGGCCCCTACCGCTTCAAAACTACCTTTATAATTACCGAGTATATCAACTTCATGACTTACCGAAGTGATCATTAATTTAGTAAAGAAACTGGTATCTCTACTCTCTGCCTGCAGCATATCCATTTCCACCACGCAACCGGGATAGAGGAAAGGAACGGTAGTGGTACCGCTGGTGGTAAACACTTCTACAGAACGGCTACCCGCAAGGTGTTGCTGGGCAGTAGCAATGTCTTTATGGGTATGTGCTTTTATAGGTGCGATCTTTAATGAAGGTGCTTTAAAAACAGAAGAGCGCTCGTAAGCCTGTTTCCCGAGTGAGGACACATGCTCCACATGACTCTTACCACTGCTGAGTTTTTCGTGCTGGCTACTGTTGTAACCGTAATATTCCGAATTCACATGCAGCACTTTCATCGCTACTTTTATATTATCTACTTCGCGCCCAAAGGCAAGCCTTACCGGCTGATCAGTTGAAGGTAATTTACCAAAATGAAGGGTGTTACCATCATAGAAAAACTCTTCCCCATAGCAATCGGCCAGGCGCCTCATATAGTTGTAATGGGTTTCTTCGTACTGGCAACTATAGGACAAGTTGGCATTATTAGCGCAGTCAATTTGGTATTTATAGGTACCATTATCCCAGGCCTGCTTGACCAGGGTATCCACAACCGCTGCCAGTGCAGTAGGCTGTGCACCACCAAAGCTTTGAATATGCGGTGCGCCATCCAGCAATATAGTAGGGCTATATCCTTTCAGGACTACATTACCGCGGTTACGATGGCTGCGACAGAGCCCGACTTCGGTAATAATGCCTACAAAATTGCGCTCCCTGCTATTGGCAATATTCTTATAAGCGAAAGTGATGTGAATACTTTTACCCAGTAGCTTCTGGGCACTTTTAAGGTCGTGATTTTCGGGACTGCCCAGGGAATCATGATCCAGCACCAGTTCAAATTGATGATGACTGCTTGTACTTTGATCAAGGTGCAGAGACTTGTAATGTTTTACGGGATTGCCATCAGCCACTATGGTCAGCTGGGTAAGTGCTACTAAGCCCAATTTTTCGGCAACCGAACGAGCATTTTGTGGGTGCATAAGCTTATGTTTTCAGTTTAGATGAAACAAAATATCTTAATTTGATCAAGAGCGGAGCGCCTAATCAATAAATTCATTTTTTCATTTAAATTAACCCTACCTATCCCGGTAATCGTTCAATTTAAAAATTTTCACTAATCACCTTCAAATATTCAGGCTATGGCATGCTATGCCACTTTTCATAACCAAACGCGATGCAACAAACAAGGATTTTGCGTCCTTAAGGGATACCTACAAAGATAATTTTTCAGCCAAGGGAACGGCCATAAAAAAGGTTAAAATCCCTATTTTGTAGTAATACTACTATATATTTTTTAATAATACAAAAATTACTGATTAAATATAACTTAAAATTAAAAAAACGAACAATAAACAGCAAAAAACTCCGCTCAAAGCTGATCTTTTCCGATTTTAAAGTACCGGCGCATGAAGCAACCATTTATACTTTACACCACTTGCTTTCAAAGGGCTGGCTGCAGCTATACTATCCAGGAATAATGTCATGGGACTACCTGCAGTAACCTGCACATCAAACTTCGTTGATGAAATAAACATTAGGCTACTTAATGCAGCATCCCCCGCTGCTGTTTTAATAATGGTGTTAACCTCGCTGGCACTATACAAATACTGGCTCCCCCCTCGTTTTAAACTGCTATCTATTAAAACCAGGCGATTTACTTTTACCACCAGGGTACTTTTTTCTGTTGCTGCCGCTTCTGAAAGCAGACCTTTACTTTCGGCTACTGCCGGATGTTCTTCTTTAAATAAATCGTATTTATTGATTCTTGGCCGAAGTGCCTCTTCATCACCGGCACAGGCTTGCAAAAACATAAAAAATACCATTATACCCAAAAAGAACAAATATTGCTTTATACGCTTCATATTAACCCCTATCATCCTGTATTCATCCTATTTTAAAATCAATGCTACGCTATTGAAAGCGCCATTTTGAAAAGCTACCTTTAGATTCTCCTGCCGGTAAGACAGCAACAGCTAAGCTGTTACTATGAGCTTATTCAAAATGACGCTTTATATTATATATTATAATACGACTTCTTAATGAAGCTTATTCTTGCTCATATTCAGAAGCCCATTCGTTACCATCATCACCTTTATGACCATCCAATTTAATCACGAAGCTCTTAGCAGGAAAGTAAGGGGTCAAACGGATATCCAGCCAAACCCTGTCTTTCTGCACCTTATCCTGTTCGAAACGAACGATCTTGAATTTCTCGATCAGTTTCTCCGGCCCTTTGATACCATCCAGGAATTTCACGATCTGCTTTCTCAGGTCGTCTTCGCTTTTCGAAGTCCAGTTTTCGAATGCTCTTCTATTTAAGAAATCCAGTAATACTTTGGTCACATAGTCGAATACACGTACTACAGAATAAGTTTGCAGCCCGATGTTATCGCCTGTAAACAGTGTTTTTGCAGAGAAGGCCATGATCTTCCCGTATTCGTTTACCATAGGCACCAGACCCATTTTTTCCAATTGGGAAATTTCACTTTTTTTCAATTCAAATTTAACCGCGTCTACTTCATTGATGCTACCGTGTTTTTTACCGGCAGCTACCTGCGACATCAGTGTTTTATGGATCTTACCAGCAAGGGAAGTGGAAGGGGGTACGAATACATCTTCTTCTTCACCTACCTCTTCTGCTTTACCACGGCCCACCAGCCAGTTACAGGTCATGATCACATTACTTTTATGTAAGTCACCACCGGTCAGGTTAGCTGCGCTGAACAGGTCTACCACATCATCCGGCTTATCCAGGTCCGCAAAGTCGGTCACTAACATAACTTTGTTTTCATTACAGATCTTGGACCATTTTTCGATCACTTTATTGGAACCCATATAACCCGGGATTGCTAATAAAGAGTAGTTATCTCTAAGATCCAGGCGATCGTAATATTGTTTTAATTCCTCGCCTACATGATCGATAAATAAAGGATTGTCCAGGTCGGTCAATTGCTCCATTGAAGCATTCATGACGCGCACATTATCTACTTTATCCAGTTCTGTATTTTTATAAAACTGGGAAACGGTACGGTAAGATGTTTCTAATTCCCTTGTTTTATCCAGCGTGCTTTTCAGGTTTTTCTTCAGGTTATTGGCCGCGGATTGAGCTTTATTTTTACAGGTCTCCACCATATCGTCGGCCGACTGGTCGGTTTCCAGTAATTTAATCCAGAGGTCTATTTTTTTTGCCAGGTCAGCTCTTTCTTCTTTCTTACCACTATCGTTTAAGAAAATTTGTTTCCGGGCTTTACGGTCCGGGTTCATATTGGCTACCCCATCCACTACAGATTCGATGAAGCTAAACCCGCCTACTTTGGCTAAGGGGTTAGGCCCGACCTGAGGGACTGACTGTTGCTGTTGTTCCTGATTTTGATTTTGCGCGGACTGCGGAGTATTTGACATAGTTTTCTGTTTTTTGTTTTGTGATTAGATTATAGCGCAGCGTCATTACCTTCCAACTCAGAAGCCACGGCTTTCAAAGCCTGGATTAAAGCTGCTTTAGAGCCACCGTCCGCCAGGATGTTGCGCAATACTTTATTGTTACGTAATTGGCGTATGATCTTGTTGTATTGTTCTTCTTCCAGGCTTAAATTACTCAGGTAGTTAGAATTTTGGGTCAGGTTCTTTGGTGTAAAATCACCCAGGTTCCTGAATTTAAAATCTTCATTTACGGTTTGACCGTCTTCTGTTTCATGCTCTACCGCTATCTGTGGCTGGAAATGGCGGAACACATCCTCTACCGTTTTCAGGCCGGAAACAATCTCCGGAGACATCGTTTCATCGGTGGTCAGTTTGCTTACAAGTAGGGTCTTATTTTCCTGGATATCCTGGATCGCTTCGTTGGCGTCGACTTTTACTTCATTACCACCAACACCATAATTAAACATTGCCATAGTTGTATTTTTTTGATTGTGTAAAATATTTATTTGTTCGTTTTTATTTTCCTGTGGTATTATTTCTTCATTGTTTACCTGGTTTTCATCTGCTGTAAACAGCTGTTTGATGTAGGCTATTATTTTCTGGATAAAATGCATACCGGGCTTTCCTTTTTAATAAAGACTAATCCAAAACGCTCCAGCCCCTTTGGGTACGGTTGTTGTTACTTACGTTCTGCTCATTTACAATAATGTTTTCTTTACGCTGACCAATAAAGTCGAGCTCGCTCAGTCGTTTAAAAATCAGTTCGATGCTGTTCATCATATTGCCGATCTCTGCAAAATGACTATTTGAATCATTATGATTGTATTTGATCTCCGCTACTGCAGACAGCTGTCCTATCAGTGCATGCGGTGCGATCTCACTCCATTCAAAAGTGTAGTGCATCATTTCTTCCAGCTCGGCAGCAATCATAGACTGTGTGGTATTGTATAGGTGTAAAGCCTGCTGGGCGAACACATCTACCAGGTAAACCGGCGGTTGAAATGGAATTACATTCCTGAACTGGAAATAAATATTGGCAAAATGATCCAGCAGGGTCTGGCATAGTGTTTTTACATTTTTAGCCAGTGTTGAATTCTGATTAGCATTCGCGGCTTTCTGTAAAATACGGAATGCATATTGCTGGATGTTGCCCATGGTTTTGGCAAAGGCATTGTAATAAGCCAGTAATTTCTGGTGGCTCTGTACGCTGGCACATGCGGGGATAAAAGCTTCATCGGCCTGCACCATATTATGCTTGATGGACACTTTGCCCATGATAATATAATTACTGCCGGCCGCATTCTGACCGATGGCACTCAGGGGTACTAATTCAACAAATACTTTTGGTTGTGTATTGGGCCTTCTCGGCGGTATCTCTTCCGGGTCGATATCTCCGACCGGTACTTTTTCAAAAGGGTTTACGGTCACTACAATATAGTAATCACCGTCCGCATTGCTCAGGCCGGTATCTAAAGAAGTAGATAAAGATTTTACGTTGGCGCTGTACTGTACGATTTCTACCCGGTAACCTGCAGCCGTGATCGCGCTACAATTCTTTATTTCTATCTGCACATCATTGGTCGCGGTAAGGAATACGTCGAATACGGCACGCTCAGCGGCATTGCTACGGGGCAGCAAGCCATAATTAAAACTATTAATGGATATGGAACTTGCATCTCTTATACAGTCTATAAAATAATTCTCCTGGGCTTCGAAATGCGATTGTGAAATCTTCATTCCGTCCACCCAATTTATCGCCAGATGCTTAACAGGTTGTATCATAAAGGTTTTGCTTTAAATTATTCATTACTCAATAAAGGCCGGGGTGCCACTACATCTTCTTCTTCATGCTGGATCACCCTTTTACAAATCACCACATCATTCTCCAGGATCTTATTGTTCTTTATATCTTGCTCGAAATCTATATATCGCCTGAAATGAAAAACGGACTTCTTGGTATAAAAGATCCAGGAATAGGATTCTTCATTTTTATCAAACATATTAATCACCGCGTTGGGATTCTTATGGTTATAATCATCAATTACGCGGTAAAACCAATCTCCGAATGCTACACCTTCAGGAATCGTTTTAGCCTTTATCCTAAAACGGTTCCCATCTTCAATGTTCTTGGTAAGTTCAATATTCAACACCATTAAGCGATCAAAATCCATCCCATCAAAATTGACCGGTTGCTTATAGGGATCCATTTGCCAGGTCTTATAAATATCGAAAGGAATATTCATAAACTGCAGGTAGCAATAATAGAAAACAAGTGGTACGATAAAAATCAGGATACTTGTTGCCGACATTACTGCATAGCCTTCATAAGCACTCATCCAGTCATAAATATACACGAACAGGTATGCGCCCAGCATCATGCTGGCGACTGTCAATACCGTTTCAAAAACGATAATGAAAGTTAAGGATTTTTCAACATCTTTAAAAATACTTTTTAATAAATTAACATGTAAAGCACCCAGCAAACCATAGTAAATCATAGCCAGGAGGTACCAATACGGATTGAAGAGGTTGCCGGTAAAGCCCAGGAGCCCCGGGACTGCCAACAATAGTGAAGCCACCAGCAGGTACACGATCAGTTTCCGGGTCTTTATCTTAGGGACCCGCTTTCTCATTTGAACTAAAATAACCGCCATGATGATCACGATCAGGGGCATCAGCAGGTATCTTAAAAAGAAACTTTGAACAACAGCTATTTCCATGTGCTAAATATTATTTTCCAGGTTAATTTTTTCTTCTATGTGTTCATTAAATATAGGTCGAAAAGCCAAGTCTCGAATAGTCTTCCACGCCAGACAGCTGGAAGGCTTGCGGCTCTACATCGGTAATAAAGGCCTCTTCCACGATGACCGATGCCGGCATACAGTATTCATACAGTTTTTGCAATAATCCTCTCAGGTTACTGGTCGGCATAAACTCCGGTAATCTATCATAAGGCACCGGGCCATAGCTTACCAGCCAGTTTCGTTCTCCATCCAGGTGCTGCCCGCTTAAGAGCGTTGAAATGCCTAACCTGAATTGCGACAATACCAGGTTTTGCGAACTCTGATCTTCCTGAGCCACCACATTCGGCACAAAGCTGATCTGTACCGGGAGTCGCAAGAAGGCAGATACGCAGCGTTCAAACCAGGTCTTACTGCCCCTTATTGAATGAAAAAAGGGCAACAGGTAAGCAAATACTCTTGCGGTTTCCTGGTCGAGTGATTTAAGAATAGGCCACAGGTCATCCAGTACATACAAGATCGCATTGCTTTCGCCGCTCAGGTCAAAATCTGATTCTACCAGCAGGGCATTCAGTTCTGCATAACAGGCTTCCAGCTCGAAGGGTTGAAAGAACCTGCGGGCACTCATTTCCTGCTTTTTCTGCTTGCGGATCTCCTGCACGACATCTTCCACATTCGTTTTTGTACTACCAATAGAGGGCGGATGAAAAACACCCTCCGGCAGGTAGTCATAAATGCCTTCCCGGTAGGTTTCTACCGTGACAATATGTTCTCCGAAATCATGGTATTCACTGGATACCGCCTTAACATCTTTATTAAAAGAACGGTTATTACTACCGAGCCGTTTAAAAAAGATCTGGTCAATATCCTTCCGATATTTCAAAAGATTTAGCGCAACAACTTCTGCCTTGTAATCGGTGTAGAGGTTATTGTATAAAACTTTTGTATTGATATGTTCTAAGGTCAAAGTCATAGGTCTGCTTATCTTAATTCCTGTTCATCCTTATCATGAATCGCGACCAGGTATTCTACCCCATCGATCGCCCGCATTTCTATTTGCCGTTTCAGGGTCACTGCCATATTCTCCCAATATTGCCTGCCAAACTGCCGGTATACCCTTGGAACAATGGTGATCTCCACACTTCTTATAAATCCTTCTTTTGGTTTGTCGCTGATGATGGTGCCGCGTTTCACCTCTATAGATTTCATTTCTCCTTTCAAAGTCATGCGGCAATAATTCCGGATATCTTCCATAGACACGATCTTATCTCTCGTGGTAAGGGCGTATTTATAAGCCTGTATCGCATCGGTTCCTTTTTGCTCTTCACCACCGCCAACGGTTTCTGTCAGTAAGATAATGCTCTTATTGATATTAGAATAATTAATTTTTTGTTGCACCAGCTTGGTATTGGCCCTTACATTATTCGCTAAGGTAGCATGAGTCACCCAGTAGGTGGCTTTAATATGCTCCATCTCCCCTACCGGATCGACAATAATGTAATTTATATTTTCGGCAACCAGTTTACTGGAAGTTTTCACTTTCTGCTCCAGGGCTTTCATTTGGAGGGTCATATTTTTCAACGCTTCCACAACTTTATCCCGCTCGAGTACGCCAAACGCGGATACTTCATCACGCGTAAGCTCCAGCACATGCGAGATAAGGTCCAAAGCATTCCGCTCGCTAAAGCGTTCCATTCCTCCCGATCTTACCGTGTAATAGCCTTTCTCCAAAGCTTCTGAGCGGGTAAAAGGTATTTCTGAATAGTTACGCCCAAAACTATCAATTACATCTTCTACATAAAGATAATGCTCGCCATGGCCGGTAAATAAAGGAATATTGTTGCCCATTACATCCAAAGTGCATTGATTGCTTTTCCAGGCTTTGTTATAAACCGGGAATGCGTTCAGCACCATAGAAAAGCCTTCTATGACCTCTGTGGTAAACTGAGGAGGAAAGGTGAATTCTACCCACAAAAATTTCTTACCGTCTATAAAACTGTTAAGCTCTCTTTTCTCTGCCAGGAAGCTTAACTGCTCCGGCAGGCGATCCGCTACCATCTCATTCCGGAATCCTTTCAGCTCAATAAATTTATGTTTGTAAATGTTCTTGATATTATCTTCGATGCGGGTACGGATTGCAAAGTCTTCAAAGATGCCATCAAACCCGGCTTTAGCTTCCGTGCTGGCATATTGAATACCCGGCGCAATCGCAAGACTGCTATTATTACATTGCACCCCTACATAAGGCAATAATTTATACACAAAATCCAGGTGCTCGAAAGTAGGATTGGCACAATATAAATGGATCAGTTCCGGCAAATGCTCGGCATCATATTTTGAAACATCAATACCGAGTACCAGTTTATTATAAGGCAAAACATACTCCGGCAAACGGGCGACCGGGATCTTATTCTGGTGCTCATCCATTGCATAACAGGTTTGTCCTGCCAGCAATATGGAGGCTTGTAGCTTATGCAATTGCACATTATCTACCGGTGTGAATGGAATTTCCAGATGTATATCCGAAACGGCTTTGGCCGTTGAAGCGAATTGTTTCTTCACAAAAAACTCACTATGCCCCGGCAAAAGCTCTGTAGCTATTTCGGGGCTGCCAAAAGCTACGGCATGCGCCGGCTTTGGATAAGTATACATAGATGGCGTCAGCATCTTAGCGAGCTTTTCCAGTATCCTGGAATTGATCGACTGCACTTCATTCCCCACCTTAAATAATTCAGCGCTGAACGCATCAATCAGCAAAACCACAAAAGGGTCCAGGGAATGAACACTCTTCAAACCCCAGATCTTCGTTGCATTTTGCAACATCCGCGCTTTTATAACTTCTTTTGAATAGGCATTAAACTTTCCCGTCATAATCTTCCGTTTTTCTTTCTGATGGCGCTTTTAATCTATGGACATCGGGCTCAGGAACAATTCTGTTACAAAACGGAATTGCTCACCGCTCTCTACCAATCTGGCATTTACACCGATCTTTGCTTTTTTCTTTATTTCTGTAAACTTCCTGCTTTCATAAGAGTGCTCTACAAATTCAATATGGGCATCTACCCGGGCCTGGGTCAGGCGCGGCTCATATTTCTGAATCTGTTGTTTAAAGCTTTCTACAAATATGTTTTCCCACATTACTGTGGTGACTGCATTATCAAATTCAATATCCCAGACATCATTCCCATATTCCGGGTCATAACGGTTCTCTCGCTTTTTAGTCGTAATCAAAAGCATGAGGTTCTGCGCGATGCTTTCTGCTTCCGTACAGGTCTTCATACTCCCGTTTTCTGACATCAGCTCTTCCGGGTCGAAAGGCATTTGGTAGTTCATGTTATTCATATCCATCCAGGGGTTTTTGCAATGAACGACTCAGGATAAGGTTTTTCTGCAACTGGAAATCGGGCATCAGGTCTACCGGCAAATACAAGGTAGCCGTACCCTGTTCCAGTAGTTCTTCTTTCAGGTAAGGATTCCATTTAATAAAATCCGCGCTGTTGATCGCTAACACTTCTGCAATCACATCAGGATCAAAAGCACCATTAATCGCCTCACTGGCTAAGGAAAGGTCCACTTTTCGCTTAGTAGTTTTCACCCGGCTCATTTTTGTATTGAAACCGGCCATGCGGTAATCCGCTTTCAGCAGGTCCAGTTCTCCAGTTGCCTGGCAGGCTTCCATAAATTTACGCACATGACCTTTTGTTTCCGCAGGCAAATAAGTCGCATAGTCATGGTATTGATTGGATTTGGCAACCGCCATAGCTTTATCTACATTACCTTCTCCGCAGTTATAGGCGGCTACTACAGCAATCCAGTTATTGTATTTGCTGTACATTTTTTTCAGGCTCGTAGCGGCGACCTGGGTACTTTTATAGACATCAAAGCGTTCCTGGTCGGAAAGCCCGAACTGGTTACCATGCCCCACCGTGAATTGCCAGATACCGCCGGCATTGGCATGCGACACCGATTGGCGTACAAAGCTCGATTCGATCATCGCCAGGTTACGCAGCATTTTAGGTAGTCCATTGCTGATGAGCGTATGCTCAATGAACTTTACAACATCTTTATTGCGCTCCAATAAGGAACGGTAGTAATGCTGCCGCTCTGTATTCACCTGGAACATATTGCCCTGCTGCGCGAATAATGGACTATCGGCCAGTGTAAAGGCCGCCATCCCTAAGGCGAACAAGATGATATTGCCTGTAGTCTTTTTCATAATTTAAACGATTTCCCAACTAACACTTTCTTTTTCTGTATCCCAACCCACTTTAATCGTTTGTCCGGCTTTCGCTTCTTCGTTGACTATCTTTTTAGAAATAGGACGGGCCAGCTGTGATCTTACTACGCCACCAATCTGCCGTGCACCATACTGACTACTGAACCCGCTCAGGGCAAGGTTTTTGATCGCTTCTTCCGAAACTTCTAATCCTATACCCAGGCGCCCCATAGCAGCAACTAATGACTTCATCTGTATGCTAAAGATACGCTCTGCCATTGCTTCGGTAATCGGGGCAAATGGAATAATTTCCGTAATCCGTGCCAGGAATTCAGGCCTGAAGTTACCGGCCATGATCTGCATCATTTCAGAGGAGGTCGGAATCGTTTCCTGTTCGAATTTCTTAATAATATGCTCGCTCCCGATATTGGAAGTAAACAAGATCAGGGCATTACTAAAGTCACCTTCTTTACCTAATTTATCATGGATCTTTCCTTCATCCATGATCTGCAGGAATACGTCAAATACCGAACTATGCGCTTTCTCGATCTCGTCGAAAAGTACAACGGTATAAGGTTGCTGCCGGATCTTGTTCACCAGCATACCCCCTTCTTCATAACCCACATAGCCCGGAGGCGCTCCATATAATAAGGCTGCAGAATGCTCTTCTTTAAACTCTGACATATCAAAGCGCACCATAGCCTTTTCATCGTTGAACAAAAGTTCAGCTATTGACTTGGCCAACTCCGTTTTACCGGTACCGGTAGGTCCCAGCAGGAAGAAGGAACCGATAGGTTGACCTGGTTTATTCAATCCACTGCGGTTTTCAATAATGGCATCGGTCAGTACTTTAAGTGCATGGTCCTGGCCGATCACTCTTTTATTGAGGTAAGACTCCATATTTAACAGACGATCTTTTTCCTGCGCCTGGATCTTACCGATAGGAATATTTGTTTTCGCAGCCATTACCGCAGCTAATTCCAGCTTTCCTACTTTTTCTCTTTTGATATCGGCATAGCCGGAAAGTTCTACATATACTTTATCAATCAATTCCTGCATCTGTGCCGCGTTCATATTGCTGTCCAGCTCGGGCTGTTCTGCCAGGGAACCCCATAATATCGGACTGATGCGGTTTTGCAGTTGCCCGTACATCCAGGTTAATTCAGCCACTTTATCTTCTTCACTTTCTTCTGCCGCAATCACAGCATCATATTCTTCTTTCCATTGTTGCAGTTCTTTCTGGGAGCGTTCGTCCAGCATTTTAATCGCTGCCATAGTACGGTCGAGCAGATCAATTGCTGCATCCGGTAGCTTTTTACCTTTAGCATAACGCTTGGCCAATCTTACACATTCCGGGATTGCTTCTTTGTCTACTTCTATACCATGGTGCTCTTTATAGCGATCCAGTAATACGCTTACCATTTTAATACAGGTAGGCAGATCCGGCTCCGCAACGGTGAGCACTTCGAACCTACGGTTAAACGCTTGCTCCGGTTCTACTATTTTTCGGTATTCTTCATGCGTGGTTGCCCCGATAACGGTGATCTCACCTCTTGCCAGTTCTGGTTTCAGCAGGTTAGCTACACTGCCCGCAGAACCTTTACTATCTAATAAAGTATGAATTTCATCAATAAAAAGGATGGCTTTTTCCAGTCGCTTACATTCATTAATTACTTTCTTTAAACGGTCTTCAATCTCGCCTTTATAAGAAGTTCCGGCGACAAGAAGACTGGTATCCAATTCCAGCAAAACCGCATTTTCCAGCAGGGCAGGCACTTTTCCTTTTACGATTTCATGCGCAAAGCCTTCCACCAGCGCGGTTTTACCCACACCCGGTTCACCGACAATAATCACATTGGGTTTGCTTCTCCGGCATAACACTTCGATCAGGTTACGCGTTTCCTGCTCCCGGCCGATGATATTGTCCAGGCTGCCATTGCGGGCTTGTGCCGTTTTATCGATACAATAGTTTTGAATCGCGGTAAAAGAAGCCGGTGCTGCGGAACCATTCCCATTCAAAATATTTTTCAGTTCTGGTGCGACAAAAACGTCTTTCTGGTTGCTGTACAGGTTATAGATCTCGTTTTCTTTCAGCGTCAGCGATTTCAATTGCTCGCCGGAGAAAGCCAGGTTAGGCTTAACGATTGCCGCCAGGATACATAGTGGAGTGATCTCATCCAGGCCTAATCTCAGGCGCACATCTTCCGCCTCTTCCAATACCCTTGATACGACTTCATCTTCTTTTACTTCAGAAGGCAGCTGTGTGGTGGTCGGATACTCCTCTATACGCACTTCGGCCCATTCGTAGATATAGCCCGGGTCTTTACCGATACCTTTCAGGAAATCTACCAGGTCGATATCTTTATGCACCAATGCGCGTAAGATATGTGCGGCACCAAACTTTTCATTATAGTTTTCCCTTGCCACAGACTGGGCAATATGGAATAATTGTTTAACTGTATCGTTTGAGATTAATATACCCATCGTTCTTAATTTACATTTGGTAAATACTCACTGTTCAACCAATAAAACACTTGTCCTTTGTGATTTACTTTGATGGCTTCACTGCTTTTATTGGTAGCCATTTTAGCGGCTAAAGCTTTATATCTTTCAAAATAAGCTCTTACTTGCTCTGTTTCTATTTTAGAAGAACCAGACCATTGCTTCACCGTGAGGCCCTGGAACAATGGGTGCTGGATAATAAAGCCGGAACCTACTTTCACGCTATAGGCCATTGAATTCCTGCGTAGTTTTCCTTTCTTAATCTTCGCGTATTTCGGCTTGGTTTTTGCCGTGATTTTTACAAATTGTTTGATCGCCCTGCGCCTGTTGAATTTATTGTTCTTAAAGGCTTTCTTCGAAATATGATAATAGTAGTTGTAAAGTTGATCATATTCCGCATCATTCAGGAATACCCCATTTTCCATACCATTTTGGGTCAGGTCGATAGAATCCTGTAAATAGCCTGTGGCCAGTAATACGGAACGGTTGTCTAACAGGAAGGAAGCTGTTTTAGCTGGCAATACACCGTCTACACCTACGAAGCGGGCTTTAAATTCAGGGCTTACGGTAGTAAGATTAGCGCCTATATCTGATTTGAAATAAGCACTCAGCGAACTGTCGATCCTTATATTATCAGAAGTTACCTGTCCAATCATCGTATCAATAGCAGCTTTCAAAGATTTTGCCGGCATCACCTGTCCTTTCTTAGGGAACAACACGAACCCTTGGCTCATACTGGTATTCGGGAAATCTAAAGAGTAAGTCCCTTCAACTTCCTGCGCCAGTGAGAAATTATTGCTGATCAGGAAATCGTTTTGGTTCACGATCTTCTCTTTTTTAAGCATCGCAATATTCTCGGCACTGTTGGTCACGATTTTCTCTGCCAGTAATACGAAGTTATTGTAGGCATTATCGGATTTAGCCTGGGTCTGGAAGAAGATCATCCTTGCATTAACTCTTGTCAGGTCCTGGATGGCACTTTGCGTACGCTCTTCATCTGCACCAGTAGTACCAATTACAACAACGATATTCGTTTCGTTAGCCGCACTACTTAGTAGTCGACCGGCTTCGATCAGGCCACTATTTACCGGTTGTTCCAGGTAAGTATCCGGGCAGGACATGCCCGAAACTTTTTGTTCCAGGAAGGTCGTTACATCCCGGTAGTTATCACTCAGCTTGGAAGACATCGCACCGGTGCCACAAGTATTATCTTTGTACACCACTCCACCAAAGCGTACCTGCTGGTAATAGCTTGGTGTCATAAACTTCAGCTGTAGCTCCTGCAGGAAGGATTTCACCAATGGTAAATACAACCTGTTGTTCTGGCTCATGTCCACCACGAACACCACATTCAGTTTACGGTTATTTTCCAGGATTTCTTTAAACCTGGAATAATAAATCGGGTTACCCAGGATATTATAGATCTTGTTCGCTTCATAATTCAGCGGATTGATCAGGAAATTGGTTTTGGTATTACGCGCCTGCTCATTGTAGCTGACTACCGGGAAGGTGCGTTCAAAAGCGTTACGGCCAAACAAAGCGGCATCGGTAACGACCGGTTTAAAATCTGTTTTGGCAGTCGTGTCCTGGTAAAAACCTATCGGGTTACCGGAAAGGTCTTTTGCTTTAGGTTTGATCGCCGTTTGTTCTCCCCATACCGATACCACATTTTTGCTGACCCAGCCATACACCTCATTTTTAACGCTATCGGCATCAAATGAAGGCTTAGCCCCTATCATCATGCGTTCACCATCTTCAGACTGCTTGTATAAATAAACCAATTGCCCTACGGCCAGTTTCTTACCGGTAGTATTAGTAAGCGAAGGGCCTGTAAACACTTTAATGGAGTCATTCTCCAGGTATTTGTCGATGCTCAGTAATACGTCACTGGAGTTAGATACCAGCACTGCTTTAGGCACATTTCCGGTTGCGGTATTTCTAAGACTGTTGTTCCAAAGCAAGACTCTTTCTTTAGGCAACCAGCCGCTTTTTTTAACGGCTTTTCTTTTCATCATACCGTTATCGACCATGCCCGGTTTATAAGCGGCCAACTTCAGCATATCATCCCGTTCATCCAAAACAACAAAGGTGGCCAGGAATTCGGATTTGCCACTCATACCCGCAGATTTCCGGCGTTTGAGTTGCATCGCATTTTCTTCCCGGTCGGAATATACAATCCAGGGTTGGGACAGGCGGGCATAGCCTTCCCGGAGTTTCAATCCTTCTATAGTGGTATAGTCAGCCGACTTTGGCGTCATGGGTACTTTTCTTGTGGCACATCCTGTTGACAAAAAACAAACAGTGCCAGCGAATACGGCAGGTAGTATATATTTTCTCATTATTTGCTTTGGATTATATCAACTTTTGTTACACAACTTAAATTATCATCAAGACCCACTTTTACCGACTGGATTGTTACATTTTTATCAAACTGTAAACCGGTACAGTAGTAGTAGAAATTATTGGCTTTACTATCATTTACTTTGATCACCGCATTTTCATTACCGCACAGGTATTTTTTCAACAGGTAGTTATAGTGCCCGTTAAAATCGTTGCCATTGGCGATCTGCTGTAAATTATATTTGAAATCATCATCCACTCTTTTGTAGATATCATCTACGCTGGATACCGAATCACTCACCTCTTTGTAAGAAGGTAAAATCTTGATTTGCTTGGTGATCGGGTACTGTGTTTTATCGGTGTAGAAGGTGACTACATAGTTACCCGGTTTTTGATAAGCATAGATCGCCATACGTTCCCTGGCGTCTACAGCACCGGACTCCCCAAAGCTCCAGTTGTAGGAAGAAGCGTCCGTTACATTGGTACGGAATACCACGTTCTCGTATTGCATGGCTTGTATAGGACCTTCAATAGTGGCGACCAAAGTATCTTCGACCACTGTTGTACCCGGCCTTTCAGCGACCTGTATGGTAAAGTTTTTCGAATACTTTTCGTTCACAGTAATGTTTACCTGGTAATAACCCGGGCGGGAGAAAATGTAAATGCCGCTGTCCATTACCGACACATTGCCATCCCCAAAGTTCCAAAGACGGGAAACGGCAAAACCGGTTTTATCCTGGTAACGCAAGGTATCCCCCACTTGCAAAGTTGTAGGATAAACCTTTGCCTCTATATCGTCCGAAGACCTGAAGTAGCGCTTTTGCAGCCAATAGATCAGCGCAGCTAAAAGCAGCACTGCCAGGGAGGCAATAATGATAATTTGTTTTTTGTTTCGTTGAAAATAAGACATACGCTAATCGATAATTGTTTTAGGTTTCAAATTTTATATTCTTTTAATTACTCCGCGACAGCATCGCGTTCTTCTTTTGTTCCACTTTCTGTGTATTATCTTTAAAGCCGACTAAACAAATACTCAGCATTTTATTAAAGTTGTCGATATCCTGGGTCCGCAGGGATAGTATTTTTTTGTCTTCGAGGTACATTTTATAAAACCTGGAGATCTGAAGATAACCTTCTTTACGTACATCATAAATGCCTACACCTTCAAAAACATTCGCCACATCATTGATGCCACGCTGTATATCGCTCTCTGTAAATTGCGGAATCGGGTCCCGGCTTAATACGGAGATACGATCGAAAGTCTTTTCTACCAAAGGTTCTACGAGTTTCTGGTGCCGGGCGAATTTCTGCATCTGGTCCAGCTTCTGGTTATCTAAAACATCGGAGGAGGAAAAAGGGGAATTATACCGTCTCAGGAAAAGAACGGATAAAACCAGCAGGACGAAAATCAACAATAAGAACAAATACCAGAACTGGTACCGCTTCTCCTGTTTGGACAATGAAGTATAACCTTTCATTTGAATTAATTTAAGGGGTAATAATTAGTCGAGCTTTATGATAAGATCAGTAAAGGAAAGCATTTAGTTGCCAAACCCCCTGGATGGATCGAGCGCCAATGTTTGTCGCAGGCGTCCATTCTGGCGTTGACATTCATCCAGCTCATCCAATACCATTTTTCGCTTCACCTCAACCTGTGAAATATTTGATTTTACAAACATCAGGCTATCGAGTTTTGCAGAGAGGTAGTAGTAATGCTGGAAGTTAATGCTATCATTGCCTATAGTCCTCCGGAGGTCCTGTACATTGTTCAGGATCATGTTGCTGAGGAATAAATTATTGGAAACCTGTTCGGTATTCATTTTGGACATCAGGCTGTAGAGCGTGTCCAGCTTACCTTTCAGCAGATGGTGCTTATTGATAACTTCGTTGTAGGATAGGATCTTAGATTTGGTATGTTCGTACTGGCGGGTATAGCTCAGCACAAAGAAAAAGATAGAAAAGAAGGCAACGAGGACAAGGACAATAAAGTATCCTATAAACTTCCAAAGTTCTCTTTTGATCTCTTTAGCATTTTGCATCTTTAAATTCAAATAGTTCATCTTTTCAATTTTAAATGTTCCGGTTACTTACATTATTTTTCAATTAAATGTAGCTGTATTAATTCGCAATCATTTAATAGCAACTGTTCGCAAAAACAATTAATACATATATTTGTACCAACAGCTCCTATTTATAATTCTAGAAATAACCGCAAAACTGCGCTATGAAGAAAGTCCGATTTTCAATTGCCGATGCCGATTTCTATTTCAAAGAAATATTAGTCAAGAATCTTTTAGGTGACCATAAATTGCAACTGAGAAGCAGCTGCAATAACGGCAATGAGCTTATAAGACACATTCACCTGAGACAAGAAGATGTTTTCCTTATAGACCTGTTTATGCCTATCATGAGTGGTATTGAGGCGATAAAGATCATAAGGAATTATGACATACAAGCCCCTATCATTGCTTATGCAGCAACTTACCAGGAAGATATAGCACAGATACTATTTGCATACCCAAATGTATTTTATTGCCAAAAGAGAAGCAATATAATTGAGGCCATATTATCTTCAATGGTTTTCACGCCAGTGAACCGTTACAAAGAGTATCTTAATGAATGGAAGGCCACTTCTAATATAGAAGATTTCCTCCTTCCCGGGGTTCAGAAAGACAGCAACGAATATGTGCCAACAATAGTAGAAATTCAAATAATGAGGCTATGCTATGAAGGATTAAGTAACAAAGAAATAGGCGTACAGCTAAATCTTTCGGCGCGCACGATTGATACTTACATCAAAAGGCTGACCGACAAGTTGAACTTAAAGAGCAAGATAGACCTCATCAGATATTGTGTCGAAAATGGATATTACAACTCAAGTCTGTAATACCTTACAAATGCCCAGAAATAGGCACTATCAGGTACTACATAATCGAAGTGATAAAGTCGTTCGTTAAGGTTAAGGTAGTTTTTTGACTTTTTTTCACAGGATTCAGTATTGCTAGTTAATCTAATCAAAGACCTTATTGAATATAAAAAGGAAATTCTCTTTTCTTATTCTGTTACAAATAAAACACATTATTTGCTTACTTCCAACCTTTTACTTAATCTTAATACAAGATTTTTATTGGGCAAGGCTGATTTTACGGGAATATTCCCCATAAATTCCCCAGGTTTCCCCATAGCTTATCATTTACAGGAAAAAACAATTAATCAATTCAGCTATATCTAAGTAAACAGTAAGGGTTTTCTCTGAGTAATTGGCATAAAAAAAGTGCGGATAACTTAATTGTTATCCGCACTTTTTTGTGTTTTGCAAACTGCCTAATCATCCTCCTTATTCAGGTCATATTTCACTTCTTTTTCTGAAAGAGAAGGGATTGCCGGCTTGGTACCGAACTTGGCAATATTGTTATCCGGTGTCCGGTCGATCAGTTTATTGTAAGGATCCAATCCCGCAAATTCGGGTTGCTCGTTTACGATAAATTCAAAGGTTTTTTCATTACCATCCATTTTTATTTTCCGGAGTACTAAAGGATTATAAGCAGTTTTAGACTTGTCTTTTACCGTTCCAAAAATACCAATATCGATATAATCATTAACGGGAACTTTCTTGTTGTTACCGGCACTATCTACCCGGAATTTCACGGATCCAACCGTCAGGTTAACCTTATACCTGCCATCCGGAAGTTTATCATACTTCAGGCTTTTTACATAATTTTCATAAACGGTTATGGTCTCGAAGAAGTCGGTGATAATATATTTCAAACTATCCGGTGTCGCCGCTCTTATGTACTCCACAAATTGTTTTGAAGTGGTGTAAGGCGGTTCCTGGAAGGCTACTGCCGCTATGTACTTTTTCAAAGCAGCATTCAAAGTATCCTCACCCAGATAATCACGCAATGCATACATGATCACAGACCCCTTCTGGTAGTAAATATAAGATTGTTGTTCTACCAGCATCAATGGCTTCTCCCCTTTACCCTCCATGGTCCTCGACCTCAGGTAACCGTCCATCTCATGTTTTAAGAACTTCTTCATATTGTCCTTTCCATACCGTTGCTCCATCACCATCAAAGCACTGTACTGGGACATCGTTTCCGACATCACTGTCGCACCCTGTACATTAGCACCGATCACCTGGTGCGCCCACCATTGATGCGCCACCTCGTGAGCAGTTATATAAAACGGCATATCAATTTCATTCCAGTTGGCGGTATCCACTTTGTTAGTAAAGCCTACATTTTCTGAGAAAGGAATCGTGTTGGCAAATGATTGGGCGAATGAGGCAAATGCCGGGAATTCTATAATTCTTAACTGGCGGAACTGGTAAGGAGAAAAATTGGTGCTGTAATAGGCCAAAGATTTCTTCATAGCCAGCAACATATTGTCTACGTTGTACTCATGGGCCTTATCATAATAAACCTCCAGGTTCACGCCATTCCATTTATCTCTTTTCACTTTATAACGTGCCGACTGGAATGCGTAAAAATTAAGTATGGGATTATCCATTTTGTAATGAAAATAACTACGGCCATTTTCCTGCCACTGCCTTTCCAGGTAACCCGGGGCAATCGCAGTCTGGTCCGCACTGGTGCTTACACGCGTTTCAAAACGGATCCAGTCCGCATCATTTGAAATATAGGTATTAGCATAAGCAGCTGTATCGTTTATAGAACGCATGCTCTCCTTTTTAGGCAAATCATGTTTCTTACGTTCCGCATTTGAACCTAACTCATATTGCTCATTATACCCCAGGCTAGGCATTATGGAGCTATTGAAAAAAGTCCCATTCTGAACCACCAGTGTACTGATCTCATCGTTTGAAAAACCTTTAGGTTTATAATCAAATTCGAAATCCATCTTGATGGAGTCTCCTGCGGCTAGAGGTGTCGTTAGCTTGTAAATAAGCACGCCATACTCCTTATCATCTTTAATCGTTGTGAGCGGTACATTTAAGGATACATTTTTGTAAACGAAATTGGAGGTATTATCCATCAGGTTGATGTACAGGGTATCTAAAGCAACATTATGCTTATTTTTCAACCAGTAAAACCCTTTCACATGCAGGCTTTGGGTTTCGGGGTAAATATCCACATCAAGGTTAGACTCAATGATACGGGGCATCAGGCTGTTTTCATATTGCTTGTATTGCTTTTCGTAGTTTACCTGTTTCGTGGTAAACTCTTTGGGCGAAATGTAGCGGTTCAGGATATTGGTATTATAAAATATATAGCTACCTGTTGCTATAAATACAAGTGCAAAAACAGCGATCCCGATCTTTGTCCCCGGCTTCATTTCCATTTTGGAAAACCGGAAACGGGATTTAAAATTAGCCTCTTTACCTCTTGCGAAAAAGAACAAGCTCAACAAGCTAACCAGTAGCACAAAAGCGATCCAATAAACACGGTAGGTAAACCAGGGACCCAAAGGCCCGTAACCATTCAGCTCTGTAAAGCGCATCCTTGGCCCATCGGAGTCAAAGTGATAAATATTATTGGTCCATTGTAATAAGCTCAAAGCGATACCCAATAACATCACAGGGACCATAGAAAAAAAGAAGCCCAGGTATTTGTTAGGGGCGATTACCTGTAAAGCCAGGCAAATACCGATTGTGGTTACATAGCCGAGAATCCCGAAAACGATCACGCTTACAAAGTACTGCCATAGATCTACCTGGTAGAAGCCCTGAGAAAGCTGCAAACTGATACCCATAATTACCGCCAGTAACTGCATCACCACAATAGCACCCAGCAGCCCGAGATACTTTGAAAAATAAAGAATAGGATTGCTTACCGGAGTAGCATAGATCAATTCATCAATACGGCTTTCCTTCTCCCGGAACACAACAGTCCCCGCATAGAAAATAACAAATATATTAGCGAGTAAAGTATAAACATTCACCGATCGGATAACCGTCTGGGTGAGTGGCTGCATTTCTGTATCGTAAGCACTGCCACTATAGTAGTAAATAACCCCGATCATAACCAGAGCAAGCGCACAACAAATAATAAAGAAAGTACTCTGTACAATTTTCTTAAATTCAAACTTACTCAGGTAAAATAGTTGCCGCCAGGAAAATGAAGCTGAATAATCCTGCTTTACATTCAGGACTTCTGCCAAAGGCCGCTCTTCATAACCCACTAAAGCATCTTCTTTTACTTTACGTTTAAATAGCGTGAAAGGTGTAGCAAACTGCGAGAATTTAAACCCTGCAAAACTCAGGAGCATGATTCCTAAAGCAATCCCCACCCATAGCATCCTGTTGTAGAGCAATAAACCATCCATAGGCAATAGCATGGTATTTTGCTCCGCAGCCATCCAGTATTTGGTCACATAGCCAAAAGCATTGCTACCAAAGGGCTCCAGCAAGCCGGCACCATAAGCATAGTCCATATTAGATCCCAGGTTTTCCGCAATAAACCTACCGATTAACATGATGATACAGGTCATGTAGGCCGCCAATGTATTGCGGGTAAAGGTGGTCAATGAAAAGAAGATAACCCCCAGGATAAACACATTGGGTAATAAAAATATAAAGAAGGGTTGCAAAAAATTAATCAGTTCAAACGGCCCCACCATTTTAGTGCCTATACCCGGGATCAAGCCCAGCGCATAACCCAGCATCATTCCGGACATCACGAAGACACCGGTTAAAAAAGCGGCCAGGAAACGGCCAAAGAAATACTGTGCTTTTGAAATCGGCTTGGTAAAGAAAAGGGCATGAATATTATATTGATAATCCTTCTGTATCGCATTGGCCATAACGGCGACCAATACCACACTATTCAACATCCCTAAAATATTACCATTGAACCCTACCAACAATTCGGCTATGGCATAGGCAGAGTTCAGGGTAGCATTAGAGTCCCCCTGTGCAGTCTGGATAGCCCCTGTGGCCACCAGCGCAATAAACATACTAAACAGCAGGTAAATCCCGAAGAATATATAAGTCATCGGTTTCTTAAACGCCTGCTTTAACTCGAAAGAAAAAATAGCTCCAAACATCCTAAACCTTTTTATGTAAGTTGTTTACAATAGTCGAGAAATAAACATCCTCTAATCCTACATCAGAACGGATAAATCCATCCCCTGGTTCCGACTCACTAAAGATTCTTAATTCCATTTCCCCATGTACCATCGAGGAGAAGATCGCGTTGTATTTTGCCCGGTAAGCATTCAGGCTATGCGGATCAATGGCTTTATGCCAGATCCTGCCACGCACTTCTTCTAAAGCGTCTTTAGGATTACCTTCATACAATATGGTTCCCTGGTTCATGATCACCATTTTCTTACAGAGATTCTTTACATCATCAACGATATGCGTGGATAATATTACGATGGTGTTCGTGGCGATTTCACTCAGTAAATTTTGAAAACGGTTACGCTCCATAGGATCCAGGCCCGCGGTAGGTTCGTCTACAATCACCAGTTTCGGGTTACCGATCAGTGCCTGTGCGATACCAAAACGCTGGCGCATCCCGCCGGAATAATCACTTACATTTCGATGCCGGGCTTCATATAAATTAGTTTGTTGCAGCAGTGCCGCTACCAGCTCTTTTCGTTCTCCTTTATTGGCAATACCTTTTAATATGGCAAAGTGATTTAATAATTCCAGGGCAGCTACTTTAGGGTAAAAACCGAAATCCTGCGGCAGGTAACCCAGCACTTTTCTTAAGGCGGTTTTATCATTGATCACATCAATATCACCCAGCATAATGCTGCCACTGTCGGGGTTTTGCAGTGCAGCTATGGTACGCATCAGCGAGGATTTACCGGCCCCGTTAGGACCCAGCAATCCGAACAAACCTTTATCAATAGTCAGGTTAACATTGTTAAGCGGCTTTACACCATTGGGATAAACCTTATTCAAATCCTTAATTACTAGCTGCATGTGCATATAAATTTGTACCCAACAAATGTACAGCCACATCCCTGAAAAAGCAATCCCCCTAAGCGGGGGATTTTAAGGTATAATTCGGTCTTTTTATGCTATTTATGCGCTTTAGGGGATCAATTGCCACCAGCAGGAAGCATCCTGGTAATCCATTACCGGCTCTGCATTGTTATAGTCTTTAACATCCGCCACAAATTTCTTGATGTCCATCTCAATATGCTTGATGCAATTATTGTAAAGATCCACCCGGAAACCTTTATCGGTAAATTCTGCGGCGAACTGCAAACAGATCAAGCGGGACACGACCCTACCGATAACGATCAGTTGTCTCTGTACCAGTATATCCGGTATGGAAAAGCTTAAATGATTTTTAAATAAAGGAGCAATTCTTTGCGTCAGGGGATATTCCTTCAGGTAATCATAAAAACTATCCTGTTTGTACTTTTTCATTTGCCGGGTCAATACTTCCGCAATCTGCGCGTACAGCATTTCATTAGAGCCTTCGAAGATCTGGAAAGGTCGGCTATCGATAATACCACGACCGGCAATATGATCTATTTTGTAGCCACCCGAACCGGAAAGTTGCACACAGATCTGCGCGGATTCCTGCATCAGGTCGGATACCAATGCTTTCATACTATTAGCTTGTATCCCTTCTCCGGAAAGATCAAAGGCTATGCCGCTCATTTCGGAGGCCTTGGCACACATAGCGGAGGCCAGGGTATAAGCAGCCTGGATTCTCGAGAGTTGAAAACGTACCGAATCCATCGAAGATAAAGAGCAGTTGCCCACTTTACGCTGGTTACAATGAGTGATTGCTTCATCCAGCATACGCTGTATAAAGCCTACCCCCATCGCGGCAAACTGTATACGGCTGCGATGCAGGATGTCCAGCATCATTTTGATACCGGTACTATGGTGTTCCAGTTTTTGGTTGGCAGGTACGGTAATATCAATATTATTCAGGCCATAAGGGATCATATAGAGTCCCAGGTTATTAAAGTATTGCTTTACTTCTATTTTTTGTTCAGGGATACTGTTATCGGTTACAAAGAACTCAACGTCCCGGGCCAGCTCTCCGTTAGCAAATTTCTTTCTCGCCGCGACGATCCAGAAATCGGCCATACCGGTGAGGCCCTGCCAATGCTTTTGCCCGCTCAGTTTATATCCCTTTTCTGAAGTATCATAGCTGGTTTGCATATTCAGGGCATCACTACCATAATCAGGCTCCGTGATCATCAGTCCACCCATCGCTTTATGGTTCATAAAACGGTCGAAAACATTGGCCTTCACCGCTTCATTGGCGTATTTCGCAAAAGGTTGCAAAAACAAGCCTACATTGATGCCAAAGGTAAGTGCGAGGGGAAGCGATTCATAAGAGGCGGTCGAAATCATCGCCAGGCACTCTTTTACTTTCAGGCCTTTGCCACCGTAAGCCTCAGGAACTGCTACGGCCAAAGGGTTAAAACTCATAATACTATCCCAGACATTTTGAGGCAAACCCCTGTTAATGCTCAATTCGTTGATATTGGAATCCGTATTGAATAAATTGAAAAGACCTGCTTTAAATCTTTCCTGGAAATGCTGAAAACTTTCGTTCATTTTTTGTCTTGATATACAAAATATCGACTTTCACTGTTAATTTTTATATGCCTTACATTCCAAAAAACATCCACATTCACCTGAAAATCAAGCAAAAAGAATGAAAATGAAATGAGTAAAAAATTTGGTTAAATGCCTTCTTGCAGCGATTTAACATTAATGCCGAGTCTATACCTGGTTTTTAATTTCCTCAAAAGTACTATAATTAATGCGATCAACATATGATATCGTTTTAAAATTTTAACACTAGCAATATTTCGTCTCCCGGAACCAGGCGACCGCGTCTGCCACTGCCAGCTCAATACTCCTGTATTCTATACCCAATTCCCGTTCTGCCTTTTTGCCCGAATAATAATTATCAAGGGCGAGCATATAGGCTGAAGCATAGTTGAGTTTTACGGATCTGCCGGACAAGGTTTGGACTAAAGAACCTAATCTTCCCAAACCGCGCAAAAGGGAACCCGGGATTTGCACCTTGCGCCTGCTACTACCGGCATGCTGGTCCGTAAGCCTGAAAAATTCTTTATAACTTAAATTATGTCCTGCCAATAAATAATGCTCGCCAATTGTCCCCTTTTCAATTGCCTTTACAATCCCGGCACAAACATCTTCCACATGCACAAAATTTTTGCCTCCTGAAGGATAAGCCATAAGCCCTTTTTTGATCCCATGCAATACCATCTGCCCGGAACTTGGCTTGACATCATAGCGCCCGATCATAAACGTAGGGCTCAGGATGATGGCCGGCAAACCGTTTTGCTGTACCTGCTCCTGGATATATTGCAGGGCCACGTATTTACTGTTGATGTAACCTGAATTAATGTGGTGTAGGCCAAAAGCATTTAATTCGGTACCGGGGCTATCTTTAGAGCCAGGCGCCAGTGTGTTGGCCGTACTGATGTAGATCAGCCGCCTCACCTTATAATCCAGGCAGGCCCGGGCAATCAGCTGTGTCGCATGAATGTTTATTTTTTTATACTCCTCATAAGGCGTACCCCATTGCGTAGTCAGCGATGCCGCATGCACCACATAATCACAACCTTGAATGGCTTCCTCCACACATTCTTTACGGTCAATATAACCATGGATAATTTCCATAGGAATATCCGACAGTACGTCCAAATGAGCACCAGGCCGGACCAATACCCGGATCTTAAAACCCAGCTGATGCATATATCTCACAAGATTAGCGCCCAACAAGCCGGAAGCGCCGGTAATTAATACGGTGGATTCCATAAACAAAAAATTAAAAATTATAGGATAGTTCTCTTTTTACAGAGGACGAGATCAGATGCAATGCAGTATCCACAGGTAGCCATTCTAATAATTTTGCCGTAACCCGGTTCCATATGCCCGGCACTATCCGGGCTTTTTTGTTCAGGCATTTCCGGATCGCCGCCCGGGCGATGGCATCTGTATTGATCAGGCCCATCCGCGCGACAAAACCCTGTGCCAGGATTCGGCCCGAAACATTACAATTAGTCATGATAGGCCCGGGATATAAAATACTTACCGAGACGCCTTGCTCCTTCAGCTCTTCTCTGAGCCCCATAGAAAAAGAGGCAATGAATGCTTTAGATGCCGGATAAACCGTTTTATAAGCAATAGGCGCAAAAGCAGCCATACTCGCCACGTTCAATATATAACTCTCCTTAAATTGTGATAAAACCGGGATCATAGCTGAGGTAACCTGCACACCTGCTTTTACATTTAAACTGATAATACGGTCCAGGGCCTGGAAAGTAGCAGTAGTAATGGAGGCAGTACCCCCTATACCCGCGTTATTGATCAAAAAGAATACCTGGTAACGGTCGCTGATCTCTTTTAAAGTTGTTGCCAGCATTTGCTCATCGCACATATCTAATTCATAGACCAGTACTTCAACCTCAAACTGGTGCTGAATATGCCGGGCCAGGGAATGTGTATTCTCTCCCGGCAAAGCCAATAAGATCATATTAAAGCCCATTTCAGCGCATTGCCGCGCAAATGCTTTACCCAATCCTTTTCCTGCGCCTGTAATTAACACAAATTTTTCGTCTGACATTATCTTAAGTTTATTAGTGATTCTTTTGCAACCGATTCCCATTATAGTCAGTCGGTTTAATCTTTTTTCTTCAACCTGCCGGAACCGGTAATGTTTTGTGTGACCGCAGGGTTCCCATAATAATTAACATTACCACTTCCCGAGATCACTGCATTCAATGTATTGCTGGCTCTTACGGTTGCGCTTCCGGAACCGGTCAGGGTGACTGTGGCGTCAACCGCTGAAAAATTTTGTGCTTTAACATCACCGCTGCCGGTAAGTCTTACACTCAGGTCACGGGTAGTGCCACTTGTAATATTTATATTCCCGCTACCGGTCAGTTCGCTATACACCACATCAGCCTCCAGGTTACCGATTTCCATATTACCCGAACCGGTCAGTTTAATATCCAGGTCTGTGCTGATCACCTGGTCTGTGCTTACATTTCCAGAGCCCATTAAACTGATGCGTTCAATTACTGGAATGGTTACATATACTTTCAGGCTGCTACCTGTAGAAAGGCGTAACCCGTTACGCAGCTTAATTTTCAAAATCCCGTTATCAACTGTTGTGTACAGGTCATTGATTATATTTTCCTGTGCCTGTGCTTTAACCATTTGATTGGCCCCTTGCACCAAAACAACATCTCCGGGAAATTCTGCTTCTATCATCGTAAACGCTGCTACGCTACGCTCTTCAGTAACTACGGGGCCCTGCCCTACTACTTTTTTACAGGAATTAAGGCTTAAAGCGAGCAGACCCGCAATCAATAGTGTAATTAATTTGTTCATTTTTTTGAATTGTTTTAGGTTTAAAAAAGCTATTAAAGTGTGAAGTGTATCCCGGCCATTCCTCCGAAGAATAAGCTATTGGTAGATTGTGCGCCGAAGAAATTGTATACCGGATTAGGGCGGTAAACGTCCAGGTCACTCATATAATTAACATAGTTAAAACTTGGTCCAGCAACTATTTCCAGGCGCTTCGCCAATATTATGCCTAACAAGGGCCTGAAACTGGATTTGTAATAGGAGTCATGTCCGAAATTGGTGTTGGCGGTATTGCTTATTTCCAGGTTCAGTCTTAAAAGTTTACTGAGACGTACATGCATACCCAGTCCCGCCTCTAAGACATAGGGAGCATTGTCCATACGTACATTATAGCCTGCGCCAATAATACCATAGGTATGTTTTCCTCCGGTGCGTAAAGCCAGTACTGCATTACCGGATTCATCTATAGTGGCGCCGATTTGTTTCTCACCATTTTTAATAAAATTCAGGAAACCGATCGGGCAATTACTTTCTTCCGCGATGTTGATGAGGCCTGCGATCTGTACGCCTTTCACTTTTTTGGCAATGTTGATCAACCCAGCTACCTGTACCTTTGCCGTACCGGCAGTATTGGCCAGGCCTGCAACCTGGAAGTCGCTTTGCTGAGCGCTGTTGGCTAAGCCTGCCACTTGTATACCGGAGGTGCGGGCGATATTACTTAAGCCGGCCACCTGTGCCCCTGCCTGTTCCTTCGCGATATTCAGCAGGCCAGCGATCTCCGCTCCTTTTGCCGTTTTCGCGATATTGATCAAGCCGGCTGCTACGATCCCCCTGCTGTTTCCGCCAACAGTATTGATCAAGCCGGCAACCTGTGCCCCGGTAGCGTCACCGGAAATAGTGTTGGACAGGCCACTGATCACGGCACCGCGCTGATTGCCCTTTATTATAGTTGAAAGTCCTGAAATAGCAGCCCCGTTTTCTCCGGCGCTTACGCCCGCTATAGCATGCAGAGAAATGGTATTACTGATCTGTGCTGCACGGGTCCCGTTGGTACTGAGCGGGTATACCAGGCCAACATGCGCCCGCTGATGCTCCTGTGCAAAAAGGGTTTGGCCTGTAAGTCCGGTGCTCAGCAGCAGGCTTGCAGCTAGTGTGTAGTGTTTGAAGTAATGTGTCCTTGTCATCTTTTATGTCTTTTAATCTAAGACAGCCAAGGAAACAAGTACCCCCACGCAATAAAAAATTAATTTTAAAAAACAGAAATACCAAGCGTCCAGCCGATCCAGGCCTTTACGTTATGGCCCATATCAAAGGATAAATTCCTCGCGGCGAAAGGAACACCAAAGCCTTCATAGCTGCGCTGCTGTTCGTGGTATAAAACAGAGAATGCAGGTCCGCCGTACACGCTTAACTTCGGATGCAATTGGTATTGAAACATAAGCTGGTAGCGGCCCATAAGGTTTTGTTCATTCCAGTTCCCTGCATAAATTGTATGGAGCGTGGCTTCATGAGCAAGCGCAGTTTTAGCGCCCAGGCGGATCGTATTACCAATACCATAGCCGATACTCAACATTTTTTGACCATCCCTTAAGTTGCCCCCAACCTGTAAAATATTATAGAGCCTGTTATTCCCCGATTTATAAGCAACGCCGTATGGCTGCCATTCCGTGGTCATCACATCAATGCTATGTTTTCCTTTTAATATAATGTTGATCAGGCCCAGACTTAATCCCGAAGAGGTATCCGCTATATTGATCAGGCCTAATTGAGTACCATTCACGGTCCTGGCATAATTAAACAGGCCGGCTATTTGCGTTCCGTTCAACACTTTCCGGGTGATATTAATACCACCCGCGACCTGTACACCATCCGTTTGCTCCTGGGTATAGTTCAATAAACCGGCACATTGTACCCCGTCAAATTCTTCATTATTGTTAATAGCACCTGCTGCCTGGAATCCTTCAAAAGCACTGTCCACCCGGTTTGCAAAGCCTGCAAGTTGAGCACCTTTACCACTATAGGCTTTATTTAAAATACCAGAAGCCTGTACCCCATTCAGCTCGTTCCTTACCCAGCTCACAGCCCCCGTAGCCTGTACACCAGCCACATTTGCCGCATTATTGTAAACACCTGCAAATTGTACGCCCTCCACATCCTTTGCAACATAATTATATACACCGGCAAACTGTACGCCATTCGCGCTACCGCCGACAATATTAAACAGGCCGCCAATCTGCACATACTGCATATCCTTCTGGACAATATTGAACGCAGTACCCAATTCAAAACCGCGCACCCCAGCCGTATAACCACCTATCAGATTAAAAGAGAATTTATTGATCGTCTGGCTCTTTAACCTGTTTTTAGAACCAAGCCCCGGCAAAAAACTGAACTGGTAAGGTTGTTTGGCAAAATAACCATCCAGGTTGATACTGCTGAACCGCTCTTTCGTATTGATCAGTCTTTTTGCCAGCCAATGTTGCTGCACACCGATAACACTTACGCCTTCGAGTTCGTCGAAAGAACGCTTCAGGGTTATAGGTTTTTCCGAAGACAGATCTTTCTGCAGGCGCAATACCGTATCGGTATAAGATACCTTGGAGATGACCAGTTCATAGCTGGGCAGGGATTGGCGGATATGCAATTTGAAATTTCCCTGCTCATCGGTTACCGTTCCTGCCATAAGCGATTTCTCATATACAGAAGCATATTCAATAGGCCTGCCGGTTTCTGCCTCGATCAGCTGGCCGGTAAAAACAATCCCCTGGCCGGAAGCCAGTTTAATAATAACATTATTTCCGGAAACCTGGTACCGATAGCCTGGCCCTAGCACCTCGTTTAAGATAGTCTCTACACTTTGATCGTTCATACGAAGCGTAATCTTTTTCTGATCATCCAGCAGATTACTATTATAGGAAAAATAAAAACCACCTTTATGTTCAAGTTGGTTAAATACTTCTTTGACCGGCGTGTTATGTGCATCAATGCTTATCCTCTTTTGCAACAATTGTTGTGCAAAAGAGGATAAGCTGAATGTGATCAAAATCACGAGTAATATAAAACGATTCCGACGTAACCGAGTAGATAATGAACCCATAAGTAAATGCTGGTAATAAAAATAAAACAATTCTTAGTAATCCTCGTGTATACGTCTATTTAAAAACGTAAGTAGCCCCCTGTTTTTCCAATCTGGCACTCAGTGTTTGGGCCACTGTTTTAAGAATATCCTGTACCGAATCTGTTTTGGAGTATTTAGCATTTAATGGTTGTCGCATGAGTAAGGGGTTTTCCACTTTAATGGTCACTCCATAGGCATCGCTTAAGCAATTGAGCAATTCCGCCAATGGGGTGCTGTCGCATACAAATACATTAGTGCGGTAATATTGGTACAATTTGTTTTCTATTTTACCCACCATTACCGGTTCGTTTGTTTTGCTGATCACCAGTTTTTCATTCGCCCTTAAAGTATATATTTGTTTACCTTTTGTCACGTTTACAATCCCCGTTTCTACCGACACTTCGGTCAATGCAGTTGTCGAACGGACATTAAAAGAAGTACCCAGCACCTTCACATCTACATCCTCTACATGAATCAGGAAAGGCTTTTCGGGATTTTTAGCTACATCAAAAAAAGCTTCTCCCTCCAGGTTAACTACACGTTCTTTTTTATTGAAGGAACGGCTATAAGATAATTTAGAATTATTATTCAGCGTGATCACCGAATGATCGGGAAGCGTTACCATTTCTGTCTGTGCCAGGGTTTCGTATTTGACCGGTGTATTCCAATACAGTAAAAAGCCACTCAATACGATCAATACCGCTGCAGCTGCCATGGATATCTTTTTCCATTGCCCGCCTTTACGTAAAGTCATGTTCGCCTTTGGTAGCTCCTGAACTTCCCCGCGCTTAACCTTAAATCTTTGCCATGCGGCCTCTATATCAGGAACTTTGGCAGCTCCGGGTATTTTACTGTTTTCCCAGATTGTTTTTACCCGGTCATAAGATTTCCGGTTTTCAGAATCGGCGGCCAGCCAGTCTTCCAACTGCTTGCGCTCCTGCTCATCTGCCTCCCCAACAATATATTTTATAAGTAGATCTTCCATCATAGGTTACATTTAAAAGTTAAACAAGAAAAACAGGATGGCTGTAAATGGCAAATAATCCCTTAATTCTTCTCTTAAAATCTTTAGCGCTTTTGACATTTGATTTTCGACGGTTTTGATAGAAATACCCAATTGACCCGCAATATCTCTATAGCTCAGCGATTCCTGGCGGCTCAGGAAAAATATAGCCCTGCATTTCTCAGGGATTTTATCCATTGCCCTGAAAATTTGCTCCTTAAGCTCTTTGACATCCAGTGCTTTTGAAGGACTATCCGCATATTGCGCCGTACGTGTTTTCATATACGTCTGGTATTTTGCTTTTACCTTTTCATGATTCAGTAAATTCATGGCATTATTATGCACAGCCCGGTATAAGTAGGCCTGAACATTACTGGCTATTTGAATCTGGTCTTTTTGCTGCCAGAGTTTAAGGAATACATCCTGAACCAGTTCCTCCGCCTGCTGCTCATCCGCTATCAATCCGGACGCATACCGGTGCAAAGGAGCGTAAAGCTCTTTAAACAAAGCTTCAAATCCGGCTTCAGTATTCCATTTTCCAGGTAGGTCCTGCATCATTTATTTCATTAAAATTTGTTCATTTATCCTTCCTCATGCACATTTCCTGTATTAAAGACAAATTTAGACACTTATACCCCTACGTTAGCTCAAATTTAATTTCCCTAAAGTCAAAAAAACAAAAAAATGGCCGCCTTCACCTTCAAAGACAGCCATTTATAAAGTTTTAAATGAAAATAATTAGCCGCTGCTCTTACAAATGTGTGGCACTCCTGTAATTACGGATCGTAAACCGGAAACCGGTATCTAATACCTCACCCATTGTTTTACAAAAGTCAAAACCATTGATATAAGTACGTTTTTTCAGATCTGCTTTTAGCTGGGCTACATGCTCAACCGGTGCTATATCATCTATTTTCACCACCTGCATCAAATGGTCAAACCGTTCCATATCACTTAAAATACGCTTTACGATAGCGGAACGTACCTCTTTTCTATATTGTGCTATCGAGTTAGGACGCAGTTTCTGGCTGACCAGGTCCAGCATTATTTTATTTTCCTTGAACTGGTAAGGATCATACACCTCGATTTTCCCTTCGTAACATTGCTGGTCAAAATCAATGGGCCTGATGCGATAAACCACCTGGTCGAAATCGTGAATGGGAATCACCACATAATTATAGCTGCGCATATCGCCCAGCAGGCCTATAAAACAGCGTTCATTGAACTTTACAAATTCCTTAGCGATCTGCGCTTTCTCCTGTTCACTGCAAAAAGGTAGCTTTTCAGCAATGAATACATCGCCTGGAATACCCAGTATATGCTCTTCGATGAGGGTATCATCATAAAGCAAAAAATTGATCCGGTTATTGGAAACAATATCTTCCAGCTCCAGCCCGTACACCCGGGAGGCATCTGCTTTCTTGATGTAATAATTGGTATAGTTATCGTTCAGCACATTCCGCACCCGTATCCGGAAAGGTTTTGAATTACCAAAGGTGCAAAACTCTATGCTATCTACTTTCAGATAAGGCAAAGTCGCAGTGTCACCGTCCGAGTGCAACAGGGTATATATTTTATTGAGGTTAGCTTCCAGTTCCCCGAACTCGCCCTGGTCATAGTAAACGCTTAACCATAAAGTATCATTACCGTGCTTGTCAAGTATTGGCGTATAATCGCGAAATCGTAACAAGTCTTCGTAATTTACATTCAGCCGCGTCAGTCGGTTATTGGCTTCCAGGTAGGCCCTGAGTTCGGGAATAATAGGATAGAATGGCTTTTTCTTTTCAATTAATACGTCGTCCATAGTGCAATCATCAGGTACAAATTACAATTTACAAAAATAGCTGTACAAAATTCATGTACAGCTATTTTCCTTATAATACTTTAACGGGGTATTTCAATCCGGCCCACAATTTCTTTTAACACATCGTCAGGGCTCATGCCTTCCATTTCTTTTTCGGGCGTAAGCGCTATCCTGTGGCGCAGTACTACCGGGACGATTTCTTTAATATCATCAGGCGTCACAAATTCCCGGCCTCTCAACAGGGCGAGCCCTTTTGCCGCATTCAGCAAAGCAATCGCAGCCCTCGGCGAAGCGCCTAAGAATAAAGAAGGGTTATTTCTCGTATCCGCCACAACCTGGATAATATATTGAAGTAGTTTGGCCTCTACCCTCACCTGTTTTACAACAGACCTGCAATAATCAATGTCCTGGCTGCTAAGCACAGGGCGCATGCCTTCCAGAGACAAAGCTCCTTTCTGCTCATGATGGTGTTGCAACATCAATAGTTCTTCCTCAGGTTTTGGATACTGCACATTGATCTTAAACAGGAAACGATCCAGCTGAGCTTCCGGCAGCCTGTAAGTACCTTCATGCTCGATCGGGTTTTGCGTAGCAATGACCATAAAAGGCGCGTCCATCGGATAGGTTACCCCGTCCGTAGTGATCTGGCGTTCTTCCATTACTTCAAAAAGAGCGGCCTGGGTTTTTGCCGGGGAGCGGTTGATTTCATCAATCAGTACAATATTTCCGAAAATAGGTCCTTTCTTAAAATCGAAACTTCCTTTTTGTGGATTAAAAATATTAGTTCCGATCACATCTGAAGGCATCAGGTCGGGCGTGAACTGTATCCTGCTGAAGGCTGCATCTACCATTTTAGCCATCGTTTTCGCCGTAAGCGTTTTGGCTACGCCCGGTACCCCTTCCAGCAATACATGACCATCAGCCAGCAAGGCGACCATCAATTGTTCTATCATCACATCCTGGCCAACGACAACCTGGGCAATAGTATCTTTTACTTTATCCATCATCGCGGCTACCTTTTCTACCGGTATTCTCGACTGATATTCCTGTCCTTCGGGATTTGAATTATAGGTTTCCATATTTATCAAAGCTTTTATTTTTGTATGAATTGCTGAATACTTACATATAAACCATGCAGGTACTTATCATCTACGATCACAGTATCTTCCTGTATACTTTTTATTTTATTGATCAACGCATTGGTTGCCGCAAGGCCTTTTCCGGAACGCAGGCTCAGCTTTTCACAGAACTCCGCATCCAGCTCATTTGTGTTTAATTTATAATGAGTACGTATATGCTCCAACAAGTGCTGGATCATCTTAAGCGCGATATTGCGGTTATTCCTTTTATTGTAATAAAGACTGGCAATCGTCTCCACAAATGATTTGGACTCATTAGACAATGGTTTGATCACCGGGACAATATTCTGCTTTCTCCTCAGGTTCACCAACACATAAGTGATTACGCCTAACAGCGCGAGCAGGATCGCGGTCCGGGTGGCCTTGTTTTGCCAGATCACGCTCCAGTTAGAATGATCATTTTGTCGTACACTACCGGTACCATGATAAACACGGGTCACTTCAGGGTGCACATAAGACATTATATCTTCCAGGTAATGGTAATTATTTTTTTGCAAAAGTGCATAGTTTGAAAAAGCAAGAGGACTATTAACCAGGATCAATCTCCCGGTACCTACCTGGAACATTACCGCATTGGCCAGTCCATCCTCTACTGAGCTGATCACCTGCATAGCATTTTTCAGTGTATCGGCAACCGAACCATTGCTGCTGCTATCTATTTTAAATCCATGGGGAAACAGGTCCTGCTTATACATTTCAAATTCGTAACCACGGGTTACGGTACCGAAACCTGAGAAAGTACGCAATTTAACTTTGGCCGGTGCGGACACATTATTTAATGCTCCGGAAGTAAACCCTGGATTATCTTTCACATACCAGTAATTGGGCTTTCCCAAATAAAGATAGTCGCTAAGTTCTGTACCAAAGTCATCGCCTATCAAAACAATATCATTCCCCGAATACAACCATTGCTGCAGGGCCCAGAGCTCTTGCTCACTGTAAAAAAGCTTTTCGGCCAGCACGATATAGACCGATTTTTCACTATTATAATTATTGAAAGACCGGTTGCTTACCGGCATTGCATTGACTTTTGCCCGGGGAAACAACTTGGGGATCGCGTCATTAAAGAGCTTAAATCCGTAAGGAGCTGTTGCCGTTGCACTATAACGTACTGTCCAATCCGTCTTCTTCTTTCCCTTAGTGCAGGAAGAAAACAGAAGGACCAGCAACAATAATAATATGTAATGATATTTTTTCAATTGCTTATAGTTGACTGCTTAGTTGCGTATAGATTGATTTGATATGCTGGTAACCCTGTGCCTGCACTTCAAAATCACCATACCAGATATATTCATAGTGCCGTAGCAGTTGCCGGAAACCGGCATGATAATTAGTTTGCCGCAAAAGAGCCAGTATCTGGTGATTCGCCAAAGCTCTTTGTGATGAAATAATTTTAGCTTCCTGCATGAGGTGTACAATATGGCGAAAACTATGCCGCACGGCTAAGCGGTAATTTCCATTCGCCTCGGCCTGTTGAATAACAGAGCTCCAACTCTCCGGAACAAAGTCATCAGCAGCTTCATCTGTAGCAGTCGTTTTCTTTATCTTCTTGCCGGAACGGGCAAACAAATAAATACCACGCCTTTTAAAGATCAGGAAAATCAACCAACATAAAATTGCCGCTACAATAGTCCAAAGTATTATTTTCCCTATATCTGAAACAAGGAATGTCGCCAATGCCGTTATCAACTTTACTATAAACCTGCTGAACCAGTTATCACCTTCCTGCTCCGGCTTTTTCTCTTTTTCAATTTCTTTCTCATATTGAAATTCAGGATTTCGGCTGAGCTCATTCCAGTCTGCCTCCCGGATCGATCTTTTATAGAAAACCGCTTTATCCAATGAATCATTAAAAGAGAAACCACCATAAAAAGGTCCGGATACTTCGTCCTCCTCTTCATAGTCATAATCTGCTTCAGGGGCTATCGCTTCCGGGTCCTCAGCGTAGACTTCAGTAGCCTGACCACCTTCCTCTACAGTGCCCTGTGCATAGGTATTCCCTACCTGGATAACTGAAAGTACCAGCCAAAATAGACCAAAAATTAATAATTGTTTCCGTTTACCCATCTGTTACTTTTTCATCATTGCTTCCTGTTTCATAGATTCCGCCAGCTCCTTCCCTAAATAAGCGTCCAGCCTGCGCTCCGCAAAATAAATTACCGGCGTAAGCAGGATCGCCATTACAAATTTATACGAATAATTGATCAGACAGATTGCCAACACGAGCTGCCAGGACCAACCGTTGCCGATCTTAAATGCAATAAACAAGACAATAAAACTGTCTACCAGCTGGCTCACTACCGTAGAACCGGTCGCCCGCAGCCACACATGCTTATTACCTGTCTTTTGTTTTATCTTGTGAAAAACAAATACATCCACTAACTGTCCCAGCAAAAACGCAACTAAACTACCAAAAATAATCCACATTCCCTGCCCGAAGATCGCAGAAAATCCGGCCTGCATATCCGGGACCCCATTAGCCGCCTGGCTGGTCTTCCAGAAATCACTGGGTGGTGTACCTATAGCAATATAAAAAACCAGGAAAGCATATAGAATCAGGACCACTGCAATATAGCTGATCCTTTTGACGGCTTTCAAACCATAATATTCATTAACGATATCGGTAATCACAAATTCAAGGGGCCACAACAGTACACCACAGGTAAGGGTATAACTTAAACCTGATTGCCCGAAAAGCGTAAAATCAGAAGGTTGAAGCCCGAAAACCGCCTCCAGGGAGAACAATTTACCTCCAATGCTTTCCGCAATGATCGCATTTACTACAAAAAATGCCGTAATCGCAATAAAAACTTTAGTAGGCTTGTCTTTCCAGACGGCTTGCATCATAAATCGCTAATTTGAGTTCAAATATAATTAAACCTGAAAAACAAAAACATTATTTTTGATGGCGCACATCCAGCATATCGCGGATAGCATTCCCCAGCAGGTTGAAAGCTAATACCAGGAGCATGATGGCAATACCCGGCAATAAAGCGGCCATGGTATTCCCGGCGATCAGGAAATTATAATGTTCTTTGATCATCAGTCCCCAGGATGGCATAGGTGGCTGTACCCCGATGCCTAAGAAACTCAGGCCGGCCTCTACCAGAATTGCCGTAGCAAAGTTAGAGGCAGCAATCACCGTAATAGGCCCCGCAATATTGGGCAGAATATGCTTAAAGATAATTCTCATATCCCGGAACCCTAAAGATCTGGCCGCTACTACAAAATCAAGTTCTTTGATCTGCATCACCTGCCCTCTGATCAGCCGTGCAGCGCTCACCCAGGAGCTGAGTCCTATGGCAATAAATATTTCCCAGAATCCTTTCCCAATTGTGAGCGTGATCGCAAAAACCAACAGTAAGGTAGGAATGGCCCATAAAATATTGACGAACCACATCACCAGGTAGTCGACCCATCCGCCATACCAGCCGGCCAGCGTACCCATAACGATTCCTATAGTAAGCGATAAAAGCACGGAAATAATACCGACCCCGATGCTTACCCTTGCACCGATCAGCAAACGGGAATAAATATCCCGGCCATAGCGGTCTGTTCCCAAAAGATAGGTTTTCGTCACCAATAATTGTTTGGCCTCCGAAGGCTGGGCACTTACCTTCAGTTCCTTGTAAGTATACTTTAAATTATCTTCCAGCCCATCATCAATATAATGCCGCACCTGGATGCCGTCTGCAAGCAGGACCCAACCATTAATAGGAATCCAGTGGTAAGCATCCGGGGTGCCCAGGAAGAGCCGCTCCAGGAACGAAGTGGCTGCGGGCTGCTGCGCTTTAGGTACTTTAAGAAAAGTCTTTTTGTAGCCTATCGGTTTAGCGCTCAACTCTACCACCATTTTATTGGCATTGGGCGATTTATCTGAGGCCAGCGGGTAGGCAAAAATAGCCACCAGCACTACTAAGGCAATTACCGAAGAAGCGATAGACGCTGTTTTGTAGCGCTTAAAGAAGGAGAGCAGTTTTTTAATAATTAAAATATTTGGCGCAAATTAAGGTTTTTATCGGCAATGCCTGACTACCTTATCCATTCCGGCCGGAAAATATTTGACCCTTATCTCTAATTTTACTTAACTTTGCTGCTTGTCCTGTAGGGCATTATTAATCTAAACACTTGTTAGGAAATGAATAATTCACAAAAAACATTTTTATTTGCTACGGCATTAGTTGTTTTTGCCATCGTAACCCGCATCATCAGTATTGAGAACGCCTGGTTTAATTTCGCCAGTCTCGGCGCTATCAGCTTATTCAGTGGTGTCGTATTCAAAAATAAGCCTTACGCCATCCTGCTGCCTTTAGTAGCTTTCCTGGTTTCTGATATCTATGTAGAGATCACCAAAGGTTATGGTTTCTATGGTGTATCCCAATTCTTTGTTTATGGCAGTATGCTATTGATCGTATTAATGGGTAGCCTGATGAAACGCATTAATGCAGTGAATGTACTTGGATTTTCATTGGCAGGTTCTGTACTATTCTTCCTGCTGACCAATTTCGGCACCTGGTTTGCCGGTTATTTCGCGACACCTGAAATGCCTGCTTTATACCCGATGACTTTCTCCGGTTTATTGACCTGTATGGAAATGGGGATTCCTTTTTACCGCAACACTTTGATCAGTGATGTATTGTTTAGTGGCGTATTATTCGGTGCTTATGCATTATTCAGCGCTGCTTACAAAACAAAAGCAGTAGCTCCTGCAACACACTAATCAAACACATAAATTTTTATAAAGAGTAAAGGCGAACCTTCGGTTCGCCTTTACTCTTTTATGTCTTGATCAACTATAAAGTTACTAATCTATGCTATCTTTTATGATTACGAAATAACCCGACAAATAGGTTCAACAGGAAAACGATCAATAAGAGATACAGAATTATTCTTTGGTAATTGACATAAGTTTCTTCATGCAATTCAAAAAAGAAATACAGCATTATACCCAACAGGTTTAATAAAGAAGCGATAATTACCTTCCAACCTTTAGGACGTACATAATAAGCGATCAAAAAAATCAGACTTAGTACAACAAGAAAAATAATCGTACCACATACAATTGTGGCAACTGCAACCGCTATTCCCCGGCCTCCCTCCATAAAGAATTCAAATTTATTCCTCAAAAATATAATGAAAATGCATAAGGTCATCTTATATCAACTATTTTAACGATATGCATTTATCAGAACAAAGTAAAATGTGTACCTTTGCAGACTTTTGAGTAAAACAATGAATAAATCAGTAGCCTTTCATACATTGGGTTGTAAACTCAATTTTTCTGAAACCTCCAGCCTGAGCCGCAGCCTGGAAGCGGAAGGTTATGTAAAAACCAACTTCGAGGATATTGCGGATGTCTATGTCATCAATACCTGCTCCGTAACCGAAAATGCTGACAAAGAATGCCGGCAGATCGTAAGAAAGATCCAGCGCAAAGCGCCTGACAGTATGGTGGTCATCACCGGCTGCTATGCCCAGTTGAAACCTAAAGAAATTTCAGAAATTGAAGGCGTAGACCTGGTACTCGGCGCAGCCGAAAAATTTAACCTGGCCAAACATATCAAAGATTATGATAAAAGCCAGGGCGCTAAAATTCACAGTTGCGATATAGAAGACGTCAACGGGTTTAATGCCTCTTATTCTGTAGCCGACCGTACCCGTACCTTTTTAAAAGTACAAGATGGTTGTGACTATAATTGCTCTTTCTGTACCATTCCTTTAGCCAGGGGACACAGCAGAAGCGACCTGATAGAAAATGTACTGGAGAACATAAAATCACTCGCCGAAGGCGGTACTAAAGAAGTCGTACTCACCGGGATCAATTTAGGGGATTTTGGGAAGGGCAACTTTGGCGGCAAAAAAAAAGAAGAAGACTTTTTCGAACTGGTACAGGAGCTGGACAAGCTGGATGCTATCAAACGTTATCGTATTTCCAGTATCGAACCCAACCTTTTAAGTAACGACATTATAGATTTTGTCGCGGAAAGCAAACATTTCATGCCCCATTTTCACATTCCGCTACAAAGCGGCAATAATGAGATCCTGGGAAAAATGCGCCGCAGGTACCAGCGGGAGCTGTACGCAGACCGGGTAAAACGTATTAAAGAAAAAATGCCCCATTGTTGTATCGGGGTGGATGTGATCGTAGGTTTCCCGGGTGAAACGGATGCCCATTTTGAAGACACCTTCAATTTCCTTCACGACCTGGATGTTTCCTATTTCCATGTATTCACTTATTCGGAAAGAACAAATACGCTCGCAACGGAAATGGCCGACGTAGTGCCTATGCAGGTCCGGAATGAACGTAATAAGCGTTTAAGAAATTTATCTTACCAAAAAATGAGGTATTTCGAAGAGCAGCATACCGGGCAACAACGTCCTGTCCTCTTTGAACACAAGAACAAAAACGGGGTGATGGAAGGCTATTCTGACAATTATATTAAAGTACAGGCTGCCCATAAACTGGAATTGGAAAACAGTATTGTAGACTGGACCCTCTAATCTTTCGGTCTTACTGCCGTAAACCAGGCCATTTACCTTTATATATTAAGCTTAAAAGCGTTATCTTTGCCTGGCAAAAATAACGCTTTTAATTTATGAAATTTTTTATTGATACGGCCAATTTAGAGCAAATCAAAGAAGCTAATGATTTCGGTATCCTGGACGGGGTGACTACCAATCCCTCTTTAATGGCTAAAGAAGGCATTAAAGGTACTGAAGCCATCCTGCAACACTATAGAGATATTTGTAGTATAGTAGATGGCCCGGTGAGTGCAGAAGTATTGTCTACTGATTTTAAATCTATGGTAGAAGAAGGCCAGAAACTGGCAGCACTTCACGATAATATCGTAGTAAAAATCCCGATGATCAAAGACGGCATAAAAGCGATCAAATGGTTTACCGATAATGGTATCCAGACGAACTGTACTTTGGTTTTCTCTGCAGGTCAGGCTATTTTAGCGGCCAAAGCAGGCGCTACTATGGTTTCTCCTTTCATCGGCCGTATTGATGACAGCAGCTGGGATGGCGTCAACCTGATCAAACAGATCGTTGATATTTACAACGCACAAGGGTTTATGACAGAAGTGCTGGCGGCATCTATCCGTAATCCTTTGCATATTGTACGTTGTGCGGAAGTAGGTGCAGATATTTGTACCTGTCCGTTAAATTCTATCCTGGGCCTTTTAAAACATCCATTAACGGATATCGGGCTGGCTCAGTTTCTTGCAGATGCTAAAAATTTGTAATAATTTATCATTTGCTTGCTCTTGAGTTCAGGCAATTTAAGCTTATATTTGCGTATTGGGCACATATGCCCGATACGCATTTTTTTATATATAAGATTTACGCCAATAAAAGATAATGATCGAAGTCAGGAATGTCAGGAAGAGCTTTGGTGACAAAGAAATCCTTAAAGATGTAAGCTTTACCATGTATACAGGCAAAACCAATCTGATTATTGGTGCCAGTGGCAGTGGTAAAACGGTAATGATGAAATGCATGATTGGTTTAATCAAGCCAGACGAGGGATCTATCCTTTATCACGGTGAAGATATTACTAAAATGGATGATAAGGAGCTGATAGAAGTGAGGCGGCAGATTGGTATGCTTTTCCAGGGTTCTGCACTGTTTGATAGTATGACCGTACAGGAAAATGTCATGTTCCCCCTCAATATGTTTACGCAGGATAACTTTAAGCAAAAACTGGCGCGCGTAAATGAAGTATTATCTAAGGTAGAACTAACCGATGCGAATAAAAAATACCCGGCAGAGATAAGCGGCGGGATGAAAAAAAGAGTTGCACTGGCCCGGGCCATCGTATTGAATCCAAAATTTCTATTCTGCGACGAACCTAACTCAGGCCTTGATCCGCAAACCTCATTGGTTATTGACAACCTGATCAGCTCGCTTACTAAAGAATACAACATGACCACTATTATCAATACGCACGATATGAATACGGTAATGGAAAGTGGTGATCATATCATTTATATGCACAAAGGGCAAAAGCAGTGGGAAGGCAGCAATAAGGAGATCGTATATAGTGATGATGAATTGCTGAATAAATTCATTTTTGCTTCCGACTTTCTGAAAGGGGCAAAAATGGCACAGATCCAGCAAAATGACAGCAATAAGCAATAAACAGGTGATTTCTCCCTTTTGACAGTTGTAATTTACAACCAGGGGATACCAAAAATCATCTATTTCATAAAGTGTATATCAAAACGTAAATCTGAGCATGCGAAATAGCTTTCTAAAAATATTTTTCCTGGCTGTTATCCTTATCACTGGTAGTTTTTCGGCAAAAGCTTCCCATATTTTCGGAGGTGATATCGTTTACCGGTGCCTGGGAAGAGGCGCGTATCAATTTACCTTTACGCTATACCAGGATTGCCTGAGTGGGGAACAAGAAGCGATCAGGCAGGATAACCCTTCTTATTATTCTATATTTGACGCGGTTACCAATGCCCGTATACTTTCCGGCAGTACGGGTGTATATATTTCTTCTGAAATTATCCCTACCGGCTTCTCTAATGAATGTATCAATAACCTGCCCAATACCTGTATGCGCAAGACCGTATTCCGGTTCCAGGTACAACTTCCCGAAAATAACCCTAACGGGCTTCTATTTGTTTACCAGAGATGTTGTCGCAACCAGACTATTAACAACATTTATAGCCCCGGGGTAACGGGGGCCACTTTTACCTCCCGGATTCCTCCGTATATGGGCAACCAATGTTCCAACAACAGTGCTGTCTTCACAAATGATCCGCCACAGATCATTTGTACCAATAACCCTTTTTCATTTGATTTTTCGGCTACTGATATAGATGGAGACTCTCTTAGTTATGAATTGTGCCAGGCCTATATCGGCGCCTCCACGCAGAACCCGATCCCGGGCAGCCCTCAGGGAAACGGACCTATAGCTGCACCGCCTTATTCGCCAGTAGGCTACATAGCACCTTATGACGAAAGCTACCCTATCCCTTCTAACCCGGAATTTTATGTTAACCCGGTCACCGGTTTGCTTACAGGAACGCCTACGGCTGCCGGTCGCTACGTATTTACCGTATGTGCTAAAGAGTGGAGAAACGGCCAGGTGATCAATACCTTATCCCGTGACCTGCAATTTGTGATTACAAACTGCTCCAAAGCTGTAGTGGCCAACATGCCTTCCTACAATAAGGATCCCGAAGTGTATATAGCCCGCTGCGATTCTGTTTTTAATGTCCAATTTGAAAATACAAGTACCGGGGGCTTCCGGTATTTTTGGGACTTTGGCGATCCCAACACTCTGGCCGACACTTCCAGTGCAGTAAATCCAAGTTATACTTACCCGGATACCGGCACTTACCGGGTAAAATTGGTAGTCAACCGTGGCAGTACCTGCCCGGACAGCATTGAAAAGCTAGTGAAAATATACCCTAAGTTCAGTGCTGATTTTGAAATTGTAGGCAAACTCTGCAAAGGAGAGCCGCTCCAGTTTATCGACCGCTCAGAGGCGACCTTCCCCACGATCAATCAATGGGAATGGAACTTTGGCGATGGCACCAGGTCAACAGTACAAAACCCGGTACATACTTATACCAACAACTACGAAAATTATAATATTACGCTCCGGTCAGGAAGTTCCAAAGGATGTGAAGACACGATGACCCGGAGTATATTCATCCCCAGGTTCATACCTTTCGCAGGTAATGATACCGTAGTGATCAAAGGGCACACCTTTAACATGAGTGGTAGTGGTGGCGTACAATACCAGTGGACACCAACGGACTACCTTGCCGACCCTACCGATCCGAAATCTTCCATAACAATTACGCAGCCAGGCTGGTACAACTACAACCTGAACGTGATCAATGCAAACCAATGCATAGGGAACGATTCCGTAAGAATTTTGGTTGCAGATCGCGCGACGTTTATTATCCCTTCAGCTTTTTCTCCTAACGGCGATGGGAATAATGATGTGATCAGGCCTATAAGCGCCGGTTACCCCAACATTACCTTTTTCAAGATTTATAACCGTTGGGGCCAGCAGGTATTCCAGATGTTCAGCAACGATATGGGCGGCTGGGATGGTACCTTCAATGGTAAAATGTGCGATCCGGGAGTTTATTTCTGGCATGCCAGGGCATTTAACCTTCAGGGAGAAGAAGAAGATTTCAAAGGAGACATTACATTGATTCGATAAACAAATGAAAGTATTTATAACAGGTGCTACTTCGGGTATAGGAGCAGCAACAGCCAGGAAATTTGCTCAAAATGGTAACCAGGTATGGATCACAGGAAGAAGAAAAGATCGCCTGGAATCCCTGAAAACAGAACTCTACAACGATTTTGGCCTTGAAATAATCTACACGCAATTGGATGTAAGAGACCTGGAAGCGGTTAAAGCATTACAAAACACCCTAGAACAGCAATGGGGTGCCCCGGATATCCTGATCAACAATGCCGGCCTGGCCCTGGGTTTAAGCACCATAGATGAAGGGGACCTTGCAGAATGGGATACCATGATCGATACGAACATAAAAGGCTTATTGTATATCACCCGTTGCCTTAGTCCATTGATGAAAAAGCAAAAACAGGGTCATATCTTCAATATAGGTTCTACAGCAGGCAAAGTAGTATACCCGAACGGAAATGTATATTGTGCAACGAAACACGCGGTAGATGCCTTATCGGAAAGCATGCGTATTGATTTGCTACAACATAATATTAAAGTCACAGCGGTCAACCCCGGAATGGTGGATACTGAATTTTCATTAGTCCGGTTTAACGGAGATGAGACAAGGGCCGATGCGACCTATCTTGGCTTCGAACCCCTGCATGCTGCAGATATTGCCGATACCATTTATTATTGTGCTACCCTGCCCCCGCATGTCTGTATTAATGATCTCACGATTACCTGTACCCGCCAGGCCAATGGTATTTTTAAAACCACGGATGAAATGGTAATGAATGCATAAAAATAAAGATGCCTGAACCGTGGTTCAGGCATCTTTATTAACCAAATATTTTTGCCGCATTTGCGGTAGTAAGCCGGATCACTTCTTCTTTTGTAACCTGTTTCACTTCCGCTAATTTATCCACCACATAGGCCAGATAAGCCGGTTCATTCCTTTTCCCCCGTTTAGGTACGGGTGCAAGATAAGGCGCATCTGTTTCCAGTACCAGATGCTCCAGCCCGACTCCTTGTAAGGTCTCTGCCAGCCCGCTGTTTTTAAAGGTAAGCACACCACCTATTCCCATCAAAAAGCCTAAATCTATAATTTGTTGCGCCGTTGCCAGGTCATCACCATAGCAATGAAATATACCCCGCAATTGACCATTTTGCTTTGCCTTGACGATATCAATACAATCCTTCGTGGAATTTCTGCTGTGTATAACAATAGGCAGATTAAATTCGAGGGCCCAGTCAATCTGCCGTTCAAATGCTGTTTTTTGCTGCGCTACATGACTCAGGTCCCAGTGATAATCCAGCCCTATTTCTCCTACTGCCGCGAATGAGGCATTTTGTAACCATTTATAGGCTACCTCCAATTCATTTTCAAAATCTTCTTTTATATAACAGGGATGCACGCCCATCATAGGGATACAAAAATCAGGATAGCGCCTGACCAGCTCCATCATCGGTTCAATAGTACTGCTGTCACAATTGGGTAAATAAGCTTTGGTTACCCCAACTGCCCGGGCATCATTAATTATCGTTTCAATATCCCGCTCAAACTGCTCATCATACAAGTGAGCATGTGTTTCTATCATTAATACTTCATTTTAACGGCAAATTTAAACATAATTAAATAGCTAGCACACTATAGGCACATCAGGTTCCCTGATAAACACCTATTAATTTTTCTTAATTAGCAGCTCATTAATTTAACCATTATAGAAATACAGTATCTTTACAAGAACAGAATAATTTATAACACATGTCGAAGAATAAAGGAAAATCAAATTTCATTCCTAAGAATAAGAAAAAGAGCAGTATTGAGGGCACGAATAAAGTAGGCATTTTAGATATCACGCGTACCGGTATGGGGTTTGTAGTCGTTGAAGGCTGGGAGAAAGACGTTATGGTACGGGAAAATGATTTAAAAAACGCTATTGACGGCGATAAAGTAAAAGTTTCCATCACCCGGGTAAGCAATAATGGCAGGCCTGAAGGTAAGATCATCCAGATCATTGAAAGATCCCAGGAAGAATTTACCGGTATACTGGAAGTTTCAGAATCTTTCGGATTTTTAATCCCTGATAAAAAAAATATCAATTTTGACATTTTCATTCCTGTAAAAGCACTGCAAGGAGGTAAAACAGGCGATAAGGCGATCGCTCGTGTCAAAGACTGGGGGAACGGTAAAAAGAACCCAGAAGGGGAAGTAGTAGAACTATTGGCCGGTGAGCGCGACAACCAGGTAGCCATGAAAGAGATCCTGCTGGATGCGGGATTCCAACTCCGGTTTTCAGAAGCAGCTTTAAAAGAAAGTGAAGCGATACCTGATACTTTACCTGAAGCTGAAATCGCCAAACGTAAAGATTGCAGGGATATCCTGACGATTACCATCGACCCGGTAGACGCCAAAGATTTTGATGATGCCATTTCTTTCCGCTTATTGAAAAACGGCCTTTACGAGATTGGCGTACATATCGCGGACGTAAGCCATTACGTCACCCCTGGAACAGAACTGGATAAAGAAGCGTATCAAAGAGCTACCTCCGTTTACCTGCCGGACCGGGTACTACCGATGTTACCCGAACATATTTCCAATGTATTATGTTCCTTAAGGCCTAATGAAGATAAGTTCACCTTCTCTGCCATTTTCCAGATGACAGAACAAGGTGAAGTAAAACAATATTGGATAGGAAGAACGGTCACCCACTCGGATAAACGCTTCACCTACGAAGAAGCACAGGAAATTATCGAAACAGGTGAAGGGCCTCATGCTGAAGCCGTTTTAACCCTGGATAAAATTGCCAAAAACCTGAGAGCTGAGCGGTTTAAAAAAGGAGCCATTAATTTCTCCTCACAGGAGATCCGCTTCCGCCTGGATGAAGAAGGCGTACCTATTGGTATCATGGTTAAAGAAAGCAAAGATGCCAATAAACTGATCGAAGAATTCATGCTGCTGGCAAACAGGACCGTAGCGGCTTATGTAGGCAAAAAAAAGGTAAACAAAACAGAAATACCTTTCCCTTATCGTATCCACGACCTGCCTAATGAAGAAAAGCTGGCCAATTTTGCCCAGTTTGCTGCAAGGTTTGGCTATAAACTGATCCTCAATAATCCAGATACTATAGCAGCTTCTTTCAACCAACTACTCAAAGATGTAGATGGAAAACCGGAACAACATATTTTAGAGCAATTAGGCATCAGAACGATGTCCAAAGCAGTTTACAGCACCGAAAATATCGGTCACTATGGCTTGGGATTTGAAGACTATTGTCACTTCACCTCTCCGATCAGGCGGTATCCCGATGTGATGGTACACCGCATTGTACAGCAGGTAATTGACAACGAGATAAAGCTGGACAAACAAATGGAAATGAAATGCCAGCATTGTTCGGATCGGGAAAGAAAAGCTATGGAAGCAGAGCGGACTGCCGATAAATACAAACAGGTGGAATACATGAGCAAACATGTAGGCGAAACCTTTGAAGCCCTTATCAGCGGAGTAGCCGCCACCGGCTTCTGGGCGGAAACCATCGAGCATAAATGCGAGGGCATGATCTCTATCGCCGACCTGAATGAAATTGATGAATTCACTTTTGTAGAAAGCGAATATGCCCTGGTAGGTTTCTCTACCAACCGTAAATTCAGGATCGGGGATAAAATAAATATCCTGGTTGAACGTGCGGACCTGGAGAAACGCCAGATCGACTTCGGTTATGTCGACGACCAACCTACTAAAAAGACCAAGAAAGCGGCGGCCCCGAAAGTGAGAAAAGATAACGCTGCTCCCAAAGAACAGAAGGCAGTAAAGAAAGCGCCATCAAAAAAGAAAAAGGAACAATAAAAATCAGGTATAACAGGAAAGGATGGCTGAAGCCATCCTTTCCTGTTATACCTGATTAAGTATTACCGGTTTATTTATTTGGCACCCCCAAACCTGAGGTTGATCCCGATGGACAATTTTGGAAAAAAATTCTCGGAATCCGTAGTTAATGCAGCCGGAACAATAGAAAAGCCCGCTTGTCCAAAGAAGCGAATATGCTCCCCGCCCACTTCTACGGAATAATAAGGCTCAAAAACCGGGTATAATTTACCTTCTTTTACGCCATAATAATCGGGGTCGGAAGTATTAATAAGCTGCTTAATATTATATTGATACAGCCCGGCCCTGATACCAGTGGCCATGCGCGCACGTCGCTTGACAAATAAGACCGCCGGCTGAATCCCGAACGCGGTATAATTATAATCCAGCAATTCATCGGTTTGCCGGTTAGATACCCGGTAATCATGGTATTTATTGTTGCCGCCCATAATATTGGCATAAATGGAGAAATAGGTATTATCTTCAATAGGTGTATAATAGCCTATTCCGCCTTCAAATGTAGTCCCGTTTAAGGTCTTACGATAATCATCTGAATCATAAGTATAGAGGTCCGCTTTTGAGCGGGCACGCACTGCGGCCTTGATCGCTAAGTGGTTAACCGGAGAATACCCTAGGCCCAGGTCAAAAGAAGGAAAGCCGTAAGGGGCCATAATCAATACAGAACCATTTGCTGCAAATTCACCTTGATGCGCGATCATAGGCTCATGCACGCTTTCGGGCCGGTATAATGGTTTACTACAGGAAAGAAGAGCCGTACAGGCGGCAGTGGAAAGTAAGTATTGTAATTTTTTGCTCATATGCTTTATTTTTTTGCTGTTTATTTTTCTAAAATCCTTAACATAGTAACAAAGTTAGTTATAAGTCACCTTAGTAAGGTTGAAAGAATTTAACCAAGCTAAGCTCAGAGAATCAAATCAAAAATATTTAAAAGATAAAGAGTTCATTACAAATTAATTACGCACAGAGCAGGTTCTTATTGTTAACAAACAAAAAACACAACGCTATGCGTTGTGTTTTTTGTTTTATACCGATTAACATTTTAAGAAGCTGTGCTTCCTTTTGATTTGTTGATGAATCCGTCCAATTTATCTTTCAGATCCTGGGGTATTTTTTCTTTGATCTTGTTACCTGCATCCGCAACTTTAGCTTTCACTTTGTCCTTATCTTCTTTCTTCATGCCCCAAATCCAATATGCAGCTGCGGCTAATCCTAAAGCAAGCAAACCACCACCTCTTGTTTTGTTTCCCATAATCTGTAATTTTTATTTGTTTATGTTTTTGTTTACAATACAAATATAATTTTTAAAGTCGATAGCTGTTGTTAGGCAGATGTGAAATTATCTGTAATTAAATCAAAATATTTACTTCATTACAGATACCTTCCGGTAAAAGTCCTGCCCTGTATTACTTTGATATTTCAATAGATAAATACCCTGGGCAAGATTAGTTGTATTTATTTTAAGCGTCGCATTGCTCTGGTTGATATTTCCTTTCCAGACTACTTGTCCTACCGTATTAACCAGTAACAGGCTACCATTCTGTGTGCTTACAGTATTGAGCGCAACATTTAATACATCCTGTGCCGGGTTTGGATAAATATGAATAGGGTTCTCTTTTGTTATTACAGGCAGGCTAGTAGGGTTCTCAGGGGGATAAGCGGAAGCCGTATTCCCAATAACAACATTTTTCTTGGAAAAGGAAAAGAAAATATTATCAGTGGCTTTAATTTTTATACGGGCACTATTAATAGCCATATCAGGGATATTAATATCAGCATTACCGGTATTAGGAACATTCTGTGCTAAAACCAGGGGGAAAGTATAGCCGCCATCTGTAGATAAGTAAATATCTACGGTACTGCAATTGATTGGGGCAACATCAGAATTGGCCACATCCCAGTAAATTTTCGTCACACTATTCCTGATAATAGAATCATTCTCACTAGGGTATAAAATCTGGAACGGACCAGTACTACCTACAGCAGCTATATGAGTTAATATATCACCACTATTAACCGTTCCCCAGCCGTCAGGATGTATTTCACGCGCGTTATAGGCTATATTATAGCTCCGGGCCACATCTGTTAAACGATCACCCCTGGAAACCAGGAATCCGTTTCTTAAAACTAAATTCTCCGGGAAAGATCTGTAGTTGTCCGCGTTTGGAGAGAAGGATCTGAAAGCTGGTCCTGCGTTAAAGCCGGAGCCCAGGTTTTCATCACTCTGGAAGTTCCCCAGATCATATTGTTCAATATTGGTAAGCACGGTACTGCTTGCATCTGCAGGTGTAACTTCAGGAAAGTCAAGCTCGAATGGTGTCTGTAAAGGAATTTCATAGCTATTCGTACTCACCGTAAAAGCAGGTGCTGTATATCCGGACTGTGTAGTAGGACAGGTACCAACATTTCCGTTTACCAGCCAATTTTGGATCTCTGAAAGGCTGGTTTTATGGAAGTAGTCATTTGAATTATTCTGAAGGTTATTCGTTGCGCCACAGATACCGGCATAGCCCATAATAGTAGAGCCACTACCTGGTTCATAAGCTGTGGAACTATTTTCGGTACCTGAACATTGGTTAAAGGAGTGATCTGCACCAAACTGGTGCCCCATTTCGTGAGCTACATAATCCACATCGAATGGATCACCTACCGGGTTAGGCCTTCCGGTTACCCCCTGCGCCTTCCGGTTACTGCGGCAAACACTGCCCAGCATGGCCACACCGCCCGCACCTGTACTGAAAATATGCCCGATATCGAAATTAGCTGCCCCTATAACACTTATTGTATTGTTCTGGTTTTGTCCCAGCAGCTGATTACCGTTGTTATTAGCGGTAAAAGGGTCAGTAGTCGCATTTGTATAAATAAGTAGATTATTATTGGTGACAAACTGCATCGTAACGGCAAGTTCCCGCTCATAAATACCATTTACGCGGTTCATGGTCGTCACCATAGCGGCAAATACAGCCGCTGTTGTGGGGTTAGTGCCGGCAACTGCTTCGGCATACTCTCCGGTACAGCTCAATGCCAGCCTGTAAGTACGTTTCACTTCGCCAAGGGTAAACCCGGCAATTTTTGTCCTGCTCCCCGGAGCACCGCTATTATCCAGCTCTTCTTCTACCTGGCAGGCTACTCTGTTTAAGGGATCCATTTGTGCCTCCGATTTCAGATAGGCTTTATATTCTTCTGCACCAGCATCAAGCGGATCGATGAAATAAGTATTAGGACCATCATATACCATTGCATAAAGCCCTCTGGGAGAATACTCCATCTTTATGGTTACAGAAGGATTATCGGTTCTGGTACCGGAAAAGGACCATACATCCGGAAACTTTGTTTGTAATGCTGCAGGGATCAATGTATTTCTCCAAACCTTAAAACTATGGGTTTTGCCATCGGGGCCCGGTAGGTCTACTACCGTCGCGCTCAAGTGCGTATTTCCCGCTGCGGACAATACGTTTTTTAAGCGTAGTGGCTCTAATTTAAATCCAAAAGTTGGATAGTTAAGGCTGGCGGTTTGCGCCTTTGGTTGCCATGCCGGATTTTGGGCGAAAGCCACAGTTCCGATTCCTGAGATGGCCAATCCCATCAAGATCAATTTTTTCATTTACCCTTTAAAAATTTATTTTTTCTTGTTAATAAAAAAACAACATACAGCGTCCCGGCAAAAAAAGCCCGGCCACACAAGCTAATATGCGTTTTTTTATTCCCCAAATATAATACTTTAATAAACTCACCTGACCATCATACAGTAAGGCAGGCCCAAGTTTAACAATTTACGGGCCCGGAAGGGGCTGAAAATTACAATCAAAAAACGCTGACATTCGGACGTTTATCCTTGCAAATAGTAGTAACTTTGTGCGTTAAAAATTAACATAGAAAAATTAGTCATATTTAAGCAATGGAAATATCATACAACTGGCTGATGGAATACCTTCCGGAACCCGTAAATATTGATGACTTAAGTAATATCCTTACCAGTATAGGTTTAGAAGTAGAGTCTATAGAAAAAAGCGAAGCGATCAAAGGGAGCCTGGAAGGTTTGATTATAGGCAAAGTTTTGAGCCGGGAAAAACACCCTGATGCAGACAAGCTAAGCCTGACCACCGTTGAACTTGACAATGGTAACATCGTACCTATTGTATGTGGTGCACCTAATGTTGCTGCCGGCCAGAAGGTAGTTGTAGCCCCCGTAGGAGCAACTGTTTATCCTACATCCGGGGAACCGTTCCTGATCAAAAAAGCCAAAATAAGAGGATATGCCAGTGAAGGAATGATCTGTGCCGAAGATGAGATCGGGCTGGGCAAAGGCCATGAGGGCATTATGGTGCTGCCGGAAGATGCGCCAGTAGGCACACTCGCGGCGGCCTATTTCAATATTGCGTCAGCAGATAAGACGATCAGCATCGGCTTAACCCCAAACCGGACTGATGCGATGAGCCATATCGGTGTAGCCCGCGACGTTTGCGCTTACCTCAACCATCATAAAGGCACTCATTATACGGTACAAAATCCTGCCATCAAATCCCAGGAGCCAGAGACATTACTGCCGGTAAATGTTACTATCGAAGCTACAGAAGCCTGTCCGCGTTATATGGGTACCTGTATCAAAGGTGTACAGGTTGCCGACTCTCCCGAATGGCTGCAATTACGTTTAAAAGCAATAGGTTTAAGGCCGGTCAATAATATAGTGGACATTACCAATTTTGTGTTACATGAATATGGTCAGCCCTTACATGCCTTCGACTATGACAAAATATCGGGCCAACAAATTATTGTAAAGAAAGCAGCTGAAGGCGCGGTATTCAAAACTTTAGACGACAAGGAGCTCAAATTGCAATCTTCTGACCTGATGATTTGCGATGCCGAAGCCGGCATGTGCATCGCCGGTGTTTTTGGCGGCCTGAATTCCGGCATTACCTATAATACGCAAAACATATTTCTAGAAAGCGCTTATTTCGATCCGAAAACGATCCGCAGAACTTCCTTGTTCCATGGCTTAAGGACTGATGCGGCGACTCATTTTGAAAAAGGTGTAGATATCAACCTGGTGCCTGTAGCCCTGCAAAGAGCCATAGACCTCATCCTGGAAATTGCAGGCGGAACACTTGCGGCAAATACTATTGATATTTACCCTGCTGCTCTTCCCGAACGTCATATAGCAACCACCTATGCTTATATCAACCAGCTTTGTGGCAAAGAATATAGCCCGGAAACTATTTTAAATATTCTGAAAAATCTCGGTTTCGGTATCATTAGTAGTGATGCAGAAGGCTTTAAAGTCCTTGTGCCTACTAACAAAGCCGATGTACACCAGGCAGCTGACCTGGCAGAAGAAGTATTAAGGATTGATGGCCTGGACAACATTAATTTCAGCGGCCAGATCAGCATGTCTTTGAATACACGCCCGGAGCCTGCCGACAGGAAATGGAAAGAGAAAATAGCGAATCACCTATGCCATATGGGCCTGCACGAGATCGTGACCAATTCTATTACCAATTCCCGTTATTATCCCGGAAATGACAATATGGTCAAAATGCTGAATAACCTTTCCAGCGAGCTTGACGTGATGAGACCGGAACTGATGGAAAGCGGCCTGGAAGTATTAGCCTACAATATTAACCGCAAACAGCAGGACCTAATGCTGTTTGAACTGGGTAATACCTATAGCCAATCAGAAGTGGGTAAGTATAAACAAGAAGCGAAATTAGGCATATGGCTTACCGGTACTTACCGCAACCAGCAATGGTTATCAAAAGCAGAGCCGCAGTCCATCTATATCGCGAAAGGTATGGTTAGCCAACTACTTGCTATATCCGGTATACAAAAAACAAAGGAAAACATCCTGGAAAATGGTATTGAATGGGTAAGAGGTAAAGTGGTATTGGCTAAGGCCCTGAAAATTGATGCCGATAAACTGAAAGCTTTTGACATCAAGCAGGAAGTATACTATATAGAGGCCGATATCAAAGCCTGGACCGAAGCGGGTGATACGGCGAAAGTAAAATACAGCGAATTAGCTAAATTCCCGGCCATGAAACGGGACCTGGCACTGGTAGTAGATAAGTCACTAAGCTATAACAAAATTGCCGAAATAGCGCAACAACAGAAATGGCCTTCCTTCCAGGGTTATGAACTATTTGATGTGTTTGAAAGTGAAAAAATAGGTGCCGACAAAAAGTCTCTGGCCTTAAGTTTCACCTTCCAGCTATCAGACCGTACCATGACCGATGAAGAAGTGGATGGCATGATGCAAACATTAATTAAGACTTTTGAAAAAGAAATCGGGGCTTCGATACGTTTGTAAAAACAGGATCATATATGTCGCTCTATACATTACAGGACCAACTCGGGCTTTTAATAAAAGCTTATAAAGATTTAAAGGACAGGGAACTTAATTTACAAAAAAAAGTAAGTTCCCTGGAATCCCGCGTATCTGACCTGGAGCAAAATGTAAAAGAACTGGAAGAAGCATTACTGGTGAAACAAATGAGCCAGAGCGAAGACCAATCGGCATTGAAGCAATATATTGATTCCATTATTGAAGAAATAGAACTGACCATCAAAAAACTTTAAGCCTTGAGAGTAGCCTTTAGCCTGATCGCCATTATCCTGTTGCTGAGTTCCTGTAAAAAAGATTTCCAGGAATGCTTTGCTCCCCGTTCTGTCGCTGCCAGGATCAAGTTTCAGTACATAGATACCGTAAGAACAATTGACTCCAATTCTTTTGTCACAGAAAGAATTGTCTTAAAAGACACTACGCTGAACCGTCCGAGTTTTACCTCCCTGGGTATGGACTCTAATATCGTATTCCAGGGCGAACGTGGGATCGGTAGTATGTCCTTGTTTTTAAATTCGGATACTACGGCCATCAAATATGCTTTTAAGCGTAGTGAAGATGCGACTTTGATCGACACTATTACGATTAATTATGACAACTACCCCCAATTTATCTCTAATGCCTGCGGTTATACTTTTAATTATAATTTAAAAGCGATCAGCAGTACTCAGTTAAATATCAAAGAAATACAGATCACGAATACTAACGTGACCTTATCTGCCCAGAACAATAACATCATTATTTTCATAAAAAAACAATAGGCACTACACTTGAACCGGTTTTTATACAAATTGTTTACGCTGCTCTCTTTAATCCTTTTGGGGCATACATGGGCCAATGCCCAGGCAACAAATAATGTCCCGCCGGTAAGTGATAGTTTAAAAAAAGCCGATAGTACCTTACTTGCAGTAACCGATAGCATCCTGTTCCCGGTCAAGGATAGCCTGAAAAGCGATACGCTGAACGGAACAGACTCGTTATCTTCGGCAACCGACACTGCCACACAGAAAAAAGTAAAAGAACCTTTCGAACGCCAGGGAAGAGTTATGCTGGATATCTCTCACCCTATCGGTTCTTTTATCAATCCCAATCAATATGATTATGAAGCTTATTTTGATTACAATTTCTGGAAAGATGGCTTTTTAGTGCTGGAAACCGGTTACGGCGGCGGAAAAATTGATTATGAAAATTTAAAATACAAGTCTTCCAATGTTTTTTTTAAAATAGGAGTAGACAAGTCTATGTTTACGCCCATTTACAAAGGGGACTGGGATATGGTAACGGTAGGTGCGCGGTATGGTATCGGTATTGGTCAGCGGGGTGATGCGACGTTTACCATTCCGAATCCGTTTGGAGGTATTTCGGAAGGCAGCGTAGCCGCCAAAAATTTCGTCTCCCACTGGTTTGAAATAACCATGGGCTTAAGATTTGAATTGTTTCCTCGTTTATATACCGGCTGGAATGCCAGAATCCGCTTCAACTTTACCCCGGACATCTTCCAGGGCCAGGTATCGCCCAACTTTATGGCCGGCTACGGTCAGGGAGACCAGCCAACCTCCTTCGGCTTCAATTATTATATTGGTTATGCCCTGAGATGGCAGAAGAAAAGTAAATCACCGGTACAGGTCAGGCCCGAAGCGGGCAGCAATAAATAGTAAAAGATGCCAAAAAAGCACATTCTGAATTTCCGGGTGTGCTTTTTTGTCTTAACGAAGTATTTAGCACTCATTCTACTGAAATATTGTCAAGCTTTTTGAGCTGGCAATATTTTTGCAGACCAATGTTCAATAGCAACAACCTGAATCAATTAAACAACGAATAAAATACATTAAAAAATGGCAAAAAAACAACAGGCAAGCATTAAGCCTCTACAAGACAGAGTAATTATTAAAGCTGCTGAAGCTGAAACAAAAACAGCTGGTGGTATCATCATCCCGGATACTGCGAAAGAAAAGCCATCCCGCGGTACTGTGGTAGCAGCCGGCCCCGGAAAAAAAGACGAACCAATGAGCGTTAAAGTTGGCGATGTAGTGCTGTACAGCAAGTATGCCGGTACCGAGATCAATATCGACGGTGAAGACCTGTTGATCATGCGCGAAAGCGACCTGATCGCTATCGTATAGTCCCGGCTTACATTCCTAAGTACAAAGCGATATAAATTAATTCAAAATCAAACATCCAAAATTCATAATATAAAAAGAATATGGCTAAGCAAATTTTCTTCGATATCGAAGCGAGAAATAAAATGAAAAAAGGCGTTGACATCTTAGCTGACGCTGTAAAAGTAACATTAGGCCCTAAAGGTCGTAATGTAGTTATCGAGAAAAAATTCGGAGCCCCGGCAGTAACTAAAGATGGTGTAACGGTAGCTAAAGAAATCGAGCTGGAAGATGCTGTTGAAAATATGGGTGCACAAATGGTGCGTGAAGTAGCTTCTAAAACTGCTGATCAGGCAGGGGATGGTACAACTACAGCAACGGTATTAGCCCAGGCAATCATTGCTGAAGGTTTGAAAAACGTAGCTGCAGGCGCTAATCCAATGGATCTGAAACGTGGTATCGACAAAGCAGTAGTTGCCATCGTGGACAACCTGAAAAAGCAAGCACAGAAAGTAGGTAACGATAATAAAAAAATTGAGCAGGTAGGTACTATATCTGCCAACAATGATAGTGTTATCGGTAAACTGATTGCAGAGGCTATGGAGAAAGTGGGCAACGAAGGTGTGATTACTGTTGAAGAGTCTAAAAATACAGATACTACAGTTTCTGTTGTAGAAGGGATGCAATTTGACCGTGGTTACCTGAACCCATACTTTGTAACCAATACAGAGAAGATGCAGGTAGAAATGAGTAATCCTTACATCTTGATTTTCGATAAGAAAATCTCTATGATGAAGGATGTTTTAGGTTTACTGGAAAAAGTCGTTCAGTCTGGTCGTCCATTATTGATCATTGCTGAAGATGTTGAAGGTGAAGCATTATCTACTTTAGTAGTAAATAAATTACGCGGTAACCTGAAAATTGCTGCGGTTAAGGCTCCCGGCTTTGGCGACAGAAGAAAAGAAATGTTACAGGATATCGCTGTATTGACCGGCGGTATCGTAATCAGCGAAGAGCAAGGTTACAAACTGGAGAATGCTGACATGAGCTATTTGGGTCAGGCAGAAACCATTACTGTTGATAAAGACAATACAACGATTGTAGGTGGTAAAGGTAAAAAAGCCGATATTACTGCACGTGTAAACCAAATCAAATCTCAGTTAGCAGTAAGCACTTCTGATTATGATAAAGAAAAAATGCAAGAGCGCCTGGCTAAATTAGCCGGTGGTGTTGCAGTTCTTTACGTAGGTGCTACTACAGAGGTAGAAATGAAAGAGAAAAAAGATCGCGTTGATGACGCTTTACATGCTACAAGAGCTGCGGTAGAAGAAGGTATCGTTCCTGGTGGTGGTACTGCCTATATCCGTGCTATTGAGTCTCTGGACAAAGTAAAAACTGACAATAACGATGAAGCTACAGGGGTACAAATCGTACGTGCTGCAGTAGAAGCTCCTTTAAGAACTATTGTTGCCAATGCAGGCCTTGAAGGTTCTGTAATTGTTCAGGAAATCAAAAAAGGCAAAGGTGATTATGGTTTCAATGCACGCACAGAGCAGTATGAAAAATTATTGGCTGCAGGTGTAATTGATCCGGCTAAAGTAAGCCGTGTAGCATTGGAAAATGCTGCCTCTATCGCTGGTATGCTGTTAACTACTGAGTGTGTGATTGCAGATAAACCAGAACCAAAATCTGCTGCTCCTGCTATGCCAGGCGGTGGAATGGATATGGGCTATTAATAGTTTAAATTTTGAATGATGAGTTTTGAATTCATTGTTTCGAAAATACAAAAGCGACACCTTAGGGTGTCGCTTTTTTGGTTTAATCCCGTTCTTATGTAATTTTATACCTAACAAATCTTTTTATGCGCAACGATTTACCTGTTTTACTTTTACCGGAAAAATCAGACCCCGAATTCGAGGCACTTGCTACCGCATGGCTCAGTAAAGATGTTTTGTAAAAGATGCTGCTTTAAAAGATTTTTCATTTTATGAAGGATTTGCTGATATAGCAAGCGGAATAGAATTTGTAAACGAATTCATCTCCCACAATAGTGCTCAGCTACCACCTGTAATTGTGATAGATATAGCCTATAGTGAAGATACCGGCTGGTTCTTACTGGAATTTAATGCTTGCTGGGGCGCAGGCCTTAACGGATGTGATCCAAAAAAAATCACCAGCTGTATTTCAGGCGCTACTATTCATACTTTCGCTTAGCATAAATTTTATTGATTTCAGGTATAATACAATATTGCTTTAAAATGCCAGGGCAAATCCTAAACCTGCATAGAAATTGCTTAAATTACCTTTATAAATACTTGATGAGCTTGTGGCTGTATTAGTATTGATATTGCTTATCGTTCGGTCAATAGAGAAATGATAGTGGTCCGTACTCCAGCCCATATCGGCTTTAAACCAAAACCAATGAACCGGTTTATAGGCTACTGCAAGATCTACAGATGGGATGCCAAAAGTATCTCCAGTCTTGGTCCGCTTAGCGTACTTCACTTCAAAATAGGCATTTGCATCTCTTTCTTTCAGCTGGAAACTATCTTCAAATACCGCTACTCCATACAAACTCAAGCCCAATCCAGCACTAACATAAAACCGCCGGCTTTCCCATCGGTATAGTAAGCCAATGGAACCTTTGGTTGCAACTTTATTAAAATTCAAGATGCTGGTTTCTATCCCTGGCTCGTCCTGTAAATAATATTGTCGGCCAAGATCATTTCGAAAAAAATCAATAAGCCTTTGTCGCTCTGCTGCTGATTGCTGTGCCATGTTGTATACACGTATCTGAGCGTAAATACCAAAGTGCTTCAAAAAATATTCGGCCCGAAGTGGCTGTAAGGCTACGTTAGTCCGCTGATAAGGAATAAATACATCGGTACCGCTACCATTATTGATATTTTTAGAAGCGGCATTAACACCCATGCTGCCCGATAAAATCAAATGCTTTTTATAAGGGGCTTTTTTATTTTGCGCCATTAAAAACAGCGAGTTCAGGCAAAGCAAAAAGAAGAGGAATTGCTGTTTCATTTTAATAAAGTTGAACAGAAGTCGTATCTGAAAGTAGCGTTCCATCTGACAACTGCGCTTCTACGACAAACGTATGCATACCGGCAGACTCAGGAGCCCGGATCAATAAAACATCCGCTTCAAGCGGCATTAAAACATCATCGTAAAAAACCTGGGAAGCTGCATCATAAAGATTTTCCAGGTCGGCAAACTTCCCATACTTAACCTGTTTAAAATAAGCAGAAAGATCGGCACCTGCAGGATGTGTGGCATCAAAATCATATAAACTTAAAATCCTGATCGTTTCAATGGTGGTGACCGGGTGATATTCAGCCGTAAAACATCGTTTGCTGGTCGCATAGGCGCTGTTACCAAAATGCCGGTTTCCATAAGCAGCCGCTACCAGTATTCTTTCCATATTAATTCTAATACCATAAGCATTTTTATTCACGCTGGCAGAACCGCTCAATTGCGGCTGCGCACAGGCATTATCAAGGCTCAAAACAGTAAGCCGTCCATTAGTATACCTCAGGGAAGCTGCCTCCGGGCAATTACAGGCTATAAGCAATGTTTCCAAGAGAAAAAGAAACAAGATCCAAATTAGTGTTCGTTTTAGTGTACGCACCATAGAAGTATTTTCTAAATAGACGTAGTATAAAACCTGAATCTTAGCAGGCGGTAGTAACAGGCCCCGGGATGTATTTCATTCCCTGCTTAGGGTCGCCACAACCTGATCAATTCATCTGTAGCTTCATCCAGACCTTTAAAATAATTTTCCTGTTTAAATTCAGGAACAATCAGATCACGGATCACAGCGCCACACATTTCATCTGTTATTATCTTCCGTGTTCCCGCACCTGTATTGATCCTAATTGTCCTTAGTTTAGGGCTTAATACAATCGCTAAACCATTATTCTTGCCTTTTACACCTAAGCCCCAGGAATTGGAAAGCGCCAATGTGTAAGCATCAAAATTATCCCCGCTTAAGCTATCCGAATCAATGATCACAATCGCCATTTGATTTGTAGTGCCGCGCTCAAATTCAGCCAGCTTCTCTTCTAAATAAACCCGTTCTGCACTGTCCAAAAGATAAACGTAATCACTCACATAACCTACCGGTTTGGGAAAACGGGGTTGATTGGCGTTTGATAATACTTCTCCATTTTTCAGCTGCCCGACAGGATGTTGCAGGCCTTCCTGAGCTATGCAAGTATTAAATACAAAAACCAACAGCAAGAATAATACTTTATACATAAGAGATATTTCCAACCGGCAAATTACAAAAAAACGAAAGGTCATACTTTTCATAAGTGTAAACAACAGCTTTCCTCTTCATCCACATTTCCATATTATTTTTTTATAATTCTGGTAGCAGGCTTATTGCTGTGTCTCCATCATTACTTTATAAAAATTATAGTCGGTCATCGGTGCATCGGTAATGCCCACAGCCCGGCCCATCGTCACAATTTGCCCGCGGTGGTATAAACCGTGATTGATAATATGATGAATGTACTCGTATTTTTCATAATTACAGGAGAAATATTCCTGTTTGATGTTTACTGTTTGCTCAAGCTCAGCTTCAGTCAGTCTGGCTACATACGCCGCCAATTGTTTAGAAGAAGCCGCGTAGCCTTCAAAAATAGCTTCTTTGGTTACCCAATTCCGCTCCGGGTTAAACACGAATGATTTACTTTCTGTAATAATATCCACCCAATATTCCTGGGTCTGCCAGATATGATCCAGTGTTAATAAAATAGTAGGAAAACTTGAAGGCAGCTCTGCGTGCAAAGCTTGATCTGTTTTTGCAGCCAGCCAGTTAAGATATTGCTGTGTCACCCAATTATTGTAATCGGCTACATTCCGCATTAATTTTAAGATGCTCATATTTGGTTTCTATTTTTAGTTGTAATACCATCTCTGCCAATAAAACGTCCTTTACCGAGTAAAAAGTCAATGGCCCTTTGTATATTATTATCGATACTTTTATCAGTTTTCAAAAAAGAGATATAACGAATGATCTCCTTTTGCAAAGAAGGTTGCAAAGTTTCGAATACCTGCTGCGCCGCCTTATTTTCCTGTAAAGCCAGGATCAATTTGGGATGTGTTGCAATGTTCCGTTCAACAGGATCAAAGGCTATACTAACTTCGACCAGCTCTCCTATCCTTTCGGTAGAGCGGTCCAGCATTTCCAGGTTGATGTACAGTCGCCAGGCACCTGCATATTTTACTAATGTTTGCCGGTATGACCGCCCATTCACAGCACCTTGTACAGGTATCGGGCTTTTCGATTTCCCGGCCTGCTGAAAGATGGCCTGCAGTACCGCTTCCGGCAGGTAAACAAAGGGATTGATCCCGATTATTTCAAGTACTGCTGAAAAGGTTATTGATTTCATTTTGTGGAAGCTTTCTTTATTACACAGCTATATTCAAATATACAAAATTACGCAAGTGATCCTTAATAAATTTAGCGATTCCCCATGCCTGCTTTTTTGTTTTTATAATATTATCAGCCTGCTATAAAGATTAATCGCTACTTTTGCCGCGCATTTTGGTTCTTTCATCAGAAAGATTAAAAGGGAATTTCGTGCAAAACGAAAGCTGTTCCCGCAACTGTAAGACTCATTTTCATGTTTAGCCAACCCCGCCACTGGAACACTTTCCGGGAAGGCCGGCCCAACAGAGTTAAGCCAGGAGACCTGCCCCAATGCCTGTTACTGCTTTGTTTTCGGAGAAAAGACAATGGTGAATGCCCGAATGCAGCTGCATTAATCCAGGCCACTATAATATTATTTCCAATTGCAACCTGTAGCTTTTAATAATTCATTTCAAACTGAACGATAAAAAATGAAAAAGCTATTGCTACTTTCAATGATTTGCGGTCTGAACATCCATGTTCAGGCCCAGCAATCCCCAAAAAATTACCGGCTTACCCTTGTGGCTGAGGGTAATTTCGGTACGCCTAATGGTGATCTATACACCAGCAGCAGGATCAACGGCAATACCACTACGGCACAGGCGCTTTACCAGGGAGCCAACAGTACAACGGGAATTGATGTACTCCAGGATTTTGATTTCAATGGCAACAAAGCGATACTTTGTGGCAAAGGAGCACAACCGCTAAAACTGGCCGTAGTTAATTACCCTGCCATGGACACCGTATTCACAGTCAGTTCCGGGCTGGGAGCAGGTATTCAGCGTTGCGGCATGGTTAGCCCGCACAAAGCCTATATTGCCGCAGCCAGTGGCGGCGCCATACGCCTGGTCGATATCGACAACCAAACCATCAGCCTTGTAAATGATCCGAACGCCCATTTTGCAAACGGTGTACATTCCATGTTGGGCTACAATAATGCAATGTATGTAGCTTATGCGACAAAAGTTGTAAAGATTGACACCGTTACACAAACGGCGGTAAGCTCAATCGCTCCGGGCATTACTGCGGTCAATACGATGGTAAAAGATACGGCCAATCATTGCCTGTGGTTATTAGGAAAAAGCGGCACAACAAATGCGATTGTCAAAATAGATGTGACTAATAATGACGCCGTAAGCGCGCCTATATTACTTAGCGGCTTTACAAACGCTAAGCTATTACGTGTAGGTCCCGGTAAATTATACTTCGTATCCGGCACCAGTTTTTATGTCTATGATATTAATACGGCTACCGTAGCGACCACGCCGATCCACACTTCCATACTCGCCGGATCTGCATTCTCCCTGATGTATGACCGTTCCTTTACCGTAGACCCGGTCAGCGGAGATTTTGCCTATGCCTCAGCAGGAACTTTTACAGCACCATCTCATTACTGTATTATTGACGGCACAGACTCTTCCGTTATTGTTTCAAGTAATTTCGAAAATGCGTCTATTCCTAATGAGTTATTCCTGAAAACATGGACAGAGCCTTGGGATACGACTGCCCTTCCGCAGCTTTTTGCTGCATGCAGCATTAACCTTACGGCACCTACGGCATTATACAACAATCAGCCTGTTACAGGTATTACAGACACCATGAGTATTAGTGGCCAGGGCAATCACCTGATAGAATGGACTTACGTTATGGGGAATGATACAATTACCCAGTTGCAATTACTTACTATTGCAGATACTGAGCCCCCGCAACCCGACCAACCACAATTAGCGGATCTCAGCGGACCTTGCCCTTATACCTTAACCGTACCTACCGCTACAGATAATTGCATCGGTACAGTTACCGCGACTACGGACTCCCTGACCTTTACTATCGCCGGGCACTATACCGTAACCTGGACCTATACGGACAGCGCAGGCAACAGCAGCACACAACAACAATCCCTGACAGTAAATTGTAGCGGTACCAGCCTGGAAGTCCTGCAACCATTACAGGCTAAGCTATACCCCAACCCGGCAGATGCCAGTTTAACTATTGAACTTCCGGTAAAAGACTCTTATCAACTGTATTTGATCAATGCCCTGGGCCAGGTGCAATACCTAAAAGCAGGAACCGGTGATCAATTTATAGTAGCTACAAAATCGTTGCCCGAAGGTCTTTACCTCCTTAATATCATCAACAGCAAAGGACTTTCCAGTCATCAAAAGATAATGATCCAACACTAAGCCTATTATTAACAAGCAGAGGATGCTCTGAAGTAACATCCTCTGTTCCGTTTCTCTGGGAAACTCAATTGTTTACCACCTCCTATTAAAAGAGTAACTAAAAATATATCCCAAAATAAAAAACCTGGAAACAAAATGTTTCCAGGTTTTTTATTTAATTCTCGCTTTACGAAATATTAGTTTTGAACTAACAGCTTAACGCTTTGTCTTCCGTTAGCAGTGAAAACATTCACCATATATAAACCAGACTGGTAAGCACTTACATTCAGGCGTAATTGATTCAAACCAGCACCAACATTGTGGTTGAAGGTATTGATCACACGGCCATTGATATCAGTAACAGTGATCATTGTAGCACCAACATTGGTTTTTGCATCGATCAGGATATTGGTAGTACCGGATACACTTGGGTTTGGAGCCAGGCTAATGCTTCCGATATTTTGATCAACATTCTTAATGTTAGTTGGTTTTACATAATCATAAACTTTACGTACCTGGATACCGATTTTTACATTACCTGAAGTTCCTGCAGGGAAATAATCGAAATACACCTGGTAGATATCACCGGAATCAGTACCTAAATGGTTTTTGATAAAGTAGCTTAAAGAATCATAAACTTCCCAACCCGGAGGGGTACCAGAAGTGTTTACTACCTTATACTTTCCGCCGATTACATTTTTATCTTCAGAATATTCAGTTTCAAAATCAGCATAATCTGCATCGTTAGGAACCAGGTCTGCTGCTTTAGCCACTTCAACCCCAGGAGAAGTTACAATACCGGTAGCACTCATAACCGTACCACCTTGAACGCCACCATAATAATCGCCATATTTTGTAGCTAGTAAATGCCAGGTTTCATAAGCAGGATCTCTGTCTACAGCCGTACGTGTAGCCAGGTTGAAATACATCAAATGCTTATCTGCGTAATCAGCAGCCATTAATTCATAAGTTCCTGTATCTGTACCATCCAGTTTAGCAACTTTGAAAATCCATTTCCTGTTCGCCAATACAGAACTTGCCTGGTATTGCTCGATATAGATTTGGTAACCTACGCCACCAGCTACATAAGCATATAATTTAGCACCATCAATATAGTGTGTGCTTACATTATAATCTCCCCATGAAGGGTTTGTTCCGCCCATACCGGTAGCCATACCAAATGCACCTTCTTCCCATGTTTCAGGGATATTGCGAATAGGTGTTTTACCTGCAGTATCAGCAGTTAAGTTAGTTCCAAAATCAGCAGCAGTTTTGCCGGTAAGATGAAACAATTTACCGTCTTTACCATTTCCGAAATCGTTGATAATAACGCTATGATCCATCATAGAAGCTACTCCACCAGGGAAAGCAAGGTCCCAGTTATTATTAGGTTCAGATTTTACCTGACCGCTTTCTAAATTAAAATAAGCATCTTGCCTGTAGGCGGTGTCCGTCCTTAAAGTGTCTGAGCGCCATCCTGTGGTTTGCGCGTTGGATACTGAAGCTAATGCCAAACCACTAATACCTAAAACGTATTTCAGTTTCATTTTCTCTGTAAAATTTAAATTAATAAAATAGATAGTTTAATTTGAGAGCCCAAAATTACACAAAACATCCAGTGGATAAGCCCTTTACGAATTTTATGACACTTAAATGACTATGTCATTTTTAGGTAAAAAGCAATTGCGAAGCATACAAGCATAGCATTTAGCACCTAGCTTTGCATCGTAATAAAAAAACAATTCCTACTTTTTTCATTTTTCCAATGTTTGATACGGCAGCTATGCAAATGGCTGTCGTTTTTTATTATATATCCGGATAGTAAACGCCCGATTATGTACCTTTGCGGCAATTTTTTGCACATTAATAAGTAACATTCCATTCAGGAACTTTACAAACAATAGAACTAATGAAGTACAATTATAACGCGATAGAACAAAAGTGGAAAGATTACTGGGTAAAAAACAATGTTTACCAGGTAGATAATAACTATGATAAACCTAAATATTATGTCCTGGATATGTTTCCTTATCCAAGCGGAGCGGGCCTGCATGTCGGTCACCCTTTAGGTTATATTGCCACTGATATTTTTTCCCGTTTCAAAAAGATGAAAGGCTTTAATGTATTGCACCCGATGGGTTTTGACGCATTTGGCTTACCGGCAGAACAGTATGCCATGGAAACCGGTCAACATCCCGCGGTAACTACGGAAAAGAACATCAAAAGATACGTAGAGCAATTGGACAATATTGGTTTCAACTATGACTGGAGCCGCGAGATCCAAACTTCGAATCCTAAATATTATAAATGGACCCAATGGATCTTTACTCAACTGTTTCACAGCTGGTACAATCCCGGCTTAAGAAAAGCGGAATCGATCGATACATTGATCGCTTTATTTGCAGCTGAAGGTAATGCTGCGATCAGGCGCGATGAAGAAGCCGTATTTACTGCGGAAGAGTGGCATAATTTTGATGAAGCAAGCCAACGCGCTAAGCTGATGCAGCATCGCCTGGCTTACCTGGACCATGCGGAAGTATGGTGGTGCGAAGCTTTGAATACTGTATTGGCCAATGATGAAGTGGTCAATGGTGTATCTGAAAGAGGTGGCCACCCGGTGGAAAAAAAGAAAATGAGCCAATGGTTCCTGCGCATTACGGATTATGCCGACCGGCTGATTGAAGGCCTGGATACCCTGGAGTGGAGCGAAGCCATGAAAGAGATGCAGCGCAACTGGATCGGGCGCAGCAAAGGCGCCAGTCTTCGCTTCCAGGTAAAAGATAAAGAGCAGGAGATCGAAGTGTTCACTACGCGACCGGATACTGTATTCGGTGTAGACTTTATGGTATTGGCACCTGAATTGGATTTAATAGCCGACATCACGACACCGGAGCAACAAGCAGAGGTAGAAAAATATATCCAATATGTAAAAAGCCGCTCCGAGAGAGAAAGAATGGCGGAGAAGAAGATCTCCGGTTGTTTTACCGGTGCTTATGCGGTGCATCCTTTCAGTGGCCGGCAGATCCCGGTATGGATCTCGGAATATGTACTGGCCGGATATGGTACCGGTGCCATCATGGCCGTACCATCAGGAGATGACCGAGACTTTGCTTTTGCCCAACATTTCAATATTGCGATTACCAATATTTTCGGGGATCGCTTTACAGGCGAAGCTGCTTATTCCGACAAAGAAGGCACCATAGAAAACAGTGATTTCATTTCCGGCATGAGCATCAAAGAGGCTACGAAAGCGATATTTGAGGCTATTGCGGCTAAGAACTTAGGGGAAAGAAAAGTAAATTATCGCCTGCGGGATGCCGGATTCAGCCGTCAGCGTTACTGGGGCGAGCCATTCCCTATTGCTTATAAAAACGGCATTCCGTATACGATTGAAGAAAAAGCGGTTAACCTGAAACCGGAAGACCAGCAACTACCGGTGGTCTTACCACATGTGGACAGCTATAAACCTGGACCGGAAGGACAAGGACCTTTAGCCAATATCGACAGTTTTGTAAGCATTGAAAATGCAGCCGGCGAAACGCTGATCCGCGAGACCAATACTATGCCGGGCTATGCCGGTTCTTCCTGGTATTTCCTGCGTTATATGAGCCCGAATGATGACACTGCTTTCGTAGATGCAGAGGCTTGTAAATACTGGCAACAGGTAGACTTGTATGTGGGTGGGACTGAGCATGCGGTGGGTCACTTACTATATTCCCGCTTCTGGACCAAAGTTTTATTTGACCTGGGTTATATCAATTTTGAAGAGCCTTTCGCCAAATTACTCAACCAGGGCATGATCCAGGGTAGCTCCCGGTTTGTGTACCGTATTGCCGGAACCCAGGACCAGTTTGTATCTGCAGGATTAAGAAAACAATATGAAGTAAATCCTTTACACGTTGATGTAAGTTTAGTAGACGGTGTTGAACTGGATATTGAAAAATTCAAACAATGGCGTGCAGAGTACGCTAATGCTCAGTTCATTTTAGAAGGTGATAAATACATCTGTGGCGTGGAAACCGAGAAGATGTCCAAATCCAAATACAATGTGGTCAACCCGGATGATATTGTAAAAGAATATGGTGCGGATACGTTCCGGATGTACGAGATGTTCCTGGGCCCTATTGAAATGAGCAAGCCCTGGGATACTAAAGGTATTGAGGGTGTGCACCGCTTCCTTAAAAAGTTCTGGCGCTTATTCTTCGATGAGCAAACCGAGCAAAGCATCGTTACTGATGAAGCGCCGACTGCAGCAGAGCTGAAAGCTTTACATAAAACCATTAAGAAGATCACAGAGGATATCGAGCGTTTTTCATTCAATACTTCGGTATCCCAGTTTATGATCCTGACCAATGAACTATCGGAGCTCAAATGTCATAAAAAAGCGATCCTTGGCGATGCCGTTAAATTACTTTGCCCGTTCGCACCACATATCGCGGAAGAGCTATGGCATCAGCTGGGTAATGAAGGATCGGTTACGGCAGCGGACTATCCTGAATTTGTAGCAAGCTATATAGAAGAAACGAACAAGGTATACCCGGTATCGATCAATGGTAAACACCGCACCAATATTGAATTCCCGGTGACTGCGGAGCAGGCTGATATTGAACCTGTCGTTTTAGCAAACGATGTTGTCGTAAAATGGCTGGAAGGGAAGCCGCATAAAAAGATCATCTTTGTAAAAGGCAAAATGATCAATGTGATCGTGTAATTTTTTTAAATCTATAAGGTTTCGGAAACATTATAGATTTTCTCTTTCCTGCTACAACAGGCATGACAATAAAACAAAAAGCATCAAATAGGATTAAACCTTTTTGATGCTTTTTCGTCTAAGGCGCTATAACCCTAAAGTCCCGGACTAATCTAATCTCTATTACATGAAACAAATCGTACTCATCACCGCCCTATGCAGCACTTTATGCTCCTGTAACAAAATGCAATACATCCCCCGTCAGCAAGCGGTCACCGGCAACTGGACCATACACAAAGCTTATTTTAAACCCAACAGGCTGTTCAGCACTAAAACAAATGTGAGCGATCAATTTCAATCCATAACCATCCTGATACAGGATGACAGATCTGTAAGTTATACGAACACGGCAACACTTGCATTCAAACAAGGCCGCTGGACCATCAGCAAAGAAACCTATACCTCATCAAGCATAGAGGGCATCACAACTTACTCAGACGATGATTACCTGAATTTTGACTGGCAACATCACCTGCAACAACGTTGGCTTTTAGGCAAAACTAACCGTACGGAAATGATCGCCGGAGAAGCGGCTGACAATGGCTGGTACACCTATTATCTTAAAAAAATATAAGTTATTCCTACTACCGCACCGTATCCGCGGGAATAACTGCAGGTGCAAGCGTATCGGTATTATTAGTGCTATCGGCCAACGCTTTCCGGGCCAGGCCAAAGAGTTCCCAGACATTATTGAAAGAACGGCGATAAGAAATACCTACCCCCTGCCGGGAGATATTTTGCTGGAAGAGCGCATCATAGTTACTCGTCCTGAAGATATTAAACCGCACCCGGCCATCTCTGCGAATGAGGTATTGCGCCATAAAATCACCGGCAAGATTGGAAGTATAGGAGCCGCCGGCACCCACTTGTGAAGGCCTTCCCCAATCATAAACGCCCCCCACATCTACCAGCAACCGGTTGTTCAAAAAATTCTTCCGCACGCTTAACTTAGCTTCATTCCGGTTCAGGTAATCCAGGCTGCCCGGATTGCCGCCATTATTCAAACTATTATTAAGATTATAATTTTTATAGCGCACCCCTACATGCAGATCTTCGACTCTGAATAATTTATTGGCCCAGTTCGTCAGTTGTGAAGAAGCTACTGATGAAACAATATCGGTCACATTGTTCAAAGTACCTGAAGACACTGCAGCAGTATTGTTCATAAACCCTTCCGGGGGAGCGAACTGGTCCAGCAACAACAAGGAAGCCACCTGGTTCAGCAACTGGGTTTCATCGGTATTCACGCGTTCCAGTTTCTGGTAAGCATAAGTACCTATAGACCGGTTCTCCGTCAATTCTATTTTAAAATCTATATCCGGGTTCTGCAAGGTATTGGAGGCAGTAAGCCGTACATTGATCATCTGTGCCAACTGTGCATCCGCAATCTCCTGTTGGGAAAGATTCACCCTGTTCACTTCATTCGCGATCAGGTCGTACAACCTCGCTTTAACGGTCGTAATACCTGTTACATTCAAATGCGCATCATAAATATCGCCACTCCAGACTATCGTGCTGCCGGGCACCAGGTTGAATTCCCGGTTGTAATTTAATATCTGCATTTGCCGGAAAGCAAAATTATAATGCCCGCTCTCTATTTTATAATTACCATTCAACTTGATATCACCATCAGAAGGAATCTCCATTACGACATTGCCCTCCCCCCTGGAAAACAATTGATCATTGGTCTTGGGGTCCATAACGATATTGGTACTTAAATTATTATTGATCACCGCATCGATCCGGATATTGTATTTATTGGAAAACTTAAGTTTCTTTTGTCGCCAGGCAAAAAGCTGTTCTTCTGTTTTTTTGAATTTGATATAATTGTAGGTGCCGACATCGCTGGAAAAATCCAAAGGGATCACCAGGCTGGAATGCTCTAAAGGTTCCAGGGAGGCCTGCACCTTTATATCCGTCGCAGCCCCGGTAATACTGGCATCCAGTTTGGCATCTATGGTCCCGTAATATTGGCCGGTTTCCGGCGCTGCCAGGTTCAGGACCCTGAATTTATCACTCTTTACCCGGGCGTCAAAGTCATAAGACATTAAATTATTATGCCTGATCACTCCGGATACGTTCGCAATATTACCCTGCATATCATACACCTCCAGTTTTCCCAGATCTAGCTCTCCCGGCTTCACCTGTATCAAACCATTAGGAACAGTATAGCGCTCCCCTAATACTTCAGGTCTCACCTTCACCTGCAACAATTGTAACTGGCCATCTGTATTCAATTGATTCGTATTCCCATTCAAGGTTACTTTGCCGCTGATCCGGCCATCCAGCTGGTCAACATAGCCTTTTAATAAAGGACTTAACCAAACTACGTTCGCTTTATCAAAATTAATCAGGCCCGACATCGCATGCTCATTCTGTGAGCCTAATGCCCAGGAGCCACTTACTGACAGCTTGCCTTCCTTATCCGCAATACCAGTATATTCATCCAGATAAAGCATATTATGCTCCTGCTCATAGCGCCCTTTCAAGCGAAGAGACTGAATGGGCTCTCCCTGCACTTTCACCTCATTGGAGGATAAAGAAAAATCAAACACAGGATGATCCATCATATGTTCTATATCCACCACTCCATTTATCTTACCCCCACTGATCAGTTGATCCAACTGTAATAGCCGCGACATAGGCGCAATACCCAGGTTGATAAGCTCTATACGGGCAGCATCTTCCTGGTTGCCCACTTTATTGATATAAATATGCTGATTATCCGAATTTATTTCCAGGTTGGCAATATTCAGGCGCCCGTTATTATACACGATCTCGTTACCGGCAGGTATGGTCCAGGTATTATTGTTGACGAAAATCTGCGAAGGCAAAATATTCACAATTACTTTATCACCCAACAGCTCACCTTTCCCGTTCAGCGTAGCATTACCAAACTCATCCCGGGTCGCCGTGGTCATTTTGAATTCCAGTAAATTATTAGCCAGGGTTGCGTTTATGTCAAGCCGGTTCAGGAATACATTGGCGCCGTAGCCTAAAGTGGCGGTACCGGCGGTAATATCAAAGCTTTGCTGCCCACCCGTGCCTTTTACAAATAAAGAGTCCATATGTACCCCGCTAAGCACAAATTCCGGCAAGTAAGCATTAATCGAAACCTGGTCTGTGGCTGCATTCAAAGTTCCGCTCGCCGTACCACCCTCCGGCAATTGTATGTCTTTGTTAAATACCGAGAGCAGGTCATTTATATTCCGGGCATTCACATCAAAGTAGATCAATTGGTCCGGGTCATATTTAGCCGGTGCCTTGAAATAATTGGGCAAATACTTGGACAAAAAATGATTGATGGTTTGTGGCAGTGCTACAATTTTATAATCTCCCCAGAGCCTGGCGGAAATATTACTGGTACCCAGGTACAGGTAGCGGATATCATCCTCTACCAGGGATTTCAGGTAAACAGAGTCAATATCCAGTATATCCTCTCCTTGTTTTACCGTCATTTGTTTTAAGGTAGCTTCTCCCAGCATCTGGTCTACGCTCAGTCCCTCAAAATGCCCTTCCAGCAGGCCTGCCAGGCTGGTCGGGTCTTCTACCAATCCTAAAGCTTTTAAGTTCAGGTGTGTAATGTCCGCTTTCAGATCACCTTCAGGATTGGACAACATATTCTTCAGGCTACCCTCAAAGCGTACAACCGCGTTTTCATCATTCACATCAAACTTTCCTTCAAATAATCCCGGTGTCAGCTGACCTTTGAGCGCCAGGTTATGAAAAGCATATTGTTTCGTTTCGATGAGGTCAAATTTACCTTCCGTATTTACCTGGAGCCTTTGCGGATCGAAGCCCTTGCCGGATACCCGGAATTTACCGCTGGCATTATTTACCAGGTCGGTACTTAAAAAACCACCTAATTGAAAATGATTCAGGTCGAGTTTTGCTTCATATTCCGGGGTACCTTCCAGCAGGTAATTAAAATCACCATCCACCGTTAATTGACCCAAACCAGAACGGATACCCGTCTTTACATTAAAACTGTTCACACTACCTATGAGCTCAAAGGGAGCATCAATATTTTTCAAAGCCAGCCAGTTGATCTGATTATCCTGTGCTATGACCGGGAAGTAATGCAGGAGGTTAACCCCGGTAGTTTTCAATTCACTTTGCTGGAAGCTCATGTTGGTGCGGTCAATGTCCGGTAAACCGTCCATGGTAAAATCCCCTACCGTCAACAGGCTTTTACCATCATTAATCGTTACGTTATGCGCATAAAGTTTATCTACCGTTCCGCCGCCAGTCCCATCCAGCTGTACAACCATTCCTTTGAACAAAGCCATCTCAGGCGCGAAAAAAGTAATATCATCCATCGCGACCTGTGCATTTTTAAACCGGCCTTCCATCCTGACTTTAGACATATAATCAATAAAATCAGGGAAGCGTTCATAATGCATGGCATAATAATCCTGCAATACGGAATTATTGGTAGCCAGGTAAAGCTCTTTACATTCAGATAGCTTTGGAGATACCGTAACTTTTGCCCGCATCTCTTTGATGACGACCCCACTCCGGTCTTTCGCCGACAAAAATTTAAGATCACCGGTGATGGTATCACCAACTACTTTTATATCCTCTGCCTTAAGCTGAATGGGAGTAATATCCATTTTCCACTCATAATATAAACCTGGCTGCCCCGGAGGTTGATCCGGGTTATCCAGGAAAAAGCGGCTGTCTTTAATCTCTATTTTATGAAGTGCAAGCTGCCAGCCATCCGGGTTGAAAGGAGTTGTATCGATAGTCCGGATACGTTTTGGCTTCAGGCTATCGGGCCGGCCGGCTTTATAGTCGCTCAAGCCATAACTGGCATTAGCAATCAGGATCTGGTCAATAACAATGGCGCGCTTTTTGAAATCTACGCTACGCACATCCACCGTCAATTGTTGGATATGGGCCTCATGGTCTTCCCCGGTCCAGCGATCCCTGGAAATAAAATGTACATTTTCCAAAGCCGCTTTCTTCAGGGAAAAATCAAAGCCGTTACCCGAATCCTTTGAAGTATTACTATCCCCGGAAAAAGCATCCGCTATAAACTGGTAATTCCACACCGAGTCATTCTTTGGTCGGTCCAGGTAAATATAAGCGTCTTTGAGCCCGATATATTTCAGCTCTTTTTCTTCTTTAAAAATAAACCAATCCGTAAGGTTAACTTCAAGATGGCCGGTATACAATAAAGTATCCTTGGTCAGGTCCCGCACCAGTACGCCATCCAGGCTAAGTTTATCCAAAAAACTCAAACTGAATCCTTCAACGCTAACCTCGGTCTTTAACTTATTTGACAACCAGCCTGCGGCCTGCCGGGCTACATATTGCTGCACGGCGGGTATACGTACGACAATGATCGTTGTCAGTAATAATACGAACAGCGACAGTAGCACATATTTTGATATTTTCCAGAGTTTTTTCAGCGGAGCCTTTAAAAACCCCAAAGATAAATTGAATTCCTGAACCTTAAGCCCTAAAAGGCTTGTTAAAATAGTTTAATACCAGGTAAATGAGAAGAGTCGGCAAAATCTTAAAAATAACCCAGGTAAGTTTGAGAGTATTTAGCAAACTCTACATGAATCACATCACCAATATGAAAAGTTTTAAAATCTTCCACACTTACCTGGATACTATTCAATCCGGGATAGTTGAGGTGAAAATGAAAAGTCTGGGAAAGCTCTACGTATTGCTTTTGCTGAATGCTCAATGCAATCACTCTCTTCAGCCCATGTTTCAGGTCTGACCTGTATTTTCTGGAAAACCTCTTTTTCCCATAGATGGTAATCCCTAATAACAGTAATAAAGCAAGCGTGGATGCAATGATATAATTAGGCAATGAGAATTGCTCTTCCAGTTTATTTTCAGGCTTCACTAAACTTGCGATGAGGCCAATGATCACAATACTGCTCATGGCCACCACAAACATCATCCGCAATACCCGGAAATAGCCCACAGAATCCCGCTCAAGTAGCTGCGCGATAAATTCCTTTTCTTTATGGCTCATCTCTTCTTCGTAAACAATTTGTTGCATAGCTCAATTTTAAGCGCTACAAATCTAATTAATATTACAGAAGAATGAAAATATGCATAGCGGTCCTATCAGGAATACCACTTCTGGAAAAAAGACCAGGCATTTTCCGAAAACAATCTCTTAATGATCTCTTCGGCAGCCAACTGGTTGATGGCATGCCGCATGGGATGTGGTACATTAGTACCTACAAAATTACGGGCATGGAGCAGTAGAAACTCTTCAAGCGTGCCATATTCTTCCAGGGTCCAGAAACGGTTTAAAGGATCTACAATACCATCAAAATCGGAGCCTATAGCGACATGATGCCAGGCGGGCAAACCACGCCCATCGGCTATTTTAGCGACATGTAAGACCTGGTTCCAGACCAGGAGGCTGTACTGGAATTTTTCATTGTATTCTGTATTTGCTGTCTTTTTCAATTTTTTGAAGGTCATGTCATTGGCGATTCTTCTTTCATCCAGCTGTATGCCCATGATCCCTTTTGTACGGATCATTTCCAGGATTTCATCATCATAGAAATTGATCTGGTTCGTATCGATGAGTTTGCCGGTACGATCATAACCGGCAGCCACATCATATAGCGGAATATCATAAAAAGTATTGCCGGGCAGTTGATGGGTGGGCCCATTTGCGGTATAATCTTTGGCCCCGTTGCAAACCCCATGACTAATGATGATCGGCACTTTTCCCTTATACTGATCCTGCTTAAGCAACTCTATATAATACGACCGGGCCGCGATACTCATATGTTTCAGGTCGATAAATACCGGGCCGCCATCATTATCACTTAGTAACTCTGCCAATACTTCTTTACCCAATTCTGTAAACCCGGAATCCATTCCTTCCGACTGGTCCAGGGCGTTGATCATCGGCGCCTTAAAACTGCGCGAATGCCCGCAAAGCTGGTTAAAGAAGTGATGACACATAGAAACAAACCAGGGCCGGGCCGGACTGTTTTTCAGCATCCTTAATTTTGCCAGGACCTCATCCTTATCAAGCGCCAGGCCTAAGCCGGTATTTAAAATATGCAGCCCTTCCACACTCGGAATAAAAGCTATGGTAAATGGATCAGCAGTTGTATTCTGTACCGGTATATTTTTATTTTGTTCTATAATTTCATTTAATGCGTTAAAGCCCTTTGCCAATTTATAGGTCATCCAGCGCTCGCCCACTTTCACCGGCCGGCCGGCTCCACTTTTAATAAAATGCATTTCCTGCTGAAAATCGCTCCAATAGTCCTGCATGGACTTTAGCGCATTGACCCTCGTTTTTCCAAAACCAGTGGTCAGGTTAACCAGCACTTGCTCAAACAAATTAAGCACACCCCGGAACTGTACAAAACCTTTTTCAATACAGCCTATGGCGACCACCATCACCTGTACGTTTGCTTTTGCGGCAGCGCTAAGGTTTGCCTGCGGAAACAAGGTTAAGCCCAGCATATTATTAGCCGACTTTTCGAGATAGGTCGGGTTGGATGTATACCAAAGGCTGCTCACATGACTCCGGTTATCGGATTGGATCAGCGGGGTGTAAGCATGTGCACGGCTATATGGCTTTAACTGCGGATGGCAATGAATATCAATTTTGAAAGACATAGGACGGATGAATTAAGGTTATCCCAAAATTAAGTAGTGCGGAGGAATAATAATCCTGTTCCCACTAAATTAAATTACTAACAATTAAATATTTAACTAAATAAATATAAGTACAAAAGTCCTTAAAACACAAAAGGATTGCCGCTTGCGCGGCAATCCTTTTGTGTCGTTTATCTATTAATAATTAGATACCGAATTTGAGGCTTTTTCCCGGGTAGTAAGCCAGGTCGCCCAATTGCTCTTCGATACGTAATAACTGGTTGTATTTAGCCATACGGTCAGAACGGGAAGCAGAACCGGTTTTGATCTGTCCGCAATTCAAAGCCACAGCAAGGTCAGCGATGGTCGCATCTTCCGTTTCGCCACTACGGTGACTCATGATGGTATTGTATTTAGCACGTTGTGCCATCGTTACCGCATCAATCGTTTCGGTTAAAGAACCGATCTGGTTTACTTTTACCAAAAGACCATTCGCTGTATTTTCTTTAATTCCTTTTTCCAGACGCAGTACGTTAGTTACAAACAGGTCATCACCAACTAACTGTACATTGTTACCAATCGCATCCGTCAAAGCTTTCCAGCCTTTCCAGTCATCTTCATCCATACCGTCTTCGATGCTTACGATAGGGTATTTTTTTACCCATTTTTTCCAGAAATCTACCATTTCCTCAGAAGACAATTTCTTACCATCCGATTTCTTGAATACATATTTCTTAGATTTTGCATCGTAAAGTTCAGAAATAGCCGCATCCATAGCGATCACTACATCATCACCAGGTTTGTAGCCTGCTTTCTCAATAGCTTTCAGTACAATCTCGATCGCCTCTTCATTACTTTGGATATCCGGGGCAAAACCACCTTCATCACCAACGTTAGTACTGAAGCCTTTTTCACTCAATACTTTTTTCAAAGAGTGGAAAATTTCAACGCCCCAACGAAGGCCTTCGCCAAAAGTATCCGCACCTACCGGCATTACCATGAACTCCTGGAAGTCAATTTTATTATCTGCATGCGCACCACCGTTCAGAATATTCATCATCGGAACGGGTAATGTTTTTGCATTAGTACCACCTACGTAACGGAATAAAGGCAGGCCAGCTTCTTCTGCCGCTGCTTTTGCTACCGCCATGCTTACGGCAAGGATCGCATTCGCTCCTAATTTTGCTTTATTGGCAGTACCATCTAAATCCAACATATATTGGTCGATACCGGTTTGGTCAGCCACATCGAAACCATATAATTCATCCGCCAAACCATCGTTGATATTTGCAACCGCTTTTAAAACACCTTTTCCTAAATAGGTCTTTTTATCCCCATCCCGCAGTTCTACCGCTTCGTGTTTTCCTGTGGAGGCTCCGGATGGAACGGCAGCACGGCCAAAAGCGCCATTAGCGGTCATTACATCAACTTCTACAGTAGGATTGCCACGGGAGTCTAAGATCTGGCGAGCGTGGACTTTAGTAATAATGCTCATAATATTTTTTAAATGGGTTAAATATTGGATGGCCGCAAAGTTAAATTTTTAATATGATAAAAATGTAAAAAAAATGCCGCGGAATGAGTTGAGCTCCCATTTAAGACCAGCGTATGCAGTATCCGTTTAAGATAAAAAAACGACTGAGGACTTCATTCAGATAAGCTATTTTTTTTGGCTTATGTTGCTGTACCTTTGAGTCCTAATTTAATTAAATGAAATTTGAATCGTTAGGATTATCTGCAAACATTTTACATACAGTGAAGCAAATGGGGTTTGCTCAGGCTTTTCCCATACAGGCGGAGGCCATACCGCCGATTTTGGCCGGTAAAGATGTTATGGGTGTGGCGCCAACGGGTACCGGAAAAACGGCCAGTTTTGTAATGCCGATTTTGGATCAGTTGCAGCAGGTCAAAAATGAGCGCAACCGCTCCGTGCAAATATTGGTGTTGGTCCCTACGCGCGAATTAGCTGTTCAAATTGATGAGGTGTTCCGGGTATTTTCGGAGCCTTTACGCAGACCTATTCGCACTTTGGCGGTATATGGCGGCGTTTCCATTCAGCCTCAGATGAAAGCTTTAATGGGCGTTGAAGTATTGGTAGCTACTCCGGGCAGATTACTGGAATTGATAGAGAAGAATGCAGTTGATATTGCCGCAATCAGGCAGTTGGTGATAGACGAGGCAGACAAACTTTTTCAGTTGGGCTTCGAGGCGGAGATGGATCAAATATTGTCGCTACTGCCTAAGCACAAGCAAACAATGCTGTATTCAGCAACACTCAATGATAAAGTGACAGAACTAAAATCGAGGTTGGGCATACAGCCTGTTATGATCACCATTGAGCCCGAACAACAATCTATGGATGATATTGAGCAGCTTGCCTATTTAGTGACGGCTGCTACCAAAGGCCCTTTTTTGCGCTATTTGATTAAAGAGCAGCACCTGGATAAAGCACTGGTGTTCGTTTCCTCTCAAAGAACAGCTGATAATGTGGTTGATAAATTAAAAAAGAATAAAATAAACGCAGTGGCAGTTCATGCGAGTAAATCGCAAAATACAAGAATGGAAGTACTCGCAGGGTTTAAGGCTGGAAAAAACCAGATATTGGTGGCAACCGATCTGATTGGTCGCGGCATCCATATTGAGTCCTTACCCGTAGTGATTAATTACGAATTGCCTCGCTCTCCTTTAGATTATGTACACCGCATTGGTCGCACAGGCAGGGCCCTGAAGCAGGGAAAAGCGATTACTTTAATTACGGAGGAGGAATTACCCCATTTCAAGCTCATTCAAAAGAAAATGGGTAAGAGCGTTACTATTATTAACGCCGCAGACATTAATCTGCATGGTTATTAAACCAGGAAATCCTTAGCATCCTGAAGATCGCACCTAAGCCCATGTTAGCCTTGCAAAAAAAACAGCTAAATTCAATGTCGTTGGTATTTTGACCAACAAAACCTAACCAAATTCAATAAAGGTGTCTAAAAAGGGTGCAAAATTTGTCATCCTGAGTTTATCGAAGGGTAGACAAATTTGGGACTCTATTCTTGCCGCATTTCGACGGAGCTCAATGTGACAAGAATCTTAGCTTTTTAGATACCATCGGTATAAAATTGAAATCTAATGACGGATCAAGAATATATTAAAAATGCCAGAAAGGCTTCCAATGCGGCTATTGCTATAAAAGATGTGGAAGGGGTAACGAAACATTATATGGAAGATATCATTGTGATTTCGGGCGAGGGCGGAAAACATGCAGGAAAGAAAAGCCTTGCTAAAATATGGAAGGAAATGTTTGGCGCTGGCATTGTTTTATTTGAAAGACTTCCTTCTGAAATTATTGTTGGAGATAGCGGCAAATTAGCTTGGGAAACTGGCATTTGGAACTATAAAGATGGCGCAAAAGGTGGCAACTATTCAGCCATGTGGTGCAAAACCGGTAATGTCTGGAAGACGAGGACAGAGCTGTTTGTGTCGCTTGATTAAGCCCATTCAATCTTGTTGGTCAAAAGACCAATAACGGCACAAACCTCCAACAACAAAAGATGCCAGAACGCCTGAGCCCTTCTTTAACTTCCTGATAAGCAAAACAACTACGCTTTTTCATATATGTTAATTAAATTTGAGTCTGTAGAGCAATCTTAGCAAAAGCAAATAAATATATCATAGCATGAAATTTCATACCCTGATATGCTTTCTAGTCTTTATATTTCAGATAATACCGGCACAGGGACAATCAATCTGTAAATTTGACACAACCGTCTTCAATTTTGGCGATATTCCAGAAGGTAGTAATGCCGAAGCCAGATTCAAAGTGACTAATATAAGTAAACAACCTATTGTTATAAACCAGGTTATCTCGTCAGGAGGAGGGGCTTTTGGCTCCTGGAGTAAAAAAAACATTAATCCGGGAAAAACCAGTTATGTGACCATCAAATATGATACCCGTTCCAGACCCGGACCAATTAATAGAACCAACACGGTATTAATCTCGGGTGGAAAGACAACGGAGCGAATACCGTTGCGCATTATCGGGAGAGTAGTCAACAGACCTGCAACTGATTCCATCAACAGAGCAAAGGCAAAGACTGATGAATAAAAAAGTTTGACAAACCATCAAAATGACTGGAAAAGATTAAAGGTTTAAACCTCTCCGCTCTTAATCAACCGGCACCAATCTACTCCCTTTAATATTCATGAATTGCACCTTATCCGCTGTAACCAAGGCAATGTCGCCTTTACTTCCTTCCGGAACGGCATAGATATCTTCATAATCGACAGGCAGTAACAGATTTCCGTTTAGATCATAAAGCCCATATTCACCTCCTTCCTGGAACCAGCACCAGTAGGGTTCATCATAAGCATAACCCCCATAATCCACTTCGAAGTATAAACGGGCACCTTTGTTTACTTTGTAAAACTGCTCTTTGAGCAGAGAAATCCTGGTGTATTCGACCGGAATAATTGTTTGATCACTTGCATCAATAATACCATATAACATAGGTTCAAAGCCACTTCCATCAAAATTTTCAAAGTCTTCCTCTGATAAATAATCCCAAAGCTGCTCATCTCCAAAACCAACTTTAAAATGTGCTAAATGTTCCTGTGCTACAAATTCAATCGAATCATATTTTGGCGGGAACAAAGCTTTACCCTCCTGATTTAAAATCGTCCCTTTCAGTCGTTTTAGATCATACCCTTCAAAAACTTCATCTGTTTCCTTCATGGCCCGAAGTAAGTTGGCTGCGCCATTATTTTCGAGTTCTTTTCCTGTAACTTTCCCGCAGCGCCAGATCCATTTATAGGGCAGTTCGATAATTGAATGATCTGAAAGGTTGAAAAAGAAATATTGATCCTGCAGATCTTTAACCAGTATTGTATTATCTATAGGACGCTCAGAAAAAATAACCTGTATGTTTTTTAAGATCTCTGTACCCTTTAAATCAATTAAAAGTTCTACAGCGACATCTCCTCTGTACTCTTTCGCCAGAAAATAATTTTCATCATACATCCTAATAGTAGTATATTTTGCCCTTGTAAGTTCGGTATAGTTATTATCTAATATTCCTATACCTAATTTATTGGTATGGCCATAAATATGATACTGGTTATTCAATGCTTTAAGCTCAAGCCTACTGTAAGCTCTAAAAATTTTTCTTTGATCTTCCGGGTAATAAAACCAAATACCCCTGTTCCCCGACAGGAAACAAACCAGGCAATGGTTTCCCTGATCATAAACTACACGGTATACTGTAAAGTCTAAAAGCGCCTGGCCTTCTGCATCCCGGAGTGTTTTAGTCCCGTTTTCGTCCGTATAAATATAAAAACCTTCAATGATTAATTTAGAAGAAGGTTCGACACGATCATTAGGAACGGCCATCATTTTCGGAACGGTTATATCTTCCTCTCTTTCGCGTTCTACAGCGCGCGTATAATTCAGGACGATACGCCATACAGCAAATGCCACTACGATCAATAATATGAGGGTACCCATAATGTGAAAATAAATTATTTTCCCGGACATTTCATCTTTAGGATGAAGCACTTACATTTCTTTATCTTTAAAAATTGCGTATATTTAATCCGCTAAACTATAAAACATCAATACCAAAAATGATCCGGAAAATAATAACTTATCCCTTCATCGCCATAGGCGCTATGGGTTGCTTGTTTTTCGGGGCCTACACCGGAACATTAATCCCATACCCCATCCTTTTTGCAGTACTTAGCCTCGCGCTGGCAGTGGGCGCCTGGTATTTGTCCTGGTACACCCCGGCATCGAAACAAAAAGCAGCCATGGAACAAACTATACAAGAACAAATACAGGAATTAAAAACGGACGGGTATAAAATAAAGGTTGCTTTTGACGATTGTGAACTTAAAGAGCATCATTTTACAGAAGAGCGGGACCGGTATAATGACCGGAACGTCCAGGCTTTCAATGCCTGGGGTGGTGATCCCATGAAGAATGTGGAAAACGTCAGTGTCCAACAAACGGTAATCATCTATACCTATACTTATCCGGATACCAGCGAAACCGAAACATTCATCAGCCCGGTAATTTATAAAGACCGCCAGAGCCTGTTATTTCACCTGTCCCGGCAAAAAGAAACGTATATCTATGTAAACCGGGATTATGAAGAGTATTACTATTTTGACCTGGATTTCCTGTCCCAGCCATTAGCTTAATAACAAAGCTACTTGTCAGACCACCTTCAACTATCCGTTAACTGTAAACAAGGATTCCGGCATTTTTCAATATTTCTGCCTAAATTTGAGCTCATTTCATAAAAATTACCGCGCTAAAATAGCCAGATGAGCACATTTGAACAGTTTAAAGAGATCGTTATCCGCAGGAGAACGGTAAAACCCGCCCAGATGAACGGGCAGATTATTCCCGAGCAAGACTTAAAAGACATTATCGCCACTGCAGACTGGGCGCCTACCCATGGCCGCACAGAGCCCTGGCGCTTTTTTGTCCTGACCGGCGACAACCTGAAGAAATTTTGTGAGCATCACGCCGAATTATACTGGGCCAATACCGACGAAGCGCTGCGCACCGAGACCAAAAGAGAGTCGTTGCATAAAATGGGTGACAAGGCTTCTCACCTGGTCATTACCGTAATGCGCCGCACGCCCGATACTAAGATCATTGTAGAAGAAGAATATGCCGCCGTTGCTGCAGCTACCGAAAACATGTTGCTGGGCGCTACCGCGAAAGGGATCGCTTCTTTCTGGAGCACCGGCGGCATGACCCATCACCCGGCTATGAAAATGTACCTGGGCCTTACCGAAAACGACCTGGTTATGGGATTGATCTACCTGGGTTACACCGAAGAACAAAAAGAAGGTACCCGTAAGATCCCTTTGAACGATAAAATCATTTGGGTTTAGAATAATGGTTAATGGTTAATGGTTAATTTTTATACTATCATTCCTCATTAACAATTTACAATTAATAATTAACCATTCATCACTTATCACCTATCATTAATAATTAACAATTAATAACTAACCATTAAACATATTGTATGGAAGCCTGGAAAGCTTATTTAGAAGAAAATAAAGACCGTTTTTTAAACGAATTATTAGATTTACTACGCATCCCTTCTGTGAGTGCTGATAGCAAATATAAAGGTGATGTCGCCAAATGTGCCGAAGCTGTAAAACAAGCCATGCTAGATGCCGGTTGTGATAGCGCAGAGGTTTGCCCTACTGCCGGTCACCCGATCGTCTACGGTGAGAAAATAATCGACCCTTCATTACCGACGGTTTTGGTTTATGGTCACTATGATGTGCAACCTGCCGATCCCCTGGAATTATGGCACAGCGGTCCTTTCGAGCCGGTGATCAAAGACGGTAAGATCTTTGCCCGTGGCGCCTGCGATGATAAAGGCCAGTTTTATATGCACATCAAAGCATTCGAGGTCATGGCAAAAACCAACACATTGCAATGCAATGTAAAAATGATGATCGAAGGAGAAGAAGAAGTAGGTTCTGCCAACCTGGCGACCTTCCTGGAAAATAATGTAGCAAAATTAAAAGCAGATATCGTTCTGGTTTCCGACACTTCCATGATCAGCATGGAGCACCCTTCCATTGAAACCGGCCTTAGAGGTTTGGCTTACCTGGAAGTAGAAGTTACCGGCCCTAACCGTGACCTGCACAGCGGTGTATATGGTGGTGGCGTAGCTAACCCGATCAACGAACTATGTAAAATGATCGCGTCTTTACATGACGAGAACAAGCATATTACCATCCCGGGATTCTACGATAAGGTACAAGAGTTAACGGAAGCAGAGCGCAAGGCCCTGAACGACGCACCTTTCGACCTGAAAGAATATGAAGAAGAACTGGGCGTGAACAGCGTAGCGGGCGAAAAAGGTTATACCACTTTTGAGCGTACCGGTGTACGTCCGACATTAGATGTAAATGGTATCTGGGGTGGTTATACCGGCGAAGGCGCTAAAACGGTTTTACCTTCAAAAGCATTCGCTAAGATCTCTATGCGCCTGGTGCCCAACCAGGTATCTCATGAGATTACAGAACTGTTCCAAAGACATTTTGAAAGTTTAGCAACTCCGGGCACAACGGTTGTCGTACGCCCGCATCATGGTGGCGAACCTGTGGTTACGCCTACTGACGGTAAAGCTTACCAGGCCGCTGCTAAAGCAATCGAAACAACTTTTGGTAAAGCGCCGATCCCGACCCGTGGTGGTGGTAGTATCCCGATCATCGCTTTATTTGAAAGAGTATTAGGCCTGAAAACTGTATTATTAGGATTTGGTCTGGATAATGACAATATCCACTCGCCTAACGAAAAATACGATGTAGCCAATTATTTCAAAGGCATTGAGACCATCCCGTATTTCCATAAATACTTTACGGAATCATAATCGGGTAGCTAAGTAGTTTATAAACTAGTTTAATTAAGCAGTCTGACTTTATAAAAAAATTCTTGTCCCATGGAGCTAGTCGAAATGGGGCAGGAATTTTTTGTTTTGGCATAGTTTTTCATTACTTCATTTGCCCGATACCATATATAATGTTTAAATTTGCGGGTATCTTAAACCAGTTCCAGATGTTCAGACTCCAGGCTTACTTATCCGTTTGCGCTTTATGCTTAATGGCACTTTTGGTTGCCTGTAATGAATCCGTACCTAACGACTTCAAAGAGAAAGGGACTTACCCAATAAGCGTAAAAAAAGGCGGCATTGCTACTTTTTCCCTGCCACAGAATAAAAGTACCGGTTATGAATTATGCTGGATGAATGAGTCCCAACTCATAAGACAATTCAAACTGGAAGGCATCAAATCCATGCTGAAAGATCCGAATAATGTGGATGGTGGCGGAGAAACCGTTACCTACCAGGTATTGGCCACAGAAACCGGCAAAGACACTTTAAAGTTCAACCAATGCCCTACCCGCCTCTGGCAAAAGGATTGTGAATTTTTCGCCGTAGACAGTGTACGGGTACTGGAAAACGGGGCGATCACCTCTACTTATGCACCACACATGAACGGCGATTACCAGGTGGTGATTACGGTGACAGAGTAAGCAAAAAGGTTTAAAAATCCACCTCGCCTTCTTCGATTTCCCCTACCTTATAGCCCAAAATTTCTGTGGCTATAGCCTTGATCGACCTACGCCATTCATTCCATTCATATTCCGGCATTTGTCCAGAAAACTGAAGCCCAGAAGGTTCTACAGAGGCGCAAATATGCTTTCCCCCTTCATCAAATCCAAACCATCCAACCAGCCAGTTGTTCATAGATTAAACCTACCTTATCCCATACCTCTGCCGGGGCATCATACCTGATATTGAGATTCATCGACTGAAAAGATAAATATTCCGTACTCATTTGTAAACCCAGTTGATGATTAAAAACACCACAAATATATAGATCCATGCAATTTAACTACATTTATAGCCTATATGATTTTATGTTATGAATGTACTCTTTCATTTAACGACCGGATTCGGGATCGCATTAGCCATATGTAATGAAGCGGTAAAACCAAAAATTTGGGCCACAGCCGCCACCGGTGCTTTTATCGCCTTCGTTTCCCATGCCTTATTAGATTATACGCCCCACTGCTACCCGATCAACTCGAAAATTGATGTTATAGCCGGCTTTATATCATTGCTCGCTTTAATCTTTTTTGCCCGAAAAGAATGCCGGCTCATTATATTCGCTACCTTATCAGGTGCCATCTTACCGGATCTAATCGACCTGTTACCGGCAATACTTAATCAACAATTTAACCTCGGCCTACCTATTTATAATAAAATCTTCCCCTGGCACTGGAAAATTTACTCCGGTTCCATTTATAATGACAGCTGTAGCGCTTCTCATATCAATATTGCAATGATATGTACTTCAGTAGGCGCCCTGATGATCCTTAAGTACAAAACGGTGAAATGGATATATGCCCAACACAATTAAGTATCGCATTATAAATTTCCTTAATCGGAACATAGTTATCCCCAATAGGTGTTTAAGCGTATTTCCTAATCATAAATATTAATCGTAAATTTGCACCTCATTTAACCACATATTTTATATCCCGATATGAATCTTTTTGCAGCTTTACAGCACGAATTCAGCCGTCGTCACATTGGACCTAATGAATCTCAAACACAGGAAATGCTTGCTGCCATTGGCGTTGACAGCCTTGACGCATTGATAGACAAAACCATTCCTTCTGCGATCAGGCTTCCTAAGCCCTTGAATATCCCGCCGGCCTTAAGCGAGCAGGACTATTTAAGAATGCTGAAGCAGGTGTCGATCAAGAATAAAGTATTCAAAACTTATATCGGTCAAGGTTATTATGATACGGTAACACCTTCTGTTATCCTCAGAAATGTATTTGAAAACCCAGGTTGGTACACCCAATACACACCTTACCAGGCTGAGATCTCTCAAGGTCGCCTGGAAAGCTTGTTGAACTACCAGACCATGGCATCTGAGCTGACCGCTTTACCGATTGCCAATGCCTCCTTATTAGATGAAGCAACAGCTGCTGCAGAAGCGATGGCTATGTTCTTCCACGCTTTAAATAAAAACACCGCAAACCCGGAGCGTCCTAAGTTCTTCGTGGACAAACATACTTTCCCGCAAACGAAAGACGTAATTACTACCCGTGCTACGCCATTAGGCATTGAGCTGGTATTCGGCGACTACCATACCGTAGAAATTGACAATACTTATTTCGGTGCTTTAGTACAATATCCCAACGCAATGGGCGCTGTAGAAGATTATCGCGCGTTCACTGAAAAAGTACATGCGGCCGGTGCTTATATTGCATATGCAACAGACTTGCTGGCATTAACTTTATTAACCCCTCCAGGTGAATTAGGTGCTGATGTTGCAATTGGTAATTCCCAACGTTTCGGTGTTCCATTAGGCTTCGGCGGACCGCACGCTGCCTTCTTTACCTGTAAAGATGAATTCAAACGCAGCATTCCCGGCCGTATCATCGGTGTAAGTATCGATGCGCAGGGCAACAGGGCTTTACGCATGGCTTTACAAACCCGCGAGCAACACATCAAACGCGAAAAAGCAACTTCAAATATCTGTACGGCACAGGCATTACTGGCCAATATGGCAGCTATGTACGCGGTTTATCACGGTCCTCAGGGCCTGAAAAACATCGCTTCAAGGGTAAACATCCTGGCGCAGGCTTTAGCTACGGCATTAAAAGAAAACGGCCATGAATTATGGTCTGATGCTTTCTTTGACACCGTAGTGATCAAAACCAATAAAGCAGCGATCATCCAAAGTCAGGCAGAAAAAGCAAAAATCAACTTCAGGTATATCAGCGATGAATTAGTAGGTATATCCTTAGATGAAACCACCAGCTTCGATGACCTGGCTGATATTATCAATATCTTAAATGATGTGGTGAATGCGGTAAGCTATGAAGCAGACGATGCGTATTTACTGGCAGGCGTTCCGGAATCTTTAGTAAGAAGCAGCCATTTCTTAACCCATCCTAACTTCAATAGCTATCATAGTGAAACCATGATGATGCGCTACATCAAGTCTTTGGAAAACAAAGACCTGGCGCTGAATACCTCTATGATCTCCCTGGGTAGCTGTACCATGAAATTGAACGCGGCAACAGAAATGATTCCTTTAAGCTGGAGCCATTTTAGCAAGATTCACCCGTTTGTACCTAAAGAACAAGCAGCAGGTTACCTGTCTGTGATCAAAGAGCTGGAGAAACACCTCTCTGAAATCACTGGTTTTGCCGGTTGCAGCCTGCAACCAAACTCTGGCGCTAACGGAGAATATGCAGGTCTGTTATGTATCCGTGCTTACCATGAAAGCCGTAACGAAGGCCACAGAAATATCATCCTGATCCCGATCTCTGCACACGGCACCAATCCGGCATCTGCAGTTATGGCTGGCTACAAAGTAGTTGTCGTAAAAGCTTTAGAAAACGGCAATATCGATGTAGAAGATCTGAAAGCGAAAGCAGAACAACATAAAGATAACCTTGCAGGGGTAATGATTACCTACCCTTCTACATACGGTATCTTTGAAGAAAGCATTAAAGATATCATCAAAGCGATCCATGATAATGGCGGACAGGTATATATGGATGGCGCCAATATGAACGCCCAGGTTGGCTTAACTGCTCCGGGTTATATCGGTGCGGACGTTTGTCACCTGAATTTGCACAAAACATTCGCTATCCCGCATGGCGGTGGTGGTCCGGGTGTAGGCCCGATCTGTGTGGCAGCACACCTGATTCCGTTCTTACCAGGACACGTAAGCACCAGCACTGAGAAAAACACTGCTCACAATGCCGTTTCTGCTGCTCAATATGGCTCGGCATCGATCCTGTTGATCTCTTATGCCTACATCCGTATGCTGGGCGCTGAGGGCTTAAAAGCAGCAACGCAAAATGCTATCCTGAATGCCAACTACATGAAAACACGCTTAGAGAAAGACTATGAAGTACTGTACTCCGGTGCTAATGGTACCTGTGCGCATGAATTCATTGTAGACTTAAGACCGTTCAAAAAAACAGCTGATATCGAAGCAGAAGATGTCGCAAAACGTTTAATGGACTACGGTTTCCACGCACCTACCATGAGCTTCCCTGTAGCCGGCACGATCATGATCGAGCCTACAGAAAGTGAAGATAAGAGCGAACTGGACCGTTTCTGTGATGCGATGCTGTCCATCAGAGATGAAATCAGACAAATTGAAGCGGATCAGGCCGACCGCAAAGACAATCCATTGAAAAATGCACCTCATACGATGTACGTGGTTACGGCTAATGAATGGGAGCATGCTTACAGTCGCCAGACTGCGGCCTTCCCATTACCTTTCGTAGCTGCTAATAAATTCTGGCCTACCGTAGCCCGTATTAATAATACGCATGGCGACCGGAACCTGATCTGTACCTGTGAGCCGGTAGAAGCATACATGGAGGCTTAATACTTCCTGGTCTATAAAAAATACCGTTACAACACCATCCTTATCCTTATTTAACAGGGCGAGGATGGTGTTTTTCTTTACCTTTGCCAGGCAAAACAACAAAACAAAAAAATGAAACAAACTTTACTCTCCGCGCTGCTTTTAGCAGGCGCGCAAGTTGGTTTTAGCCAATTTTCCGTCGGAGTACAGGGTGGCCTGACGACCTCGCATACCGATGCTACCCCGGACCAATCCCTTTATTTTTACGGTGCCCATGCAGCCTATAGTTTTACTCCTTACCTAAGCCTTCAGGCAAATTTGGGTGCTGGTCAATTGGAAGGCGGTGATGAAGGTGTCGCTAATGCGATGCACTACACCAATAATTTTTTCCAGGCAGATCTTAATGTGAAATTCTTCCCGGTTGGTATTTTACAAAAAGCACAACAAAAAAAATACCTGTATTACCTTTCTAAAATATATGCCAGTGCGGGTATCGGCCTGATGAAAAGCCAGACAACCATTAATTATCTTCCGGCACAGGTAGAACTCTTCGATTTTATGGGTAATTACTCCGGTACCGATATAGTTATTCCTTTAGAATTCGGTGTAGACATTCCGCTGAGCAAACCTTTTAAAACTAAAGGCCTTTATGTAAACTTATTTTACAGGGCTAATTATCTGAATACCGACCAGATGGACGGCTATCAGCCCAGGCTGAGTAGCAATGAAAAGAAAGATACTTATACCAATTTCGGAGCAGGTATCAGCTACCGCTTTTAAAATCGATACACAATACAAAAAATATCGCCCTGTGATGGTTCACAGGGCGATATTTTTATACTTAAATAATTGACTAAAGCTGGTTAAAAATATGACTGTCCGTGTTGTTATTGGGCAAGTTTTTCATCTTATTTTTATAGCCTGCGGTCTGCACCCAATAAACGATCCATAAAATAAGCAAGGCAAGACTTAAAAGAGAACTCAGCATAGATAAAACACCGCTACCTGCTGAAGCATTCTGAACGGCCATCATTTCGTCAACATTGCCGCTGGAAGAAGCAGAAAATATAGCCATAGTGTTGTAATAAGAATCTTTGAAGGTAATCAAGGAAATCAGCATACTGACTGCAGAACCTATAGCCATAGCCATACCTACATTATAAGTAGGCTTGGGATTATCCGGCACCTGTCCTTTGGAAGCATACTCCGCTTTAATAGTTTCAGAAATCCTCTTAGCCACCACAAACATATAATAAGTGCTAAAAATAGGGATCAGGAGCAACCATACGTTAGCTGCCGGCATTTTACGATTCTCCGGAGCTGCCGCTTTAAGGGTGTTTTGTAAATTAAGCAAATAAAGGATAGCGATCAGGAGACCGATTGCCACAAAGATAAATACCATAAAGAGCATTGCGCCCACTGCTGCTGCTGCCATATTGTTCGTGTTTTAGATTATTCATTGCAAAATAGTATTTTTCAGCTAAAAATAAACACTTCTTAGCTGCTTTTATCTATAAAGACAATCAGGAATGATTGAAAATTGAATCATCAGGGAGTCCATCCGGGAGATTTATCATTTTCTTTTTATAAGTTGCTGTCTGTACCCAATAGATAATAAATAGCACGAACCATGTCAGACTGACGATACCCAAGAGTGCCGCAAAGGCCTTTTCATCCGGGCTATTCCGGTAAACGACGATCTCTCCTTGAGCCACCGGTATCGTTTCAACCCTACCAAACGTCAAGCCGAAATAAATGCTTACAACGGTCACTATTATCGAAAATAGCGCCAATACAACGCCGACACCATAGGTGGGTTTAGTACTCGCTAAATGCTGGCCCTTTGACCTATATTCAGCGACAATAGTATCCGAAACTTTACGGGCAACGATAAAGCTATAAACCAGCCCTATTAAAGGAAGCAGCTGAATCCATACAAGGCCCGGCTGCATCCTCCTGTTTCCGGGAGTTGCCGCTTTAAGGGTACTTTGTAAACTCAATAAAAACAGGATAGCAACTATGGCCATTATTCCCCAGTAAATAAGCTTGATTGTCGTTTCCATAGTTTAATTAAAACAACAAAATACGGATATTAAATAATTGCCTGTTTTTTGCCCTGATTTTTATTTATTAACATTGTGGAAAATAGGTATTTTTTGACACTTATCAGGCCTTAAAAAGCTTATATTTGCGATACTTTTTAAGCAATTGACATGAGTGAAAACAATAATGGTTTACCACCGGAGGAGTTAAATCCGGAATCAGAAAATAACCGGGTCGTAGCCGTAAATATTGAAGAGCAAATGAAATCCGCCTATATCGACTATTCCATGTCGGTAATCGTGGGCCGTGCCCTTCCTGATGTACGCGATGGCCTGAAGCCGGTACACCGCCGTATCCTGTATGCGATGAATGAGCTGGGTATGGATTTCAACAAACCTTACAAGAAATCTGCGCGTGTTGTTGGAGAGGTGTTGGGTAAATATCACCCGCATGGTGACTCTTCTGTATACGACGCCATGGTGCGTATGGCCCAGCCCTGGAGCATGCGCTACATGATGGTAGACGGCCAGGGTAACTTTGGCTCCCAGGACGGCGACGGACCGGCAGCTATGCGTTATACCGAGGTACGGATGCAACGTTATGCCGAGAGCATGATCGAGGATATCGAAAAAGACACCGTAGATTTCGGTTTAAACTTTGATGACAGCTTAAAAGAGCCTACAGTATTACCAACCCGTGTACCCCAGTTACTAGTGAACGGGTCCAGCGGTATCGCTGTAGGTATGGCAACGAATATCATGCCGCATAACCTTACCGAGGTAATTGACGGATGTATTGCCTATATCGAAAATAAAGAAATTACGATTGAAGAACTGATCCACTTTGTAAAAGCTCCCGATTTCCCTACCGGTGGTATCATCTACGGTATCGACGGTATCCGCCAGGGCTTTATGACCGGTCGCGGAAAGGTTGTACTAAGAGGCAAGGTAGATATCGAAACCCTTAAAAACGGGAAAGACCAGATCGTGATCACCGAGGTACCTTATCAGGTAAGCCGGGATGCACTGGCCGAAAAGATCGGTTACCTGGTCAACAATAAGATCATTGACGGCATTACCCACGTGGCGAATGAATCCAACAAAGACGGTACCCGTCTCGTTGTTGAATTACGCCGCGATGCAGTAGCCCAGGTGATCATCAACCAGCTGTACAAATACAGTGAATTACAGACTTCTTATGGGATCAATAACGTGGCCCTGGTCAATGGCCGTCCGCGCACGCTGAACCTGAAAGATATGATCGCTGAATTCGTTGGATTCAGGCTGCAGGTTGTTACCCGCCGGACGCAATATGAGCTGGATGAAGCGAAAAAAAGAGCGCATATCCTCGAAGGCTACATGAAAGTGATCGGTACCAAATCCGACCTGGATGAGGCGATCCGCATCATCAGGGAGAGCACGACACCGGATGAGGCCCGCGAAGGCCTGATCACCCGTTTTGATCTTTCCGAAGTACAGGCAAGAGCAATCCTGGAATTGCGCCTGCGTACCTTGACCGGTCTGGAAATTGACAAGATCAGAAGTGAATATGAAGCATTAATGAAAACTATCGCTCACCTGGAGGGATTGCTGGCCAATGAATCCTTGCGTTTTGATATTATCAAAGAAGAATTACTGGAAGTACAGAAGAAGTATGGCGACGAACGCCGTTCTGAAATCCAGTACGCCTCCGGTGAAATGCGTATAGAAGATATGATTGCTGATGAAGATGTAGTGATTACTATTTCTCACCTGGGTTATATCAAACGTACTTCTGTCGCCGATTACCGTTCTCAGAAACGTGGCGGTCGTGGTGCTATGGGTGGCAAGACAAGACAAGAGGACTATCTGGAACACTTGTTTATAGCCTCTACGCACCATACATTACTTTTCTTTACAGAAAAAGGAAGGTGTTTCTGGCTTAAAGTATACGAAATCCCGGAAACAGATAAGAATGCTAAAGGACGTGCCATACAGAACTTAATGCAGATCCCTTCAGATGATAAGATCCGCGTTATCCTGGATGTCCCGAACTTATCGGATGAAGCATTTGTGGACAACCACAATATCGTATTGTGTACCCGCAAAGGTATTATCAAGAAAACAAAATTGAAAGACTTCAGTCGTCCACGCCAGACTGGTGTGAACGCAATCACGATCAATGAAGGCGATGAGTTACTGGACGCTGCATTGACCGATGGCAATAGCTTCATCATGATGGCCGTAAAATCGGGCCGTGCGATCAGCTTCCCTGAAGAGAAAGTACGCGCAACCGGTCGTGGTGCTATCGGTGTAGGTGGTATCGAATTAGAATCGGATAGTGATGCGGTAATCGGTATGATCTGTTTATCGAAAGAATTTAAAGATCGTGATAAGCAAGTATTAGTAGTATCTGAAAATGGGATGGGTAAACGTACCCCATTCTTTGAAATACTGGACGAAAATGCTACCGATGAAGATAAAGAAAAAGCATTTACCCTTAAGAACGAAGACGGTACTGAAAACCTTTACCAGCTGAGCTACAGGATCACTAACCGTGGCGGTAAAGGGGTAAAAACCATGAATATCACCGAGAAAACCGGCGCTTTGGCGGGTCTATTATCCGTAACGCAAAAAGATGACCTCATGATCACTTGTAAAAGCGGCTTAACCATCCGGATGAAGGTAGAAAGCGTACGGGAAGCAGGACGTGCGACACAAGGCGTTAAACTGATCAACCTGGATAATAACGACAGGATAGCTGCGATTGCCCGTATACAAGAGCAGGACGAGAAAGAAGAAGAAGTAACAACAGAAGAAAGTACTGATATAACAGGAGCTGCTCCGGACAATACTGAAGAAGGTACGACACCCGATGCAACGACTACAGAAGATCCGGAACAAGCTTAAAGCAGATTAAACCAAATCAATGGCACAATTAAATTTGAATAAACCCGTAGCGTTTTTTGACCTGGAAACAACTGGAGTTGACCCGGCGAAAGACCGTATCATAGAAATTGCAATCGTAAAGGTATTACCGGATGGCAGCAAAGAACGCTACGAAAGAAGAATCAACCCGGAACGCCCGATCCCGGCGGAAACAACCGCTATTCACGGCATCAGCGATGAGGATGTGAAGGACTGCCCTACTTTTAAACAGCTGGCGCATGAAATCAATAATTTCATTAAGAACTGTGACCTGGGTGGTTACAATTCTAATAAATTTGATATCCCCTGCCTGGCAGAAGAATTATTGCGGGTAGGTATTCCTGTTGATTTTAAAAACAGAAAACTCATCGATGTTCAGCAGGTTTTCTATAAAATGGAACCAAGAACACTTTCTGCGGCCTATAATTTTTATTGCCAGAAAAATCTGGAAAATGCCCACCAGGCCATGGCCGATGTAGATGCAACCATCGAAATACTGGAGGCTCAGCTGGACCGCTATGATGCCACTATTGAAAATGATGTGGACGCCCTCCATAAATTTACAGGTGGCGATGATTTCGTTGATTATGCCCGCCGCATTATCTTAAAAGACGGAGTTCCGGTATTTAATTTTGGCAAACACAAAGGTATTCCTGTGGCCACCGTGTTTAAAAAAGAGCCCCAATACTATGATTGGATGATGCAGTCTGACTTTGCTTTACATACCAAGCAATGCATCTCTGAGCTTCTCAATCAAATGCTTTTAAAAAAACCTTAAAAGAAGACAATATTATATAAGGTGAAGAAAGTCGTAATTATCCCCACTTATAACGAAAAGGAAAATGCTCCACTGATCATTGCTGCAGTAATGCAGTTGGAAGGCGATTTTCATGTATTGATTGTAGATGATGGCTCTCCGGATGGTACAGCCCAAATCGTAAAAGACCTGATTACAAATGAATATACTGGCAGACTGCATATTATCGAAAGGTCCGGTAAGCTGGGCTTAGGCACTGCCTATATTACCGGATTTAAATGGGCATTAGCCCAGGGGTACGATTACATATTTGAGATGGACGCTGATTTTTCGCATAAACCAGCCGACCTGTTACGCTTGTTTGAGGCCTGTCATAATGGTGGTGCAGACCTGAGCGTAGGCTCAAGATATGTAAAAGGTGGTAAGCTGGAAAACTGGCCAGCTGATCGCGTATTTATTTCCAAAGGAGCCTCTTATTATACCCGTTTGATTACCTGGATGCCGGTTCGCGATACTACCGCGGGCTTTATGTGTTATAAGCGAAAAGTATTAGAAGCATTACCTCTGGATGAAATCCGGTTTATCGGGTACGCTTTCCAGATCGAGATGAAATACCGCAGCTGGAAGAAGGGCTTTAAGATCAAAGAAATCCCTATTACTTTTACTGACCGTGTGCTCGGTGCGTCCAAGATGTCGAAAGGCATCGTAAAGGAAGCGGTTTTAGGGGTATGGAAAATGAAATGGTTCATTAAATAATCCCATCAACAAAAAGCGTCCGGAACTTCCATCGAAGCCCGGACGCTTTTTTATATCCTTTACTGCTACATACTCACCAGCTTGTTTTTTATAGCAAACAAAACCAATCCTACCCTTGATCTTACATTAAATTTTTCAAACAAGGCTTCCCGGTAATGGTCTACCGTTTTAGGACTCAGACACATCTTATCCGCAATCTGTACATAAGTATCATCCGTACAAGCCAGCTTCAGGAATTCCAGTTCCCGTTCCTTCAATTCCATATCTTGCAGTACCTTGCCATTTCGCTTCACAATATTATTCAGCAGCCTTGCACTGGCGATCTCAGAACTGTAAAAACCCCGTTTTAAAATTGTTTCCATAGCAGCTACCAGCTCTTCGGAACCCGCCGTCTTTAACAGATACCCCCTTACACCCCGCCGCAACATATTGATCACTGAGGCTTCGTCATCATTAATGGTTAAAGCCAGTACCGGGATCTCGGCATGGTTTTGTTGCATCCATTCCATCGTCTGAAAGCCATTCATCACCGGCATATTGATATCCAGCAAAATAATATCCGGGAAATCGTTTTTATCATTTTCCAGGTATTGGATCAATTCTTTACCATTCCTGGCCTCCTGTAGTACCTGGTAACCAGGCACAGAATTTACCAGGTCGCATATGCCCCTGGCCATTAACTGGTGATCGTCAACGACGATAACTTGGATCTTGTCCATATTATTCAAAATTATAAATAAGTTGTAAGCGTGTACCCTCTTTGAGTGAAGATACTATATCTACCTGCGCATTAATAATGCCCGCTCTCTTCCTGATGGCACTAAGACCGGTACCTTCGGCGACACTGTCCATATCAAATCCTTTGCCGTTGTCCGCTATACTCACTTGTAGTATTTTATCCTGATAGTGCATAGTAAGGTCTATCCTATCACAAAGCGCATGCTTTAAGGAATTGGCAATAAATTCCTGGCATATCCGGTAAATAATCAGTTCCACGTTCGCATCCAGCTTATGATAGTTCCCTTTCACAATAAATACGATTTCTACCGCGTTCAATTTAGAAAGGTAGGATACGAGTTTTTCTACCGCTGCTACCAGGTCATATTTTTGAATCAGGTCATCATTCAACAGCTTGGATAATTGCCGTACTTCATTAAGCGTACTTTCTGCCAGATCCCGCATACTATCCAGTCTTTCCGCGTTAAACTCTTTTTGCAGGGATTTAATATACATCAGGTTCAATGCGACCATCTGGCCTATATTGTCATGTAACTCGCCGGCAACCTGGCTCAGGATGCTGTCTTTCACCTCAATCCTCGCCTTATTGATTTCAGAGAGATAACGTATTTCACGCTCCTGCTTTTCAACCAGCAGTTTATTCTTCTTACGTACAAAAAGGACAAATACTACGATTACCATTACAACCAGGGTAACGGGAATTATAGTGGCAATAAACATCAGGGTTTCATTAGTCATAACGTTGGCACAGCATGGCTATATTTAAGCAGGTGTATAAAAACAAAACACTCATGAACGTAATCGAAATATGGATGACCTGCTGGTGTTTGAAAACGACCTCAAAATAATTCGCGACTAAAAAGAAGGAAGCAGAACTCAGGTAAAGCATCAATCCCAGGGAGATCCATATTATGGGGTTTTTATTAAAATTGATAATATCATCCGACCTTAAGGCTTCCAGTAAATAAGACATGGCTATAATGATCAAAAATAAAGAAGAGAGAAAATAGGACAATATATTATAATCTACAAACCTCACCCAGGGCACTTGGGCTATAAACAACAGCTCTGAAAGTATAAACAGGCCTATCAGCATGCCGGAAAGCCATTTGTTAAACCTGGATTTAAACCATAAAGCATACAAGATGCCGAAGTACATAAACTCTAGAAAGGTAACGATATCATAAAGGGCCATGGTCTCTTTATTGGCTATTGATAAGTATTTGGCATAAAGCTCGAAAAAGAGCATGAGCACCAAAAAAAAGGGCAATAGCTTTAGCCAGCCGCTCCGGCTGTTGTAGGTCACAAAACCGACAACAATCGAACCGAGCATCACAAAATAAAGAAAGTCTAAGGGTGTCATCTCACATTTAAAGCCAGCCTGCCGCAATTCACCGGGCAAGGCCGCATTTTATTCATAATATAACTCTTTTCGGAACCGGCCACATTTTGCGCCAGAACAGACTCCGGCCAGTCCTGCGGGGCATCGCCCTGCAGATTACTAGGCACGAAAGCCAGGTTTTCGGCACCTTCCGTCCCGGCAGATTTGGTAAAATAAACCCTTATCCCTAAATTTTCGAGGGGTAGATTATTGGCTTCCGCGCCTTTACGCACCACACACATATAATTTTGCAGGTCTTCAAAGCTCAGCCATACCGTCCTTGTCGTACTGGGCAGATTCGCTCTTTCTTTTATGAATTGTGTATGCGAATTGGTGAGTTCCGTAAAGCTAATACTACCATAGGTAGGTACTACGTCCGGGCCACAGGCTACGCCATAACCATCGGAGCGGGTACTGAACAGGTAAACATTAAGGGCTATTGATCCCAGTAAAAGGACAACTAAAAATGTACGCATAAATCTTTTTTTAAATAATGAGGTAATGATTTAAGCATGAAATTAATGTATTTAATGAACAATTATATGAGCGCAGCAGCCCGAAAAGTAAATTAACAGGATAAATACCTCGAAAGCCGCTGGGTAAGGGAACTGAAGCATAAATCAATTCGGGGAAAAATCCTGAATGTACCATATTGTACCACAAAAAAGAAGAAATCATTCTCCCTTTCCCGGCTCATCTCATCCGCTCAAAAAGACGCTTGTTTGCTATCAAAAAGAAAGGCTTACGATGTCGTAAGCCTTTTGTTTAATAATATTTGCCTTCCTGCAGGTAGTTTTCGATGTAATCTTTAATCCCCTCTTCGATGCTCATAAAAGGTTCCGGGTATCCCGTAGCACGTAGCTTATTCATATTGGCCTCGGTAAAGTATTGATATTTATCCCGGATATCTTCCGGTGTATCTATATAATTAATTTTCTCAGGCAATTGCAATGCAGCAAAAACACTCTTGGCCAGGTCATTAAAGGTCCGCGCCTTTCCGGTACCCAAATTGTAAATACCGGAATGTACCTGGTGTTCCATCAGCCAGACACAAACTTTCACCAAATCTTTTACATAAATAAAATCACGCATCTGCCCGCCATCCACATAATCCGGTTTATGGGACCGGAATAATTTAATCGCATTGTCATTTTGTTCCAGGTTATTGAAAGCATGCAGGATTACTGAAGCCATACGGCCTTTATGGTATTCATTAGGACCGTATACATTAAAAAATTTCAGCCCGGCCCAGAAGGGAGGATGTTCCGTTTGCGATAAAGCCCATACGTCAAATTTTTGCTTGGATACACCATAAGGATTTAATGGTTTTAAGCCCGGAATGATTGATTCATTATCATCATAGCCCAGGTCGCCGGCTCCGTAAGTAGCTGCAGAAGAAGCGTAAACTAAAGGCACCTTGTGTTCGGCGCAATAGTCCCAGATATCCTTTGAATATTTAAGATTAAGTGTTTTAAATACTTCTACATCCATCAGGGTCGTATCGGTACGGGCACCCAGGTGAAATATCGCCTGTACCGGATGCTCTTCCAGCCAGTCTATAAACTGTTCCCGGTGTACTTTAGCACTATAGTGCTTGCCTACCAGGTTGTCCACTTTTGACTTCTCTGAAAAGTCATCTACCAGTACCAGGTTTTCAAAACCCAGGCTGTTCAGGTACCCGGTTAGTACACTTCCTATAAAACCAGCTGCACCGGTCACTACGATAAAATCACTTTTTTTCATACTTAAAATCTGAGTTCAGGTGTAGTATTCGCTAAAAAAAGGCTAAGCCGTAGCCTAACCTTAAAATATATTCTATTACTCTTTATTTATTAATGTTTCGCTGGTTCAGCACCTTTACCATGTACCGCTTCAGCGTGTGTCGTATCCGCATTAGCACCTGCCTTACCTTCTTCAGCGGTAATACCGGTGTCCGCGTGATTAGGTGTAGCAGCATGAGCATCACCTGCAGCGTGTTCCGTACCATGTGCCGGAGTAGCGTGGGCATCATGACCGCCACCATGAGCATCGTGACCGGCTTCAGTACCATGTGCCTCACCATGTCCTTCTGAATGACCCATTACCTGCACAAAATTAGCCGTTGCGATCAATAATCCGACGATAATTAAGGCAAAAAACATCGCAGCCTTAGTAGTTACTGTTCTGCTTTTATTGTCTTCTGTTCCTACGGAATGTCCCATAATTCTTGAGTATTTTTGTTTTTAGATTTTTTGCAAATGTAATTAAATATTTGATTTTACCTACAATCTTTAGAAGGCAAATGCCTGATCAACCAGCATTTGTTGTTCCTGTACATGCAGTTTGGCAAAACCAGTCGCAGTAGCAGCGCTGGCCTTACGCGTGAGGTAACCTAAGTTAAACGGTTTGGTCAGGTTCATTTTCAGGAACGAGGCGGCACCCATATTTTTAGGTTCTTCCTGTACCCACAGCCATTGTGCTCCGGCGTATTTCTGGTACAATGCAGTCAATTGCTCTACCGGCAAAGGGTGGATTTGTTCCAGGCGAACAATAGCCACATCTTCACGCTTTTCTGCCAGTTGTTTTTCACTCAGGTCAAAGTAGATCTTACCGCTACATAGTAAAACGCGTTTTACTTTAGCCGCTTCTGTAATGTTCGGATCGTCGATTACTTCCTTAAATCCACCTGTTGTGAACTCACTCACTTCTGAATAAGAACGTACGTGTCTCAGGTTTGCTTTTGGTGCGAAGTTTACCATCGGCTTACGGAAAGGTAAGGCCATCTGGCGGCGCAAAGCGTGGAAATAGTTGGCTGCTGTAGTAATGTTGGTAACAAAAATATTGTTTTCGGCACTCATTTGTAAGAAGCGCTCCAGTCTTGCACTTGAGTGCTCCGGACCACCACCTTCGTAGCCATGTGGCAGCAACATTACCAGGCCGTTTTGTGTTTGCCATTTCTGCTCCGCACTGGTCACATATTGATCAATAATGATCTGCGCGCCATTGGCAAAATCACCGTATTGCGCTTCCCAGATTACCAGGTGTTTAGGGCTGGCCATAGCATAACCATAGTCAAAACCTAATACGGCATATTCACTCAGCAGGGAATTATAAACATAAAACCGGCCTTGTGTATCACTTAATTTAGATAAGCGATTGTATTCTTCATTTGTTTTTTCATCTCTTACACAAGCATGACGATGCGAGAAGGTTCCGCGTTTCACATCTTCCCCACTCAGGCGCACATCATAGCCCTCATTCAATAAAGTAGCAAATGCCAGTAACTCACCGGTTGCCCAATCGATCTTCTGGCTTTCCTGGAATAATTTCACTTTATCCGCAAGCAGTTTAGACACTTTTCTCAAAGGATTAAATCCTTCCGGACAAGTCATCAGGCGATTAAACAAATTATCAATTACAGAAAGAGATACGAAGGTATCCGGTGATTTAACGAAATCTGTTTCTTCACTTTTTCTCAATGCCTGCCAGGCCAGTTCTGGTCCCTGGTAAGTATATGGCATCGGGTTTTGTTTATTTTCATCCAGGCGGTCCTGCAGCTCATTCCAGAAAACAGTTTCCATTTCTTTAGCCAGGTTCTGGGCATCAGGCGTTCCGCTGTTGATCAGGCGCTCTGTATAGATCTCTCTCGGGTTTTTATGCTTTTCGATCAGGGCATAAAAATCAGGTTGTGTAAATTTCGGCTCATCCCCTTCATTATGGCCGTGTTTACGATAACATACCATATCAATGAAAATATCTTCATTGAACTCCTGGCGGTATTTTGCCGCGAAAATACAACACTTCACTACTGCTTCCGGATCATCACCGTTCACGTGCAATACCGGTGCATGCACCATAGCTGCCAGTGAAGTACAGTAAGTAGAAGAACGGGCATCTTCAAAGTCTGTAGTAAACCCGATCTGGTTATTGATTACAAAATGCACCGTTCCACCTACGGCATAACCTTTCAGGCGGCTCATTTGTAATAATTCATAAATTATACCTTGTCCGGCAACCGCAGCATCACCATGGATCAATACCGGCATTACTTCATCATAATTGGAATTGTATACCGTATCCGATTTTGCGCGGGCGAAGCCTGCAACAACCGGGTCAACGGTTTCCAGGTGGGAAGGGTTCGGTAACAATTGTAAATTCAGGTCTTTTTCGTTGGCTGTTTTTACAATAGAACGGAAACCCAGGTGGTATTTCACATCACCGCTGCCCATAGTCATATCTGTAGGCATCGCTCCTTCAAACTCAGAGAAAATCTGGTCGTAAGTTTTACGCATGATGTTCGCCAATACATTCAGACGGCCACGGTGTGCCATACCGAAGATGACTTCTTTAACGCCCAGGTCAGCAGCTTCTGTCAGCAAAGCATCTAATCCCGGGATCATGCTTTCGCCCCCTTCAAGACCAAAACGTTTCTGGCCGATAAACTTGGTGTTTAAGAATTTCTCGAAGATTACACCATAATTCAGCTTGTATAAAGTTCTTTTCTTTTGCTCAAAAGTGAATTCCTGCTGCATGAACTCCTCGAAATGCTTTTCGACCCACTCGTATTTTTTTACATCATTAATGTAAGTATATTGAATCCCTACACTTCCTGCGTAAAGTTCATTTAATTTTTGATAGATATCTTTTAATTTGGCTTTTCCTAAACCAAGGTATTTACCGCTGTAAAATTCCGTTTCCAGGTCCGCATCCGAAAAACCGAAATCACTCAATGCTAATCTGGCATGGCGTTCTTTGCGGGGACGAATGGGATTTGTTTTGGCAATCAGGTGCCCTCTTTTCCGGTAATATCTGATTAAATCAAAAACAGCTATTTCTTTAGACAATTGATCACTATTCAATACAGCACCATCACCTGAACCGGCAGCAACAGCAGCTTTTGTTCCGTTTGAACCAACTTTTCCGACTGCAAAATCGAAACCTTCAAAGAATTTTTTGTATTCCGGGTCTACGTTTTCCGGATTACTCAAATAGTCATTATAAAGAGACTCAATATAAGAGGGATGTGAATTGGTCACAAAAGAAAAATCTTTCATTTTTTAGATTAAAAGTATTTTTGAAAAAAACTCAAATTATTTAAAATATCAGTCGAAAAAGGGTTTCAAACACCCGGTTTCAAAATCGACCACAAATATAAAACAAACAAAAATGAAAAGACAACTATTTGTAGGTTTTAGGCTGCTAAGGAGTATATTTTTATAATTTTGGAGACATAAATGCGTTAATCTTGTCAAAAGATTAACGGTTTGATCAATTTACACTACAATTCCAATTATCCGGCTTGCTGAAATCATGGCGATTATATAGTCTGACGCTTATTCTCTCGGGAATTTTTGCACTGCTGGCATCCGGTCAGCAGAGTAATACGCGTAACAATTTCCAAAGCAGGTATCTATTACCTTCAAAAGATACGCTCCTGCTGGACAGCCTCAGCATCGTGCCGGGTAGTTTTATGATCGAAGGACTGGACAGTACCCAATATTATCACGATGCCTTAAACAGCAGGCTCCTTTTTTTCCAGCCCGAAAGCATTAAAGACAGTGTAAAAATCACTTACCGGCGTTTCCCGGTCTCTTTTCATCAACCTTATTTTCATAAAGACCCTTCCTTAATTGAAAAAAATGTAATCCTGGGCAACAGTAAAGGCTTCCAGTACAATGCCAATACCGGCAACGGGCAGTTTGTGGACTTTAATACCTTAGATTACTCCGGTACTTACGGGCGCAGTTTGTCGGTAGGCAATAACCAGGATGTAATCCTGAATTCCCAGTTCAACCTGCAATTGAATGGCTATTTGCTCGACAGCATCAAAGTGGAAGCCGCGATTACTGATAATAATATTCCGTTTCAACCCGAAGGAAATACGCAAAGATTGCAGGAGTTTGACCGCATCTATATTACTTTCTCCAAGCGTAGTCATAAATTAACCCTTGGCGACTATAATCTCGAAAGACCGGATGCCTATTTCTTAAACTTCAACAAAAGGGTCCAGGGTATACAATACCAGGGCGGGTTCTGGCAGGATAAAAAAGTAAAAAATAAAGTCAGCGTTAGTGGCTCGATGGCCAAAGGACAATTCACCCGCAATATTTTCCAGGGTATAGAGGGCAACCAGGGTCCTTATAAATTGCAGGGCGAAAACGGGGAGCAGTTTTTTATTGTACTGGCGGGGAGCGAAAGAGTATTTATCGACGGGGAACTGCTACAGCGGGGAGAAGACCAGGATTATATCATTAATTACAACCTGGGCGAGGTCACCTTTATGCCCCGGCGGCTGATCACGAAAGACAAAAGGATCCAGATCGACTTTGAATACCAGGCACGCAATTACCTGAATACATTGATACAATTCAATGATGAAGTGAATATCGGCGATAAATGGGCCTTCCGGTTTAACCTTTACGCCAACCAGGATGCCAAAAATGAAACATTCAACCAATCTTTATCGGACGATCAGAAACGTTTCCTGGCCGGTATCGGCGACAATATAGACCAGGCCTTTTACAGCACAGAAAGGCTGGATACCTTTGCACCCAACAAAATCCTTTATAAAAAAATGGACAGCCTTGTTAACGGGGTCTTATACGCGGGTATCTATAAATACAGTACCAATCCCGACAGTGCGATCTACAACCTGGGCTTCAGTAATGTAGGTCAGGGTAATGGTAATTACATTATTTCAGATCTTAATACCAACGGGCGCTCCTACCAATGGGTGGCACCGGTAAACGGGATACCGCAAGGTACTTTTGAACCAAAAGTATTGCTCATAACCCCCAAGAAACTACAAGTGCTGACCGCTGCCGGCCGCTATAAGATCGACAGCCTGAAACAAATTGATTTTGAATGGGCGGGCAGCAATTATTCCCCCAACACATTTTCCAGGATCAACAATAAGGAACATTGGGGCAATGCCCTGCGCTTCAGCTATAGCGAAGCCCGGATCATAAAGCGGGATACCGCTCAAAAGGTACGTACCAAATGGCTGAACAACCTGAGTTATGAATTTGTAGACAACCGCTTTGAAGCTGTAGCGCCCTACAGAAATGTAGAATTCAACAGGGACTGGAACATCCTGGGGATCACGCAAAGGCAAAATGAACATTTGCTCGATATCAATACCGGTCTGCAAAATGAAAAAACGGGCAAGCTGAAATATAAATTTACTTATTACAGCCGGGACAAAGATTATGAAGGGAGCCGGCACCTGGTAGAAGGCGCCTGGACTAAAGGATTAATCAACGCGGGTACCTATAGCAGTGCACTCCTCAGCAGATCGGTTACGGAGAACAGTGTTTTCTTACGGCCGCAGTTCTTTATAGAAACCCACACCTCCAAAAAGAAAAGTGCGCTACTGGGTTTCAAATTTGAAAAAGAATACAATGCTTTACGCAGCAATACTGATGACCAGCTGACCTTGCTGGCTTATGATTTCGATGTATCCAAACTTTATTTCAGGACCACCGGCAATAAAAATTTATCCCTTGACCTCGCATATAATTACCGCCGTGATTTCGCCATAAACGGGAAGGATTTTGCACTAGGCAATACGGGGCACACCTTTGACGCGCAAGTGAACGTTACCCGCTGGAAAAATCATAGTATTGCCATGAATGGCTCCTACCGCATCCTGGACGTACATTACGATCCCACCGGCACCCTGGAAAAGGAACATAGCCTGGTGGGCCGGGTCAATTATAACGGCAATGTAAAAAACGGTTTCTTCACGCCTACGCTTCTATATGATTTCGGTACCGGACAGGAGCAAAAGCGGCAATTTACTTTTGTAGAAGTACCGGCCGGGCAAGGCACCCACATGTGGATCGACTACAACAAAGACAGTGTGCAGCAGGCCAATGAATTTGAAATTGCCATTTACCCGGACCAGAAAAAGTTCATTAAGATCATCACCCCAACCAACGAATACGTAAAAGTAAATTTCGCCAACCTCAACCTGAGCTTTCAACTGACGCCTGAAAGTCTCTGGCGTACAAAAAAGGAAGAGAAAAAGAAATGGCAGACCTTTGCTTCCCGTTTCAGCGACCAGTTTAACCTGCAGGTTAATAACCGTGTGCTCAATACCGAAGGTTTGCGGGTATTCAACCCACTCATCACCGACTTTACCGATACCGCGGTAGTCAGCACGACTGCTACACTGATCAATACTTTTTATTTCAACCGCAGCAGTACAAAATGGGGTATTGATTACACGACCAATATCAACAGGGGCCAGGCATTGCTTACTTACGGACTGGAGACGCAGACGCTTACCCGGCATAATGAAAAAGTAAGATGGATCCTGAATAAGAACCTGACGCTGACAACTACAGCGCTACAAGGCAAGCGCTCTTTCCGCTCCCCTATTGCCGATGGCCGTACCTACGAGATCAATTCCCAGGGCATAGAGCCTTCGCTGTTATTTATCTATGGCAGCAAGTTCCGGATAACGCCAACATATCGCTATGAGTCGCGGAAGAATGACAGTGAATATGGCGGCGAGCGGGCTTTTGTACACAACCTTAGCCTGGAAGCTCGTTGGAGCGCCCTTACGGTAGGCAACCTCCTGGCCCGTACCTCCTATAGCAAAATAGCCTATAATGGCTTGCCAAATACCCCGCTCAGCTTTGTGATGCTGGAGACTTTATCGAAGGGCAATAACTGGCTCTGGTACCTCAACTGGACCACACGCCTGAACAAAACAATTGAATTTTCGATCGAGTACGATGGCCGTAAACCGGGCAACCAATCCGTGATCCATACCGGCAGCATGAGCCTGAGAGCGGTGCTGTAAACAACCGAAATAAACACAAAAAAACAAACCTACAAGATTTTTAAAAACCTTGTAGGTTTGCACTTCCTTACGCGCCTAAAACAAATTTCACAGGAATGGCCATTTTTACCCTTACAGCATGGCCGTTATGGCGCCCGGATTTCCATTTTGGCATGCTCTTCACCACACGTATGGCCTCTTCAGAACATCCGCTACCGACACCCCGTATTATCTTCACATCAACAATAGAGCCATCCGTATTCACCACGAAGCTGACCTGCACGGTACCCGAAACTTCATCTCTACGGGCTTGCATTGGGTAAACAAGATTATCTGCCAGGAATTTACGCATTGCGGCTTCCCCTCCCGGGAATATCGGCTTCTCGCTGACGAAGCTCATTGGCTCGTTATTGGCAGGCGGGTTGGCAGGATCCGGATTGCCTTTTTTACTCAGGTTGCTGCCCGGTTCATTGGTGCCATCATGCACGGAATTGTCTAATGCAATAGCGTTTCCTCCGGAAAGACCTGAATTATCTACAGGACCGGCCAGTGCATCATCCGCTAAACGCTTCATTGTGGGTTGATCCGCCTGATTATCTTTAATTACTTTAGTTACTGCAAACTGTTGTGTTTTGGCTGTTCTTCCTGCATGGGCAACCGTTTCCTGAGGTTTGGGTATTTCTTTGGGTTTAGGAATCTCTATCGGTGTGAATATAACAGGTCCCAGATCAGGGCTTGTTTCCTGTGTATTCCATGCAGTATCATCCTTTTTGAAGGCATTCCAGCCGACGAAGAGTGCAACCAATGAGCACATCAGGAGCCCGGAAACAATCATTCTTTTGTCGTAGTTTTTACGCAGCTCGTAAGCGCCGTAAGTTTTGTTGCGGTGGGCGAAGATGATCTCTAAGTAGCCACCCTGAAGTTCCTTGTTCATATATTTCGGGTTTTCTATATAAACAGGAAATCAAAAAAATTCCATAATTTTTTTCACAAAAAGTTGACCCAACAACCAGGGGTTAGGAAAAAATTTATGGCATCAGCTCAAACATAAAATAGGTGAAAATAAAAAAGGTCGCAAGATTTGCGACCTTTCTGTAGTTCAACCTGGATTCGAACCAAGACAAACAGAACCAAAAACTGTTGTGCTACCATTACACCATTGAACTATCCGTTCCCCTAAGGGATTGCAAAAATAATAAAAAAATTGATCCTGCAAATTTATTTTTTTATTGGTTTTCTAACACAAACAGACCCTATTAAATACTGCGAAATATGCGCTAAAAACAAAAAGAGATCACTGACTCGTGATCTCTTTTGTAGTTCAACCTGGATTCGAACCAAGACAAACAGAACCAAAAACTGTTGTGCTACCATTACACCATTGAACTATCCGTCCCCTAAGGGATTGCAAAGATAATCATCATTTATTTTATTTCAAAAAGCAGGCAGCAATTTTTTTTGAAATAATTTCAAAAAAAGCAAGTGGAGGATAAGAACCTTAATTTGTTCAATAATACAATACCGCAATGAAGCACGCAGGTAAAAGAAAGTCCATAAAAAAAGGTCGCAAGATTTGCGACCTTTTCGTAGTTCAACCTGGATTCGAACCAAGACAAACAGAACCAAAAACTGTTGTGCTACCATTACACCATTGAACTATCCGTTCCCCTAAGGGATTGCAAAGGTACTATTTTTTCTGAATTGTCCAATATTTTTTTAATCCTGAAAAAAATATTTTTTATCACCATACAAACTTATACAGGATAAAGAGCAATCCCATAATACCGGTAGCAATGATCACACCCTTGGTACTTTGATACAACTTCCGGTTCAGGAAGAAATAAAAAGGCGCCAGGTTACAGATCATGGCCAGGCTGATATTCTTAGCTGCATAAGCAGGAGTCGGTTCCATCCTGGTAAACATTTTCAGGTAAAAATCAAACCCGCGGCTTTGGTAAATGATAAAGTAAACTATCGTGAGGCCGATCAGGCCGAACACAAGGCCTGCCAATAATCCCAAAAGGGCATTGTCCATAGCCTTACGCTTCTTTTTCTGCACCTGCGCTCCGGGCGGTATTCTGTGCTGCATATTCATATTTCGCTTTTGCTTATTTACGTTTCATGTAACGCTCGATTTCCGGAACGGTGATCGGGATTCCTTTAAACAAATCAATATTACCGTTTTTCGTCAACCAGTAATTATTCTCAATGCGCACGCCAACCTGCTCTTCTTCAATATAAATACCCGGTTCTATCGTAAACAGCATTCCTTCTTTCACCGGCTCATTGCGCGTACCCAGGTCATGAACGTCCAACCCCAGGTGGTGACCGATACCATGATAGAAATATTTCCGGTAAGCCGGATTTTCAGGATCCTGGTTTTTAATATCGGCTTTCGAGATCAGGCCAATCTTCATCAATTGTTTCTCCATTTCGAGGTTCACTTTATTGATATAATCAGCATAATTAATCTTTGGTTTCAAAATGGATGCACAATAAAGGTGCACATTCAAACAAGCATTATAGATTTCAGCCTGTCGCTTGGAGAATTTCCCATTTACAGGGATGGTACGGGAAAGATCGGCACAATAATTGCCATATTCCGCGCCAAAGTCCATTAAGATCAATTCACCATCCTTACATTCCTGGTTATTGTCAACATAGTGCAAAGTCCTTGCCCTGTCGCCGCTGGCCAGTATACAACCGTAAGCATGACGGGTAGCCCTGTTGCTTAAAAATTCATGAGTAATTTCTGCTTCCAGCTCAAACTCCATAATACCGGGCCGGATCACGCGCATGACTCTAAGGAAAGCCTGGTGCGTAATATCAACTGCCTTCTGGGTAATATCGACCTCTTCTTTGGTTTTAATTGCCCGCAACTCTTTCAGGATAACCGCAGCACGCTCGTATTTGTGCAAAGGATAGCGCTTCATGATCTTTTCCACAAACTGTAAATCAGTGCGTAAAACATCCCCTCTTCGGTCATTCTCATTGGTGTCCAGGTAAACATACTCGGCATGGTGCATCCATAACTGTAGCAAGGCATCAATACTGTCTACATATTGCACATTCTGAATACCGGAAATCGCAGTAGCTTCATCTTTACGTAAAAGGTGACCATTCCACTTCTCCAGCATTTCATCGGGGCGCTGCACCACCAGCACTTCACGTGCCGACTGGTCTTTATTGTCGGGGTATAAGATAACCATGGTCTGCTCCTGTACCACTCCTGAAAGCCAGGTCACATTGGAATTGGCCTTGTAAGCATATACGGCATCGCCGTTCTCGGCAATTACCGGGCTGGCATTAAAAATAGCAATACTATTCGGCTTCATTGCCTTAATAAAACGTTCCCTGTTCTTTTGATACAGTTTCTGGTCTATTGGTAAATATTTCATTGTACGCTTAATTTGATTTTGATGCCCGTAAAGGTAGCGATAATTTGTATAGAGCGCTATAACAATACCTTTAGAGGCGAGGTAAATTTATACTCGAATTTTACGCTTCCCGAAGCCTTATGGCCAGAATTTCTCCGGTAGCGCAGAGGACCTCCTCCACGCAGAGCTCCATAGCAACCCTGATCTTCCGGCCTTCTATACTAATGAGCTTGCCGCTCAGGATTAATTCCTTTCCCATAGGAACGGGCGCCTTAAAGTCAACTTTTAAAGATGCAGTGACACACCTTACCGGGATAGGGGCTTCTGCTAAAGAAATGCCCTCAGCCTGGCACACAAAGGCCGCTGCAGACCCGGTGCCGTGACAATCCAGCAAGGAAGCGATAAGGCCGCCATACACAGAACCCGGCAATGCGGTATACTGTTCAGCCGGCAAAAAGGTAGCAATAGTTCCATCTCCTTCCAGGTATGTTTTCAATTGATGACCGGCGGGATTGTTTTTTCCGCAACCATAGCAATGGGCCAGGCTATCAGGATACAGGTCCTGGATCGCATTTTTCATAATTCAATATCTTTCCCTACAATATTCGCAAGAAAAGAGAATAAAACAAAAAGCTACGCTTATAAATTTCACACAAAAACATAATCCAGGATAGCCGAAGATGGCCAGTTTCTTTAGAATAATTGTTTTAAAGTCGAAAAAGTAGGGAATTCCAGTATTGCCCGGTAAGTAAATTAATCGGAAATTTGCATTTCAGTAAATAGGAGGAACTGCTTATTTACCGGCTAAAACACCCATACCCTTTGAAAGACCAGCCCTAGTATGAAATGAACCATCTGAACCTGGATGGTTCATTTTGGGGTTCCTGTGTTTCTGTTTACAGGCAAACCCAAAAAACGAATAGCAGTATTATAAACAAGCTCCATTTCGGATAAAAGCATACCCGGCGAGTCAGTGCAAGTCTGATATCAATCTATATAACGATAATAACAACAAGCATACTTTAGCAAGAGTTCGAATGCTGCGACCGGGTAACTATATTAGTAAGCAGACAAAACAAAAGCCATCTGATCAGGATGGCTTTTTGCTTTAAGGAATCATCAATAACAGTATTTTTTAAGCTATCCGGCCGGGTATTACTCCTTCATAAGCCTTGCTTCAATGAATAAACAAGGGCTTACATTATTCCTTCCGGATAACAAATTGACTACATAGTCTGGAAAACAAGCTGAGTCTCCGGCTCCCGGTAAGTTCTCCCCCAAACCTCGACAACAGATTCTGCTCTTTTCAGGTTTTGGGATGCCTGGGGCTTCAGGTTACTCTCACTCAGGCCAAATAAAACCACCGCCTTTTTCAGGTCATTCATGCCGCTTATATACAGGCTTTTATCGTTAATGGTCTCTCCCAGTTTACATTTTGCTATGCCCCGGTTGTTCAGAGAAGTATGCAAAGTGACATTATCTTCATAACTGTCCAATTCATTTATACTGATTTCGATCAGCGCATCAAATATTTTAATCGACTCTTCATGCTTCCCCTGATCCAGCAAATTTTTACCTTTTATAAAGTCCTGCTTGATTTTATTATTTTCTATGATTTCCATATTCTTTGAATTTGAATAGTCAAATATCCAAACTTAAAGTGGACTATACAATACGTGAAATCCCGTATTTTTTACGCCTTTTGCCGTTTTTTAAAAGAAAATTTGTCACCCGGGGGTGACAAATTGTACAAATTTTGCAAGTATTCGCTTTTTTTGATCCGGAACGCTACTTTTGGGGAACCTGGAATTTTTCCAGCAATTCCAGGCTATATTGCTTCTTCCCGCTCTTATTTATAAATTCCATTTTCTGGGTTTGTGTGTTGACATACAGGTACCCGCCGCTATCCCTGCCGGCAAGCACCAGGTATTGCTGAACGAGGCTATCCCTGTTACCTACCGCTTTCAATGCGACATCCTTATTGAATTTGGTAGAGTCTTCGCAAAAGGTGCAAAAATAGCTGGTATCCTGATCCGTAAAAATGATCTTATGTAATTGATTGCCTTCATCAAAGGCGGCATAGAGCACTTTGTACTTATCCTCCATTTGTTGTACGACCTCATCTTTATCCTTAGGAGGCACCTCCTGCGGCTGCCGGTTGTTGCAGGCAGCAAATGTGCACAGGAAAAATAATAGGGCAATATGATATCTCATCGTATTTGTCATTTACCCATAAAGGTAAACACATTCAGGAAGAGTAAGCCGCTATAAACTCTTAAAATTCAATCAAAAAAATAATTAAGGGAAAACTGCAATAAAGAAGGTGTCTAAAAAGAGTACAAAATTTGTCATCCTGAGTTTATCGAAGGGTAGACAAATTTGATACTCAATTCTTGTCGCATTTAGAATGCTCAATGGGACAAGCATCTTAGCTTTTTAGACACCAACAAAATATATTCTGAACGCTTATTAATCAGTCATCGACGGTCCTATAAATGAACCGCAACCTTGCCGGTAGCTTTGTACATATCCTTGTGCCGGAGTATTGGCAAGTGGCGGTAGCCTAATTGTTTTCCAGTTTCAGGCTAAAGAAGCGCTTACCTTCTTCATCTATACCTTCCATTTTCAGGCTAAGTTCGTTCACCACGATAAACTTTCCGCTGTCTACACCGGAAACGATCTTGTACTTACGTACGTCAAACTCGGTTTTATCATCCAGCTGCAATTGTAAGTTCTTATTCAATCGTTCTTCGCCTTCATAATAGGAGTTGAAGTAAACCTGACCTTCAGCATCCGAAAAGATCACTTTATAGTTTTGCTCCGCTTCATCAAAGGCCGAATACAATACTTTAAAGGCTTCGGGATCAGGTTTTTTTTGCGCAGCTTCCTGTTGTGTTTCCTGTGAAACTTTCGTGGTAGTATTATCCGCGCAGGAATACAGCAATAGAGCTGCAATAGGAATAAAGTACTTCATCTTGTTATTTTAGTCTTTATAGTCAGTGCCTTTTTGGAATATAAAAGAAATCGTTGCCTCTGACTTTACCGGCAGCGTATCTAATTGCGGGAACTGTATGTATTTAAGTATTTCCTTCGCCACATTAAAGCATCCCGGATCAGCCGATAAGAGTTTATAAGCGATCACTTTACCGGATACATCAACAGTAATATTAACGATAACCCTTCCACGCACTTTGAACTCTTGCGGAAATCCCGGCATTTTTTTCATACTTCGGCCTTTAAAATCAAGCCGGGCATAACAGGCGCCTTTGGGGCCGGGTTGAGTACGTTGTTGCCGGTTGGTTTCAACAGTGTCACTTATCTTAATAAATTTATCTTGCGCCCGGGTTGCAGGAGAGCTGAATAAAGCTATGCAGAAAACAAAAGTCCATTTCATAGGGTGCGGATCAAAAAATCATTTAATCAGCAGGACATATCGCATCACGTACCTGTTCTTTAGTCTTAGCTTTATATAAAGCATTACCTTCATTAACTTCTGCCGAAAAGTCCATGGTTTGATACGTATCACCCTGGTTACTGATATATTTTACCGCTTTCCCTTTATCGAAGTAGATTTTCAATTCCGACTGTACAGGCTCATCAGCGGTGTTAGGCGGGTAATAGACCTGTTTTCTAAAGACAAAAAACAGCTTTCCTGCTTTGTAATAAAATTCGGTCATCTCTTCCGTTGCATCTGCCGCTAACCAGCGCTCTATTTTCTCTACCGGTTCACCGGCAGCATTAGAGAAGGTAACGTTCGCCGTCACCGGGCAACCTTCTTCAAATGCGCCCTCTTCTATTTTTTCGATCCTGATGTTTAATTTTTTCGCATTGATCGTGGCATATTCGGCATCGATCTGTTGTACGATTTTATCCAGCGCGGCTTCTTTTGGATCTACTTCCTGGTTACCAGGCACCATTATGCTTCCCGGATAAGTAGTAGTTACATTGTTGCGGGCCATGGTCTGAGCACTGAAGCTGCAGAGTACCGCGAGGCTTAATAGTATGCGCATAATTGATGGTTTTAAGGATAAATTTCTGATTAAAAACTGATAATTGCTAGCGTTCTAACATAATTTTCGGAAATGTAACGCAGCGATAAAGTATTGTAAGTGTTACTGATAGCGACTTTTTATATTGTTTAACGGCCCAAGGCCAACAAAAAAGCCGCTCCGGATTATGGGAGCGGCTGCAAAGCAATATTCTTTTAGATACTTATTTTAATCGAGGTATTGTTTATTTTCAGTAGAGTAAAAAGCAGGAGCGGTCCAGCCCGAAATATTTGGTTTCTTATCTACCTGTATTGATTGAAATTGAGTTTGCCAGGAATTGTCCGTGGTGTCCACAAATCGCGCCGGCAGTACAAACTCTGCTTCAGAGTAAAAATCGTTTAACACGTTGGAAAACGGGATTTTACTGATGACTATATTATTATAGATTTGCATATTCGGCAGGAAAAAGTATCCAGTTACGGGACTTGTTCTTACATTTTCTGTCCATACATAATATTTCACCCCGTTATAATAAAGAACAGTGCTATCGCCTATAGTTTCAGCATACATCACATCGGTCAGGAAAGCACCGGGATTACCACTAATCGCTACCAGGGTATCTTTTTCCCAATTGGGAATCCAATGCTGATGGGGTTGTTGGGCGTATTTAGGTGTTTTATCTTTGTCTTTACAGGCATATACGCTTAGCAGCAGGCTGATAAATATAACTTTTTTCATTGGGGATACTTTATTTTAAAACGCACAAAATTAGCTTCAAATTATTTAATGAGGGAACTAATTCTTTTAACGGATTATATGCCAGATGATTTAAGTCATTCTAAGGTTGGATGTAAGCTGAAACCAGGTTTAATCCAGGTATCGTTTGTTCGCTGTAGAATAGGAGCCTCTGAAACCAACAGGCAGGCCTTCAGGCATTTGTTTCAATGATATTCTTTGTGCCTGTTCTTTCCAGTTGCTTGCTAAGGTATCATAATAAGCAGCGGGCTCAACAATATCGGCTTCTAAATAAAACTCATTCATTTTATTGGTAAATGGAAATTTGCTGATGACAACCTCATTGTAGGATTGCTGATCGGGACTAAAATGATAATAGGCCTTAAAGGGTTCGTATTTTACATTTTCAGTCCACACGTAGTATTTTTCTCCCCGATAGTGAAGCACAGAGGTATCGCCTATAGTTTCTGAATACATTACATCAGTCATGTAAGGAGCATTGCCGCCTATAGCCACTAAAGTATCTTTTTCCCAGTTGGGGATCCAGTGTTGATGGGATTGCTGCGTGTATTTGGGTTGATGGTTTTTACTTTTACAAGCGTATAGGCTAAATAGCAAAACAATAAAGATGATTCTTTTCATATTTAGGTGTATATTTTAAAAAGCGTTTAAAAATAGTTTCTAATTATTTAATGACTGGAATTATTTCTTTTAAAGGCTCACTTTTAGATGAATCCCAATTATTAAATCTTAAAAAATTTCGTCTCAGACCAACTATCTCCTCTCCAAGAATAATCTACTTATTACATTCCCTGATCATATTTACAATCAAGTCGATTTTAGGTTTCAAATCGTGTTTTCCAAAATTATCAAGCATAATATGGTCAACAATTTCTTTTGCAAATTTACTCTTGCCCCTTGCATATTTAGGCCCACCATCACCTAGCTGGCTTTGAATAGCGTCTTCAATTTTCTGGTCATCTTCCAGTACAAATGCTTCCTGGAGATTGTACCCTATTTTCAGCCATTCAGTTAATGTAGCATCGGAAAGATAGTTCTCTATTTCCCTACCGTAAGTAACCCAAACTCTACCCTCACCTAATTCTTCAACAATACGTTGCTTGGTGGCATTAATGCCTTTTTCTGCAGAACTGCCATCCCGGTCCATTACCACAAAACTATTCCTGTTGAGCCTGATTAAGGATATCAGGTCATTTTCTAGGTTAGCATAATCCAAACTCAGGTTAGACAACAGCCTGCCACCATAAAACATGATGGAGTAGTGATAGCCTTCAATCAAGCTGGAATCCACCAAGTCGATCCAATGTTTGATATAAGTTCTGTCGCTTGGGCCTTCTACCCAAATGACCGCATTACTTTGTAGGATATCACTGGCCTTTACGGCCAGGTCGTCGAGTATCGTAGTAATAGATTTAGGATCACTAATTGTTTTAACTTTAGATGCTCCATTTTCTTTATATACATGCATGATCTGTGCATTTTCATACCTGCTATAGAGATCAATTACGATATTGGAATGCGTGGTGATAAAGAATTTTGCACCGGTAGCTATTGAAAACTCATAAAGGTATTTGTACAGCCTGCGTTGTTGAGATGGATGCAGGTTATTTTCGAGTTCTTCTAAAGCAAAAATATATTCAGAATGATTGCTTTCTAAAAATATTGGCTCTATTTTGACCCGCAATACCACCAAAAGAATTGTTTTGATGCCACTGCCCATTTTTGATAACGGAATAAGGTTTTCTGACTCATCCTCCAGAAAGATTTCCCATACTCCTTTGTCATCATTTTGGACCACAACTCTTTTAAACAACATATCGGGGTTGGCAATCTCATTCAAATCCTGCAGCAGCATCTTTTCTATCAATGCTCTGTTTATTTCTTTATCGTTTATTACTCTTTGTATAAAATTCGTAGCACCATTGCCATTTTTTTTAATAGTCATTTCTGACTCTGATGCTTCTGGCTGGATATCTCTTTCTGCGGAAAGGTGGGAAAATTTCTTATTGGGAAAGTAATTATTAAATGCACTAAATAAATGAGAGAGCGCTCTATTGCTATAGTCTCCGATATAGATATGTTCACAAGCTATCTGTAATGCAGAGCTGTCATGTGGGTAATTATATCTAATTTCTTTACCCAAAAATTCCATAGCTCTTTCTACCAGGCTTTCTGTTTCCCTGTGCTCATATTTTTGATTATATAAATAATTTCTTAAAACGGATAATGCAATTTCGTCCACTTTTATCCTTTGAGTAACTATCAAAAATCTTCCGTTTCTGTTTGAATCCGCTATCTCCTTATTTTTGTTCACATTATTGCTTACAATATCAATTATTGAGCTCTTCCCCGAATTATTCTTGCCAATTATAACATTAATATCTTTAAATGGCCCTAGCTCCACACCATGCTCATCAAAGCACTTGTAGTTTTTAACTGTGTATTTCATTAATAATTGATTATACTTCATTTAGAACACAGAGCATAAATGTCGTATGATTTTTTAATATTACTATTTACCTTCATTACCAGCTCTAAATTTTAAGATCAGCATACCGGAATGTTCCTGGGGAGCATCACGCATCTTATTAAACCGCAAGCCCTTAATTTTTTGTTCTGCAATATTTTTAATAGCAGCATTTGAAGCAGAATAAACTTGATACCTAATAATTTTTCCATCCCTATCTATCCAAATTTTGATTTTCACTGAACCTCCTTCTGTAAATTCGGCTTTTCTGTCAAACCCTGCCACAATTGCACGACCAGGAACACCTCCCGAAAAATGTATATTATTTCCCATTTTTGAGGGTGCACCGGCAATGCCTGCTTCTTTATTTTGTGCAAATGCTACAGTGCTTATAAGTAGCAAGAAGGCTGTAATTAGTCTTTTCATAGAAATTAATTTAGTATAGTAAGAAGTTGAAACTGGGATTCATTTTCTATTGTCGTGTATTCGGCATATCTGCAATCATTCCGAGGGTCAATTCTGCCATCTCAATTCAATGAATAGTAAGTTGATTAATGATTTCAAATAGGCAAGCTTTTTAGTCTCCCATTTACGAACATAGTGCGTTTCATCATTTCCAATCCAAACAGTCCTTTACACCATCAATTTAATATGAACATCATCGACATGATCTTCTATTCTACCTCAAGTGTTTCCTCTAAAGATACCGGATCAGCCTCCTCCTGGAACTCCAGCCATTCTTTCTCCAATTCTTTGTTGTTTTTCATGGCCTCTTCTATTGCCAGACTTTCTCTGTACTGCTTGGCCTCGGCAGCCATAGTCCATTTGGCTTCAATCCCGAGCTGCTCTACTGCATATTTAATATTCAGCAAGCCAACTTTGAAAAACTCCTTTCGAGGATTGATTTTGTTTAATTGTAGTTTCAGGAATTTTCTGTGTAACTCTCTTTCCAATTGAGGAGCATTCTCACTGTAAATCATTGCATGTACATCAAACTCGAAAGGCACACTCGCATCGCCAAGTTCTCTAACCCTGTCAAGTGGTTCTAAACGTCGTGTCATGCCGATTTTAAATACATCTTCTCCAAAAGAACCGACATTTGATATGATGTATACATTGCCTGCTTTCGTTTGTTGCGCCATAGATATGGCTCTTTGGTTTTTTTCTTCGGCTGCGTGCAGTCTAGACTCCAATTCGCTCAGCCTTTCCATTTGTGCGGCACGTTCAGCTTCACTTGCCTTTGACACTTCTTTCTGCGCTTTTTCAATCAGTTTCTTAAGCAGTTGTTCTTCTTTCTCAGCGTCTCTCATAGCTTTTTCAAATTCTCTTCTCGCCTTCTCTTCTTCTCTAATCTGTTCTCTGATTACTCGCTGCTCTTCTTTCTCCTGCCACTTGAGTTCCTGGACAATGACTGCCAAATGCAATTCTTCAATTCTTGCCGAAAGATACTCTTCCAGAATTCTGGCATCCCGGAAAGCCTTACCATTGTTATTAACGAGATAAAATGAATCCTGAATTTTTTGTTCCAATATACCAAAGTTATCTTTCTTGACTTTGGACAAAATAGAATCTACTTTACCGTTAAACGCATCCAGTACAAAATTGATCGCCGTAGTCCTACGGATTTGTTCTACATATTCGCAAACAGCTGCATTTCCAGTCAAGACCATTGTATTACTTCTTTCCCTTGCTACTTTTAGTTTTCTGCCTGCTTCTTCATGTCCAAACTCTTCGGCCAGGTCATCAATCAGACTAAAGGTAGGTTTTAAATATTCGTCACCATACCCCTTTATTGTGTTCTTCATGGCAATAACGATGCGCTCATATTCTTCTGCATTCTTCATTGCTGTATAGGCACTGCCAGCAATTTCTTCGGCTTTCAGTTCCGCATCTTTTACTATTTTGGAAGAATGGTCAAATGCTTTTGTAAGTTCCAGCTGGGCATTGTCTAAAATATTCTGAGCTTTAATTTGAGCATTAGATAGTGTATCTCTTGCTTTACTTTTTGACTCGTTGATTTCTATCGCTAGTTGGAGTTTCGTCTCCCTTGCCTGTTTCGCTAGGTCTTCTGATATATTTTTTGCCTGAGCTATTATTGCAGATGCATCTTCTTGGGCTTTCTGCTTAATATTGTCTATTTCGCTTTCTACATCAATAATTGCTTCGTATTTTATCAAATCATCTACCTTCTTGCTTAGGCGATGATTAGTTTCATACAGTCGAGCGTTATCGTTTTTAGCATTAATGTGGTTCCTTTTTTCTATTTCATTTTCTTTCTTAAATCTTTTTAGTTTTACGATAAGCCAAATAATGATAAGAATTGAAATTGCAAATAATCCGTTACCCATGTTATAAATTTTAAATTATTTCGCAATATAATTTATTAGCTACTACTAGACAAATAAGATAAGGGATGGCATTGATATTCTGACGCAGAATTTGGAGACCTAAAAACACAAAAAAGCCGCTTAAATTGCTTTAAGCGGCTTTCCTTTCTTGGGAGGCTAAAGGGTCTCGAACCCTCGACCTTCGGAACCACAAACCGACGCTCTAACCTACTGAGCTATAGCCTCCGTGTCGATTGGATTGCAAAGATAAGTGAATAATCTTTTCTACCAAATATTTTTTTATTAATTTTCTAAACCCGGATCTCCATACCCTCGCAACTCGCTACGGTATTGGGAAAGACACGTTTCGCCTCGGCTTCAAATGCCTCTATTTCCTTATACCGGCTGGAATAATGTCCCAGCATTAATCTCTTTATCCCTGCGGCCTCAGCTAATGCAGCAGCCTGTGCTGCCGTAGAATGATACCTCAATATCGCCAGGTCCGCATCGGCATCCAGGTAAGTAGATTCATGGTAAATCAAATCTGCTCCCGAAACGTCCTCAACGAAAGATAAGGTATGACGGGTATCGGCACAATAAGCATACACCTTGTCTTCCAAACCCGGCAAGGTAACCCATTCGTTCTGCACGATGCTACCATCCTTTTGCTCATAATCTTCTCCTGCCTGTAAGCGCTTGTAAAAGTATTGCGGTATTTCATACTGCCTGCAGGCCTCAAGGTCCAGCTTGCGGGCTTTGGCTTTTTCGGTAATTACAAAGCCATGTGTGGCAATCCGGTGATCTACCGGGAAACAAGTAATCCGGCACACGGCATCATCTACCAATACCCGGCGTTCTCCGGTATCGGCGATGGCATGAAAATGTAATTCATAAGGCAATTGTGCGGAACTCGCATCCAGCTGCGCCTGGATAATACCCGGCAACAGTTCGGGACCATAAATATGTAAAGGATCTGTTCTGCCTAATAGTCCGAAGCTATTAATAAGACCAATGAGGCCAAAGTAATGGTCGCCATGCAGGTGGGAAATAAGGATATAGCGTATTTTGCTCCGCTTTATGCCATACTTGATCATTTGCATTTGGGTACCCTCACCGCAGTCTATAAGGAGTAAGAAGTCCTTAATCTCTGCAATCTGGGCGCTCGGATTGCGGCCATGCGCCGGGATTGCAGAGTTATTTCCAAGAATAGTGATTTTCAAGACTTCGAAGATTACATTTCGTTCAACAATCCACGCGCCATCTTCTCGTCATTATTTACCAAAGCGACCGCTTCCTCCATACTATTGGCCAATTGCAGGCTTAAGTGAAGACGCTCCTGTTTGATTTTTTGCAAGACAAGCTCTTGCACGTTGGTAAACACCAGATTTCCTTCTGCTGCTTCTACAGTTTCCTGTATACACAATAAAGGATGTACACTTTCATTAACCATTTGATGAACAGCTCCGAGATCAATAATGAAACTTTGATGTGCGTTGGCTTCCAATCCCTCTTTAATCTTGGCAAACAATGCCTCAGCAAATTCCTTGTCCATTAAATCAACATCCGGCGCTATTATGGTATAAGTCGGCTCTAATTCAATCGCAAATTTCATGTCTGTTCAGTTTAAGGTTCAAAATGGTCTGCTGAATCGGTTCATATATTCCTTATCACCGGGAACAAAAGCTTCATCAGCGTAATTATCTATATAGACGTAAAAATAACCAATAAGGTTTATTGTTTCACAAATTTTATTGCTCTTTTAGTATTGCCATATTTTAAAATACAATAATATACTCCGGCCGGCAAACCTGAAACGCCAATAGCAGTGCCGCTTCCCGCATTTCCTTGTAAAACAGTCCTTCCATTAATATTAACTATTTGATAGTAAAATGTAAGTACCTTGTCTATACTAATTACGATATTATTGGCTGCAGGGTTTGGACTTAACGAAATATTACCTATTTCATTAACTGTAGCTATATCAGTGCCCGTAGCATTCAATACGGCCACGCCCGTCAGATCAAAGCCTCCAGAAGCAAATGCTGTAGCATAAGGATCGTTGATCATACGGCCTGCAGCATCTTTACTTCCGATTGCAGGGTCCAGGCTACCGATCACATCCACGATGCGTACATGGGTAATATGATCAATATCTACCGCAGTGCTGTCCCTTAGTTCTTCAAGATCAAAAGGTGTACCATAACCATGAATATAGCGACCGGCAAGATTCACATAGTCCTGGCCTTTCACATAAGTAAAATTAGTGACCTGTGCCGTATCCGGTCCGTTGTAATAGGCCGGGAAGCGTACATAATTCACCCCGTCTGAACTTACTTCTACAAAGGCTACTTCCAGGAAAGCCTTGCCACTGTCTACAGGATCCAGGAAGCCGTTTTCAAAAACCGCAAAATCCGGTCCATCAACATTACGGATCGGCTCCGCAAAAGTCAGTACGGCTACCCCACTATCCCCCAGGCTCACGATATTGGTTGTCGTACCAGATAAAGGCCCGGTTGCATTCTGATCAGCTCCTGCCGAAGCATAGCCCTGGGCTTTATCCGCAATATCCAGCCAGCCTCTTTCCACCACACAAGTTGCCGCCCATTGAGATATCCGGGTATCATCGGCTTTTATAGCTGCGTTATCCAGGTTATTTTGAGCAGCAGCAAAGTAAGCAACAGGAAGGGTCAGCAGGGTACACAGTATTTTATACATTATTTATTTTATTTTGAGTTTATTAAAGAATCTTTTCGTCAAAGATAAAGATGAAAAAGTTAAACCGATAATGAAACCTAACCAGATCCCTGAAGCCTTCATATCAAAAGCTACGGCCAGCCAGTAGCCTAAAGGCAATCCCAATACCCAGTAAGCAACAAAAATAAGGAGGGTTGGCGTTTTCACATCTTTGATCCCCCTTAAAACACCGGCACTTACCGCCTGTGTTGCATCGGAAATCTGGAACAAGCCCGCTAATAACAATAAAGACGAAGCCAGGCCGATCACCGCGCTGTTCCCGGTACCGGAACCATCATCCTCCAGGAATAAAAGCGGCAAAGTTCCTTTTAAGGCGATAAAGAATAAGGCACAGAAAATCCCATAGCCCAGCGACATCAATAAAGTACTCTTACCGATATTGCCGATCTTGCTTTTGTCCCCCTGGCCGAAGGCATTACTGGTCCTGATCGAACCCGCCTGGCTCAATCCCATAGACACCATAAAGGTGAAAGAAGCGCATTGCAAAGCGATCTGATGTGCCGCCAATTGCATCGCACCGAAACTGCCGACTATGATCGCAGAAACCGCAAACACACCGGCTTCCATACCGACCTGCAAACTGCTGGGTACGCCAATGTTCAGCAACTCTTTGAGGCTTTTCTTTTTCAACTGCCACTGCTCTTTACGTAAAGACATATAAGGCCGGTAGATGCGGTGCGTAAAGATAATATAGGCCAGGATGAGGAAGATAACCGTTCTTGTAATCAAAGTACCGTAGGCTGCACCTACCATTTCCATTCTCGGGAAGCCCCAGTTACCAAATATAATCAGCCAGTTAATAAAAACGTTAAGCGGCAAAGACAGCACGGATAAGAGCATTGCTGTACGCGTATATTCAAGGCCATCGGTAAACTGCTTTAAGGTCATGAAGAGCAGCATAGGTATAATGGAGATACCCATTACTCTTAAGAAAGGTTGCGCCAACCGCGCCACTTCTTCATCCTGACCCAAATGAAACAGGATGTTCTGCCCCAGCTCCAGGCTGCCTGAGATCAACAGCGCGGCTACGGCACAAAGCCAGAATCCATTATAAAAATAATGAGAGATAGCGCCATCATCTCCTTTCCCTTTAGCCATAGATACCAGCTGGGATACGGACATGGTAATACCGATACCTAATACAAAAGGAATATTGATCACACTCAAAGCCAGCGCAGCGGCAGCCACCTGCTTATAACTGTCTCCGCCCAGTGCACCGATCATTGCCGTATCAATAATATGCAGCAGCATCTGTGCCAATTCGCCAAAGATCAATGGCAAAGCTAGTTTTATAGTCTTCCCGGACTCTATTTTAAGCGACATAAAATTACGTTCATTTAATTATTTTAAAGTTGCAGCCACAACAAAAAAGGCTATACGATCTTACCCGTATAACCTTTCCTGTATGCTACTCAGGCACACTACTTTTTATTAGAGGCCTAAGATATAAGAGAAAATTAAGGGTGCTACGATCGTGGCATCACTTTCTACAATATATTTCGGGGTGTTGATATCTAACTTACCCCAGGTAATTTTTTCATTAGGTACTGCGCCGGAATAAGAACCGTACGAAGTAGTAGAATCGGAGATCTGGCAGAAATAAGACCAGAAAGGAACATCATGCCACTCCAGGTCCTGGTACATCATCGGTACTACACAGATCGGGAAATCGCCCGCGATACCACCACCGATCTGGAAGAAACCAACGCCTTTACCACCGGAATTAGCACGGTACCATTCTGTGAGGTAGATCATATAATCGATACCCCCTTTTACAGTGCTTACTTTCAATTCACCCTTGATACAATAGCTGGCAAAGATGTTACCGGTAGTGCTGTCTTCCCAACCCGGGCAAACGATCGGCAGGTTCTTCTCAGCAGCCGCAACGATCCAGGAATCTTTAGGATCAATCTCGTAGTATTGTTCTAACACACCGCTATTCACGACCTGGTATAAAAATTCATGCGGAAAATAGCGCTCGCCTTTAGCTTCCGCATCTTTCCATACTTTTTCCAGGTGCGCCTGTAAGCGACGGAAGGCTTCTTCTTCCGGGATACAGGTATCCGTTACGCGGTTATAGTGATTTTCCAACAGGTCCCACTCATCTTGCGGCGTCAGGTCCCGGTAGTTAGGCACGCGTTTGTAATGAGAGTGGGCCACCAGGTTCATCACATCTTCTTCCAGGTTAGCACCGGTACAAGAGATAATCGCCACTTTATCCTGGCGGATCATTTCTGCAAGGGAAATACCCAACTCGGCCGTACTCATCGCACCAGCCAGGGAGATCAGCATTTTACCGCCTTCATTTAAATGGGTTTCGTAACCTTTTGCCGCATCTACTAAAGCGGCTGCATTAAAATGCCTGTAATGATGCTCTATAAACTGGGAGATCGGACCTTTGCTCATTTTTATATTCTTTATTTAGTATTATGTTCTATTAATGCGGCAAAATTAAGCCAAATAAATCAAATGGTATTTTACAAATGATAAATTCTCATTAAGAAAAACAACACCGGCCGGATTAAGCAAACCGCTTTCTATGCCTATATTTATGAGCAAGGTTCTTTCTTTATTTTGCTTTTGGATTTCATTTAAAATGCTACTTTTGACAGATTGTTGACCATAACAAAACACATTTATATGTCTGTACACAGCGAAATAAAAAGAGTGACCACACATAGCCTGTTGAAGATGAAACAGAACGGGGAGAAGATATCGATGATCACCGCTTATGACTATGCTTTTTCGGGAATTTTTGATGAAGCAGGTATAGATGTTATCCTGGTGGGCGATTCGGCCTCTAATACCATGATGGGCTACGAAACCACGTTACCAATCACTTTAGACCAGATGATTTTTATGGCTGGCTCTGTAGTACGTGGCGCAAAAAGGGCATTTGTTGTATGTGATTTACCTTTTGGTTCTTACCAGGGAGATAGCAAAGAGGCTTTAAAGTCTTCTATACGTATTATGAAAGAAGCCGGTGCGCATGCGGTAAAGCTTGAAGGAGGAAAAGAGGTTTGTGACTCTATTTCCCGGATTGTCTCTTCCGGCATCCCGGTAATGGGTCACTTAGGATTAACCCCACAATCTATTTATAAGTTCGGTACTTACTCTGTTCGCGCCAAAGAAGATGCAGAAGCGGAAGAGTTAATTCAGAATGCCCATATGGTGCAGGACGCCGGTGCTTTTGCTCTCGTATTAGAAAAAATCCCGGCAAGTCTTGGCAAACGCGTTTCCGAGGAACTGGACATCCCGGTGATCGGTATCGGTGCGGGTATGCATGTAGATGGCCAGGTACTGGTAATGCATGATCTGCTGGGCATTACCAAAGATTTCTCGCCACGCTTCTTAAGAAGGTATGCCAACCTGAGAGATGATATCCGCTCAGCCGCATCGGAATATATTGCGGATGTGCGCAGCAAAGATTTCCCTAACGAGAAAGAACAATACTAATCTATCCAGTCATAAGGGTGTTTAAAAAGCTCAAATGTTTGTCCCATTGAGCTTTTCGATACTTCGGCAGGCTCAGTACGGCAAACATTGAGCCCGAAATTAGCCCCCTCATGACTTACAACATTTATAATCCATGGTCAATACGCAAGCTTACTTATCCCTTTCCGAACAATTAAAAGTGCAAAACACTACCCTGGTTGCGGTTTCCAAACTGAAGTCTGCAGCAGATATCCAAGAGCTGTACGCATTAGGTCAAAGAGATTTCGGGGAGAACTATGTACAGGAATTGATGGAAAAGGAAGCGGAATTACCTAAAGATATCCACTGGCATTTTATCGGTCACCTGCAATCCAATAAGGTCAAATATATTGCACCCTTCGTGCACCTTATTCATGGGGTAGACAGCCTGAAATTGCTGCTGGAGATCAATAAGCAGGGTAAAAAGCTGGGCCGGGTCATTGACTGTTTGTTACAGGTACATATTGCTACCGAAGATTCCAAATTCGGTTTTGGCAATACGGAATTGTTCCAGTTTGGTGCTTACTATGAGGCCAATAAAACGGAATTGGCTCATGTACGTATCCGAGGTATGATGGGCATGGCCAGCTTTTCAGAAGATGAAAACCAGGTCCGGAAAGAGTTTAATGCGCTGAAGCAAACCTTTGAAGTACATAAGGGTAGCACATTCCTTTTTGAGCAAAGTTTCGATACCCTTTCTATGGGCATGAGCGGTGATTATGAGTTGGCCATCGCTGAGGGTTCCAATATGGTAAGGATCGGGAGTTTATTGTTTGGGAGAAGAAGCTAGATTTAAGCAATTCCAAAATATTTCATCATTAAAAAAGCAGGCTAATGAGCCTGCTTTTAATATTTATTACAATACATATTGTTGCATCAATCGTTCCACAGCTATATCCAAATCTTCTGCATAACCGGGATGAATCGCTGAAGTCTGGATAATCGTACTCCTGTTGGCGCTCAACCAGCGAAACCTCGAAGCCTTGTCCAGCGCGGCAATAGGCGATTTGCAGGACTTTTCGCCTTTAGTAATTCTTTCCAGGCCCTGCAATTGCGCTTCGATCAGCGCAATATCCGCAAGCGGATCCAAGGCTAAAATTTTCTCCCGGTTCACCACAAACCTCCCGGATAAATAGTTTGCTTTCTTAGAATACAATAAAATACCGGCATTGATAAATTCGGCCCGTTCTACCCGGGGCACGATACGGACTACGGTATATTCATAGAGCTGTTTATCTTGCATCCATCGCCTGTTTTAAAAATTGAGCACTATGTTGCAGCCGGTCGTTTAAAAACTGGCGATAACCATTCTTAATTTCTTCCAGGGATCTTTCCGGCTCCGAAAGCTGCATCCATTCATCCGGCACCAGGGCTATAACAGCGTCAATGTTTTCCGGGGTCAAAATAGCTAAAGCCTTTTGGCCTGCAGCTTCCAGCTCTGTAGCATAAGGTAACAAAACATGCTCCTTAATCATTGCGAAAGGGCTTTTCAATGAAGTCGGCAGACTGTCCCAGTTATGGTGAAAATACATAGAAGCACCATGGTCTATCAGCCAGAGTTCTTTATTCCAGATCAGCATATTGGTATTCTTTGCTGTGCGGTCAATGTTCATGAGATAAGCATCTAACCATACGATCAGGCTTGCTGTAGCGGCATCAATTTTATGTACTTCAGGATCAAAAGTTATGGAGCCACTCAAAAAATGTACACCCAGGTTAAGACCGGTACTGGCCTTCAACAGGTCCTGGATCTCTTCATCCGGCTCGGTCCTGCCAAAACCTTCAGCGAGTTCAACCAACACCATTTCCGGCATATTCAGGCCTAACAGCCGGGCGATCTCGCCACCAATCACATCTGCGATCAATGCTTTGAGCCCTTGTCCCGCGCCCCTGAATTTCATTACATATAAAAAGTCATCGTCCCCTTCTACAATAGCCGGCAAGGAGCCGCCTTCGCGAAGCGGGGAGATATATCGTGTGGCATTTATGATTCTGAGTGGCATTGTTTTATTAGTGGATAGTGGATAGTGAGAAGTGAATAGTGAATAGTGAATAGTGAATAGTGAATAGTGAATAGTGGATAGTGAATAGTGGATAGTGAGAAGTGAATAGTGAATAGTGAGAAGTGAATAATGTACAATGACAACTACTTCTTATTAAGATTACTCTTGGCTGTTTTTAAGCTGGCGGTGAGTAATTTCAATAGTTCTTCACAATCTGTTTTCAACGACAAGTATTCCTCTTCCAGGATATAATCTGTTCGGTACATTAAGTATAGCCAATAATTTACTTCATTGGCCTCTTTTACCGCAATATGAAGTTTTGTAATAAAATCGGGTTTGGACTGCGCAAATTGCGCTTCACTTATCATAGCTCCAATTGCAGTCCCACTACGTAGCATCTGTTTACTCAATACGAATCCCTTCTTTTCAGCAATCAAATATTTGTATAAATTAATGATTCGTATAGCAAACGAAATGCTTTTAACATGTAATACACTTTCATTCATTTCGTGGAGGTTTTATTGCTAAAGTTATATCATTATTAAAAACCTAGCCATTCACTTTTCACTATACATTGTTCTCTATTCGTTTTTCGTTAAGTTACGGAATACTTCTTCCAATGATTTTGTTTCTGTTTGTAAAGCCGCAATCGTATAATCTTTTTCAAGCGCCCATTGCATTAATGCCTTGCGCAGCTTATCCGGGCTACTGGTTTGTAAAGCCCAGGTACGTCCTTCGACCAAACGGATAGAATCCACAGGAGCCAGGGTTTTAAAATCAGCCTGTTGCAAATCCACTTCAAGCGTAATTACTATAGTATTTTTATTTTCAGATTGTGCCTGTATATTACTGATCGCATCATCCGCAACGATGGAACCGTCTTTGATAATGATCACGCGATTGCACATAGCCTGCACTTCCTGCATAATATGCGTAGACAACAAAACAGTTTTTTCTTTTCCGAGTTGCACAATAAGATCACGTATATCGGCTAACTGATTGGGATCAAGACCAGAGGTAGGTTCATCCAAAATCAATACATCCGGGTTATGGATCATAGCCTGCGCCAGGCCCACCCTTTGCTTATAGCCTTTGGAGAGTTGTCCCAGCTTTTTATGTACTTCTTTACCTAGCCCGGTCATCCCGATCACCGCGTCTACCTTGGATTTGACGTTAGACAATTGGTGTACCCCGGCCGCGAAGTTCAGGTATTCCCTTACATACATATCGTAATACAAAGGATTGCTCTCCGGCAGGTAACCAACATGCTTTCTTACGTCCAGAATATTCTTCTCGATATCAAAACCACAAACAGATGCAGTACCCGAAGTTGGGGGTATATAAGTGGTCAGCATTTTCATCGTAGTCGATTTCCCGGCACCATTGGGGCCTAAAAAACCTACAATCCCTTTCCCGATCTCAAACGAAATATTATTTACAGCTATTTGCTCGCCGTATTTACGGCTCAATTCTTTAACGACTATAGACAAGGTTAATGCTAAATTAAAAAGTCAAAAATTATGAGTAATGGACCATGCCATGAGTGATTGGCGATAAGTGATGGATGATCTCTAATTGAGGCCTAAAGCCCTGAAAGTATTGCCCTGGTTCAGATCACCTGTTTTATATCCTTTCATAAACCACTCCATACGCTGTGCGGAAGTGCCATGCGTAAATGCATCCGGCACTACATAACCCTGCCCTTCTTTTTGCAGCTTATCATCACCGATGGCATTCGCCGCTCTTAAAGCCGCTTCAATATCAGCCTGGTCAAATATATTACGGGCCTGCTGCGCGCGGTTGGCCCAGACACCGGCATAAAAATCAGCCTGCAACTCAAGCGCTACCGAATATTTATTATACTGCGCCTCACTTAATCGGCCGCGCATACTTTGCACTTTATCGGAAGTACCCATCAGGTTTTGAATATGATGCCCTACCTCATGTGCGATCACATAAGCAATAGCCGCATCTCCGGGCGCCCTGAATTTATCTCTTAGTTCGGTACAGAAAGAGAGGTCAATATACACTTTACTGTCTGCCGGGCAATAAAACGGCCCCATAGCCTCATGGCCCTGACCGCAAGCCGTTTGTACTGCACCTGTAAACAATCTAAGTTTTGGTGCTTGATAAGTAGCATCGGCCTGGCGAAAAATATCGGACCACACATCTTCTGTACTGGCCAATACCATACTTACCAATTGGCCGGTGGTATCATTAGGATCAGCTGCATTACTATAAGGTTGTTGCGTAGTAGTCCCGGATGAATTATTGTTCATGACATCACCGATAATGGTCATCGGGCTTTTGCCCATTAATAAACCAACAATGACAATCACCACGACCCCTAAACCGCCGCCTATCACGGCTTTACCCCCACCGCCTCTTCCGCGGCCATCTTCCACATTATCGCTTTGTCTTTCGCCTCTCCAGCGCATAAGTATACAATTTAAAATTCAGTAATATTTACGGGGTAAAAATAAAGATGTTTTCGGGATAAACAGGTAATTTTTTAATCTTCCGAATTCCGGCGATCAATAATTCATAAAGTATTTAAATAATATAGTGTTGCTATACCAACCTAAACTTACATTAACCTTGTCTTTAATATATCACACTTTTGTAAACCCCAAAAAAATCTTACATGAAAAAATTATTGTACACCGCAGCAACCTTTTTATTAATGAGTCCCCGTATGCAGACTCATGCACAAATAACCAACAATCTTCAGGCTTATTATCCTTTTGGCGGTAATGCCCAGGACCAAAGCGGCAACGGGAACCATGGCCAGGTTACCGGGAATGTAAGTCTCACGCAGGACCGGTTCGGAATTACTGATTGCGCTTATGCATTTGACGGCACAGCCGGCAGCTATATCAGTATCCCCTCCCCCCCGAGCTTTGCCTATCCGGGAGGTGCATTTAGTGTAAGTCTATGGTACAAAGGTGCAACGACAGCACAAGGAGATGCCGAGTGCCTGTTCGGAGCAAATAATGGCACTACTATTGCCGGTAATTATGCGTACTGGTTAGGCCTTTATGATTTAAATAAAGCCACCTTCTACAGCTCATGGGAACCAGACAATTTAGTAAACACGGCAATTTGGAATCATCTGGTAGGGATCTATGACAACGGCGATTATCTACTGTATAAAAATGGTACCCTGATTGACAGCACACACAGTAATCTTTTAAATAACAGCAATAATACAATGGTTATTGGGCGCGGCTTTGCAGGCGCTATTGACGATCTGCGGTTTTATAACCGGAAAATCAATGCGAATGAGATCGGGCAATTATATGCCTTGCAAAGTTCCTGTTCCTCAACGTCCATCCCGGAACAGCAAATGCTTAGTATTAATTTTTACCCTAACCCAACCCGGCAGGACCTGAACATTGAATGTTCCATCCCTTTAACCGAAGCTACAGTCACCATTTATAATATATTAGGCCAGCTGGTTAGCCAACAGGAAATTAAAGGCAGCTTATTAACTACCATTAATTTCTCGGATAAGGCACCAGGTAGTTATATAGTGAAGGTACAAGACAGCAATAAAGTAATCAGCGCCAAAATTATCCAGAAATTATAAATAAAGGATTCCGTAAAACGAAAAATGAGCCAACAGTATTATTGGCTCATTTTTTTTATTACTAGAAATATTCTATCAACTTACTTGAAAATCTACTCATCTATATCGTACTCTTTGATCTTTCGGTATAAGGTTCTTTCGGATATGCCCAGCTCATGAGCGGCATCTTTACGTTTACCCTTATGTTTCAGTAGCGCTTTAATAATAAATTCTCTTTCCCGGTCGATCAAAGACAGGGACTCTTCTACGTCCTCGTGATCGTGGATATCACTGCCCGGGTTAATAATCACAGGGCCATCATTAGCCGGATAGCTCACAAAAGGTTTTTGCTCTGCTACAGGTTGCGGGTTACTGTAATTCATTGCCGGTGGTAATGAAAATCCTTCATTCGCTACATTGCCCTGGCTACTTTTAGGCATAGCATTACCCATGCCTTGTTGCTGCAACAGTTCAAACAATAGCTGCTTTATATCATTAGAGTCTTTCCTGAGATCAAACAGGAATTTATACAGGATCTCTCTTTCAGTAGAGCTGGAGCCATTATCATTGCCTGCGTTCGGGCTACGCATCGGCACATCCGGTGGGGCCGCAAGCATAGGCATAGTATTACCCGCCTGTGTATTGGGCAGAAACTTGTTTAATGCGGTTGCGTTCACCATTTTTTCTATAGACAAAACAGAAATCTGCTCTGCCATATTTTTCAGTTCCCTTACATTACCCGGCCAGGGGTAATCGGTCAACATCTGGCGCGCCACATCATCCAGCTGGATAGGCGTGGTCTTATAACGTTCCGCAAAATCGATCACAAATTTCCGGAACAATAAATAAATATCTTCTTTACGCTCTCTCAATGAAGGCACACGGATTGGTACTGTATTTAAACGATAATACAGGTCTTCCCTGAATTTCCCTTCTTTGGTCAGTTGTAATAAATCTTTATTGGTAGCAGCGATCACCCTTACATCCGCCTTCAGCACTTTGGAAGAACCTACGCGCAGGTATTCCCCAGTTTCCAGCATACGTAATAAACGTGCCTGGGTACCTAAAGGCATTTCCCCGATCTCATCCAAAAAGATAGTACCACCATTTACACTTTCAAAATAACCCTTCCGCTGATCACTGGCACTGGTAAAAGAGCCTTTTTCATGACCGAATAATTCCGAGTCAATAGTCCCTTCCGGGATCGCGCCACAGTTGACCGCGATAAAAGGATTATGTTTACGGGCAGAGAGATTATGTATAATTTGAGAAAAAACTTCTTTACCTACCCCGCTTTCCCCCATGATGAGCACGCTCAAGTCGGTATTAGCCACCTGGGCCGCCACCTGTAAGGCATAGTTTAAAGCAGGGTCATTACCTATAATTCCGAATCTGTTCTTTATTGCTTGTAAATCCATCTTAATTCAATTAGCTGATGAGTACAATTAGCTAATGAGCTAATTTTTCAATCCGTTAATAATCCTGATGTGCCTTATAAGGGCATCATCCAATCAGCTTATCAGCTAATTGCCACAATTTCACCGATCAGCGTACCACTGGTAGCCTCGTTAATCTTCACCGTCACATAATCGCCTTTCTTCAGGTCCCAGTCGCCTTTAGGAAAAACACTCATACGGCCCTGGGTAGTTCTGCCACTCCAGTGCGCTTCGCTACGTTTGCTATTTCCTTCAATTAATACTTCAAAAGTCTGGCCGATGCAGCTCCTGAATACTTCCGTACTCGCTTGTCCCTGCACCTCAATCACTTCTTTCAGCCTGCGGCTCTTCACCTCATCCGGCACATCATCAGCATAGCGGCGTGCAGCCAGGGTACCCGGTCTTTCTGAATAGATATACATATAGGAAAGATCGTATTTGCTGTAGCGCATTATGTCCAGTGTTTCCTGATGATCTTCTTCCGTCTCCGTACAGAAACCCGAAATAATATCACAAGTGATCGCACATTCCGGTAATACTTCGCGGATACGGTCTACTTTTTTCTTGTACCATTCTTTTGTGTAAGTACGGTTCATCAACTGCAACACACGTGTAGAGCCGCTTTGTACCGGCAAGTGTATATTTTTACAGATATTGTCATACTTTTTCATAGCAAACAATACCTCATCGGTAATATCTTTAGGATGGGATGTGCTGAAACGTACCCGCAATTTCGGGTGTACCTGTGCGGTCATTTCAAGCAATTTTGCAAAGGTCACTTCTTCTGTACTATCCTGGCTCATCCAGTAATAACTGTCCACATTCTGTCCCAGCAGGGTCACTTCTTTATACCCCCTGTCTACCAGGTCTTGTACTTCACGGATGATGGAATGTGCATCCCGGCTACGTTCGCGTCCACGGGTAAAAGGCACCACGCAGAAGGTACACATATTATTACACCCGCGCATGATGCTCACAAATGAGCTTACACCGTTGGTATCTAAACGTACAGGTGCTATATCAGAATAAGTTTCTTCCCGGCTCAGCAATACATTCACCCCTTTCTGCCCTCCTTCTGCATCAGCCACTAAAGCCGGCAAAGAACGATAGGCATCCGGCCCGATTACCAGGTCCACCAGTTTTTCTTCCTCTAAAAGTTTCGCTTTAAGCCGCTCTGCCATACAGCCCAATACGCCGACCAACATCTCCGGGCGGTTCTTTTTGAGGCCCTTGAAATGCATCAGGCGATTACGCACGGTCTGTTCTGCTTTTTCACGGATAGAACAAGTATTGATCAGGATCAGATTAGCCTCTTCAATATTACGGGTAGCGCCAAAGCCGTTCTCATTCAGGATAGACGCCACAATTTCACTATCATTAAAGTTCATCGCACAGCCATAGCTTTCTATATAAAAATGCTTCCGGTACAGGTTAGGATCATTTTGAAAAGCTTCGAAAGCCTCACCCTGCCGGGTCTCGTCGATGGTCTTTGTAGGGGTTTCTAACATACGTAAAAATAAAGTGCAAAATTACACATTTCAGACAATTAACTGCCAAAATAGCAGAAAATTTAAGTTAATCTGTATATTTACTATTGATTCAGCCATCATGAACACTTATAGGTTTTACAAACGGATCATTTCAGGCGCTTTTGCTTTCCTATGCTTTCATAGCGGGAAGGCACAGAACGAAATGCCTTTCCGCGGGGCGGATACCGACCTGCTGACCGACACTTTAAAAACAGATAAGAACGGCACCTACTATTTATGGCGGGAGCAGGACAGCCTGTGGATGGTCTTCCTGAGCTTTGAGCCTCCTTACAGCTACCGGCTACTGGACATGAAAGAGCATGTGCTGGTTGCCGGGGAACTCAGCGAGCAGCTCGAAGGCGGTCATTTGCTGGTGAAGAATGGCCGTTGGTCTGAATATTATAAAGATGGCAGTATTATGTCCACGGGTTATTATGAAGCTAATCAGCCGCTAGGTTATTGGGAATATTATCATCCCAACGGGGTTAAAAAAAGAACTTACCAATTTTCAAAAGTGGAATGGGAAGGCCGGGACTATCTTTTAATGTTAGGCGCTTATGAAGAGTTTTATAATAACGGGCAGGTAAAGATCATTGGCAAGTATACCTACCGGATAGATACAGTGGCCCAAGAAGGAGTAGTCGACGCTAATGGTGCGCCTGAGTTTGCCTATATCCCTGTTGCCAAGAAAGTGGGTACCTGGTATTATTACCGGGCAAACGGTGAAATCTTCAAAGAAGAAAAATATTAAAGCCGCTTAATAAACGCTTCCAGGCCTTGCTCCAATGTTGCTTCCCGCCAATGGTTTTATAATCAAAATACTTTCCTACGTTTGCCACAGGCTGTTTTCAGCTATTATTTATTTCCCCTCAATCATGCAACCTTTTTTACAGCATGCATTTATATAGGTAAGCGGATAAAATGAACCTATCAGAACTGGATTTAATCAATTATTGTAAAAAAAATAATGCAGTAGCCCAGCGGCAACTCTACCAGCTATACGTGCAGGGTATTTTGAAATTATGTTTAAGATACCTGAACAATCAAACGGATATAGAAGATATAGCCCAGCACACTTTTGAAAAAACATTTCAGAAAATAGGGAGCTTCCACTACCAGGGTGCAGGTAGCCTGAAAGCATGGATACACCGGATTGCTATCAATGAATGCCTGATGCATCTCCGGAAAAACAAAAAGCTCAACATCGTTTTTACAGATGAAGCCGAATGGCTCGAAGATAAAATGGACCACACTGAGCATGAACCTGAAGCTACTGATACTTTTGAACTCAATCATGTCCAGGCCTGTATCCGGAAGCTGCCAGACGGTTACCGCGCGGTATTGAACCTTTATGTTTTTGATGAAATGACACATGAAGAGGTCGCCGATACCTTAGGCATAAGTATTAATACTTCCAAGTCCCAGTTATCCCGTGCCCGGAAATTATTAAAAAAACTATTAAACAGCGCATCATGAAGAACGAATTGGACCGGCAGCTGAAAGCAAAATGGGAAGCTGCAACATTAAAAGAGCTTGACCTGGATATTGACACGGAAAAGCTATGGCAAAAAATAGACAAACCGGCAACGGATCGTAAACGTTCCTTTAGCGGGCTAAAATACGCTGCCGCAGTCTTTTCCGGTGCTGTAATTACGTTGTTGCTTACCCAACTAAATACCCCTAAGGACCTTGCGATGAAGCCATTGATGCAGGTAAGGAAAAACAGCAACGCGCCTGCTGTAAGCGGCCAGGCGGGTACACCACAAACAATTGTAAGGAATCAAACGGTAACACAGGTTGCAGTAGCGGTAAAAAGTGATCTATTAACGGATAAGCCTCCAACTACAAGCACAACAAGTTTAGCGAAAACCTCTAAAACTGCCGTGCCTTTAAACGGCAACGCTCAGCCCGGAAATAGTCCGATCCAGGGTTCTGTACAAACACCGGTTTTCCTTCCGGAAACCAATACCATTGCACGGGAAACGCCAAAAGCTGCGCTTAAAACAGTACATCTTTCTGACCTGGAAAATCCGGCACCAGAACCGGTAAAACCCAATAAGTTCATGATGGCTGTAGGAGAGCATATTCATCCAAAATCAAATGACATCGCTTTTTCCACTAAAATATTAACCAAACAATTTTAATATTATCCATGAAAAAATTCTTTTCCAGCCTTTTACTGGTATTCACGATCGCAGTATCCACCACTCATGCTCAAAACTCAGAGCGTGATACGAGCAAAAACATGCCTAATGCCCGGCACCATTTCGAGGTCAATCTTCCCGAACAAATCAGCTTTAAAGTGGCGCTGGTTACACTGGATGACTGGAATGACAATGATTTTTTAAATACGATCAATAACCAGGTCAAAAAGCATATTGACTATTTTACGGACAGTATCCGCAACCATTCCACGCTTCAAAACTTGTTGTATATAGAAAGAAAGCCCGCTGCAGGTTTTGAAAAACTGACTTTCAGGCAACTCAGCCCTGTCCAGTCGGAAATAGTATTTAAAGAGGGCCGTTATTATAATTTAAAAAACAAGATGGATAGCCTGTACTATACTTACTTTACGGTTAATCCCTCTGCAACAAGGAGAGCCGAAGACTCCTTACACCAAAACCAGATCACGATCACTGCTAAATCACTTCCCGATATCAATACCTTAAGTAACACACAGCTCCGGAAAGTGCAGCAGCAACTGGACAGTATGGTGCAGGCGGCAAAACTTAAAGTAAGCCGGTATCAGAACCCTCTATATAGCAGCAGTTCCAACTGGTCACTTTCTGCAACAGGAGCGCAGCGTTCTACCTATAAAGGCACCAAACCCTTTATGCAGGTGATGAACAATTTCAAACTTGGTGTTGGCTTCGGCGCTATTGTTTTTAACAATTCCATTTCACCTAACCTGGAACTCAGCCTGGGTTATATGCTTAAACGAAATGCCAACACAGTCCCTTTTATCGGCTTTAATTACAGCCTGTTTACGGAAATTGATCTCCGGGACCGAAGTAACATGATCTCTTATCTTCCGCTGAACTTTGAATTTGGTACGATCAGGAATAATATAGGGCTAATGCAAAGAAAAACTTCTATCGCATACGGTGTTATGATCAAGAACGAAAGGGAATCGGGTATCAAACATTACTTATTGAATATGCAACTGAACTTTGCCCTGAGCAATACCCTTTCCTCCAGCCTGATCATGGCCTCCCAGCTTAAAAAAGATCCGGAACATTACGTTTTCGGTGTATCGTTGAAATATAATTTATAGCATAAAAAAAGGGCGCTACCGGTTTTCCTGTAGCCCCCTTTTCTCTATAAAATATTAATTATTTTAAAGAACATTCTGCAGTAGCTCCGCCAACTTTTAAAGTAGTTTCGTAGCTTTCACAAGCAGTCTTAGCCGTAGACTTAGATGTTTTAGGGAAAGTTTGAGTTGCATCAGTAGTAGAACCACTGATGGTTACTTTACAAGTACAAGTGTAGTCTTTCTTACAAGATGCAAATAGGGTCATGCCAATTGCTGCCACAGCAATCAAGGTGATTTTTTTCATGTTTTTTGATTTTTGAAAATTAAAATTATAAATCGGGCCGAAAATAATTATAAAATTCAATTAGTCAAACATTTGCATAATATTTTCTTAAAATTAATCACTCTTAGGTGACCATTTACGGGTTATTACTACAAGAACATTCAAAAAGTACTCTATGTTGATTCTAATATTCCTTAGTGATTAAAACACGATCCCTTATTTCAAAATTTAAAAATCAAATTTATTTTGCAGAATAAAAAACAAACTATACCTTTGCCTCCCATTCAAAAAGAAAGCAATTCTTTTAAAGGTCTGGAAGCATAGCTCAGCTGGTTCAGAGCATCTGCCTTACAAGCAGAGGGTCCGCGGTTCGAATCCGTGTGCTTCCACAAAAAGTTCTTTACATCGTATTAATATACCGGAAGCATAGCTCAGCTGGTTCAGAGCATCTGCCTTACAAGCAGAGGGTCCGCGGTTCGAATCCGTGTGCTTCCACATAAAATTCTTTACATTGTATTATTAATACCGGAAGCATAGCTCAGCTGGTTCAGAGCATCTGCCTTACAAGCAGAGGGTCCGCGGTTCGAATCCGTGTGCTTCCACACAAAAGCAGGTATATTCTACCTGCTTTTTTTATACCCCTACACTACGTATGCTCTTTTGGACAACCCCGATATATTTTCTAATTTAGTTCCCCAAAACTGGCATTAGCTTGAAACAAATCTACCTCATACACGCCCATAACCACCTGGACCTGCTCAACTACCTAATCAATTGGCTGAGCAGCCCGCAAACCTTGGTGTATGTAAATATTGACCAACAATCCAGCCTGGATTGCAGCAAAATAGACGCAAAGGCCCGGCTGATCAAAAAGCGTATCCCTATCCGTTGGGGAGCCTGGTCGCAATGCGAAGCCACGCTCAATTCCTTACGGCAAATCAATGAAGAACAAACGGAATATGGCCATATTATTTTCCTTTCCGGACAAGACTTACCGGTATACACCCGTGAATATATTGCGCTTCAGCTTCAGCCCGGCAAGCAATATATCGATTGCACTCCTATTGACACCGGTTGGCCGCAAGCCCGGAACCGTTTCCGGCATTTCCACCGGCCGGAATTAACCCGCTTGTATATTCGCCGATCCGGGATTACAGCGATTGCCGGCAAGGTTTTATATAAAAGCGGTTATTACCTGTTCAATGGCCTATACAGGGCATTGAAAGGTCGCTGGAGAAAGCTACCGCTAAACATGGAGGCTTACGGCGGTTCACAATGGTGGATGCTGGACCGTAACTGCATCCATTATATACTGGAGCAAACAGAGCAGCACCCGGAAATTATCAACTTTTTCCGAAGCACCTTCTGCTCAGACGAATTATTCTTCCAGACCCTGGTCATGAACAGTCCCTTCCGCGGGCAGGTTTCCCCCCACCTGCGTTATATAGACTGGGTAGACTCCCCAGACGGCAAAAGCCCTAAAGTATTGCTACGTTCGGATTTCGACAAGATAAAAACCTCGGGGGCCTTATTCTGCCGCAAGGCAGACCCGGAAAAGAGCATAGAGCTCATCAATCATATCGCCGCTATTAATAACCTGGCTCCATTTAAGAATACATAAAAGCAGTCAGAAAATAAATTTGGCTGTTCCAAAGAAAATTTTAACTTTGCACTCCAACCAAAACAGAAGAAACTATTTCAATCCCTGTTTGGCTCTTTGGAAGCATAGCTCAGCTGGTTCAGAGCATCTGCCTTACAAGCAGAGGGTCCGCGGTTCGAATCCGTGTGCTTCCACTCCTTTAAAGACTATCTGAAAGTCGTCATTTTGAGATTCTCTAATCGGGAATACCCGGATGACGGCTTCTTGGTTTTAGGTAGTTTTTAATCAATCATTGCGGTTCGAAGGTCATTAGGATACATAGCTGGCTGCCATTTTTATAATGTTGTATTTTAATTTCTTGTAGTCCTGTTTTAAAGGAATTTTTGAAACTCTTATTAAATTACCCCTTTTTGGATTGCTGAATAAATTTATTTAATTTGTTTGGTGGAATAAAATTTATGGCTACCTTTGCAGTCCGAAAAAAATTAAAGTATTAAGAATGCCAACTATTCAACAATTAGTTCGTAAAGGACGCACAGCTATTAAAGCAAAATCTAAATCTCCAGCGTTGGACGAATGTCCGCAACGTCGTGGAGTATGTACGCGTGTATATACTACAACGCCTAAAAAACCAAACTCCGCATTACGTAAAGTAGCGAAAGTTCGTTTGACTAACAAAATCGAGGTTATCGCGTATATCCCGGGTGAAGGTCACAACTTACAAGAGCACTCTATCGTATTGATCCGTGGTGGTCGTGTTAAGGATTTACCAGGTGTACGTTACCACATCGTTCGTGGTGCATTAGATACTGCCGGTGTTAAAGATCGTAAGCAATCTCGTTCTAAATACGGTACTAAGAAAGAAAAAGCAAAAAAATAATTCAATTAGTTATTGCAGCTGAGTAAAGTTTATTTAATCTTGAAGTAACAGCCTGCAATAAATGTAAAAATTAAAAAAATGAGAAAACAACAGGCGAAAAAATTACCTTTGGCCCCAGATCCAAAGTTTAATGATAAATTAGTTACCCGTTTCGTAAACACTTTAATGTGGGAAGGTAAAAAAACTACTGCATTTACGATTTTCTATGATGCATTAGATAAAGTTACTAAAATCACTAGTGAAGAAGGTTACGAAATTTGGAAAAAAGCATTACAAAACGTAACTCCTGCAGTTGAGGTACGTAGCCGTCGTATCGGTGGTGCTACATTCCAGATCCCTTCTGAAGTTCGTCCGGACCGTAAAATCTCTTTATCCATGAAATGGATGATCCGTTTTGCTCGTGAGCGTAACGGTAAGACTATGGCCGACAAATTAGCTAACGAAATCGTAGCAGCTTCTAAAGGTGAAGGTGGTGCATTCAAAAGAAAAGAAGACACTCACCGTATGGCTGAAGCGAACAAAGCTTTTGCTCACTTCAGAGTTTAATTTTTTTCGGATAAAGAACAATCTTTATACAAAAGCGTTTCATCAACAGATGAAACGCTTTTTCAGTATTATAGCAGTAAGAAGTAGCATCAGCAAGCCCTACTCTACCGCCAATCCTGGCTTGAGCGCCCTGAATAGCAATGGAATTGCTGCAGAAAATGTACTTAATTGAGTACCCGACTCATTTGTTTCCAGGCAATAGAAACGATTGGAGCGAAACATAGTCCATAAAAAGGATCTTTCCTGGTGAAAGATAGCCCCCTCTGGCATTACAACGAGAAAATAAGCATCCCGTTCTCCAACTAAATGAAAGCGGACAAGTTCTATAACCGAATCCAGGTCCCGTTCCTGTAGCTGGATACTCCTGTTTGGTTACAATGCCTTCACAAGGTCCTTAAAGCTTAAATTACGCTTAAACAGAAGCAACATTCCTTTGAAATTAGCAATCATCAAAATAACTAAGAACAGCAGTACAAACCTGTCTTTAAGAATAAGGATACTCAAAATTAAGGATAGCAATAAAGTCCAGGATTGAAAAGCACCCGCCTTAATAATTTTAATCAAATAATTTTTATCCTTTATATTAATTTGCTCCATAGCTATTTAAACCGCTTTATTGCCCGAAAATAATCAAATACATTCAGCTTTTATATAAATAGGATAAGATAAAAGCGTTCTATAATTTTGCACCATTAATACCCTATTCATGAAAACAGGCAATACCCTAAACATTCAATTAAAGCACTATGAAGACAGCCACAAGGAAGCATTACTGTCTTACCAATTACCACCGGAGCAAACCCCCTTTACTGCCGTACCTGCAACCGTATTTGAACGGATCAGGACCAGGAATGCGCAAGGAGACTTCAGCGCAATTCCGATAAGCATCTTATCAGAGGAGCAACCCATCGGCTTATTTGTACTGGATTCAGGCACTGATCTTAATTTATGGACTGAAAATACCCGTGCCGTATTCTTAAGATCCCTATCCATTAACCCAGCGTTTCAGGGCCAGGGTATCGGAACATTAGCGATGCAACGCTTACCGGAATTCATAAAAGGGCATATACCGGAATTATCCGTCAATGAAATCGTACTGGGTGTAAACCGGGAAAATCATACCGGCCAGAAACTGTATAGGCGGATTGGCTTTCAGGAATACGGGTTCAATATGAATCCACCTTTTGTCGGGCAGATCATTATGAAATGGCACTTGTAAATCTATGCGCCTTTAAACACTACAATTGAAACCTATGAACACACTGGAATCTAAAAACTGGAAACGGACTTTCGGCTTTATCTGGGCCGGCCAGTTCTTATCTTTAGTCAGTACCGCACTGGTCAACTTTGCCTTGATTATCTGGCTCAGCCTGGAAAGCGGTTCTGCAGAAGTACTTGCTTTGGCCGCTACTTGCTCTATGCTGCCCCAGGCTTTAATCGGCCTGTTTGCCGGTGTATATGTAGACAAATGGAACCGTAAGCTCACCATGATGCTGGCCGATGGCGGTATCGCCTTATGTACCTTGATCATTGCGCTGCTGTTTATGGCCGGGTGGAAGGAATATACCGTTATCTATATACTCCTGGCCCTGCGTTCTATAGGCTCGGCCTTTCATATGCCGGCTATGCAGTCTTCCGTTCCCCTGCTCGCCCCCCAGGATCAGCTGCTCAGGATTTCCGGGATCAACCAGATGATATTTTCTATCTCCAATATTGCCGGACCGGCCTTAGGCGCATTACTCATCACTATTTTACCTATTGAGCAAGTTTTGCTTTTAGATGTGGCCGGCGCCGCCTGCGCTATCATTTCCCTGTTGTTTGTAACAATTCCCGATCCGGAACGTACAACAACTACAGAGAACCATTCCGTATTTGACGATTTTAAGGTGGGGATTAAAACCATCACCGGTTTCAAAGGCATGCCCCAGCTGTTCCTCGGCTCTATCTTTGTGACGATATTGATCATGCCGCTGGCGATCCTGTTTCCGCTCATGACCGTCAAACACTTCCTGGGCACTGAGTTCCAGATGAGCATTATCGAAATTACCTGGGGAGTAGGTATGTTGATTGGCGGTGCATTAATCGGTTTACTTAAAATATCCTACAACAAAGCAATAATGATCAATTGCACCTATATTCTTTTAGGGGCAGCTATGGCCGGATCGGGTTTATTACCTCCGACGGCATTTATTATTTTTGTCGTTTTCACTTTTGTAGGGGGGCTGGTTTCCGCAGTATACAATGCCTGTTTCACCACTATTTTGCAGGAGCGGATCAACCCTGCGGTGTTAGGGCGTGTATTTTCTATTTTCATGAGTTCCTCGATTCTGCCATCACTCATCGGGCTGTTAGGCATCGGTTACCTGGCCGATATTATTGGTATCACCAGCACCTTTGTCATTTTCGGTATGGCGATCAGCCTGGTAGGGATTATTTCTTTTTTCAGCCCGGGCATTATTGCTATCGGGAAAAAGCATATGTCCGAAGCTAATGAGTTACCGGAAACGGATCTTACCGACCAACCGGAGTAAAGTAAAGGTTGGTATCAAAAAGGCAAGCAAATTTGTTCGATGGAGCCGTATCAATCCTTCATACCTGGCTCAGGAGGACGCGTTAAGATCAAATTCGGGCTACATTTCAACAGGCTCAATGTGACCCGAATTTCGGCTTTTATACAGCCTCTTCTTATTAGTATAAACCGGTCTATTATTTTTGTTGCTGATAAACGCGGTAAGTATCTAAAAAGAACTCGTTTGAAAAAGCTGCTTTCGAAAGGAAGTCTTTGCGGAAATTATCAGAATAATTAACCTCGATCTGGCCTTCTTTATTTAAAGTCAATGTTGCGATTAATTTATTATAGGGATTCCTGTTATTGCTAAAAATACTGCTTTCCAGGCCTACATTACAATCACAGGAAAGGTCATACCATTCGGCATGCGTATCATCCAGGACTTTAAAGGCCCATTTCATAGGGTTGTCGGCGGCCAGGAAAGTATAGATGTAGGTGCCCTTTGCTTCTTGGGCAATATGCAGTGCCGTATGCACGGCTTCCTTCCGGATGGTTGATTCAGGTTCCTTACCTGCTATGAAAAATTTAGGATGGAGCAATATATGCTGACCGGCTAGCAAGGTATGGAAAGAATGGAGTGGTATTGCTTTCCAGCTTTCCTGCGCCTGAAGCTGGCCTGTACAGCACAAGAACGTAGTTAATAATACCAAAGCTGATTTCCGGAAAATATCGCGCATATACTACTTTTTTTGTTGTGGCAAAATTAATCAAAAGCCGCGGATCATCAAGGCATAAAAAAGCCGGAACCTTTAGGCTCCGGCAACAATATTATACAATAAGTACGCTCGCTTATACGTGCATTTTTTCTTTTTTCTCCAGAAGTGCTTCCACTGTTTCTTCGTACATTTCATCCGGCACACAACAGTCTACCGGGCAAACAGCCGCACATTGAGGCTCTTCATGAAAGCCCTGGCACTCAGTACATTTATCCGGAGTGATATAATAAACATCAATAGAAACAGGATCATGTGGTTCATTAGCGCCAGTCACCGAGCCATTCATTAAAGTATAATCGCCGGACACCCCGGTACCATCTGACATTTTCCACTCAATACCGCCTTCGTAGATCGCATTATTGGGGCATTCTGGTTCACATGCGCCACAGTTGATACACTCGTCCGTTATTTTTATAGCCATTTTAAGTTTTAATTTATTTATTTTGGATGCGAAATTACAATTAAATTACATTTAGCTGACAATTATTCACAAACTCTTATGATTGATTTACAAAGCAGGATATTATTAATGGCAAAGTTAGGCCAATATTTGTCATCAAATGATGAAAACTTAATAGAAACTATTGATAGTGCCCATAGAGCCAACGGCTGGTTTATTCCTGAATTTGTGAAATTATCGCTGGACAATATCTCGCAATATTTTCTAAAAGAGGATTTGCTCAAAAAATGGATCGCGACCTACCCATTGATCGCTTCAGAACAGGTGAGCCCTAAAGTAGTAGGTATCGTAATGGCCGGTAATATTCCTTTGGTCGGTTTTCATGATTTTTTATGCGGCTTTATCTCGGGTCACCAGCTAAGAATAAAGTTGTCTTCTAAAGACACCGTCTTATGGCAACATATTTTTGCCAAACTCCAGGAATGGGATGAACGGTTTAATGATCAGGTAGCAACAGGGGAGATGCTGAAAGGTTGCGATGCCTATATCGCTACCGGCAGCAATAATTCGGCAAGATATTTCGAATTTTATTTCCAGAAATACCCGCACATCATCCGTAAGAACAGGAGCTCTGTAGCTATATTAGACGGCACCGAAAGCACCGAAGCACTCGAAGATTTATCAGATGATGTTTGTCAGTATTTCGGACTGGGTTGCCGGAACGTTACTCAGCTATATGTGCCAAAAGATTACTCCTTCGACGCATTATTGACAGCATTCAATAAATACATCAGCCATATTGACCATAATAAATTCAAAAACAACTATGATTACCAGCTGGCATTATACTTGCTGAACCAACAATATTACATGAGCAACGGGCATCTCCTTTTAGTTGAAGCAGATACTGTTTATGCCCCTATCAGCGTAGTGCATTACAAACAATACGACGACAAGGAGCAGCTTATCGCAGCATTAGCAGCAAGAGATGAAGTACAATGTATCAGTATGCGCGAGGTGAGCGAAAATGAGCCTAAGCTGGTCCGTTTTGGCGCCAACCAGACACCATCTCTGACAGATTATGCAGATAGCGTGGACACTATGGCCTTCCTCGCTAATCTGTAAAGAATAAAATAAAATTTTCTTAAAGTATACCTAAAAAACAATAGCTTATAGACTACATTTTACCCGTTCCATTAAATTTGTTTTAATAACCTTTTAGAATAAAATAATAGCATTAGTAAGATGAAAAAAATAGCAATCCCTATTGTAGCTTCTGCCCTGACCGCAATCGGTTCCGTATGGGCATATGAAAAAATCCAGGATAACAATTTTAACACTGCACCACAGAGCTGGAATTCAGGCACGACAAAATCCGGCCTGCATTATGCCAGCAACAGCGGTGATGTAGCCGGGCAACCGGTAGACTTCACCTATGCTGCCGAAAGCGGCGTAAAATCTGTGGTCCATATAAAGATCAAGAAAGCGGGTAAAACGATTACTGCACCGGTATGGGATCCTTTTGCCGATTTCTTTGGCGGTGGTGGCGGTCAGCAAAGAATGCAGCAGTATAAACAACCTGATGTAGAAGGTGGCGGCTCCGGTGTGATCATTTCCAATGACGGCTATATCTTAACCAACAACCACGTTGTGGCAGGTGCAGATGAAGTACTGGTAACGATTAATACCCGGAATACCTTAACGGCTAAAGTGATCGGTACCGACCCCGAAACAGACCTGGCTGTTATTAAAGTAGAGGCCAAAAATCTTCCGGCTGTTACCTTCGGCAATTCCGATGAAGTGAAGTTAGGACAATGGGTACTGGCCGTAGGTTTCCCTTTAAACCTGGATGCAACCGTAACTGCGGGTATTGTCAGTGCTAAAGGAAGATCAATCGGTATTAACCAAAGACAATCTAACCGTGCGGTAGAATCATTTATACAGACCGATGCTGCCATTAATCCCGGTAACAGCGGCGGTGCCCTGGTGAACACACAAGGTCAACTGGTAGGTATTAACTCTGCCATAGCCTCTCCTACCGGCAGTTATGCCGGGTATGGTTATGCCGTTCCTTCCAACCTGGCCCGTAAAGTAGCTGATGACATCATCAAGTTCGGTGATGTGCGCAGGGGTTACCTGGGTGCGGCACTTGCCGACCTGGACCGCATGACGGAGAAAGAAGCGGAAGAGTTAGGTGTTAGTAAAGCAGATTATAATAATGGTGTAGGTGTGTATGTTTCGGATGTGGTAAAAGGAAGCGGTGCAGCAGCTGCAGGCCTGAAAAAAGGAGATATGATCCTTGCCATTAATGGCGTAGCGACCAACAGCAGTGCCACCCTGATCGAACAAGTGGCAAGATACCATCCGGGCGATAAAGTACAGGTAGACTACAGCCGCACCGGCAAGGCAGGCAAGATCCACGTGGAACTGAAAGACCAGAAGAGTACGGAACAACTGACCGCGGTGCAAGGCGGTGGTGCTAAAGCATTAGGCGCTTTACTGAAACCACTAACGAAACAAGAGGCCGGTACTTTAGGCGTTGATGGCGGATTATCGGTAGTCGAAGTAGGTAAAGGTGAGCTGGCCAGTACCGGGGTAAAACCAGGCTTCGTCATCCTGAGTGTAAACGACCAGGTTGTAAAAAGTATGGCAGAGCTGAAAAGCGCATTAAGCAATGCGGAGGGTATGGTACAGCTGAGCGGTACTTATCCGGGTAACCGCAGAGGCCAATATTTCTTCAGCTTCCCCTACTCGGGCGGCGGCGGAAGCAGCGTTGAATAATCAACATTAAATTCAATAAAATATAAAATGCTTTGCCTCATGGGCAAAGCATTTTATATTTTATTCCTTGTAGCTGTAAATAACTATTTCACATAGTGCATCAGGAAATCAACCGCCATTCTTACACCCATGGCAACCCCACCTACAGGCCGATAATCTTTACCACTCACATGATAGGAAACACCGGCGATATCAAAATGCATCCAGGGATAATCCGTAAAATGTTCCAGGAACTTTCCGGCGGTAATTGCACCGCCTACAGGACCGCCGATGTTTTTCAGATCAGCAATATCCGATTTGATCATCTGCCCGTACTCGTCCCATAAAGGCATTTCCACCAGTTTTTCAAACTGCCGGTAAGCACTGGTTTTTAATTGCTCTTTAGTACTTTCTTTTGCGGTGCCCATCGTGCAAATGGCCACATCTCCTAATGCATTAGCGGCCGCACCGGTCAGGGTAGCAAAATCCATAACCAGTTCCGGTTTGTATTTCTTAGCATAGTGCAGGGCATCAGCCAGCACCAGTCTTCCTTCCGCATCGGTATTCAATACTTCTACCGTAGTGCCATCATACATACTGATCACATCTCCAGGTACATAAGCATTCTCACCAGGCCTGTTTTCCGCAGCAGGTATCAAGCCTATAACATGTAGGGGAAGGTCCAGCATCGCAACCGCATACATAATACCGGTCACTACCGCGGCTCCGCTCATATCGCTTTTCATACGATCCATCGAGGCCGGAGTTGGCTTTAAGCTTAGTCCGCCGGTATCATATACAATGCCTTTGCCTACCAGAACTATAGGGGCTTTATTGATAAACTTCTGTGGGCGATGTTCCAGTATATTAAAAGTCGGTGGAAGAATGCTACCGGCATTCACCGCTAATATACCCCCCATCTTCATTTGTTCAATTTTTGCCTTACCCAGCACCTGCACCCTGAAGCCGCCTTCTTTGCCGATCTCCTGGATCTCTTTAGAGAATTGCTCTGCATTCAGGTATTGGAGCGGCTCATTGATCAGGTCGCGGGACTTATAGACCGCCTGTATGATGGTTTCGAGTTCCCGGAGTTCTTTTACCGTCAGGCTTTGGTTATTAAAGAAAATATCATTCAGGCTGCTCTTTAGCTTTTTCTGCTCTGTTTTGTATTTCAAAAATTGATAATTGGCCAGGGCTATTCCTTCAGCCAATAAATAGGCCGCCTTTTTATGCCCGGACAAGTTGTCTATATTGATCGCACTCTCTATTTTTTCATTCAACAGCTTGCAGAACTGTGCGCCTTGCTTCCTGATCTTTTCATCATTCTTCCAGTCAGCCGGACTATTAATTTTGAGCACATAGACTTGATGGGTATATTTATTGATGGCGACCAGGTTATTTTCTTTTTTGAATTCCTGGAGCACGTATTCCAGTTCCTGTTTTTCTAATTGAACCTGGTTCAGCTGATCTGCAGCATCGACCAGGTAAGCGATACTTCCTTTGGGATTGCGTTGAATTTTAAAAAACATGTATTTCTGTGACTTTAGAATTCCAAAGTTAATTTTTTTTCTTTTTCGCTACCGGGAGAATTGAGCTACCCGAGGGTATCAATAGTATAATAGTGAAAACCAATAACGCAGCCAACATATTTTCGTAATTTTGCAGGCTAAATAGTAAATAATGAGTAAGAAAGGCAGAGTGTTGGTCGCCATGAGTGGCGGTATCGATAGCACCGTATCGGCTTTGATGTTACACCATCAGGGTTACGAGGTTGTGGGCGTTACGATGAAAACATGGGACTATGACAGCTCGGGAGGCAGTAAAAAAGAAACAGGATGTTGTAATATAGATTCCTTTAATGATGCCCGACAGGCAGCAGTACACCATGGTTTCCCCCACTACATTATAGATATCCGGGAAGAATTCGGCGGTGCGGTAATCCAGAATTTCGTGGAGGAGTATATTGCAGGGCGTACCCCCAATCCATGTGTATTGTGTAATACGCACATTAAATGGGCAGCCTTATTGAAACGCGCCAATGCATTGGATTGTGAATTCATCGCGACAGGTCACTATGTGAAGGTACGGGAAGAAAACAGCCGTTTTGTATTGTCAAAAGCAAAAGATATGACCAAAGACCAGAGTTATGTACTCTGGGGCCTGGAGCAGGACTGCCTGAGTCGCAGTATCTATCCTTTAGGTGATTACCTGAAAACGGAGGTCCGGCAGCTGGCTGCAGATATGGGCTATATAGAGCTGTCCAAAAAAGCGGAGAGCTACGAGATCTGTTTTGTACCGGATAATGATTACCGCGGATTCCTGAAAAGGAATGTAAACGGCCTGGAAGAAAGAGTCTCCGGCGGACATTTTGTAGATAAGAATGGCAAAATCCTGGGACAGCATAAAGGTTATCCTTTTTATACCATCGGTCAGCGTAAAGGCCTGGAAATTGCTTTGGGCAAACCTGCATTTGTGACCCAGATCATCCCGGAAAGCAACACGGTAGTTTTGGGAGATGCCGAGGACTTATTGCAACAGGAAATGCTGGTGCAAGGCATTAACTATATCAAATATGATAGTATCTCTAATGGTATGGAAGCCGATACCAAGATCCGGTATAAAACAGCGCCAAGCTTAAGTAACCTGTACAACGAGGATAACGGGCTTGTCCGCGTTTCCTTTTACGACAGTGTAAGTGGTATCGCCCCTGGCCAGTCGGCGGTATTTTATGAGGGGGATGATGTAATCGCAGGTGGAATTATCCGTGCAGCAAATATTTCTCTCAAATAATTGAGAATAAAATATTTTTAGTTTATCTTAGCCCCTGTTTTAACATATTAAATTAAGATGCATAATATTTTCAAAGCCCTATTAAGTATATCATTTGGAGCAGTCGCGCTTATTTCCTGTCAAAAAGAAACAGAGCGTCCCAGCGATAGTGATGATTATTTCCCGCTCCAGGTAGGTAAATACATTCTTTATGATGTAGATTCTATCAGATATAATGCTTTTAATAAAACGACTTATCATAATCAATACCAGATGCGTTATGATGTGGTAGACAGCTTCCTGGACAACCAGGGCCGCCTAAGCTACACTATCAATGTATTGCAACGTCCTAATACCCAGACCCCATTTGCACCAAGAGATGTAATCCATGTAACAAAAACAACTGCTGGTGTTGAATGGGTACAAATGAATGCGCGTATTCTCAAATTAGCCTTCCCCGTTTCCGCGAATACCGGAAGCTGGAATGGTATGGCGTACATTGAGCCCAGGGCGGATAATATGGAGGAATATGACCTGTCCAAATACAACTGGAATTTTAACTATGAGCAAGTCGGTGGCGTGTTTGATCCGGGTAATAACCCATTCTATAAAACCGTAACCGTAAACGGGATCAACGAAACGACCAATCAACCGGATGATTCGGTATATGCTGACCGTAACTACTACCAGGAAATTTATGCTGCCGGTATCGGTATGGTGTACCGGGAAAGAATTTACTGGACTTATCAGCCTAATGAATACCGCAATGGCTACGAGCTGAGAATGAGAGCGGTTGATCAAAACTAATAATCAAATTTTTAATAAACAATAAAGGCTGTCTTGTGACAGCCTTTATTGTTTTAGTTATTAGTTAGCTTATGTTTCATTCGTATACACCCGCTTTACCCGCTGGGAAACCGAAGTAATGATCTCGTAAGGAATCGTATCCGCCCATTCAGCCAGGGTAGTTACCGGTAAATCAACCCCAAAGACCGTGACCCGGTCCCCGGCTTTTACCCCGGGAATATCCGTCACATTTAGCATACACATATCCATACACACAGAGCCCAGTGTAGCCGCCGGTTTACCATTCACCAGCATATACCCCACTCCGTTGCCAAAGTCCCTGAAATAGCCATCTGCGTAGCCGATACTTACGGTTGCAATCTTACTGTCCTCTGTTAGTTTACCTCTACGGCTATAGCCAACGGTCTCCCCCGCTTTTATCTCCCGCACCTGGGCAATAGTCGTTTTGAGTGTCGCTACGTTCTGAAGCTTTTTTTGTACTTCCGGATTAGGATCTACCCCATACATACCGATCCCCATACGTACCATATCAAATTGCAGTTCGGGGAACCTGGAAATCGCTGATGTGTTACAAATATGACGCAGCGGCTGATTAGGCAGTTCAGCGATCAAATTACTGCTCATTTGTTGATATGCTGCAGCCTGTTGCTGGGTAAAGTCGTCAAAGCTTGCCGCGTCGCTACCTGCGAGGTGACTGAAGATACTCTGAACGGATATGGCCCTGGTCTGATGTAATATTTTTATCAATTGCGGGATATCCGGCTCATTAAATCCCAGGCGATGCATACCGGTATCCAGTTTTATATGGATCGGATAGGCTTCCGTTTCCATTAGCTCAGCCGCTTTAATAAAGGTTTCCAGGGATTGCATACTGAAGATCTCCGGTTCGATCTTCCAATTGATCATTTGCTCAAACGCCCCGAATTCAGGGCTCATGACCATTATGGGTAAAGTAATTCCTGCTTTTCTCAAAGCAATACCTTCATCCAGGTAAGCTACGGTCAGGTAATCGATCCCTTCGTACTGTAATACATTGGCGATCTCTACGCTACCGGTACCATAAGCGAATGCTTTCACCATGGCCATCAGCTTAACGCCGGGCCGCAAGAGGCCCTGGTATACCCGCAGGTTGTTCTGGATAGCAGAAAGGTCAACTTCCAGGACAGTTTTATGAGTCCTGGCTTCCAGCAGGCTTTCAATTTTTTCGAATTCGAAGGAACGCGCGCCTTTCAGCAATATGGTTACGTTACTAAACTGCTTTGGCTGGAACTGATCGAGGAAAGCACGTGTATCCTTATAAAAAGATTGTTCTAAATGATCATATTGTGCAAACAGGTGCTGATATGCCATTAACTTAGGTCCTATCGCGATCAGCTCATCGATACCTTTCTGCGCGATCAACTGGGCCACTTTGGCATAGAAGCCTTCTTTATCCTGGCGTACTTCCAGTATATCGGAAAGGATCAGTACTTTCTTTTGTTGCCCTTTCTGCTGGTTCAGAAAATCCAAAGCGATCTTAAGGGAAGTATAATCAGAGTTATAGGTATCGTTGATGATGGTACAATTATTAATCCCTTCCACCAGCTGCAGGCGCATAGCTACCGGCTGCAGGCTCCGCATCAGCTCTGCAATATGTGGCGGTGCAATCTCCAGCAACAGCAGACAGGCCCAGCAATGGATTGCATCCTCCACGTATGCTTTATCGGTATAAGGTATCTCTATGCTGATCTCCTCCGAACGGTAACGGGCTTCTATATGAGTAACAGAACCTTCTGTTCTTACAGACCCGATACTCAGATCTGCCTCGCTGCCCACAGACCAGGTGAAACAAGTAAGCGGTCCTGCAGCTCCATCATTCCTTTGTTCCAGCCAGTCATTTATATTTTTGTGCAATTTTTCCTGGTCTTTACAGTAGATCAATTGCCGGGTATGGGTAAACAATTTGAGCTTTTCCGCGATCTTTTCTTCTATACTTTCAAAACCTTCATTATGCGCATCTCCTATATTAGTAAAAATGCCTATGTCAGGCCGGATCACCACTTCTGCTTTTTCCATTTCGCCCGGTTTTGAAATGCCGGCTTCAAAAATACCAATAGTATTATTGGCTTGCATCAGCCAGATAGATAAAGGTATACCGATCTGGGAATTATAACTTTTGGGACTTCTTACCGGCCCAGCCTGCTCATTGTAAGGGTTACACTGCGCCAGTAAATCATATAGCCATTCTTTAACGATCGTCTTTCCATTACTACCAGTAATCCCGATTACCGGGTAATCGAAACGCTCCCTATGACAAGCCCCTATTGTTTGCAAAGCGCTTAACACATCCGCTACCTGTAAAAATAAGGCATCCGGGTACGGGCTTTGGTCTATATTTTCGGAAATGATAAAAAGACGGATCCCTTTCTGATAGGCGGCCTGGATAAACTGGTGCCCGTTCCTGAGCGCGCCTTTGAGGGCAAAAAACAAAGCATGTGCTGCATTGGTAATTTTGCGGGTATCGATAATCAATTCCTGGACTTCTGTATCCGGGTAAGAAAATTCAGTATTGTCGTTTACCTTAAGTAATTTTGCGATAGTAGAAATCCGCATAGGATTTGTGATTGAATAGAAATGAAAATGATAGGCAAAGTTACGTTTCCTTTAAGAAGTAGGAAAGCCGGCAGGCGCTTTTAATTTTTCTCTAACTTTATCCTTTATGCACATCCATAAAATGAAAAGAGCTTCTTTACTGATCGCTTTATTAATTACGGCGCTCAGCTCCTGTGCGCCCAAACCATACGCGCTCAAAACCTACGAGGCACAGCTAAGGATCATTTCGGATACCATCCCTGCTGATGCCAGAATGAACAGTTTTATTGCCACTTACAAAGTGAGGCTGGACAGTGTGATGAACGAGGTAATCGGTACCGCACTTGTTCCCCTCACCAAAGCACAACCCGAGAGCACGATGGGCAACTTCGCCGCCGATGCACAACTGGAGGCCGGCAAAAAACTGGATAACCTGATAACGCTTTCCGTAGTCAATTATGGCGGACTTAGAATCCCGTTTTTACCTGCCGGCAATATAGCCAAAGGAAAAATATACGAGATCATGCCTTTTGATAACCTGGTAACGATTGTCGAGGTACCGGGTACGGTTTTACAAACCTTCTGCGATCATATGGCCGCCCGTAAAGGCTGGCCTATAAGCGGGTTCAGCTATACGATAAAGGACGGCAAAGCGATTGATGTGAAAGTAGGTGGGGAAGCGATCCGTCCGAATGCCATCTATAAGCTGGCTACGTCTGACTATATTGCCAATGGCGGAGATGAGTGCGAGTTTCTGGCCAGTTTAAAAAAACAAGGCTCCTCCATCCTGCTGCGGGATGCGATCATGGAAAAAGTGATGAACGACAGCCGGAACCATAAAGGCATTGAACCTAAACTTGAAAACAGAGTGCATTATGCAGAGTAGAAGAGCTTTCCTGAAAAACATCGCCATGAGTGGTGGCCTGTTATCTTTAAACGCATTCCCGTTTGAAGCTTTAGCCGCCCAGGAATTTACTTTAACGATTTTACACACGAACGATACCCACTCCAGGCTGGAACCTTTTCCTACGGATGACAAAAAATTTGCCGGGCAAGGTGGGGTTGCTGCCCGGGCAGCGGCCATTGCTGCGATCCGGAAGGAAAAGAAGCATGTTTTACTTTTAGATGCCGGCGACATCTTCCAGGGTACACCTTACTTTAATGAATATAAGGGGGAGCCCGAGATGAAAGCTATGAGTATGATGGGCTATGACTGTGCGACTATGGGCAATCATGATTTTGACCTGGGTATTGAGGGTTTCCTGCAACAATTGCCCCATGCTAAATTCCCATTTGTAGTAGCCAATTATGATTTCAGGAAGACGGCTTTACAGGAAAAAATAAAACCGTATATAACGATAAAAAAAGGCCCGCTGAAAATAGGGATCTTCGGCTTAGGTATTCAATTGTACGGCCTCGTACCCAAAGAAAATTACAAAGGGATCTGGTACAATGACCCGGTTGCTACCGCTATTGATGTGGTATATGATTTGAAACATAAAGAAAACTGCGATATGGTAATCTGCCTGTCCCACCTGGGTTTCAGCTATGAAGGCAAGCGTGTGAGCGATAAAGTCCTGGCTGCCCAGACACAGGATATAGACCTCATTATCGGCGGACATACGCATACCTTCCTGGATGCGCCGGTAATAGTGCTTAACCGGGTCGGGAAGCCCGTTATTATCAACCAGGTAGGTTGGGCCGGATTGCGCTTAGGCCAGATAGATTTTATTTTCAACCATAAAAAAGAAATAAAAAACACCAAATCCAATACTGTTATTCTAAGCAAATAAACAAGTGCAAAAAATTTTTTTTTTACACAAATTGTTTAGAATTTTGAACTCGTTGCTAGAAAGAATAGAGTATCATTCTCCAGTGAAGCGGTTGCCCAAATTACCCGGGCATTGGTGAGCATATTTAACAATTAGGAGTGGAATTGCATTCCGGTAACGCCTTTTTTCAAAAGGGAAGGCGGTTACTGGAGGGGATTCGTCGCCTCTGGAGAATTTTAAGCGCAGGGAACAAGCAACAAGATGAAACAGATATAGTATAAAAATTTATAGCCTAAAGGAAAATGAGTCAATCACAATCTAATACACATAATGACGATTTTGTAATAGACCCCGGCGTCGTTTGGGAACGCTGCATGGCTATTATAGAAGACAATGTGAACAGAAGGGCCTTCCAGACCTGGTTCTTACCTATTAGAGCAGTTGATTTAACAAACAATATTCTAACGATCCAGGTACCCAGCCAGTTTTTCTACGAATGGCTGGAGGAGCACTATGTGGAACTGCTGGCAAAAACCATCAAAAGAGTTTTAGGCAGGACCGGCCAACTGGCCTACCGGATACAGATGGAAAACAGTTCGCAGAAATCACCTGCGACCATGCAACTTCCGTCTAACCAGGGAAGCAAAACCGCCAAAGGCGAGCATTATATCGATATGCCACTTACGGTAGAAGATCCCAGCAGGATCAAGAATCCGTTTGTGATACCGGGCATGAAGCGCATGCAGATCGACCCGCAACTGAACAGCAGCCTTACTTTCAATCATTTTATTGAAGGGGAATGCAATACACTGTGCCGGAACTCTGCGTTGCGCGTTGCACAAAAGCCGGGAGAAACTTCCTTCAACCCCCTGATGTTATTCGGTGGTACCGGTTGTGGTAAAACACACTTATTACAGGCTATCGGTAACGAGGTGCGCAAGCAGCACCCTAATAAGACCGTGCTTTATGTAAGCGCTGAAAAATTCATTAATCAATATATCGAACACTCCCGTAACCGGGAAGTTGGTGACTTTATCAATTTTTACCAATTGATCGACGTATTGCTACTGGACGATATTCATATTTTTACCAATGCGCCAAAGGCACAGGACGCGCTGTTCGCGATCTTTAACCACTTACACCAAAGTGGCAAGCAGATCGTATTGACCAGTGACACTCCGCCAAAGGACCTGGAAGGCATGCAAGAGCGCCTTTTAAGCCGTTTCCGCTGGGGATTGACCGCAGAGATGCAGCAGCCGGATTTCGAGACGCGTAAAGCGATCCTGGAGATCATTATGCGTAATGAGGGTACAGAAATCTCGGAAGAGGTAGCGCAGTATATTGCCTTTAACATCCAGAACAATATCCGGGATCTTCGGGGTGCCGTGATCTCGATCCTGGCACAGTCTACTTTATTGAAAAAAGAAGTGGACCTGGAACTGGCTAAGCGCGTAGTGAAGAACCTTATTAAAACCCCGGAAAAGGAATTAGGTATTGCAGAAATCCAGAAGATGGTATGTACCTACTTCAAGATAGATTACGACAAGCTGCAGTCCAAGACCCGTACCGGTGATGTAGTCAATGCCCGCCAGATTGCTATGTACCTGGCTAAGAAATTCACCAAATGTTCCCTGAAGACCATTGGCGATCATTTCGGCAAAAGAGATCATACTACGGTGATCCACTCCGTTCAGAAAGTGGAAGATTTTTTGAAAACCGATGAGACTTACCGGGAATCATTTTTGGAGATCCAGCACAAAGTACAGCTGGCTGCAATGTAGTCCAGGACTAGCTTTCAGCAATTTTTCAAAAAATAATAAAATAAAATTTGGTAAAATAAAAACAATTGTTTTATCTTTGCAACCCCTTCAGGGGCGTAGTTCTTAAGAAAAGAAAGAATATAAAGGTGAGGTGGATGAGTGGCTGAAATCACCAGTTTGCTAAACTGACGTACGGGTCAAACTGTACCGGGGGTTCGAATCCCCCCCTCACCGCTCTTTATATTTTTACAGGGAAGTAGCGCAGTCCGGTAGCGCACCTGGTTTGGGACCAGGGGGTCGCAGGTTCGAACCCTGTCTTCCCTACCATTTAAGAATGAATACGAAGTCACACTATTATAGTGTGACTTTTTTTATACCTTATAAATATTCAGTGCCGTCCTTTTACCGTACAATATCTGGGAGCCTACTGAGTTTATTATTGGGTTAAAAGATTTTAATTTATAACTTAACAATAATTCAAACCACCATGAGAATGCGTATCTCCATCGCAACTGTAGTTTTGTTTTTACTACAATTCAATGTGTCTGCTCAAGATTATGATATTAGGCAAAACAAGGATTCCTTACATCATTACCTTGCCGCCAAACATAGTACACAGTATCCTGATGCCAAGATTGAAATCCTGTATGAAATCGGCACTTCAGATAACCGGCTTACAGCGGACCCTACTTATGATTACGAAATCGCTTATAAAGTTTATGATATCTCCGGATTGAATGATTTCGGAGAAATAGCCATACCTAAATCCACTCGTGGCGTAATCAGTAACCTTAAAGGCATTACTTACAATCTGAATGAAAACGGGGAAATTCTTGAGCAGCAGCTGGAAAAAAAAGATGTTTTGCTGGAGCAGTATTCCAAAAATATGGATCTGGTCAAATTCAGCATCCCGGGGATTAAAGACGGTTCTGTAGTAGTGTACCGATATACGGTAAAAAACGGATTCCGGAAAAGAAAATGGCAATTCCAGCGGGAAGCCGTACCCGTGCATTTTTCCAAGTTCAGTTATAATGCCAGTGAGTACGCCCTGATTACGACAACAAGCAGAACGTCTGTACCTTTCAAAAATTATGAGAGCCGTAAGAAATACAATAAAAGCAAAGATCTGTCTGCCCAGGTAACAGAAACCGAGACCACCAATATACAGGGGCATTTAAATGTCACTTACCGCTCCTGGACCAGGAGGAATATTGCCCCATTCAAGATTGAACCGTTCAGTCAGGACGAGGGGCAACTAAAGGAAAATGTAATCATCTATTTTAATGGATTTTCCGGGCCAGGGTATCATTACCCTACGGTGGAAAGCTGGGAGGCTATCAATAAATTATGGTATACACAAAATTTCAAAGAAGCCTATGCTAAAAACAACTTCCTCGAGAGTAAAATTAATGAGCTAAAAAGCGCACAAAAAGATAGCTTAGCTCTGCTGAGAGACCTGTATAAATTTGTACAGCAAAATTACGTGGTGAATGACCAGGAAAACGATCTTAAAAAAGTATATGCTTCCAGACAAGGCAGCAGCAAAAACATCAATGAACTCCTTTGCGCCCTGTACCGTAACGCCGGCTTTCAAAGCGATATCGTTTTAATTGCTAATAAACAGAGTGAAGCCCTCAACCCCCTTCTATATAACATAGAAGATATTACCAATATTGCTACCAGTGTCGTGCATAATGATATTATGTATTTTGTCGACGCCAGTCAAAAAGAGCTGCCTTTTGGCTATTTGCCTACCGATTACTACAATGGCTACACCCGGATCATTAACAGTCAGGGTGGCAGCGCTGTGGATCTTAATCCGGCATTGGCTCACAATACTACTTCCACCTTCGTAAGTTTAAAACCTATAGCCGAAGAAAAAGAAAGTTATACTTATAAATTTTTGTTCCGGAAAACTCTAGGTATATATGATGCCATTGGCCTGAGAGCAAACTGGAAAAGCGACAGTACATTATTCCGAAAAAAACTGATGGGCAATCCATATGATATGAATAACAGTGAGGGCCTGAACATTACTCACGTAAGCTTTGAAAATGTCGACCAGCTAGAGGAGCGCCTGGTTATGGTTATTGAAGGCACCTTATCCAACGGCAAAGATATCAGCAAGATCCTCCTGGACCCTTTCTTTTCAAAATTATATGACAAAAATCCTTTAGGCACTGATAGTAAGAGAGACCACGATATCACATTTACTAACCCGACCAAAGATATTTATACGCTTTCGCTACAACTGAACAATCAATATACTATTGACAGCCTGTTTGCTCCTACAAATTTTAAATTCGGACCGAATGGAGCGCTCAGGTACCAGTCAGACTCCTGGTTTAATAAAGACGCTAATATTTATACGCTAAAGTGCACTTATGAAAATAAAGGCATGCAGGTACCGGTTGCTGAAAGTGATGCACTCAGAGATTTTTACGATGCGATCATTAAGAGTTACGCTCAAAAAATAATTATTAAAAAGAAAGACTAATGAGTACTAAAGCAATTTTGACCGCAGGCTTATTACTGATCAGCGTTATGGTACATGCCAATAATAAACAAAGCTATGCCGTATCAGAAATCCCCAAAGAGCTACAAACCGGAGCAAGTGCAGTCATCAGGTATGACAGTACTTCTGTACAACTATCCGGTACCGATATCATCATAAAAAACAAAATGGTCATTACCATTTTAAATGCCAAAGGGGCTGCCTGGAGCACTTTCCGAAAAACTTATAACAGCTTTTCCAACATAGATAATATCAGCGGTAAACTATATGATGCCAATGGAGCCCTCATCAGCAAACTGAAAAAAAGCAGTCTTACAGATGTATCTACCTTCGGAAGTTCTTTTTCCTTTCACGATGACCTGAGACTGAAAGCATATAGTTTTGACCATAATATTTACCCGTACACAGTAGAGTATGAATACACTGCAAAGTCGGGCAGCAGCTTTTTCATGCCGGACTGGCAACCTCAGCCCAATGAACAGATTGCCGTTGAGCAATCCATATTCCTGCTTACTACCGATGCGGGTAATACGGTACTTCACAAAGCGTCTAACCTGCCACAACAAGTACAAATGTCCGTTAGCGAGCAAGGCAATTCAAAAGTGAGTAAATGGAGCGTGGCGCAATTAAAGGCATTCTATCCGGAATATGCGACAGAGACGGGGAGCTACTTACCTCACATCAAATTTTCTCCAAAGCAGGTTAATTTCAACCAATTTACCGGAAGCTCTGATTCCTGGGAGACGTATGGAGACTTTTTCTACCGCATCAATAAAGACCGGGACCAGTTGTCTAACGAAGTGGTTGAAAAAGTAAAAAGATTGACGGATACGATCAGTACTCCGGCAGCTAAGATCGCTTTCTTATACAAATACCTGCAAAAAAACACCCGGTATGTAGCTAATGAATTTGGGCTGGCCGGCTGGCAAACCTTCCCGGCTGCGGACATCAACCGCCTGGGCTACGGGGACTGTAAAGGACTGTCTAACTACATGAAAGCACTTTTAAAAGCGGTAGATATCCCGTCCCACCTCGTGATGGTCCATGCCGGCAGCGGGTCCTATGAAAAAATGAACCCGGATTTTGTCGGGTACTCCTTCAACCATATGATCTTATGTGTGCCGCAGCCCAGGGATACCGTTTGGCTGGAATGTACTTCTACCAGCAATGCTCCAGGCTACCTGGGCAGTTTTACCCAAAACAGGAATGTTCTTTTACTAACTCCGGAAGGTGGAAAAATAGCCCGGACCCCGCACTATAATAAGCAGCGGTCCTATGCGAAAAAGAATGTTGAGCTACAGATCGATCCGGAAAACAAAGAGCAACCGGTAAAATGGGAGGCTGAATATGCCGGCATTAACCAGGAAGGTCTGCTCCCACTCTATTTATCCATCAATAAGGAAAAAAAGCTCCGCGAAAGAGTGCTGAGCACTTTCCCCTATAAAGATCTTAAAGTGGAACAGATGAACTATAGTATAATAGAACAGTCCGAGCTGAACAGTCCTAAAATATTGGAGCACCTGGAATTGAAGACCGGCAACCTGTGTACCAAATCTGCGGACCAGCTTTTTGTAAGCATACCTATTGATGAAAATCCTTTAGAACAGATTACTTCCTATGAGCAGCGCAGCCAGCCCTTTGCACTACAGAAAGATTTCAATTATACCTTTAGCTTTAAAATCGGCATTCCCGCGGGCTATGAATTAGTTAGCCTTCCGAAAGAAGTGAACAGTGAACATCCCTTCGGCAACTTGTCCTCCAAGGTAAAAGCAGAAAAAGGGCATTTGTACATTGATATTAATTTCAATCAAAACAGTGGTGTATTTGATCCCAAAATATTTGAACATTATTATAAGTTCAATAATCAAACCGGGCAATATTTGCGTTCTATCAATTTCACTTTACAAAAACAAAATTGATCTATTACACCCACCTCCTGACTTTACTAGAAATCCCGGCAAATGATTGCCGGGATTTCTATTTTTGCCCTATTCCATAGCAATACTTCTCCATTATTTACTAATCACTAAAGGTGTCGCTAATAAGTACATTAACTGTCTTTCGCATTTGCAATAAGATAGGCACGTACCAACTTGCCCTGCTCATCACTTAATTTTGCACGGGGGATCATACGTTTTACGGTTTTATTCCATTGTTCGGGCGTTTTAGATCCCGGTTCTTTAAGCTTGTGGCAGCTGCCGCAGCTATTGGTAAAGATTGTATGCCCTTCTTCCAGCTGGACGGTACTGTACTGCGCTTTTATCTGCTCCTTGCTTTCTACGGGGAGCGAGCGGATCACTTGACTGGCTTTAGGGAAACAGCTCATCATCAATACTATGCTAGCGCCGGTAACCAGGATAACTTTTAACTTGTTCATATTCCTAAAGTTTTGTTTGGTCTAAATTATCTAATTGTCATGGAATTGTCAAGCTATTAATGTTAAATCCGGGTTGCCTTTTACAAGACCTTCTAACTTTTCGATTATCTAAAGAATCATCTATCCGGATATAGCTGCCATAGCCAACCTTTTAAGCATCTAAAACAAAACAAGGCTCACACTAACCCTACCCAGGACCATTAAAGCGCAAATATGCACCATACAAGGCCAATATTACCTATCTAAAACGGGATAACAAAATCCTCATCTTCGATTTGAAAGCAATAGCCCATTTGCTTTAAGTATCTTTCGATCTCTTCCGTATGATTTTGTACTACAGGTGGCAATAATCGACCGATATGTATTTTTACTAATGGAGATAGCTTTATCGCTGAAACCATCGAAAAGCTAACAGGTACCCCACCATAATCCAGGTATCCGGGTACGGGAATGGATAGCCAATCTACCCAAGCTGTTTGCTTAGTAAACAGCACCAGCTTAGCTTTAAAGTTATGTTGCGCTATAAACTGAACTAATGCGTGTATATTTTCCGGCGCCCGATTCAAATTTCTATTTAATTTTTATGAGCTGTGATTTATTTTATAGTGGCATTATCTTTTGAAAAGGTTATTCAATTAACACCTCTTGTCAACACCTGCGACATCTCGCAGGCCGCTTCATTTTCTTCAGAAACCGTACCAGCGCATTACTTGTATGCCACTCTTTATGCTCCGTAATCATAAATTTATCGAAATAGTCACTTGATTTTGTCTGAATAAATAGATATTCCGTTTCCTTTCCGCGGTAAATCTTCAAGCCTACACGCACAATGATTCTGGAAAAATTAGAAAGGTCCACATAATTGCTGGTACCACATTGCTGCCATAATTTTTCAAATTTATGAATCAGCTTTTTGCGTTTCCATATACAGCGAAATGCTATATCAGAACTGTCCTTAAAATAGTAAGGCCAGAATTCCCTATCGTCCAGTAATTCTTTCATATCCGAGACTCTGTCACTTACAAAAGAAATGTAAGTTCCGCCCGCATCTATTGATACCATCCTTATAGAATCAATAGGCAACTTTTGCCCGGAGGCGGCCAAAGAAGCAGACAGTAAACTAAAAAATAACGCTATTATATTCTTCATATTGCAACAAGTAGCAATGACCTTTTTATGAAATTAAGTTTTAAGTACAAAGACACAAAGTTTTATATTGATGATCAAAAGTACCCGGCTAAGTATCGGCGCCAAAAGATTCTATTTCGCTTTTGTATGCGGTATTGCCGGACTAAAACAAATTAAGGAATCGACCAGGAGCAATACAGTACTGTCGCCGGGCCGCGTAAAAAACAGCGACCTGCTTCCCGCTTGCGTACTGATATACCATTGAAAGGGAATGGCACAATTCGCATGGGTCCAGACTTTGTTAGCTTCGGAATCATTGTCTGCATACTGTACAAAAGAATACACAGGTTGTTTTGCTGCATTTCGGGTACAGGAAATTGCAACACAAGAAAAAAACAACAAGATATGATACCAATTCATAAATTTCTATACTTAATAATTTCCGGGTTGCAGGTACACCTGCTTTAATCCTTTTTATCCCGATCCCTGAGCGCTTTAAATGGCTGCTTAAACTTGCTGCATTCAAATATAATACCGTTTTCTAATGGCAGGTCATGATTTTGATAGGCTTCTTTTAGTTGGACCGCTACCAGTGTCAACTCTTTTGTAGTATGAAAATAAACATTCCGGATCCGCAGCTTATTGATTGCAGCATATACGCTATCTACCAGTTCCCGGGTACCCTCCGTCAATAAAGTACTATCCATCACCAGTAATTCGAGGTGAATATAGTACCAGGCCTGTTGGTCTTTTGCCAATCTATCGAGGGAATAAATACTGTCTATAAAAGATTTCTTTATTGTCAATGTTTCATTGTTTAAAGTGTCCGTTATTTCGGTCATCGGTATTAATACCGTCGCAGCTCTGCGGCTTAAATTAAAAAAATCTCCATAACCCTTCTGTGCGGAAAGGAGCTTGCTCTGCAATAAAAGCAAACAGGTGATCAGGGCTATGCGAAATAATATATGACCGTACTTCATTACCTACTGCTTTTTGGGATTAAAAACTTAAGTTCCTTTTTAGGAAAATATACAATTACAAGATCATCTCTAAAAACACAGCTCCCTGGGCAGTGCTTATTAAGGTATAGCGACATTCACTGCCCCGCAGCTGCCTCAGGTCAATGCTATCAGGTAAGCTACTGAATAAGGACATTACAAAATCATCATCTGTATTGCTCAGGTGCTCCAGGGTAGCCACTACCGTCTGATCACTTTGCAAAGCAACTGAAATTAACCTTCCGGTTTGTTCCAGGTCTTTACTGCTATCTTTAAACAAAGGTAAAAATTCACCCGGATCAATCTCCCGTAATTGAGACCAACTCTCTGCAAGTTGCGTTTCTAAGACGTGATTAAAAATATAATTGGAATTATTAAAATAATACGCTGCATTAAGATTACTTAACTTTTCCTGCGCCCATTCCGGGTTATTGGCAAGACTGTATCCATAAAGATTGTTGGTGAAGGTACCATTGCTACCATATTGGGAAGAAAGGAAGGTGGCGATCTCATTGGAATGAGCCACCTGGCAGAGCTGACTATTGAGCCAGTCTATGGTCGCCCCACCATTAACGCGCGCGTGTTCTTTGTAGACTGCAAGAATATTGCCTTGTGCGTCCCTGGCGTAAATATCACTTGCTCTTTCCCGGGTACCTCCTGAGGATCCTTGCGCTACCGTCCATACGTCTTTACGGATGCGATTACCCATACCGTCATAATGGAAGACCATCGTCAGCGTATCATCCTGGGCAGTACCTTTAACCAGGCGGCTCATTTTACCATAGCTATTCCAGTCAATTGCCTTAATTCCTTCCTGGCGATCGGTTTTCAGGTTGTTTTCTTTTTGGGCGCCATTTCCGGCTGTTCGCTTGTAGTCCTCGCATAAGGACAATTGACAAAATCGCTGTAGAATGATAGGTATATTCTTTACTTAACAATTTTGCTACGGGCTACCGCTGCCATCCGGGGCGCGACTAACTTTGGCACCTTTATTCAGCCAAAGAAGCAGATCATCAAGCACGCATGAAGCATAGCTATACTGCGGCTAAAGCAAATTGTTCTTCTGTTCAATCGCTTTAAGTGGGTGCGTAGCGTAAGATTCTTTCTTTCAATATGATTTGTACCTCTGTATTGTGTAGCATGAATAGTTGCGGGTAGTAAGTATTTATAATTGGGCAGCTTATCTGTAAATACTTTTGCAGCATTCGATAATATCAACGTATGAGTCACTTTGCTTAATGTGCGATTGGTTCTGCTGCCAATCGTAAAATCTACTACCTGCTTTGTATCTTTCCTGATGGCGTAAACAACCCAGCGCTTCCGGCTCTTGCGCTTTATATAAGTACATATCTCATCCAACTCATATTCCTTGCCAAATGAGATTAATGGTTTCTTTAATTGCTTTGCAATATGTTTTATTCTTCGTAAAACTGTTACTGCTGAAATGGCAAGTATTCTGCCAATACTTCTGATACCGCAGCCTTCTTTTAGTAGTATTACGATCTCATTATCCAGCTGCTTTGAAAGGGCTTTCTTTAAATAAACATTGATAAAGGTTTTGAAACAGTTCTTGCATTGATATCGTTGTTGTCCTGATTGAGTAAAGCCATATCTCTTTGAATTACTGTTATAATAAGGGCAGATAGCAACACGGGTGTAACACGACGTTAAGGTTTTCAATACTAATTATAATCTGGGCTATTCATACATTAATCCAGGCAGCTGATCACTAATTTCATATACACCGCACCTAACTTATACACTTGTTCTGCTATATGAATGCAAAACCGGTAGAAACCAGTTTGTAATCATTCGTCTTGATCAGGATGCATTGCCAAAATATAATGTTCACACGAAAAGTTAAAATTTTTCGTGTGAAATTTTTAATTTTTATTCACGAAATGGTGAAAAGCTCAATTATAAGTAAATGACAATTAACAAAAAGAAAAAAATATAAATATATGAGCTCTCTTACTACATATTTTATGTGCTTCTATTTGTTAATATTTATGAGATGTAATTGTAGGTAGAAAGGTTGGAAAACAGCATGAAAAGTACCTGAAATAGTATATAATCCAATGGTTTCAGGGAAAAGTGCTACACCTGAACTCAAGTCACCGAATGGGTAAAAAATACTAACTTATATTAACCCACAAAAAATGTCAGGTAATTGTAAGAAATACCATCCCGGCTCCTAATTCTAAAAACAAATCCACAATTTGCTTCTTAATGTAATTGATATTTTTTATCTTCATTTATACATTTCACATTAAAAACCAATTAAACTATGTTACACTCTTTTTCTAAAAAAGCAGCCACTGCTTTTTTACTGGCAGCTTCTGCCGCGTCGGTTAAAGCCCAAGTTTACCAGCCACCTAACGCTACAGAAATTACATTTGGACATCCCGGCATGAAATTTCCGCAAACCACTTCTAATCATGCTCATGCTGCGAGTTCATCCTATATACCTTCGCTTGGCTTAGGTAGTGTAGATCTTTATGTAGCCGGATGGAACGACCCGGACCCCGGAATGCTAAGTGAGGTAACGATAATGCTTACTCCTTGGGGTGTCCCCAGTCCTATATGGACGAATTCCATTACCTATACCGATGTACAGGATATGGAGGTAGGCAGCAGGCGTAATCCTTCATTTAATGAAACGACTATCCTCGTAGCTTACTACAAAACCGGGGTAGGACACTTCCTGGATGAATATCAGTTGGTAAATGGAGGCCCTCCAATACTTATCTGGCAAGACCAACTGTCCACTTCCCCTACTTACGGTCGCATTCAAATGGACTTCCACTCTTTATGGTCCGGGGCTGTAGCCTGGATCGATCCCAGTATCAACAGGATCAGGACAAGGGTATATGATAATAACGCATGGAGCGCTACCAGCACCCTTAACGGAACAGCGAATAAAACAGACCTGGATATTGCGCTTGAGGTAGTAGAAACCGCTACAGGCAGCACTAAAGAGCTTCACTTTGTTTATGCCGGCAATGGATTTGTGACGGAATCTTTCCTAAACTTTAATACTTTGCTTACCACACCAGGCACATACAATCCGACCTTAAATGATAATGTAGGTGTAGGCCCCACACCTATATCCAGGCTCACCTTAGACTGTCCAGGCTTTTCGAACCTGGGTAGCAGATGGGCCTATACCTATAGTGATGTCGTAAATGTAAATGTAAGGTTTAAAGATCCTGCCATTGCCCCCTGGGCACAAAGTGTAGCGACCACCAACGGCATGCTGGGTAATACACCTGTTTCAGGGCCTCATAAAATGTTTAGTCCGGCGCTTAATTATGATTACAACTCTACTTCATTTGGTACAGCCAGTGACATTATGGTAGCCTGGTACATGACAAACGGTGGCGGCACCAACAAATATATCGCTTTGAAGATGGACCCTACAGGCACCTTCATCAACAGCTTAGGCGACTACCTTGATTTACCTAATGCCGCGACGCCTACTATGCCTATTACTCCTAATCCGCTATTCAGCGGCATCGCTTTGAATAAAACAGATGTAAAAGCCCGGTCTTCCTTTTCTTACGCCACCTATTTTGACAGAGACCCCTTAACCGGAGCAGCACAATTACACCATGCATTTCATACCTGGAACGATCCTGCATTCCGCGGCCTTCCGCCGGAAACCGAAACACAAGATCAAAACGTAACCAACAGCATCAACACCTACCCCAACCCGTTCAATAACCAATTTAGCGTTTCGGTAACGGCAGATCAGAACAGTATTGTTGAGCTTTTACTCACCGATATTAACGGCCGTACAGTGGCGCAAACCAATAATGTAGTCTATAAAGGCCAACAACAGATCAATATGGGCCAACTAGACAATTTAGCTTCCGGCAACTATGTATTGACCGTTCTGATGAACCAGAAAAAAATAGCCACTCAGAAAATAACGAAGCAATAAACCTATTTAAGTAGAAGTTTTTTTATCATTTCACAATTAAATTTATCACGTTACAACACAATCCGACTATGCTAAATTTTTTAATGAAGAAATCCATTCCTGTCTTTTTATTAGCCACCTCTGTTGCCGCGGTTAATGCCCAGACATTTGAGCCCCCTATCGCGGATGAGTTTACCTATGGCAGTCCATTTATTAATGCTCCGGAAAACACCTCATCGCACTCCATGCGTGCCAGCTCTGCCTATTTCCCGGTATCCGGGTTTGGATCAGCAGACCTATACGTAGCTGCCTGGAGCGACCCCAATCCAGGTGCCATAAGTGAAGTGACGATAATCATCACTAATCCTAACAACCCAACTTCCTGGTTATGGGATGGCACCATCCAATATACAGATGTACAGGGATTGGAAGTGGGCAGTATCCGCAATATGAGTACCAATCAGACCAGCATCCTGGCCGCTTACTACAAGCCAGGTGCCGGGTATTTCCTGGACGAACATGGGATTGATGCTTTTGGCAATACCTTTTTAATCAACAGCAATTTTCTCGCCAGCTCCCCTACTTATGGCCGTATCCGGATGGATTTCCACTCCCTCTGGTCAGGCGCTGTAGCCTGGATCAATACGGATCCTTCCGTAAACGCCATCCAGGCCTGGGTATACGACAATAATAGCTGGAGTGCTACCAATACCTTTAATGGTACTGCGGACAAAAAAGACATGGATATGTCCCTGGAACATATTGATGTAACCGGGGGAAGTTCTTACAAAGAATTACACCTTACTTATGCAGACAATGATTTCATAACCGAATCCTCCCTCGATTTCCATAATCTCCATACTACACCAGGTTTCTACACCCCTACCATTAACGACAATGATTTTATAGGGGGCATGTACATCTCCAGGATAAATATGGACTGCCCGGGCTTTTCCATCAATGGCAGCAGGTGGGCCTATACATACACGGACAATAATGATGTATTCGTACGGTACTATGACCCTGCCGTTGCCGGATCTGCACAAACTGCAGTGGTAACAGCAGGCATACCAGGTAGTGTCTCCATTACAGGACAATATAAAATGTTCACCCCGACGCTAAACTACGAATTTGCTTCCTATTCCTTTGGCGTTCCGAGTGACATTATGGTGACCTGGTGCGCGCTGGACCTTTCAGGCCAAACCAATTATATAGGCTTGAAGATGGACCCCAATGGCAATTTAGCCAGTAGCAGCGACTACCTGGCTTTGCCAAATGGACAAGCCATGTCTTCATTCAGCCCATTCCTCTGCGGGATCGCATTGAACAGAACGGATGCCAAGTCTCCTTCGCCCTATTCTTATGCCACCTATTTCGATATTGATCCTCTAACCGGGAGATACCAATTGCATCATGCCTTTCACAAATGGAATATGCCTGCATTCCGCGGGTTACCGGAGGAAGAAGCAGCAACGATCAGCAATACCGCTATCAGCAGTTATCCTAATCCATTCCAGGATCAGCTTAACCTAAGCGTGGAATTGAAGGAAAACAGTATCGTAGAGCTGTTACTTACCGATATCAGCGGTCGTACGGTAGCCCATACGAACCAGGCGCTTACCCAAGGGAAACAACAGGTAAAACTGGAACAATTAGGAAAGCTGGCACCAGGTAATTACCTGCTGACCATCTTAATCGACCAAAAGAAGGCCGGCGTTCAGAAAGTGACTAAAAACTAAAGGATAACAGTCCTAAAATAGCAAGGTAGCAAATCCAATTTGCTACCTTTTTTATTTGCTTCCATCAACCGGCTGATCCAGCTGCTATCAGCCAATACTTTTCATCGCCTATACCACAGTATCAGTTTTAGAGCAGACTGTGCACAAACTAAAATAACCTATAGCATTGATGCAAACAGATGCTGTATATTTACGAGTTACATATTTTTTCACGCAGAAAAACCTGGTATGAAATTCAAAAGCGCACTTTTAATTTTTACGCTGCTCTGGGCACAAGTTACCCGGGCCAATATGTCCTCACCCATTTGGCGCGGCACCGTAACCAGTACCGCATTTAGCAGTAAAGACATAGATATCCTGTCAGAATCTATTCACATTAAGATCGATGAGGAGTACCAAACTGCCCGATATATTATAGAATATACTTTACATAGCGATGTAGCAGGCCGTCAAATACCTTTATTATTTTATGCCCAGGACTATAAAGATAGTTTTTTGGTTTGGGTAGATGATCAAAGTGTAGCGATTCAAAACATCCCGGAGCAGTATACTACGTTTGTCCATTCCTCTTTATCCCGATTTAGCAATGTGATAAACATCACTGATCCAGAAGTCGGTAGCGTTCTCATTCAATGGGATAAAAATTCAAGTTATCCATATTATATAAAAGACCTTAAATATTTTGAAACAGACCTTAAAAAAGGGATCCATAAGGTGCGGGTAACTTATACCGCTAACGCCTGGACCGATGTTTCGGACTGGATAAAAATCTATAGTTTCCATTACTCTTTAACCCCGGCCAAATTCTGGAAATCTTTTGGAAAGCTTAAGGTTACGGTAGAGCAGGCAGGTATTGTACGACCAATAAGCACAAATATCGGGGCACCCATTGAACAAACGATTCTTGCAAAGAATACCTGGATGTTTACACGGCTACCTGGCGAATATCTTGAATTTACCTACACACCGACAACGGGCAAACTTGCTCAGGTCTTAATCGCTATCAAACCATTTGGATTAAGCATTATTACTGCTGTACTTTTATTTGTATTGCATTTATGGTTGGTGATACGCTATAGAAAACGCCAGCTCCATAAAAAGTATTCTTATGTGGTTATTATCGGCAGCTGGCTTATTCCTTTTTTAATCTTACTAAGCTATATTTATTCATTCATGCTGATCGACTATTTAATAGGCGAAGACGCCGGCGGACGGCATGGCTATGTATTTTTAGTCGTTATATTTTACCCGTTTCTTGTTCCGCTATACTGGACCATCATTTGGCTATTAGACAGGTCACAAAAGAGAAAATTACTACATAGAAAGAATTCCGGGTAAGCGATTGTAAAGTACTTAAATTCCAAATGCATCTTTTGAACTCCCTATATAGTTTAAAACTTCAATCTCCGGTTCAGCTAAAAGGTTTTTATCTCTTTGCTTCTGGAAATGAAGAAAGCTCGGTGTATTTAACAAGGTTTGCTGGATCTCTTTGTTTTGATATTGGGAAAGGTGGATAAAGGTATTGCATTCGGCACCCTGAAAAACAGTATATAGAAACTGTGCATGATCTAAACTTTTAAAATCTGCCAGGAAGCTTTGTATCCTTTCCTTATTGGCAGCAATATAAGCATCATGTACTTTGTAAGTTACTTTAACTACGATCATATTGAATAGTTTTAGATGGGAGCAATTATCGGGTTCAATCTTTAAACTAAAGATCCGGCTGACATTTGAAATTATTACATTCCGGTATTGTAGCAAAACTTTTTTGATCAGCAATTTTAGCCCATAAAAAAAAGACCACTAATTAGTGGTCTTTTACTCTGGTGCCCAGAACAGGATTTATTTCTGTCTGATTACCAATTACTTATAAGTTATGATTGTCAAGTTGTTGTCGATAAAACCAATCTCACATTTCTACCAGCTTTAGCAAAGTTACGAAATAGCTTAAACTAATACAACTATCCTAATAAAACGCACCCATAAAATCTTTCCTTAGCCCTCTTTCAATATCCCTTTTCCCCAAACTTTTTTTTGTCTTCAAAACAATCTATGCAACCCGAATTGATTGACGTTATATAGACGGGCATTATCTTTCAGGTATGCCTTCTACTGCCAAATTACACCTCTAGATGCCAGAATAAAATATCAGACATAAGACCCAATAAATTTGGTTAAAACCGATTTATGGCATCTAACCAAATCATGATCTTTCAGGAGGCGAAGAAAGCCGGCCTGCTGGAATTACTATTTCAATTAGGTTTTACACCTGATAAAATAAAAGGTAGTGATTATTGGTATCGCTCTCCCTTTAGGCAGGAACGCACTGCGTCTTTTAAAGTAAACCGAAACCGGAACATCTGGTACGATCACGGCGAAGGCATTGGCGGCAACATTATTGATTTTGCTGCAAGGTTTTTTAGTTGTGATACTGCTGAAGCTGCAAAGAAAGTATTAGAACTTCAAGGTATCCCTCATTTTTCTTTTCACCAGCAACCCACTATAAGCCCGCAGGCTGGTGAAAAGAAAGAATCCGACCAGAGCCGGATTCATATTACTGCCACCCGTCCATTGCAAAACAATATCCTGTTAGATTATCTTGACCAGCGCAAAATACCGATGGCGGTTACGGATGTGTTCTGTAAAGAAGTAGATTTTTCCCTTTACGGAAAACAGCACACAGTCATTGGTTTTCAAAATCGCTCAGGCGGCTTTGAACTACGAAGCGGCTGCTTTAAAGGCAGTAGCGCACCAAAAGATATTAGTTTCTTCGACCGAGGAATACAGCAGTTATCTGTATTTGAAGGCTTTTTCGATTTGCTATCCTTTGTTGTTATCAGGCCACAGGCTGTGGAAACGCTTACCAATTTACTAGTACTTAACTCTCTTTCCTTTTTTGACAAGAGCCTTTCTCTAATGGAGCAACACGCTAAAGTATTTCTGTTTCTGGATCAAGGTAAGTCAGGCCGAACAAAAACACAGCAAGCACTTGAACTCAATAAGAACACCGGCGTAGAGAAATATATTGACTGTAGCCATATCTATAAAGGCCATGACGACCTTAACGCCTGGCTGGTTGCGCAAAACAGGCAACAAAAACACCAGCACCAGCAACAACTAATTAAACCTAAAGGGCGACTCCTTTGAGCCTACCGCCCCTTTCTCCAATATTTTTCCATTCACTCCCCCAAAAAAATTACCCTTATGCAACAATTTCAATTTAACATCCAGGCTAAAGGTGGCGCTGGTAAATCCATGCTTACTTACCTCCAAGCCTTGCAACAACAAGACAATGAAAGAGCCTATTTTGTGGACTTTGATAGTTCGGTAAAATCAAGTTGCCAGCAGCTTAAATTTTTACAAGGCAAAACACCGTCACGGTTTGCTACTATGAGCCTGCTGGATCAACGGGAAAAATTAGACCGACAATTGCTTTTCGAAAACCTGCATCAGCTATCACAAAAAGATTACGATTTGTTTTACCTCGATTTTGGCGCACCAGAAAGCGATCAGCTCCCTTCGCTGTTTTCTAAAGATTATACCATTGAAGAATTTAAAGAAATACAAGATCAGTTGAACGCCCGATTTATTTTGAATATCGTGATTGCCGGTGGCAGCGCCTACGAGCCCTGTACGCATTACCTGCAAAAAGTAAGCAACCTCAATAAAGGCGTTTTTGAACTGAACATGTATATCAACGAAAGCACGTTTACTGGTAGCTCGCATTTGATAGATGAGTTAATCCATTTTGGCGCAGTAGCAGAAAACCAGGTGAACGATATTAAACTGTATGGCGATTTTGATATTACCACCGCCCCGCACAAAAGTATTCTTCAAAAAATAAGCGAAGGCAAAGGTTTAGAAGCCTATCAATTTATTGAAAGAATAAAGATGCAGAAGGAATTATCCAAAATATAAGACTATGCCACAACAGAGAATCGATTTTAAAAAACTCCGCTCACAAATCTCGCTGCAATATGGCATTGACCTGGACGAAACCACGCTGATTGTATTGTCTATATTAACCGGAGAACTGAAACGCCAGCACACCATCATGAATCAAAAACAAGAGGAGATGGCAGCGCAAATAAAGCTATCGAAGAAAGCCTTGCAAGTAGACGCTGTACATCCCCGCTGCCAGGCATTTTGGCACGGCATGGGGCAATGGGGATTGGGGTTGTGTTTGGCTGTGGTACTGACGTCTGTACTACTTTCCATTGATTGGACGAAGGAAAGAAAGGAAAAGCAATTAATCCACAAAGAGCTTGAATTATGTAAAGCAGCTTATTATCAAAAGATAAACGAACAGGAAGCTAAAGCAGCTACAAAAACGGGTAACAATAAAAAGAAATAGCAAATGGAATACAAAGAATTTCTAAAGGAAACCCTTTTAAGCAATGGATATGGTATCTATAGCAGAATACTGGCCGTATACCGGGAGCAAATGGAGTTTCTTAAAACCCCTGCACTTTTTCGCAAGTGGCTGGCTAAAGAGCTGGATGTTGCACCAGAGGCTATCAACCTCAGCAGTCTTAATTCGGCTTTACATCAGCAAAGAAAGAAAAACAAACAGGCCAGGAAAGAGCAGCCGGCATCAGTCACTAATCCGGCGAACAACAGCACAAGTAAAAAAGAAGGATTTCAATTCTCCAAACCCAGCTCTGATGATGAAAAGCGGTCCCGGATCAAAGAAATGTAAATCCTGCCAATATAAGCCTGTATAGGCGCATATTCATCAACATTAAGCATCCATAAATAATCTACCAGCTCGAATAAGCCTACCTACGTTTTAATAAGACTATATAAACCTATGCAAGCTCATCGGGGCTTATGTAAGCGGGTTTAAGTGAATGGTTTTTAAGGAGCAAGTTTATGTTTTTGTAATACAAAAACCACTTGCCCCGCCTGCAGAGCGGGGTTGTTTGCTCCCGATGGTCGCAGGATGGAAATATCAATATCAGCTATGCAAACAGACAGAAAACAAAATACAAAGCAAATCAAAGGCAAAGGAGGCAGGCCAAAAAAGGACGACAGTAAAACTGCTGTGCTGGTGGTGCGGATGACACCGGAGGAGCGTGCGGCTATTGAACAAAAAGCTATACAGGCAGGTGTTAAAATCGGCGAGTGGTTTAGAAAAGCTGCTGAAGACGCTACCATTACACCAAGGTTTACTGTGGAAGAAATAGGATACTTGCGTAGCCTGGCTGGCTTGTGCAATAACCTGAACCAATTGGCAAGGGTAGCCAATCGGGAAGGTATAGGATCGCTGGCAATGACCTTGCAGGCCTTGATAAAAAAGGTTGCCGCATACCTGGATAAATTAAAAAACGATGATCGGTAAATCTATTAAAGGCAAAAGTTTTGGCGGCTGCGTGCGCTATGTAGTTAATAAAAAAGAAACCACCATACTGGCAGCTGAAGGCATTAGCCTGGAAGACACCGCAGCGATGGCTCGTGATTTTGATTTTCAACGCAAGCTCAACCCAGCATTGGGCAAGGCTGTAGGCCATACGGTATTGAGCTGGAGTATGGAGGATAAGCCGCAGCTAACCGATGCGAAGATGATAGAGATTGCTCAAAAGTATATGCAGGAAATGGGCATTACCGATACCCAATACCTTTTGGTAAAGCATACCGACCGGGAGCATCCGCATGTACACCTTATTTTTAACCGGGTAAACAACATGGGCAATACCATTACCGATAAAAATGATTTTGCACGCAATGCCAAAGTGTGCCGCCGGTTGACAGAAACTTATGGCCTGCATATTGCCGCAGGCAAAGAAAATGTAAAGCGCCAGCAGCTAAAGGGTAATGATAAAGTGCGGTATGCCATTTATGATGCATTAAAGAAAGCATTAAAAATCGCGACCACCTGGCAACAGCTTCAAACCTCTTTGATGCAAGAAGGTATTGCCATACAGTTCAAATACAAAAGTGAAACGAAAGAAGTACAGGGCGTTTCTTTTGAAAAGGGAGGCATCGTATTAAAAGGATCGGCCATTGACCGCAGCATGAGCCTGGCTGGTATTGAAAAGCAATTGTGTACAAATGCAGCTCATGTACCATCTCTGTTTACCCATAAAGAAGGGGCAGCTCTTCCGGGGCCTTCACAAAGCACCGGCAATGCTTTCGATACAGGCATCCAACTTACAGAAAGTGTTTTAGGGTTACTCTCGGGTTTATTGACTACTGAACCGGAGCCGGTACCTGAAGAGCTTATAGATCAGCAAAGGAAAAAACGTAAAAAAGGCAGAAGACTTTGAGCACTACAGATTTCCGGAATTACTGTTCTCAATTTGAATTATCGCCTCACTGCAGCGACAATTTAGCTCCCGGGCTTACCGGCTCCACAACCGGAGCCAGTAGCCGAAGAGCTCATAGATCAGCAACGGAAAAAACGTAAAAAGGGAAGACGGATTTAAACCAATAGCAGCAAGGGCCGCTATTGCTTACCCAGGTATTTCTGCTCCCTGGCTATAGTAATGGTGAGCTTGCCTTTTTCGCAGGCAATATCTACCACCTGGCCTATTTTAAAGCCGGTATCTTGCAGCCATTTGCCGCAAAGATGTAGCTTGGGGAACCGGATGGCCGTTGGCCTGCTTTCGCGGCTAAAGGTTTGGCTGTAAACGGTGATGCGTCTTACCGGCTTTGGCGTTCGGAGTGTTTTCATACGTAGCTGCTTTTGTTGCTACAAAGCAAGTAAGGGTGCCATAGGTATTCAAGTTGTGGCGGGGATAGTTTACAAAAAGAAAGTATATTTTACTTAACTTTGAGGCGTATTTATATACTTTTTGAATTTAAATTTGCACCTATGACAACAGATACCGCTATGCCAAACCATAAAGTACACGAAGGCCGAAACGTAAAGCGTTTTCGCGAAATGCTGGGTATAAAACAAGATGCCCTGGCCTATGAGCTGGGCGATGATTGGAACCAGAAGAAAATTTCTTTACTGGAGCAGAAGGAAACGATTGACGTGCCCCTGCTGCAGCAAATTTCTGCTGTATTAAAAATACCTGTAGAGGCTTTTCAAAATTTTGATGAGGAGCAAGCTGTGAATGTGATTGCTAATACGTTTTCAGATTTTAAAGACAGCGCATCTGCAATTAATTTACATCCTGTGTTTAATCCTGTTGAATCGGTTTTAAAAATGCACGAGGAAAAGATGGCATTGTATGAGCGTATGCTGAAGGAGAAGGATGAAATGATGACTGAGTTAAAAAAGCTCATTAATAATAAGTAATTATAGTAAAACGAGGGCTGCCTCGTTTTTTTGTTTTATAAGCCCTGCTCAAAAAAGTAGGGTTTTCCCGTATTGCGGGGTTGCGAAAGGGGTGTTAGTTTTGTTCTGTAAATATTTAAAAAATGCTGGCTTAAAAGATAGACTACTACTACCTGTTGAAGTTCGTAAAAACACCTTTTTGAAATTTGTTTGTCGATTGATATGGAAAACAGTAAATGACATTTTTATACTTGAGATTATTCATATACTTTCTTGTAAAAGAGAATATACTTTATTAATTTGTTGATGATATTATTTTTTTATAATAGATATTTCCATTGAACTACGAAAAAGCCTTATCTCTTTACCGCAATGATAAGACATTGCAGCTACTACGGGCGGAACATTTTCCGCTGCTGGTAGGCTTTTTTCATTTGGCATTCAAACAGCAAAACAAAATATCTTATGCTCAGGGCGAATTACAAAGCCTCCTTACAGATTACCTGTATACATTGGAAAAGCAGGATATAAATGAATATAATAAGTCGCCTCTTGAGTATCTTTCACGCTGGGCGCAACAGGGTTATTTACGCAGGTACTATGAAACTGCCGATGAACCCGTATATGAACTTTCTCCCGCCACTGAAAATGCGCTCAAATGGTTAGAAGACCTGAACAAACAACAGTTTGTAGGCACTCATAGTCGCTTATTGCAGTTTTTTCATTTACTCGAGCAAATCGTTAATACCACCTCTGGTCCTTATGATCGGATACAACAGTTACAGGCAGAGCGTAATAAGATTGACCAGGAGATAGAGCAAGTACGTAAAGGGAACTTTGTAAAGCCTTCCGATACCCAGATCAAAGAAAATTATTTTTTGGCAGAGGAAACGGCAAAACGATTGCTTTCCGACTTTCGGCAGGTAGAAGAAAATTTCCGTGAGCTGGACACCCAAACCCGCCAAACGATGGTAAAAAGCAGCCTTGCAAAGGCAGATTTACTAGACAATGTATTTGAACAGCAGGATTACCTTTGGAATACCGATCAGGGGAAAAGTTTTCGTGCTTTCTGGGAATTTCTGATGAGTGAGCAAATGCAGGAGGAGCTGGAGAACTTGTTGAGCAAGATGAATGAGATACCAGCGATACTGGAAATAAAAAAGGAACAGACAGTAGACAGAATTAAAACGAACCTTGTGGATGCCGGAGACAAGGTGAACCGGAGTAACGATGGGCTAATCGAGCAACTCCGGAAATTTGTGGAGCAAAAAAATCTTTCTGAAAGCAGGCATATACTAAGTAGTATAGAAGAAATAGAAAACCTGCTGTTGGAACATAATGAAACCTTTAGCTCCTGGGAAACTCTCTTGGAGATAGACGGGCTATTTAAACCTATACTAATTATGGAAAGACCACTATTCACCCCGCCGGTTAAAGTTTCTTTTGATAAGACCAATATACAGGACGGAATATCGGAGGCAGATACAGGCCTCTTATTTGAGCAATTTTATGTAGATATTGAAGCGCTCCGTAGCAATATAAAACAGGCCTTGCACAACAAGAGCCAGGTAGCCCTTTCTGAGTTATTGCAAGTGTATAAACCACAAAAGGGACTAACAGAAATTTTAGCCTATATGCAAATAGCAGCCAATGATAGGAAGCACTATATAAATAGGGATTTGGAGGAAGAGCTGGTTGTAGAAAATATGGAGGGTAGTAAAAAATATTCAGTAAAAGCACCGGTAATCATATTCAACAGATAAAATGGAACAAGGATATTCGCTTAGTCTTATTGCCTTACTTAAGGGAATTGTATTTGATCATCAAAAAGAGATATGGGACAACCTGCTGCGATATGAACCGGATGTAAAAAAGTATTTTCAACCCGTAGGACTGGAACTGTACCTCGACAAAAGTGAAGGATATGCATTCCTGAGACAAAATCAATGGGAAGAAGATACCGGACTTCCGCGCCTGGCCGAAAAACGGCAGCTCAATTTCCATACTTCCCTATTATGTATTGTACTTAGGAAATATTTGCTGGAACAGGATGCGCAGGGAGGATCGGTACGCTCTATCATCAGCGAACAGGAAATAATCAACCGTATAAAAGTCTTTATGCCGGTTACAAATGATGAAGCAAAACAGCAGGAAAAAACAATCAGCACTATTAATAAGGTAATCGATATCGGTTTCCTGCGCAAGCTGGATGATCAGGAACGAAATTATGAAGTACACAGGATCATTAAAGGATTTGTAAACGCAGATATGATTGATGATTTGTTGAAGAAACTCAGGAGACATGCCGAGGACAAACAAGTAACAGAATAGCAAACTTATGGAGATTGAATTTACTTATGGTGGTAAGGATGTACAGGCTGGCTTTCGCCTACAATCCCTTGAAGTGCTTAATTGGGGCACCTTTAACCAGGAACGCTGGCAAATAGCCCCCAAAGGTTACAATGCTTTATTGACAGGAGATATAGGTTCCGGCAAATCAACATTGGTTGATGCCCTCACTTGCCTTTTGGTACCCCATAACAAAATTGTATTTAATAAAGCAGCCGGGGCTGAGGGCAAAGAAAGAAACTTATTGAGTTACATTAAAGGTGAATACAAAAAGGAAAAAGAAGAAATTACCAAAGTTGCAAAAAAAATATACCTGCGCCCCAACGATGATACCTATACCGCCATAGTTGGAAATTTCAGGAATGAGGGATATAATGAAGCCGTTTGTTTGGCCCAGGTATTTTGGATTGGTAAAGACAGCAAGGTCGAAAAACTATTGATCATCAGTACCGTTCCGCTTACCATTAAACATCATTTTAGCCAGTTTACTGATATTAATGAACTTAGAAAAAAATTAAGAAATACAGATGGGGTGCAATTGTTCAACGACAATTTCACTCAGTATAGCGAACAGTTTCGACGGTTATTTGGAATGAATAGCGAAAAAGCTATTGATCTTTTTTACCAAACCGTTTCTATGAAGTCTGTGAGCAGCCTCACCGATTTTGTGCGCGAGCAGATGCTGGAAAGAACAGATGTAAAGGAGCAAGTTGCTTTATTATTAAAGCGTTTTGAAGACTTAAAAAAGGCGCATGAAGCCGTAGTGCACGCCCGCGAGCAACACCAGATATTAAAACCATTAACTGAAGCCTGCCTGGAATACGGAAGCGTAAGCCGGGAAATTGAAAATATCGAAGCCCTGCTCGAAATGGCCCCGGCCTGGTTCGCTGAAAGGAAAAGGGATCTATTAAATAAAGCTATTGAGCAAGCAGAGGCTGACCTTGAAAAGCTAATACAACAACAGCAACTTATCAATAATGAATTGAACGACCTGGAAAGCCGTAAACAATCCATCCTCATTGATATTGCTAATAATGGGGGTAAACGCATTGAGCAAATTGGTGATGAAATAAAGAGGAATGAGCAGGAGAAAACTACAAAGCATAAAGAGTTCAATAATTATGAACTTTTAGCATTACAAGCAGGACTTAAAGAAGTACAACTTGAAAAAGACTTTGATGAAAATACTCTTAAGGCCAACGAATTAAATGAACAGTGCCAGCGGGCCGAAGAAGATTACCGCAACCAAAGGGATAATCTGATCAGCGAATTACGAAAACAAGAAGGCGAATACCAGTTAGAATGGAAAGAACTGCAATCTCTGCGAGATCGCAAAACCCAGGTTCCTGCATGGCTGGTAGGATTTAGAACCCGTCTTTGCGAGGACCTGCGTATTGAAGAAGAAGAGCTACCTTTTGCAGGAGAACTATTAAAAGTGAATGAACAGGAAAGGGAATGGGAAGGTGCCGTAGAAAAGCTGCTTCATGATGTAGGCATCAGCCTTCTGGTACCTGCCACCCACTATAAAAGCGTAAGCAGGTATGTAAATGATAATCCTTTGCGGAGCGCCGATGGAAGGGGCATTAAGCTCACTTACCTGGAAGCAGATGTACATAATTTTAATCGTGTCATCAAAGAATTAGATGAGGATAGTATCGTGTATAAGATAGATATTAAACCCGAAACAGTTTTCTACGATTGGCTGGAAAACTATCTGCATAGAAGTTTTGGCGATTATATAGGTACCGATGTAAATGGACTGCAGAAAGTTCCATATGGTATTACCCGGCAGGGGTTGATAAAAAGCGGCCGTATACGGCATACAAAAGATGACAGAAAGCGTATTGATGATCGTAGAAATTATGTACTGGGCTGGAGCAATACCGAAAAAATAAAAACATTGGAGCTTTCGGTGAATAAACTCGAATCTGAAATTGAGGAAATTAAAAAGAGGAAAAAGAAAGTAGAAGATTTGGAAAGGGAGAACCAGAACTCCCGTATTGTTATTGACAGGATACTACAATACAAGGATTTTTCCAGGCTCAACTGGCAATATCATGTTACGAAAATTTACGAGTTAGAATCGGAGCGCAACCAGCTATTAAATAACAACGATGTGCTCGCTCAGTTGGAAAAGAATAAAGCTGAGGTTGTACAGCAAATTACGAATGCAAAAGAAGGAGAGAAACTGGCCACTGAAAAAGTGGGTGGTTTAAAAGCCACATTTGCTAATTACAAAGAGCAACTTACCAATACGGAAAAATTCTTAGAGCAGATTAATCAATCAATGAGAGATAAATGGTTTCCTATGCTTTTTGAAAAGCTCGTCGATGTTAACTTCACTTTGAAAAATATTGACAACCGGCAGGAAGACTTTCGCAAACAATACCTGGGTGAAAACGGGGAGCTCAAGAGATTAAGAGGCCGCCAAATGGGATTTCGGTCATCTATTGAACGTAAAATGAGGGAGATAAAAGAACATTCCAAAGCAGAGTATAGTGAAATTGCAGAAAGCATAGATGCACGGGCGGAGTACATTAAAAAATTTGAACAATTGAACCGGGAAGACCTAAAACGGCATGAAGATCGGTTCAAAGAACAACTTAATACCAATGTGATCAACAGTATTTCAGTATTTGACAATCAGTTGCAGAAACATGAAAACGATATTAAACAGAAGGTACGCACCATTAACCAGCATCTTTCCGAGATTGTGTACAATGCTACGCAGGACACTTATATTACTATTCTGATGGATGCCACTACAAATAAAGAAGTAAGGCTTTTTAGAGAAGAACTAAAAAAATGCTATATCCATTCCTTTAGCAGTAATATTGAATTGTATACGGAAGAAAAATATGAACAGGTAAAGAGTATACTGGATCGCTTCGCCAGTATGGAATATGCTGATAAAGAATGGACGAGTAGCGTAACCGATGTGCGCCAGTGGTTTGAGTTCAATGCAAGCGAACGATTTCGCTCTGATGATAGTGAAAAAGAGTTTTATGAAGGTTCAGGAGGTAAAAGCGGCGGCCAAAAGGAGAAGCTGGCTTATACTATCCTGGCAAGTGCACTCGCCTATCAGTTTGGGCTGCAATTTGGGGAAAGCAAGAGCAGAAGTTTCAGATTTGTGGTTATTGACGAAGCTTTTGGAAGGGGAAGTGATGAGAGTACTAGATATGGCCTGGAGCTATTTAAAAAACTAGATCTTCAATTACTAATAGTAACCCCTTTACAGAAAATCCATGTTATTGAAAATCATGTCAACTCCTTTCATTTTGTAAGCAACCGGGAAGGCAATAATTCACAGGTGAGTAATCTTACAAAAGAAGAATATGAAGAGAAGAAACAACAGCACAATGCAGTGCATCAAAATAAAGAATTGAATGATTAGCCCGGAGGAAATAAAGAAGCAGGCACTGAAGTGGTGGCGACTTTTATTGCAAAGTACTATATCTGAAGAAATATTTTTCCCAAAATCAATAGATCGTATTGGTAAGATTCAGTCTGGTCATATCACCCAACAATTTGAAGTACTTCAGCAGGAAGTTGCCACACTTTACCGTTTTTCTAAAAACCAAACCGGAGTGGGCTACCTGGTTAAAACAGCAGAAAAGAATTTTCGGCGAACGGGTAGTCATGAGCTACCTGAATCAATCGTTTTTGAAACGATTGAAGACTATGTGACCTTCATTGGTAAAAAAAAGGAATGGAAGCAGTTTCTATTAAATTATAAAAAAATAATAGCAAATATCCCTCTACTCAAAGATTGGATATTGCTTAACTGTCAGTGGCTTACAGATGAGTCAACCAACTGGGAGGATATACTTAAAGTATGCCACTATTTTTTAAATGCCCCCAGGCCTAACCTGTACCTGAGACAATTACCAATAGCTGTTCATACAAAATTCATTGAAGAGAATGTAACGATTATCCAGTCCATGCTTGATTTTCTTATTCCAGACCACATCCGTAGCCCTCAACAAAAGCGGTTTGCAGAGCGGTATTTTCTGAAATTTGACGAGCCGCTTGTAAGAATGCGCATGCTGGATACACAATTAGCCTTCTTTGGCAACTTCTCCGATATAAGCGTACCACTTTCAGATTTTGAAAAATTGAACTTGCCAGCAAAGAACATCGTGATAACAGAGAACAAGATGAATTTTCTTACATTGCCGGCCATGCCTTCAACCGTTGCTGTATGGAGCGGCGGCGGATTTCAGATCAGCTATCTCAAAAACGTTGCCTGGCTGGTAGAGAAAACCATTTTTTACTGGGGAGATATTGATGAGCATGGGTTTCAAATACTCCACCAATTAAGAAGTTATTTCCCGCAAGCCCAAAGTGTCATGATGGATGGTAGCACTTATGAGCATTTTTCGAAATTTGCTGTTGCCGGGGCGCGTAACAAATCCGAACAGCTCTTGTTATTAAATGATGAGGAACGAAAACTTTTCGAGCAGTTAAAATTGGCCGATAAAAATAGGTTGGAACAGGAGAAAATAACCCAGGGATATGCCGAGGAATATTTCAAAGTTCTTTTGCAATAGAAGTTTGAATAGAAAATGTATATACTAAAAAATGTGCTAAAGCCTTAGCTAAAAAGAGAAAGGTCTTTGGCAATACTGCTTTTGGGAGTAGCTTTAAGAAAAAGAGCCGCTTCGTAATGGCAATGCTTTAACTTTTTACCATTTCCACAATAACATTTACTATTTCTTCCAATTTTTGTAGCACTTAAATAATTTTCTAAAAACTTTTTTATGACCTTTCTATCAGTATTATGTAGTAATGATTCATAAATTTGAATAGTACCTGCATCCTGATGCCCCCATTCTTCAAGCCCTTGGGTTACTCCACTTTGTTTTAGAAGTACCCAGGAAAAATATTTGGGTAAATAGTAATCAATAAAATCATACAAACGAAAACCGCTACTTGCAAGTTTATTTGCCACGTAGGTATGCTCTACACAAATGGCCCCTTCTTTACTAATATGAAAATCATCTATCCTTTCAATTTTTCCATCGGTTGAAAAAACAATTGGAAATGCGTTGGGATATGCTTTGGGGAATAGCAAGATAATCCCAAAGCTTTCAATCAATTCGCCTTTATCATCTTTGAGAAAAAAATTACCACTAAATTTATAAGAGTCATTTACTTTTCCGTCATACCTTAAACCGGAATTGGCTTCTAAAGTGGCAATTTTATCCTCTTCAAAGTTTCTTATCTTGAATTTCCTATTTGAGATAAGGTTTGTACCCGCTAACATTTTGCTGTAATTGATTGATGTTTTGTTGAACTCTTGGATTAGGCAATATAGATGATCCTGTAAAAGTTAAATTTCCATTTTCATCTTCTTGTATTTGTGGATGATTTTTTAAAAACTTCTCCCAGTTGAAATCGTGTTGTTTATATCTGAAGTATTCATCAGGTATTTCGTAAACGTATGGCTGTTCGCTGCCATTCTTTCTGTACTTTTTATAGGTAAAGTAATCTTTACTGTCAGACTTGAAAGGTAAAATGTTATCGCCAACAACAACACCATTGCTTTCTGCTTGAGCCTGCATTTTGCACGCCAAGCTTGTGTGCAAACTTGTGGTAGTAACTTCGCTACATTCACCTGTACCTGCGTTATGCCAAAGAGTATCTTCATCATCACCAAAATCTAATCCAATTCTTGTGTAAATTCGACTAACGCCTTGTTCATCGAAAAGATTTTTCAAATCATTTTTTACGAAGTAACTTATAAACGAGGCTGCCATTAATGCATTATCAATAGCTTTCTGTTTAGAAGTGCCTTTGCCACCAAAATATACCATCAATCCATCTCCTTGCAAACGATGTATATATCCGTCAAAATACCAACAGGTGTGTATTGTGGCAAGTTGAATGGTTCTGCATATATTCGCAACAACATGCGGGTCGTACTTTTTAAATAATCCGGTAGAGTTTCTTACATCTACAAACATCGAAACGATATAATGATATTCACTTCCGTTTGTGCTCTTCAAATGGCTAAAACTTGGATGCGCTCCTAATTTTTCCTCATACTTGGTAATCTGTCCGGTTATTGTATTTAGAGCACTTAAGCTTCTGAAATTTGCTTCGTTTTTTGTTTTATCTATCCATTCCATTTTGGGATGCGAAGATAATTTTCCACTATAGTTCTCGTAACTCAATCCTTTCTGCAGATTGTTCTTTTTTCCTTGTCTCAAATAATGAGCAATGTCATCAGTGTAATTTTTGTAAAGTTTCTGTTCCATAAATTCTATCTTAAAATTTTAATTCCGATAATGATGATGCAAATGAAGCATCCACCTAATAAATAAGTAGCAGTTTTCAATCTGCTGAATTTCTTTTGAAGTCCACAAGCCAGTAAATACACTTGACGTACATAGTCCTCATATCTTTTTTCATCTGTACCATTAGAGTACATCTGTTTGAAGCTTTCAAAAGAAATATTCGATATATTACTAAAGTTGATTACAGACCCATTAACGCTATCAGCCTGTTTGTTCAGATATGGTATGATTGCCCATAAAGTATAACCGAGACTTAACAAACAACAGATTAGGCCTGTCCAAATAAAGAATGTTATACCACATTGATCGGTAATTGTATCCTTAATACTATAATAGCCGGTAATAATTCCCCCCAGCAAAAAAGTATTTAATGTCAAAAATAAATTACCCTTATTGTTTATGCTATCATAGTAGTGGTCGTATCTATCCATAGTGTGTTTCAACATCTCTACTCTATCGGAGACTGCTGAAGCGTTAACTGTACCTGTTTCGCTCATTTCTTTAATTTTATTTACTAAATCCAATACCAATTGCGGTTAATACCAGCGCTGCAATTATTCCATTTCCAACCTGCTTGCTAAACGGTCGATTGTGCTGAACAGTATTTGCATAATGCTCGCAGTTGAAATTAACTAAGTCGTATTGTGTCCCAATCAATTCAATTGCACGATTTACCGCCAGCCGGCGTTGAAAATTATCCCCTGGATAAGGCTCAATTCTTGTTAAATGATAGCCATCTCTAAACAAGTGCTGTTCACTCACTATCTGAACACCTTTGCCAAGATAATTTTCTATGTATAATCTTTTTCCATAAGCATCATTGCCAATATAAATAGCATGATGCTGAACAAAGCCCAAATCGCTTTTGGGAAGAACCAGCCTGTCGCCAGGCTTTAGGTTCTTTAAATTGTATTTTTTTTGCATAAGAATTTAAGTTAAATCTTCAATTGTTGCGGTAGGAGCGTTACGTTTTACACTGTCAATTGCATTATCTCTTGCTGATGTAGAGGAGTACATTTCACTCGTACCCAAAACCTGATAGTTATTAGCCACCTGATTAAAGTACGGTTGCCCCGAAGTGGAAGTCTTTTTATCGAAGTTTTTATCAGCCACGCAAACCTTACTGCTTGCAACACCGTCAAGACAACCTTGCTTGCTTACGTAAGTTTCGCTTGTTAACAATGTTTCTCCATTCGTCGCTTTCAATGTCCAGCGAAATTGACCATTACTGGTTCTTTTAACTTGGTACTTACCCATTTTATAAAATATTTAAAAGTTAAAGATGTACCTATATACACCCAAATACAAAGTTACAAAATGCATTCCAAAAAACAAATTTGTAAACCAAATCTGTCAACCAGCCCATTTTTATTTAAATTATGTCATAATGTCTTTTTTCAAAGAGCATACTGGAGATGAACTTTTGTCATAGTTACAACTGAAAGTTACAAAATGTCATAATACTATTGTATTTGTCAACTAAAAGATTTACCTTTGCAGTACGAAATCAATTATACAATGGAAACAAAAGCAATATTTGCGGAAAGATTTAAGTCAGCCCGTCTTATGAATGGTTTCTCATTGCAGGATTTGGCTGATGCTTTAGGTGGTACTTTATCACGTCAAGCTTTGCATCGTTACGAAAAAGGAGAGGTTATTCCTGATGCAGAAAAAATAAATATGCTTAGTAAAGCACTCAATATTAGCCCTGATTATTTTTTCAGAACTACTAAAGTTGAATTTAGTGATATTGAATACAGAAAGCTAAGTAGAATGCCACAAAAGGATGTAGCGATCATCAATGAAACTACCAAAGAATATCTTTCACGCTATTTAGAATTGGAAGAAATAATAGGACTTCCTCATAGTTTTGATAATCCTCTAAAAGATTTTGGAAAGGTTACTACTTATGAGCAAGTAAATAAAGCTGCAGAACTATTAAGACAGAAATGGTCTTTAGGTACTGGTCCAATTTTCAACATCGTTGAACTTCTAGAAGATAAAAATATAAAAGTTGTAAAGCTAAATGTTGATGAAGATTTTGATGGATTACAGACTTTTGTAAATGGTTATATTCCTGTTGTAGCATACAACGAGAGAAAAGCCAACAAGCCTGACAGAATACGATTTACCTTGCTTCACGAGTTGGCTCATTTACTTTTAGTATTAGGCGATGTGACCGAGAAACAGAAAGAAACTTTATGTCATCAGTTTGCTGGAGCAATGTTACTTCCAGAAGAAACTATTAAGGCAGAACTCGGTAATCATAGGAATAAATTATCAACATTAGAACTTGGAAATATCAAAAAACAATATGGCATTTCGATGCAGGCAATCGTAATGCGGGCAAAGGTTTGTGGCATCATTAATGATCATTATACCAAACAATTCTTTTTTCTAATTAAACAACAAAACTGGAAAATAGATGAGCCTGTAGAATATCAAGGTATTGAAGAAAGCAACCGCTTTGAACAATTATTATTTAGAGCTTTAATTGAGGATCAAATCTCAATGTCTAAAGCAGCATCATTGTCCAATAAATCTCTGGCCGAATTCAAGAGAGAGCATCAACCAATGTTCTAATACTAATTCCTCAAATGAAAAACACCTACCTGGAGAATGAAATTAAAAATAGCTGTAACAGATGCTTGTATTTTTATAGACCTTTATGATCTAGGTCTTGTTAATTCGTTTTTCAAATTAGAAATTGAAATACACACAACCACATCAGTTTATTTTGAATTATACCCTGAACAGCAACAACTTTTAAAAGCCTATCAATCTGTTGATAGGCTTATTGTACATAATTTAAAGGAAGAAGATTTCCTGCAAATCCATTCGGAACCTTATCCAAAATCTTTATCAGAAACAGATAAATCAGTTCTTCACATTGCAAATAAACTCAATGCTTGCGTATTAAGTAGTGACAAGACTGTGCGCAATTGTGCTAAAAATAAAGACATTGAATACCACGGTATGATTTGGATATTTGATAAGCTTGTGGAAACCAATATTCTATCAAAGAAAGATGCTGCCATTAAATTAAAAGAGCTTGTTGCCACCAATTTTATTTTTCAGAACAACCAACCGTTAGTCGCTGAAATCGAAATGAGATTAAAGATTTGGAAGTAAAGCTTTCTAAGCTTTTTACAAAATGAGCAATAGCACGCAGAGGTGATCCACTCGTTTTGGATCACTTCAACTCAATTGCGTCCGCACTGCGGGCGCAATTGGTTTTGTTGGAATAGTAATGCGCTCACTACCACTACAATCATTTCGTTAAACCTGGTTATCAAGTGTAGCCAACTGCGTTTATTTCCCTTGAATTGAATAAAATAAGGGCTAACCAATGCCAAATTGCGCCCCCTAGTGCCATATTTATTATTCTCTTGTTAGCACTTCTATTTTCGCCTCAACAACTATAAAAGCGATCATGGAAACAATAGAGGCTCTTGAGAGAAGAGATGAAAAGGCGGGAATGCCTGGTAACGATGATTTACTAAACCGTTTTTTTAATCGGGCTCAAAACGATCCCCGGATTGGCTTTTCTCACATCGCACTATTTACTGCAATGGTGCAAATGAGCCAGGATAATTTTTCAGTATCGTTCTATGGTAAAGAGCTACGCCAACTCGCCAAAATAGGTAGCTCAAGAACCTACTTTAAACTGCTCAAAGATTTATATGAGTGCCGGTACATCAGGTACATTAAAGGGGCTAACCGTTGGCAAAGAAGCAGCGTATTGTTTTTAATTTAAAATATTTGATCATGATAAAAAAAGAAGAACAGATTGTGATGAAAGCTATATCCCTATGCTTTAAACCTTTTCTGAAACCAGAGGAAGCGCTGATCTATTGCAATTTAGGCAGAACTCAATTTGCAAAAAAATGCGGAGAACACCGTATTTATAAAAACGCCAATGGCTACTATAAACGAGGGGAGCGGGATCGGATGATGGGCGGAAACAGCTCCGAAAAAATAAAGATCAGGATAAAGGAATTGTGACCAATTAAAAGAGAGGCTAGAACCTCTCTTTTTTTTAACGCTTTGTATAGGTATAAACATAAGCCGTAGTATTAGATTGAACCGGCACCTTACTGCTATTTTCTGAAGTGGTGGGAAGCATATTAATAGCTTCTGTTTGAGGTTTAAGCCGGTGCCGTTTATAAGTCTTTTCAACCTGCCGGGTAGTTGTATGCCCTAAAAGAAGAGATACCGTAGCATGATCTATTCTCTGATCCTGTAATAAAACCGAAAAACTTAACCTGGCACAAGACCAGGTGATATGCTTGTCGAGGCCGGCATTTGAAGCCCAGATGTCGAGCACCTTATTAGCACCGTCCTGCGTTGGCAGGTGAAATATAAGATTGGCAGGCTTTTTAAAAACTGCAGCTTTAGCCCGTTGCTGTTCTAATATTTTTTGAGCCGTAGTATGCAGGGTGAGTACAACCGGGTGGCCCGTTTTACGTTGAATAATACGGGTTACTAATTTCCCTTCTTTAATATCCGTCCATTGCATTGGAGCAATGTCTGCCCACCTTAGGCCGGTATATAAACAGAAAATAAAAGCCAACTTTACCTGCTCATTGCTACAAGGGGTATTGATCAGCTTAATATATTCATCTGCTTCTATTATTTCTTTTAAACTGGTGGAAGGGTTAGCAATTGCACTCACTTTCTCTGTAGGGTTCTCAATAAAATATTTATCCTTGGTGGCTGCATTAATTACCCATTTAAACCTGGCAAAATAGTTTTGCGGGGTTTCTCCGGTCAGGCAATCCAATAAGTACTTTCTAAATCGCTTGCAAAAATCTTCGGTGATCTCAACAGGAGCAATAAAATCCTTGCCCACGAATAGTTTGAATTTCTGAAAGCTGCAGGGCAGGTGTCGGTTCTCGTATGTCCTATGCTTTTTTACATAATCAGCATAGTAGTCAAGAAAGTTGGCCTTAAATTTATGTCGTGGGATAAAAGGCGTACCTATGGCTTGCGACTCAATAATCATTTGGCTTTTCTTGGTTTCAAGAATTAAGAGCGCCTCTTTATTATGATTTCTTTGTACCTGGTCTTTAGGCTTTGCATAAATAAATACTCCGGTAGCAACTCTTTGCCCGGGCCCTCTACCTAAATCATAATAGTAATATAGTTTATCTCCTTTTCTATTGGGCTTTTTTGTAAAATTCATAATGCTGGTTTTTAAAGTGAATAATCATACCTCATTACCATTTGTCAAAGCAACTAAAATCGGTGATCATTGAGGTGCTTAGTTATTGCCCATGTACAGTGGGCCAATGAAGTACCGGGAAGGGGTTAAGACCACAGTCGGCGCAATGATTATTCATTTATGGCGGCAGGCTAAAAATGAATTTTATACGGGATGTATAATTTAAAAAAAGGGGAAAACAACTACAGGAGTTGTAAAGAAAAGTGCTAGTCATACTGCTTGTCATTTGTTTGTCAAATACAGCGGTAGAAAGCGTAAAAAAGTGACAAATTTTTGACCAACACAAAATAAAAAAGCTTTGTAAATCAATGACTTACAAAGCTTTTGGTGTGCCCAGAACAGGAATCGAACCTGCACTCCCTTGCGAAAACCAGATTTTGAGTCTAGCGCGTCTACCAATTCCGCCATCTGGGCATCCTCTTTCTTTCGAAGGGACTGCAAAGGTAATATAGCTTTTATTTAAAAACAAATTTTTTAGCGCAAAATTTCAATCCCTTTTTAGCTTAATTTCATACTTGCTTTAATCAGCCCCTTTATTGTCCCAATATTCATTTTTATGAACATCCGGTATTTTATACTATTCGCCCTTTTACTACCCGCCTGTGTTTCCAAGAAGAAACAAAGCATTCAGCACAATATTTTAATCCTTAAAGACAGCTATTGTAAAGCATCGAAACGCTATAATTACAGCAGTGAAATGCCCTCTTACAATTCCGACTCCATCCTGCAGGCCAACAGCCACTTTCATAAACAATTTACAGATCAGAGTATCCTGATCCTCAATGCCCTGGGCACCCTGGATGAGGTAGAGCAAATTTTACAACTTAAAAAAGATACCAGCCTTGCCGCAAAAGTAAAAGTGCTGCAATTAAAGAATACGATTAATAGTAAGATTACTATCGCGCTTACCGAACTCGATGCCGTAGCTGCAGAGTATGACTGCGAAGGCGAACGGGTAAGCCAGATGGCCGCTTATGTAGAAAACATCAATGATTCCAGGAATGATAAACTAATCCTGTACTCTATCATCACCGGGGCGGCTACTTCAGTGGCCGGGAGCCTGGTCAACAGCCAGGGGCTCTCGAATGCCATTAATATTGGGGGGGGTATCGCCGGTGCCGGGCTCGGACTTGCCACCATGAACCCTAAAGGCAAAAAGGTGGCCTTCATTCATAAGCGCAATATTTTAAGGGATGTATGGGAAGAAAAGTTACTGTCGCCCAATTTTCCACCCTTTGTCTGGTACATGTACACAGAACCCCATTTTTCCAGTAAGGAAAATACCTCTATCATCAGCGGTATGAAGGAGCGCTGGCTACACTTCCACTTCGATGATGATACCGTAGCGGCCCAACATTCCATACTATTCGGCGATGGCGGCTTTTACCGGGCCTCTGATCTGCATAGCCGTGCCGCCATGCTCAACCAGATGCAATCGGCTACCCGAACCATCAACCAGAATTTCAATTACCTGCTGCTGGACCTGGACAAACTGATACTGGATTACTAAGCGTCGCGGCTTAAGACCAATTCGATGTATGCTAACACTTTAACACGAATACTCGTTGCGCTAATACTATCTGCCCATCTGATTTTTATACTAAACGGTTCGGAACTATAATTTTCGGTGAGCTGATTTTTTTTGCCGGTTAATCACAATAAGCATTATTAAAACCATTGCTGCCAAAATCATTTCCGCAATTAGTGAAAAATGAAAAGCGCTAACAACTCCATGTAAGTTGGACAGGTAAAAGAATAAGCCTGCCACAAGGCAAATGCCCAATGAGGAAGCCGCTTGCTGACTGGTATTATAAACACCCGAAGCAATCCCGGAAAGATCAGCAGACACTTCTTTTAAAGACAGGTTGATGAGTGTGGGTAAAACCATTCCTCCTGCTAAACCTGTAACTAAAAGTATGGCCGAGAGCGAAGCAGAGGTGACCGCATTACTGAAATAATGAAATTGCAACAGGTAAGCGCCGATCATCAGCAGGATACCACCAATGACGGCCTTTACACCATATTTATGCACCAACTTTATCGAGAGTAAGGAGGATAACATAAATCCTAACCCGAATACCACAAAATACAAACCCGTATCATAGGGCGATTTCCCCAGCCCTTTTTGAACGTAAATAGTAGAAATCAAAAGAAAAGAAGTATGCATCATAAAGTAAAAAATGGCCGCTACAATCCCCAGGTTAAAACTTTTGATTTGAAACAAATCCAAGGGTACCAATGCAAATTTCCCCGCTGATGTTCGTTTACGCTGATAGCGCACCAAGAGCCAAAAACCCAGTAGTGAAGCCATCATCAGTATAAAGCTCCACCAAGGCCAACCCAATTCCCTCCCTTCGGAAAGTGGATAAATCAATCCGCATAAAATAAAAACAACCAATACCACACCCCCGATATCAAAACCCTTACGGGTATGGTTTCCTTTGTATTCGACCAAAAACATGGAAGCAAGCAATAAAGCTATTAAACCAATTGGCAGGTTAATGTAAAATATAAACCGCCACCCTGCTATCGCTGTTTGCAAAGAAGACAAATAGCCCCCTAAAAATTGTCCTAACACGGAAGCAGTACCCAAGGTAAATCCAACCCAACCGATCGCTTTAGTCCGTTCCTTTTTATCAGTAAACAAAAGCTGCAAATAAGACAAAGATTGTGGTAACATAAATGCTGCGGCCACACCCTGGAAAAACCGGGCAAGTATTAACCACTCCGGGTTTGTCGCCATCCCACAAATGCAGGAGGTAATTACAAAAGCAAGCATTCCTGTAAGAAATGTTTTCTTTCGACCCCAATAGTCCCCCACTCTTCCCCCGGTAATAATGAACCCGGCAAATCCTATTAAATATGCGGCGATCACCAGTTCTATCTGCCCGTCTGTCGCTTTCAAATCAGCCTGAATGGAAGGAATGGATATATTGACAATGAATACATCGATCACGCTCAACAGCGGAGCGGAAAGCAATATGCCGTGTTGCAGCCATTTATTTTTCACTTCAGTCATTTAACCGGTAAATTTTATCTTTGATTAATTGTTTCAAAAGCCTGGCTACGTTTCTCAAAAAAGTTTGCTGCAAAAGCAATAGTCAATCCTACCCCGATTTCAAACTGGTCTTGTCTCAATCCCGCCAACAATGCTTCTGCTACTTCTTTGGGCGGGATTCCTTTCGTTTCTCCACCAATTTCTTTAGAGAACGCTGTATTTACAGTCGGTGGCAACAGCTCAAATACTTTTATAGCAGATTTTTCCGACAATGTTTTCCTTAGTGAAAGCGTGTAAGAATGAAGTGCTGCCTTACTGTCTGAATAAGTGGGAATAACGGAAACCGGAGACAATGCCGTAATGGAACTTACATTTACAATAGCTGCTTCCGTATGTTTTTCCAATACCGGTAAAAGCAATTCTGTCAATCTGATAACAGATAAATAGTTCGTTTCCATTTCCTGCCGGGCCTTTTCATACGCATTGACTGCACTTCCATGTTCGTATTTAAATGCTTTCCCGGCATTGTTGATAAGGATAGTTAATTCAGGAAAATCAGCCCGGATAGCCTGAATTAAATTGTTCACTTCATTTTCATTATTTACATCACAGGAAATCGGAGTTACGTTTTGCAGTGAACCAGCTGCCGTCTTAAGCTTGTCGTAATTGCGTCCAATAATGATGATTTTGTTTCCTGCTTCACTCAGTAATTTGGCCGCTTCATAACCAATACCAGAACCTCCGCCTGTGATCAAAATGGTTTTGTTTTCAAGATTCATTTTTTTAAATTTTAGTTGTTTATTTTTTTTAAATGATTGTTCGATAGGACCTCTAAAGCCAGATGTGTTGTTCCTGTTTATTTTTCTAAGATCATCGTTACCCCTTGTCCTCTTGCCGCACAAATGGAGATAAAGCCTTTACCACTACCTTTCTCATAGAGCAATTTTGCAAGCGTGGCAAGAATCCGTCCTCCTGTTGCTGCAAAAGGATGCGCTGCAGCAAGACTACTTCCTTTCACATTCAATTTATTACGGTCAATTTTTCCAAGTGCTTTTGCTAACCCAATTTGTTTTGCAAGGGTATCGTCTTCCCAAATTTTTAACGTGGCCAGTACCTGGGCCGCAAAAGCTTCATGGATCTCATAGAAATCAAAATCAGTTAACTGGCAGTTTGCTTTCCGAAGCATTCGATCGGCTGCTAAAACAGGTGCCAACAATAAATTTTGTTGCTGCTGAACGTATGCTATCCCGGCAATTTCTGCATGTGTGATATAGGCCAATATGGGTAAATTATTTTTTGCAGCCCAATCTTCACTGGCCAATAACACAATTGCCGCACCATCTGTAAAAGGGGTTGAATTACCTGCGGTAAGTGTACCGTTTTGCTTATCAAAAGCAGGTTTCAGTTTGGCTAATTTTTCTAAACTTGTATCTCTTCGCAAAATATTATCCACCTTTAAACCCAAATGTGGTGTGAGCATATCATCAAAAAAGCCTTCATCATATGCCTTAGCCATATTTTGATGGCTGCGTAATGCCAACTCGTCCTGCTCCGCTCTTGAAATCTGGTAATACTTTGCGGTAAGTTCCGTATGTGCTCCCATAACCAAACCCGTTTGTGGCTCCTGCCCTTTGTAAGGAATGGGCAACCAGTCTTTTAATTTTGGTTGCATAAGACTTTTGAATTTCGCCCAGGTAGATTTACCAGAATTGGCTTTTAGTAAAGCTTTGCGTAACCTGGGATGCGTTTCAAATGGGATATTACTCATGGCTTCCACGCCACAGGCGATGCCACTGTCTATTTGTCCTAAAGCAATTTTGTTGGCAATATAAACCGCTGCTTCAATACCGGTATCACAGGCTTGCTGTATATCGCAAGCCGGAGTAGCAGGATCTAATGAAGTGAGCATTACCGTTTCTCGCACCAGGTTACTCTCATTGATGTGTTTCACAACCGAACCGCCGACAACTTCGCCTAACAATTTCCCCGAAAGTTGGTATCGGTCGATCAGTCCGTTTAATGCCGCTAAAAGTAAATCCTGGTTGGTTTGTGTATCGTAGGCTGTGTATTGTTTTGCGAAAGGAATACGGTTATAACCCACTATGGCAACTTTTTTCATGCTCATTTATTTTAGCTTTAGTTACTATTCTTTACCGACTTAAATTTTCGATTATCATTGCAGATGCTCCACCGCCGCCGTTACAGATAGCAGCAACACCATATTTCCCTTTTTCCTGTTGCAATACACTTAAAAGAGTGACGAGTATTCTTGCACCGGAAACGCCAATAGGGTGTCCTAAAGCTACAGCACCGCCGTAAACATTTACTTTATCGATATCGAATTGTAAAATTTGCTGATTGGAAAGGATAACAGATGCGTACGCTTCGTTGATCTCAAAAAAATCAATATCTGAAAGGTGTAAGTTACCTCTTTTTAATGCTTGGGAAATTGCAATAGAGGGGGAAGTGGTAAACCATTCCGGGGCTTGTGCTGCATCCGCAAATGACACTATCCTTGCAAGCGGCTTTAGATTGTATTTTTTTACCGCATCTTCTGATGCCAGAATTAAAGCTGCCGCTCCATCATTCAGATTGCTGGAGTTTGCAGCGGTAAGTTTGCCATCTGCTTCAAACACTGGTTTTAGTTTGGCTACTTTTTCAGGGATCAATTTATAGATATCTTCGTCAACCTCTAAAATTTGACTTTCATTTTTATTTTCAATCTTTACAGGAATGATTTCGCTTTTGAATTTACCTTGCTCTGTGGCAAGTTTTGCCCTTTGATAAGAAAGTAATGCAAATGCATCCAATTGTTCCCTGGAGAGGTTGTATTTTTTTACCCCTAATTCTGCGGCGCTTCCCATATGAAAGTCATTGTAAACATCCCACAGTCCATCTTTGGTCATGCCATCTGTAAGTTTTAGATCGCCCAATTTTATACCGCTACGCAAATAAGTATAATGGGGTACATTGCTCATGCTTTCCATGCCACCGGTAACTACTATTTCATCCATTCCGGTTTGGATCTGTTGCGCGCCTATCATAGTCGCTTTCATGCCTGAGGCGCATACTTTATTGACGGTTGTTGCATCTTTATCGTAAGGTATATGGGCAAAAACCGATGCTTGCCTTGCAGGTGATTGCCCCACTCCGGCACTTAAGACATTCCCCATATAAACACTATCTATCCATTCCGGATTAAGTGATATGCTTTCAATCGAGTGCCGTATGGCAATAGCCCCTAATTCTGTAGCCGTTTTTGAGGACAAATGACCCAATAGACTACCTATGGGTGTGCGCTTTGCAGCTACTATAAATGTATCTTTCATTGCTATTTATATTTATTTTGAATTGTGCCCACGTAATTGTTAAATATTAATTGATGGTTTACCAGAAGCTATTACATAAGCCTCTTTCAATACCTCCGAATATGTAGGGTGGGCATAGCTAATAGAAGCCATATCGCCGGCGCCTACTTCATATTCCAAACCTACCACGGCTTGTGCAATCAGGTCTGCCGCCCTTGCACCAATTATATGCACACCCAGGAGCTCGCCGTATTTGGGATCGGAAAGCACTTTTACAAACCCATCTGTATCCATACCTGCTCTTGCGCGCGGATTGGCAGAAAAAGGAAACTTGCCGACATTGTATTGGATATTTTGTTTTTTCAATTCCTCTTCCGTTGCTCCTACCGAAGCCACCTCCGGCCAGGTATAAACTACCGAAGGGATTCTGTCATAATGAATATTTGGCTTTTGACCGGCGATGCTTTCAACAACATAAGTAGCTTCTTCTTCGGCTTTATGGGCAAGCGTGGCGCCACCAATTACATCACCAATGGCATAAATATTTTCGACAGTGGTTTGCAGCAGTTCATTAACCTTTACGGTACCGTTGGCATTCAGCTCCACTTGTGTATTTTCCAATCCCAGGTTCGCTATAAAAGGCTTTCTGCCTACGGCAACTAAAATATAATCGGCAGTGAGCTGCTGTTCTATACCTTCCTTGTTTTTAAAAAACACTTTGGCTTCACTCCCAAGATTTTCTGCTTTATACACCGCTTCCTGCAGTTTAATTTCCACACCTTCTTTGGTAAGGATTTTATTCAATGCATTTCCCAATTCATGGTCCATTGCCGGAATCAGGTTATCGGCATATTCCAGGATGGTTACTTTGGTGCCAATCCTGTTAAAAATAGAAGCCATTTCTACCCCGATCACGCCACCGCCAATGATGATGATTGTTTGGGGTTTATCTTCCATCGTCAATGCTTCGGTAGAAGTGATGATTCTTTTTTTGTCGATAACTACACCCGGGATAGTAGCCGGTTTCGAGCCCGTGGCAATGATGTATTGCTTCGCTTTGATTGTGGTTTCGTTGTTGTCAGCATCTACAACTTTTAAGGTTTCGTTATTGACAAAAGATCCAGTGCCCTGCAAAACCTTAACCTTGTTTTTCCGCATCAAATAATCCAAACCCTGCGTGTTTTTAGCTACCACATCGGATTTACGCTTGTAGAGTTGTTCCCAATTAAGCTCAATACCACTCAGTTCAATACCATGCGTTTTAAAATGATGTAAGGCATCGAAAAAGTGATGGGTACTGTCCAGCAAAGCTTTTGTAGGGATACAGCCAACATTGGTACAAGTACCACCCAATGTGCTGTATTTTTCTATTAATACCGTTTTGTAGCCCAACTGCGCACTTCTGATTGCGGCTACATAACCACCAGGGCCTGAGCCAATAATGGCCATATCAAATGCTTCCATTTTATCTTTTTTTAATCATTATTAATTATACCGATCGGTATATTATCATGTAAAAAAAATTTACTTCATCAATTCATTTTCTACGATCAGCGTTATCCTGTCTGCTGCCAATTGCAAGTATTTTTTATCGTTCATCGTTTTCGCCAATAAAATGCATCCTTCCATCGTTGCAAAAAACACTGCGGCATATGTCCCTGCATTCACTGTATTATTGAATTCCCCATTGGATATTCCCGTTTCAATTTTTTGCTGAAGCAGCCCCATCAATTTTTTCATGCTCTCCTGCACGCTGTCTTTCAAAAAATATAAATAGTCGTCCGCTTCTACCGATGCATTCATTATCGGGCAACCTCCATGTTGAAAAACCAGCTTCCAATTTTTAACATAAAAATTTCCGTAAGCAACAATTGCTTCTTTCGCCGATGACTGTTTGGATATAATAGCTTCAATTATTGCTATTAATCTGGAATAATTAAAATTATAGGCAGCTATTACCAGTTCTTGTTTGTCTGAAAAATTTCCATATATAGCTCCTTTTGTCAATTTTGTAGCCTCCTGAATATCGGACAATGAGGTGTTTTCATATCCCTTAATATTAAAGATCGGCGCCGCAGTTTCAATAATATATTGTCTCGTTTGTTCCGCTTTTGTCATATCTCTTATGCATTAATGAATGAAATCTGGTACAAAGATACAAAATAAATATACCAAACGGTATATTATTTAGTTAAAATAATATATCCCGGTTCGGGCGCAATCGATACAATGCTACTCTTTCCCACGCGGAAAACGATTGCGGCAGGCATTGAAACAGGCCCTTCGTTTAGAAAATTATTTCTAATTAAGCTATAAATAGTATCGTAATATCACTAAAAATACTATCCTTAACCAGGTCCTTTATTTCTCTGAAATGGGTTTATCTTTGCCGCTCATTTTAAACTAAATACATAATAATGAAAAGTACAAGACTAAAGATCCCTGTCCTGGGGATCTCCACCCTGTTATTATCGGCAGCATTGTTCTCCTCCTGTAAGAAAAGCACTTCTCCATTCAGCAACAAAAACGCGAAGGTTACTTTTTCGGTTTCCAGCGCATTTAACAAAGCTGAGGGAGACCATTTTACGCTCAGCATTGGTGGTTCCACGCTCGACGGCACCTCGGTAGACTGGACGATAGACGGTGCCACAGAAAGAGGCACTATTGTCAGTGTGACCAGTGATTATGTAAACGGCGGCAGATCGAATGTTGTGGTAGCCTCTGCCCAGAAGTTCAACACCGGTAGTGTGAGTATCTCCAGCTTCAATATTGACGGTGCACCATTTACCGTAACTTATAAAGTTGAAGTAGATGGTAAAGTAGTAGATGAGAAAAGCGTGGAAATCGCGGATGGTTCCGACCCTTTAACCAAAAACTATACGCTGTAAAATTCCCCACGGGCAATAAGTAATGTTGCCCTGTATTAAAAATAAACAGTAAAGGCTGGCCCTGTGGTCAGCCTTTACTGTTTCAATGACTGCAGCAAAAATGCGTTACTCAACTTTATGCTAAGCTTTTCCTATAGTATTCGCTCATCATAGAAAAAAGCGTAATATTTTTTATTTTTGTTAATCAGTATTCAGACAATCTTTAGCTCCCAAAAAATATTTTCTTCCAATTAAGGTAAAATAAACCCTGCTTCGTCTTATGTAGTATGTATGCCGAAGCGAATATAGAAATGGCGCAAGAATCCAAATCCTCCCTGATCACCCAAACCGTAAAAAAGTACGGCAGCCGGCTGATGTCTTTTATCCTGCCCAAGGTCAAAACCCGGGAAGATGCGGAAGACGTATTACAGGATGTATGGTACCAGCTCAGCAATATTACCCAGATAGGCGATATTCTTAACCTGGGCAGCTGGCTGTATAAAGTATCCAACAATAAGATAACCGATCTCTACCGCAAGAAAAGGCCGGAAAGCCTGGAAGATTTCTTCTACGAAGATGAAGATGGGGAAATGAATTTCAGCTTTAAGGACCTGATGTTGCTGGACAACTCGGATAATCCAGAACTGACTTACTACCGGGAGGAAATCTGGAAACGGTTCAATGAAGCCCTGCTGGAAATACCGGAAAAACAAAGCTATGTTTTTATCGAAAACGAACTTAAAGACCGCACCCTGCAGGAAATAGCAGATGAGCAGGGTGAAAATATAAAAACGATCATCAGCCGGAAACAATACGCGGTAAAACACCTCCGCAAAAAACTGGCTTATTTATACCAGGAAATAAATCCATAAAATCATGAACAACAATAATAGATTCAGACGCAAAAAAGGCTTTTTTATTATCATACCCCTCATCCTGGTATTCGGGCTTACGGGTATCGTAATGTGGCTCTGGAATGCCACGCTGGTAGGCGCTGTAAGCGGGGTTGCTGCCATCTCTTACTGGCAGGCTATGGGCTTACTGGTCTTAAGCAAGATACTGTTCGGCGGCTTCCCGGGTAGAGGTGGCCGGGGTGGCGGTCGGCATTGCCGGAAAGGGCCGTGGCAGGAGGGAGCAGAGCACCTGAGCCCGGAAGAGAAAGAACAGTTCAAAACAATGTGGAAAGAGCGCTTCAACCGGAAGTTTGACCGGGAAGCATAATATTTAAAGTAAAACGGGCGTTCATTCATCTTAATTAATAAACCAATAAAATCAATAAAAAATGGAACAATCAAAACGTGGCGGTGGCTTATTAGGTATTCTGGCAGTCGTAGGCGGTGCCTTACTGGTCAAAAAATTTGCACAAAGAAGAGAAAGAATGCGCAGTACTCTAGCTGAATATGGTATCAATGAGCGCTCTCCTTTCGCGGTAGCGGATCACATTCGTGCTATGGACCAGGAAAAGTATGATAGCTTGAAGGAAAAACTCAAACAGCAATTCAACAGGGGCCGTTGCCAACATTAATGATCGGGATATTAACCAGATCACAAGCAATAAACGAAACTGCCTGCAGCTTCGTTTTTGCGCGTTAAAAAACTAAAGAAATAACAAAGCGCACTTCGTCCTTTATATTGAATACAAAAAGTACAAAATCCGTATTTTAGCTTAAACTTCATTGAGCAAAATGCGCTACCTTATTTTATTTCTTCTGTCACTTCTGCTCACCTTCCATGCGAGCGCCCAAAAGAGGTTTAGCCAGCAAGATTTCAACAAACTGAAACAGCTCGTCAATTCATGGATCATTATGATCCCAAGACAAGACGGGATATCTGAAATTTGGTTTTCAGGTGAAGACTCCCTACTCTCCGGAACCTTGTACCATGAAGACAGCGTCAAATTGCCTATAGCCACTATGCAATTGCAGTACAACAGGGGCAAAATAAGCATAGAGCATACCTATCTGGACCAAAATGGCACAAAAGGCTCCGTCCATAGTTTAGTATTGCAAAATATAGATAGTGGTATATACTATTTCAGGAATACAGCCGACATTACTAAAAGGAATTTAAAAGAGCTACATTGCAGTACGGTCTCTTATGATCTGTCCTGGAAAAATAGTATAAAGGTCGAAAGAAAACTCATCCTACCTGTTAAAGGATTTGTTACCGTAAAATATAAGTATATAAAACACGAATAAGTATCGCCATTTCAAACGGGGAAACCCAAAAAATTAGCACGTTTCAATGTGGTTAATAAAGTTATCCGGGATAGCCTGCCCACTTTGTATGCTCAAAAAAATAAAATCCGTATTTTAGCTCAAATTTCATTGAGTACAATGCGCCACCTCTCTTTATTGCTGCTCTCGCTCCTGCTTGTCCTCAAAGTGGGTGCACAAAAGACCTTCAGCCAAAAAGACTTTAATAATTTTTTACCCCTAACTCAGAATTGGAAAGTAGTCTCATCCACAGAAGATCATGCTTTTGAATCCTGGGAAAGGGTTAATGATTCAACTTTACAGGGTAATATTTACCGGTCTTCAGACACAGGCCTGTGCCCTACAACCTACGTGCAATTAACGCTTCGCAACCGTCAAATATTTTTAGAACGTACCAGCCTTACCGATGAGGAAAGCTATACCTACACACTTCAGCTCAACAGTATCATGAAGAACGAATTCTTATTCGAAAATTCAGAAAAATCGGTGCAAATCAATTCCGGGAATGAAGCAGCAAAAATACCTTGTTACCAGACTTATCTTTTCAAAGCAAAAAAGAAGATTGACGCCAGTTTCCAGTGGGCTGAAAACAATGGTATTAAAACCATAAGATATAGATTCTTACCGGCTGACAACTAGCGTATATCAGGGTAACAAAAGGCTGCCAGGGTCGGGCAGCCTTTTCTTTATAAATCTATTTAATGTGTTTCCGCGTAGTTTCTAAAATTATCCAAGATGGCTTGCCAGCCCTGTTCCTGCATCTCTACCGGATTTGCAGATTCCGGATCGAAAACTACGACAATATTTGTCTGACCCTCCCCTTCCGGAGTAAACGAAACCGTCACTTTTCTTTGATCATCCATTGTGTAGCTAAATGATTCCTTAGGCTTTACCGTGTCGTAGACGCCACCGAAATCGAAACCGAAACTACCATCGCGTGCTTCCATGCGATAGCTGAACCGGCCACCTTCCCGCAAGTCGTTTTCCGCATTAGGACAATGCCAGGATTCATGAGCTGCATTCCATTGCTGTACATGCTCCGGGTTATTGTAATAATCCCAAACCTTATCCAGGCCTGCATTTACACTTGATTTAACTGTTATTGCCGCCATAACTTACCATTGTTTATTAAAGCCCTCATTATAATTGACCATCCAGTAGACGCCGTACTTATCCTGGAAAGAACCGAAGTAATCACCCCAGAACTGGTCGGCCATAGGCATTTCTATAGTACCCCCGGCAGATAAACCATTGAACAGGTGGTCCGCTTCTTCACGGGATTCCGGGAAAATAGATACATAATTATTATTACCAACACTCAGTTTATGACCAGCAGAAGGAACGATATCAGAAGCCATCAGTATATCACTTTTACCTATTGGCAAAGCAATATGCATTACGCGGTTTTTCTCTTCCTCTGTAAGGTTTTCAGCACCCGGAGCATTGCCTAATTTATAGACCTCGCCCAGGAACGCTCCCCCGAAAACAGATTTGTAAAAAGTAAAGGCTTCCTCGGCTTTACCGTCGAAATTTAAGTAAGGATTAATCTTTGGCATTTTGTTAATGATTAATGGTTAATGATGAATTATTGATGAATTATTGATGAGTGATGAGTGATAAGTGAAAAGTGAAAAGTGAAAAGTGAAAAGTGAGAAGTGAGAAGTGAGAAGTGAGAAGTGAGAAGTGAAAAGTGAAAAGTGGTTGGTGATACGAAAAGATTGCTGTGTTGCTGTGTAGCTTTATTGTTCGCAGAGTTCTTTTAGCTTGCGGAAGGCACGCGGAAAGCTTTCGTTCATCTTTTCGAAATATTCTTTCTGGTTGTCCAGCTCAAGGCTCAGATGGGTAGACCCGTCTTCATTATCGGATAAGCGATAGCTTTCTAAGATGCCAGTCCAAAACTCCGTTTCCTCATCCAGGTCCTGCTCTTCTCCATTCAAAATGATCCCGATATGGCTCAGGATCATCAATTTATTTTCCTGCATAAAGATCACATCGCTGTATAAACCATTGCCATCCGGAGATAATAAATGTACGGTTTCCCCGGCTTTGAATTCGCCTTCATAATAAGAGCCTTCTGTAAACTCGGAGGTCCAGGCGGCATAACCTTCTTTGCTCCACATTTTCTGCCATACTTTTTCCCGCGGTGCCCGGATGTCTATTTCAAAATGTTGCTTACCGATATCATGTAAAAAATTCCGTAAAGAAATACTGACAATACCTTTCCAGCCGAATTCATAATTCTCTGCAGAGAATTCAGGACCGGCATCTGCAAAGCTCTCCAGGCCACTATGGGTAAGGGTAAGCAAAGTATGCTCCTCGTCAATACCGGAAAGCTCCCAACGCAATACGGATCGCCCTTTTGAATGATCGGGATGCGTCCAGGTATGTTCCAAAAGTTTCAGGGGCTCCACCTGCAACATTTCACAGGAATGTAAATAAGTCTGCTGTTTATCATCCCCGTAAAAGGTAAATATGTTACCCGGTTTGAGTTCAAAATTGTGTACCTTAAAATACCACTCCCGCATCAACTCCGGCAAGGTAATTGCTTCCCACACCGCTTTGATCGGTGCTTTAAATTTTTGTTGTAATACAACTGTATCCATTATTTGTTTTTTAGTTAATTTAGTTTGCAGCGGTGCTTAGTCTACGATAAACACTTCTGTTTCTCCGAGCGCAATGGCTTTATGCGCCTGTACATTATCGCCCAGCACATAGCTGTTCCCCTTGGTTACATCAACGCTTGTTCCGTCTTTGAACTCGATGATCAGTACGCCATTCAACACTAACAGGATATGTCCCTTTTCACACCAGTGATCTGCTTTAAAATCGGCAGAATAAGTATTGTGGCGGATCGTCACACTTCCCATCTCCTTGGCTTTTGTAATGACATACCCCGTTTCACCTTCTATTTTATCGGCCTGTATTTCTTCCCAGTTGATCGCTACATTTTCATTAAAAATATCCATGAGTTTTGCTTTTATTCTGAAGGTAGCATTTTATTCTGCCACTCCCAAGACAATAGCGAATAACATTCGGAATCTTCATTTTTTCCATCCACGACATAGTCTTCCCGCATCGTCCCTTCGAATGTAAAGCCAAATTTTTCCAATAGCTTCAAAGAGGCTATATTCTCCCGCCAGACTAAGGCGGCGACCCGATGCAACTTCATCGTTTCAAAACCATAAGCTAACACTTTTTCGAGCGCCTCGCTCATTAAGCCTTTTTGCTTGTATTCATCGGCAAGCAGGCTATAAAACAGTTCAGCCCGGCTATGTGTGGCATTCCAGGTATGAAAACCACAGTTACCCAGAGGTTGCTCCGTTTCTTTATCGGTCAACAGGAAGTACAATAAGGAAAGCCTGTTGGTTTCCATCCCTTTGAGATGCATGTCCAGGTGATAAGCATAGGCTGCATCATCGAAGCCCATTATTTTCTTTATATCTTCCTTTTCCAGGGTACGAAATACTTCGTGCAGTACTGCGGGAGTGATCAGATTTAATTTTAAACGATCAGTTTCCAGGTAATCAAAATTCATATCAGGTAGGGTATTTTTCGTTCAGGAATCTGATGGATGCTTTCATCAGTTTTTTCAGTTCCTCTATATTAATATCATCCAGCTTTTTCACATAGATACAGGCCTTACCCATTTTGAATTTACCCAATTTATCGAGCAGATATTTATGTTCTTCAAGACCGGTAAATACGTACAAAGAGATAGCTGTCTTTCTCGGGGAAAAGCCTAGTAGCGGCGCATCGCCTTCATGGCCACTCGCATATTTGTAATGGTAGTTACCAAAACCAATGATTGTCGGCCCCCACATCCTGGGCTCAAAACCGGAGACTTCCTGCATCAGGCGGATCAGCTCCAGGCTATCTTCTTTTTTCTGCTCTGTATCGGCAAAATCATTGATAAAAGTAAGTACATGCTCGTCCGTTGATTTTGTTTTTGTTTTCGCCGCCATGTTATTTGTATTTATCATTCAGCCCGACACCATTCATAATCATAGGCCGGATTTTTTCTACCCTCTTTATTTTCGTGGTTTCCTGTTTCGCTTCATTGATATAGACCATGTATTCCTTTTGCTTACCGGGGCTCAGTTTTTCAAAAGCGGCTTTCAGGGACTGATCGTCATTAAATGCCAGCTCCAGCTGTTCCGGGGTATTAATAGCTTTAAATTTAGCCGGCTCTATCTTCAGACCTTTCTTTTCCACCTCTATAGCTTCATTGATATAGGCCAGTATCTTTTTTTCATCGATCTCTTCCATAGCCTTAAAACGCCATTGTCTTAAGGATTTTGTCTTTCCTTCTGAAGCGTTCACCAATACCTGATATTTATCTTCCAGGAATACACCATTATAAAACCATATGGTAAAGAAGTTTTTGAAGCCACCATAACTGAGCACATTCTTCCCGTGATAGGTAAATACTTCAGCGCCCCATTTTATGGTCGTTTCAAGCGGGGCCTTGCGGATGATGTCCGCAATAGCTTGCAGCTCCTGTTTCCACTGTTCTGAATCCTGCATCATAATTCAATTAATATAAACCACGTCCATTAAACCCCTTGTTTTTCCAATACCTTTTTCAGGTTATTCAGACCGGTATCAAAGTCTTTACCCATGTCATAAAACAGGCTCATCAGGTTGAAGGGATAAGGAGATTTTCCGCTCACCCCCCAGGTAACCTTGGTTTGTCCTGCACCCTCATCTGTTGTCGTCATATATGAGTTCGCAGGATCGCCGAAGCCGAAATCCAGGCTTGTTTCCATCCGGTCTCCTTCCACGATCTTTGTAACAGTCTGTGATCCCTTACCTAGCTCTTTACTATCCCATGAATACTTAAAACCTACAGTACCATCTGTTCCCTCATAAGTTTTTTTCATACCCGGATCCATCAATTGCCATTTGCCGTAGTGATCCTGGTTTTTAATATACTTTATATAGTCAAATACCACCGCACGGGGTTTATTGATCACAATACTACGTTCATAGGTAAACTCTTTAGGAAGAAATGCCGCTACGATAAGTCCAAGAGCTATTATGGCTAAAAGAACGATACCGATCCATTTTAAAATTTTCATTGTGTTTGTTTTTATAAGTGAGAATTAAGGAAATTATTTTTTCAGAAACTTATCGCCTACAAGATTTAACGCTATACCATGTTCGAGATAGGCCTTAAGTCCGTCTAAAACGGTAGTAAAGCCACCTGTAAGGTCTCTGACTGCAGCGACCAGGGCTTCACCTTCCAGGTTGAGCCCGTAGTTCTTTATGGTCACATAGGTGGTATCCGCTGTTATCGGTTCAAATAAATAATCAACTGTTGTCTTAGGCTGCCCCCAGGTCATGCGGATCAATGAACCCGGGATAATTTCCAGTACTTCTATTTCATCCTTAACCTGGTACATCTCCCATTCCCAAACGATGATCTTACCAGGTTCCAGCCGGCCGGAAGACCTGGTGAACCAGAAATGAGTGGTAATTTCCGGGTTAACAAAAGCCTCGAACACTTCAGCTACCGGTTTGCGGATGAGCATTTGGGCGGCAACTTCAGGATTATCCTTGTGGTACATAGGGCTGTTAGCTTTAGATTATACTATTAAAAAATGGATTTAATAATGTCTTTTAAAATTAAAAATAAAATTAATAAGAAACATTATTAAATCCAACGGAATACTTCTTGCTTACTTCATGGAATGGAAACCTATGGTGTTTCCTTCCGAGTCGGTTACGATAGAGCAGAAACCATATTCACCGATCGGCATTTTAGGCTGACAAACTTTACCGCCTGCTGCCGCTACCTTAGCTTCAGGAATCGCACAGTCTTCGGTAACAAAATACATGATTGTACCGCCGGAGCCCCCTTTCATATCCTTCATTTTTACTAATGCTCCGGATGCGCCCGGCAACTGCATTTCTCCGGGAAAAGCACGCATTTCAAGGTCGTGTCCCTCGGGAGTTGGCAATGGTTCCGTTTTAAGTCCCAGAACCTGCTCATAGAATGCAGCGGCTCTATCCATATTTTCTACATAGATCTCGAACCAGCCTATCGGGTTCATGTTGTTACTTTCCATAATTGTCTTGTGTTTTATGATGGTTAAGGTCCCAAATATATCCCGATTTGCGTACAGTAAAAATTGCCCTAAGGCAAGAAAATATCTGCCCCTTATTTAAGCGTTATTATAAGCCGCTTCCAGGTCAGCTATAACGATCTTTTTCATTTGCAGCATAGCGTTCATGGCCGCTTGTGCTCCAGCCGGGTTTTCCTGGTCCCCCATCAACTCGGCCAGGCGCTTCGGAACGATCTGCCAGCTCAGGCCAAATTTATCTTTGAGCCAGCCGCACCTACTCTCCTGCCCACCTCCAGCAGTTAATTGATCCCATAGGGTATCCGTTTCTTCCTGGTCATTCGTCATCACAACCATAGATATTCCTTCATTAAAATTAAATTTATGCTCCAGGGAGGAGTCCATACAAGCTAATTTATAATTGCGGATCCGGAATTCGGCGTGCTGGATATGATCCGGTTCATCACCACCCTCTCCGTCTTTATAATACATAATGCCATCAATGCCGGCATCAGGAAATACGGAGGTATACAGATCCATGGCTTCTTTTGCCTTGCCGTTATTTTCATTGACAAACATCAAGGTAGGGGTAATCCGCTGCTCAGGGCTATAACCTTCTTTAAAATATAATTGCCAGGTCATCCCATACTTATCCCTGATCCAGCCATATCGATCAGCGAAAGGATAGGCATCGAGGGGCATCAGGGCTATACCTTCTATAGCCAGGGCGTCCCAGTATTGATTCAATACTTCCGCGGTCTCGCAAATGATCATTAAAGATACCGAAGCATTTTTTTCAAACCCGGGGCCACCGTTCAATAACATGATCCGCTGTCCGGCTACCTCCAGGTGCACTACTACAGGTGTATTAACCAATACTTTAGCCCCGAAAGCCTGTACATAAAAATCGGCGGTCTCCGCAGCATTGTGGTCACACCATAAACAAGGATAAATATCTTGGTTCATAAAATTGATTATTACTGATGATCAAAAAACATTAAATATTGTGCCTGTATCTTCGAAAACATACCGAAAATAAAAATACAATTTAAAACCCTCAAAAAACTTGTCTTAAGACAAAATTTATTCCCATAATAACAAAAGCTCCTTCTTTTCAGGAAGGAGCTTTTAATCATAAAACTATGGTTTATTTTGTGATGACCAGTTTGCGGTCCGTAAGCTGCCCGTCAAGCATTATCTGAACAGTATACAAACCGGCAGCCAGGTCTGCAATGTTGATTTCATTTACAGCGAATGCAGTCTTGACGACATGACCATTTTCATTGATGATCCTTATTTCAGCTGTTGCTACTATTCCTTTGAAGAACAAGATATGCTTCGCCGGGTTAGGATAAATCACCATCACATCCTCCTGGTCGATCTGGATTTTACGCACACCGCTCAAGCTGGACTTCCCATCGCGGTCCACCTGTTTCAATCTGTAAATATTCAAGCCGCTTAAAGGAGTGGCATCTATAGCCGTATAGTTTTTCAATTCGATGCTGTTCCCGTCATTAGCCTGGCTGGCGACACTGAGCACAGTATGCCATTGCCTGCCATCACTACTACGCTCTACTTCAAACCCTTTATTGTTCACTTCTGTAGCAGTAGTCCAGCTCAGTAATACAGTTTTATTCTCTTTTACGGCATCAAAGCGAATCAGTTGTACCGGTAATGGTGCGGTTACATTTATAGCTCCGGCATCAGATAGTACTGCTCCTTCGCTATTGCTCACATTTACCCGGTATTGGTTGCCATTCATATTATCTTCGGCAAGTACGGAGTAGCTTGCATTATCCGCACCGGGAATAAGGCTCCACGATTGCCCCTCATCGGTACTCACTTCCCATTGATAACTGAGGTCATTACCTTCCGCAGCAACATTAAACACTGCGGTCTGGCCTTCTGTTACGATCAAAGTATCCACAGGCTAAATGATTATTACTGGTTGATAAATTACCTGCAGGGCTACCGTATCGCTATTCAAGACATTATTACAATTATCACGGATAGTAACTACATATCGATACCCATCCATAGCTACAGTTACCGGCGTTATGGACAGCTGATTGGCAGTTCCAGTAACGGCTTGCCAGCCGGAGCCATTATTTTCCTGCCAGGCATATACCAGGTTATTACCGGCAGCAATCACTTCAAATAGAGCAGTGCCTCCTTCCGGCGCTGACTGGTCCTGTGGCTGGGCAGTAACAGAGAGTGTCGCACAAGCCGTTTGTATACAATCCTGGGCTCCTGTCGTTGTTGCAATAGTATCATTGTTACGCGCTTTTACCGCAAAACAATAATTCGTTTGTGGGTTCAAACCATTAATCGTTACATTATTCCATATTGTTTCCGTTTGCCATGCCGGGTTGCTACCTAAAGTACCATCTGCCTGTACCCAATCAGTACCGCTGGCGATTGCATAGGTGGTAATGGCGGGGTTACCGTTTGCGTCAATTGCGAATTCTATGGTGGTACCACCTGCAGGTGCATCCAACAGTGGCGTTCCGGGTACATTAGCAAAAGTAAAGGTATCTAAAGTTGCACCGTAAAAAGTACCGATGTCAAAAGTCGCATAGCCCTGGTAGTAGTAGCGCTGATTGGGCAAAAGATTCGTAACCTGGCCACCGGAGATCAGCAGGCTCCAGCTAGTGCCATCCGTGCTGTACCTGATCCCCTCAGACAAAATTTGTCCGACACCGGTATTGGTATAGGTAGTTATAGAAGTTAAATGATCGTTACCTAATACAGAAGCAGGTGTTGTGGTCACTACGACTCCACCATCAATTGTTAAAGTAGCTTCAGCAGTAGTAGTTGTTTGGTTACAGACATTAGCTACAACAACCCGGTATCGGCCATTATTCCGGCTCATATCCGGCGTGCTTACGGTAAGTGCATTTGTCATCTGGCCTGAATAGCCTGTAGCTGCTGCACCTATATTAACCCAGGCAGACAGGTCAGCACTCCATACCTGCCATTGAAAAGAAGTGGCATTATTGGCACTAACCTCGAATAAGGCATTTGTACCTAGCTCAACTGTAGTATGAGCAGGATGATTAGTGATAACAGGGGTTGCCGGGCAGGTAACGGTTAAAATAGCGGCATTAGAATTAGTGGTTGTGGTCACACTACTACCTCCACAGGCATTTGTTGCCACGGCCCTGTATTGATAGCCATTCATGGTTTGTGTAGCCGCAACAATAGTAAATGAATTGGAAGTACCACCGGTGCCTTGTGTCGTTGTTACATTAGCCCATGAGGCTGAACTGCCAGATCTCCACTGCCATTGGTAGGCAGTAGTGTTGCTCGCAGCGGCGGTAAAAGTGGCGGTATTGCCCACCTCGCGGCTCTGATTCGAGGGTTGTGTTGAAAAGGAAGGTGTAGGGCAATTAGGAGCTTGTGTAATCCGCACATCATCCAGGTCACAGTTCCCGGTTCCCTTGGTATAGGTCCATCTTACATAGCGGGTGCCTGCGGTAAGATTTAAGGTAATATCACTGCAATCTGAAATAGAAGCACTACCGGATGCAGTCCCATATTCGCCTATAGTAGCCCAGCTGCTACCGTTGTCAGAACGCTCTACCAACATAGCCGAATTACCGGACATATTAGCCTTCTTTAATTTAAAAATAAGTTGATTGGGGGCCGCATTAAAGAATACCATCAAATCATCATTAGTATCATCGAAAGTGGCAGCGCTGTTTCCGCTACAGGCAAATGAACTGGTGCGGTGCGTAATTCCCCCGGGAGTCCAGCCAGTTGCTGAAGAACCCCAATTGCTGGTTCTGTTAATAGGAAGACTTGCCTGTCCCCAGGTCATGGAAGCCCCGGCAAACAGGAATAAAGCACATAAGAAAAGTAATTTTCTAACGTGTACAATTTTTTGTTTCATAACTTATACTGTTTAAGTGAAAAGCAAAATTCCTAATGTAGCTTAAAGTAATCGTCAAGCCAGCATTACGAGATCATTACATTAAGGTTAAGCCCTGCTTTAATACTTAACAATGTGGAAACTTTCCAGTAATCTTTATATTACGGCCATAAATTAAAGGCATAAAAAACTGCATCAGACAAATGCCCGATGCAGTTTTTATGCCAACAATAAGTAGTGTTACTACTTACTGATTATTATTTTTTTGCCTACAGATTGCCCTTCAGCAGATAATTTCAGGAAATACATTCCCTGTGTTAATTTGCTCAGGTCTAAAGTTTGCTGACCGGATTTAAGCGATTTAAAATCGGTTGTAAATACGATTTTTCCACTTAAATCTGTAACATTCACATTCAGATCAATCGCTGTAGCAAAGCTATATTTCAAGTGAACATAACCCGAAGTACTCGGATTCGGATAAACAGCTACCTGGCTGTTAAGTGCTGCCGCTATATTCCCTACAGAAACATTCACTGCCGTATCCGTCATAATACATATTTCAGCCCCTAAAACCGTTTCGATACCCTCATCATTCCTGGCTTTTACGGCGAAACAATAATTGGTATTGGGTACTAGTTCACTTACCGTAATTGCATTCCAATCTGCAGCGGTCATCCATGTAACCGTAGTACCTAATGTACCGTTTGCCTGCACCCAGTTGGTACCAGAAGCGATCGCATATTCAGTATAAACAGGATTATTATTTTCATTAAGTGTCAATGCAATGGTTGTCCCTCCGGCTAAAGCATTTAATGTTGTTCCTCCTGCGACATTGGCCAGTGTGAAAGTATCCAATACGGCACCGTAATAGGTACCGATATCAAAGGTTACATAGCCCTGGTAATAGTATTGCTTATTGGGCTGCAAACCGCTGATCACGCCGCCTGCCACTAATGAATTCCAGGTGATACCATCTTCACTATAACGGATTCCCTCAGACTGTTGTTGACCGATACCAGTATTAGTAAAGACGGTAATAGAAGTGAAGCCATCCGTACTTAAGATAGATACAGGGCTGGTAGTAACAGTAATACCGGCATCAATAGTCAGCATCGCTTCGTCTGAAGTAGTAGTGATATTACATAAATTAGTCAAGACCACGCGATATTTACTGCTATCCATAGCTAAGCCCGGAGCTGTGATGATCAGGGTATTTGTATTTTGCCCGGTATAGCCTGTTGCAGCAGGGCTGATGTCTAACCACATTGCAGTCAGATCATCCCAGGTTTGCCATTGATAAGTAGCCGCATTAGTAGCGGTTACAGAGAAAGATGCATTGGCGCCTAAGTTGATTGTAATAGCTGCAGGCTGTGTATTGATAACTGCAGCAGCCGGACATACAACCGTTAAAACACCAGAATCAGAAACTATATTGCTCACCGTGTTTACCCCACATTCATTGGTTACAATAACTCTGTATTCATAGCCATTCATGGCCATTGTTGTCGCTATAGTTGTGAAAGAATCTGTTGTTGCCCCGGTACCCTCAAGAACTGTAGCATCCATCCAGTTCGCCGTATTGCCGGCTCTCCATTGCCATTGGTAGGCAGTAGCATTCGTCACGGCTACTTCAAAAACTGCATTGGCACCTACGACTGCTGTAGTATGCGCTACCTGTGTCGTGATCGTTGGCGGCATGCAGATCGTTAAAGTGGCACTATCTGTATGTATATTGGTTACTGTAGTGCTGCCACAGGAGTTTGTCAATACTACTCTGTACTGATAACCGTTCATTTGTGCGGTAGTAGCAATGGTAGTAAAAGAGTCGGTCGTTCCTCCCGTACCTTCAGTAGCAGTAACATCAGCCCAGGCACCATTTGCATTGGCTCTCCATTGCCATTGATAAGTACTTACATTAGTAGCTGCTATTTCAAAAACAGCGGTGTTACCTAATAATACGACCGTATCAGCAGGTTGCTGCGTAACCACAGGAGGCATACAAATAGTTAAAGTAGCGCTATCCGTAGGTATAATACTACTTAATGTAGTGCCACATGTATTGGTCAAAACAACACGGTATTGGTAACCGTTCATTTGTGCGGTAGTAGCAATGGTAGTAAAAGAGTCGGTTGTGCCACCAGTACCTTCAGCAGCGGTGACATCAGCCCAGGTACTATTAGCATTGGCTCTCCATTGCCATTGATAAGCACTTGCATTAGTAGCACCCACTTCAAATACAGCTACATTGCTTAATACAGCTATGGTATCTGCAGGTTGCAGGTTCACTACAGGAGGCATACAAATAGTTAGCGTAGCACTATCCGAAATTGTATTACCACAGGTATTAGTCAACACAACACGGTATTGATAACCGCTCATTTGTGCTGTAGTAGCAATTGTTGTAAAGGAATTGGTTGTGCCACCTGTACCTTCCGCTGCAGTAACGTTAGCCCAGGTGCCGGAAGCCGTAGCCCTCCATTGCCATTGGTAAGTACTCACATTAGTAGCATTCACTTCGAATATACCTGCATTACCTAATACAGCGATAGCAGCTGTAGGTTGCGTGCTCACTGCAGGAGGCGTACAAATAGTTAAGTCAGCACTATCCGTAAGTGTAATACCACAAGTATTCGTCAGTACAACACGGTATTGATAACCGTTCATTTGTTGCGTTGTTGCGATCGTTGTAAAAGCATTGGTGGTACCACCGCTACCTTCAGCAACAGTAACATCAGCCCAGTTACTATTGGCATTGGCGCGCCATTGCCATTGGTAAGTGCTCACATCGGTAGCATTGATCAGAAAACCGGCTGGTACACCCGACATTACCGTAGTATCTAAAGGCTGCATCGTAACTACCGGATTGGTACAATTCACTGTCAGTGTTGCGGCATTCGTATTTAAGGTTTGCGTTGTGCTGCCACAGGTATTCGTCAATACGGCTCTATACTGGTATCCGTCCATAGCCTGAGTTGTAGATACCGTAGTAAAAGTAGCCGTAGTACCACCAGTTCCTTCCGCAGCGGTAACATTCGCCCAGGTACCGGAAGCCGAAGCTCTCCATTGCCATTGATAGGAAGTCACATCCACAGCGGACACACTAAAAGTTGCGGCATTAGGAGCAAATAAAGCGAGGCCAGCAGGCTGGGTAGTAACCGATGGTGTAGCACAAACTGCTGTAGCTGGTAAAATAGTAACCGAAATATTATTAATCCCAATCAGTGGCGAGGAGCCTGAACCCGTACCCCTGTCTGATTCAAATACCAAAGTGAAAGTTGCATTATTAGCAATTGCTGTAGTCCGGACAAATTTATGTGTTTTGGTTTGCGTACCATTTGTAGATAACCAGTTGAAGGTACTATTCGTTTGTCCGCCTACCGTTACTTCCCAACCGGGAATACGTGAATTCGCATCTATAACCTCTGCACGATAAGACACCTGAATAGTATCACCAACGGCAATCGCAGCACCCGTACTATTTCTGTAGGTACCGGTTAAAGTAAAACTACTAGCAGAAGAAGAAGGACGGTAACCCAGGCCCCGACTCGGGATCGCATATAAACCACCATTTGTCGCTACGGAAGTACCCACCCTATTAGTAGCACCACTGAATACGTATCCTGTTATAGGGTTAGGTGTATTCACCCAGCCGTTAAAGTTAGCCTGATCAGTCGTGTTTACTGCATTTATTATCCTCTGGCTAAAAGAGGGTACATTTTGTACTAACAAAAGCAAAAGCACAAGTGCCTTTGTAAAATTTAGTTTCATGATTGTTTAAGATTTAAATGAGTGCCAAATCTCGATGTTTCAAATCAACTAAAGTTTAAAATGCTGTTACAGAATCATTACTTTAATATTAAGCCTTAGCAATACCTTATTTGCCTTAATGCAAAAAAGGCCACCTTATTACTGCCGGTGACCTTAAAACCAAAAATATCTAGTATAGTTTGCCCCTTTAAAATAAGACAGCCACTGATCTTATTGCTCTTTAATCAATTCTGCTGTTTTACCTTGAGTCAATGTCATACCGGTAATTACTCCCATAGCATTACTTTTAAAAGTAAGCTCCAGACCAATGGGATCAAATTTAAATGTAGTGTAATTTACAGCCGTCAAAGGAAATTCCGGCTGCCCGGTTCCTTGTCCGCTGATGCCCGTACCTGTTTTTCGAATTGTGAGTTTCATAGGAAAATCAGGAGCACTATAAACGCCTTCATACTTATTTAAAAGCGCAGCATCAACAATCACAGTTGCTACAGTAGCAGGACCTGCTGCCGTCCGGCTCATGACCAGCTTATCGCCACCCTGTTCCATCGTGAGTGATTGCGCCAGGCCCTGCTCATCCCGGACGAAGCTCATTATAATATCTGCCTGCTGGAATTCAAATTTATCCGCTCCTATTGCCGTCAATAAAAACGAGTCCTGCCCGCTGGCCTGTGCCCACAATTTATTGCCATAGGCGGAGACCGTGACATCCATAGGGACCCCATCCGCGCGATAGGTACCTGGTAAGCCTTTTAAAGAACTTTCTGCAATGGCTACTTTTTCAAAATTGGGGAAGGTATAGGCCTTGTCATATATAATACTCAGCAGGTAAAGATTGATCTGGTTAAAGCTCATTACTTCGCCATTATCAAAAAAGGAAATAGACAATTGATCTTCCGGAAAATAGCCGCACATGGTATAAAAGCCATCAATATGACCACTATGCCCGTAGCCGATATGGTCTTCCCCAAAAGGCATGGTTTCTAATCCATAGCCGTAACTATTGATCGGGGTGATCGCATTGACTCCCTGGACGGGTAGCATTTGCTGCACCGAAGCCGTTGTGAGTAGCTCATTTTGGATAAGGGCTTCAAAAAAGCGGCTTACTTCTTCCACCGGTGCAATAATCCCGCCAGCTCCATCTGAAGCACTCACATGTATTTCTTCAATGCGCTCCCAGCTTTCATCGTCTTGCAGCATAAATGAAAACGCCTCATTTTTACGGATATCCGTACCGCCTTTAGGTAAAGAAGTATTTTTCAAGCCCAGTTTTTTACAGATCAGTTCTTGCAAATTATCATTAAAACTGTTACCCGTCACTTCTTCTATGATATAACCCAGCAACATATAATTGGTATTAGAATAGGCGGTCTTTGTACCCGGTTCAAAATCAGGTTTATCTTTTGCAAAGGCGGCCAGCATTTCCTTTTTGCTTACCGGGGTATACTGGCTTCTCCATTGCAGGTCATTAGTAAAATTATATAAACCACTCTGGTGCGTCAATAATTGGCGGATACTTATTTTTTCCGCATTAGGTAATCCTTTAAAATACTTCGAAAGCTTATCATCCAGGGATAATTTTTTAGCTTCCGACAGCTGCATGATCATTACTGCAGTGTAGGTTTTAGAGATAGACCCGATGCGGTACTTACTCGCTGTATTGGCAGGAACAGGTTTCCCATTCTTCTCTCCAATAATACCATAAGCCTTGCTCAGTACCGGTTTCCCTTGCTCCCGGATACATACGGAACCCATAAACCTTTTTTCTTTATACAGGTAATTAAGCAGGCTATCAATAACCTTAACCTTCTCCGGGGTAAGCAATGGTTGTGCAGAAACACAATTGGCCAAAAGAACCAGCCAAAAAGCTAAAATAAGTCGCTTCATCATAATATATTTTTATCTTACTGGCAAAGTAAACACTACAAGAAAAGGATTTATTCCTGTTTTTGACCAAATACACTTTAAGCAGGATATAAACATTCATCATCCACAAACAGGGCTTTCGTCCTGTTTAAAAGCATTTTGGCATAAATAAGTAGCATTAGCAATTACGAATTGCCGAACTTCGGCAAACATAATACTGACCCATATGAATTGGCTCCTACATCACAGAACCAGACTAATCCTGAATATCCTGGTATGGCTATTCTGGAGCAATATGCAGTATAACAATAGCCAGAGCTACACGCCAGAAGCGGGAGATCTGGGGCTTTATATCGCCCATATTATTGGCTATAACCTGATCTACGTCATCGCCGTCTATTTTAATACACTATGGTTGATGCCCCGGTTATTATTCCGCAAAAAATACCTCTACTACTGCCTTAGCCTGCTGGTTTACATCAGCATCCTGGCGCTGCTCATCAGTCATTACAGGGAGTGGTTGTTGATCCGGTTTCCCGGCGCAGAGTACAGTAACTTTTCACCGGTCTCCCTTAGTGGACAAGGTCCTAATGCCGTTACTGAAATATATATACCTTCATTTTTCGCACTACTCATGATGGTATTTGTATTCTTCATAGGTTCACTGGCTCAAAAGTTTTTCGAGATCAGCAAACAGAAAGAAGTGGTACAACAAAAGCAGGTGGAGATGGAGCTCAACCTGCTTAAATCACAGATTAATCCCCACTTTCTTTTTAATGTGCTCAACAGCATTTATGCGCTTTCTTTAAAAAAATCGGAGCAAACACCCGAGATAGTATTAAAACTGGCTGATATCATGCGTTACATGCTCTATGAAACCAAACAGGACAAGGTTGCCTTGCATAAAGAAATACAGGTACTACAGGACTATTTAGCTATTGAAAAAATAAGACTCGGCACTACAGCTGAATCGGTGCAACTTTCCGTAGCGGGTAGTGATGCAAACTACCATATAGCGCCGGCATTGTTGATTCCATTTGTAGAAAATGCCGTTAAACATGGCATTGATTCTATGCTGTCTGAAGCCTATATAAACATTCAAATTACCATCAAAGAAAACATACTACACTTTCACTGTGTCAACAATTACAAAGCCAATTTGAATACGGAAAGAACAGGAGGCATCGGGCTGGAAAATGTGCAGAAAAGGTTACAATTGCTTTACCCGGGCAAACACCAGTTGTCTATTGATGCAGCAAACAATATATTTGAGGTACGTTTACAATTAAACATGGAATAATGAATTGCTTAATAGTTGATGATGAAGTACTGGCACAAGAGGTAATAGAACATTACTTATCGAGGATAGAAGGAATGGTAGTGGTCGGAAAATGTAAGAATGCCATTGAAGCTTTTGCTGCGTTGAACAGGAACGACGTGGATCTTATGTTTCTCGACATTAAAATGCCCGAGATTAGTGGCCTCGACTTTATCAGGTCACTGAAGCACCCGCCCAAAATTATCCTGACTACTGCATTTACAGAATATGCACTGGAAGGTTATGAATTAGATGTCACCGACTATCTTCTAAAGCCGGTTTCATTTGAACGGTTCTTAAAAGCCGTAGACAAAGTCCGCCAGGGACAAAACAGGGAAGCCGTCAGCAGCGTTGCACAAACGGCGGAAGCAGATTCCTTTTATGTAAAAAGTGATCGAAAGCTGGTACGGATCATTCCTTCAGAAATTATCTATATAGAAAGCCAGAAAAACTATTTGGTGATTTATACGCCTAACCAGAAAGTAATGACTTATAGTACCCTTAATAATATGGAAGAGGAACTCAGGCATTTTCCTGATTTGATACGCATCCATAAATCTTTTATCATCAATAAGCGATTCGTAAGACAACTTGATAATAATATCATTCTATTAAGCAATGGCTCCGAGATACCACTGGGCAACAGTTTCCGGGATTCGTTTATCACAGGAATGAGGATACTCTGAGTTAAAGCACTTCAATAGTGGGTAGGATTTATTTATTCTTTTTCCATTCTATTGTTTAAAGCGGGCGATAATATAGGAGGTCACCTAACTGCTTTAAGAAATCAATGCAAAATTGCCATTCATTATAAAGAGCAATATCAACAGCCATGCTGTTGATATTGCTCTTTGTTTATACTCAGATAATTTGAACCTCTGCTTTAGATTACTTGTTAGTTGATTTAATGGCTGACGAGGAAGATAATTTTAAGTTCTTTTCGCGTGCCTGCATTGGCGCATTTATCTGTAGTTCTGGTTTTTTGCCCAATTCTACTGGGTTCAAGTATTTACCTTTATTACTTTGTTCTTTCTCAACTTCAGGTACTACTCTGTGTGCTTTTGCATAAGCATCATTACGCACCCCTGTCACCTGCCAGCTTACTTCAATAGATGGCTCACTGGTACGCACCTGAAAAGTATTACCCGTCACCTTTTTACTTACAACAGCCTGAGCAAAACTTTCTCCTAATACTGTTAACTGATAACGGAAATCTTTATTAAGTGCATCAAAATAATCAGGCAATATAACGGTAGCATATCCATTAGCATCTGTTGTTATGTTACCATTATACACGTTCATCATCTCAGGGCTTTCCACGAAAGAGTGGTACAAATACTTGTTATCGGGATCTTTAGGGTGATCTATTTTGAAGGTACCCATAGATTTACTTAAACTTCCATTCACATGTGTATTCCCTTCAAAGTAGCCCGCGTAATTACTAAATCCACTGGGTACGATAGAATAAATACCATAATTTTCGGTACCATTTTGGGCTGCGGCGTAGAGTCCGTATTTCACCCCACCAATATTTGTATAACTATTTGCTTCTCCATAAATGGCGATTGAAGTATCTTCTCCATGGGAAGCAGAGTAAGTTCCAAATACATAACCGTTTACTGTATTAGCCTGAGCTTGCGCCCGCAAACCAATATGACCGGCAATACCAAAAACACCTGTTCCTACTGCTAAAAGATCATTTTCAGTAATCGCCCCACCCAAAACACCTACACCTTTATCTGAAGAAGTATTCATGTCAACCCCTTTAACAACTCCATTAGGAACAAGGGCAGAACCTGTGTAAAAAGATACAACTCCTAAAGAATCTGTTGCCTGAACGTCTAAATGAGCCCTCGGAGTAGTAGTACCTATACCGATACGATTACCTTGTTGATATAAAGAAGAGTTATTTACAGAAGTTGCCGAATTAAATTTAGGTATATAATTAGTAGTTCCATTTACAGATCCACCACCACCAGTAGGCAAAGTAACACTGTTACCACCGGAAATTGATAAAGTTGTACCAGTCAATGAAAGCGTTTGAGCATCTGCATCTGTAGCTGGTGTCCAGGCCGATCCATTCCATTTAAGTATTTGATTATTGGTAGGAGCTGTAGCACTCACATTATTACCCTGTAATTTTGAAGCATTCCATAAAGCAGTTCCTGTTTGGGCATTGATTGTCGAACCGGAAATGCTAATGCCGGTACCCGCAGTGTAAGCACTCGTACCAGCTGGGCCTTGCGGACCGGCAGGACCTGCAGGGCCACTTGCGCCAGCAGGACCGGTAGCACCTGTAGCACCGGAGGGACCTGTCAAACCTATAGGACCGGCAGGACCTTGAGCACCTGTTGCGCCAGCAGGACCGGTAGCACCCGTTGCACCGGCAGGACCAGTCAAACCTGTAGGACCAGCAGGACCTTGTGGGCCGGCAGGACCAGCAACACCTGTCGCACCAGCAGGACCAGTTGCACCTACCGGACCAGCAGGACCTTGGGGACCTACAGGACCTCCGGAAGGACCGATAGGACCTTGTGGACCGGTAGCGCCTGTAGGACCAGCAGGACCAGTTAAACCTATTGGGCCGGCAGGACCTTGTGCGCCTGTAAGACCAGTCGCCCCCGTAGGACCGGCAGGGCCAGTTAAACCTATTGGGCCGGCAGGACCTTGTGCGCCTGTAAGACCAGTTGCTCCCGTAGGACCGGCAGGACCAGTCAAACCTATAGGACCGGCAGGACCTTGAGCGCCGGCAAGACCTTGTGCGCCCGTTGCACCAACCGGACCAGCTGGGCCTTGAGCGCCTGTTGCGCCGGCAGGACCTTGTGCACCTGTTGCTCCCGCAGGACCAACAGGACCTTCCGGACCAGCGGGACCGGAACCACTTGTATTAGCATAAAGAGCATAGGGCACACTCAGTAATTCTACACTTCCTAAACTGGTGAAATTATTACCTCCAGCAGGATCTATTTCTACCTTAACAAATTTATTTCCAAGACTCCAATCAATGCTGCCCATTGTTCCGGAAACAGGAGTTCCATTTCCAATAGCTACATTGTAGAGCCCATAAGCATTCGTGGTTGCCGATTGTGTTTCGGAATACTCTACAGTACCCGTTGAGGTATTCGCTAATATTGATATTTTCAATTTTATTGCTTGCCCTGAAAGGGGTTCGCCGGTACTATTCCGGGCAATACCCTGGTAATTAAATTTCGCAGGGGCCTGCGCCATAGATTGATAGCCCACAGACATTAATGCTGTAGCCACACTAATTGTAATCAGATTCTTCATCGGTCTAATTGTTCTTTTTAAAAGTATAAAAGTTATTAAATAGGGAAATTGATGCTGTAAAAAAGGAATTCCTTGAATGCCATGATCAGAAGCAGCTATATGCTTAATCCAGCTTTTGAATCTTATAGGCTGTATTGAAGGTATTAGTTCCTTGTTCAAAACGGATATTCAACATATAACTACCGGAAACCAGATGTCCTAAAACAAGCTGTTGTTTTTCATTGCCATATTTCAAATCAAAGCTCCCATGCATTACATTGCGACCTACTATATCAAACAGCTGGTAAGATAATACGCCACCACGTCGGAAAGACGGTTGAAAATACACGATATTTTGAGTGGGATTGGGGTAAAGGCTTAGAAATTGTTTAAAAAAATCAGCATCTTTAATAGAAGTTGTTTTCATCACGGGCTGTAATACACCATGTGTAATTACAATATTACTGGTACTTGCCGTATGTACCACGGCCATTTCTCCAATTGAAAACTCATGGATGGCACTTCCGACATTGGCGCTTCCCCCGGCTGCATTAATAATGCTAGGGCCAATACTTTGCGCATTCATTTTAAGGGCAGCACTAAAGAGTATCAATGCTGATAGAAGGATTTTTTTCATCGTGACAAATATAAAATGTTATACTAAATATAAGGTTTGGCGAAAATAATCTTAAAAAATTGAATATCAAAATCTAAGGGAAAAAATCAAAAAAATAGGGTACTTTTTCAATGGGTGAATAGCGAGAAGTGAATAGTAATAAGTGAGAAGTGAGAAGTAAATAGTGATAAGTTAGAAGTAGTTTGAGTTACGGGCATAAAAAAAGTCCTCACATTTCTGTGAGGACTTTCAAATGAATATGGCAGCTACCTACTTTCCCGGAAAAATACCAGTATCATCGGCCATGATGGGCTTAACTACTCTGTTCGGAATGGGAAGAGGTGAACACCATCGGCAATACCACCATAATGAGG